>OLGD01000001.1_pt1 | contig 713107 bp, 731 predicted proteins | sample 1605311 | NCBI WGS metagenome assembly OLGD01 (sample SAMEA3888917, study PRJEB22519) | human gut metagenome | biome: human gut; feature: human-associated habitat; material: faeces | place: Denmark | collected 2010
GCATTTACACCAAAATTTGAACCATTTAGGGTGATTACTCCGGTATTCGGATTCAAGGAGTATTGAAGCATATTAGAGCCGGCAAAATTATTTGTTACAGTATATGTTTTGCCGTTCAACGTAAACGTTTTTACTTCACCCTGATAAGTAAATGATATTCCGCCTGCATTGGGGTCTTTGTTGACGTTCGAAAAAGAGGTGCCGGTTCCGTTATCTATATAGTAGTTCTTTCCTGTACCGCCGTCGATAAAGTTATTGCTCCCGTCGATTACAAAATAGTCGTCGCCACCTGCGCCTAAAACGGTATTGTTATTACCGCTCAAATAGAATGTATCGGCGCCGGGGCCGCCGGAAATATTGATGTCGTTTGCGTTGACATTATAGATGTTATCTCCGCCGGTGTCTGAAAGATTGGTTACTTTGGCGTTGATATTGTACGTGTCGTTGCCGTTTCCTCCATTAATTATATGGTTATTTGCCTCATTTAAGTTTATTGTATCGTCGCCGTCATCGCCATATATACGGTTTGTATTAGTATTCATTGTAAGTGTATCGTTCCCATCACCACCCCGCATTTCAGTGTTGTACCCATTAGTGGTCATTATATCATCACCACCAAGTCCATAAGCAACTGTACCATGTCCATTAACAGTTATATTATCCGCCAGATTACCACCATAAAATCTCATTCCATAACCATACAATGAAACATTATGAGCAACATCATTTTGTCCTGTTATAGTTGTTGTAGCAACAGCACAAAAAGAAATTTCATCGGTTACATGGTTTTGCTTATATAATACAACACGTTTATCATCTGCTGTATTCTGAATATTATAATTAATATTATTAATAACAACATCTTTTGAGGAGTTTGCTGAAAGAATTACGGCTTCTGCATTATCCTTATCTCCGAACCCATTAATAAAGGTATTTTGTCCATTATCAGATATAGTATTATTCCCAGTCCCGCCATATATGAGAAGATTATTATTTCTAACATCCACAAAATCATCACCATCACCGGCATTTACGCTGCTATAACCAGCATATATAGTGATGTTATCATTACCATTTCCTCCATATACTAATGCTCTATCTCCTTTTACAACCAGAGTATCGTTGCCGTCACCTCCATCAACGGTGATTGCACCAACAGAGGTCGTTGTTATATTATCATCTCCTCCAAGCCCGTAAACTTTGCATAAAGAAGACTCCAGTACTATAGTGTCAGCTTTGTTTCCACCATAAAAATTTACATTAGAGCGACTTATTTTTACATTATGAGCCTTATTTAAATCTCCTTTAATAGTAAAGTAACTTGATTGAAAATTTATTGTTCCGGATGGTTCTATTGTGTATATCAAAGTATTGGCGCTATTTTTATCATTAGTAACTTCGTAGTCAATTCCATTAATTGTAACAGTTTTAGTTTCATCTTTTTTAGTAAATTCTACAGAATAAGCATTTGCACCGTCCACATTGATTTTAACAGTGTTAGTTCCCTTGTCTTGAAGAATAGTATTAATCCCATCTCCACCATTTACAACTATTTTATTCCCCGATATAATATTAAAATTATCATCTCCACCATCGCCATATAGATATGCAGCAGAACTAATATTTACATTTAAAGTATCATTACCTTCTCCCCCGTAAGCCTGAGCACCGTTTACAGTTACGTTAAGAATATCATCCCCAGCATTCCCATAAACATAAGTACCCCCGGTTATTATATCATTTCCATCACCGCCATTGACATTTACTGAGGAACCACTAATATTAGTAACAATAATTTCATCATCCCCAGCCTCACCATAAACCGAAGCAGATCCTGCATTGTTATTTATAACAATCTTATCTGACAGATTCCCCCCGTGAACTTCGTTCCGGCTTCCATTTACTATAAGATTATGAGAAACTCCATCCTGTGCTTTTATATAGAAATCAGAAGCAAGAAATGTTAATTCACCTGTTGCCGTGTCCTTAATATAAGAAATAGACTGCGCTGTCGTTAGCTTATTTCTAAGAACATAATCCACGCCATCAATTGTAACAGTTTTAGACTCATTTTTATTAAAATCTATTGCACCTTCTATAGTTGAACTCGCTCTTGTAGAATTACTTACGCTAAAGGAAGCAGCAGAAAGAGCATCAGCTCTCTCCGCCGTTGAGGCCGATACAGGGGTATATGTTTCGGATATTGTATCGTTGCGATGTGTATCGGCTAAAACTTCTACTCTGGCAGCCTCTGCCAGACGGGTAGTTAAACTTTTTCCATTATTTTCTTTGTAGTATAAATTTTGATTGTCATAACGTATGGATTCACGAATCTGAGCTATCTGCTCCAATATCTGGTCAGCCTCCGCTTGCATTGCCTCGCGCGTATCAGCATCATAAGTTCCATTAGAAGCCTGCGTTGCCAAATCCCGTAAACGCTCTAATAGTTTCTGTACCTCCTCCAAGCCGCCCTCGGCCGTCTGAAGTAAAGCTATTCCATCGTCAGTATTCTGCTGTACTTGCAGCATTGAGCTTATCTGAGTTGATAAATCAGTAATAATTGAATAGCCTGCTGCATTATCTTTCGCTTGATTAACTTTGTAACCTGTTGTCATACGGTTAATTGAGTTATTCAAGCCTAGAGTATTTTCACCCAGCGTTTTTTGTAAAATTAAATCTGCGACATCACTTCCAAAGGTAATCATAAACCACCTCCAGAGGCAAATATAAACAGGTATACCAGCTCTATGCTAGTATTTATAGGTGTTTCGCCCCCCCCCCATGAGGGTTAAAAGGCAGGCATAGTAAGCATTTCAGCCCATTCTGTTTATACAATACATCCATCGCTAATCATCTCTAACAACGATACATCTTTAAATATATTATACCATAAGTATATAACAGTTGCAACTGAGATATATAATTTAAATTTTGCCTATAAATTTAATATTGTAATCGCTGACAAGCTCTTCATGAGCAAGAACTGTTAAATCCTGCACAAATTCAGACAAAATTACAAAAACCATATGTCTTATATCCATTGGAACAGCTATAACAGGAGAGGTTATCTTTTTCGCTTTAGCAATCTTCATCAATCTTGATGCAATATCCTGAACCTCGCATGAATCAATTCTGATAATAGCCTCTTCTTCATCTTCTTTAAAGAACGAATAAACTCTATCCAAAATCTCATCAGAAAATTCAATAACCTTTAATTCCCCGTCCTTAGCAAGATCTTTTACGATATGGCGAGAAAGAGCCAGTCTTACTTTGTCCAGCAAATCTTCTTTTGTAGGTTCATTTGCATAATCATTAATTTTCTCAAAAATATAAACAATATTTTTTACTGAAACTTTTTCTCTTACAAGACAGGTCAGTAAATACTTTAAATCAGAAGCAGTTATAAAATCTGGAATAATATTATCAACAAGGAAAGAATTAGATTCAATAACCTTTTCCACATACTTGTTAACATCATTGTAATCCATAATATCAGATACTTCTTTTACAGCAATATATTCGATTACACGGCCGATATACTCAGCTGCAGTATCCCCCTTAATCCAGAAGTCTTTTACCTTTTCTTTCTGTATCCAGATTAACTTCTTACCAGTAATACCATCTGTAACGATAATATCATCCTCGCCTGATTTGTAACCCTTCAACTCATCTTTATAAAATGCCACATAGCCCGGAAAAACGACAGAACGAAAAACTTCAATATCATGAATTTTTACACTAAATTCGTTCTGCATAAGCTCGTCACTGTTGTGGAAATGGATATGCGGAATTACATAACCTAATCTCTCTGCTAAATCCTGTCTTATACGTACAGTTTCCGCCAGCAGATTATCATTAGCTTCCATAGAAATTACTTCAAGAATTTCTTCTGATAAATTTACAACAAACTTTTCTTCTTTTATAGCAGAATACATCGCATCAGGCGAAATTTCATTCACCAGAGCCTGCTTCAACCCGTCTAACTGCCTTAATTCATCAGACATTTGATTATTTAGCTGTTTTTTCTTCTCCGGAGAAAGATTTTCACTCTCTAGCTGGGATTTAATTTTTTTAATTCTTTCTTTCTGGTTTGAAATTTTTAATTGAATTTCTTTGCAGGATGCATAAGGACTTGATGGAGCTGCAAGCATTTTTTCCATTCTATATTTGAAGCTTGTTATATTAACAATGTCATCCAAATCGGTAGAATCTTCGTCCTGTTTTTCTCTCATAAATATACAGTTAAAGTCAAAAGAAGAATCTGTTTCAACCTCATGCATTGTATACAAATCCCAGCCCGCTTCAGACATTTCATTCAGAAGATTTTCCAGAGCCTGTTTGTCATCTGTCGGTACTGATTTTATAATATACTGCATTTTTTTATTAAACATTATCGTCCTCATCCTTTGTACTGATAATTTTATAAATCAAATTGTTATGTGATGGTCTGGTTTCATTTATAGAAAAAGCTTCATCGCAATATCTCTGAGCAATCTTTGTTGCGTCTTCATTATTAGAATATATTGTATAAAGAATTTCTCCTTTTTTTACATATTCACCGCTCTTTTTATTAAGAAAAATCCCCACACTTAAATCAATCGGCTTTGAGCTGTTTTCTCTGGCTGCCCCGAGAGCCTTAACGGCACATGAAACATTATGAGCATTAATATTCTGAATATAACCGTTCTTTTTAGATTCACATTCCACCTTATAGCAAGGAAGTGTAAACTTGTCATAATTATCTATAACTTCCGCAGCTCCCCCCTGAGCAATAATAAGTTCTCTAAATTTCTCAAGCGCCTTACCAGAATGCACGAGATTCTTCAAGTAAGCAGAAGCTTCTGAAATATTGTCATACAAATCAAGCTGCAACAGAGTCATAGCCGCAATTGAATATGTGACTTCTGCAAGATCCCCGTTATCCAAATTTCCCTTCAAAAATTCTATAGCTTCAACTACTTCAAGCGAATTTCCGACAGCGCGTCCGAGAGGTTCTTCCATAGAAGTAACCACTGCAGTTATAGACTTATCCAAAATCTTTCCGACCTTCACAATCAATCTGGAAAGAGCAACTGCATCCTCCGGAGTTTTCATAAAAGCACCGGAACCATACTTAACATCGATTATAATATTAGAAGCACCGGAGGCTATCTTCTTTGAAATTATAGAAGATGCAAGTAATTCGTCTGATTCAACAGCAGCAATTTCATTTCTTAAGATATACATCTTTTTATCTGCAGGAGCCAAATCATCAGCCTGTGACGAGATAACTGCATTTATATTATTTACCTGATTTACAATAGCCTGCGTTGACATATTTGTATTGAGATTAGGAATAGCCTCTAATTTATCAACAGTACCAGCTGATAATCCAAGCCCTCTATCAGCTAACTTTGCAACAGGAATGCCCGCAGCAGCAAGAAGAGGAATTAAGGTTATTGTAACCTTATCCCCAACTCCGCCTGTAGAATGCTTATCAACAATTTTGCCGTTCAATTCGCCAAAATTTATAATTTTACCTGATTTGCCAAGCGCCTCAGTTAGATAAGCAGTTTCATCTACACTCAGCCCCTTAAAGCATACTGCCGTTAACCATGCTGCAACCTGAGCATCAGAAACACAGCCTGACATATAAGAACTCACTATAAAACCTATCTCGTCCTTAGTATGAGCCTTGCCGTGTTTCTTTTTTTCTATCAGGTCGATAAAATTCATTATTTCTTAACGCCGCCTTTTAATTTAGCAATAACACTGTCTGTAATATCAACACCGCCTACAAATACGCCGCGAATATCCATTACTGCATCTAGTTTTTGTTCTACCATAACAGCTTTTGCTGCCTCTTTAATTTTTGTGAACACTTCTTGTTCTCTTTTATTCTTCAATGTCACATAGGCAGTTTCTTTTGCCTTAAATTCCTGTGCAACTTTTTCTTCAAAGGTTTGTTTTTTCAAAGGGGTGTCTAAAGATTTATACTCTTTTTCTTTATCAACAAGGAACTGCTGCATTTCTAAACCTTTAGCATCAACTTCCTTTGTTACCTGTTTTGCATAATCGTAATTATCAATTACTTTGCCATAATCAATATATCCGACACCGCCAGCATTTGCAATTCCTGTAAATGCAGCCATTAATAATACAACAATGCCTAATTTAAACTTTTTCATATAACCCTCCTATATGTTATTATTATACACTACTTAGTACATCATGTCACCTACACCAAACGTGAAGTATCCGTTAGGTGAACCGTTCGGCCCCGGATTTGTAAGCGGGAAACCGTAATCAACAGATAAAGGTCCGACACCCGGCATATTTATCTTTAAACCGATACCAGCTGTAATAGCCTGAATTGGACGGTCGTACAATACACTTGCAATTGTTGGATCAAAGACTTTACCTGCATCAACCCAGAAAGTTAATCTCAAATTCTGCAAGAAGTTTACTTTTAATCTATCCACAAATGGTATCGGCGTTGCAAGTTCAACAGAACCCATTATAAAAGATGTACCGGTACCAACACCGTTAACCTTATAACCTCTGATAGTATAAGGGCCGCCTAAACGATAAGCCATAATTTCAGGCATATCTGAACCATGAAGTTTTATACCGCCTCTTCCGGTAAATGTCAAAGAAGATTTTTTAGCAATAGGAATAAATTTCTTTACCATACCTGTTAAACGTCCGTTTGTTTTACCAAATCCGTCAAGCCCGAATGCTTCTTCAAATCTAACTGACGCTAAAGCACCGTGGCGCGGGTTAACAGCAGAATCTCTGGAATCATATGCCAAACCTGGTGCAAGACGCAGGAAGAAACCGCCTTCCAACTGTTTTGCACGATCTGCAATATCAAGCCCGTGAGCCTTATACAAGTTTGCGATATTATTAGCATCACCTTCACTCAGGTGAATATATTCAACACCTGTTGTTAATGTAGTTGAAAGGTTTTTGTTATATTTTAGCTTATGTGCGACAGTACCTTCTATACCAATTCTTCTTTCCAGAGCAAGCGGAATCTGGTAGCTGCCTAAATCTCTATAATAAATTTTGCTCATCAATGAATTATCCGCATTCAAGAAATGTGGTTCAAAAAAGCTCAATTCTGCCTGATAATTCATATGACTCATAATGGAAGAGTCGCTCATCAAAATACCCGAACCTACCAAACCGGTAAGAGAAACTCTCTGATTTAATCCTCTGAAGTTATTATCAGAAATACCGACAGAACCAAAAGCACCTGTTGCCGAATCCAAACCTCCGCCTACTGATACTGAAGCTGTGCGCTGTTCTTTTAATTCAATTGTTACATCAAATCTGTCCGGATTGTCTTCTGAAACTTCTATAGTCCGGTTTACATCCTTAAAAGCCTGTGTGGAGTATAATCTAACTAAATCCTGCTTTACCTGATTTTCATTATAAACAGTTCCCGGTTCTGTCATTATGTTACGTTCAATAACATATTCCTTTGTTTTTTCATTACCGGTAATCATAATTTTATTAATCTTACCTTCTGTAATACTTAAATTTAGAGTTCCGTCAGGATCGTCGTAAATAGAATCAATTTTTGATAAAATATATCCCTTTGAATAATAACATTCATTAATCTTTTCCATAGCCTGATTGATTGCAGTAATATTTTGCGGCTTTCCTTTTAGAGGAAGAAGATATTGCATAATTTCATCCGAAGAAACAACGGTATTTCCTTCTATAGTGAAATCTGTTACAGGGATATTTTCCTCAACAATAATTTTTAATGAAATAGTACCATTAGAATTTTTAACAGGTATTGCCTTCATTTTTTCAGTGAAATAGCCGAGGCGGTAAATAGTTTTCAAATCCTGCTGCATTGCGTCTTTGTCATACAAATCACCTTTTTTCAGTGACATTTTAGACATTATATATTCAGGTTTTATAATATTAGAGCCGAGAATTTCTATGTCGTTAATATATGCTGTGCTGCTGTCATAAGAAGACTCTTCCATCTGTTCAAGCTGTTCAGCAGCTTCTGTTTCATCCGCAAAACAAGCCGCGCCTGAAGCTGACAATACTCCGACAACTAATGCAAATACTATTAAATTTTTATATAAACCTGATAGATTAGCCAACTATCCACTCCACAGCATTATGACAACATTCTATCACAAATATTCAAATTTAAAAATAGCAGACATAAAAAATAAATATTTTTACAATATTTTACAACTAAAAGGTTTATATTTAAATATATTTATAATATGATGGTTTCATTAGGTGAAAATCTTTTATTCATAAAGATTTTTGAACCACCGGGTTAATTACAAAAAAGGAGGAAAAATGGAAGGTTTAATGAGCTTGATACACAATCACGCGATTCCTGTATCAGCCACTATTCTTCTTGTAGCATACATTTTTATTGCTACAGAAAAAATACCAAAAGTTACTGTTGCACTTTTAGGAGCAGCTTTGACTTTAATCTTAGGACTGCTGGGTCAAGATAAACTCGTTAACGGAGTTTTTGACCACGGTTATTTTATCAATTTTGTTGATTTTAATGTTATATTCCTTCTTGTTTCAATGATGATTATTGTATCGATTGCAACAAGAAGCGGAATGTTCAACTGGATTGCTAATGAAATGCTAAAAATGACAAAAGGAAATCCTAAATACATATTGATTTCTCTTGCATTTTTTACAGCTATAGTATCAGCTTTTCTGGACAACGTTACAACCGTAATCTTAATCATGCCGGTTACTTTCGTAATTGCAAAAGAATTAGATATCAATCCAATCCCGTTTTTAATTACAGAAATATTAGCATCCAATATCGGCGGAACTGCTACTCTTATTGGAGATCCACCGAACATTATTATCGGAAGCGCAGCCGGATTATCTTTTATGGACTTTATAAAAGAACTTACAGGAATTGTCGCAGCTATTCTGATTGTTAATGTTGGATTATTAACATTTATTTTCAGAAAACAGCTTGTGGCGGCTAAAGAAAAAATGGAAAAAGTTGCACAGCTTGATAATTCACATACAATTACAGATAAAGCCTTAATGATTCGTTCAGGAATCATTCTCTTGCTAGTAATTATTGGTTTTATGCTTCACGATATTACACATATTCAAACCTGTGTAACTGCAATGGCTGGTGCAGCATTTTTACTATTATTTGAAAAACCTCAGAAAATTTTTAATGAAGTTGAATGGAACACTATTTTCTTCTTCATAGGTTTATTCATTATTATCGGCGGTTTGGAGCATGCCGGCGGTATTAAACTTATGTCAGAATGGCTTCTAAACGTAACAAACGGTTCTCAAAAAGCAACAGCTATGATTATTCTGTGGGCATCCGGAATTTTATCAGGCATCATTGATAATATTCCATACACAGCAACAATGTCACCTTTGCTTGTAGAGGTCCAAAAGGTTATGGGTACTGATTACACATTCCCGCTCTGGTGGTGTTTATCACTTGGAGCGTGTCTTGGCGGAAATATGACAATAATAGGCGCTGCGGCAAATGTTATTGTATCAGAAACAGCGGCTTCAACCGGACATCCTATCAGGTTTATGTATTTCTTAAAATACGGGGTTCTGGTTACGATAATTTCACTCGTAATGAGCACAGTTTACATATGGTTTAGATTTTTAACATAGATTAGAATTCAGGAGGACGTTTTAAAACGTCCTCCTATTTTTTATACTTTATTGACAAGTATGTTATGCAACAATTATAATAAGTCTTGAAAGGAGATAGATATGAAAAGACTTAATTTTAGGCTCTTATGGGGGGGGGGGCAAAACCAGCGTAAATAAAGGGCTTCAAGGATTTACCTTAGCCGAAACACTTGTCACACTTACCCTAATTGGAATTGTTGCAACTATATCACTGCCCGGTCTTTTTTCAGCATACGAAGAACATGTAACTATTGCAAAAGTACATAAATTTTATTCTGAAATAAATGAAGCACTTAGTAGAGCTATAGTAGATTATGGCACTGTCGACACTTGGTCATATTTATCCGAAGGCGAAGATACTATAACAAGTACTCATGAAAAACCTTCAGATGCATTTGCTGAATATTTCAAAGAATATTTAAACCTTCAACGTGATTGCGGAGAGAAATCTGGATGCATTGCTGACACATATTATAAACTTAATAATCAAATATACACAACCCAATATAATACTTCTGCCAGATATTATAAAATGATTTTACAAGACGGATTAACCATGTGGATGAGAGATAATTATAATCCGGGATATACCAAGTCTGAGTGCAGCGGTGGAGTAGATTCTGCAGTAAAAAATAGCTGTGGCATCATATGGCTTGATGTAAATGGCAAAAAAGCTCCTAATACTTTTGGTAAGGATGTATTTATATTTCATATTTTAAAAGATGAAATAGTGCTTCACCCATATAATGACTGTAATTTAAATTCAGAAGGCTGGGGATGTTCCAGCTACATCATTCGGAATGGAAATATGAAATATCTTCATAAGAAATAAATTTGACAGTTCTTTCTATTGTTGATAAAATATTTTTTTCTAAAGGAGATTTATATGAAATATTCAACAGACGGAACTCAATACCATATTGGATTAAAAGAAGGAGATATTGGAGAATACGTAATTCTACCCGGAGATCCTAAAAGGTGTAAAAAAATTGCATCGTATTTTGATGATGCAAAGCTTGTAGCAGATAGAAGAGAATTTACTACATACACAGGTTTTCTCAACGGAGTTAAAGTCAGCGTAACCTCTACAGGCATAGGCGGCCCGTCTGCAGCCATTGCATTAGAAGAGCTTGTTAAAGTCGGCGGACGTAATTTTATCAGAGTAGGTACATGCGGCGGTATGGATCTAGGTGTTAAAAGCGGCGATTTAGTTATTGCAACTGGTGCAATCAGAATGGAAGGTACTTCAAAAGAATACGCACCTATAGAATTCCCTGCGGTTGCAAATTATGAAATCGTAACAGCTTTAATTAATGCAGCTAAGAAGCTTAAACAAACATATCATGTTGGTGTTGTTGAGTGCAAAGACTCTTTTTACGGACAGCATAGCCCTGATATTATGCCGGTAAATTATGAACTTATTAATAAGTGGAACGCCTGGTTAAAACTTGGTACACTGGCATCTGAAATGGAATCAGCGGCCTTGTTCACTGTTGCTAGTTATTTAAGAGTTAAAGTCGGTTCTATATTTCTTGTTGTAGCAAATCAGGAAAGAGAAAAACAAGGGTTAGAAAATCCGGTTGTTCACGATACAGATTCTGCAATTAAAACAGCAGTAGAAGCTATAAAATTATTGTTGTAAAATTATCATATGACTATTTGTATATTTCCGGGAACATTCAATCCTATTCATGAAGCCCATCTTAGAATGGCAGAATTTGCATTGAATTATTATAAATTCGAAAAAATAATCTTTATTCCGGCCTACATACCGCCGCATAAAGAAATAAATTCAAATTTAGCCAGACATCGTTTTAATATGGTTAAACTTGCAATAGAAAAGAACCCGAAATTTTTAATTTCTGATATTGAGTATAGAAGTGATAAAAAATCATACTCGTTAATCACGGTAAAAGAAATTATCAAGCAATACAACATAAAAGGAAAGCTAAATTTTTTGATTGGAACCGATGCGTTCGACAAAATTGAAAGCTGGTATAAAGCAGATGAGCTTAAAGATTTAGTACACTTTATCGTCTTTCCGCGCGGAGTAGAAATATCTGAAAAAGATGGTTTTGATTATGAAATGGCACCGCTTAATTTTCTAGACATCTCTTCTACAAATATCAGAAAAGACCATAATAGTAATATTGAACAAGTAAAGGATTATATAGAAAAAAATGACCTGTACATATGAATATATTGATAACTGGCTTAAAGTAAATTTGTCGCCGGAAAGATATGAACACTCTCTCGGAACTGCCGAATGCGCAAGAGAACTGGCAGAACGTTTTGGAGAAAACCCTGAAAAAGCATATTTTACAGGATTGATTCATGATTGCGCAAAGTGTCTGCCAAAAGATGAAACACTACATATTATCAAAACCTTTCTAAATCTTGAAGATGGCGAACTGTGCAGTCCAAAGACTCATCATGCACCGGTCGGTGCATATATTGCAAAAAAAGAATTTAAGATTGATGATGAGGAAATCTTATCTGCGATAAGATGGCATACAATTGGCAAGGTTAATATGACACCTTTTGAAAAAATAATCTTTCTTGCTGATAAAATTGAAACACGCACACGACCATGTGAAATATGTGAACCAATTAGAGAAGCTCTTAATGAAAGTTTAGACAAAGCGTTGCTGCTTTGTTACAAAAATACAATTAAAAGCCTTGTCGATAGAGATTTAAGAATATGCACAGCTACAATTGATATATATAATAGTCTTTTGTAATTTTCTCCCCCTTTGCTGAAATAAAAAAATATAGTATAATTAGGGTATGAGGAAGAGGTTAGCTGGATTATTATTAATAAGTTTATTGTCAATGAGTACGGCTATTGCTGATATTCAGTATCAAGGTCATGCAGAATTTGACGACCAATTCTCTGAACCTGATAAAGAACTTTTTACCGGCAAGAAAGAAACTCTTGAAAAAAAAGATATTATTGAAATGACTGTATCACAGGTATTAGACGGTTCTTTTTCTCTGGAAGGCGACGAATTTTTTGCAGAAGTTACAAGTGATGTTATCGGAGATAAAGGCGTAATAATCCCTAAAGGCACAGTTGCCCACGGTACTATTACTCAAACAAGCGAAGCCAAAAGACTCGGCCGTGACGGGCATTTAAGCCTGAGTTTTGACTACCTTGTAACCCCTGACGGGCGAGAAATTCCTATCGAAGGTAAAATGTCTACCAAGCTTCACCCTCTTAAGGCTGCTACAAAAATAATTGCAACAGACGTAGGATATACTGCCGTAGGCGGAGTTGCGGGCGGTTTATTTGCTATTCAAGCTCTGGGTTTAGAAGCTGCGATAGCTTCTCAGGGTTATACTGTTGCAGGAGGAGCCGCTATCGGTGGTACAATTGGATTAGGCATGTCTTTGTACAGAAAAGGAAAAAATGTTTTAATTGCACCTGGGGATGAAATTAAAGTCCGTATCCTTTCTAATGTCGAACTTCCCGTATATAGAGATGAAGCTTTAAAACAAAAAGAGGTAAAATATCCAGGACTTGATATTAGAATTGCAAATATTTTGTATGAAAAAGATCCGTTTGGAGAAGTTAATACAATAACACTTTCACTCTCTATTTCTAACATGTCAAAAAAAGCCTTTTCCGGTATGGATTTGGCATTGATGAACGACTACAATGCAGTCTATAATCCATCTATATTCGGGGATACAAAGCTTTTATTCTCACAGCTAAAACCAGGTGATAGATTTGCCGGAAGAATTTCGTTTTCTGTAAATAACGTTAAACAATCATTCTGGCTCGTTGTAAATGACAGGGCTACAAATAAACCGCTTGCTAAAATTTCTCTGGATAATGCCTATAAAAATGTATCCAAAGATGTAAAAAAACGCAACGACAAAATGCGTAAAGGCAAAAAGAATTACTACAAAGAAGAAAGCCCGTTTGATATTTAACAAACAAGAGGAACTAATCTAAGTCATAATTGAGCATTGAAACTACATTTACGCCTGACGCTTCAATTTTTTCCCTGCCCTTTAGCGGATCAAGTTCAATTATAAAAGCAGAAGCTACTACATCAGCTCCGGCTTTTTTAACAAGATTACAAGCAGCTGCAGCAGTACCGCCTGTCGCTAGCAAATCATCAATAACAAGAACTCTATCACCGGCTTTTACAGCATCTGCATGCATTTCAATAGTATCCGTTCCGTATTCTAAGTCATAAGTTTCTTTAATAGTATCTGCCGGCAGTTTATTTGGTTTCCTTACAGTAACAAAGCCTGCATTGAGTTTACAGGCAAGAGGTGCACCAAAAATAAACCCTCTTGATTCAATTCCGGCAACATAATCAATATTTTCATCTTTAAACTTTTCATAAAGAAAATCAATACACATGTTAAACGCCTTAGCATCTTTTACAATAGTAGTTACATCAAGAAACAAAATTCCCTTTTTCGGAAAATCAGGAACCTCTCTTACATGTTCTCTTACATACTGAAAATTATTAACATCTGTCATCATCTATTCATACCTCGTTATTATACCAAATACTAAACTGTTACGCTTTCTACTGCGTTATTTTCTTCTTTTATACCTACCGCTTCCTGACGGGATTCTTCTTCTTTTACAAGACCATGAGCTGTTTTTCCCCAGTTCATATCTTTCTTGCAGAATAATATTTTACCACAAATAAAGAGTTCCATCGGAAACCATATAATTAAAAAGTAAATTGTTGTTTCGAACGCCTGCTTTAATGCGCTCATCCTCGGCACATAATCATATTTTCTTAAGCTGTAACGAATTGCAAAAAGGAAACCCAAACCTACAACAAGAGAAACTATCAATGATGACCACAAAACATTATGAAGGCTGTAAGGATCAATCTTATCTGTAAGTAATTTTACAATTCTGAAAAATACTTCCATCATAAACCACAGAGGCATAATAAACTGTGTTATATAAATTGCCATATCCAGCCTCGCACGAAGTGACATTTTTTTAGATTTCATTGCCTCTGCAAAGTACTCAAGATATCTTCTAATAGTACCCTCCAGCCATCTTCTGCGCTGCCTGAACAGAGGCATAAGATAAACAATACCTTCCTCGTAAACACAAGCATCAAGACAAAAACGCACGTCCCATCCTTTTATATGAAGCCTTGTGGACATATCTAAATCATCAGTAATCGTATAGTTATTCCATCCTTCAATATCTTCTAAAGCCTTACGTTTGATAAGTTCGCCATTGCCGCGAAGCTCAACAGCACCTTTAACAGCATCTCTTCCTACCTGCAGATAAGTATCTAAAGTATACTCGTTATTCTGACATCTTGTAAGGAAATTAACATCCTTATTTCTAATAATCTTTCTTGCTTGGACAGCCCCGACATCAGCCGGTTCTAAATTTGGAACCAGTTTCTTTAAAAAATCAGAATCAACTGTTGCATCGGCATCAAATACCAGAACAGCATCCCCTTTTGCAATAACCAGAGCATCATTTAATACAGCAGACTTTCCCGGGAAAGCTCCCTGCTCACGTATAAGAGCTTTTACATTCTCATGCCTTGCCTCTAAGTCTTTAATGATTGCTGCTGTATTATCCGTACTTCTATCATCAATTATAATTACTTCAAAAAACGGATAGTCCATGCCTAAAATGTTCTCAACAGTATTGGCTATTACATATTCTTCGTTATGAGCAGGAATCATAATACTAACAAAAGGTTTATAATTCTCATTCACAACTGGCGGATGTTTCTTCAGCTTACGCTTCTGATACTTTGTCGCAGCTATAGAATACAAGCCGTAAATCACCATACACACACATAAAATAACGAAACCTACAGTTGTATTTACGTAATTCTGAAAGACGTATAAAAATACGCCCAAGCAAGATAATATTATAAATAAAAGAAATCTTTCTCTCATAATCTCCCCAACACTAAGTAAATTATATCAAAAATATTAAGTTATGTTGTGATTATCGCAATTTTTTAAACCAAACTTTACATTTCTTAATAAAATGCATAAAAAAAGGCAATTTTTTAAAAGTTAAATACTTTATATATACATAAGAGATGACAAGAGAGGAAAGAGCAAAGATGTTATTCACTACAGAAACAATTTCAAACGAAGAAATCAAATCTATCAATAACTTCTTTAACGAATTTGAAGCAGTAGAAACAGTTGCTCCGGAAAAAGCGGAAGAAGAAACAACCGTTGTTAAATATCTTCATTCTCTTGTTACATCTTGCTACGCAAAATCAGTTGAAGATATTGCAAATACAAAAGTTGGTAACAGAATCGTAAGAAAAAGAAACTTGCAGCAGGTAATGCAGGAATCTTTCTTCTATGGTGCTAACAGATTTGGCAACAACTTCATCGCATAGTTATAACGCAACTTCAAAAAGTAAAAACACTCTCTTATATTATATAATCTTACATCTTACAAAGTTTTAGCCCGCCTTCGCGGGCTTTTTATTTAATATCTTGTTCTGAAAGACCCGCGATAGTTACCGACATTATCTGTCATTACACCACGCCCGCCAGGAAAAGTTCTAAAACTACCTGTACGGTTTCCGTAATTATCAAATGTTGTGAATCTTCCACCGGATAGAGGCCTTACGGTACCAACCTTATTTCCCTCTGCATCAAAAACATGAGTACGGTTTGCCGGAGCTCCTCTAAATGTTTTTACCATGTTATTATTTTGATCGTACATGACTCTTCGGCCATTCGAATAATCTCTCACACGACCTTTATAATTTCCAGAATTGTCATATAAACTGTAATTTCCATTACCAGTTCCTCTGATTGTTCTAACAGAAGAATTTGATGGTTCATAAATATTCGTTGTTTCAGCCCAAACGGGAAGTCCTATTATACATAAAATTAATAATATTTTTTTCATATAATTATTTTACCAGATTTCTATCAGGAGATAATCCCCTCCTTGATTAATTGTTCTTTAATTTCTCTTTTGGTTTGAAATTCTTTACCGGATTTGTCTGTTAATCTCTTTAGAAGCATTATTCCCGGAGTAATTACACCTAGAGCTAAAATACAAGCTCCTATATTATTGATAATAGATCTTCTTTTCAATTTTCTCACACCTTTAAAGAATTCATCACAAGTTTCTTTACCAAGCGAACTTTTATATTGGTTATATAATTCCGAAACCTGAGAGCTGACATTTTGCACTTCTTTTAAATCAATATACGCTCTGGTATCAATCTTATTTGAACCTTTTAAAGTTGTTATCAAATCAGATTGTTTTGCAATTTGTACAATTTTGTTATCAGGATTTTTATGCAAGAATTCATACAGATTAACCTTAGATGTATTAGCAGCATTGAACTCTTTTAAACTAGCTTCAATGGATCCATCAAGAAAAGCCTGCTTAAATTTACTATCTTCCAACACCCTTGAATCCAGTGTTATCGATTTGCCATGTTTTGATTTTGCATTCTTTTCCATAAATTCCTGAATTTTTTTACCTGCATAGTATAGGAAGAACAGACAAGAGCCTTCTTTTATTGCATAGCCTATGAACTCTTGAGAGCTTCTTGAATCGGTTAATCTCTCAGTTGTTATAAAACCATCCATAATATACATATTTTTTACAGGTGAGAACGCAAATTCTTCGACAACCTTTCCAATTCCTTTAAATGCCGGTTTATTAGCATTATTATTCTCTTCTTGTTTAGCCTTCTTAGACTCGTTATACTCTTTAATCAGATTTTTTCTAATTTTTTGCTCTGTATAATACTGTTTAAGCCGTGTCATTCCAACATAAGTCACCGCAGCCAAAACAGTAGATACTGCAAATTTTGTTGCTGCAAGATTTTTAAACAACCTTTTTTTATTTTCGGCTTTTTCTAAATTCTTCTTAATTTCTTCTGTTGGGGCGTATTGTTTTATCTTCTTAAAAATTTCAGAATCCTTTAAATTTCTCGGGTCAATTTTAGAGTCTAACCCATAAGCTTTAAAAACTGTCTTATCAAATATCCATTTAAAAGCAGGTATACCCCCGAGCCACAACGCTTCTGTGCCAAATTCGTCTATGAATCTGTCAAAACCTTCTTCTTTACCAGTAGCGTATGAACCTGCTGTCATGCCAAGACAGCTTGACGCATCCTTTACCCCTAAAGGTATCAATGAATTGGGATTGCCCAATGTAGAATATATCTTTGCTGCATTTACCAACATAACCCTACAACCCCCATATTAAATTCATTAATTTTTTGCTGTGTTTGTTCATATTCGACCTTCCTTTCTGTGTAAATCACGTAAAGCAAAAAAATTGCCTGTATATTAACATTTTTTTACAAAAAAAGAACTTCCCGCTTATAGGAAGTTCTTTTTTTGTATCTATAACTTAAACTTAGCCTACAAGTTCGGTATCGTCCGACTCGGAAGCTTTAACCATGATAGCATGCTCTACAGGATTTTCTTTCTTGTAAGCGCTGTCACTTGCAGCTTCCTCAAAACCAAACTCATCTCGGGCTTTCTTCATCTGAGTTTCATCAACCAGCTTTTTGGCTAATTCTGCTATTTCATAAACCAGCTTGTAACGATTATCAGTATTTTCGTTTAATTCCCAAGCTATTTTAATAATTTGATCCATTTTTACCTCATTATTTCAAATAATCAATTAATTTAACTATATAACGCTCAAAAACTTTTGTCCAGTAATAAAAAATATATATAATTTAATATTTATTTACAAAAGAGCAATTATTTAATATATAAATACTTTATATATAATATATAGCAAATAAGGAGATTTATATGACAACAGGCGGAACATTAAGAGTAACCAGTGCAAATGAGTACAAAAATTTTGAAGTTAAATTTTCTAGAAATACAGAAATTACGAACTTTACGCGACGAGAAATGGGACATGAAGGTGATATACGTGCAGAAGTAAAAAACGGCAGAAATGGATTTGCAGAACGAATATACAGTAATGGGTCAAAAAGCGGTAAGCTTGGCACTCTTGATTTAAATACAAAGAGATATGCAATATTTGATGCGCTTAGAAAACTTGATGGTAATGACGAGGACATCAGCGATAAAGATCTTTTAAAAGCAGATACATTAATAGGTAAGAATGGTGTAAAAGGTGTACGTCGTGATGCTTCTGCAGGAGTTACAACAATAGTTTGTGATGATGGAGCTGTCCTTCGTTTTGATGTAGAAACTGAACAGGAAAAACAAGTTCGTCTAGACCAAGAAGCTGCAAATGCTGCAAAACATAAGCAGAAAGAAGCAGCCCGACTGGCGGAAAAACAACGTGAAGCAGCAGAGCTGAAAGAAAATTGCAAAAGCGATTTTGAAAAGCTTACAGACTGGTTTATAGGATTATTTAATTAAAATTAATCCATCAATGTTGTCATAAGAATTGGATCGCCATCTGTTGCCAGAACAGTATGTTCAAAATGCGCAGATGGTTTTCCGTCTTTAGTGACAACAGACCATTTATCGTCAAGTACTACAACCTCATCGCAACCAAGATTTAACATCGGTTCTATTGCTATAACCATGCCTGATTTTATAATAGTTTGATCTCCTACTCTGTAATTAAATAGAAATGGGTCTTCATGCATTACATGACCGACTCCGTGTCCGCCATATTGTCTTACGATACCCATTTTATAACTATTTGCCACATCCTCAACGGCTCCGGATATATCATCAAGAACATTTCCTGCTCTCATTTTTGAAATACCTGCCATTAAGGCTTCTTCTGTAGCTTTCATAAGAAGCTTTTTTTCCTCAGAAATATTTCCGACAGCATAAGACCATGCACTGTCACCAACCATACCGCCATATGTTGCACCAACGTCTATAGCTATAATATCGCCTTCTTTTAGAATTTCGGTTTCAGAAGGAATGCCGTGAACAACTTTTTCGTTTATAGAAGCACAAATGCAGGCCGGAAAACCGCTGTAACCAAGAAAAGTAGGTGTTGCTTTATTCTCTTTAATAATTTTCATAGCAATACTATCTAATTCTTTTGTTGATATACCCGGCTCAACAACCTCTCTCATTTTCTTATGCACAAGAGCTACAATATGTCCGGCATGTCGCATTCTCTTAATTTCGTCGCGTGATTTTCTATTAATCATAATAACCTCAATTCTAGTTATATATTAGGACTAAATGATTTTTTTTGCAACAAAAATACAATCTAACATTCTTCCTTTAATTTACCCCCTTGACATGAAAAATTGATTTGATACTATATAAATTGTCACGAGCCCCCATCGTCTAGAGGCCTAGGACAACACCCTTTCACGGTGTAGACAGCGATTCGAATTCGCTTGGGGGTACCATATTATTATAAGACGTCAATGAGGCGTCTTTTTTAATGAATAGGCTTGAGATTTCAGCGGTTCGAAAATCGTTTGAATAATACATTAAACCTTTAGGAAAAATTAATTTCTGCAATCTTTGTTTTAAGTCTAAATCACCATTTATCCATAATGTATCAATATTCTCAATAATTTTACAGGCATATTTAAGGCATTTACACAAGTCATTGTCAATTTCGTCTATTTCACGTAAGCGGAACTCATGCTCTTGTATTTCCTCTGCTAATTGCTCTGTTTTGAACTTATAATCATCTTCGCTTATTGTTCCATCTATCCTGAAATCAATTAACTTACTTTTTCTATTTTTAAGTTCAACTAGCTTATCTTGTACTTGCTTTTGACTGTTTAATCTTACAGATAACTTTTCGTTATAAACATCTTTTACTGTTGCTTCAAATAAATTAAGTAAATTCCGTTCAGGTTTTATAAACTTCAAGTAATCTACAAATATTTTTTCTAATTTTTCTTTTCTTATTCTGAAATTAATACAACAATCCTTATGATGACAGTGATAATAAGCATATCTTTCCTTTCTTCCTTTAGATTTGCTTCCTGTTAATGGTTGGTTGCAATTAGAACAGGTAATGAACTGTCTTAAAGGAAATTCGGGATTATTCCTCTTGTAAGCGGTAATAACAGGCTTTTTACCATTCAATATATCCTGTACTTTTTTAAATTCTACCTCAGAAATAAGAGGTTCGAAAATTCCTCTAATGGGTTCTTCCGCCCACGTATTTTTATGCATATACCCCATATAAAGCGGGTTTCTCAATAGTCTGCACATTCTGTTAGTGTTAATTTTTATCCCATCAGCCTCAATAATTTTAATAAGTTGTGTCTGCTCATACATTCCTGTAGAAAATAATTTGAAAATCTTTTTAACGTGATGTGCAGTTTTGGGGTCTGGTTCAATGTTACCGTTTTTCATAATGTACCCGATAGGTGCTCTCCACATCCAATGACCTTGTAAAAAAGCGATTTTCATGCCGTTAGTTACTCTTTCTGCTTTTTGGTCGTTTTCGTATTGGGCTAAAACTCCCATTAAATTGCGAGTTAATTTGTCGCCCGCAGAATCTCCATTATTCTCTCTTGCAAATAAAACTTTAATATTTAACTTTGCAAAAAAATCCTGCAAATTGTAAAAATCCTTGACATCTCTGGTTAACCTATCGATTTTCCAAATTATAATTGCATCAATATTCTTTTTATTTGCAATACAAAATTTCATAAGATTTTGTAATTCTGTTCTATCTTGCGTTTTAGCACTCTCGCCTTTCTCGACAAAAACTTTTAATACACTATAATTATTCATTTCTGCAAAAAATTTACAGTCTTTTTCCTGACCTGCTAAACTGTAACCTTCTTCTGCCTGATTTTTTGTTGAAACTCTTGTATAAATAATTGCGTTACTCATAAATTTCTCCTTTCATTTGGAGGCGGATTACTCCGCCTTACCAGTCTTTCTCAATTTTGCTTCTCTAATTCCTGCTTTTATACGTTCACTTCTTATTCTCCATTCATACTGCTTAAAAGCCTCCTGCAAGGTAGCTTGTAATTCACCTAACGGAGAATTTCTGAACTCAGGGTCTTGCAATAACTTCATAAAATCATCATTTTTCATTTGTGTTCCTTTCCGCCGTAATCGGTACAACTTTAGAGCATTTATTTTGGTAATCTTCTACCATAACAAATGCTAATTGGTACATTAAATCCCTAATAGCTTCAACTTCGCTATCATCTAAATCTTTGGCATACTTTCCAAGACTATGTCTGCACGCCTTAATACTAAGCATGGTTATCCATCCTTTTGCTTTTGTATCAAGGCTCAACGTCTCTTGTTGCCACCTTAAAATATTTTGTTGTACAAATAACTCAGCTCTATTTTTTAGTCACTGAAATTATTTAATTTTATCCGTTACCTCTGTTGTTATAGACATTGCTCCATTTTCATCAACAAAAGGTATTGTTTTTGTATAAGGTTTACTTTTAATCCTATTCATCAACTCTTCAGAGGACAAATTTAAATTTGTTTCAGTTGATGTTGTTTTCATTATTAAATACTCTTTTCCTCTAGTATTTTTTCTTTCTATGTTAATGTTTTTATTTGCATTATTAATTAATTTATCGGCTACGGCATCAATTCTTGCCCTATTTTGCTCGCTCACAACTTCAGAGGTAGTTACAGTCATTTTATACTCATTATGTGGCATAAACGGCATACAGTAGTCGTAAAACGGAAGAATTAAAACAGGTTTACAACAGCTTTTATCCATTTTTAAATTAACGTAAGCAGTATCTTCTAAATAGAACGATGCACTTCCATCAAATTCTACAATAATAACAACCTTCCTTGCGGTTGCACATACGCTTAAAAAGGTTTCGAATAAATACTGTCGTTTCCTGTCGTTTAATTCGAAAATATCATTTAATGCCTTTTGGATTTGAATATTTGACATTCCGTAAGTTTTTAAATCCTGAATTATTCGTAAGCGAATAACATCTGCAAGTGAAAACAAACGCCAACAGTTATCATTCTGCCTGTGTTTAACAAGTAAACCTTTTGCATCCCAATCATTTAATTTTCGTGATGTTATTTCAGGAATTAATTTAACAATCTGTTGCGGATAGTAACGAGGTTCATTAATATTCTCAATCTCTGCAACAGCCTTATTATAAACACTAGTTCCAACTAAGTTATCAAATTCCAAAAGGGAATGGACTTGTAAAAATGTCTTTTGACTTATGTAACTTGGCTTTTTAGAACTTGCCATATTAATAACCTCTTGTAAAATTATACACTAATGTATATTTCTATATTGACATAGTTAAATTATACATGCAAGTATAATTTTTTAGAAATTTAATAAATTTTACAAACCCCACCGTCAGCCACCGCTAAATTAATCAACAAGAGCTTTTATAATTCTATAAACATCTTTTACCCGTTCAGGATTATCTTTTAAAATTGTTGTGATTTCTTGGATTAAATCATCAGCGGGTGCATATTGTGCAAACTGAAACACATCAAAATACCCTACTTCTAACACACGCATAATATTTTCTAATGTAATAAATGACGGAAAATTCCTGCCATTTTCAATATTACTAAGTGATGTTGGCTCAATTCCTGCTTTTTCTGCTAGAACTTCCTGACTTAGTGAAGCTCTTTTGCGTAATTCTTTTATTCTTAAACCCAATAATTTTCTGTTATCCACTGTTAACACCTCAATTCAAGCATTATATTCATGGTATTAAATCAAAATGTTAATTTACATAAATTGAGAATGTAGTTTTAGCTTGATTAAATTGTTTCACTTGAGATATAATCATTTTAAGTTAGAAATTTTACTTATTTTTACAGTTGAACTTGAAAGGAGAATAAAATAAAATGAGTTTACTGTTATGTCATATTGCCAATAGTGTTGGAACATCAACTGAGGACATTGCAGCAATGAGCCTGCATTATATCCTGCAAAGTTCAACAGCTGCTCGTGATACTTTATTGGACTATATTGGAACTGAATTAGGTCTCCAGTTTGAAAAAGACTTACATTTTGAGCTTCAATCATGCGGAGAAAATCTTGAAAGACCTGATATGTCCTTAAGAAATGTTCACAATGATGAAATTCTTATTTTTGAAATGAAATTTTGGGCAAATTTGACTGACAATCAGCCGAACACCTACCTCGAACGCTTGGAGAAAAAAGGCGGGAAAGGACTTATATTTGTATGCCCTAAATCAAGAATTATATCGCTTGTTGATGAACTTGCAGCTTCCGCTGAATACGAAAAACCACAAGGCAGATTATTGCAAAAAGACGGCAAGCCTCCAATGCTCGTTTTATCTTGGGAAGAAGTTCTTAATTTGCTTGATAATGTCTTGCAGGAAGATGCTTTGTATAATGATTTACTACAGTTAAAAGGGCTTACAGGAGAAATGGATAATCAGAATTTCAAGCCGTTTTCTGCGGGTGATTTAAGTTCTAATATGGCAAACCGCATCGTAGATTATTACAGAATTGTCGATAAAATTGCTGATAGCTTTTTAATTCACAAAATCTGTAATTCAAAAGGGCTCAAAGCCTCACCACAAAAATGCGGTTACTATCGCTATTTAAAAATTGATAATCCTGCGACCGGTTTAAGTATTCAATTTAACTGTAATTTATGAAAAGGGATTTGCGGAAAAACTACCCCGTTTTGGATGACATTTAAGACTATTGATGAAAACAATAATTGGATTGCATACTCGCCTAAACTCCGTTACAACTTAGATGATAAAGGTAAAAAATATTTGATAGAGAAATCGGATAAATCCGATATGCTGATTGTACCGCTTTATCCGAAACGTAATACCAATGAATTTGAAATGGTTGATGACTTGATAAAACAAGCAAAAGAGTATATCGACCTTCTTTAGTCTCTATCAAGCCAGTATGTTTTTACTTTACAGCGAGGGTCATTGATTAAGGCTTTATTAAGCACCCAAGTTGTTTCAAGCGGGTCTCCCATTGTCCAGTATTGAAACCCATCAATACAAAACATAATATAAATTCTGTTTTGAAACTTTGCACGCTCGCCATTTTCACGAATAAACATAACAGCATCCTCAAAAGCCTTTCGCTCAGCTTTGCAGATGTCGCAATTATTTGTACATTTACCCTCAGCTTTTGTCTTTTCACAAGGAAAACTCAAAACATACTCATGCGGAGCAAAGTTTTCAAAAGTCTTTGCATTTTTCCAAGTCTTACTACTGATATAATTTGTAAAATTATCAATATTATAATTCATACTGATATTTTACTACGGATATAAAATTTATACAGCTATTTTAGTCGTTTCCTGTCGTTATTATTTAATTTTAATTGGTTGATAAAGCCAGTCTTCATTTCGTTTACGATATTCACTCGGTTTTTGTAAATAATCATAGTTTAATATTTCTAAAATTCTTGAAGCATCGTCTGTAACTAAATTACATCCATCATATAGGTTGAAATAAAAAAGTAGTTTACATATTTTCCAAACGAGTAGCTTTTCTATGTCGCTACTATTATTAATAGTAATATCACTTTCAATCAAATGCATCCGATTAGGCACATAGTAAGAGCCATAATATCTATCGTAATTAAAATGCTTAATAAACATTCCTGTAATATTAAAAACTTCTATTAATGTATTATCTGCCCATAGTTCTACATTAAAAAGATTTATACAATCATCATAACAATAATTTTGTGTATTTTTATAATTCCAATAAGCCTCATTTAGACAATTATCGGTAAGAAGTTCATCATATGTGTTTGCAATAGACAAGGAGATAGTTTTATCAAACTCTCTATCACTCCTTACTATTTTATACTTATGATTTAATGTATAATAATAAGCAGTCTCACTTTCAGCAATTTCATACTCACTTTTAGGATGCTTCCAGTTTTCAATGTCATCCAGATACATTGAAAACCTATCAAGTATTGGTAAATGTTCTCCCCGTTTACGGGCAAAAAGTTCTTCCAATTCGGTTCTGGTACAGCATTCATCTTTTGGTGTATTTCTATCAGAATTTCTTGAATATATCCATTCTTTTCTAACTGTTACTTTTTTGCCATCAGATTTCTGCGCCTGACACTCTTTATTTAAGACATACGGTAATTCTCTTGCAGAAGGCATTATTTTAATAATATCAATAAATCCTTTACCTACCTTTTCTCTTATAAGCTCAATATTAGGAATTACAGACATATAATTCCTCAATGTCTGTATCAAATTTGCACTCTGTCGGCAATTAGCATCTTTTGAGATATCATGTATAAGTTTAGAGCCATTAGATTTATCCTCTTCAACCCCAATTACGATATATCTATCTTCACTATCGGACAGTGAATTACTCATACATAATATATCGTGCACTAAATCAACTTCGCCTAGTTTATCTTTAGAGTACCACTCACGTTTAAAATCTATATAATCATTTTCTACAGATGCTGATAGTTTATCCCAAAGCATTTCCTAACTCCTTTAGATTTTGATATTTTAAGTCTTCTAGTTCCGCAAGTTCATGCATAAGTTCCATTAAGGTAAACTCTTTCTTATTTTTCCAATCGCATATATACCCTTTAGGAATTACGAAAGAATCATCAAAACTTCTACAGATACCGAACATTTTTCGCCAACAATTATATAAACAAACATCAGCGATTAAATATTCTCCATCATCTACAAACACACAATAATGAGACTGATTTGGCATTATTTGTGTACTTGCAATAATCTCTTTTCCCATTTTACAATGATACCAATCATTGTTTCCACCTATTATCCAATTTCTAAATTCATCAAATTCTGGTTTTAATACATAATCCTTACCTTTAATTTTCGCTAATGAGTTAAAAGCTATCTTACCCAAGGTTCTTGAATCAATCTCTCTATTAAACAAAAATTCAGGCAAGGTTCTATTTTTTTGCTTTTCTTTACTAGGTTTTTTATTATATCCATTAACAATACGACCTATGAAAATCTCCGACATACGAAGAGTTTTTACCTCAAGATTATTTGCAAAAAATTCATTAGCTTGGTCAGATACAACACCCGCATCAAGTCGTTCAATCCCTCCAATTGCCTTTGGGAAAATATGTTCTCGTTTGTTAAAAGTCAAGCCTATTCTATTTTTATAATAGATACATAGTGACATATAAACTCCTTATTATAATTTTAATAATCGTTGTTTTCTATTTTTCACAAGTCGGTTTCTTTCAGCCGTGGGAAAATCGTACTTTGCTAATCGTAAAAACGCAAAAAACACCCAATTAAATAATTCAACAGTATATTGCTCCGGAATTAAAACGCCATGCGCAATTTCATTACGTAAATTCCAGCCTTCCTTGGCTATAAATAAATACCTAAAATATAATAAATCATTAAAATCAAATTTCTCAATGATAAAATCATCATATAAAAGGTAATTTAAATCTTTTTCTCTAATAATACCATTTTCTTGAGGTAAAGAGGATATAGTTGGTTGTTTATAACAGGCTAGGTAATGTCTTATCCAAGTTTCAAATTTAAGGACAAGGCTTTCTGTTATTGTTACTAAATAAGGATAATACTTTTTAGGAGCTTCAAAACTCTTTTCCATTTCGTTGAAATATGTCTCAAAAATTGAGATAATAGTTGCACTCCAGTTATATCGTATACGCTTTTTCTTTGATTGGGATGTAGTTATTAAATCAAAAAAGCTACTATAACTCATCAAAAAATTTATTAGGTCTTGTAACTTAAACTTTTTATTCCTAATTCCCTCAATAAAAATGTATTGTATAGTTATCTGATATAATTGCCAATACCATTTGTAATTTTTAAGATATAAATCCTGCTCTGTTTTTAATGATGATATTTTAGAAGGATGCAAATTATGGTCAAGATATGAGGTGGGGAAGATATCATCAAATACACCACCTTGAGTTTTTAAACTCTCTAATGGTGGGTATAAATCATTAGATGCTGATAATATTTTAAAAATTTCTATAGGAGAATGCATTAAAATCTCTTCAGCAGCATCTGTAAAAGGTTTAGTGTCAATATTTTCTTTAAACTCTGTAAACTCTAATTTATCTTTAAAAGATATGTATTTTTGCTCTAGTTGTTTTATTTTATTAGTATACTTATTCAATCGGGTATAGTGTTTTATAGCATCTATGCACCATATACGGGATGTCATATTGGAATTTGCGGTTTCCATAGATTTCACGTAACACCTACCAAGTATATCATCCCAGTTATAAGATAACTTACCTCTTTTTTCATCAATTTTATGAGCATAGTGCGGAATTATTCTTGTTAAATAATTGTAATCTTTTTCTTTAAATTTAATTTGAACTAAATTCCAGAAGATATCATCCACACCTTCAAAATCAACTTTTTTAAAAGTTTTATTATATTCAAGCATTAATTCAATAATAGAAACAATCAGATAGTGATACAATTCAATATTACTATCTACTTGAATAATTTTTAAAATTAGTTTTTTTATATCTTTTAACTTTGGGGTTTTAGACTTAACTGCTAGATGTAAAAGTTTTCTCATGACATCTATCATGCTATGAATAAAATCATCAGTCGATTTATCTGATAATTCAATGCAAAATCTATCTAATGCTTCGTAATAACTTTCTACAGCCTGCTGAATATAGGCTTTATATTGTTGTTCATCAGAATAATATAATATTTCAGAATAAATAGCTTTTAATAATGGATTTTTTGTTTGTTTTATTCTTTGAATAACGTAATTGTAATCTTGTGAAATAATTTCGTAAGATTTAACCATCCAATCTAATCGTTTAGTTTTGATATGCTCAATTATAGAAAAAATACTCTTTTCAATATCAAATTTTGTTATATCAGCAGCTGAAATGTCTTCAGATTTTTTAGACGATATAAATTCGGCAAATTTATATAAATGGTCTAATATTTTAACATTGCTTTCTAAATATTCTTGAATTTCTAATAATGACATAACGTTCTTTCCATTTAGATTATTTGCGTTCAATATCGACTCTAATCTTTATATTTGATTTGCTGAGATTGTTGCTGTTTTGGAAGAAAGTTTTCCCCTGTCACAACCTTATTGCCCGTTTCCAGTTCAAGTTTTTCTTTTGCCTCTTTAGCGATTTTACCACCGCGTTTTGCGGAGTTTTTATTTTCTTCAAATCCTGTAGAGTTTTCAGATTCTGCAATTTGCCTTGTTGAAAGCTCTGCTAAGGCTGTAAAAATAAGTTCAGCTTCACTCATATGGTCTCGTAAGTTTTGAGATTTTAAATTCTTTAATTGTTTATGTTCTTTAACACTTAGCCCGCTCCATTCTTGATGTATTATGTTTGTTAAAATTGCAAACTCTTCGCCCTCTGTAATTTTGTGGTCTTTCCAGTAATCAGTGAGTTTATTTCTTGTTTCTTGACCAGTCATTCTTTGTTGAATCCATTTATGAGAGCGACCAAGTTTTTTATAAGTTTCTCTAGCTCTATCAATTGCTGTTGATGGGTCTGCCATTTCCTGAACTCGTTCTTGACCAACTTTGGCTAACCATTGTTTTATAGGTTCAGCTTTCTTTGAAGGAACAGACTGAATAATACGAAAAATAGTTTTTATATCGGCAACATCGGTCTTATATTTTTTACCATCTGATGACATCAATTTCAGTTGGTGACAATTTGTCACCGTCTGCTCAGAACCCTCTTTTCGCAAGCGTTGTGCTAATTTATTCCAGTATTTTCTTGCACTTTGGTAATCTTTTTCAATCAGAATTGCAACAATATCTACAACAGAAAAATAATAAACTTCTTTTTCCTCATCATAAATATGTCTTATACGTTGCCCTTCAAATATAGTTAAATCTTTATCCATGCTATAAACTCCTCATACCTTTATTCTAGCACAAACAGTCATACAATATTCCTTAACTCATAAAATCTACGGAGGTCGGAGACAATTCGGTTCCAACTAGTTTTCACTAGGGGGACCATTAAAAAGAACCGCTAATGCGGTTCTTTTTTTTTATTACTCCTGTTAAAATTAGCCCGAATGTGTTATAATAAGATAGTTATAATGAGTCTTTTATTCAAGGAGAGTTTATGCCTGCAATTTCTAAATCCGTATATATACTGTCGATTATAGATGCTTTTATTATTGCACTTGCTGCCATGTATACATTTATAAGTTTTATTCCGCATACAATACTTTTGTATATTGCTTTATGGTTTCTTGTTGTTACAATGCTTGTTCTTAACCTTAAAGGTTTATATAAGATAAAAACTTATAGACCGAAAAATCTTTATATGCTATTTGAAGGAGTTACTATTTCTACAGTTATTGCAGGAATTCCAATTTGTCTTATCAATTTTAACATTTTGACAGTACTTTTGCTTATTATAAATGCAGTATGCGTATTTTCTGGAATATTATTTATACGTATTGTACAGCTTACATATACAAAATGTTTTAAATCAACAAAAAATGTTTTAATAGTTGGAGCAGGTCAGGATGGAAAACTTATTGCAGAAGAAATTCAGGCAAGACCTGCACTTAAACTCAAGGTTGTTGGTTTTCTTGATGATAATATGAATACTATTGAAGACGAAGACTCCACGATTCCAATACTTGGATTGACATGTGATTCAGAAGCGGTTATTAAAGATAACAACGTAAAAATTGTAATCGTTGCTGTAAAATCCCGAATGGATTCTGTTATTTTAACAGATCTTATAAAAGGCATACCTCTGGGGGTTAAGGTATGGAGAATGCCTAAGTTTTATGAAAAAATCACACATAAATATCTAGTATCAAAAATGACAGTTAACTGGTTGTTCTACGCTTGCGTAAAAAAGAAAGCGTTACTATTCACTTATATAAAAAGATTTTGCGATATCATATCTTCTATTGCAATCATGCTTGTTACAATTCCATTATCAATAATTGCAATGGTTATTATAAAATTTTCTGATTTTGGACCTATATTCTTTACACAAACAAGAATCGGCAAATTTGGTAAACCTTTTAAGATGATAAAATTTAGAACAATGTATCAAGACAAAGTTGAAGAAGATTTTGACGAAGATATCGACCAAGTCCATGCCGATGATAAAAGAATTATGCCATTTTGTAAATTTTTGAGAAAATTCCATATAGATGAACTTCCTCAAATGATTAACGTTTTGAGAGGCGAGATGAGTATTGTTGGACCGCGTCCGGTAAGAGAAGAAGTCTATTATGAAAATCGGGAAAAAGTTCCATTCTGGGAATGCAGAAACTGGGTGCGTCCCGGCTGGTGCGGATGGCAGCAGATTAATATGACAGAACCTACATCAGAAGAACGTTTGGAATATGATTTATATTACATTAAACATCGTCATATTGTATGGGAATTTCTAATTTTACTTCAATTCATAGCCAAAGTAATTTGTGGCAGAGGCTAACTGGAAGAATTGATTCCTGTTTTACTTTTATAATCAGGTAAGATTCCTTGAGATATCAACTTGTGCAGGCCATCCATTGTTACCAGTTGAGCTGTTCCAGACATAGGAGCTCCGTAACCAATACCGTTTGTTTGACCGGTAGTATCTGTGGATTTGATATCACATAACCATTAGCATCAAAATTAGCTCAAAAGATTTTTGAAGGAGTTCCAATCGGCGTCCAACCTTCACTTGTTGAGTAAGCAGAAAGGTCGATATCGTTTGCTAAAACAAATTCTGTATTCTCACCTATTAACCCATTATTTGTTATTGCGGCGAGTTTTGCAAGTTCTTCTGCTGTTGAGATGGAATAAGTACCACTTGTTAGTGATATTGATTCATCTACACTTGCTAACGTTGTCATTCCGTAAGTATCACGACGAGTTATTTCTTCTATAAATTGGCCTGACGAAGCAACAGATTCACCACTCGATGATAATAGATTGATTCCGTTGTATTCGGTTGTTTGCTTTATACGATTCAATTCTTGAACTATTGAACGAGCTTCGGAATTTATTGCATCAATAGATTTATACCCATAAGCACCATTCTAAGCTTGAGCTTGCTGTTTGAACCAGGTCTAAACCCATTGACGCTTTGATAGCCGCTTATTTTACTAGATAATTTCGTACTTATTGAATAGTTTGCAGCGTTGTCTTTGGCATGGTTTATCTTAAAACCAGTGGTCATACGTTCGATTGCCTGATTTAAACCATTGGTTGAGGTTTTTAAGCCCGATTGAACTATTAAGCTCGATAGATTGGTGTTAATTTTCATGTTAACACCTCGCTTAAAAGCCCTAATAAACTAGAGTATCTGCCTATAGCTGTAGGGGTTTCAGGGTCATTGATTAAACATATTTCGTTTAAAATTTATATAAATTTTGTTACAAATCTTTATGTTTTGTTTCTGCTATAATAAGGTAAATAAATAACACTTTAAGGGTATAAAAGGAGAAGTTATGCTGGAACTATTAAAAAAGAGTGCTATGGAACAGTCAAAAGCACTAAAAAATAAAGAAATTTCTGCTGTAGAGCTAACTAAAGCCTCTTTGGAACGAATTAAAGCTATTGATGAAAAACTTGGAGCTTTTAATTCTTTAACAGAAGAAATTGCGCTGGATACGGCAAAAAAAGTTGATGAAAAAATAGCTAAAGGGGAAGATTTACCGCTTCTTGCAGGAGTTCCTCTTGCCCTTAAAGATAACATGAACCTTATTGGTTCAAAAACTACCGCATCAAGCAAAATATTAGAAAACTTTGTATCACCATACAATGCAACTGCAACTCAAAAGTTGTTAAATAATTTAATTCCGATTGTTGGTAAAGCTAACCTTGATGAATTTGCAATGGGTTCTTCTAATGAAAACTCTGCCTTCAAAAAGGTTCATAACCCTTGGGACTTAAACAAAGTTCCTGGCGGTTCTTCCGGCGGCTCCGCAGCATCTGTTGCATCTTGTGAAGCTGCACTTGCTCTCGGCTCTGATACAGGCGGAAGTATAAGACTTCCAGCCAGCTTCTGTGGCATAGTAGGTATGAAACCTACATATGGTAAAGTTTCAAGATATGGTTTGATAGCTTTTGCCTCTTCTCTAGACCAAATTGGACCTTTTGCAAGAACAGTTGAAGATGCAGCGGCTTTATTAGAAGTTATCTCAGGGTATGACAAACACGATTCAACTTCATTAAAGCTTCCTGTTGAAAATTACAGAAACAGCTTAAACAATGACATCAAAGGAATGAAAATTGGTGTTGTAAAAGAATTAGTTTCAGAAGGTCTTGCTGAAGATGTTCAAAAAGCAATCCAATCTGCAATTGAAACATACAAATCACTTGGTGCAGAAGTCGTAGAAGTTTCACTTCCTAACCTTAAGCACTCAATAGGTATTTATTATATTCTTGCAACAGCAGAATGCAGTTCTAACTTAGCCCGTTTCGACGGAGTTAAGTACGGACACAGAACCGCTGATGCTAAAAACCTGCTTGAAATGTATTGTAAAACACGTGCAGAAGGCTTCGGCCCGGAAGTAAAACGCCGTATAATGCTCGGAACTTATGCACTTTCTTCTGGATATTATGATGCTTATTACAAAAAAGCATTGCAGATGAGAAGAGTTGTTACAGAAGATTTCTTAAAAGCATTTGCACAAGTTGATGCACTTATTGCACCAACTTGTCCGAATACAGCATTTGATTTAGGAGCAAAAACTGAAGATCCGCTTGCTATGTATCTTACAGATATTGCAACAATTTCTGCTAACCTTGCGGGACTTCCTGCAATATCTGTTCCAGCCGGTTTTGACACTGAAGGAATGCCTATAGGACTTCAAATAATGACACCGCAGCTTACAGAAGCTAAGCTGTTCAATCTTTCTTATAAGTTTGAGCAGGCGCATGATTATTATAAACAACTTGCAAATATATAAAAAGAAAAGTCTGAGCTTCGGTTCAGACTTTTTTTTTAATTACTTTTTCCCGCTCTATATCCACAATATGAGTAAACAAAAGGCAGTGTTCTTTCTAAATGAAGTTTATCTGCACAAGGAAATTTTGCCAGAACGAGAACACCGAGAGCATCATCGACATTTGCAATACAATCTAATAAAGTTAATTTTCTATCTGGAACTTTATCATAAGGATCACAAATTAGATTGGACAATGATGCTGCACCATACATTCCAATTAGCAGACCTCCAGCCATTGCCATAATTTTCCCAGGAATATTGTTAAAATTTTTACTGGCTTCACAAAGTTTTAAACCTCCGCCAACAACCCAGGCTGGAACAGATGCATTTAAAAATTGGAAAATACCTTCTTTTAGTTTATTTTTATTTGTTTTTTTATCTTCTCCTATCATACCGGCTGCAACACCTCCAACGATAGAACTTCCTGATAAGACAACCATATCACTCAGGCCATATTGCAACTTGAATGGATTTTTCACTTTATGTTTTTTCATCATAAAAAGCATAGGTATAATGGTTCCCGCAACAGCACCAATACCAGATTTTATTTTATCCTGAGTATTAACCTTTCTATACTGTGCTTTATGTCGTTTTGCAATAAAGGAGCTTACGGCTGATTTATTATTTTTATCGCCGTATTCCGGGTGTGAATCTAATCTTTCCAGCGTAGGGTATCTATAATTAATACTGCTAACCATAATTTTTATTCCTACGCGAATTATAGCGCACTTTATCCAACTCCGCAAGGTTAAGAATTGTAAAAAATATTTTTTTGAAAGGCAATATTGTTTGTTCACGCGTTTTACAATAGGAAAGGAGTGTTGTATGGGTATTGATATAAAAATTACAAATAAGCTAGATAATAATTGCGTTCAGGTTGAAGTGAACAGCAATAAAGGCGGGCAGAGTAAATATTTTAAAGTGCCTGTAGATAAAGCAGATTCATTCATTGCAAATTATAAAAAAAATGATAAAAACACATCCTTCATTACAAACACTGCATTTGTTTCGTCTATTTTCGGCGGTGTACTTCTTTCTAGTTTAGCAACTAAAAAGTTTATAAAAAGCGGAACTCTAAGGTGGATTATAAATACTTTAGCAGGCATTGCCGGTGCAACAGGTTCTGTTGTAGCTTCCAGCAACTACATTGAATCCAGAAACAATAAACTTCTTAAGCAGCATAATGCTCAACAAATTTACTATCAAGCCTGATATTAAGAAACTCCCTGAGCTCCTGATACAATTTCAACAATTTCCTGAGTAATTGCAGCCTGACGCGCCTTATTGTAATCAATAGTTAGAGTATTAATCATTTCTTCGGCATTATTTGAAGCAGCAGACATTGCTGTCATTCTAGAGGCAAGTTCACTGGCATTCGCTTCCAACAATGCTTGATAAATTGAATTTGTTATATACATAGGTACAAGCTGCTGCAGTACAGAGTGCGGAGATGGTTCAAATTCCATAACCGGATCTAATTCGTGCGCATCTGCTTGTTCTACTTTTACCGGCAAAACATCCCAAGATACTACATTGTAAGACATCATATTGTTAAAATGAGTTGTTATAATATCTATTTTATCGATATGGCCTGATACAAAATCTTCTGCAATATCTTCTGCAATAATATTAGCACCCGTTGCTGTAGGATCATTCGCAATACTTATATAACCCTCTTTAAGTTCAAAATACTTACCGGCGTGTTTAAACGCAGAAACAGCTTTTTGTCCTACAGGATAAATAACGGTATTAACCCCGCGTTCTTTATTAGCTCTTATTCTTGCTATAGCAGTTTTAATAATATTAGAGTTATATGCACCTGCCAAACCTTTATTTGATGTTATAACAAGCAGTCCCTCTGTTTTTATGTCTCTTTTTTCAAGCAGTTCTGGATAATTATCCAGTGCACGTTGAACATGAAGTCCCGCTACTGAATACTCACCTACTGTTGCAAGCATTTTTCTAAACAAATGTAATAATTCATCAGAAAAAGGACGTGCAGCTTTCACGGTATTTTCCGCTTTTTTAACCTTTGCAGCAGCAACCATTTTCATTGCTTTAGTTATTTTTTTTGTGTTCTGCACACTTGATATTCTGCTTTTTATATCTTTTAAGTTTGGCATTGCTATATCCTATCTTAATTTTAAATCAAGCCCTTTTTTAATAAGTAAAATTGCTAATAAGATTAATAAAACTGATTCTAACCAAGGGCAAGGAATCATGAAGAACATAAATGACTTAACAAGAATATACAGAAGCAAAAATGCACCAATAAGCATAAATGCAATTCTGTTAAATCTCCATGCACCTTCTGAATTATCTTTAAAATAGTTAACAAATTCTACATCTGCAACGTGCCTGCATGCTTTTGAACCTTTACATATAAATGTATTTTTATATTCTTCTGCACATTCTAAACATAAAGCTTTTCCACAGGATTTACATACTGCAAAAGCGTCCCTATCGTGGTGATTATAACACTTCATAGGCTATTCCCTCCTTATAAATTCTTTCCGTAGGTTTCTAATTGAACCTTTAGTGCCTCTATATCTTCTTCAGATAATTTAGCACCTTCATTCAATCTTTTGCTCAATTCAGGCATATTAGCTTCAAAATATTCAAACCAGCCGTTTTTATAATCATTGATATTTTTATTATCAATATCATCTAAGAAACCTTCATTTGCAGCAAATAGGATTGTTACCTGTTGCGCTACAGACAATGGCTTATATTGTGGTTGTTTTAGAACTTCTGTAAGTTTTTGTCCCCTTAAAAGCTGTTTTTTAGTCGCAGCATCTAAGTCAGAAGCAAATTGAGCAAAAGCTTCAAGTTCTCTGAATTGAGCCAAATCAAGACGAAGCTTACCTGCAACCTGCTTAATCCCTTTTGTCTGAGCTGCACCACCTACACGCGATACAGAAATACCGGCGTTAATAGCAGGTCTTACACCAGAGTTAAACAAAGCAGATTCAAGGAATATCTGACCATCAGTAATAGAAATTACGTTAGTCGGAATATAAGCCGAAACATCACCAGCTTGTGTTTCAATAATAGGAAGTGCTGTAATACTTCCACCACCAAGCTCATCGTTAAGCTTAACAGCTCTTTCTAGTAGTCTTGAGTGAAGATAGAAAACATCTCCAGGATAAGCTTCTCGTCCAGGTGGTCTTTTAAGAAGCAAACTCATTGCACGATATGCCTGAGCGTGCTTAGTTAAGTCATCATATACTATTAATACATGCTTACCTTGCTCCATAAATTCTTCTGCTATTGCTACGCCGGCAAATGGTGCAATATATTGAAGCGGAGCAGGTTCATTAGCTGTTGCTGAAACAATGATAGAATAATCCATTGCCCCGTGTTTTTCTAATGTTTTAGCCAGCTGTGCAACAGTAGAAGCCTTTTGACCAACTGCAACATAAATACAAATTACGTCGCCGCCTTTCTGGTTTAGAATTGTATCAATTGCTATTGCAGTTTTACCAGTTTGTCTATCTCCGATAATTAACTCTCTTTGCCCTCTTCCTATCGGCGTAAGAGCATCAATAGCAGTTAAGCCTGTCTGAAGCGGCTGGTGAACTGATTTTCTTGCAACAATTCCAGGAGCAACTCTTTCAATAGGACGAGTTTTATCTGTAACAATGTCACCTTTTCCATCAATCGGGCGACCTGTCGGGTTTACAATTCTTCCTATAAGAGCATCACCTACCGGAACAGAGGCAATTCTACCAGTAGTCTTTACTGTCATACCTTCTTTAATATGAGTATACTCACCCAATATTACAACACCAACATTATCTTCTTCCAGGTTTAATGTTATACCTAGAGTTCCTTTGCCATCTTCAAATTCAACAAGCTCATTTGACATTACATTGCGCAGACCGTATATTCTTGCAATACCGTCACCAACTTCAAGTACGCTGCCAATATTAGAAATCTCTGCTTTTGCTTCATAATTTCGAATATTTTCTTTTAATATAGAGCTTATTTCATCAGGATTTATTACTGCCATTTTCTACCCTTTCATTTATACCAAGCTTGTAATCTCTCACTATCTTCTGAGAGCCATTTGCCCCTTTAAATCTTCTAATTTATGTCTGATACTGTTATCTACAATCGTTTGATTTATATTAAATATCAGCCCGCCTATAATATCAGAATCAACATGCCACTGGACACGAACATCCTTTTGCAGTTTATCTGCAACTCTATTTCTAATAGCGTTTTTCTTATCATCATTTAATTCAATAGCTGAAGTTATATCAACCCTCAGAATATTTTTTAATACCTCAAGTTCTTTAGAAAATTCCTCTGCGACTGCATCAAGTATCCCTAGTCTGCCTTTTAAATTTAAAGTAGTTATAAAGTTAAATACTATAGGCATTAATTTATTTTGAAAAAGTTTAGATAATACTGCCTGCTTTTCTTCTATAGAAATTGAAGGATTATTTAATACTTCTGAAAGTTGTTTTGATGATTTGATATTTTCATCTACTTCTCTCAAATCATCAAGAATATCTTCTTTTGAAATTCCCGGATCCTCTTGAGCCAGTTCCATAAGTGCCTTAGCCCAACGTTTTGCAACAAGTTCAGAATCTTTAAAATTTACGCTTGTACCCATCAGATTTCCACCCCATTTATAGCATCGACACTTTCATCAATTAATTTATTATGCAGCTCAGGATTATTTCTGAGTTCATTAATTATATGATTTTTTGCCACATCTACTGACGCTGCAGAAGCACGCCTCATAATATCATTTCTTATTAAACCGGCTCTGGCATCAGCTGTTTTCTTTGAATTATATTTTATATTTTCTACAGATTTTTCAGCATCTTCAAGAATTTTACCGCCAACCATACGAGCATTTTCTTCTGCTTTTTTAATGATTTCGTCGATTTCCTCTTCTATATGAGCAACAGATTCTTCTATTGCCTTTAATGTTGATTCTGAGTCTGATTTAGCCGTCTTAGAGTTTTCAATATTATTAACAACATCTTTCTTTGCAGCTTCAAGTTTTCCTGTCACATTTATCTTCTTACATACAAAAATAATTATAGCAAGGAATATAACAAAGTTGAAAAGATTTGTTCTGCCTATGTAATTGATAATTTCGCTAATACTTTCCATGTTTACCTCTGTCATTTACCCCCTGTTACCTACCCCTGATAGAGAATCCTATTAACTGCATCATTGTCAAATCCTTGAACTTCACTTCTGTATCCAATCATTTTTTCAACAATATCATTTGCCAAATCAGTCATTCTTCCTTTAAGACCTTCTTTGGCCTCATTAGAAAGATTATTCAGATTTTCGTATGTTTGCATTAATTCATTATCAGCATCACACTGTGCATTTTTAAGAATATCATTTTTCTTATTTTTAAAATCTACAACTGCATCTGAATACTTATTTCTGGCGTCATTTCTAGCTCCTTTTAGCTTTTCTTCTTTTTGAGCAGAAATCTCATTTGCTTTTTTATGGTTTATATCTGCTGTACGCAGGTTTTCATCCACAAACTCTCGTCTTTGAGCAACAATATTGCTAATTGGCTCATATAGAATTTTGTTCATCACAAAGACAAACAATACAAATGATATTATAGTTACTAAAAAAGTTCCATTAAATTCCACTTTTTTAACCTTCTTTATAACCTAATAGTTTCACTTTGAGGTTGACCAGTGAATTACACTTCTGTCAACAAACCAGTTGGCTGCGTGCGTAGCACTTAACCCATCATTCCTGATAACTTCATAGCAATAACAAGTGCATAAATTGCACAAGCTTCAGCAAGAGCAGCACCTACAAGGAAGAAACCAACGGCTTTACCAGCGATTTCAGGTTGTCTGGAGATAGCGTCCATCAACCCTTTAGTAGCAACACCGATACCAAGTCCAGCACCGATTGCCCCAAACCCCATTGCTATACCTGCACCCAGTTGTGCTAAATCAGAAATTGTTTTTACTTCTTCCATTTTTCTCTCCTTCTTATTTTATATATAACCTATTCTTCTGTATTAACTGCTGTGGCGATATAAACCGTTGTCAGCATTGTAAATACGAGCGCCTGAACACAGGCCACCAGTATTTCAAAAAACATAATCGGAAGCGGCAAGCCCCAGGCACAAAGCCCTAAGAGAGCTGTGATAAGGATTTCTCCTGCCAGAATGTTTCCAAAAAGTCGTAACGCAAGAGTTAAAGGTCTTGTAAATAATTCAAGTATCTCTACAAGCATAGAAATTATACCAACGAATGAAAATTCGTGAAGCAGGAAATGTCCTTTTTTCTTTATCAAACCTGCTGTTACATAATAGATGAGAACAATAACTGCAAGACCTGCTGTCAAGTTTATATCATTAGTCGGGGAAGCCAGCTCACCTTGTTTAAGTTGAATCATTTTAAAAGGAAGCTGTCCCATAATATTTGCAGTTACAATAAATAAAAATAATGATGCAATAAGAGGAAAGTGTTTTTGTCCTTCTTTTGGCATCATGTTATTAACCAAATTAGAAAAATATCCAAGTATATTTTCAAACACAAGTTGAAGTTTTGTCGGAAAGATTGTTAGTTTTCTGGTCGCAATGAAAGACACAATTATCAAAAATGCCATTGCTGCCCACATTGTAACAAGTGTATCCATATTAAATGCCATAGAATGTCCGGCAATAACTTTATTTACAATCCAATGTCCTTCGCTCATTGAATAACCTCTCTCATTCCATCTGATAGTAGCACAAAATATCAACTTATGCAACGAAAATTTTAGTCAAGATGTATTTCAGCTGAATCCTGAGTCGTCATTTCATTCTCGGTTTCGTAGTACTCCTGTGAAAGTTGAGTATCTGTTACTTTAACATCTACCAGTTTTTTAAGAACTTCAATATAATCCAGACATTTTTTTCCTTTTACACCAACTGTTTCCATTTGAATTTCGCCGTTTGGTAAAAGTTTTATCTTTAATTTCTTTGACATATTACCTCTAATCTATGTTTACCGTCAAAACGATTGTATTATCGTCATAGACTTCTTCACTTTCAATTTCCATGTTATTTTCTTTAAGTTTTTCCGTAATACTTCTATAACTTTCTTCCTGAACATTTAGAGCATATTCTGAGCTTAAGTCATTAAGTTTTTGTTCGGCACTTTCCGTATCAAGATATTTTATCATTAGAAAATAAGGTTTATCAGCTTCCATACGTTCAAAAGCCAGCTCATAACTGCCGGTTCTAGCAGTAATTTTACCGTACTCATTTTCTTTTAAGTTACTCACCCCGTGCTCTTCAAGAGTTTTAATCAAAAGCTCTTTATCCACAAAGGCTGTTTCAAAGCTTTTTTCCAGAAAATGTTTATCAGAAATAACCCGCACATCATCACAAACAGTCGGTAAATCTATATTACCTGAAAAGTCTATGTTGTTCATTCCTTCATTATCTAAAGCAATTTCTGAATATGGAACATTTGCCAACACTGCTCCAACTACCCAGGCTATTGCATATGGAAGAGCAAAAACTGTACATGACATATTAAAATTTCTCCTATTATGAATTAGTAGCTATACCTCTGTCTACCGACCAGTTGTCTACGTGCGCGACACTAAAAATCTAACGTTCTGCCGCCTCTGCTTGTAGAAACATTATCTTCGTTAATTTCTTTTGTATACTGTTTAAGATTTGCTGTTTTTGTTGCAGAAACAGCTCTTACATTTGCCCAGGCTCTTAAAGCAAGTATTTGTTCTCGCTGAGTCATTGAAAGCGGTACTGTGTTTGCAATATTTTTTGCCAAATCTTCAAACTTAAGCGGTCTGCTTTCAAAAAAAGCGTCGCATAGAGATGATATAACAACCTGTTCGATTTCAGAGCCGATAAACCCTTCGGTCATCTTAGCAAGTTCAGTACAAATATTCTTCATGCCGGCAACTTCACTTGCAACTTCTTTATCTTTTAAACGTCTTTCCAGATGAAGCTTAAAAATTTCTTTTCTTTCTGCAAGAGTAGGCAAATCAACAAAGAAAATTTCATCAAAACGTCCTTTTCTTAATAGCTCAGGAGGAAGGTTGCTTATATTGTTTGCTGTTGCAATTACAAATACAGGCGCTTCTTTTTCCTGCATCCATGTTAAAAATTGTCCGAAAATTCGTGAAGAAACGCCGCTGTCACCATTAGAGCCTAAGCCACTTAAACCTTTTTCAATTTCATCAATCCATAGAATAGAAGGTGCTACCGCTTCTGCAGTTGCAAGTGCTCTGCGCATATTTTCTTCAGAACTTCCTACAAGTCCAGAGAAGACTTTTCCAAAATCAAGTTTCAATAGCGGGAGCTGCCAGATTGTGCTCATTGCTTTTGCAGTCAAACTCTTACCACAACCGGGAACGCCAGTTACAAGAACACCTTTTGGTGCAGGTATACAATATTTTTTTGCCTGCTCTGACCACGAATTATTACGCTTCAAAAGCCAGTTTTTCAAATTATCCAGTCCCCCGATATCTTTTATTGAGTAATCGGACTGAATGAACTCTAGTATGCCGGTTTTCTTAATAACTTGAACCTTTTCCTGCAAAATCACAGGTAAATCTTTAATATCAATCTTGCCATCATTAACCATTGCAAGAGCAAATGCACTTTCTGCTTCTTGAAGTGTCAGCCCCAATGCAGCTTTACAAAGCCTGTCTTTATCATCTTCTGACATAGAGGCCTCAACTCCAGCATTTTGTTTCAGCATTCCATCAAATTTATTTCTAACTTCCTTTAACGTCGGAAGCGGAAAGTCAAAAATTGTAATTTCCTTTTGCAAAGCTTCTGGGATTAGAAGTTCTGGCGCTACTAAAAAAATAGTTTTTCTCACAGCCCCCAGCTTCAAATCCGGAATTATGTCGCGCATTTTTCTAATAACGTTATAATCCGGAGTCCTATTTTTAGGCCCGAAATTGACATAAAAATCATAAATTATAAATACCGCATCTTTTTCATATCTGCGAATAAATTCAAGCATCTTACAGGGGCAAGCTGTATCATTTACAGTCTTTGAGGTTGTTGTGTTGTAAAGTCCGTTAGTTTGTGTCCATGTAAAAACTTCACGTGCAAACTTTACCTGCTTAACATCTGTGACAACAGATTTAATATACTTTGTAACTCTGTCCTCTTCAAAAGTTGTTATGTATATAACAGGAAATCTTGCTCTTATAAGGTTTGATAATTTGTATGCGCTCATTATACCCTCTCTATCATTATCTCTTTATATCACTTTTTAAGCATCACTAAATCAATCTTTTGCAGTATCTCATCAAAGTTTCCCATTCCATTCATAAAAATAACCCCGGATTTAGAAATGTTAACCTCAACTTTGTTTTTATACTTTGCAAAAATTTCGTCATTGTATCTGCTGGTTAAAAAATGATATCTTTGATTAGAAGAACCGCACCAGGGACGCGAGTAATCAATCTTATCAATCATAAACTCTCCGTCTATAAGCAGGTCAATATTATTCAACAATTTTTTATTTAAAGGATTTACCCTCAAATCTTCAATTAAAGCTCCGGTAAAACACAGCACACTCAAACCGGCTTTTCTTACATTTTCTGCGATTATCCCCAATGCCTCCGGCTGTTCAAAAGGTTCTCCTCCCAGAAAAGTCACTCCCTCAATATCTTTTTGCGCAGCTATATCGGCGATAATTTCTTTTACCTCAATTAATTTACCGCCGCTATGCGGCCAAGTATGAACAGCCTGACAACCTTTGCAATGCCTTGAACACCCTTGAACCCATATGCAATAACGTGTACCCGGGCCTTCAACTTTAGTCTTTTTGAGAATATTGAAAACTCTAAGCTTCATAAATCAACTTTTCTTTCCTGGAATCGTTCAATTTTACCCGTATTTTTAATTTTATTCACACATATTAAATTTATAAGCTGATCCTGCATATGGGGTTTTATCTTTAAGAATGCAAAAAACTCATTGATATTTTTAAAACCGTCAATTTCTTCTCTTTTTTTTATGGATTTCTTAGCCATGATTACGCTAATACCTGGTAAAGCTGCAATTTCTTCTTCAGAAGCATTGTTGATGTCAACTAAATTTCCTGCTTCCGGTTTAATCTTTGCCGGAATAATATTTTGTTTTTCAGGCATTTCCATAATTTTTTCATCAACTACAAGATTATAACGCCTGCAATCTTCTATCAGGCCATCATAAGTCTTGTTGTAGCTAAAATTTATACAAAACATATTCCAGAGTTCAATCCAATCATGAACATTTGATTTTACGACCTTAAACGTCCTGTAATCTCCGCCATCAGGTTTCTTTTCCACACCTATTATAGTCATTTCATCAATCATACTAATATAGCAGTATTGATTAGAAAGTTTAAGATTACTCCATATATCGTCATAATGACCAAGAAAAGCTTTTGCTGCATATAGAGCAGCCTTTCGTCTACTAGTAGTACCGCTGTCTACAACATTTTTCTTAGAGAAATATGTAAAGCATACATAAGAAAATATACATACCACTGAAATAACAATTGATGGAATTGGAAACATTGTAAACAATAATATTAATAAGGCTATTGCAGTGCCTATTAAACGCATTTTTTGCATTTACCATATCCCTCTTTAACAGATTGTATAAACTTTTCGATAGTACAATCCCGCACCTGCAAGTGACAATATTATATCAGGCATAAACGCTGCGAGCATAGGTGTTAATGATCCGGCTTCTCCAAAAGATATTGACAGAGCTCTGATTAAGTAATAAGCAAAAATAATCAGAATACTAAACAAAAACCCTCTATTATACCTTACTCTCGGAGGAGTTATCGCTAACGGAACACCTATCAATACAAGTACTATAGTGGTAAGCGGTAATGCTATTTTATCAAATAAGCTTATTTTCAAAATGTGTTTATCCGGAATATCTGACTTAGCAAGAACACTGCAGAGCTGAATGAAATTATGCTGGTTTGCAAGATTCTTATCTAATTCTTTTGTCAAATCCATTCCAAATTTAATATTAGTATGTTCAAAAAGAGTTGTATCAAGTGTTTTTCCACTATCTGTAACCGTATAAATAGCACCTTTTTGGAATATCCATCCACCAGGTGTTGTAGCGCCTTCTCTTGCTTGAAGCACTTGTATTGTTCCTTCCTTAGATGCATCTAAAACAGTTATATTATGCAGTTTTGAATCTGTGCAGTCACCAACATAGAATAAACGTTTAAGCAACCCGCCTTCTTTTGTTTCTTTAAAAGTAAAGTTCTGTTTACCTTCCGGAACATTTTTCTGACTAAAAGCCACACCCGCCAGCTTTGTTGATAATCTTGTTGAAAAAGGTACAACAGTTTCATTAATAACAAAGCTTATACAAGCCATAACAATCGCAAAAATAAATATTGGTTTAGCGATACGGTTCAACCCGATTCCGCACGCTCTCATTACAGTTATCTCTGAACTCAAACTCAAGCCGTTCAACGTCATTACTGTTGCAAGCAATACTCCCATTGGAATTGTCATCACAAAAACTTCCGGAAGGTGAAGAATAATCATAAGAATTGCATACTTAAAAGGAATGCCGTACATTGAAATTTGTTTGATAAGAGTTATAAAAGTATCGGAAGCAAAAATGATTGAGGTAAAAACAAGTACACCCATAATAAACATCTCAATTACCTGCTTAAGGATGTATTTATCCAGCCTCTTCATATTTTTTAGATTATATATTATATTCTTAATCAAATCCTTCATAAGCTCTAAAATATTATACCAGAAAGGGGGAAATAGGCAAAGCAAAATACAAAATTATTTCACCTCTTTAAGGAATTTTACAAAATAGGATGCCATTGCAGGGACAGTACTTAGAATAATCAAAACATTCATAATGCCAAATTTTTGTGCAACAGCCCCTAAAACCGACATACAAAGCGCTACCGTACCCACACAAAAACCATTGATAAACCCGGCCACAATACTTTTATACTTCGGCAGCGTCCTTTGTGCCCAAACCATAGTGACAGGCTGTGCAAGCATTGTTGTAAAACCTATTATAAAAAATACTAGTATAGACAAAACCGGCTGTGTTTTATAAATTAATCCGAAAATTAACATCATTGGGAAAGTTGCCCACATAGAAAAATAGACTACAGGTTTTGAACCAAATATTCTTTCAGCTTTAGGGCTTAAAAATGAACCTAATGCTCCGGCAAATACAAATAAGAATAAAGCAAAACCTATATAAATAGGCGAATATCCCATTGATTTCCATAAGAATGGAAGTAATATACAGGAGCTGCTGGTTATAAGAGATTTCATCATTGCAACTAACATCAAGTAGTTCATTTGACGACAGCCAAGAATTTCTTTAAAAGAGATAATAAAATCCTTGTGTTCAGGCTGCTTCTCTATTCTAGAAAGCTTTGGTACAAATATAAACATCATAAACGCTAAAGCAAGCCCAAATAGAGAAGTATAAGAAACAACATCTAGCCCCAAAAACTGGGTTATCCATGTTGCCATAAGAGGGCCGAATGCAAAGCCTAGCGAGCCCATGCTCATAAAAATACCCATTGTATTTGAACAATCTTTACCGGAGAAGTAATTTATAAACCCCATTGCCTGAGGATGGAAAAAGCTTCCGCCCAAACTGCCTAATATCATAAAGATAAGAAGTATAAATACATTCGGTGCAGCAGGGGTTAATGGAATAAACAGTGACGCCAGTATTACCCCCCAGAATATAAAAAATCGCTTCAAAATATTGTCTGCAAAAAAGCCAAATATAGGCTGAAGCATTGATGAACAAATGTGTGAAATACTAATAATAATAGTAGCAACTGCCATTGAAAACCCGAGTTTTGCTGCAATAAAAGGCATAATTGGATTTAAAAAACCGCTGTATACATCCGCAAATAAATGCGCCAAACACAGCCAAATTATAGCATTTTTTGTATTTTGTAAACCTTTTTCCATATCTATATTATATTTCAAGACTATTTATATTTTCAAATATATAGAGCTTCCATTATATTGTAAATTTTTGTAACGATATATATAAAAAAATTAAAGTTTACAAAAAATATGCCGTAATAAAAAGTAGAACATTTTATACATATTGTTATCTTAGTTGCTAAAATCTTGTTATATTTGCTTTTTTAGCCATTGAGATTTTAATTATTTTTTTACTTTAATATGTATTTTTTCTTGTAATGCTTTATTTCTGCGTAATTTTCTTAAACATAACATTTTGTATAAAACGTTACGTAAAAGAAAGGAGCCAAAATGACTTTTATTAGTAATCACAAACTGGTACAGCCGCAGCTTATTTTGAAGAAAAAGATAGAACCAGCAGAAGTTGAAGAAAAAGAAGAACAAAACAAACAAGAAACTACAAGTACAAATAATCAGCCAACTATTATTTTAGATGATTCTTTTAAATTAAAAGCTTATCAAGTGCAAGAGATGACTAAATTATTGCAAAAAGGATTTACAAAAACAGATATTGATAAATATTTTGAATGGAATAGCGAAACAAAAAAATATGAGATGAAACCAGATATTCAAATTAACGGTAAAAATGTTTCGTCGGAAGATCAACTATTAGCATTATTAATTGACACAGTCATGGAAAAAATAGATAATTCAATAAACAAAACGTATGAAATCTTTAATAATGCTGAAAGTGATAAAATCACCAATGTAGAAGAAACGGATAAGAGTAATAGTACTACAAATAGTGATTCAATTGTTGAAGTGGATGGAATCAAAGTCGATTGTTCCGCGTTTGGAACTTATATAAAAACAATGCCTATTACAAAAAATACATCTACAGCAATTATTCTTAACGGATATAAAGAACAATTAAAAAGTCAGTACGGTGATAAACTGAGTGATGATGTCTTTAATACCATATATGAACAAACTGTTGCAGAAACTGTAAAAGAAGCAAAATGGACTCAGCCCTATGACAATGCACCTATACAGGTTGAAACTAAGGCACTTTTTGAACAATTTATTACAAAATTAAATGCCGCAGTCGAAAATGCACAATTAACAGAAGTTGTTTCTTATGACGAATTGAATGATTTGTACGCCAATATGACAAGCATACGCAATGACCTTAGTGAATTATTACTCCCGGAACTTAACGAGGATAATTATTCAATGTCAGCCATTACTCAATTCCTTGATAACCATAATATAAAAGATGTAAACCCTGAAGATATTTATGACAAAATTCGGGAAATATACAATACCGGCACTCCAATGGCTGGTGCGCAGCTTCGAGCAGCGCTTTTAAATGATTTTGCTAATACACTTAAAGAAAAAGTTGCAGAACAATTCTTGCAAGAGCATTCTATAACAGGCTATTCTGCACAAGAGCTTGTAGGCAGTATTGATAAAATCAGAGAAGAAGCTTCCAAAGGCGGCGGAATGACTGCTGCACAAATTCATCTTATGGGCTTAACAGATTTGCAAAAAGAACTCAATACAGCTGCTACAAATGATACCAAGAACGATACAGCAATTAATAATGTATACGATGATTTAGCAGCCCAAAAAGATACTTTCAAACAAACACTCTCTGATATCTTTGACAATGATATTTATGCGGAAACAACACTTGATGTATTTACCGACAGAGAAATTGACACTTTTATCGACTCGGTAATTACTGAAGTCGCAGGAAATCTTACAGATTTTGAAAATTATGACATTAATAAACTTGTTGAAGAGGTTAATGCAAAACTAAAAGAACATTTGCAAACAGACCCGCTTGCTCCGATGAATATAACAGATAATCTTTTGAATACAGCCGATTACCTGCTTTCTGACGAAGAAAAAGCTATGAAAGCGGATATGCAGGATATTGAATTTGACAAAGATCCTGAAAAAATTGACGGCAGCGGATTTGATTACAACGTAATGACTGATGCCGGTACGACTATTGCTTCTATGACAACTGATTGGGATTACATGGATATAGATACAGCTCTCAACAGTAAAAATATCTATGGTAATTATTCAACAAATACAAGCTCTGCAAAAATATACTCTAATCTTGAACAAATGAAACCGCAATTAAAGGCATACATAAAAGAACAAATGGAAGCAAACGGGTATGAGTATGACGAAGCAAATGTCGATAAATATTTGAATTATTATATCACAGAAGCCGTACGAGAAGGCATCCAGGCAAAATATCACGAATCAATGCCGGAAACATATCCTGATACAATTCTTTCGTCAGACTGCACTATTCAGGATTTAGCAGAACTTCTGGTCACAAAAGTTAAAGAAGAACTCGCAGAAGGCGAAAGTGCTTTCGGCACAGACTGGCAATCAGACGACACGGATCCGCTCTTATTAGCAACTTCTGATTACTTTCTGACCGGTGAAGAAAGAATTCAAAAAGCTCTGATGAATAATAAAAAATCAGGTTTGTAAAAATCTTTAGAGGGTGACTTTTTAGTCACCCTCTTTTATAAACACTTCAAAATTGATTAATTGATATAACAGTGTTATAATGAGTGCATGAGTTCGGAAGCTGAAGATAAAAATTTAAAAATGGTAGGGCTGGAACTCATGTTCCTTACCCCGGAAAAATACAGCCACGAAGACGGTATTACTGCCGTTGAGCTTGCTAAGCTTGTAAATCTGCCGCTGGACGAAGTTAAAAAGAAACTACAGATATTAAAGGACAAAAATATAGTTAGAGTAAAAGGCATTAACCCTAAGTACTGGCTCTTTGACGAATATAATTTTCAAAGATTGGATGACGATGATGATATTTTTCATCTGCTCTGCAACTTTGAGGATGTTGATTTTGACAGATATTTTACATACTGATGAGGTTATATTATGAAAGACAGAGCTGAATTATATCAAGAAATTAAAAATTTTTTTAAACAAGAAGCTGAACCACTACTAAAAAAATATGAAAAAGAAAGAAAAGAAGATATGCTGCCGGTTCTTCTTCAACATACCTGTATAATAACAACTCTGCTTGGTTTTTTAGGCAGTTTTATTTTTCCATACCTTATACTACTATCCATTATATCAGGTATTATACTAATATCATATTGTGCCTTTTCTAAAAACAAAAAAATAAAAAAAGTTACAGTTGCAGGGCAAACAACATATTATTTGGATATTGAAGACGACTATGAAATGATTTTAAAACGCCAGCTTATGCCAAAATTTCTCCAGATATTTGAAAGTAATTTAAAATGGCATAAATATAATGACACGGCTGGAAGCCCGCAAAACTACAACCTGCAACTCGATAAACTTGAGATATTTGCACAATCCTGCATTAAAACTTTTGACGATATAATTTACGGACATGAACTTGATGTGCCGACAGATATAATTGAAACAAAATTGGGAGTTGGACTAAATAATATCAGCACTGTAGCGACAGGTGTATTTGCTGTGCAGCTTATTCCATTTGGAGTAATTGCGCTTATAATTATTTCTGCTGTCTTGAACCAGATGTGGATAATTACTTGGTTAATTCTAGGGATTTTGCTTACAATTATCATTGGTCCGATTGTCCTTATCAACCGTGCAAAAAAAGCTGTAGAGAATTCCAGAAGCGTAATTCTGCGTTTCAAAATACCAAAACGCATCAAGGCGCACACAGTGATTTTTGAAAAGCAATATGCATTTAAGCCTAAAAACAAGATTAAACCTTTTCAAAAAATAGTACTTGAGGACATTGAGTTTGAAAAGAGATTTGATACATATTCAACAAATCAAGTTGAAGCACGTTATCTTCTTACAACATTATTTATGAAAAGGTTTGAAAACCTAAAAACATCTTTTAAAGCAAAAAACATCAGAGCAGAGTTTACAGGCGAAGAACTAATAGTACTTATACAAGTAGACAAAGACATGTTCCAGATGGGAAGTATCACAAAGGAAACCACGTTTTCAACATTCATTGATATGGCAAACGAAATATGTTCTGTTCTTGCAATTTCCAAGCAGTTGAACCTTGATTCTAAAACCGGTTTATAATTATTATTATTTCAGTTTTGAATACACTTCAATAAAGTATTCTATGCTTCTGTCGTGTTTTAATTCTGCGCTCTTGGGAAAGAAGCAGCCCGGAATCTGTCCGGCTTCTCTATGATGTCTTACGCATTCGCAGCAAATTCCCCTGTTGCCGCATTTTGTTGCAGAGCAAGTACATTCCAATAAATTCTCTTCTCTTTTACACTCCATCCTTAATCTCCTCTTTATCCAAATGCCCTTTCGAAAACTCACACCCGCAGTAATTCTGACGATATATACCCAATTTCTTTGAAAGAGTATTCGTTTTTAAGAATCCGTCTTTTTTCTTAAAATCTATTGCAATATACTCCAAATCACCTGCTACAGATTTTGCAATCTCTGTAATTTTAGAAAAGTTCTTATGCGGACTAATTACAAGCGAAGTTGTAAAATACCCTATACCCAGCTCTTTAGCTTTTTGGGCTGCTTGTTTTAATCTCAGTTTTATACACTCATCACAGCGTCTGCCCCGTTCCGGCTCATTTTCAAGTCCGTTAGCAACTCGCAAAAAATCTTCATGCCGGTACTCTTCTATAATTAAATCAACCCAGTGATACATACACACAATTTTTTGAGCTTCTAAACGTCTTTCAAATTCTTCTTTTGTATCAAGATTTGGATTACAAAAATATACAACAGGTTCATATCCCATCTCCTTAAGTAAAGAAATGGGATATCCTGAACAAATTCCGCAGCATGCATGTATTAATATTTTGTTATTTTTTTGCACCATGCTTAACCAAAATTTCCTTTAGCTCATAATAAGGTTTGACACCGACAATTTTTTCACCATTTACAAACATTGTTGGTGTAGCATCAAGGCCGAGGTCTTGAGCTTTTTTCAACTCGGTTTCTATTTCATCCATTGTCTTTTGAGAATTCATGTCCTGCTGTAACTTTTCAGCATTTAAGCCTAGTTCGGAAGCAATTTTCCATACGTCCGCCTCATTATATGGCTGATTTTCATATAGCATAGAACTCATTCCCCAGTAATTTCCCTGATTTCTTGCTGCTATTGCGGCTTTTGACATAAAGCATGCTCCCGGGTGCATATTCACGCTTATATATGGGTTGCATTCTTTATCAAATGGGAAGTTGTGGTGTACAACTTTTACATTTGAAAACTCGCTCACTGCCTGATGCAGCATTATATTATGAATATAACATAGAGGGCACACAAAGTCGGAATAAAGTTCTACAACAACAGAAGCATTCTCAGGTCCGAGCTGGTTACCGTTAACTCTGTATGGATTATAAGTCATTTTACGATACTTCATGATTGATTTGCTTCTCTTGATATGAGGAACAAAATTATATGTCAGTCCGCTGTAGCACAAGAAAGAAGCGGCTAAAATCACAAGTACAATAAAGGTTTTTGTATATTTTTTTGCACCATCAATAAAGTCCCTGAAAGTATCTATGATAGAATTTCTAGAAAATGCGACCAGTGCAATAATTAAATCAATAAAATATGTTATCACGCATAAAATACACAGCTTATGTATTTTAAAGATACTCAGACCGGCCAGTACCATTGATACTGTAAATGCGATAGTACCAAGAACTGCTATATAAGACATTGGATTTTTAAAGACTTCTAGAAATTTTAAAAATCTAATTCCTTTTAATTTATCAACAATAGTTAAGAAAAGTATTGTTATATAAAAGAATATCCCCCAATAAGCAAGGGGTATTCCCCAGAACTGTGATACTGTTGATCTTGCGGCTCCGTCACAATCAACAAACTCACTTATAGAACAAAAGCTTGATAATGCATATTTTTCATAATTAGCAACATAATAGATGCATGCAAGTTTTATCGATAACGCAAGTCCGATGAGTGCAAGAATCTGTACTGTTAATTTCTTTTTATCTATATTCATACAATTATGCTCCCGTCTAATCTACACTACTAATTCTAATATATAATAATCTTTTTTCAATAATATAAATGCCAAGCAGGCGTACTCACATAGTATTAGCCCGGCTATCCTATTTAAAGCTTATCTAAAATAATTGTTAAGATTCATTACAAAATCATACATTCTAATGATTTTATTTAAAAAATATACTGCTAATATATAACTATACTCCTTAAAAAACGACGATACACATATCCCTAATCAACAGCTATGCACGATAAAAAGTTCATAGCTTTTTTTTTGCGTGAACGAACGCAGTGACGCAGAATTATAATAACTGCAATGCTATAGCTGGTGTTTGGTTTGCCGTAGCCATAAGCGTCATAGCAGCTTGCTGCAAAATTTGGTTTCTAATATAAGCACTGCTTTCTTCTGCAATATCTGCATCGAGAATGGTTGACCGGGTTGATACTAAATTATCATACGCAACTCCAATCTGTTCTAACGCACTTTCAAGCCGGTTTTCTATTGCACCGATTTTGGTCTGTTCGTTTTCAATTATGCTCAAAAAATTATCTATTACAGCTAAAGAATTCGGAGAATTGAGCCCTGAATTTAAAATATCATACAGGCCTAAATTTTCCATGTGCATTGTATAGTTCAATATTGAAGAATCTGTAGAATTTATACCAACTTGAAAATCCCAGTTTGCAAAAGCAAATGTATCAACAACATCGCACTCTTTGAAATTACCAAGTCCACATACAGGCAAACCAGCAACCTTGCTTGAATCATAATAAGAATTTGTCAAAGATATATTAGAAGACAGACTTCCAACAAATATCCCTGTATTATTAGTTCCTTGCACACTTCCGGCAACATAGTTGTTGGACATATTGTGTCCCCAACGCTCTGTTCCGATAATTCCGCCAACATTGTACGTTCCGCTTATTGTTCCACTAAAATAACAATCAGTAGCAGAACCCCATTCCCCGATGATACCGCCGATAGAGCCATCGTCGCTTACAATCCTGCCAGAAAAAGCACTATTTGTTACATAGCCGCCACGTCCGCAAATACCGCCAGCAGCACCAGCCCTGGTTATTGTCGCATTTGAAAGGCAATATTCTGCATATCCTTGTCCAACAATACCTCCAGCAAATTGCCGAACATCAATATCTAAATCTGTATAACAATAAGAAATGCCTCCTTTTTCGCATGAGCTTGCTATACCGCCATAGTATGCACCGTTTGAGCTATCCACCATTGTTCCACCCTCTACGCTGCAATTTGTAACAATTCCGCCAGAAGCTATGGATGAGCAGATAGCACCGCTACTCCAAGAGGCTCGCATATATATATCTGCTAATCTGAGATTTTTCACCTCTGAACCACTTGCAATTTTACCAAATAATCCTTTACCACCGTCTCCACTATTAATATACAGATTAGAAATCGTATGTCCGTTTCCATCAAAACTTACTTGGAATGGATTATCTCCTGAACCAATCGGTGTCCAACCTGCACCTGAAGAATATATACTCAAATCAATATCAGCTGCCAGAACAAATTCTCCCCCTGTAACCTTCCCTGCATTTACCATTTCTGCCAATTTTGCCAATTCCCCGACACTCGAAATTTTATACGCACCGTTTGAGATTACCGTATTTGAATCCACTGATGATAACGCTGTCATAGAAGATGTATCACGAACTTTGACTTCCTTCAAAAAGCCCTGTGAATTTAGTTTTAAGTCCATTGCATCATTGTGAAAGTTTACTTCATCACCCCAAAGCGCAATGTTATTATACTTACAGTTACTTTTTTCCCGATAAATTTCACGGATTAATTGTTCAGCTTCTTTATTCAAAGCTGCTATTGAACTTGATGCACTAGTTCCATTTGCCGCTAACACAGCAAGATTCATTAACCTTAAGCCTAGATTTGACATAGTCGACAAACTCTTAGAAGCGGTTTGAACAAGCTCTAAGCCCATCATTGCATTATCTTCAGCTACCTGATATGCACTAATCTTACTTGATAACTTTGTATTAATTGAATAATTTGCAGCATTATCTTTCGCATGATTTATTTTAAAACCAGTTGTCATACGTTCGATTGCTGTATTTAATCCGTTGGTTGATGCCTTTAAGCTGGATTGCACTATTAAGCTTGATAGATTGGTGTTAATTTTCATGTTAACACCTCGCTTAAAAGCCCTAATAAACTAGAGTATTTTCCCCCCCCCCCCTACAGCCGTAAGGGTTTCAGGAGTATTACTTGCACCTGATTTAAACATATCCATATATAATATATTCCACATTTAATGATTTTATAACACTTTATTGCAAAATCGTTACAAATCAAAAATCTTTTATTGTATAATGGACTTATGAAAAACATTATTTTTATCTTTGGAACCCGTCCGGAAATTATTAAGCTTGCACCTGTGATACTTGAACTAAAAAAGTATCCAGAGGATTACAATGTTATTATATGCAACACTGAACAGCAAAAAGAGCTATCAAACCAGACTCTTGCATATTTCGGTCTTAAAGCTGATATTAACCTTGATTGTATGAGAGAAAATCAGTCACTTTCATCGGTTCAGGCTAGAATTTTAACAAGTCTAGATAAAGTTTTTTGCGAACGGGAAATTGATGCTACAATCGTTCAAGGCGATACAATGACAGTACTTTGCGGAGCTCTTACCAGCTTTTATCATAAAATTCCTGTTTACCATGTGGAAGCCGGACTTCGTTCTTATGACATTTATGAGCCGTTTCCAGAAGAAGTTATGCGTCAGATGACTTCACGTGTTGCAGCACTTCATTTTGCACCAACGGGAGTAAATAAAGATGCTTTGTTAAAAGAAGGTATTGATACCGATAAAATTCACGTTGTCGGAAATACTGTAATTGACGCGCTTTTCTGCCTGTCAAAAGACGTAATCGAAAATTCAAAAAAATTCTTTGAAGATAAAAATATACAGATTGATGACAAATTAGTTCTAATTACAGCACACAGACGCGAAAACCACGGTGAGCGCATTGACAGAATTATTGATGCAATATCTTTTCTGGCAAAAAAATATACTGACCATACTTTTGTAATTCCGGTTCATCCAAATCCGAATGTCAGAAATAAAATATATGATAGATTAGAAGCATTTGCTAACATTCATCTGCTTCCGCCATTAGATTATCCAAACCTTGTATATTTGCAAAAGCATGCAAAGTTAATACTCACTGATTCCGGAGGAATACAGGAAGAAGCTCCGTCTTTTGCCTGCCCTACTCTTGTTATGAGATACGAAACCGAAAGAAAAGAAGGAATTGAGGCTGGAGTGTCAAAGCTTGTAGGCGCAGATTATGACAAAATTCTTAAAGAAAGTGAAAAAATTCTCACATCTTCTAAAGCAGAAACAAGACTCAAAGCACAAAATCCATACGGTGACGGAACGGCCTCAAAACAAATAGAAGGAATTATCCGTAAATGTCTATTGAACGCGTAAAAAAATATTTCAAACGGTTTGGAATATCTGGCCGGATAAAAGAACTTGATTCTTCCAGTGCAACTGTTGAACTCGCGGCTCAGGCTCTTAATTGTGAACCGGAAAGAATTGCTAAAACATTAGCTTTTAATGTTAATGAACAAATAGTTTTAATAGTAACCGCAGGTGATGCAAAAATTGATAACCATAAGTACAAAACAGTCTTCGGTCTAAAAGCTAAAATGCTTTCTCCAGAGATGGTTGAAAAACTGGTAGGACACGCTGTTGGCGGTGTTTGTCCCTTTGGGATAAACGAAAACATTGCTGTTTATCTTGACGTTTCACTTAAAAGATTTAAAACAGTTTTTCCTGCCTGCGGAAGTTCTAACAGCGCAATAGAACTTTCTCTCGAAGAATTAGAAAAGTATTCAGGATTTAGCCGCTGGATTGATGTGTGTAAAGAAAGAATCTTACAATAACAAATGCGAATTGTATTACATGAAAAATTTTTACCGGAAGCCCGTCTGCCTTTCAGCATAGTGAAGGGTTCTGTGAAAAGCCGGAAAATTATGGCTGAAAAACAGTTCAAAAACTTTTATAAAGAAATTAATCATTATTGGAATGGTAAATACTGTTCTGTTGATATTTTACGCGGAACATTAGATAAACAACTTTATCCAAATAAAATTAATTACGTAATTCTAAACGAAGAAAATCAAAAATTTGCAGGAAGCCATGGATGCTCCGTAAAAGTTACTCCGGGAGAAAATGGAGAGCTAAATCTAAATCATACCGGATATAAATTTCTCTTGCCGCTTGATAGTACAAAAAATAATATTCTGAACAAGTATACTGCTCTCCACGAAGCAAGACATTTTTTTGACCACTTGTATAATCCAAAATATAGTTTGATAAGATGCGGGAAATCTATTAACCATGAACAATCTAAAGAGGATTACGAAAAATTACATGAACTCTTCCTCACGGATTTAAATAAACCAATCAAGATGAAAAGTTTTAAAAAAGATACCGAAATCATCCTCAAACGTATTCCGAATGATGTTTTAATAGACGGACTGCAAAATATACGAAATGCACTTCAAACAGAAATCAATGCTTACAAAGAAGAAATTAAATGTTTGATGAAAGATTACAAATTCCTCGACGCACTTATTCTAAAGTTATTCTTGAATACAAACTGCAAATTTAAAGCTAAACTAAAGTATACAAATCAGAAACTTAAAGAATTAATATACATTGAAAGACAAGCTCTACGAAATCAACGCCATCAATAAAAGCATTACTGCAGAAATAAAAGAACAAACCCCGACAAATTTCCAGAATAATGATACTCCGCTTTTATCTTTCTTTGTAGCCATTTTGTACGATTGAATTTTTTGCTTGTGTTCACTTTTTGGCTTAGATTTTGACTTTTCTTCAAGGTATCTGTCTGAAAGGGATTTTTTAGATTTTACACCTGTTACCAGAAGTTCTGTATCATATCTAAGTTTCAAAAGCTTGGAACCAGCACCGTTAGAATATACACAATAATTAATTGCAACTTCAAAAGCCCTCTGTAAGCATTCTAGCGCCTCAATACCATCTTTATGCACTTTAACAGAATGAGCAGAATTATTACCGTGTTTCTTTAAAAAATATAGGTCGTCTATAAACTCTCTTTCTTGCTCCTCGCCTGTTATATTATCCTTAAGCGTAGCCAGCATATCGTCAAAAGTGCGTTCGGTCCTGCGTCTGCTGCCAAGAACATTTCTGCATATATGTTCTCCGAAGCGCCTTGTCTGAACCATACATTGTTCAAAATATTCATCGCGGTACAGCATCTCTGCTTCGTTTATTATTGTATATAGATTCTTGTCTATTTTCTTTAAAAAATCAAAATTCGTTGTCATAAGTTTATATGATAAATGAGATAAAAAATTATTGCAATCGAATAAATGCAAGACTAGCGAAAAGAGCTAGTCAATTAATAAAAAACTCTTCCAACCGCTGCCTCAATTTTGTGCAGGTTTTTAGTTGGCAAGCCTTAAACCGACTGTTCCAAGAATAATCAATAATATAGATGCTATTTTTAATAGACTAACTGATTCATGTAAAAATACAATTCCAATTATACTAATTAATAATATTCCTAAAGAACACCAAATTGCATAACCAACACTCATATCTATCGTTTTTAACGCAAAAGAAAGGAATAAAAAACAAAGAATATATGAAATTATTGTTAGAATTGAAGGCAATAAAACAGAAAAACCGTTTGATAATTTCATTCCTGTTGTACCTATTGTTTCAAAAATAATTGCAAGTAATAAATATAACCAACTCATAAAATCCTCCTTTTTTAATAAGATAGCAATTTATAAGTAAGAATAAAACATTTTTTCAAATGTTGAAAATTTTTAAAATATGTGCGCAAAATAATATAACGATTAGCCTTTTAAATCTGTATTAAAAAAGAGGGTTTTAAAACCCTCTTAAAATGGCGGGAACGACGAGGCTCGAACTCGCGACCTCATGCGTGACAGGCATGCGCTCTAACCAGACTGAGCTACGCTCCCGTATCAAGCTGTGTTTATAATATAACCTGCTAAAAAAAAAATTGCAAGCATATTTTTCAAAAAATTTACCCCGGTGGAGAATATCGATTATAAACACACAGGTAATAGTTATTATATTGTCAATTTGGTTTAATATAATCATTAAATCTTTTTCATACTTCCAGCTATTCTTAATTCCAAGCCTCTTTTGAGGCTTTTTCTTTTTTTTATGCTAAAATTGATTTAAATAAGGAGCATAATATGCTTGAAAATTGGAAATTACCTCTATTAATGACTGTACTTGCCGGATTTGCAACTGTAATTGGCGGGTTTATAACTTTTCTTGTTAATAAAAATAATTTAAAAATCCTTTCGCTAGGACTTGGTTTTTCAGCTGGAGTTATGATTTTTGTGTCGTTTACTGAAATACTATCAACTGCAGAAGGGCTTTTAAAAACATACTATCCCGTAAGTTATCACTGGATTATGTTCTGGGGATTTATTGCAGGAGTCATAATATCAAAACTTATCGACACTTTTATACCTGATCACGTAGAAGAAGATTTATTGAATGAAAAATCCGAAAACTGCCAAAAAACACATAGAATAAAAAGAGCAGGTTTACTCACTGCAATCGCCATTGCTGTACATAATTTTCCGGAAGGTTTAGGTACATTTCTGGTTTCTTCTCAGGATATTACAATTGGAATTTCTGTAGCGCTTGCTATTGCACTGCATAATATTCCGGAAGGTATTGCTGTAGCTTTGCCTATTTATCACGCAACAGGCAAAAAACGCATGGCTATATGGTACTCTTTCTGGACCGGAATGACAGAACCTATTGGAGCTCTAATTGGACTTGCACTGCTGCACTGGTTTCTGCCGCAAGTATTTGTCGGCTTCTTCATGGCTGCAGTTGTCGGAATCATGATTTATATATCTTTTGATACCCTTCTTCCACTATCACACGAATACGGTGACTGGCATTACGCTATTACAGGTATAATGTCCGGGGTAATTGTTATTTGGGCAAGTTTGCTGCTACTTAACGGATACTAGTTTTTAATGTATAATTTTATCAAAGAAGAAAGGAAACTTTTTATGACAAATTTATCACCATTACAAATCGAAAGATTAAAATACCAGCCAAAGCTTCCTGCTTCACTGGCAAATGGTATTAATCATCTTATTTCTCAAGAAGGCTCTGCAACTCAGTCAGTTGCAAATCAAGAAGAAATTAAAGCTTTATTCAAGAACACTTACGGCAAACCAACCGTAACATTCCAAACTTCTACAGAATCTGTAGCCAGTGAAGTTAGAAATGTTGGTGTTATCCTTTCAGGGGGCCAAGCTCCTGGCGGACATAACGTTATTGCCGGTTTATATGATGCTTTAAAACAAGCTAACTCTAAAAATAATCTTTACGGTTTCTTAGGCGGCCCTAGCGGTATTATTGAAGGCAAATACGTTGAATTCAATGATGAGTTTATTAACGATTATAGAAACACCGGCGGCTTTGATATCATCGGTTCCGGCAGAACTAAATTGGAAACAGAAGAACAGTTCCAATCAGCCTGGGAAGTTTGCAAAAAACTTAACATTTCTGCTGTAGTAATTATCGGTGGCGATGATTCTAACACAAATGCTGCACTTCTTGCTGAATGGTTTGTTGCACATAATGCCGGCATTCAGGTTATCGGATGCCCTAAAACTATTGACGGCGACTTGAAGAACGAACAAATCGAAATCTCTTTCGGGTTTGATACAGCTACTAAAACTTACGGGGAATTAATCGGAAACATAGAAAGAGATGCAAACTCTGCAAAAAAATACTGGCACTTCGTTAAAATTATGGGCAGAAGTGCTTCTCACGTTGCATTAGAAGCAGCTCTTCAAACTCAGCCAAACATTACTTTGATTTCTGAAGAAGTTGAACAGAAGAAAATGTCACTTTCTTCTATCATCAATTACATGACAGATATTATCGTAAGACGTTCTGAAAACGGCAAAAACTTTGGTATTGCTGTTATTCCTGAAGGTTTAATTGAATTTGTACCAGAATTAAAAACAATGATTGCAAACTTAAATGATATTATGCCGTCACTTGAAAAGGATTCTAAATATTCAAATGGTACAGATGCTGAAAAGATTTCAATAATTGAAAATTCTCTATCAAGCGAAAATTCAAGTGTATTCAAATCTTTACCTTCACTTATTAAATCACAATTATTAATGGATAGAGATCCTCACGGTAACGTTCAGGTATCAAAAATTGAAACTGAAAAACTCTTAATTTCTATGATTGAAGAAAAATTAGCAGGCTTAAAGAAAGAAGGAAAGTATTCTGGTAAATTCTCAACACAATCACACTTCTTCGGTTATGAAGGCAGATGTGCATTCCCTTCTAACTTTGATGCTGACTATTGCTATTCACTTGGTTTCAATGCATTTGCTTTGATTAACTTCGGCTTAACAGGGTATTTGTCTTCAGTAAGAAACCTTACAGAACCTGCTAATGATTGGATTGCAGGCGGTGTTCCTCTTACGATGATGATGAACATGGAAAGACGTCACGGTGAAATGAAACCTGTTATCAAAAAAGCATTAGTTGAACTTGACGGGCCTGTTTTCAAAAAATTGGAAGAAAACAGAGAAGACTGGGCTATGAATGACAGATACCTATTCCCTGGTGCAATCCAATACTTCGGTCCTTCATCTGTATGTGATATTACAACAGTAACATTGCAGCTTGAAAGTGAAGCTAAACTCGCTAGAGTATAGGCATTTCATAAATTCAAAATCAAACAGGATGTGCTTAACACATCCTGTTTTTTATATTAAAATTTCTTTTTTTCCATTAGCTGCAATAATAAATTTTCCGCGGCTTGATACAGGAAAGATGAAGATATCATAACCTTTAGTTCGGCCAATTCTTTTACAGATCCTGCTCTTATAATTTTTGGAGCAAATCTATTATATTCTTTTTTCACCAGCACATTACGCTGTAAATCCAGATAATCTGTGTCATATTTTTTTGCAATACGTTTTAATTTAGCGAGAACCAGCTGCTTTTGTTTTAATAATTCATGGTAGTCATAGTTATCCTGTACAGAATAAAAAAGTTTCAGATTTTGTTTTTGAACTCTTATATCACTTTCAAGCCGGCGAAGCTTAACTAAGAATTCATTAAATTCTTCTTCTGACTGCGTAAAGTTAAGTTTTTTCGGGCCGATTTCTTCCTTTTTAGATTTTTTTGCACCAAATACCGGAGTTTGGTATTTATATGTATTTAATGGTAAAATGTTCATATTTTTTTGAAAACTTGTAAAAATATTTTTTGCTATAATAAAACAAAAAAGGAGAAAAAGATGTTAACAGGACCATTTTTGGATAGAAACTGGATGGGGCAGAATCCGGACTATGCTTCATCTGATATTATAATGCTCGGCTTGCCGTTTGACGGAACTGTTTCATACCGTCCCGGTTCAAGATTTGCTCCCGAGCAAATCAGGCTTGCAAGCTGGGGGTTGGAAGAATATTCTCCTTACTTTGATAAACACCTTGAGGACTGTAATTTCCATGATGCCGGTGATTTAGAATTCCCGCTGGGCAATACAAAAAAATCTCTTGATGTTATACGTCAAAATGTTGAAGAAATTTATAAAGACGGCAAACGGGTTTTCGGTATCGGCGGCGAACATCTGGTTACACTGCCGGAAATTCAAGCAATTTCCAAATACGTTGATAACCTTGCCATTGTTCACTTCGATGCACATACTGATCTCCGCGAAGAATACTTAGGCGAGCCGTTCTCTCATTCTGCCGTAATCAGACATTCTGCTGAAATCATCGGGTTTGAAAATCTTAAACAAATTGGAATACGTTCCGGTATGAAAGAAGAATTTGAACTAATGAAAAAATACAATACTTTAATACACGAACACAAAGAACTGGATGTATTTAAAGATAAAAATATATTTGTTACGGTAGACTTAGATGTATTAGATACTTCAATCATGCCTGGTACGGGAACTCCGGAAGTCGGCGGGCTTGATTTCAATCAGCTGGTAGGATGGTTCAAATATTTATCACAGTTTAATATTATTGGTGCTGATGTTGTTGAACTTGCACCGGATTATGATGCCAGCGGAGCTTCTACAGCAGTTGCAACAAAAGTAATTAGAGAATTATTAATGGCAGTAAGTTAAAAGTATGAATATAGATAAAGTAGTACAAATTTTAAAAGACGCAAAACAAACACGAAGCGAATTTGTAGACCTTATGGATACCTTCAATGATCCATATCTGGTATTGATTTCCTGCATTCTAAGCCTCAGGACAAATGACAGGACAACATATCCTGCAACATTAAGAATGCTTGAACTTGCAAAAACTCCCCGTGAGATGAAGGGGATAGGGGTAAAAGAACTTGCGGAAGCGATTTACCCCGTTGGTTTCTATGAAAACAAGGCAAAACAAATTATTGAGCTTTCGCGCCAGATTGATGAAGAATTAGGCGGCGTAGTTCCGGATGAAATTGAAGATTTAATCAAATTCAAAGGTGTGGGCAGAAAGACTGCAAATCTTGTTTTATCAAGAGGTTTCAATAAACCTGCAATTTGCGTTGATGTTCATGTTCACAGGATTTTTAACCGCCTTGGATATGTTAATACGAAAACTCCTGAAGAAACAGAGTTTGCCTTAAGAAAAAAACTTCCTGTTAAGTATTGGATTGATATTAATACTCTTATGGTAACACACGGACAGAATGTTTGTAAGCCAATAAAACCAAATTGTTCAGTTTGTCCTATAGCCGGGCACTGTGCAAAAAATATTTAGTATGATATAATTAGTCCATAAAGAGAGTGAGTTGTAATGAGTGAAGAAATTAATTGTCCGTTTTGCGGAAATTTAATTGAAGTAAATGCGATAAAATGTCCAAACTGCAATGCATTATTCAAAGAGCCTGAACTTCCTAATATTAAATTTAAAGAACTTGGCCCTTTTATAGCAATTGACCTCTTAACTTTTGGATTTTTTTCTACAATATGGTTTTTCATAAATGGGAATGCCATAAACCACCTTACCGAAGGGAAAAAAGATGGAATAAAGCTTAACTGGCTTGTTCTTTTGCTTGCTATCAACGGCGGTTTTTATTTATTTTTCTTTTATAAACATGCAGCATATCTAATGCTTTTATCAGTATTACAGTGCTTGATATACATTGCACTTTCATATAGAGTGCTCAGAATAATACAAAAATATACTTCTAAAATGTATAATTCTGACATAGACTATAACCCATATTATATGGTCATCTTCAATGTACTTTATCTGGTACATTTTATTGAAACATACCAGAACAGAGTTTATCATACGCATGAATATTTTGATTGGAAATCACCGCAGGCAATATTTTTACTCATACTGCTTATAATAATTGTATGCATACTCCGCTTCTATAATGAAATGTTTTTCTTAATACACTAAACAGTTAGTTCAAATGTCGATGTCTGCATATCAGCAATCATATTAAAAACTTTACAATTGGCAGCATATGCATGCTGAGCCAGTTTGATATTCACTGCATCATTTACCGAATATCCGTTTTCAATAGCTGAAACCATAGCATTATCCAAATCTTCTGCAGATTTTGCAACATTTTCACCGGCGTTCGCCAGCAAATCCTCGGGGCGTATATTTGAATAATAGTTACTTAAATCAACAGTAGAGCTATCTTCGCGCGTTACGGCAGGAGTTTTGCTGTCCAGAGCAGTCCTTGACGGGGTATAGGAGGAAAGATCCTCTATTATGCCGGAATAAATGGATGTATCTATAGAAGATATTGAACTCATAAACGAACCTCTATTATAAGTTTAACGCATTTTTTGAATTATACAAGTACTTCGGGCTCTGCATGCGTTACAATTGTAACATTACCCAGCGAAGCTTTAATTTCATTTTCTATCTGGTCACAAATATTATGGCAGCAGCAGAGTTTCATATCAGGATTAAACAGGAGTGTCAGCTCTATATCTTTGTATTGTCCCGACTTCCGGCCTTTTATGTCTTTATACCCTTTAATAACTTTATTTTTTTTAATAATCTCTTCAATTTTCTCAATATCTTCATGAGGAATAGAGCCGTCCAGAAGATTATTCAATGTATCTTTAGAGATTGAAAATCCGGCCTTGAGTATTATAATTGCGACAAAGAGTGCAATTATCGGGTCTAATATTGTCAATCCGGTAAATTTAATTAACAGAAGACCTATAAGAACTCCGAGAGAAGAAAAAATATCTGTACTCAAATGTTTTGCATCAGCATAAAGCGAAACAGAGTCAGCCTTTCTTGCAACCATAAAAAGATATCTGCTTACAAAAAAGTTTGCCGCGACTGCAAATCCCATAACATAAATCCCGATTGTAGGTTCTGCCTTTACATGATATCCGAAAATAAGTTTTGAAGCTGCTTCATAAATAATATATAATCCCGCAAATATAATAAGCCCGCCTTCAATAAAGCCGGACATATCCTCATATTTTCCGTGCCCGAAAGGATGCTCTTTATCAGCCGGTTCTGCTGAGCGCGTTACAGCAAAAAATGTTAATACAGATGCAAGAAAGTCAGAAAGTGAATGTATAGCTTCTGATATTATACTTATACTGCCAGACATTACACCAGCAATAAGTTTAGTAAATATTATAACTGCATTTGATGTAATTGAAATTCCTGCTGCAAATTTCTTTTCAACATCAATATTCATAGCTTAAGCAACTCCGTTATTTAACAAATCGTGAATATGAATAACACCTACAGGCTTGAGATTATCAACAACAAACAGATTTGTTATCTTTTTATCATGCATAATTTTCAATGCCTCTGCAGTCATTGCCTCCGGAGCAATTGTTTTTGGATTTCTTGTCATCAAGTCAGCAGCTTTTTCAGAAAGTATCTGTGCGGACAGGCATCTTCTTAAATCACCATCCGTAAGAATTCCTGTTAGAATTCCTGCACTGTTAACAAAACCAACACAGCCTAGACGTTTAGAAGTCATTTCCAGCAGAACAGCCTGCATATTAGCATTTTCATCCAATAAAGGCATATCCTGACCTGTGTGCATTAAGTCAGAAACCCGCTTAAGAATAGAACCCAGCTTTCCTCCCGGATGTCTGTCATTAAAGTCTTCTTTTGAGAACCCTTTTCTCTCAATCATTCTAATTGTAAGAATATCTCCCAATACAAGCGTTGCAGTGGTTGAGCTTGTAGGTGCAAGTCCCAGCGGGCAGGCTTCTCTGTTATTAGGAAGTAATAGAACCACATCGCCGGCTTTACCGAGTGAACTGTCCTGATTTTTAGTAATCGCAATTAGTTTTATCCCGAAACGCTTGCAATAGTTCAAAATATCAATCAGTTCTCTTGACTCGCCGCTGTTGGAAATCGCAATAACTACATCGTCATCGGTAATCATACCCAAATCACCGTGGCTTGCTTCCGCAGGATGGACAAAAAATGAAGGTGTACCGGTTGATGCAAGTGATGCAGCTATTTTTTTACCGATGTGGCCGGACTTGCCCATACCTGTAATAATAATTCTGCCGGTTGAATTCTGCATAAAATCAAGAGCCTTTGTAAGGCTTTCTGCATCAAGAGATTTTTTCAGTTCTTCAATTGCTCTAATTTCAGAGTCTATTGTCTTAATTGCAGAAAGCCTGTCTGATTCCATTTGTGATTGTTGAATAGCTGCCGGCATCTTTCATACTCCTATATTTCTACACTTTAACCATATTTTACTACAAAAAATTTTTGACTTAAAATAATTATTATGAAAAAGCTGGCCGGATATAAAGAAGAAATTCACTCCTGTTCTAAATGCGGACTCTGCCAATCAGTTTGTCCGATTTATAAAATTACAGGAAATGACTGCACTGTATCACGCGGTCTTTTTATTATGCTCAAAGGGCTTATCAAAGGCGAGCTTAAAATGTCAAAAAAATTGAACCGATACCTTGATTTATGCTTGAAATGCGGTGCGTGCACAAAATTCTGCCCGAGCGGAATTGACGCTGTGGAAATTATAACGGCTGCAAAAGCAGAGTATTTTAAAAAACACCCGTTTGAAAAAGTTATATCTTTTGTACAAAAAAGATTAATCTTCGGATTAGGAGTTAATCTTATGGGTATGTTTACTAAAAATATAAAGGGTAAAACTTTTGATAAAAAAGTAATATATTTTGGCGGCTGCGGCGGAGAGGTTAAAGGTAATAAATCCGTGGTTACACTGCTTAATGCCTGCGGTATAGAAGTGATTACGCCTCACTTTAAATGCTGCGGTATTCCGCTTTATGTCCGCGGAGATATCGACTCATATCTAAGTTATAAAGAAAGCTTTATCAAAATTATCGAAAAATATGATACTAAAGATATTGTAACAACCTGTGCAAGCTGCGAAAAAACTATTAAAGGTTACAATATTGAAGGCTTAAATGTAAAAAACATATTTGAATATATTAAAGAAAATGAACTCAAACTTTCTTTAAAAAAGCCTGTCAAAGTGACTTTTCACAAGCCTTGCAACATTGATAATTTTCAAGATATCAAATGGATTTTAAATAATACTAACAACCTTGAATACGTTGAAATGGAAAACTTTGACAGCTGCTGCGGGCTTAATGGAATATCCAAACTTAATGAATATGGAATAATGTACAAAATCTTCAAAAATAAACATAATAATATTGTCAAAACCGGCACAAAAACCGTTTTGACATCCTGCATCGGATGTGAAATAGCCTTAAATCTGTTCTCAGCAGGCAAATACAGGGTTTTTGATTTTACAGATTTCATTGCTGCCAGCACAAAATAAAACCGGCTACATCCATATAGCCGGATAAATCTGCACTGTTGCCTAAAAGTACTACTCTCCGTAGCAGCACTATAACAACTTGCTGCAGGATTTGTTATTGATTGTAATGACTTAATTTACATGGAAATAGTATCATTTTATACTTTTGTATGCAATAGATATATTCTAAATATTTACAAATTTTAATAGTTGTCAGCCATTATTTCTATGCTAATGGCTATTAGATAATCCTCAAATTGACGCATATAATAGGATTATTATGTCAAATAAAAATTTGAATGCTGTTAAACGTATCGGAGCAAAACTAGCATATATAAGAAAATCAAAAAAAATTTCACAAATCAGACTTGCAGAAATGACAGATATGAATTTTAACTATATTGGACAAATAGAACGAGGACAGGCTAATGTCACAATTAATACTGTTATAAAAATCGCAGATGCTCTGGATATTGAAATTAAAGAGTTGTTTGATTTTACACTTTAGAATTAATCTAGACCATATGGTCTATTTATTATCTCCTCAAATTTAACCTCTTGATTGATGGCATGGGCATGCCAATCTTGTACACTGTTATCAAGGGAGAGAGAGTATATTAATTATGAAGAGAACGTTGTTATTTTTAGGAATGTTTTTATCTATGTTATCTGTATGTGCAGAAGATAACGTACTACAGTCTATTGAAATTGTTCCTGTAAAGGATACATATAATATTGTGCTTGTATCAGATAAAGCAGTAGATGTTAAAAAAACAGTAAAAGCACCAAATCAGATTACATTGAATATGAAAGACATTAGAGCATCAAAAACTCTTAATACAGTTTATAACAACGTTTCAAATGTAGATACTGTAATGGTTGAACCTCAAGGCAACGGTATCAGTATTTTCTTTCAGGCAGAAAATGCAGCCTCTGCATCGGTTTCATTTGATTCTCTAGCACCGGTTATACCTGCTAAAACTCAAAATCTTAAACTTAGCAACCCTGTTGAAAGCTACGCACCTATCTATAAAGAAGATATGTCAGCAGAAAAAACTTCAACACTTTTCAACAGGCTTAAAAATTCTTCGGCAGTAGAAGGTATAAAAGATTCTGTGGATCAGGATGCAGTATCTGATACAGCAAACAAAGTATTCTCATTCGGTCTGGTTGGATTATTAGCATTTGCCGTTATAAGATTGTTCAAACGTAAAGAACCGGAAATGAAAATCGGGCTAAGCCAGAGTCTTAATGACAGAGAAATTGAAATGTACAAAGGAGCACAGCCAATTGGAAGCTCTTATGTAAATGTAGAAAAACCTTTCACTACTGTAAACTACGGTATTAACGCTTACCAGAGAGAAAACAGAAATCCATATGAACAGGAAGCACCTATTCATAACGAGAGATTGAGAAGCTATGTAAATCCTGCTTCCGTCAACAATGTACAAACAATGAGTCAGCCGCAAAGACCTGCAGCAGCACAGACAGCAGTAAAGCCGGCGGTAAGAAAAAATACAACTCCTGTTAATACAGCACCGGTAAACCAGAGCAATCCTAATATTGATAACTTGAAGTTTTTGGAATCAATGACTGCTATATATGAAAAGAGCGGACGCCACGATTTGGCAAGAGGACTGAAAGCAAGTTTGAGTAAGAATAATATTAAATAAGATTACGGCGGGCGGTTCAATGAACCGCCCGCCTCTCGTTTCTATTTGTAAAAAAATGTAAAGATTTTTTAGATAACCCTAAAGTTTTAGAAAATTATGCCGTTAATACCTGTATAATGTAACATTTTGGATAAAATGTTACATTATCATATTTTGATTGCCACAAACATTATTTATTAAGTTTTTTACCTGCTGCTTATTCTATATTTTATTAGAATAAGCTTTGTGCATTGGCCTGAATATAGCGGAATTCCTGAGAACATAACATTTTATCCAAAATGTTATGTTCTCAGGAAAGGAGAATGATGGACATAAATCAATATAGTATTTATACGACTGTTTCTAAAAATGAGAATAAAAATCAGGATGACCTGGCAAAAGCATCAGAAATAACCGCAATGCTTCATAAGTTTGATAATGCAGAAAATGCAAAAGAATGGCTTAAAGAAAATTTTCGGATTTCCGGTGATACAAAAAATTTACCTATAGCGTACGGCGTATGCATTACTACAAAGTCCAACAAAACATCATTTAACGTTATTGTGCAGCAAAAGAATAAGATAAAGACATTTAATTACAGCAGTCAAAATAAGGAGTAAAAAATGGAATTAACATCACTACAAACATCTCAAACAAGAACAACGACAAACAATTCGTCCCAGTCGTCAAAAGCCTCAGAAAGCAGCCAGCAGAGCAGTCCGACATTTAAATTTGATGAAGTATTGGATATCCTTTTAGAGGATGGATTTGATGCAACACTGGATAAATTAAAAGAATTAAAGTCAGAAGGTGTTATCTCTTCAATCAAAGTCACTTCTGATTCAACAACAGGAAAAACAACAATAAGCGGAGAGTACGATGGAGTTGAATACGAATTTATCGGAGTATTAAAAGGTGGAAATAATGATATTTCTGACTTATCAGATACAACCAATACTTCAACATCGTCTTCAAGCAGTAAACCGGCGGCTTCAGAAGAAACAAAAGAAGACAACGGTTCAATAGAAACAGGCGTTACAACCGGAGCATCCACAGATTGTATGGGAGAAACTTTTACAGCGTATGATGCAGCCTGGTATGGCTCCGGCGGTCCGCAAATAAATCTGAAGGAAAACCTGATTACTGCCTGTACAATCTATCCGGAGGTTATGCAGCCATTTGTTGATGCAGGACTTGTAAAAATGAACAAGTATGGAGATTATGAAATTGCAGACCAGGAAGCTGTTGATAAATTTTACGGCAACAGTAACTCAATCAGCATGGATGAATTAAAAGAGCTGTTAACTGGACAGAATTTTGATGCTGAAAAAATCAAAGCTTATATAGAAAACCAAGAGCCGCTTGATAATGATAAAAGCTTTATTGAGAGTTTTCCGGAAGAAGGAATGGACGTAGCTGAATTTATCCAGCTATATAGAGAATATCCTGATATACTTGATGCTTTTGTTCAGGCAGATCAGATTAATATCGGCCGATGGAATGAACTATATGATGGAGGAATAAGTGATTTCGCTACTGACGGCAAAATAACAAAAGAAACACTTGAAAGTTTATTAACAGATGGACATTTTGATACAGAAAAAATTCTTAAACACAAATATGGTAGTTATAGCTACGATAAATACAAAGAAAATTTAGAAACACTTAAAGCTGAGGTTGCAGAAAAACAACGAGCTAATTATGAAGCAGCTTTGAAGTATATGGAGTATTTTAATTCTTTATCTTATTTAGAGCGCAGGGCATTGCAGGAAGACAGCAGCTCTACATACAGCTCTGTAGAATATTATCTTGAGCAATATAATGCAATTATGGACTCTGACGCTAACTCACAAAAGTTCACAAATCTGTGCAATGGTCTGCAATTCTATACAAATACAAGCAAGGGCAATCTGATTTTGGAAAAAGTCAAATTAACAAATCCAGAGCTGCTCAGCTAATTCAAAAAGCCCGTTTAAAACGGGCTTTTTTTTGATACTCTTTCAAAAACTTCTTCAAAACTTTCAATCGGCTCAAGCCTGTAACCGCAGTTTTCTGCAAGCGTGCCTCCCATCATAAACAGTTCTTCCTGCGGATAGCGTCTGCAAATTCCCGGACGCTTTTTATGTATCTTACACTTATTAGTTTCTTTATCAAGATTCATGCATTCGAATACAAGTCCGGTTTCGTCCTTATCAATAATTTTTAGATACGTATAAAACGGATGAAGTTTTTGAAGTTTCTTAAACTCTTCCTCTGTCTGTATAACGTTTTTATGCTTAACATAAATCTTCTGGCAGCATCTGCCGCAAGCATTACAGGAACCTACACGGTAATATTTTTTTCTTAATATATACAGGTAAAAAAATTTTTTTAGTTTTTTAAACATCCATAACTCTTGATTTTGCTAATTTATACTCGGAAGAATTTTTATTAGCCATAAGCATTGCCTTTGAGAAATACTTATTAGAAGTTTTAAAATCTCCATTGCTGTAATATGTTCCTCCTTTTTCGAGGCATATTCTTATAATTCTCTCCTCCGGATTTATGAAAGATTTCAGCCGCTCAATTCTCTCGCCAAATTCATCTTTCAAAGAATCTTTTAATATTACACAATTTTCGTATTCCAGAAGCGCCATATGGTAATTGTTATCAGCATCATACCTCTTAGCCCATTCCAGATGTCCCTGATAGCTGTACGCGTCAAAAGAATCATTTAACTCATTTATGAGCTTAACTGTTTTCAAATACTCCTGCTGGTTATGCAAAACAAGCGGAAGCAGCCTTCTCATCGTACAATAAGTAGCTGTATAATCCCCAAGATTAATATAAACTGACGCAAGTTTCTGAAGTACATCCAGAGAACGATGGTCTAAGCACATAGCCTGTTTTAGATATATTAAGGCATGCATAAAATCATTTTCTTCCAGATAAACTTTACCCAGAAGATGATTTATATCAAAGCTTACAGGCAAATTTTTTACTGCATATGTTAAGTATTCAATGGCTGACTTATTATTTCTAGCTGAAATTGCTCTTCTTGCTTTCTGCAGCGACTCGTTACCAATCTCATTACACTTATCAATACTGCTTTTAATAACCTCGTATGAATTTCCTTTTTCTTTTGCGTATTTCAAATATTTTTCATAATAAAAAACTGATTGAAATTTCATACCTTTAGAAAAATATGAAGTTGCCAGATTAAGGCACACAGCTTCATCGTCAGGTTTATAAGCATAGGCTCCTGCCCAGTTTTCAATTGCATTTCTCAAATCCATGCGTTTATAAAAAATATTCCCCAGATAAAGATATGACGAATTTTTAAGCCCCTCTAGCGCAATAGATTTCTTAAAATATTCTTCTGCTCTGGTTAAGTCGTCAAGTTTATAATAACATCTGCCGATTTCGTAATATAATTTAAAGGAAATACTTGTATTAAGCAAACTCAAGTACAGCTTCAAAGCTTCCGAATATTTTCCGTTTTTGTAATGGTTTTTGGCTGCTTCAAGCGTTTTATTTTCTATATCAGAATTGTCCTGTACATAATAATCTGACGATACCATACAGGTATTCTATCATATTTATAAACTTAAATCATCCCATAATTTCTGATTTGTTACAAGACTTGAAAAAACATCATCTTCATAAACATCTACAACGCCCTCCTTGAAAAGCTCTTTAACCCTTTCAATATGTGACGTATCTTCCTTATCGCTGGTTGCTATTTTTGTAAACTTGTTAATATCCATATCACGCTGGAATAATTCCATAGCGCTCGAAGAAATCTCCGTTTTGTCAACATACGGATTAGAAGTGTATCCGCTTTTTTGAAGATTAGCCCTTACAGATGCAAGGTTAATGACATTGCTTGCATTCCCCAACTGTGAATTATTATATAATAACCCGTTATTATTATTGTTGATATTGTTGAACATGAGACCCTAATCTCCCCTATTATTTTACACCATTATCATCTATTTTCCGCTTTTTGTAATCAACTAAATAGATGATATTGGCAAATTTATTTTTTCCCGGTTTTAAAATAAAAAAGAGGATAATTAAAATGCGAATTAACCATACCTGCACTGCCAGAGAAATGAGTATTATCAGAAAATACATCACAGGACTCAGCTACAAACTGAAAATGACACAAGATGAACTTGATAGTTTTCATAAAATAAGAACAAGAAAACAATTAGAGAAAAAATCATACGAATATATTGCAAAAAAGCTTGATATACCGTCAGAAATTCTTCCTCCGCTTGTTCAGGTTGAACCGGATAAGTATGCAGACTATTCTTATGCTTTTCTAGATAATGTAATTCAGGCAGGAATAAAATTAAGAACCCCAAAAACAGAAATATTAAGCGCTATAAGACATGAGTTCCAGCATTTCCTGCAAATTTGCAATATGCTGAGAACAGAAGGTTTAGGCAGCGAAGCCCAAAAGTATCTCACTCAAGAATCTATTGAGGACAGAAAAGATTTTATAACCATGCTGATAAAGAAATCCAATTTTAAAATCTTTGACCCGAAAGAATGTCCGGATGCAAAATTTCTTAACGGTCTGCGGGACGCCTTACACTTTAATGACATAAACCTGTTTAATGAACGATTTAAGCCTGCGGCAGAAGGTATAAAAAATATGTGGCAGCAGATTAGAACAGTTGCAATAAGTCACTGGGGAGCAATAAAGCAAGGCACTTATGAGGCAAAAACCAACAAAGAACTGTTTGAAGATTTGAAAAAACATAAACCTGATGAAGATTTTATTGATTGGTCAATAAGCAAATTGGAAAAAGATGCTATGCTGGCAGAAGATGTTGCATACAGAGAATACAACAAAATTGACCCGGGATGTTACATCAAAAAAGAAAAACAAATCTATGCTGCTCTCGAGAAGGATGAATTATATCAGGAGCTCCAGAAAATTGCACTTGATAGACAAAAAAAGAAGGAATTATAACAGTATCTGCGTACCGAGCATAATTCTATGAGAGTCTTTTGCAGCTTCATTCTGACAGAATACGTAGTTTAGAATAAGCCTTAACCCCTGACCTTTTATAAAGTAGTTTAAGCCCACAGAATACTCTCTTGATTTATTGTTATCAATTTCATGATTAGGGTCAAATTCATCATACCTTGCGAGCAGCTGTAATTTTTTAGTAAGCATATAGCCCAGTGTTGCATAAAAACCGCTGGCGTGCTTATCAACCGAATGACCGGACGGGCCGTTATACCCATTTGCATTTGCCCATTCGAAATTTGCCATAAAACGTTTGTAATCATACTGGACATGTGCACCTATAACACAAAAATTATTATCTCTGTGACCGGCATCCATACTTGTACCAACAAGTAATTTTCCATATTTACCATCAGTTTTGCCGAGTGGTTTTAAATCAACTCTGCCGATGAATTCAGCCCCCGGGAAAAATTCCTGAAAATAAGTATCAGAGCTGTAAACACCAAAATCATAATCAACAAGACTGTAACTTCCAGAAGCTCTTGCACCCAGTTTACGAACCGTACCAAAGTTTCTGGATATTTGCGAACGCGCAATAAATGGCAGAACAAACGGCCCATAGGCACCTTCCAAGCCCACAGGTGGACGTGAATGACCTACAAGAAGGCGGTGATGAGGTATTTTATTTGTTGCTACATACATATCTGCAAACAAATTCTGAATTACATTTCTTGATGAAAACGGAGCAATATTAATCATTACCCTGAAATCAGCATTATTATTTTTCAAAAAACCATCATACCCGACATTAATAGTATTGATATCATAATGGTTTGTTGTGTGTTCATGACTTAAGCCATCCTGATTAAACTGCAAACCAATATCACCATTATAACCAGCCCACAACTGGGTTCTATCCATTATCGAATTTTCATCAAATTTGTGAGTAAATACATCTTCCAGCAGATAAGTCGGCTTATCATATTTTTCTACTTCAAGATGATAAACATCTTGAAGTTTTTCTTTTAAAGTTTTTTCTTCCGGCGCTCTTTGCTCTGTAATTGAAACAGACTGAGGAACTTCGATACTGTCTGTCTGTTCTTCCGGGCTTTCCAGTACTACTTCATCAAGCTGTTCTACAGTTTTTGCACCCTTTCGTGCGGCAAAAACCGGATTAATTGCTATAAATATTATCGCCAGTATTACAAGTAAAATCTTCTTTTTCATAACTATATTCTATATTTTTAGGGGAAAAAAGACCAACCCGCAAGGGGATTGGTCTTTATAAATTATATTAACGCTGTTGTCTGTGTTCTTCTCTTAAATAAGCTGTCCAGAATAAAAGTACAACAAATACAAATGCACCTACTATATTTCCTAATGTAACAGGAAGTAAGTTGTGCAAGAAGAACCCTTTCCAGGTCATAGTTGCCAGCTGGTCAGGAGTCATGCCGGAAGCTGCAACAATTGAAGGGAAATGCTTCATCAAAAGTCCGTTTGGAATAAAGAACATATTTGCAACAGAGTGTTCATAACCTGATGCAACGAATGTCATAATCGGGAAGAAAATTGCAAAAATCTTACCAATTACACGTTTAGAAGTTGATGCCATAAATATTGCTAAACAAACTAACCAGTTACAAAGAATACCTCTAAAGAATGCTTCTCCAAAAGTAAGATTGATTTTTGAAAAAGCAGTCTGCATAGCAGTAACACCCACTGCATCACCGCCGTTATGCCCCATTCCTGCGCCATAGATTAAACCTGCAACAAGTATTGAGCCTAAAAAGTTTGCAATGTATACAACAGTCCAGCTTCTCAATAATTTAAGAAGGCTTACTTTCTTTTCCAATACAGCAAACGTCATCATTACATTACCGGTAAATAGTTCTGCACCGGTCAGCGCAACAATCATCAAACCTGTAGCGAATGTCATTGCTCCGATTAATTTAGTAAAGCCCCAGCCCATATTAGAATCACCTGTCATAACAGTTAATGATACCTGTGCGCCAAAAGCAATAAAAGCACCTGCTGCAATTGCAAGTGTGAACATTTTTGTTTTACTATAATCAGCCTTGCCAGTCATAACATTTTCACTTAATTCATGAACGGTTGCACTTGGTGTAAGGCTGTCTTGTGTGGAAATAACCTTTTCTTCTTCCATTTTTCCTTTCTCCTATGTATTAGTCCCAATCTAAACAATATAAATAGATGTATTCCAACGAACAGGAAACACAATATTTCTTAATCACATACTATTTAATGTTCAGCATAAAAAGGGTTTTGCTTAAATCCTTATTGATAATAGCACCTGAAAAAATTTATACAAGTATATTTTTTTATAGTAACATTAATAATATGAATTGTTTTTTTAGAGATCAGCAGGAAGCTTTATACAAAGCCACAAAACCCTATCAATACGTAGGCGGAGAATTTTTATCATACAATAAAGATTTTGACTCTGCTAAAGTAAGATTCGTATTTGTTTTCCCTGATAAATACGAAATCGGGATAAGTAATCTGGGCGTGAGGATTATTTATGACAGAGTAAATTCTCACCCCCGCATGATGGCCGATAGGGCGTATGCGCCGGAACCTGATTTCAAACCGGAATTTCTATACGGCGTTGAATCAAAAAGAGCTCTCAAAGATTTTGACGGAGTTGGGTTTTCGCTTCAATACGAGCTTTCATATCCGACGGTTTTAAAAATGCTGGAAATGGGAGGAATAACCGTAAGAAACGATAAAAGACGTGATGATGAACCAATCATTTTAGCCGGCGGCCCTTGTACTTTTAACCCGCTTCCGCTTGCAGAATTTATTGATGTATTCTGTATCGGGGACGGAGAAGAAATGATGGTTGAAGTTTGCGAAGTTCTCGAAAAAACAAAAGGAATGCCGCGCAGACAAAGAATTGAGCAGTTGTGCAAACTCAAAGGCTGCTGGAGTGCCGGAATAAATCAAACCGTTGAAAAACGTATCGCACCTCTTACTCTTGAATACGCCGCCACATCCTATCCTATTCCTTTTTCAAGTTCTGTTCACGACAGAGCGATTGTTGAAATAAGGCGCGGATGCGGAAGAATGTGCAGATTCTGCCAGCCGGGACATGTTACGCTGCCAATTAGAGAGCGCTCAGCTGAAGATATTATTAAGATAACAAAAGAACTTGTTAAAAATACGGGATATGACGAATACTCGCTTCTGTCGCTCTCATCAAACGATTATTCAAATATAAAAGATGTAATTAAAGAACTCGCTGTTGATTTTAACAAGAAAAAAGTTTCAGTTTCACTCCCGAGCCAGAGAATTGACGGCTTTAATCTGGAGCTTGCAAATCTTATGCACTCGGTTAGAAAATCAGGAATGACACTAGCTCCGGAAGCCGGAAGCCAGAGGTTGAGAAACCTTATTAAGAAAAATATTTCAGAAGAACAAATAATTAATGCAGCGCTTACGTTGTACGAAAACGGATGGTCAAAGATAAAATTCTATTTTATTGCGGGGCTCCCGACTGAAACTCTTGAGGACATGGACGAAATGGCGGAACTTTTGAATAAGATTAAGTACCGTGCAAAACTTATAAAACGTGAAAAAGATTTGAAACACGGATTTGAAATAACCTGTACGCTTTCAATATTTGTTCCTAAACCATTTACGCCTTTCCAATGGTGTCCGCAAATGGATTTAGACGAAGTTACAGCACATATAAATTACCTGAAAGAAAAAACAAAACATATCAAAGGGGTAAAAATTAACTATCACGAAAAGTTTGTTTCACAAATTGAAGCAGTTCTTACAAGAGGCGATGTAAACCTGTGCAAATACATAGAAGCGCTTTATAAAAAAGGATGCTACCTCGATGCCTGGGGTGAATATTTTGACAAAAATGTATGGAAAGAAACTGCAGATGAGTGCGGATTTTCTCTTGAAAAACTTGCCCAGAAAGAATACAGGCTTGATGAAACTCTCCCGTGGGATTTTATTAATGTCGGCTTAAGCAAAGAATGGCTGCAAAACGAGCATAAGGAGGCGTTAAAATGCGCTAAGTCTGGAGAAGAAACCAACCAGCCATTTATATTTACCCCCACATGTGAACACAGATGTGTTAACTGCGGTGTCTGTCCTTCATTAAAAACCCGTAAAGTTCTTGCAAAACCTTTCAAAGCCTCTGAGGAAGCAGAAAAGATTTCTGCTATTGTACCTCAAGACCCTGCCAGAGCACATGTCGACCCGAATATCCCGGTTTACAGATATAGACTTACAATTACTAAAAAAGGACTTTTGAGATACTTTTCACACCTTGACTGGCAGAATACGTTCCATAAAGTCCTTGCAAGATGCGGTCTTAATATGGTTTATACTCTAGGATTTAATCCTACAATGAAGGTTTCAATGGGAATTGCACTGCCTCTATTCGCTCAGAGCGAAGGCGAACTGGTTGATATCGAAATTTATGATAACCTTAATGAAGAAGAAATAAAAGAAATTATTAATCCAAACCTTCCGCAAGGTGCAGAAATAACCGCTGTAAAGAGGATAGAAAGATATGCTAAGGCTGTAGATATTGAAGCTCAGTGGGCTGAATACCGCATAACTCCATATTATAAATCAAATGAAAATTCACTTTACAATTTTGAAAAATTTCGGTATGATGTAGATAAAGTTTTATCTTCAAATGAGATTTTAATCACGAAGAAAAATAAAAAAGGTTTTGAAAAAACAACAGATTTTAAGAAATCTATAGGTACATATAGATTTGAAGACAACAATCTGTTCATATGTCTAAAAACCGGTCAAGGGTCTGACATTCCTGCTCTGAGAGCTGATGACTTGATGAGATTGGTAAACCCTGATCAAATATTTGATATAACGAGAGTCAGATTTTTGAATGAAAGTTTAAACGAGATGTAAAAAGTACGTATGTACTTTTTACCCCATATAAGAAAAGGATTTAAAAACGATGAAAGAAACAGTCGCTAACAAAATAGTCATAGCCGAGCGCGATAATATTGCTGCGGTTATTGAAAAAGGAAAAGTTGCAGAGTTTTATGTTCACAGAGGAGAAATCATCCTCGGAGATGTTTACCTCGCTCAGGTTGAAAATATCTTACCATCAATTGAAGCAGCATTCGTAAATGTTGGTTCAGACAAAATGGGTTTCCTGCACGCACAGGACGTTATGGGCAAAGGCGCTTTGCAGGACAAATTAAAACCAAAACAAAAAATAGTTGTTCAGGTTGTTAAAGAACCTGTAGGACACAAAGGCCCGAGAGTTACAACAGAGATTTCTCTTCCAGGAAGATTTCTGGTACTTATGCCTAACGAACCGGGAATTAACGTAAGTAAAAAAATTACATCTGCAAAGGAAAGAGCAAGATTAAAATCAATCTTAAACCTGCTTAAACCGGTAGGTGTCGGGGTAATTGTAAGAACAGAAGCAGAAGGCCAGTCTGAAAGCGATATTCAGGAAGATTTAGAAATCCTGCTTGAGAAATGGAACAATATTATTACCTCTGCTGAAAGCATGACTCCGCCAAGCCTCCTATACAGAGATCAGGATTTACTATACAGAGTAATAAGAGAAGCTTGCAGTGAAGAAACTCAAGAAATCGTTGTTGACACAGCTTTTGCCTTAAATAGAGTTCAAAATATACTCCAGAACTGGCATATGAATAAAAACATCAACGTCACACTATACAAAGGTTCTGAACCGCTTTTAGTTGCAATGGATATCCACAAAGAAATTAAAGCAGCTCTGCAGATGAAAGTTAATCTGCCATCCGGCGGATATCTGTTTATTCAAACAACTGAAGCTCTTACAGTAATTGACGTTAACAGTGGTAAGTTTACAAACTCTGCAACTCAGGACGAAACAATACTGAAAACAAATATTGAAGCAGTCCACGAAATTGCACGCCAGCTCAGACTTCGTAACATTGGCGGTATGATTATCATTGACTTTATTGATATGACATCGCGCGTAGATAAGCTTGCAATGATGGAAGAACTTGAGATGGCAATTGAATCAGACAAAGCAAAACCGCAAGTCGGCCAGCTTTCTGATTTAGGCCTTGTAGAAATGACAAGACACCGTCAGGGACAGGCAATCAGTGAAATTTTTGCAAAACGATGCCCTCACTGTCAGGGTAACGGTTATATTATGGAAGATATTAAGTTTGCTTCTGCAACATCAGAAGGCGAATATCGTGCTAAAGCAGCAAAATTAAAACTTCCTATGGGTAACAAGAAAAAATTCAATAATAACAAGTTCAATAAACCAGAAGAAGTTAAAGAACAACAGCAGCCAATACAAGAAGAAAAACTTGAACAGGTTAGTGAAAACCCTTCTGTAACTGCCCAGACCGAAGTTAATGAGATTAAAGAAGAAAAAGAAGTTAAAAAAGGTAGAGCAAGAGGCAGAAGCAGAAAAATCAAAGAGGCTGATGTTCTTGCAGAAAATACAGCTCAAACAGTCATAAACGAAGCTTCCGAAATAGCACCTGTAATTGCTGAAAACGCTGCCGTAAAGACAGAAGAGCCGGAAAAACCTGTAGAAGTTCAATCAGAAGCGAAGCCGGAAGAACCCGAAGCAGAAGCTAAACCTGCAAAACGTACACGCAGACCAAACAGAAATTCACAAAAAAGAACAAGAAAGACTGTTAAGAAAGATGCTGAAGAATAAAATTATTACAGTTTTACTTATGCTTACGCTTATATCGCCGGTCATTGCAGAGCCGGAGGGTATGGGCAACAGCACCATTCCTTATAAGCAGCCAGTAAGTAAAAGAAAAGTTGCAAAGAAATTCCTCGCCGCAATGGCCGGCGTTGGAGTTTCTTCAATTCTTCTATATGTAACTTTAAGCTTATACAACAAAGTCCGCTCAAGCATTATTGAAGCCGCAAAAGAAATTCCGTCCAATGGTGAAACATCACTGGTAACACCGGAAAGTCTTACTGATGCAGTCAAAACTTTTTTAGAAAAAACAAAATGGGATAATTAAGTGGCTAGAGAATTTCAGTTCTACGTAGTTCCAACACCGATTGGAAACATTAAGGATATTACTCTTAGAGCAATTGAAACTCTAAAAGAGGTTGATTTTATTGCGTGCGAAGACACCCGTGTAACGCAAAAGCTCCTTAACCATTATGATATAAGAACTAAATGTATTTCTTATCATAAATACAATGAGCGTGAACGTGTTGATTTTTTCTTGAATGAGCTTAGGACCGGAAAAACAATAGCACTGGTGTCAGATGCCGGAACACCTATGATTTGCGACCCGGGCGGAGTTATTATACAAGAACTGGTTAAAAATGGATTCAGTGTAACCTCACTGCCGGGAGCGTGTGCAGTAACAACATTTCTCTCCAGCGTACCAAGAAGCTGTGAAGAATTTGCATTCATCGGGTTTATTCCGCGTACAGAAAAGCAGATTGAGGAAGCTTTAAAAAACTATACATCTATCAACACTGTATTTTATGATTCACCGGAAAGAATATTAAAAACAATAAAGGTAATACAGAAAGTCCGGCCGGAAGCTGGTTTTGCCCTTGCAAGAGAGCTTTCTAAACTTTTTGAAGAGGTTGTAACAGGCAGTGCTGATGAAATTACCCAAAAATTTCAGGGTGGAATTAAGGGCGAAATTGTATGTATGGTTTATGCCGACGAAAACCCAGTTATCACTGATGTTGACTTTAAAATCAAAAAATTGCAGGAAAAAGGGTTTAAGGCTAAGGAAATCGCTGTAATCCTTTCTACGCTTTATAATCTGAATAAAAATGAAATTTATCAGAAAATTTTAGATATGTAAACAAATGTAAATCTTTCTTTCAAAATCCTAAAGTTTTTTCGAAAAATGCCGATAAGTATAATACAGGCAAATACATTTATCGGAAAGGACAACAGGATATGTTAAAAAAGATTGCAACCCCAACAAACAATACTTTTAGCGGAGTTGAATTTATATTAAGAGGAGCTAAAAAACGCAGGGCGATGGCAGTATCCAATGCAGTTACAATTAATGCTGAATCAGGAATTCAGGTTAAGCTGCAGGCTGTGAAGTAGGGGTTCAAGCATTTGGTTTTGATAAAAATATCAAGCCAAACGTTATATTTACCCCCTGTCTGTTAAGATAGTTGAGAGTATATTTTGAATCCTGATTTTTCAATCAGGATTTTAATTTGGAAAAAAAATATATTTATGTTATTATTAATTTGTTGCCGAGGAAACGTGGCCGAGTAGGCTGAAGGCGGCACCCTGCTAAGGTGTTATATGGGGCAACCTGTATCGTGGGTTCGAATCCCACCGTTTCCGAATTTAAACACCGGATTTCAGGTTATCTGAAATCCGGTTTAATTTTTCATTTTAAAAAGTTTTTAGAGAGCAATAAAATTAGAACTCCTTCTGATATATTCAGCAAGCTCGTCTGCCGAATATATTTTTCTGTATAAAATTTCTTCCGGCCACTTATCCAGACGATATCCTTTACTTAATAAAAACTCTTCTGTAAATAGTCTTGCGGCTCTGCCGTTACCATTAAGAAACGGATGTATCCTGATAACTTCTGAAAAAATATTTGCAGCATGTGTAAAGCAATCCATAGTATCGTAGTTTTTATTAATGTATTCATCCAGTTTTTTCAGGTCCTCGACCACATCTTTACTTGCAGAATAATCATTTACAACACTCTTCGGGTCTTTTGTTACGTGAAAGATTTGTCTTACGAGTTCGTCTGTTTCAGGCGTACGCAGCCTGCCGCCTATAAGCTCCTGCTCCGGAGTGTCTGCTAAAACTATTTTATGTAGTTTAACTAAATCCGCAACCTCTGGCTTGCGATTTTTTACAGATTCAATATAGTTGTATGCTTTAATCATGTTTTTTATTGATATTTCCTGCATGCTTCCTGTATTTGTACAGGTTCTGCTTATCCATAATTTATCAGCAAGCTCTTGGGGAATAGTTACACCGCTTACAGCATCTTTATAAATCTCCTGTGAATGTTTTCCGGATTTTTTATACAAATCTGTAAACTCCTGCTTAAAAAGCATCTTCTCTATTGGATTTTTAGCACTCTTGCCTATTTCATCTAAAAACTTTTTATTCTCTGGCTCAAGGGCAATAAACAATCTGTACAGGCGTTTTTTTGTTGTACAAAATATTTCCTTATCAAACAACAATTCCAGAGCCGGCACAAGAGATTTTGCATCACTCCCATATTCAAAAACCTTATCAAGAACAGCATTTATAATTTCTGGAAATTCTACCTTCGGTTGGTGAGGCGCTTCAAGGATTTTTTCAAATACAGGTTTTATCTCTTCAAAATTCGCTGCCTCAAGCCTTGATATTTCTTTTATCCTCTCCTGTTCACTATTTTTGTAATTAAGTGCAGCAGTAATCGTTTTTTCTTGATTAATTGTACCGGAATACATATCTATAAAATTATCATATCTATTGCAAAGCTCATTTGTATTCCAAAATCTTTCAATTCTTTCGTACAAAACTCTCAGCTGCTTTATATTTCTATCGAAACCTGCTATTTTTCCTGCAGAAATACATTTTGCAATAATTACATTTATGGACTTTTTCCACTTAAGTTTCTCATCTGCTGTAAGATTTTCAAGATGCTCCTTCTGCATTATAAAATCACATATTACAGGATATAAGCTGTCACAACCATGATATTTTGAAAAATCTGCGTTATCACCGTGAACAGGTTTATTAACCTTTGGTGTAACCGGATCAATAAGATTAATTTTCTTTGCTTTTGTATCAATTAATATATTATTCGGACTAATAATATCAAATTGAAAACCTGTTTTTTTGCAGAATTTTTTCATCTGCAAATATGCTTGTTTATATGACTTAACAGGAAAATCCTTTAATTTTTCATATATATTTAAAGCTTTGAGCGTTTCTTCACGTGTAACCTTAACATCTCTTAATGGATGAGAATCTGTAACTTGAATACGTTCGGCATATTTATCAACCCCGAGGCTTTCTCCGGTTTTCTTTTTTACAATATCAATTTTTCCAGGAATACATAATACTACGCCTTCAAGAGTATTTAAATAATCATTCTTCGGTTTAACAAATTCTCTATCTAAATCTTCTTTTCTAAAACAATTTTTATAAATTCTTATAACATAATCCTTTATACCTGCTAAGCCATACCCCTTCTTTGATAACCCCTCGCCTAACAAATTATTTTCATCACTGATTGATTTGAGTATCGTATCTTTCAGCGGAATTCCATTCATCTCTCTGTTATAAGCTTTCCAAAACGTATCATTTCTTCCCTGAAATTGCAAGTTTGTATATTGAGGATTAAATAAAATCTGCATGTCAATAACTCCTTGCTATATATGAAAAACTCTAAAAAAATTTTTTGCCACCAATTAGCAAATTATTTCTTTTACGTTTTTTATCTAAAATAGATAAAAATGGAGTCCACGTTATGCACACCAAAGTTTCCGTTATATTACCAATTTATAATCAGGAAAAATATCTGGCAAAAGCTTTGACCTCGCTCCAGAACCAAACATTGAAAGAGGCAGAATTTATATGCGTAAATGACGGTTCTAAAGATAATTCCTTGACTATTTTGAATGATTATGCAGCAAAGGACAGTCGAGTAAAAATAATTAATCAAAAAAATCAGGGAGCAGGATGTGCAAGAAATAACGGTCTAAAAGCTGCGAAAGGCGAGTATATAGCGTTTTTAGACCCTGACGACTGGTTTGAACCTGATGCACTGGAAACATTGTACAATAAATCAAAACGCCAAAATTGCGACATGGTCGTATTTAATTTTAATAAAGTGGGAGAGAATGGAAACATATTAGGTCGTTATAATCTGCATAACAGGTTACAAAGATTTTACGACATAAAAGAAGATGAAAATTTTAACTGGCGTGATATTAAACCGCGTATTTTAGGAGGAATGCATCCCGCCTCTTGGAATAAATTCTACAAACATGAGCTTATAAAAAAACACAGGCTGCATTTTGCCAATTGCAGCCTTGCAGAAGATAATGTTTTTGTCTTCGGAGCCTCACTGAATGCCGGTAAAATAGGGTATTCTGATAAATGCCTCTATAATTATCTTATTCGCCAAAACTCTGCAATCCGTTCAAAATCTGATAAAAACTTCTGTTTATTCAGATCAATTGACTGTGTAAAAAAACTAATTAACAATCTTGGTTTAGCAGAAGAGTTAAAAAATGAATTTGACGGCTATATCCTGAGATTTGTTTCCTACCACATAAAACAAATTGTATCTGTATCAAAATTTAAGCAAATCTGCCAGAAAAAATTATCACCTCTGCAAAATCAAATGCTGAACGAGCGTTATAATGCTAATTCTAAACTTATGCCTATAATTGAAGCACTGCTTGCAAAAAAATAAAGACAGAGTTCCAGAAATTTATCTGAAACTCTTTTTATCGAAAGATCCTATTGAAAGGTTAATTATACCAGTTACGTATCCCCATACCGCATATTCCAAGCCAAATTAGCACTTTTGCTATATCAGCACCGGTGCTGAATAAATTAATTATTGCACCCAGAATTAATATTATCCAGGATAATCCAAATATAGCATCTCTATTCATACGTAAAATCCTATTTTGCACTTTAAATAATTATTTGTATTACTTATTTGTCTAAATGATTAGTTTTATTTTACATTAGTATAAGCAACAATGTCAATATGAACTATCAAGAATTAATTACAAACGGTATCAGGAGAATACGTTTCAAGCTTCATCTTACACAGGAACAATTTGCAGAAAAAATTGACATGAGCGTTCAAGGTTATCGTAATATTGAACATAACAGGTATCTGCCAACAGCAGAAACAATAGATAAAGTTTGTCAGGTGTTTAATATTTCTCCTGTAGAGCTGCTTTTACCTGAGCCCCAAAGCGACCTTGAAGCAATCAGATATATTATTGACACCAAACTTAAAAATTGCCAGCTTGAAAAACTCATGCGTATTAACAATATGATTGATTTAATGTAAAATGTAAATCAAATGAAAACCTTCAAAACAATATTAATATATTTTTTATCTGCGTTCGTTATTTTAAGCTTATTACTGTACCTTGTTTTAATCTTTATAGTTCCTGAATATCTAGAAGATAACATCTGTTCTGTAACAGGTATATGCACAGAAACCGAAAATTTAAAAATAGAGATTACACCGGCTCTTAGGGTAAAATTAGACGCAGATATAGTTAAATCCGGCGATTCAATTTATGTCGAAAAAATTCATGCGTCTGCTGATATAAAAAAATTAGCAGTTCAATCAATCAACGCTGACTATATTTTTATTGACGGAAATAAATTCGCACATAAAAAATCCTCCAACAGCTCATTTAATCTAAATAAAATTCCAGAAATAAATATTAAGCGTCTGGAATATATTTCAAAAAGTATAAACCTTAATATACAAGACATCTCTTATGACGGCCATTTGGCAAAATTTAAAGGAGAAGCAAAAACTAAGTTTCTACAGAATAAATTTTTAGGCACTCTGGAAAACACAGGGTCGTCTGTCTTTGCGCAAAGCATAAAATTTGGTTCTGCACTTAGTATTACAGGAAAACTGACTGATAAAAAGGGAAATTATGATTTTCACGTTACCGGCCGGAATCTTCCAGTAAACCAGATTGAAAAAGCCCTGCTCGTTTACCAGAAATCACAGGATCCGGCAAAAAAATTCATAGAAAACTTTGTTAACTACGCAGGCAGAATTGATGTTGATTTAAATTTTAAAAACTCCGGAGTATATGGAATATGTACAGCTAAAAAACTTAGTGCTAACGCTGTATGGTTTAATATTCCACTATATTTTGAGAAAGCCGTTTTTAACTTTAAGGGTAAAACTGTAACATCCGACGCAGATGGTCTTCTTGGAGGAGAGAAAGTAAATCATATACTAAACATTACGCACCTTGGAACATCTGAAAAAGAAGTATATGGTGAACTTAATACTACACTTCATGGAAATTTCAAATATATACCTGATTTAACTATTCTAAATTCTGCAGACGCAAAAATTGTTTATAAAATTAAACATAAGAAAATTGATGTTATGTACCTGCTTAAACTAAAAGAAGGATCTGATTTGCTCTATAAAAAAGCCTATCTCGGTCTAAGAGATAAGCAAAGACGCTTCTTACTTAAAACCTATAAAGACGGAAATAAGCTCTACATAACGAATTATGATTATTCTCTAATACAAAATGACTCTATAAAAAATATACTTACCGGAAACGGCCTATTAATTAAACAAAATGATCATATGAAGCCTCAATTTTTGACTTGCAAAACAAATGGCTTTGCCCCCGTTTCTGTAACCGGTTCATTCGGTGAATACGTCGAAGGAGGCGAGTTTAACGGGGACTTGAAATATGACTTCGTAAAAAATCAAATATTCGGAAAATTTGAACTTATTAATACAAGGTTTAAAAACTTCTTTGTTAGCAGAGCAAAAATTATTTCAGAGAAAGAAAAAATATACATAAAAGCTGACGGAACATATGAAAGCGAAAACTTTTTCTGTGATATAGATGCAAGCAACAAATTCGGTAAAAATATCATAATTTATAAAATGAATATGTTTTTAAACGAATTGATTATACGTAAATCTCAGAATTTTAGTTCTGGACATACTGACATTGCGTCAAAAATTAAGGACAACGATATTAATATAGAAAATTGGGAAGTAAGAATAGGTAAAATAAAAAAAGACCGGATAGTTATTAAAAATATCGAACTGAATGGGAGTTTAAAAAATGATACTTTCAGGTTTTCAATGCCTGAGTTAAAGTTTGCAAACGGTACTATGACTGCATCAGGCAGATATAATTTTGCAGACGCATCTTCTTGCATTGATTTTGCAGCTAAAAACATCGACTCCAATACAGCTGCAGATATGTTATTTAATCTTCCGGAGCAGGTAAATGGTACTGCTGATGCTATATTACATCTTAATACAGCTAAAAATTTACAAGAGATTAAAGCTTGTGCATGTTTTCAGATTAAAGAAGGATTTTTGCCGCAGCTCGGAAGTACTGAATTTATGTTAAAAAATTCGAAAAAGATAAAAATAGCAGATTTAACAAATGCAGATTTGACGAGTAAAAAAGCACTCCAATCTAATATTAAAGGTTCTCTCTATGTAGATAATTCAAAGCTCAAAGATATTAATCTCACGTCACAGCAAAAATTTCTATCATTATTTATCGAAGGCGATTACGATATTGAACAACAATTTGCAGACTTAAGCTTGTACGGCAAATATAATAAAGAAGCTCCTAAGGGTATAAAAATATTATTTATACCGCTTAACTGGATATTAAATATTGTTTTCCGTCCGGAAAGCACAATGGATTTATACAAAGATAAACTTGATAAAATTCCATCAATAGAATCTGATGCTTCTAAAAATGCTTATTTTAGAGTAAAACTTTCAGGCGATTTGAATAACGGAAATATTGATGTTGAACTCAAAGGTATTAAATAGGTTTGCAAAAAAAGTGTGCTTAAAATAAAATTAGTATGAGGGTCGTAATTTGGAACATTATACTAAAACACTTCCATATGAGCTGGAATTAACATCAAGAGTGCTACATGAAGCAACAAGATGTTTTTTTGAACTACAAAAATTTCCAATCTCTCAGGAAGAATTTATTATTCTGGACTGCCTCTACATTAACCCTAATATAATACAAATGGAAATTGCCAAATTGATTTTAAAAGGCCGAGCACACACAGGTAAATTCCTTAAATCTCTTGAAGAAAAAAAACTTATTACAAGAACACCTGTAAAACAGGGGTCTAAAATCGTAATGCAAATTAAAATTACTGATAAAGGGCTGAAAACCTACAGAAAAATAGCTAATGCTCTTGATGAGCATATAAAAGATGCCAGTGCAGGTTTAAAAATAAGGATAAATGATGTAATTTCTGCACTCCAAACAATTCGTGAAGATGCTGTCACTAAATTCAATATTAAATTTGAATAAATAAAAAACTTGCAAATTCACAAAATATATGCTTTAATAACGTGTAGAAAAATCTACATGTTGACGGAGGTACTATGTCGGAAGAAGCATTAAATGGACACGAGGAGTGGAGTTTCAAGTTAAATCCGTGGATTACAATGGTACCTCTTATGCTATCCATATTTATGTATGCGCTGGATGAAACGATTTCGAACGTAGCGCTTCCTTATATGGCAGGAACATTTTCAGTAAGCCATAATGAGTCAACCTGGATTATTACGAGTTATCTTGTAGCAAGCGGCATTGCAATTCCGGCAGTTGACTTTTTCAGCAAACTCATCGGTCGAAAACAGTATTTTATGCTGAGTATAGTTGTATTTACGATTGCGTCAATTTTCTGCGGAATATCAAATTCCATGACAATGATGCTGTTTTCAAGAATTCTGCAGGGCGTTGGAGGCGGTGGTATTATGCCGATTGCACAGGCAATGATTTTTGAAATATTTCCGAAAGAAAAACTTTCTGCCGCAATGGCAATTTTCGGACTCGGGGTAATTATGGCGCCGATTATGGGGCCTGCTGTCGGCGGATGGCTTACAGAAAATTTCTCTTGGCCGTTTATTTATTTTATTAACATACCTTTTGGTATAATTGCACTTATTCTGTCGCATAAATTCATTGAAGAGCCGCCATATTCAAAAAAACAAAAAAATGTTACTATGGACATAAGCGGATTTGTTTTCCTTGCTCTCTGGCTTTTGACTTTGCAGGTTGTGCTGGATAAAGGAAACGATGCAGACTGGTTTAATGCAACATGGATTTGCCAGTTATCAGCAGTTTCTTTATTCTCTTTTTTGACATTTGTTTATATTCAGATAAAAAAAAGCAAAACGCACACCGGCTTGATAGACCTTTCTGTGCTAAAAAACCACAATTTTCTTATTGGCACAATGGGTCAAATCGTCTTGATGGGAGTCATGATGTCATCGGCTTCAATATTGCCGTCTATGCTGCAATCTTTGCTCGGGTATACATCATTCTTAAGCGGAATATCAATGGTACCGCGCGGTGCAGGATGCTTCCTGGCATCTATACTTTGCGGTATATTTGTTTCAAAGGTTGGTATTAAACCGGTTGTAACGGTTGGTTTAATAGTCCTTGCCTCCGCAGGGCTCCTGTTTGGAGAAATCAACACGTCTATATCACTTGTAGATATTGCATTTCCAAACTTCGTATTTGGTCTGGGGATGATTATGGCAATGGTGCCGCTTGCAAATATTTCTTGCGCGACGCTTCCGAATGAGGCACAGACAAACGCATCCGGGGTTCAGAACCTGTTGAAAAATATCGGTGCTGCCATCGGAACATCAATTGCAACAACAATGATTACAAGATTTTCTCAAATGCACCAACATATGATGATTAAATCTTTGACTGAAACAAATAGTGTTTATGCAGAGAGATTAAACTCAATGATTTCTTCATTTATAACTCAGGTCGATCTTCCGACAGCAACACATATGGCTCAGGCTCAGATACATAATATACTTAGACAGCAGGCAACGTTATGGGGTTATGTCGAAACCTTTAGATACTTTGCTGTCGCAGTAATCCTGATTTTGCCGTTTGTCTGCTTCCTGCACGATAGCGTAAAGGCTGAAAAAAAAGCAAAAACAAGCATAAAATAAAAAAGACAATAACTTATTGTTACTGTCTTTTTTATGGTGGGCGTTAGAAGACTCGAACTTCTGACCCTCTCCTTGTAAGGGAGACGCTCTACCAACTGAGCTAAACGCCCAAATACCGGCTGTCAACATAGATTATATTAAAACAAAAAAAATTTAATGTCAAATACTTTGTTTTAATAATCTAATTAGCGTATTTAAAAACCTCTTCAAATTATATACAATACTAGAAAAAGAAAGGAGTTTTGAACCATGGAAATCAAAGTTGTTCAAGATGCAAAAAGTATTGAAGCCGATATCCTTGTTGTTAACAAGTTTGAAGACGAAAATACAACTAATGAGCTTGCCAACAAATACGCTGTTGAGCAAGATAATTTTAAAGGCAAATTCGGAGAAACCTACCTTTTGCCAACTTATGGAAAAGAAATCTACAGAAAAGTCCTCGTTCTCGGGCTGGGGAAAAAATCAGAATTTAACCCTAATAAAATGAGAGAAGCTATAGCAAAAGCAGTTAAAAAAGCCATGCAAATGGAAGCAAAAAAACTAGCATTCTCTCTCGATGGAATTGAATTTGATTACTCAGAACAATTCACAATGGGTGCTTTTATTGGAGATTATGCTTTTGACAAATACAAGTCAGAAAAGAAAGAAAATAAAGTACAAGAAGTTTATGTACAAGCAAATGCAGAGATTGTTAAAAAAGCTGAAAAAATCGCTTCTGCTATGGCTTTCGCCAGAAACCTTGCAAACGAACCAGCTCAATTTGCAACGCCGACAGAACTTGCAAATATAGCATGTGATTTCGGCTTAGATACTGTTGTGTACAATAAAGAAGAATGTGAAAAATTAGGCATGGGAGCATTCCTCGCAGTAGCAAAAGGAAGTTCGCAAGAACCGAAATTTATTCACATGAAATATCAAGTAGACAACCCGAAAAAGAAAATTGCTATAATCGGTAAAGGTATTACTTTTGATAGCGGCGGACTTGACATAAAGCCTGCATCATCTATGCTTTCAATGAAAGACGATATGTCAGCTGCTGCCTGCGTACTTGGAGTAATGAGTATTATAAGAGAATTCCATCCTCAGGTTGAAGTCCACGGTATTATCGCAGCGTGCGAAAACATGCCTGGCTGCAGCGCTTACAAACCGGGTGATATCTTAACAGCCAAAAACGGCAAAACAATTGAAGTTGATAACACAGACGCCGAAGGCAGATTGACCCTCGCTGACGCACTCTGCTACGCCTGCGAATTAGGTGTTGATGAAGTAATAGACCTAGCGACCCTGACAGGAGCCTGCATGGTTGCACTGGGTACAAATGCAGCAGGTATTATGGGTAACGACGATACTCTTGTTAAAAACCTTATAAACACCGCTGAGCGAAACGGTGAAAAGTACTGGCAGCTGCCTCTATGGGATGAATACTTTGACAGCTTGAAAAGCGATATAGCAGATATGAAGAATACCGGCTCACGATGGGGCGGAGCTTCTACAGCAGGAGTGTTCCTGCAAAAGTTTGTAAAAGACGTTAAATGGGCACACATTGATATTGCAGGAGTTGCCTTCTTAGATAAACCTCAAAAAGAATTCATAAAAGGCGCAACCGGTGCTGGTGTGCGAACACTTCTGAATTATATTCTAGAGCAGTAATTATTAAGAGTGGCGGGATGCAAAGCATCCCGCCACTCTTATCTAAATCTCTTCTGTATCAACAAATGTTATTTTATACCCCAGAATATCGGCAATAAGTAAAACTTCGTTATATGTTATACTTCCTCTAATAAGTTTGTTTGAAAGATTATTTGAACTATAATTTTTCCCCATTTTCTCCGATAACAACAGACAAAGCTCTTTCATTTTAATATTTTTCGCTGCTAATAACGATTTTATTTGTTCTCTTGCCTTCATATTCATATCAATAATTATACTAATCCGTGAAAATGTTGACAAATGAGTGTACAATGGATATAATAAAAACACTTATTAGTGATATTATACTCTAATTAGTGTGTTTACGTTTTACATTTATTAACATAAGGGGTAGCTATGGAAAAAATACTATTTTATGAATTTATTGGAAAAAAAATCAGACAAAAAAGAGAGGAAAAAGGTTTAACACTTAATGAATTATCCCTCAAGACAGGGATAAGAAAGATATATTTGCAAAAAATAGAAGATGGTAAAGCTTATGGATTTAGTACAACAAAACTTTTTATGATAGGTGAAGCACTGGAAACACATGCCAGTATGCTGGTGAGAGGCTGGGAAGAATTTAAAAAGTTAGCCGGCACCGAATAAATCTCCGTCAAAATTCAAACCTTTTGCTTCTTTAAGCAGCGGATAATCATCAATATTATTATTCTTAACAAAATCAATTGCTTCTGCTCTTGCGAGTTCAAGAATTTTCGCATCATTTACAATATCTGCAATAATCATATCCGGCAGCCCGCTCTGGCGCGTTCCCAGGAATTCTCCCGGGCCTCTTATTTGCAAATCTTTTTCCGCAATAACAAAACCATCATTTGTCTGAGTCATTATATCAAGTCTTGCACGTGTTTCTTGAGATTTTGTGGAAGATGATAACACACAGTAAGACTGCAAATCACTTCTTCCCACACGCCCCCTTAACTGATGAAGCTGTGAAAGCCCAAATCTTTCTGCATTCTCAATCACAATTACTGTAGCATTTGGAACATCAACCCCGACTTCAACAACAGTTGTAGAAACAAGAATATCATATTCTTTGTTCTTAAACTTATTCATAACTTCATCTTTTTCATCGTTTTTAAGCTTTCCGTGCAAGAGCCCTATTTTATATTCTGGAAAAACTTCATTCTGCCACTTTTCTTTTTCAATAGTTGCTGCTTTTGCCGAAAGGGTTTCACTTTCCTCAATAAGGGGATAAACTATATATGCCTGACGTCCGGCCTCTACTTCTCTACGTATCAAGCTTGCAATCTGCTTTCTTGAATTTGTCATTGTCGTAAGTATAGGTTTTCTACCGCTCGGAAGCTCATCAATAATAGTCAAATCTAAATCACCATTCATGGTAATTGCAAGCGTCCGCGGAATCGGTGTTGCTGTCATTGTTAATATTTGCGGATTTTGTGATTTTTTACGCAGCGCAAGCCTCTGCTTAACTCCAAACCTGTGCTGCTCATCAATTACTACAGCCCCAAGATTTGCAAAATCAACAGTATCCTGAATAAGTGCGTGTGTACCTACTGCAATATTTGCCTGACCATTCCGGAGATTTGTTTCCGAAACAGTACGCTGTTTTTTGCTTATACTTCCAATTAGCAGTTCAACGCTTAAGCCAAGAGGCGTAAGCCATTTAACAAGGTTATTGTAGTGCTGCTGCGCAAGGATTTCCGTAGGCGCCATAATTGCAGCCTGATATCCGTTTTCAATTGCTGCAAGAAGCATAATACAAGCAACTACTGTTTTTCCGCTCCCTACATCGCCTTGAAGCAGTCTTTGCATTGGTTTTGTTGAATTTAAGTCATTTAAAATCTCATTCACAGCCCTTTTTTGAGCGCCTGTTAATTCAAACGGCAAACCGTTAATGAAACGCATTACAAGTCCGTCTTTTTTTATTTCTAACGGGATTGAAGAAATACTTTTATTGTTCTCTTCTCTTAAAAGTGCAAGTTTTAGCTGAATTAGGAATAATTCCTCAAATACAAGTGAGTATCGAGCGTTATGCAAAGAATTATTATCCTTCGGGAAGTGCATTTGTTCAACAGCTTCACGTTTTTCCATGAGATTATACTTGTCTATAACCTTGCGCGGCAAAACAGTTTCTATATCATTTTTAAACAGCTGTATTGTATTAAAAATAGCCTTTCTTAAAGTTTTTATATTAAGATTTTCACTCAAGGGGTAAATCGGAACTATACGCGCTAAATTTATATTGGATTCACCGAGAATTTCGTCCTCCATAATTGAATAAACAGGTTTATCAAGGGTAGGCATTCCATCATAAGAATTTATTTTTACAGTGCCGGAAACCATAATACCGGCTCCTTTTGGAAATTGCTGTTTCATTCTTTCCAGAGTGAATTTATTAGACTTTGAAGCAAAAAAATTAAGACTCATGCTTCCAGAACCGTCATTTATGCGAACCTTAACAACACCAAGATTATTTTTTGTCGTAAAAGCTTCCACAGAACGAATATTTCCAAACACAGTTGTAGTTTCACCAGGCTCTAAATCCCTTATCCTTGTTCTGGTTGAGTAATCAACATGTTTGCGAGGAAAATAATAAAGCAAATCACCTACCGTATAAATCCCGAGTTTATTCAAAACATAGGCTATCTTTGGTCCTATGCCCTTCAAATACATAACATCTGATTTTAAGCTAAGATTTGAGTGCGCCTTTTCTGGCTGTGTTTCACCTGTTTCGGCCTTAATTACACTAACGAGCCTCTCAAGTGATTTTTTTCTCTGGGGTAAGGTATCCATTTGATACCGCTCAAAATGTTCTAAAAGCACCTGCCATTTTGGGTTTTTAGATTTTTTAATTTCTTTGCGCAATTCAGAACAGATGAACGATGAAAAACTTCTCGTACGCCCGTTAATATTGATATATTTATACTTAACCTCAATTTCGACGGCTTTCTTAATCTGCTCCAAATTATCCATGAATAGATTATACTATAGAATTGCCTAAATTGGTTTTTATAATCTTTGCTGGATTACCGGCAACTATAACATTTTCAGGCACATCTCGGACTACAATAGAACCGGCGCCAATTACAGAGTTCTTACCAACATAAATCCCGCCTATAACAACAGAATTTGCATAAATAGTTACATTTTCACCTATTATGGGAACCTGACAGTTATACTTCTCGCTATATTTCCCGCTGCCAATAGTAACATTCTGGTATATTACACAATTTTTTCCTATTTTGGCAGATGGATTTATTACAATACCTACCGGATGCGGAAAAGTTACATTATTCTTTTTTAAAGTTTCTATATCAGGAATGCAGCAAACATCCGCAAGCTGATTTATTCCAGGACTTCTAAATTTTAGTTTAATCCCGAATATTTTTAAAACCAGCCGGGCATTTTCTTTATATAGCCCGAAAAGGGAAGCATATATTCTTTTTATCATGAATAATACCTCTGAATGCGTTGATTGCAATCAACAGTGTAAGGTCATTATATAGCTAAAATTATTATTATGCAAGTTGATGACAAACAACATTTGAATACAAAGAAACAAATTCTTGTAAATGCAGTTTCAAGCGTGATTAAAGAATTGGTCAAAAACTCCGGTAAAAGCGGACGTAAAATTTCTCAAGAATATGACATCGGTCTGGGCGTAATTTCTAAGCTTGAGCGTAATCTTGTTTCTGATATAAAGCTTTCTACAATATGGAAACTTGCTAATGCATTTGACATTTCTCCTCTTGAAATAATAAAAAAGACTATAACAGAATTACCAGAAGACTTTAATTTTTATGATTAGAAATCCATCTTTACATTTCTTAATATTCACTCTCTAAAAAGGCAATTTTTAAAAACATAAATACTTTATATATATGTAAGAGATATTCAAAAGAGAGAGTGAAATTTATGGCAGCTACATACGATGCAATTGAAAGAAATAAAAAACCAGCAGGCGCTTTAGAAATTCCTGAAAACTTTCATTTCTACTATTTGAATAAACAAGACAGACAAATGAGATTTAACAACGGCGGAGATCCTATTTACGCTGTGTTCGATAAAATTGACAACAGACCGCTATCTAAAATCGCTAAAGATTTCGTCAAAGAATTAAAAGATGACTCTATCAGATTTATCTCTACTTTATTGAATTAATACGTAGGCAGTAAGCTAGTAGTTTTTAGCCAAACTCCTACATTTACCCCTTACCCCATCTTACATCTTACAAAATTTTGCCCCATTTCGGGGCTTTTTTTAATTTTTACTGTAAATAGTAGCTTCTACATTTTTATGCGGCAATGTTAAGTCTTCCATTGATTTAACAAGCTGTGCTTTTGTATCAGCTTCTACAAATTTTCCTCCGGTAACATTTGCAGTACACTGGAGCTGTGCAAGGTCATCTTCGTCATGCACATTAAATGCAATTACATCAATTTTGATATCTTTTCTTGTCTTAACCAGTTCTATTGAATAATCACACGGGCTTTCGTCACAATTTTCCCCTCCGTCTGTTAGCAGAATAATATGTTTTACACCGTCATATCCATCTAAATCTTTGTTGACAGCCTGTTTAAGCGAATATGTTATTGGCGTCATTCCTCTTGGTCTAAGACGCGACATTTCAGAAAGAATAGAAGAACTGCTTGAAAAACCGAGAGGTACTACAAGCTCAGAACTTCTGCATGCATTATACGCGAAAAGATTGCATGTATGACCGTAAACTCTAAGTCCGACTTTAGTTCCGGAGGAAATTTGCGGCAAAATATAGTTCATCATTTCCTTAACCTGATTTGCTTTTGTCTTGTGTTCAAGAAATTCCCCCATGCTGTTTGAATAATCTACAACAAAAAGCAGCTTGTCACTGTTATCCTTATAGCTGTAATCAGAAGGAGTATAAACCTCATAGGCAAAAACAGGAATAATTATTAAAAGCAATAAAAACCAGATTTTTTTCATATCATAAGATTAACCTGTTTTTTCAATCCAATATATTCTCTTACAGAGCTAGCCTGCAATACTTGATTTTCATTTTTATCAGCGCTACTCTTGTATCGGAGGAGTAAGATGTCAAAGAATATTTTTATTACTGCGACCGGAACAGATGTAGGAAAAACGTATGTTTCAGCCCTTATTGTAAAAGAAATGAGAAAAGCCGGATATAATTGCGGATATTTTAAACCTGTACTTAGCGGTATAGAAGAAAAAAATGGCAAATTGACTGTAAGTGACGCAAATTATGTTGTTGATACCGCAAAAATCCCTTGTGAAGCGGACAATTGTGTCGGATACTGGTGGAAGGAGGCAGTTTCTCCACATTTAGCAGCCAAACGCGCCGGCAAAGATATTGAAATAGAAAAAATTAAACAAAAATTTGAAGAGCTCAGCAAAGATTATGATTATCTTTTGATTGAAGGCGCAGGCGGAATTACCTGCCCTCTAAGGCTTGAAAACGGAGAAAAATACCTGCTTAAAGATCTAATCAAAGAACTAGAAACAAGCATTATTATTGTTGCAGACGGAGGACTCGGTACGATAAATTCAACCCTGCTTACGGTTGAATACGCAAGAGCCAATAACATACCGATTGCAGGTATTATCTTAAACAACTTTAACCCTGACAGTTTTATGCATCAGGATAATTTAAAACAGGTTGAATACCTCACCGGCATTAAAGTTGTTGCGACTGTAGAAAGAGGTCAAAAGGATATTAAACTTTTGGAGGAATTATGGACTGGCAGAAAGAAGATTTGAAATACATATGGCATCCGTGCTCACAAATGAAGGATTATGAGACGCTTCCGCCTATCGTTATCGAGCGCGGCAAAGGGATAAATTTATACGATATCAACGGGAAATGCTACAAGGATGTAATCAGTTCGTGGTGGTGCAACCTTCTCGGGCATTGTCATCCAAGAATTAATGCTGCGATAAAAAAGCAGGTGGATACGCTTGAACACGTTATTTTCGCAAATTTTTCACATAAAACTGCGATTACACTCTGTCAGGAGCTTGCTGAAGTTGTTCCGGCCGGATTGTGCAAATTCAACTTTGCCGATAACGGTTCTTCTGCCATTGAAATGGCTTTAAAAATGAGTTTTCAGTACCATTACCAGACAGGAAACCCGCAGAAAAAAAGGTTTATGGCATTATCTGACGCGTACCACGGAGAAACCCTCGGGGCTCTTGCAGTTGGCGGAGTTGATTTATATTCGGAACTCTATAAACCGCTGCTTCTAGATGTAATAAGAATAGAAGGATTAGATTGTTACAGATGCAAATACGGGAAATGCCGTGATTGTTGTAATTGCGAGTGTTTTGAAAAAGCGGAAGAAGCTTTTGCAAAATACGCAGATGAAACAGCTGCAATTATTGTAGAACCATTATTACAGGGCTCTGCCGGAATGAAGGTTTATCCGCCTTTATATTTGAAAAAACTCAGAGAACTGTGTGATAAATACAATGTTCATCTTATAGCCGACGAAATCGCAACAGGTTACGGCAGAACAGGGAAAATGTTTGCATTCAACCATGCCGGCGTAAGCCCTGATATAATGTGTCTTTCTAAGGGTTTAACCGGCGGTTATATGCCAATGGCAATTGCTGTAACTACACAGGAAATTTATGATGCGTTTTATGACGATTATCTGAAAGGCAAAGCGTTCATGCATTCGCACACATATTCCGGAAACCCGCTTGCGTGCTCTGCTGCAATAGAAGTTTTGAAGATTTTAAAAGACGAACAAATCATAGAAAAAGCTAACAAGCGTGCTGTTTACTTTAACAATGTTGTTAAGGAAAAATTCCTTCCGCTGGAAAACGTAGGAGAAGTACGCTCAATAGGTTTAATTAACGCAATTGAACTTGTTAAAAACAGAGATACAAAAGAACCTCTTGATTATACAAAACGTACAGGATATCAGATTTACAAAAAAGCTCTGGAAAAAGGAGTTCTGTTAAGACCTCTCGGGGATGTAATATACTTCAATCCGCCTCTTATTATTGAAGAGCAGGATATTGACTTTGTAACTGATGTTGCTTTAGAATGTACAAAAGAAATATTAAAGAATTAAGGAGTATCCCGAATGAATGTATCGTTAAAGACTTTTATGCCGGTTGCTGCAGCCGGACTGCTAGGTTTGAGTGCATGTAGTGATGTCAAAGAAAGAGCTAAAGATTATATGCAGGACAGGCCTTATTCTGAATACGCAGAATTAACTAATACAAAAAATCACGCCTTAGTACAATCAAGACTTGATTCAATGGCATACAGAGATATTTTTAACGGTACAAAACTTGCAGAAGATTCTGCTTCTGTAGCAGAATTCAACAAAATAGCAGCCAGCCTAAGAGGATATAAAGATAGCGATCCCTCATGGGATGCAATACAAATTATAGAGCAAAATCTAATAGAACAAGATATCTCAACAAAAGATTTATCAAGAATAGTAGCAAACCGTTTCTATCTTTTTGATACTTATAAGTGTATTCAATTTCAGCATGATGCTGATGATTGGGCTTATAGAAAATTCTTTACTCAAAAAGGAATTATGACTGATGAACTTTCAAAGCAATGTGATGAGGTTTCTAAAAAAATCAGACCTTAATTAAGTTTTGATTTAAGTATTCTTGCAGCAGAAATCAAAATATCAATACTGGTTGAAAACGGCGGTGCATAAGTCAGGTCAACATCAAGCAAATCTTCGACGGTCATTCCTCTCAGAAGTCCTACTGAGATAGTATTAACTCTTTTATCAGCATCACCGCAGCCTATTGCCTGAGCACCCAGCATTTTATGAGAACGCCTGTCTGCAACGAGTTTTAGTGTAACATTTTTTACTTCCGGCATATAACCGGCCTTATCGCGCTTTGTTATAACCACAGAAACAGTGTCATAACCTCTTTTTTGCGCAGCTTTTTCTGTTAAACCGGTCATTGACATACTGAGAGAATGGTATCTTAAAACAGCTGAACCGAGAACCCCCTCAAAATCCTCGACTCCGCCGCAAGCATTAATCGCAGCAACCCTGCCTTCTTTATTTGCAGTAGAGCCAAGCGGAATCCATACAGGAGAATGCGAAATAATATTAATCTTTTCAGCACAGTCACCGCAGGCATATATATCCGGAATGTTTGTTTCCATTCTGCTGTTAACCTTTATAGCACCGGTTGTTCCTATTTCAATTCCGGCTTCCTTAGCAATATCGACTACAGGATAAACCCCTGTTGCAATCACTGCCATATCTGTTTCAAACCCTGAACCGTTAGTCGTTAAAACTCCTGTTACAGTTTCATCACCTACAAATTCACAAACCTGATCTTCATTTAGTATTTTTACAAGACCGTCTGAATTTTCCAGTATGAAAGATTGTATCAATGAAGAGATATCCTCATCAAAAACAGAAAGAATAAAAGGAGAGCGCTCAACAAGAGTTACATTCTTTTTATTTTTAACAAAAGCCTCTATCAGTTCTATACTAATATACCCGCCGCCTATTATTGTTATATTTTGCGACTTTTCCATTGCGCTTCTTATATTAATACCGTCCTCTAGAGTTCTTAATGTAAAAATATTTTTCAGACCGGTATTTTTTATATCCGGTATAAACGGCGCAGCCCCTGTTGCAATAATTAATTTGTCATACTCAACAAAATTACAAACACCTAATTTTAAATCTTTAACCAGAATTTTTTTATCTGCAGGAAGAATTTTTGTAACCTGATGCTCCGTATGAACATTTATACCGCTTTTTTCAAACTCTTCCTTGGTTCTGACAATAAGTTTATGCCAGTCCTCAAAATCTCCCGCTACGTAGTAAGGAAGCCCGCAGGAAGAATAGGATACAAAGGTGTCCTTTGTATAAATATGTACATCCGCATCCGGAAGCAGTCTTTTTGATTTTGCAGCAGCTTTGGCGCCTGCTGCGACCCCGCCTATAATTATTATTCTCATAATGAGATTATGGCGGGCTTAAACGGTAAATTCAATTAGACACTCATCTATTTCCGTATTAATAAAGTTATATCGTTAAATACAACAAATATCATAAGAATAATAAGCAACGAGAAAAATACTGTAGATATAACCTCAATAACTTTTTCATTTAAAGGTTTACCCATGATTTTTTCAATAATCAAAAACATTAAGTGTCCTCCATCCAGAGCCGGAATAGGAAGAATATTTAATATAGCAAGGTTCATAGATATAAGAGCTGCAAGAAGTACACCGGAAGCTTTTCCGCTTTTCTCTATCATATCGCCGCCTATTTTGGTAATCGCAACAACACCGTGCATATCTTTTAAAGGAATATTTCCGGTAAACAACTGGCCGAGAGAGTACATCATCATATAAGTATTGTTCCACAGATAAGAACAGCTCTCTTTTACAACAGCAGCAGGAGTATTTGTCTTAATCATTGTCTGCTTTGCTCCAAGCCCGATACCAATAATCCCTTTTTCATCAGGATAAATAGGATTGAGTTCTATAGTTTTTCCATCACGCAAAACCGTTAGATTAATAGGGTGCACACCGTTTGATAAAACTTTGGCCACATCATACATTGAGAATTTGCCATCTGAAGTATAAACTCTCTTACCGTCAATACTTTTTTCAAGTTCTTTCAATCTCTCATCAAGAGTTATACCCTCATTTTTATAGTACTTAGCACCCTTTAGCGCATATTTGTCCATTGTTACAATATCTTTTTCCAAATCCTGAGGAAGTCTTATCGCAATACCCTCTGGTATAATTTCATCTTTAGATAAGCCCGGATTTAAATCTTTAAGTTTTGAATAGTTTGCATTGACTGTTTTTTCTGAAACAATACCGTTATTCTTAGCACTATTTTTAACAATAGTCACCAGTGAATAAACGTTATTTATATCACAACCGTTAGCTTTAAGTATTCTGTCACCTTCTCTTAATCCGGATTTCCGTATACTTGCTTCTTTTGGAGCACTTATTTCCCCTGCATAAATCTCATAATTTCCAGAAGGAAGTTTGTGAGAAACAATTGCCACAAGCATAACCAGAGCAATCGCACAAATTACGTTTGCAATTACGCCGGCAGAAACAACAATCGCTCTCTGCCATGCCGGTTTATTTGCAAATCTTTCCGGAGAGTCTTTTGGAAGTTCACAATCTTTCTCGTCATCAGGAAAAGAAACGTATCCGCCAAGCAAAAATGCATGAACCAGAACTTCCACATCACCAACCTTGGTTTTATATAAAGTCGGCCCTACAGGAAGGCCAAACCCGAATTTATCAACCTTTATACCAAATGCACGGGCTGCAAAAAAGTGCCCTGCTTCGTGTACAAGAATAAGTAAACTTAAAAGTAATATCATTATGATAATTGACATAAACTCTCCCTTTTATTATCTTTTTTATAATTTTAACATAAATAGCTTTGTTGTGTTATAATTAGGCAAAATAGGTGACAAAATGACTATTGCAATATATCCGGGCAGTTTTGACCCGATTACAAACGGACATATAGATATTCTAAAAAGCGGCGCTAAAATTTTCGATAAAGTTATAATCGCCGTATGTTATAACGTTAATAAAGAAGGCTTTCTTCCTATTGACGTCCGTACAAAATTAATTCAAGAAAGCGTAAATGATATTCCAAATGTTGAAGTTGATGCTTTTCAAGGTTTAACCGTTGAATATGCAAAAAAGCGCGGAGCATCTGTTCTTTTGAGGGGCCTGAGAACCTCTTTTGACTTTGAGTATGAAATGCAGCTTTCTCAGACAAACCATGCTTTATACAATGATATTAAAACAGTCTTTTTAATAACTCAGCCGGAATTTAACTTTATTTCGTCATCCTGTGTAAGAGAAATTCTTATAAACAAGGGGGATATAAGCGGATTTGTGCCGGAAGCTGTATGCCGGTATTTGACTATGAACGCTCAGGCTTTAAGTTAGACAAAATTACTGCAACTATCATAAATACACATCCCAAAATTTCTTTGGGCAGCATTGTTTCGCCTAAAATCACCGCACCGCCTAGTACTGCAAAAACAGATTCAAGACTAAAAATAATTGACGCAATTACAGGAAGAGTATTTTTCTGCCCGAAAATTTGTAATGTATAAGCCACGCCGCAGGTTAAAATACCTGCATACAAAAGAGATGTTTTGCAATCAATAATAGATGCCGCTGTCGGATTTTCAAATAAGAGTGTTAAAACAGCTGACAAAATCCCAACAACCACAAACTGCAAACAGCATGCTTTCACTGCATTAACTTTGTTAGAATAAAAATTAACAACCAGAATATGGACGCCGTAGAAGAATGCAGCTACCAGCACCAGTAAGTCATAAACATTAAAACCGCCTCCCGGAGTATAACAGAGGAAATATAAACCAATTACAGCAAGAATTACGCTGAAAACGATTCTCTTTTCAAGTTTGTGTCCTTGCAGAACCGCAATAATCGGTACGAAAATAATATACAGAGCAGAAATAAATCCGGCCTTACCCGCTGTAACATACTGCATGCAGTATTGTTGAATACTCATGGCCGTAAATAGCGCAAGTCCGCATCCTACTCCTGCTCTGGCAAGATTTATATGCTGATATCTCTTTCTTTTTTTTGTTCTAGTGTCCGGTTTTGACAGCTTAACCCAGAGAATTACCGGCAAAAGGCTCAATGCACCGAGAAAACTTCTTACCATATTGAAAGTAAACGGCCCGATATGCTCCATACCTTCACGCTGAGCAACAAACGAAACACCCCAGATGAGTGCCGTCAAGAATAATGCAAAATTAGCAAGAAGTTTATTTTTCATAACACCATTATATATAACTAAATTCTATTATGCCAAACCCCGCCGCGTCTGTCGACAAAAGCGTCATAGCAAGACCAGAATCTGAATATACCAGTTAAACCCAGCACTGCATGTGTAACGTTTTTATCTACCGGGTTATCATTTATTAATTGACCCAGCCCCGGCCAAACAATTAAAGAAATTGCTGCAGCACCTACAGAACGTCCGGAAATAGCACCCGGAGTACCGTGTGTTGGAGCAGCCATAACTGCTGATGACAACATAATTAATAAAACTAATATAGAACAAATCTTTTTCATACTTATAATTCTCCCTAATATTTCTTAGTTACCCATAGCAAATGATATCCAAATTGTGTTTTTACCGGTTCGGAAACTTCGCCCACATTACCATTGAAAGCGGCATCTTCAAAAGGTTTTACCATCTGGCCTTTTCCAAAACATCCCAAATCTCCGCCATTTTTTCCAGATGGACATTTAGAATACAGCCCTGCCATTTCTTTGAAATCATCAAAACTTTTTATTTCGTTCTTAAGTTTTATAGCTTCAAGCTCGGTTGGTACAAGAATATGACTTGCACAAACCGTTGAAAAATCTTCCGCAAAAGAAGGAAGGCATAATAAACCTAATAAAAATAATCCTCCAAATAATTTTTTCATAATAAAACTCCTTAAATATTTATTCAGCATCAACCAATACTTTAGCCTGTTTCCACAAATCGTTAAATTCGTCATATGTATACTCTTCAAAAGCTTTTGTTTTAATTTCTTCCATTTTTCTGAAACGTTTTGTGAATTTTTTATTAGCTCTCAACAATGCTTGTTCAGCATCAATTTTATACCATCTTGCAAGATTAACGGTCGCAAAGAAAATATCCCCCATCTCATCTTCCATTTTCTCTTTGTCACCGCTTTTAACAGCTTCTTCAAATTCTTTATACTCAGATTGAATACAATTTTTCAAACTATCAACACAATCCCATTCAAACCCGACTTTTACGACTTTCTTACTAATTTTTTGTGCTGACATTAAAGCAGACTGGGACTTGGAAATACCATCCAATACAGATTTTCTATAAGTTTTTTCCTCTTTTTTAAGTTTATCCCAATTATCCAAAATTTCCTGAGTTGAATGCACTTCGGTATTACCAAAGACATGCGGATGCCTGTGTATAAGTTTATCGCTCAATTCTTTTGCAACATCTTCTATATCAAATTCACCGTCGTCCTTTGCAATCTGGGCATGGAGTACAACCTGCAGTAAAACATCACCGAGTTCTTCACGCAGATTTGAAATATCGCCCTCGTCAATTGCATCCACTGCTTCATAAGCTTCTTCAAGCATGTTTGGACGCAAAGACTTATGAGTCTGCTCTCTATCCCACTCGCAGCCGTTTTCACTCCTTAGTACAGCTATTATATCAACCAGTTTTTCTAAATTCGGATATTTCATAAACTGATTATATCATAGACTAAGATTTATTAGCCAGCATTTTATACCCGACTGTGAGCGCCCCCATAACACCGGCTGTAATTCCGCCGTATTTCAGGGCTTTTTTCCACTGCATATTGCTTTTTGTATTTTTAATAATTTCAAATAATTTTGCATCCTTAAACTCAGAAGACTTTATGAATTTCTTAGACTCGCTGTTCCATCCTAATTTAACTGCATTTTTGGTTTTCAAAAGTTCAAAATCCATAATTCCCTCCAGAGATTTTTTCAATGCTTCTTTGCTTGTTTTTATGTTGGTTGTATTTACGGCATCCAGCAGTGTTTCAGATGAAATACCTTTACACTGCTCATCTATTATATATTTATTTGCATTAATTAATTTTCTAAACTCTTCTGGAGTTTTGACTTTATCAATTTTTTTTAAGACTTCTTTCAATTGTTTAAAATATTTTTTTACGTCTGAGGAAGTATTTTTATTTAAATTTTTATCAAAAACTTCTCTTGCAAAACTATCAGACACGACTCCGTCCTTACCAACAGGATACCTGTTCCTGAAATATCCGGCAGTACCTCCGCCAAGAGCACCCAGAGTCATCATTCCGAAAACAGACGGACCGGAATTTTTGCGAACGGGTTGATATCCGCCGCCTTGCGAATACATATTACCTGCATTCATCGCATATGAATTAGCCATACTACACACCTTATAATTATTACACTATATATCTAAAGTAATTTTACGCAGAAAAATTGCTTTATTATTTAACAAAGCGTTACAATTTGTTCAAGTTTACATTTTTATTATCTTTATTGTATAATCTCCTTATACTTTTTAGGAGAAATTTTTAAGTATGAAAGTAAGTGTAAAAGTACCTGCCACATCGGCAAATTTAGGCCCCGGATTTGATTGTCTGGGCTTGGCTCTTCCGATTTATAACACAATTACAATCGAAGAAACCGTGCTTCCGGGAACAGGTATTGAAATAAATTTGATGTCAGAAGAAGAAGTTATTGATGAAATGATTTTCGATAACATTCCAAAAGATGAAAATAATATAGTATATAAAGCAGTGGAAATGCTTTATAATTCAATCGGTCAGGAACCATCAGAATTGAAGATTAATATACAGTCGCAAATTCCTATAACAAGAGGCCTTGGAAGTTCTGCGGCTGTAATCGTAGGAGGGCTTATTGCAGCTAACAAACTTTTAGGCTCGCCTGCTGATGAAACAGCACTTCTTTCAATAGCAACAGAGGTTGAGGGACATCCTGATAATGTTGCTCCGGCTATTCTGGGAGGTTTCGTAATGGCTTCACAGGAAGATGACGGTTCAATTGTATACAGAAAACTTGATTGGCCTCAAGATTGGGATATTACAGTATGTATTCCTGATTTTGAACTTTCTACTAATATTGCACGCTCTGTTCTGCCGGAACAAATTCCTATGCAGGATGCAATATTTAATGCTAAACACCTTGCAATGCTTGTAGAGGCTGTTAATACAAAAGATACTAAATTAATGAAAATAGCACTCCAGGATAAACTCCATCAGCCTTATAGAGAAAAGCTCGTGCCTGGTATGCGTGAAATTATGGAAGCATTTAAGCATGAAGACGGCGTTCTAGGCTGTGTTTTATCAGGGGCCGGCCCGACAATGCTGATTATATCCCACAAATATGATGTGGATAAGATTAAATCCACAGTACGAGAAATATGGGAAGGCCAAAGCATCAAAACTGATATAAGAACTTTAAAGATTGAACCTAAAGGTGCTGAAATCCTCGAGGCGTAGGGGGAAATTAGATAATATAGTTAATTACTCTTCAATTAAACTAAAATTTTCTCCAAGTTGGTCTTCAACCATAGCAATCAATTCAGAGCATCTCATTCCCAATGCGTTTGCAATTGCCCAGCTTGTAATTAGTTTACATTGAACCTCTCCCCGTTCTACTCGTAAAATTTTGCTTTTATCAAAGCCATAGCTTTCTGCAAACTTACTTGCAGACAAACCAGTGCGTTTATCTCTTAATTCTTTAATCACATTGGCAAGGCTTTCTGTTATTCGTTGCATTTCTTTTGTAATATATTGCATTTCTTACACTTCTAATATTATTACCTATTTTTTAACGACTGCTCAATCATTATTATAAGTTAGTTCTTGTATTTTATAATATACTTTTGTGAAGAGTTCTTCATTTTGTTTAATTTTTTCTAATTTTACCAAGAGCTCATTGTATGCTTTTTCTATATCAATTTTTTCTTCGGTTTTAAATAATACATCTGGTTTTATTTTTAATGCATAAATAATATTTTCTATAGTTTGCTGGCTTGGATAACTTTTTCCATTTTCAATTTTGCTTAACGCTGAAGGTTCTATGTTAATCATTTCTGCAAATTGTTCTTGCGACAGGTTACGAATTTTTCTAGCCTTGAAAACATTATTTCCTATAATTTCACGTATATCCATAATATTATTTTAATTTTATTTTGAATGTAGTATAATGTCCTCGTAAGAATAAAATATTCCCACAAAGAAAACTTGGAGATTTTACTTATGCAATACTTTTAGAATATTATAAGCATCATTTAATTTATCTTGTGGAAAGGTTTGTAATAATCGGGTTATATTTTTTATTGAATCAGCATGGTTGTCTAGTGTTATTGTTGGCCTTGCAGTAAAGAAAAGACTCGGATGTACATCCAGTGCATCACATAATTTTGCCAAAGTTTCGCTCTTGATAAAATTTTTACCGGCTTCTAAACGGTAGATGGTTCCGGCTTCTACACCAATACGTTCACCAAGTTTCTCTTGTGTTAAGCCTTTAGCTTCTCTAAGTTCTTTAAGCGAATTTCCTAAAATCTTTTGAATATCTTTACTATCCATAAAAACATGATAGGTTATTTGTTTACCCATCTCCACATCATAAAATTCATAAACTAATCATATTGCAACTATTTAAAACATAGTATACACATTAATACTCATGACATAATTAAAAGGAGAAAAAGATGAAAAACTTACTAACAACATTAATTCTATTAATAATCACAGTTGGAGTTGTTTTCGCCGATACAAAAATCCCTGTTCAGCTTATCAAAATCAAAGATGGCGATACTGTTGACGTTAGAATTGAGAAAAACACATTTCCAGTAAGATTAATAGGAATTGATTGTTATGAAACAGGCAGAATACATCGGGCATATCACCAGGCGTATGACAATAATTTATCAATTGATGAAGTTATTGCAAGAGGAAAGCAATCAACAGTTAATGAAGATTTACAAAAAAACGGCGGATGCATGATTTATGATTACAAATAGCAAAGACGCGAGCTTTGCTCGCGCCTTTGCTTATTATTCTATATTAACTAAACATTAATATCTTTTACAGATAATGCAATTCTGTGTTCTTTCGGTGTGAATTTCTTGATTAGTACATCAACTTCAGAACCTACTTTAAACATATTGAACGGATTTACGTTTTCATCAGACATTTCTGATACAGGAAGCAATGCTTCAACACCAGGGAAAATATTAATAAAAGCACCAAATGTAGTAACTTTATTTACAGTTCCCTTTACTATTTGCCCTTCTTCAAACTGTCCTTCAATTTGCTGCCAAGGATTTTCACCCATTCTCTTTAATGATAAAGAAATTCTCTTCAATTCATTGTCAATCTTGATAATTTTAACTTCAATTGTATCACCTAATGTTAAAACATCAGAAGGGTGTTTAATTCTCTGCCAAGAAATTTCTGAAATTGGAAGCAGACCATCGATACCATTGATATCAACAAATGCACCAAAATCAGTAATTCTTACAACATTACCTTTAACAATTTGATCTTCTTCAAGAGAAGAAAGAACGTTATCAACAACCTGATCTCTTTGTTCAGCAACAGCCTGTCTTTGAGAAAGGATAAGTTTATTTTTCTTAGGGTCAGCTTCAAGAACTTTAACTTCGATTTTCTGATCAATAAGACCTTCAAAAGGAGTTCCTGTTCTCAATTGAGAAGATGGGATGAAGCCTTTAAGATCAGCCACGTCAACTAATACACCGCCTTTAACAGTTGAAACAACCTTAGCAAGAATTGTATCACCCTGAATTTTAGCGTCATTTAATTGAGCCCATGCCTGAGCAAATGCAATTCTCTTTAATGATAACTGCATAGGATCATCGTTGTTTTCTTCTTTTAAAACATAGAATTCTCTGGTATCACCAATTTCTAATTCTTCTACGTCGCTTGAAAGTTCTCTATTAGATAAGAATGCTTCCATTTTAGCACCCTTTACACTTACTAAATAACCTTCTGATTCTTTTTTAATCACTGTACCTTCAACGATATCAGCTACATTGTTAGATTTAGCAAAGCTTTCTTCTAACAGCATTTCAAATTCATCTAATACTTGTGTCATATTTATTTTCCTTTCTGTATTTTGTCAATAACTTTATCTATTATTTTTTGCGGAGTTGAAGCACCGGCAGTAATACCGATAGATTTAACTCCTTCTAATAATTCTGTATTAAGTTCAGTATCGTTTTCAATATGAACTGTTTTTGTGCAGGCTTTAAGAATTTCTGCCAGATGCGAAGTATTAGCACTTTTTTTGGAGCCCACTACAATCATTAAATCGCTTTCTTTTGCAAGCTCTTTTGCTTCTTTCTGCCTCATTGCTGTTGATTGGCAGATTGTGTTATAAATCAAAACTTCTTTTGCAATTGTATTAAGATAATTAACGATGAGATTTAATGAAGAAACCATCTGCGTGGTTTGAACAACTACACCAACTCTTCTATGAGATTTAATCTCAGCTTCATACGGAGCAAGTTCTTCAATTGATGCTGCAACCACAACTTTATCAGAGTACAAATCAGCATTTGCTTTAATAGCCATTACTTCCGGATGATTAGATTTGCCTACAATTACAACAAAATAATCATTTTTAGCAAGTTCTACAGCTCGCTGCTGAACTTTTTTAACGTCAGGACAGGTTAAATCAACAAGTTCAAATCCGGCATTTTTAATTTGCTCAAAAATTTCCGGTGCAGCACCATGGCTTCTGACAATGCAAATTCCGTCACCTTGCTCAGGTATTTCATTTATAGTTTTTATACCCATTTTTTCTAACTCATTAATAACATCTGTGTTATGAATGAGTTCGCCTAATATATAAATATTTTTATCAGGGTTTTCCTTTTTTAACTTTATAGCAGTTTCTACGGCTCTTTTCACTCCGTAACAGAACCCTGCAAATTTGGCTAGTTTGATATCTGGATTACTCAAAAAAATTGTAATTCACTTTCTAAAGAACTAGAGGTTTCCCTCAGTACCAACATTAAACTATAAAATAATCCAAAAGTAAAGAGTTCCTAATTAGCAAGCAATTTTAGTCCTGTAATTCCAGATACAATTAAAGCTATGCAAATTAGTTTCGAAATAGTTAATGGTTCTTTAAAAATAAGTATGCCCAAAATAACAGTTCCAATAGTTCCAATACCTGTCCATACTGCATAAGCAGTTCCTAACGGCAGTTCTTTGAGAGCCTGCGACAGAAAATAAAAGCTCAGTATCATACTAATAACAGTAAAAACAGCAGGAAAAATTTGAGTGAACCCGTGAGAAAACTTTAAGCCTACAGCCCAGCTGATTTCAAAGAGCCCGGCGACCAATAAATAAAACCACTGCATTTTAAACCCTCCTTTCGATTAGAAAGCCAGGGAGAAATCAAATGATTTCTCCCTGGCTTTTATCCTTCCGTGTACTTTAAAATTATATTTTAAAGTGTTCTCTCTTGGACCAGCCGGAATTCTACCGCGGAACCCTAGAAAACTTTTAATATTCAGTAAAAAATGGGTGTGGTGGGACTCGAACCCACGACCAATTGATTAAGAGTCAACTGCGCTACCAACTGCGCCACGCACCCATATACAAGCTTGGAATACTACGAAGGACTAATTTCATTTACCCCCGCACCCGTATATGACATTAAAATATTATCACAAACATTTTTTATTTCAAATACATAACAAAAATTTTTTTGTTTATACGTTTAACTTAATATGAAACTCATTACAGATTACAGTATTAATAAAAAATTTCCGGCTTTTCAAGGATTACGCAGTAAGCATAAAACCCTTCAAGATTTATTTAATAACATGCCTGCGGAATGCTTTATTCCGCAAAAATCAATCGAAAAAATTTCAGAAATTAGACCTGTAATGCTTGCAGGAACAAAATGCAGAAACTCTATTCCTTTGAGAAAATTCTGGGATTTTTTTGAAATCGATAAAAAGACATTCTTAAAAGGTTTTTCTACGAACAAAGATGGTTTTGCAAACAGTTTTCTAAAAACAAAATCCTGTATACCAATTTCTACATCATATATTCATGACTGTTCCGTAATGTATCTCTTCAATAAAGAAACAAAGACGCACGCTCTTTACCATGCTGCGCCTGACTGTAAATTAGAAACATTAAATTTTATGATAAAAACTCTTATGCCGGAAGGTTTTACCAAGGGAGCTATCATTCCGGGCGATTCAATTTTTTACAGAAAACACAGACATAACATGGAAAATATGTTTAATCTTATGAAACAGTCCAATCCGCACGCACTTATTAATGTTTACCACGGCACTACAAGATATCCAGAAATTACAGGTTACAAGGGATTTGTTTATGAAATTCCAAACAAAAAGGTCAAAGAACAAATGCTGGATGGGATCCTGGATGCAGAAGATTTTGGACAGGCTACTTTTAAAATATTAAACCTGCAAGGCTATAATACTTTTGAAAACATTAATCTTTGCAGTACAAAAGATGAACTTTATAAATTAAAACAAGCTTTCAAACAAGCAAAATATCCGCCGGAAATTTTTAAAATATTATCAAACATAATTGATGCAAGAGAAGCTGATTTATAAAAATAGCAAAAAATTTTTTTACGGGATTTAATATATACGTTATGAACATTTCAAAAATTCAAACTACACCAAATTTTTATAATACACAGAAACCGCAAAAAAGAGAATTTATAGACATTATCTCTGATAATGTTAGAAATCCGCGCGACGTAAATGATTGTGTTGCGGTGCCAAGAGGAATTTTTAAAGCCTATATTTACCTTATGGCAGGAAGCGGATTAATTTCTATTGCAAACTTTTTACCGCAGAAATGGAAAGGAATAAAAACTTCACTTAATGTTTTAGGTGCCGGCTTAGGAATTATAAGCGCTGTTTACTTCGCGAAACCATTTGCTGTAAAAAGTTTGTCACCTACTGTAAAAAAGGAAGAGCTGAATAAAAATGAAAATAAATAAACTTACCGGCTATCTGGCTGTATCAACTTTACTAGCAGCGTGTGTTTCCAGTACAAATAAAACTTTTAAGCCTCTGCCTGAAAATTTAATACCTGAGCAAATAGAGCATAAAGTAGATTCCTTGAGCAAAGAAACAAAGAAAATTATGAATGATACAACTTATCATTTTTACGGCAGAGATACGCTGAAACTTAATAAAAATTTTGCAGATAAAACTGAAAAGTTTTTGAAGGAGATTAATAAACAAGCAAAATCTAATGACAAACAAGTTGTTGTTGATAAATATACAGCTCTAGAACCGTTATATCCCTGGAAACCTGCTTCACCAATGCGTGTTCCCAAAACAAAATATGTTTATGCCGGCGAACATATAAATCACAAGGCTGTAATAAAAGATCCCAAAATTTTTACTACAGATTCAACAGACATGTACATTCCGGTAGAATATTACGGTCAAATTAATCCAAAAGTTTCAAAATAAAAAAGAGGATAAGCTCACGCTATCCTCTTTCTAAACTTTTTGCTTAAATCAAACTATCTTAATTTAACAGTTACTGATTTAGCTTTTTGAGTGTATTCAAGTTTGTCTTCTCTTGATAACCAGCCTAAGCCCATTTCAGCAAAGTTTTCGTTTAAGCTAAGGTCTTTTTTCATTTTATTAATAGAAACTTCACCTTTGTTAGAAAGGTAGTTGTAGATTTGACCTGCTGATTCAATGATTTGTTCTTGAATACCTAATTTGTTGCTTTCTTTAACTCTTGCCATTTTAAATCTCCTTCTTAAATAGTGTCACTGTAATAAACTTACCCATTTATTGTATTAAAAATTTTCTTATTTGGCAAGAGGTTTGAACCGTGTTTATGGTAAAATAGTCCATAAGGAGTATGTTATTAAATTTTATTAAAGTCGATTTTCGAACTAAAGTATTAGTTGAAAAATATACAGAGCTTATTTCTGCGGGTGTAAAACCTTCGGAAATACTGGTTCTTGTCCAAAATTCAACTTTAAAAAAACAATTTGTTGATAAAATTTTAGAAAACATCAAAATTGATGCAATTGAAAAACTTAATGTTCACTCATTTTTTTCAATTGTATATAATACACTCATTGAAAACTGGTGTTTTATTGAAAATGCTATACCGTCGGATAAACATTTTATCCTCCCTAACCTTGTCGGACTCGAAGTTTCACAATTTTTGCTTAAAGATATTTTAAAGCATGTAGAAGTTAAAGGTTACAATTCTAAAAAATCTTTACTTCATCAAATTTTTAGAAGATATTCTTTGATTGTACAAAATCATCTTTCTAATGAGCAGATACAGGAACGTTCGAAAATCTTGAAAGAATCTTTTGCAGATGATGCAGAACTAATTATAAAAAAGCTTCTTTCATCCACCCTGAAATCCCGCAGTTTAGACTATCTCAGACAAACCCTGATTTTCAACCATGTATATAAACATACTGATTATTTCAAAAACATTAAATACCTTCTTGTTGATGATGCGGATGAAATGACACCTGTTTGTTTTGATTTTATAAGCTATCTGAAACCCCAGTTAAAAGATTGGATTATATGTTTTGACTCGTTAGGTTCAAGCCGGTGCGGTTATTTGAGTGCAGACACGTCGATTGAGTGTAAACTAATACACTTATTCAATGAAGATGTTCAGACTGATAAAAATATTTTTTCACAGGGAGAAATAATATTTTCTAACATATTAGAAAATAAGCATGAAAGATTGGAAAATTTTACATTAACCTCGCTCTCCAAACGCGCTGAAATTCTTGATTTCACGATTGAAAAGATACAAAACTTATTCAAAAAAAATATTCCTGCATGTGATATTACAATAATTACTCCGCTTCAGGATGACATGCTCAGGTTCACACTGGAAGAAAACTTAAAACATTCATGCAATCTTATGTTTTTATCCGGCAGCGAAAAACTAATTGATAATCCGCTTGTAAAAGCAAGTTTAGGTATATTGAAACTCATGCTTGGTATTGAAATTTCTGAAATGGATTTGAGAGTTATTTTGTCGGATTATCTTGGAATACCTTTAAAATACTGTTGTCCGATATTTGAAGGTTATAAGAAAACCGGCGGCTTCCCGCATATTTCTCTTGAATTTTATAACGAAAAATACCAGAAATTTATAGAGGTATGCGAAGAAGTAAAAGAAAAAAATACAAAACTTTCTACTAAAGTCTTTGATTTGTTTTACAAACTTGTGGACTTTGCAGATGAAACAAAAATAAACAAGTTTAATTTTTTTATTAAACAGTTAAGAGATTTTGAGAGCGTACTTGGTGCGAAAACAGTAATCGAACGTGCTGATGAGATTATTACACAGATTGAAAACTCGATTATTGCGGAAAATCCATCAACAACTTTAGAAATCGGCGAAAATGATTTAGTAATTGCAACACCGCAAAAAATAATTGATAACAAGATATCATCAAAATATCAGTTCTGGCTTGATGTTTCACATTCTGACTGGGTAAAAACCGACACAGGGCCGCTCTATAACGCCTGGGTATTTCAGGCCGACTGGACAAAAGACGAATATACGGTTGAGGATGATATTTTTCTTGCAAAACAAAAAACGGCAAGAATTTTGAGAAAGCTTCTTTTGCTTGCACAAGAACATGTCTGGGCATGTTCAAGCCTTTTTGACCCGTCAGGAGTTGAAAACCTCGGCGGCATTGAGGATTATCTCGCTGGCGAAGCAAATGAAGATGATAATAACGCTAAGCCTGTATTTAAAATAACACCGCGTGATGACCAGAAACCTGTACTTGATTATAAAAAAGGTTCAATGGCTATTTCTGCGGTACCGGGTGCCGGTAAAACAACGATTCTTCTTGCTCTTATTATCAAACTTATAGAAAGAGGAGTAATTCCTACAAACATTTTCGTATTAACTTACATGGACTCTGCTGCCAGAAACTTCCGCGAAAGAATTAAAAATATGTGCCCAAATACAACACTGCTTCCAAACATAAGCACAATTCACGGACTCGCATTAAAAATTATTAAAGAAAACTCAAATTTTGAAAGGTTAAACCTTTCTGCTGATTTTGATATTTGCGATGATACGCAGAGAATGAGAATTATCAAAGGCATAACAGGAAAATTTACAAAAACTGAGGCTGATGAATTTGATAGAGCGATTTCTGTTTTAAAATTACAGGAAGGTGACATTAGTAAACCATCGAGCGACAAGAAGATAGAAAAATTCAAGACATTTTTCAAAGAATATCAGGCTCAATTGAGAGAAGCAAACCTTATTGATTATGATGATATTTTAATCATGTCAGTTAAACTTCTAGAAAATAATCCTGATATTTTAGAATATTATCAAAACATATGTGAATACATTATTGAGGATGAGGCGCAGGATTCATCAGGTGTTCAGCAAAGATTAATAGGTTTATTGAGCGGCAAGCACAAAAACCTTATCAGATGCGGTGATATAAATCAGGCTATTACAACAACGTTTTCCAATGCGGATGTAGAAGGTTTCAGAAGATTTATTGCGGAAGCTGATACAACAGTTGAGATGAATCACTCGCAAAGATGCACGCAGGATGTCATGACATTAGCAAACAATCTGGTGAATTTTGGAAATGAAATTCTTCCAAAAGCATTTTTCACAAGCTATATGCAGGGGGTAACAGGGAAAAATCCGGTTAGTGAAAACGCGATTTTCTCAAGAGTTTTTGAAAATGCGTTTGCTGAAAGAAACTTTGTTTTGAAAGAGATTAAAAATATTCTTACGAGAAACAAAAATGCAACAATCGGAATACTTTTGAGAAACAATTATCAAGTGGCATCCTGGGCCGGCTTTATTAACGATGCGGGCTTGAAAAGTATTACAAGAAGCGAATCTTTGGGACAAAAAGGAGTGTTTAATACAATTTTTTCCATTCTTAAATTTATCCAGAATCCGTTTGATAATGAGGTTCTTGTATCAACGTATGAAACTCTTGCAGATTTAGGTTTTTATAAACAAAGATTACAGCTTGAAATCAGAGCCTCGGAAAAACCTTTTATTGAAAAGGACGGAGATGATATTGAGTCGGCAGCTCTTGCGCAATTTTTGTGGGACATGCAATACTGGCTTAATTCTTCAACGCTGCCTCTGGAAGAGTTGGTAATAAGAATAGGCTTATTTTATTACACGAGTGATATTGAGAAATCCAATGTTTATCTGATTGCAATTCTTGTAAAACGTCTGAACGCTTCGGGCAAATTTGATTTGACATTACAAAGACTGGAAGAACTTGCGAAAAAACCGACTTTAAGCGGATTTAAATTCTTTTCAGAAGAAGAGGACAAAGATGCAATGCGCGGAAAGGTTCAAATAATGACGCTTCACAAATCAAAAGGAGATGAGTTTGAATATGTGTTCCTGCCTGAAATGGCGGAAAAAAATCTCTCTATTGATGTTAGTAAAGCAAAAACCAAGGCATCCACAATTTTTATGGAAGAAGTCCGCGCGTTTAATCCTTCTTACAAGAGTAAATCTGAACTTGAACTTCGAGAGTTTAATTCAGAAGAGAGTTTACGCTTGCTGTATGTAGCGATAACACGTGCACAGTTAAAACTCTATATCACAACTTCCGCAAAAGCAAAGGGCTGGGGCAATAAAGAAACCGAGCAGGAGCCGAGTGTGATTTTTGGAAATATTTTATTATGAGGTAACCTAAATGATAATAGATGAAGATAAATATATAGAAAAACTTGAACAAGACTTAAAGCTTGCCGGCTGGACAAATTCAATTGAAGCAAATACATATTACTCTATAATGAGATTATCAGGGGCTGATTGCATACTATACATTAACGACAAGCCTGTTGCAATAATTGAAATCAAAGTAAGCAGAAATCAAAAGATTATTTTAGAAGCTTTGAAACAGGCCAGAATATCCCCCCTAAAAATCAACAATTCTTCATTACCTTTCATATATATTTACTGTGACGGCAAAATTATTTTTCAAGACTTAAAAGATATAAGCAGTAATCCTAAAGAAATCAAAAGGTTTTACAGCCCTGATGAAATGAAAAAAATGCTTTCAACAATACCTTACGGGCCGACAAATGTAACTAATAATATTGACGTATTTCTTAAGTATCTGAAACTTGCAATTATTCTCATTTATAACAATAGATTTAATGTAAAATTAGAACAGTACTTTTCAAGCAGATTTTCTGATGATAAATTTTATTCTATTAATAACCATGAATATGGAATAAAAAGAATATTACAATTTGCGTATTTTTTATTTTCAGAAATATATCTTCTAAATTTAGAAAATACTGCATTTAATCTTACTAGCAAAAGACTGGATGAAATAAAACCTGAAGATTATAATTCTTCATTTTATAAAATAAATCTATTAAATAACACTGAAGAGTTAATTAATATTCCTCAAGGGAAACGTATATCACAGAATAATATAATAACTATTAATTTTGCAAAAGGATTTGTCCGCGACACAGAATCATACGCAATTCCAATATATGATAAATTTAGAGCAACCGATGAAGCTTTAATTCAATTTGGCGAAAGTATAAAAGGGAAAGTACAAGATTTTATATATAAGTGTACTACACGGCTGGATTCGGACAAACCTGCAAGTGAAGATTATCTTGACAGAAAAGATGATGCAAGACGTCTTGCATCATTCCTTATGCACCAAGAAACACAGACTCCATTAAATTTTGCTATTGTTTCAAACTGGGGAACAGGAAAGTCCTCTTTTGTTGAGTTTATGGATGGTGCTTTTAGAGAGCTTAAACCCAAGCATAAAAAATCTGAGTATAAAAAGCCTAAAATCATTCGTTTCAATGCGTGGCAATATAATAATGAACAACAGATAGGTGTAGCTTTATTGAATAAGATTTATTCTGAATTAAATTGGTTTGATAAAATAATTATTTCAATACAAGAATTTTTCAAGAATAAACAATATATTTTTACGTCTGTACTTATAATATTAATAACTCTTCTAGTATACAATTTTGTACCGGTTCACTCATTTCTCGAAAACAAGATTTTTTCAAACTCATTTATGGATAATTTTATTAAATTAACCAGTTTATTTCTTGGTTCCGGAGGTATAATTGCATTAATATGTAAAAGTTTCAAGTATTTAGAGAAAATTTTTGGGAAACTATCGTTATATAAATATGACAATTTATGTCGTAAGCACCTTGATTTAAAACATCTTATTAAAGATGAAGTTTCAAAAGTATGTAAACTCCAGACTAAAAGAAATGAACGCCTTATTGTTTTTATAGATGATCTTGACAGATGCAAGCAGGAAGCTATTATTACACTTTTAGATGCCTTATCAATATATTTTTCTTCTGATTGTGATGTTATAGCGATTCTAAACATTGATATAAATATTATTATAGGAGCAACAAACAAAAAATTAGGACAAAAAAATAAAAATAATAATGCCGCTGCAAGGTATTTGGAAAAAATAATTCAATTAAATTATAATCTTCCTAAAATTTCAGCACCACAATATAACAAATTACTTTCCAGCCTTCTTCCTTTCAATGATAGTAGTATTCATTCGCCACTTATAAAACAAGCTGACGCACAGCCACAAAGAGATAATATTACAATAGAAAAAGCTGACACTGAGGAGAAACCAGAAGAAAACAATAACTACTCAGTAATTAAACTGGAATTACCACAAGACATTGCAGATGCCTTAAAAGACTTTTTCCTGCTTTATGGAGATTTAATACAATTCAGCCCCAGAAAAGTCAAAAGAATTGTTAATATTTTAAGAATTTTAAACAGTGATTTAAACTCAAATAATATTAATATTGAACCTGAAGCACTAACAGCCGCGGTCTGCCTTATTGAAAGATATCCGGAAATGTCGCAAATAATAGCTTCAAAACTGGAAAATACTAATACACAGGAGATAAATTTAATGGCTGTACTAGAGGAAATACCGGATAGAAAAGAATCATTGCTGTCAAATTTAAATATAAACATAAGCAGAGAACATTACAATTATATTCGTAAATATATTTTTGACATAGGACAATCCTAAATATTATACGCAATAAACCTGCAGAGTTCGATAATTTTTTCGGGGTAAATACCGATTATCAAAGTTGCAATTGCCGTCGCAATTAGTACAAATTTCTGCGAAAATACAGGAGTAAATGTTGGAATATTTTCGTTTTTATCACATTTAACAAATAACGGAATAAGAATTTTTAAATAATAATAAAGAGCAACAACAGTCAAAATCAAAAGCGCCAGCAAGAACGGTACAAAAAACAACCCGGAATTGGCAATCGCAGTAAAAAGATAAATTTTTGCAACAAAACCCGATGTAACAGGTATCCCTGCAAGAGCCAGTATTGAAAACGCATAAGCACCCGCAAGTCCGTGGTTTTTATAAAATAAACCCTGAAAACTGTTTACATCCATATCATGTTTATCTCCGCAGATATTTAAGAATGCAAAGGCCGAAATATTCATCAGTACATAGCATAGAAGATAAAATATTACAGTTGAAAGATTATAAACAGAAACCAGACAGGCCGCTAAGAGAACATAGGAAGAATTTGCCGAAGCCGAGCATGCCAGAATAGCCTTAACATTATTTTCTCTCACAGCATATGTATTTGCCCAGAGTGCTGTAATCAAGCTTATCACAGCAATTGTGAAAGTAAGTTCAAAGCTGTTGCTTAAAGGAAACACAAAAAGTCTGCATACAATTCCGAACACAGCAAGTTTAGGTATAGTTGACAAAAAAGCCAGAACCGAGCTTTCAGTCCCCTTATACACATCAATAACCCAGTTGGCAAACGGGAATACTGCAAGTTTTGCGATAAGCCCGAGTACTATCATTATAGAAGCAATTGCATACATTATTGAAGGATCTTGATTCATTACTGTTTCATAAATATCAGAAATATTCAGAGACCCGCAAATTCCATACATATAAGAGACTCCGAAAAGGAATACACCTGTTGAAACAGCAGAAGTCAGCAAATACTTAAACGAAGCTTCTTTCGAATAATATCCTTTTGCGGCTGCAATCAAGAAATAAGTTGAAAAACTTAAAATTTCAATTGATACAAAAAGCGTTAAAAAATCATTTGCAGAAACGATATTCATAGCGCCGAAAATCCCCGCAAGCAGAATTGCATGGAAAGTATAAGCATTACCTTTAATTGTCTTAACAAGGCCTCTTGTTAACAAAGCCGTGAGAAATCCACAGACGAGTATCATGAAATTAAATAATAATGTATAACTATCAGACATTAATGAATCTTTGAACGCAAAATACTGCGGTTCTGTCTGCACAGTTGTCAGGAGTATAATACTCAAAGAAATACCGATAATTGAAACAAGCCTTGCATATCTGTACAGCCTTGGAGAAAAAATCAAGCTGAAAATAAGCTGGAGGATAATAAAACCTCCAAGGCACATTTGCGGTAATAAGATATTAAAAATATCGTTTAACATATTAACCTCCAAGCATCCCTAAAATCGTTTGCGGGAAGAGTCCAAAAATTACCAGTCCTGCTAGAATAGAAGCAAGTACAATAAATTCATGAACGGTTATATCATTAACCTTTTCATACGCCTCCGGCAGTTCTCCGAAAAATCCTTTATGCAGGAATTTTAACATATAGCAGGAACTTAAAATTAAAAGCGGAAGCGAGAATACAGATACAAGTTTTAACACATCTGAAAAATCTGCATTCAAAGCACCTATCATTGTAAGGATTTCACTAATAAACGGCGCAAAAGCCGGAATTCCGATTGAACCAAGAACAATCACCATCGCAAACCCGAATAACCTCGGCATTACAATGGCAATTCCAGACAAGCTGTTAATATCACGATTTCTACATCTCAAATAAACAATTCCGGCAATCATAAATAAACCGCAGGTTACAAGAGCATGCGCAACCATATGGAACACGGATGCACTCAAACCGATTTTGTTAATTGCACAAAGTCCTAAAAGAATAAGCCCCATATTTGAAATACTTGAATACGCAACAATTCGCTTAATATCTGTCTGTGCGTAAGCTACAAAAGCTGTATAAATAATATTAATAAGAGCAAATACAGCTAAAACAGGCGCAATTGTAATAAACGCATCGGATAATGTTTCGTAATTAAATCTGTAAATACCGTAAGCCCCTGTTTTAAGCAAAATCCCTGCTAAAATCATACTAACAGGTGTCGGCGCATTTGTGTGCGCATCCGGAAGCCATGTATGAAGCGGAATTATCGGAAGTTTCACGCCAAACCCAATCAAAAGACAAATTGATATCAAATTCTGAATATAATCAGGAATTGATGAAGAATTTATATCAGAAAATACAGCTGATAATATTCCGTTTGAAATAAAGTTGTAATAATGCAGAAGTAAAATCCCGAGCAGCATTACCATACTCCCGAGGAACGTAAACAGAACAAACTTTATTGCAGAGCTTTGAGCCATCGGATTTTCATTTACTCCCCATTTACCCCCGATTAAGAAGTATGCAGGAATTAATTCTAATTCCCAGAACAGGAAGAACACAAACATATCTCCTGCAGTGAAAATACCCAGTATTGCACTCATAAGAAGCATAAGCATTGAATAGTAAAACTTATGGTTTGTGCGGATATTGAATTTACTTGCGAAAGAAGCGAGCAGGAACACAAATGAAGTAAGTGCGGTTAAAATCATTGAGATATTATCAAGCTTAAAAATAAATTTTACACCGATTGATTGTATCCAGTCCAGACCGAAGAAATGAATTTGGTTTACATAAGGATTTGCCGGGTCAAAAAATATCAGCATCAAAATCGTATATAAGAAATGAAACCCGAATACGCTTTTTGAAAATCGTCTTACGACTATTTCATTCCGCGTAAAAAGCGGAGATATCAAAAACATTGATACAACAAGCGGCATAAATATTAAAAATGGTATTGATAAAAATATATCCATATCTCTCCTTTAGCTTATTTGACTTAAAATTACCTTATATGCAATTATTACCAGACTTATTATAACAGTTACCAGTATAAACGCATATGCATTATAGCTCTGCACATTTCTGCTCTGGAGTTTCATATCCCAAAGAGAAAGCTTTCTGGTAAAATCCGCAGTCAGACTTACAGATTTATTCATAATATTTTTTTCTATCCACCCTGCAGTTTTAACCCCGCATTTTGAGGCTAGAATTAATGGTTTATAATTCCCGAAAACCTTTACATCAATAAAGTTCATTGCTTTGGCAAATTTCTCATAAATTTTTGCAAGAACATTATTATAAAATCTTTCTAATAATTTCGGAGTCTTATCAAACTTTGTAAGCAGATTTTTTGTATACAGAAAATAAACAGCAGCCCAGCCTGCAAGCGCGGCCCAGAAAGGCTCGGCAATTTTGTAAGAAACCTTGCCCCGGATTAAGAAATAAAATACTATATTTAATAGAAAAATTAATCCGATTGGTATATATTTAGCAAGATTAATTCTGTTTACAAGCCGTTTGTCCTGCACCATCACAAGCGAAATTCTCATTATATAAAACGCTGTCAAAAAAGCAGTTACGCAATAAATTATTGAAAAGAACGTGTTATTAATAGAAACAAATAAAAATTCTTTAGCAATTACTCCGGAAAAAATAAGTCCGGAAAGGCTCAACCCGCCGAGCAGAAATGTGATATAATTAATAAAGTTTTCATTTTCATCAATTGATAGAAATAACATTGATTTTATAAATGCGTGTGCAATCAAAAATATTAAAGCGGCTTTAACATTTAAAATCCCGATTGCAAAAAACATCAGCCCGAAATTTGCAGAAGTTGAATAAGCCAAAACTTTTTTAGGATGAGTTTCAAGTGATGCCAGCACTGAACAAATAAGAGCTGTTAAAATTCCGAGCCACGCAATAATCTGCAAAACAGGGCCTTCCAGCGTAAATAGCGGAAGCATCCTGATTAAAAGATAAGCACCTGCAGCAACCATAGTTGCAGAATGTAAAAGCGCACTGACCGGAAGTTTTGCTTCCATAGCATCCTGAAGCCACGTATAAAAAGGGAATTGTGCAGATTTTACCGCAGCACCTATTATAAATAATATACATAACAAATAGAAAACAGGAGTTTCTGTATACGCAGAAATCAGAGTCGTTACAGCGTTCATATCCTCAAAAGAAAGCGTTGTAAACGAACGGTTTCCGGCATAATTGTACATAAGATAAGACGCAAAAATTATTCCTCCGAGAAGCGCAGTGTCACCAACTCTGTTCATCAAAAATACACGCCTTGAAGCTTCTGACTTTACGATATTTTTGTAATCAAATCCAATAAGCAGATAAGACATAACTCCTACAAGCTCCCAGAAAAAATACATCTGGAAAAGATTAGGACTGAATAATAAACCTGCCATTGAAAAATTAAACATATTTAAATACGCGTAAAAACGATACTGTTTGGGCTCATCCTTCATATAAGGGATTGAAAACATCTGCACCAGAAAACTTACAAGGAACAAGACAAGCGCAATTATGAGTGACAACTTATCAACATGAAGGCCGAAATCAAGTACAAAATTACCAATTTTTATAAATGGAAAACTTTGTTCAATAGCAGCTGTGAGTTTCAAGAGGCTTACAGAACACAAAAGTATTCCGAAAAATGAAGAAAGCAAAGTAAGCGTATAAATAATTTTATTATTCACATAGACCGCAAAAAACCTTGCACTCATTATTATCAGAAAAATCCAGAGTGGAAGCAAAAGTATTAAATATATGTTATCAAGTATTATATCAGCCATTAAAGCTCCTTATAATGTTCTATACTATCACTGCCTTTTTTCTGAAACATCAGATAAAAAAGATAAAGCGCAACTGCCAATTCTACAGCCCCAAGACCGACATAGAAAAGCGCTATAATATATCCGTCAAATTTAACATTGTCGCAAAATGAAGCAAATGTCACAAAATTTATGTTAACCCCGAGCAGCATAATCTCTATTGAAATCAAAACTTTAATCATGTTTTTAACAAGAACAGACCCGAGAAGTCCGATTAAAAACATCAACATTCCAATAAATAAATAGTGGTACATTGTTATTTCCATTCTCCGCCCTTTCTGAACTTTATAAGTCCAAAGCCTGCAATAACGATAGTTAACAGCAGTGACACGAGTTCAAATGCCCAGACATAGTTAATAAAAATCCCGCGTGCAAAAGCCCTTATAGTATCAAAAGCATTTACCTGAACAAGCTCCATTGTATGAAAAGTATCCGGACTCATAGCAAGCGACATCATAACAAGATAAATAAATGCAAGCAGGAAAATTCCAGAGCACAAAAGCGTAATATATGGAGTTATAAAACTTTTTACCCTGATGCCGCTTCTTGTCGTAAACATTATTGAAACCCCTATAATCACAGGCACCGCAAGCCCGTATATAGCAGCCTGAATTATTGCATTATATTCAGAGCCTAAAAGGTAGAAAAACAATGCCCCGAAAAAAAACACAACAACTGCTGCAAGAAGCGAATACACAACATTGCGCGCAAAAAGCGCCAGCAGTGCAAATATTGTAATCAGTACTGATGCTGAATAAAAAATTACAGGATTATTAATCATTACAGCCTCCATTATATTTCAATACTAATTCATCGATATCATCAGTTGCAAGTTCGTATTCTTTTGTCAATTTTATAGCCCCCTTAGGACAGTAATACTCGCAGTTGCCGCAAAACATGCATTTTTTCAAATCAACTGTATAAGAAGAAACTTTTCCGTTTTCATCTTTTGTAAAACTTATAGCACCGGTAGGACAAACCTTCTGGCAGATACCGCATCCGATACATCCTTCTACAACAGGCTTTCCTCTGAAATTATCATTAAGTTCACGTTTTTTTTCCGGATATTCTAAAGTTACAGGTCTTTTAAAAAGATGCTTGAATACTGTAAACAGTCCCTCAAATAAGCCTTTAATTCCGCCTAGCATAACCCACCTGCCCATCTAATAATAACTGCGATGAAAAAATTCAAAATGGAAAGTGGAAGCAAAACTGCCCAGGAAAATTTTAATAAATCAAATGATGCAAGACGCGGGAGAGTTGCTCTTATCCAAATCATAATAAATATCAAAACAGCAGCTTTTGAAAATAACCAGAAAGCTTGTTCAAAGTAGATTAAGAACGAAGAACTGAACAAATATTTCCCGAACGGCGAGAGATATCCGCCGAGAAAAAGAATTGATATAAACATAGCGTTCGCAAACATCATAGCGTATTCACTCAGGTAAAAAATTGCGAACCTCATGCCGGAATACTCTGTATTATATCCGCAAATCAATTCACTTTCTGCTTCCGGAAGGTCAAACGGGCATCTGTTAAGTTCTGCAAGAATACTTATGAACATAATCAAGAACCCCAAAATACACGGAAAAATAAACCAGCATGATGTCTGCGCGAGTGTAATTCCAGTCATATTCATAGAAGATGCCAGAACAACGACAGATAAAATTACAAAAGTTATCGGAAGTTCGTAGCTCAAAACCTGTGCAATACTTCTTGCAGCTCCGAAAAGAGCATATTTATTATTACTTGCCCAGCCTGCTAAAAATACGCTTAAAACAGGAAACGCTGCAAGGATCAAATACAATACTACATTCGTGCTGGTATTTACAAAAGTAAATTCCGAGCTGTAAGGAATTATTCCGAGAGCAGCAAACATCGGCACAAATACGAGTATCGGCGCAAGATTAAACAGAATTCTGTCTGCCTTATCCGGAGTAATATTTTCTTTGCATAAGAGTTTTAAAGCATCTGCAATTGTTTGCAGCAGTCCCCACCATCCAACTCTGTTAGGGCCTTTTCTCTGTGTAAAAAATCCGAGTAATTTCCTCTCAACAAGCACAAGCAGAATTACAACAACAAGTAGAGCTGCTGCAATTATACAAAACGGTATAACATAATATGTTATATCCCCGAAAATTTGAGGAATGTTATGTCTTTTCAAAAATTCTATATATAAAAAGTAAAGATAATTCATTACTTATCCACCTCCGGCAGAATGATATCAAGTGAACCTGCAATTGCAATTGCATCATTAAGATATTCACCCTTAAGAATTTTTCTTAACAGATTTACAGAATAATATGAACCGGTTCTCCACTTGAGTCTGTAAGGACATTTTTCTCCGTCAGAAACTACAAAGCACGAAGCTATTCCGCGCGGCGCTTCAATATCTGCATAATACTCGCCTTCCGGAAGCTTTAAAGTCAACGGATTTATAAGTTTCTGCTCCAATCCGCCTGCTGTTTTTAAATACTCAACTGCCTGATGAACAATCTTAATGCTCTCTTTAATTTCCAAAATTCTTGCCTTATACCTTGCAAAAGAATCACCTTCCTCCAGAACAACAGTTCCTACATCAAACCCCTTATAAAGATTGTCGCAGTTTCTGTAGTCAAAATCCACACCGCCGGCCCTTAGATTAACACCTGTTATTGCATAATCCAAAGCCGTTTTTTTATCTAAAAATCCTTTTCCGACAGTCCTTCTGATAAAAATAGGATTTTCGGTAATAATCTTTTCGTAATCTTCAAGCTTTTCAGGCAAAATCCTGAGAATTTCTTCAACATCTTGAAGGTCACTAATATCTCTGCGCACCCCGCCAAAGACAAAATAGTTATACATCATTCTTTGACCAGAGATTTTTTCAAAATACCTCAAAATCATTTCTCGTTCTCTGAAAGCATAGAAAAATGGAGATACTGCCCCCAAATCCATTAGAAATGCGCCAATCCACAGCAGGTGAGAAGATATTCTGTTAAGTTCAAGAAGCATAACTCTTATTGCTCTTACTTTGTCATGGAGTTCAATCTCTAATGCCCCTTCAACAATTCTGCATAATAATTCTGAATAGAAAAACCCTGCAAGATAGTCAATTCTGTCAACAGTCGGAAGATACTGGATATATGAGAGTTTTTCGGCCATTTTCTCCATCCCCCTGTGAAGATAGCCCACATCAGGCTCGCAGGAAATAATTTTTTCTCCGTCGAGTTCTAATAAAAGCCTTAAAACCCCGTGTGTTGAAGGATGCTGAGGCCCCAGATTAAGTTTAAGCGTTGTTGTCGTCATTCCAGCACAACCTCGTATCGTCCTGTACATAGTCTTTTCTTAGAGGAAATCCCTGCCAGTCCTCCGGCATATAAAGCCGCTTCAAGTTTTCATTCCCCTTAAAATTAATTCCGAACAAATCGTATATTTCATTCTCATCAGCAATTGCAGACTCAAAAATATCTGTAATTGTTTCTGCTTCATCTTTTACAGAAATTGATATTAACAGGTCTTCTTCATCCACAGTTGAATAAAGATGATAAATAAGCTCAACCAGACCATCAGGTTTATGTACAGCAATAATTTCTTTTAAAATATCATAAGGATAGTTATCTTTAACAAATGCTATGACATCATGCAGTCTGGAGTTTATAATAATCTTATTCCCATCAAGTTCACAATCAGCGAAAACTTTTATAAATTTATCCCAGTCCATCATGCCCTCCTTTTTTAACCAGCTTAAGGTCATGTGAATTTAAAAATTCTTTTCGCTTAAGTATTGATTCTTTTTTAATTCTGTTCTGCAGTTTTCTAATCGCATCCAGAAGTGCTTCCGGTCTTGGCGGACACATTGGAAGATAAATATCAACAGGGATAATTTTATCAATCCCGTTAACAACAGAATAAGATGTTTCACAAAACATTCCGCCTCCGCACGTACAGGCTCCCATAGCAATAACATATTTAGGTTCTGCCATCTGTTCATATAATCTCTGCAAAACAGGAGCCATTTTATAAGTAATTGTTCCCGCGCAGATTAACAAATCTGCCTGCCTTGGAGATCCTCTAAAAACTTCTGAGCCAAAGCGTGCTATATCATTATCAGATGCAACAGTCTGCATCATTTCAATTCCGCAGCAGGAAGTCGCAAATGTGAGAGGCCAGAGCGAATTTGCCCTGCTCCAATTAAGAATATAGTCGATTGATGTTACAATTACGCTCATATTCTCCCTACCCCCATTTGAGCACCTTTCTGCCGATTGCATAATAAAGCCCGAACAGCAGCAAGCCGGCAAAGATAAAAGCTTCAATCACAGCAAACAATCCAAGTTCGTTCACAAATACCGCAAACGGGTAAAGAAAAATTGTTTCTATATCAAAAATCAGAAATATTACAGCGTAATGAAAATACTTAATATCAAACTGTATCCTTGCATCTGATACAGGCTGCATTCCACATTCATAAATAGAATTTTTGACAGGGGTTTTATGTTTGTACTGGCATATAAAACCGGCAATCACCATCGCTATAGCAAACAGTGCCGCAAGGATTATAAATACTGATAGACATACAAGTTCTTTCACCTAATAAAACCCTCTTTTCTATATTCTACTAAAAAATTATCTGATATAATAGTTATTATTATACAATGTTAAGATGAAATTCTATGCGACAATTGATTAAGATTTTATTAGTAATATTCTTCATCCTTTCGGTGTACAATCCTTCTTGTGCTGTAATTAAAGGCGAGTTAGAATATCAAATTCCTATTGACTACTCGAAACTTTCAACCGAAGAGCTGGAGAATAAAGCTGGATTTTATTACGGTCTTGCCTTAAAGACTAGTAACGGTAAGGTTAATGAGGATATGACATCTGCATTAAATCTTTATGCAATCTTATCGAACAAAAATCCTAAAAATACTTTTTATAAAATCCGACTCGGTCATCTTTACGATATTATAGGCAAGGATAGATATGCTAAAGGATACTTTTTTCAAGCAATAGGAACTGACAGCAGCCAGCCGGAGCCGTATTTCAGACTAGGAGAATTCTATTACAGAAGAGAACTTTACAAAAAGGCTTTGAATATGTATAAAGAGGCCTATAAACGCGGATATAGCGGGAACTATGATACGCTTTATAAAATTGGAGATATTTACGAAAAATTCGGTGACACGGAAGCTGCCTTGAAGTATTTAAAGCTTGCGGCTCAAAAAAGCCCTAACAGCGAATTAGATAATAAAATAAAGCGCGTAGAAAATGCAAATGCCATCAATAAAGAATACTATTCAGACACCAGAATAAGACTTATGGAAAGATAGTTTTACTAAAACTCCCAGCGAATATTCTTTTTAATAGTTCTAGCCGGAGTTCCAGCTATCATGCAATTGGATTCATAAAACTTCTTTGTAACAAATGAATTTGCACCAATAACACAGCCGTCAGGTATAACACCCCCCTTGTGAACAGAAACATTTCTACCCATCCAAACGTGATTTCCAATAATCACATCCTGATCTTCATTTATTCGTTCTCCGGTAGTTAAATCATAGATTGGATGCCCGTCACCAGTCCAAATATTTATTCCATACGAAAACATACAATCTTTTCCAATCATTATTTTTTTACTGTTGCCATCAATTCGCAAATGGGCATTAACAAAATATTTAACATTATCAATCAAAATAGATGAATTATCACCATAAATATCTATTGTAATATTAGAACAACGCTCTATATCTTTGTTATAAGTCATTTATCAGCACTCTTATCAAAGCTTTCAAGCATTTAACTATTACCTCCATTTGTGAGCTTATTATAATTATCCAGATAAGTCTGCGCAAGTTTTGGTTTATTCAATTTTTTGTATACGTATGCAAGATTGTAATGAAATTCCGGTACATCAGATTTAAACATTATTGCTTTATTTAAATTTGTCTTAGCCTTTTTAATTTCACCCATCTGTATATAAGTACAGGCCATATTGTAAAAAATATACGGATTTTCTTTGTTTAAAGAGGCAGCCTTTTTATAATTCTGCACAGCCATATTAAACTGGCTGTTCTGCGCGTAATTATTAGCAAGATTGTAATAAGCTTTGTAATATTTCGGGTTTACGCTTATTGCTTTTTGATACATAAAAATAGCGTTATCTTTCTCCCCTTTATCCTCAAGAACATTACCCAGAATTAACCAATCTTGAGCAGAACGTTCTTTTTCATCAATCTGCAAAATTAAATCCATCGTTTTATTATAATTATTATCACTATAGAATGCTGTTGCCTGTTTTGATAAATCTTCTGAGGCGAAACAGGCACATCCTGCAAATAATAAAGCTGTAATTAAAAATCTTCTCATAACTAAATTATAAAAAAAAATTATAAATTTATCAAATACAGGACTTATGTTATATTGTGTTTATGAGGTCAAACAAGATAAAATTCTGGTTATTAATATTGCTTCCCTGCTTTTTATTTATAATAAGCAGTCTGCTTATAAAATATCATCCTCAACCAATATGCCTGTGGAAAAATTTAAGCGGTTATAATTGCCCTGGCTGCGGTATAACTAGGGCATTTCACTCTTTGTGTATTCTGGATTTTAAATCTGCTTATAATTACAACCCGGGTATATTTATAGTTGCACCGCTGCTTTTATACATATGGCTTAAAGAATTAGTAAAATGCCTAAATACATAAATAATAAAATTTGCTATACTTTTCAAGGGATTTCCTTTTAGGCTGGTTAGGCGTACACTGTATTCTACTTATTTGAACAGCAACTGTTCCCGCAAGAAAATGAACCTTGAAATAGTTTTTTTTAGATGATAAACTGATTTACGAAGAGAAGATAAGGAGTATTAAATTTATGGTCTGTTTAACATCAAACAAAATTGATACTAAACTCGTATCAGAAGCACTAAAAGCATTAGGAAAAGATAATTTTGCTTTAATTATTCACGGAAGCAGTTTCCCATCTAAAAATGGTGAAGATACTGGATTTGGAACATTCAATTCTGCAGCAGGACGCGATGTAATTGACTACGCTCACGGCATTTTCAACGCTTTGCAATTAGGACCTGCCGGAAAAACAAAAAGCTCAGACTCATCACCTTACTGTGGTACAATTTTCTCAGGAAACCCGCTTTTTATTGACCTTAAACAATTAACAGAAAAGAAATGGGACAATATACTTTCACAAGAAACTTTTGAAAAAGTTGTTGCAGGAAACCCTAATCAAAATAAAGGTAAAACCGCATACTCATATATTATGAAGGCTCAGAATGAAGCTCTAAAAGAAGCCTGGGCAAACTTTAAAGAAATCCATGGCGGAATATTCGGTTCTTCCTTAAAAAAAGAATTTGATAAATTCAAAAAAGAAAATAGCTTCTGGTTAGATAATGACTCCTTATATGAAGCACTTTCTATAGAAAATGATAATGATTTCTGGTACACATGGAAAAACGAAACAGATAAAAAGCTTATGAACCCGAAATCAGAAGAAGAAAAGAAAGCATACGCCTCAAGAATAGAAGAAATCAGAGATAAATATTCTGACGAAATTGAGTTTTACAAGTTCTGCCAGTTTGTATTAGAAAAACAGAATGAAGAAACAAAAAAATATGCACTTTCGTCAGGCATAAAAATGATTGCCGACAGACAGGTAGCTTTCTCTGACAGAGATGCCTGGGCTTATCAGTCCCTATTTTTAGAAGGCTGGTATCTTGGCTGCCCTCCTGATTATTTTTCAAAAGATGGTCAAGCCTGGGGCTTCCCTGTAATGGATCCGGACAAAATGTTCAATCCGGACGGCTCATTAGGCGAAGGCGGAATTTTAATGAAAAATCTTTACAAAAAGATGTTCAAAGAAAATCCGGGCGGTGTTAGAATTGACCATATTGTAGGTTTAATCGACCCTTGGGTTTATAAAGTAGGCAAGAAACCAATGTGTGAGCAGGGTGCAGGAAGATTATACTCATCTCCTGAACATCCTGAACTTTCAAGATATGCAATCGCAAGAAATGAAGATTTAGACTGGACTCTTGAAGCTGACAAAGAAAAAAGAGTTAAGACTCTTTCAGAAGAACAAATAAAACTTTACGGCAGACTAATTGAAAAAATTGTTATTGCTGCAGCTAAAGAATGCGGACTCGATAAAAATGCAATCGTTTGCGAAGATTTGGGAACATTAACAAACCCTGTTGATGCTGTAATGAAAAAATACGAACTTCAAGGTATGAGATTAACCCAGTTTGTTGTTCCTGAAAAACCTGAACACCCTTACAGATGTAAAAACATTGGTGAACACGTTTGGAATATGGTTGGAACTCATGATAACCTTCCGATTTCTATGTGGGCTGAAAGTATGATTAATACACACGAAGGTTATCTGCATGCAAAAAATCTTGTAGAAGATTTATTTGCAGAAGCTGAAAATAAAGACGATATTATTGTTAAACTTACTCAGGATAAAGAATATCTGAGATTTGTTAAATTAACAGAAATCTTTGCATCAAAGGCAAGAAATGTTCAAATCTTCTTTACAGATTTCTTCCAGATTAATGATGTTTACAATAGACCTGGAACATCAGGTGACCAGAACTGGTCACTTAGACTTCCAAACAACTTTGAGGAACTTACTCCAATTGATTTGCAGGCAATATTAAAAGCTGCAATCATTGCGAGAGGTAAAGAATTTGCATCAAAACATGCAAGTTTGATTGAAAAACTTTCTTAAGTTTGATAATATTAAAGCCGGAGCTAACGCTCCGGCTTTTTAGTTAATTAAGGAGTACATATTATGTTTATTCAACCTGTCACAGGTTATAGAAAGGTTGTTACCCCGGCGTTTAGAAGTCAGGCAGAAAATCCGTTACTAAAACAATCAGATATAACCAGATTAGATTCTAAATTAGTTATAGGCAGAGCACCAGGAGCCTGCCGTTATGAAAACCATCAGTATAAAATTAACTCAAATATTCTCGATAAAGATTTGCAGTTCTTAAAAAGTAATTATAATGTTGATACACTAATAGATTTAAGAGCAGGACATATTGAAGGTAATGAAATAACAAAAGAAGCAAACGCTGCTAAAAAAGCAGGAATGACTTACCTCAATCTACAGATGGATGGTGCTATAGCACCAAAACCAGACGAGCTTAAAAGCTTTTTCAACACAATCGACAAGGCAAAAGGTAATGTATATTTACATTGTCACATGGGACACGATAGAACAGGTGTGATGTCTGCCTGCTATATGGCAAAGGTTCATAAACTGAACGAAGAATTTGCTTTTCAAAAAGTTTTTGATGAAAGGGGAGTTACTCGTTTAAAATACATGTATGGACACCCTGATCAGTGTAAATTGCTTTCTAATATATTAAAATATCTAAAATTTTTCTAAAAAGAAAGGGCGGAAGCTTCGCTTCCGCCCGATAAGCTCTCTTTAAAATCTTATTATTCAACTACAGCACTGTAGCAGTCAGAACAAATAGTTTCGTGGCCTGCGTGTTCACCGAGTTTTCTATACTTCCAGCAGCGTTCACACTTTTCGCCTTCTGCATTTACTACCCATACTGTAATCCCATTTTCTGTATATTCATTTAAAACGCCTTCCGGTGCTGAATCTGAAACATATGCTTGAGAAGTAATAAATATATCTGCAAGTTCTTTTGCATTTGCTTTCAAGACATCTGCATCGCCGGATTTTACATAAACCCCAACTTCAAGCGAACTTCCGATTTTCTTATCAGCTCTTAGAGGTTCAATTGCTCTTGTCACAACCTCTCTTGTTTTAAGAATTTTTGCAAAATCTTCTTCTAACTGAGGATTATTCCATTCCTTATTTACTACCGGCCAGTTTGCAAGAAGAATACTTTCCAATCCGCCGCGCTGGATTTCAGGAGTATTCTGCCAGATATCTTCTGCTTGATGCGGCATTACAGGTGTTAAAATTCTTACAAGAACCTGTAAGGTTTCATAAAGGACAGTTTGGCAGGCTCTTCTTGATAAAGACTTTTTACCTGCTGTATACAGTCTGTCTTTTACAATATCAAGATAGAATGAGCTTAAGTCAACTGCCGCAAAGTTTTGCAGGCATTGGAAATACTTATAAAACTCATAGTTATCAAAAGCAACAGTCACTTCTTCCACAACCTTATTAAGTTTATGTAGAGCAAACTTATCAATAGGTTTCAACTCTTCGTATTTTACATAATCTTTTTGAGGATTAAAATCAAAAATATTACCGAGCAAAAATCTTGCCGTATTTCTTGTTTTCTTAAAGATTTCTGCAAGCTGCTTAATTATGTTATCCCCGATTTTTGTATCATTTCTGTAATCAACAGAAGCTGCCCATAATCTTAAGATATCAGCGCCGTAATTTTTGATGATATCATCCGGCCTAATGTAATTGCCGAGAGATTTAGACATCTTTCTTCCGTCTTCTCCAAATACAAATCCGTGTGTTAAAACAGATTTATATGGAGCCTTACCCTGAACAGCCATAGAAGTTAATAATGATGACTGGAACCATCCCCTATGCTGGTCAGAACCTTCAAGATACATATCAACAGGAGTATGGCCTAATTCATCAGAACGTTTCTCAACAACTGCTCTCCAGGTTACGCCTGAATCAAACCAAACGTCCATAATATCTTTTTCTTTTCTTATGTGTTTTTTTCCACACTTAGGGCATACAAAACCTTCCGGCAAAAGTTCTTCAGCTGTGCGTTTTACCCACGCGTCAGAAGATTCTTTTTCAAATATTTTCGCTACGTTTTCAATTGTTTCGTCACTAACTATAACTTCGCCGCAGTCTTCACAGTAGAATACAGGTATTGGCACGCCCCACGCTCTTTGACGAGAAATACACCAGTCAGAACGACCTTCTACCATGTTAGAAATTCTAGCCTCACCGCTTGCAGGTATCCATTTTACCCCTTTGATTGCATCTAATGTTTCTGCACGGAATTTATCCACTTTAACAAACCATTGCGGAGTTGCTCTGTAGATTACAGGATTTTTACATCTCCAGCAGTGCGGATATGAGTGGTTAATATCTGCTGCAGCAAGAAGTGCACCGCAGTTTTGAAGTTTTTCTATTACAATTTTATTACCTTTATAATACGGAACGCCTTCTAAATCTTTATCACCGACGATTTCAGTCCAACAGCCTTTGCTGTCGAGCGGAGAGAATACTTCGATATTGTATCTATTCCCTACTTCATAGTCTTCAAGACCATGACCCGGCGCTGTGTGTACAGAACCTGTACCTGCATCAAGTGTTACGTGCTCGCCTAAGATAATTGGAGATTTTCTTTCGTACAAAGGATGTTTAGTATTTAAGAGTTCTAAATCAGCCCCTTTAACGGTTCCTATTACATTGATATCTTTTTCTTCCCAGCTAACGCCCTCAAGGAAGCTTGCAAGCAATCCTTCAGCGATTACATAAACATCATTGTTATAAGTAAAGAATGTATATTCAAATCGCGGATGCATACTGATTGCCATGTTTGACGGAATTGTCCAAGGAGTAGTTGTCCAAATAACAGCATAAACATTGTCATTTGGAATATTTACCAGCTGCTTAATTTTATTTACCCCTTCGTCATCAAACTTAAATCTTACATAGATTGATGTAGATGTATGGTCAGCGTATTCTACTTCTGCCTCAGCTAACGCTGTTTCACAGGAAGCACACCAGTAAACTGGTTTCAAACCTTTTTCAATATATCCTTTTTTGTACATTTCACCGAAAACTCTAACCTGTTCGGCTTCAAATTCAGGATTTATTGTGAGGTAAGGATGTTCCCAATCTCCCCATACGCCAAGACGCTTAAATTCAGCCTCCTGTCCTTTCAAATTTTTATGCGCAAAATCTCTGCATTTTGCTCTTAATTCAGCAGGAGTCAAAGCTTCACGGCCGCCTTTGATATTCTTTACAACAGCGTTTTCAATTGGAAGCCCGTGACCGTCATAGCCCGGAACATAAGGTGAGTAAAAACCTGACATGGATTTATATTTAATAAGAATATCTTTTAAAATCTTATTAAGCGCTGTTCCAACGTGAATTTTTTCAGAGCTCAAATACGGAGGCCCGTCGTGCAGCACAAAAGAATTAGACTTGTCACGCTGAGCCAAATTCTTTTCATAAACTTTTATTTCCTCCCAGAAATTTTGAGTTTCCGGTTCTTTTCTTGTAGCATTTGCCCTCATCTCCAATGTAGTCTGCGGCAAATTCAAAGTTTCTTTATATTCCACCATGTCTATACCTCAATTTCCTTTTTATTTGTATTAAAATCTTTATTAAAGCTTACGTTATGCTTAATTTTGATAAGCGTATTTGTTTTAAGGTTTTTCATTTTTATAAAATCAGCCATTTTATTGTAATCAAATGCATTTTCCCATCTTGCAATAACAACAGTTGCAACACAGTTTCCAATTAAGTTAACAGTAGTTCTTCCCATATCAAGAATCTGGTCTATACCTAAAAGAACCGCTACGCCGAGAATAGGAATATTAAAGCTCGTCAGTGTTCCGGCAAGCACAATTAAAGAGGCTCGCGGCACGCCTGCAACACCTTTAGATGTAAGCATTAACGCAAACATAATCACTAATTGCTGCTCTATGGTTAAATGAATACCTACAAGCTGGGTGGAAAAAAGCACTGCCATTGCAAGATACAACGTAGAGCCGTCAAGGTTAAATGTATATCCTGTAGGCATTACAAACCCTACAATAGATTTTGGCACACCAAATTTTTCCATAATTGCCATTGCTTTTGGAAGTGCAGCTTCTGAACTTGCAGTTGTAAACGTTAAAAGAGCAGGTTCTTGAACAGCCTTAATCAAAGCGCGCAGAGAAATACCAACAATTTTGCAGGCAACATACATTACAATCAATACAAATACTGCAAGTGCAGAATATAGGGAAAGAATAATTTTCCCATAATTATATAATATTTCAATTCCGTTAGAGCCAACAGTATACGCAATCGCACCAAAAATACCTACAGGGGCAAAAAACATTACGTATTCTGTAAATTTAAACATTATAGACGCAACTGAATTTAAAATACCGACAACCGGTTCTGCTTTTTTACCAACTGCACATATAGCAAGTGCAAAAAATATACAAAAAATCACTATTTGGAGCAGGTTGCCATCAGCCATAGCCTGAAAAATGCTTGTAGGACATAGGCTTAAAAGTAAATCACCAAAAGAATTATGATGAGTAGTAGACGCCATCTCAACAATTCTGGTCAATCCTGTTTGCTCAGATGCAATATTTTTAATTCCAACACCAGGTTTAAAAAGATTAGCAAATCCTAAACCTATAAATAAAGCCAGTGTTGTAACAACTTCAAAGTATGCAATAGTTTTAATACCTAATCTTCCCAGACTCTTAACATCACCGTGTCCAGCTATTCCGACAACGAGAGTTGCAAAAAGCAATGGTGCAATAATCATTTTTACCATTCTCAGAAATATTTCGGCTAAAACATGAAGTCTGACAGCAAACGCAGGAAAAGCCCATCCAACAAGGACTCCTAATAATAGTGCCGCAAAAATCGCTATTGTTAATCGTGATTGTTTCAAAATCTTTTCCTTCTCAAAACCCTTCAATTGTAAATTATACAATAAACAAGAGAAAAGTATACAAACATGCTACGATTTGTTACGCATTTTGCCCGCCATGATTGACACACATATTTGTTCGTCCTAAGATTAAAGTACTCTAGTCGAAATTTCTGCCGGATTTGACGGTTAGAGGGAGGGGTAAATCAACTCCAGTCAGTATTACAACTACCAGCTGAAAGTGTTTATCCTAAAAATAAATTTAGTAAAATAGGTAAAAGGAGAAAAAGTTATGCCTACTATGAACCAGCTTGTGCGTTCAGAACGTAAAAAGCTAAAAGACAAAACCAAATCGCCGGCTCTTATGGAATGTCCACAAAGACGCGGCGTATGTACAAGGGTTTACACTACAACCCCTAAAAAACCTAACTCTGCTTTGAGAAAGGTTGCCAGAGTCAGACTTACTAACGGATTTGAAGTAACTTCTTATATCCCTGGTATCGGACACAACCTTCAAGAACACAGTGTTGTTCTAATCAGAGGCGGAAGAGTTAAAGACCTTCCTGGTGTTAGATATCACATCGTACGCGGTACTTTAGATACAGCAGGTGTTGCTAACAGAACACAAAGCCGTTCTAAATATGGTGCTAAGAGAGCTAAAGGAGGTAAGAAATAATGTCTAGAAGATCTAAACCGGAAAGAAGAATTCCTTCAGCTGACCCTATTTATAACAGCGTTGATGTTTCTAAATTCATTAACAGAGTTATGAGACGCGGTAAAAAATCTATCGCTGAAAAAATATTCTACTCTACAATTACAAAAGTTGAAGAAAGAACAAACGAAAAGGGCTTGGAAATTTTCCAAAAAGCTCTTACTAACGCAACTCCATTATTGGAAGTTAAAGCAAGACGTATCGGTGGTTCTACTTATCAAGTACCTATCGATGTAAAACCAGATAGAGGTTTTGCTCTTGCATCTTCCTGGATTATTGCAGCTGCTAAAAACAGAGGCGGAAAATCTTTCGTTGAAAAATTAACTAACGAACTAATCGATGCTTCTAACGGCAACGGTGCTGCTTGCAAAAAACGTGAAGATACCCATAGAATGGCAGAAGCTAACAAAGCGTTTGCTCACTACAGATATTAATATTATTTGTATAATAAAAAAAGGGCGGTTGGAGAAAACTCCAACCGCCCTTTCTCTTACACAAGTTCGTCCAAGCTGTCTGCTAATGACTTTTGCTCATCCAATACTACCTTGAGGATAGTACCCACTGCTGATAGTTCTTGACCTTTGTCAAAATTATACTCACAGTAATTCTTAGCAATCTCTAGCAAATCAATGCTTAACGTAACTTTTTCTTCAATTGTGGAAAGTGTATCTAACATATTTTTCATACATATAAAATACAACAAAGTATTCTCTTTTGTCAAGAGATATTTGAAAATATATTAAAAAATGTATTAAAATAATTTATTTGTTATTCCGGTTGTAATTAGTGCCAAGCCATATTTATCAACGGTTTCAACGACTTTTGATGAAGCTGAAGGCACTATTACAAGAGCTATTCTGCATTGAATTGCTGCATTTATATCATGAACATCAAGTGGAATATCAGAAGCTAATACAGCATCTTTAGCCCTTTCACACGCTGCATTCAAAGCATATTCAGATGCATCACTTCTCAAACCTTGAGCTACAGCTGATGTTTTTAAATCTTTTGCGATTACAACTGCCTGAGATTTTGCATGCTTTGCCACCTTCCATGCAAAAACAGCATCTTCTATCTGCTCTACTGTCGGTTTATTTTTAGATACAACTTTAAACGTTTCTTTATCCAGTTCGCTTAAATTCGGGGTTTGCACAAGCGTTCCCAGCGGAGTTACTATAGTTTCGTTTGAAAGATACTTTTTATAATCTTTTAAAGGTGTTTCTATACTTACATAACATATGTCATGTGAGTCCAGATATTCTACGGCATTTTTTGTAAACTTTGGAGCAATAATTATATTTACTCCCTTAAGCATCTTTGCTGCATCGCTGTCAATTTCAGCCGAAACTACCACATTTGCATTAACAAAATCAAGAGGATTTGAGTCCATTGCTTGCACAATAGCTTCCTCCAGGGATTTTCCAAGTGCTACTGCACTTATATTCGTGCCAGATACCGTAACAACAGCATTAACATCAAAAAATTCACTTATTACGTTCAACCCTTTTGTTATACTCAAAATGTCTGCATATGAAAGAGGTTTGCTTGATGAATAATCTATTGTTTTTTCGTTTCTTTCAATGCTGGCATTCTGGTGACTGTTTATTCCGCTTGTTATTTTAAAGTCTTCTAAATTCATTTTACGCCTCACTAACTAATACATAGTATTATTGCTGCTGTCCTATCGGAGCTGAAGTTACAGGTATCGGTGCAAACTGCGGCTGCGGTGCTTCTGTTCTTTCAGATTTAACTTCGACCGTAGGAGTTTCCTTTTTCTTTATCGGTGTTAAAGTCTGTTGCAGAATTTCAGCCGGTTTTACCACCGGTGCAGGAGTTTTTTGCTCTTCAGCTTTTTCTTTCTCTGCCTCTTGCTGTTCTTTTTCTTTGTTTTCTAATTTCTTTTTCGCTTCACTCTGAGGAATGATTGATACCCCCGGAGCTCTGAAAGGATTTAAGATTACTTCGGGATACTCAAAATCAGCATTTCCATAAGGTGCAGTTGCAACTGTCATAACATCTTTCCAGATAAGAGCAGGTACTGTTCCGCCTGTAATCCCGCCCATCTGAGAGTTATCATCATTACCGACCCATACGCCTGTAACAACATCAGGAGTAAAGCCGATAAAATACGCATCTTTACTATCATCTGTTGTACCGGTTTTTCCTGCAGCAGGTTTTCCGATATTAGCAGCACGGCCTGTGCCGTTTGTAATAACTGTTTTCATAATTGCAGTCATTGTTGCAGCAGTATTAAGATTAAGCACCTTACTTGAACGGGCTTTTTTAGCTTCATAGAGAATTGTTCCTCTTGATGATTCAATTCTTTCTATAGCAAAAGGTTCTACCTTAAATCCGCCATTTGCAAAAACCCCATAAGCTCTTGTCATTTCAAATAGTTTTACACTGTTTGAACCGAGAGAAATTGTATAATCATAAGGAATTGGTGTTGTAATTCCCATTACTCTTGCAAGCTGTATAACAGGCCTTACACCTATTGCATCCATAAGCCTTGCTGTACATACATTAGAAGAAACCATCAGTGCTGTATACAAAGGAATAGGGCCTCTGTATTTATTACCGTAGTTTCTAGGCGTCCAGTCGCCGGCTTTGAATGGTAAATCATCTATCATATCATTAGGAGAATATCCCTTTTCAATTGCAGCTGTGTAAATAAACGGTTTGAATGCAGAACCGGAAGGTCTTGCAGATTGCGTTACCCTGTCATACTGGCTCTTTGTATAATCTTTACCTCCGGCATAAACCAGTATTCTCCCGTCAATAGGGCTGAATGAAAATACTGCTGCCTGATTTTTATCTCTTGTTAAGCCCCACGCTTTAAGATTCTTTAAGATAGCCTCATTTGCTTTTACCTGGGCTTTGTAATCAAGTGTTGTTATAACCTTATAACCGCCATTCACAATTTCATCTTCTGTAAACCCGAGTTTATACATTTCTTTCATTACATAATCACAGAAGTATGGCGCCTTGTTTGTTGCATACATAGTCGGCATTGACGACAAAATTATCGGAGCTTTTTTAGCTTTTTCATAAGTTTCTTTATCAATGTATTTCATTTTATACATTCTTAAAAGAACCTGATTTCTGCGTTTTTCTGCGAGTTTTTTGTTGTTATACGGCGAATAAACAGACGGCGCCTGCGGAAGTCCGGCAATTAAAGCCATTTCCGGCAATGTAAGCTGGTTAAGATTTTTATTAAAGTAAATTCTTGCGGCTCCCTTAACACCGTATGCTCCGGAGCCTAGATAAACATTATTAAGATACATTTCCAAAATCTTATCTTTTGAAATGGTCTTTTCTATCTGTGCAGCAACCTGTAATTCTTTGATTTTTCTGGTAAAAGTTTTTTCATTAGAAAGGAATAATATTCGAGATAATTGCTGTGTAATAGTACTTGCACCCTGTACAACATGACCAGCAAGTACGTTCGCAACCATTGAGCGGGCAAGACCTACCATATCATATCCAGGATGTTTATAGAAATTTTTATCTTCCGTCGCAATAAGCGCTTTTACAAGTGTTTCAGGGACTTCTTTCAACTCAACATTTGAATATGTATAAGCTGCGAATGTCTTAATAACTTCGCCATCACCTGCACAGAAGGTCGTAACAATATTTGGTTTAAGCGTATTCAAATTTTTTATTGGAGGCAGTGATGTCAAATAGAGCTTCAAAGCTATCAAGCCTGCAAGCATGACCCCAAGGCCAAAAACAATGAGTCCTGCGATTAGTTTTAAAAATGGATTATCAACTGTTACGCGTTTAGAAGAATATTTCTTTTTTCTATTTTTTGGAATATTGTAATTTCCCATAAAATTATCCTTTATTGATTTTATCTCTCAATCTTAGTACCATGATATTATTCTAACAAAGAAATAACAGGGCGGAGTGTTTTTCAATATAATGTTAAGTTTTTTGACAATTTTAAAGAATGAATTATTATCATATTTTGTACCAGAAAAAATGGAATATAAAATCACCGGTAAATGCCTTAAATGCGGCAAATGCTGCAGATATATGTATAGTTTTGACACTTACACTACAACAGATTTTAAGATAATGCAGTTTCTGTTTCCTGCATATAAAAGATTTTATATCAGAGGAAAGGATGAGGCAGGAAATCTCATTTTTGCCTGTAAATATGTCACAGAAGAAGGACTTTGCTCTGTTTATGATAAACGTCTGCGTATGTGCCGCAATTATCCTGCAAAAAAAATTTCTTATCCGGGAAAACTTCATGAAGGCTGCGGATACAAAGTTGAAGATAAGAGTTTTGAAAAATACTTAAAAGATAAGAGTTAATTAATCATTAATCTCTTGATTTGCTCTTGTATAAACGAATAACTCTATTGGATTTATGTTTAAAATAGAGGAAATTTTATATATAGTTTTCAGAGTCATATTTTTTTTGCCCCTCTCTATATCGCTTAAATAACGCACATCCATATTTAATTTCTCTGCGAAAATGGCCTGCGTCATGTGACGCTGCTGCCGGAAAAATTTAATTTTCAAACCAATATTTAAACATAATTCTTCATAGCGCATATAAAAATTTTAATGTATTTATATATACAAATACATCTATATAAATATACATTAAATGGGGGTTATAAATACATATTAAATATGATTTAATTCTATAGTGTTAAAAAAATATTTTTTTTGTATGAAAGAGAGGAAATTATGGAAAGAAAATCTTTTTTAGTAACTGAACTATTATGCTTATTTTTGGGGTTATTGGGAGCTCATAGATTTTATACCGGGTATATAGGCTTAGGTATTTTGCAACTGCTTACTCTTGGCGGATGCGGAATATGGAGTCTTATTGATTTTGTTATGATTAGTTTAGACAAATATAAAGATGCCAACGGTCAGGAACTGATGGAATACAATCAGTGTATTGGCTACGGGCTTATTTTATTGTCAGCTGTTGTAACTATATTATGCATTATTTTCTAGGCTTATTTTAAATAATATTAAGTACGGCTATTGACAGATTTTAAAACATACTATATAGTGTATAAGTTACAATTATTCATTGGAGAAAAAATGCCTGTACTGAATTCACTACATATGTGTATCAAGAACATCCGAATTAATAATTCGGTGGTCATGCTATGCTGCAAAAATGTGAATTTACAGGTTAGTTAAAAAATCTATATATAGTTTAAGAGCTTGTAAATTCTGAAAAAATTTACAAGCTCTTTTTGTTATTTAAAGGAGGATTAGATGAGAATTAACCCGATTAGAGAAACAAATTATCCAAACTACAACAGTTTCCAGACAAAGAAACTAACACATAAGTCTGCCAACAGCGCCCGCATTACAGACTTAAGCATTCTGAACCAAAACTACAATCAGGTTAGAATAAATTTCAGAGGTGTGCCAAATACCTCTCTGGAACTCATCAAACAAATTCCTCTTGAAGACAGGCTTGCCTCGCTCTTTCAAAACTTCAGACTTGGAGATTTAATCCTTGTCGGCAAGAATTTACAGGATTGCGCTAAAAAAATGTACAAAAATGCCAACCTTGTCCAAAATGCAATTAAACGAAGCTTCTATATTGCTGATGACAAAATCGGCGGTTCTCTCGGTTTTATAAAAAACAGCAGTGGAGATACTGAAGTTATTAACCTTAATGATTTTGAAATTCCTCTGATAAGCGGTGATAAAACTTATCCGCTAAAACCTCAGGAAAGTTTTTATGTTATTCCTGAAGATGTACTTTCTGTTGATGGGAATTTGCTAAAAATTAAAGATGAGCCAAAAACAAATTTAAGCATGTATAGAAAAAATTTCGCACGTGCATTTGACTATGAGAAAGAGGTTAAACAAAACCTTGAAACACTCAACAAAAAAACATTATCAAAGTTGATGAAAACCGACCACAAAGGAACATCTGCTGTAACGTTTGCCGAAGTTGGAGGATATCAGGAACTTAAAGATACTTTAAAAAAAGATATCATTTATCCGCTTCATTATCCGGATGCTTATGAGAACATGGAGCTTAACCGCGGTTTTATCTTATACGGACCTCCGGGAACCGGTAAAACACATATTGCAAGAGCACTTGCAAATGAAGCCGGTGCAAATTTTATAAGCCTCAACGGTCTTGACCTAGAGTCAAAATGGGTTGGCGAATCAGAAGCTAACTGGAGAAGCCTTTTTACAGAAGCAAAAGAAAATCAGCCTACTATTATTTTCCTTGATGAATTTGATGCTGTTGCAAGAAGCAGAGATAGTAAAGATGAATACGGGAATAAAGTTGTAAATCAAATTTTAACACTTATGACTGATATTGATAATGAAGGCGACAGCGTTTTTGTAATTGGTGCTACAAATAATTACGCAGCCCTTGATAAAGCAATAATTCGTTCCGGCCGTTTTGGGAAACATTACGAAGTTAAAGAGCCCGATATGGATGCCCTAAGAGAGATTTTCAAAGTTCATACTAAGAAAAAAACGCTTGATGAAAATATTAATACAGAAGAATTATTGAGTAAGCTTCACTCTCTGAAAGCAACAGGTGCAGATATTAAGCATATTGTCAATGATGCGCACAACAATGGATATGTTCGTGCAGGAATTTTCACAAAAATGGAAAACAAAACTTTTAATTCTAATGATTTAAAAGATTTTAAAATCGAAAAGGAAGATTTTGACAAAGCCATTGATGATTTTATGAAAGACAGGAAAAGTAATACGAGAAAACCTATCGGATATAACAAGCAGTAAGGGTTAACTTTTGTAACAAAACTAGCAAAAAAATTTTTCACATACTTATATATCAAGGTAAGGAGAATTTAAATGCAGTTAAATAATAATGTTTCTTTTAAAGCTGTACCCGGCGGACAAATTAAGTCATTACTCGCTAAAAATCCAGAAAAGCTTAATGAAATTACACAAAAATTAGCTCCAATGGGAGATAAGAATAGTGTTGTTGATATTTTTTACACCTCTGTACGAACTCAGGATAACAGAAACGTTAAAAAGTTTTCACTCAGATTATTTAACAAAGTATTCGGAACCAGTGACAACGCTCCTGTTATGGAAAAAGAAACATCATTCTTTGCTAAAGATTTACTGCCGAAGCTAGACTTACTAACACAAAAAGATATTATATCCGCAGAAGACAAGCATTTTCGTAATGTTGCAGAAGCATTTAGCGGTTCTAAACCTTATAGAGAATGGCTTCACGAAATAATGAAGTCGAAAAAAGAAGAAGGTATTGAGCTCGGTTCTGATACAAAGAAACGTTTTAACAACATATTTAATAGGTTTTAAAAATGTTCAAACCTATAGTTTGCAAAGCTAAAACCAATATCACTATACCTTATTCTGGAACAAAAAAAGAAAAACTAGAATTTATTGATAGAACTGCCAGAACTTTTTGCGAAAATTTTGATACTTACCTGCAGATAAATAATCAAAAAAATTTTATTAAGAAAAAAGAGCTTATAGCTCTTTTTTCTGAGCTCTTTCCGGGGCTGAAAATTAATATTGGCAGAGTTAGTTCAAAAGAAGCCGGCACTGATGCAGCAACAAGACGCGAAGCAGATTGTTATATTATGCGTCTGAAACCAAGAAAAAGTAAAAACATACTAGTAAATATTCTTGATTATTTCAGGCCGTTAATGATAGAAAAAAATACCGATAATATTGAGTCAATAAAACATGAAACCTGTCATATAATTTCACAAAGTGTTAGAGGTAATGCTTTTAAAAATAATGATATAAGAGATTTTATGGCTCGAAACGGAGAATTTCTTGAAGATATGAGGTTTTTGTTAGAAGAGCGCACAAATCTTAGTATATTTCCTGCATTTTACTTTCAAAACAAATATAAAAACAAATTATTAGAATTATTTAAAAATTACAAAGTAAATGAATATAAACAAATCCATATCCTGTCGACTTTAAAGCGGCTCATTGAAGAAGAAAAACTTGCATACAACATATCTACACACGGCAAAAACACTACAATTGATGATATTAATGACAGGGCATATAAGGTTGAAAAATTTCTTGCATTTAATAAAAAGCTGGAAGTTATTAATTCTGCACTGAAACAAAAGCTTATAAATATTCGAAGTAATAAAAAAGACCTCCGTTGAGGTCTTTTTTAAACTTTGTAAAAAACTCCCAGAAATGGATTGTCTTGCTCACTCGCGTTGAACGGCAATTCCGTGTTTCGATATCGTGATTTCATCACTCAACAAAACACTCCAGCCTTCGCTCGTTCGCGCTCGAACCATAAAACAAGGCTCACGCCTTGTGGTGGTTCTCATCCATACCCTCAAAACTTTTACTCAAAACAAGAGCAGGAATAAATCCTGCTCTTGTTTTTACAATAAAAAACTCCCGGAAATGGATTCGAACCACTGTTGGAAGAGCCAGAATCTTCAGTCCTGCCGCTAGACGATCCGGGAATATTTATTACCAAATTTGCCAGAAACGTTTGCCGGTATTTCCGTCATTTAAATCCAACGGGTCTTTCGGTTTAACGTTTGTTCCGCCATATTCATAAGGGTTAGAAGCATCCATAGCCCCTTTTGTTGAGGTATATGTAGCTTTTGACTTGTTAGACTTACCCTCAGCGTCCGGAGTTGAAGATTTAACTTTGGTTTCATTTACATTGTAATATCTTTCAGCATCATATCTATCGATATTTCTAAGTCCGTAAGAAGCATTTGTAACATCCTTTTCTTCAGGATTAGAGTAGTCTTCAACTTTTTGAAGAGTTTTTGCTTCAGGATCTTTACCTAAGAAATGCATTCTGCCCAATTCGTCTGTATAAATAGTCGAATTAGCCATTGCCTGCACAGTAGTTAAGCCTATCATTGCAATTAAACCTAATGAAATCAAAATTTTCTTTTGCATAACATTGTACTCCATAAGCTTTGATACCAACATTATAATACAAAACTATTTAAAAGTACAAGGGGGGGGAATGAATTTGAGCTTGAATTTAAATTACTTTATTTTTATTTCATTGGTTATGTCTTTTCCGCCGTATAAAAGAACACTTTTTGCAAATACATAATCGTATTTATCTGCTTGAGCCTTTTTGGCAATTTCATCCTTTATACTTTTTTCAATTGCATTAAGTCTTGCATTATAATCTTTTTCAAGAGCAGATTTTTTTGTATTAAATTCTTTTGTATATTTTTCTTCTAATTGTAAAATCTTTGCGCTGTCAGTTTCGTTAGAAATTTCTCCTCTTGCATTAACAATAATCTTGTTTAACTCATCCATTTTCTTAGCATGTTCCTGTTTTAATTGTTTAACCTGTGCTGAATTGCTAACAATCTTCTGCAAATCAACTACTGCAATTGTACCGCCTTCTGCGTGAGCATAATTTATTGATAAAAACAGACCTAAAATAAGAATAAAACAACTTTTTTTCATAATTAACCTCTCTCTAACATAATAAATTATTTATCTCTTAGATAAACAAAAAAAACATTCTCCAGCCGGCTAAAAAATTAATTGAAAAGAATATTTATTTAATCTAGAATATAAGTATGTCCAGATTATTTTTCATCATAGCCTTAATATTTGTTGGTCTAACACCTGTACTCGCAGAAGAACAGGTGAAAGAAACATACAAGCTTCAAGGGCAGGTTGAGTATGATGACAATCCGGTAGAAACAATTTATCTTGATGAAACTATTGAAAAACCGAAGGTTAATATACCACAGCGTTCGGTCACTATTCCGATAAAAATTCTCAATATTACATCAAATACAAACACGCCCAGGAGCGCCCTTGCAAGGGCGTCAGTAACAAGAAATAATTTGAAGGATATACTTCCTCTAAGCGGTTCTCTGTCTGAAACCGCACACGGCATAACATACGGAACTCTGTGGGGTGAAGAATTATCATTTTCTCAAATGGAATCTACAACAGGAATCTTTTTGAGATATGATGCTCCTAAATATTTTTCTCTTGATACAACCTTCAAACAAAGTGCATCTCAAGATATCGGCACTCAGTACGGTACAGTAAGAGTTACACCAGAATGGCATATCACCGATAAGCTTACTTTGAAAAATGCGTTTACAAATTATGTAAACGCACCTAAAAACAAAAATGAAATAACACTGGTTTACAGTCCTGCATTAAAAAAATATGCTGAATCTTTAAAATTTGAACTCGGGGTCGCAGAATCATATTATTCTAATGGAAGCAGAAGTTCAGCTGTTAGTTTTAGTACCGGATTTAAGTTGTAATTAACCCGAAAATTTTATATAATTGATTTATGATGAGATACAAACAAGAGCAAAGACGGCCTAAAAGAGTTATCAACAGGAATAATAAAAGAGCCGATGAGAGAAAGCCGGTCAAGGCTTCATCTTCTTCTAACGGTTTTTATTACTCTTTTTTGACGGTGGTGCTTTTGTTATGCCTGGTACAAATAACCATCAGTGCAGTGTTGAACATATCAAAAATTGTATCTTACAAAGCTAAAATTGTTCAGATTACAAAGACAAGAAACGCTGCAAAAGCTTTGAATGAACAGCTTCAGGATAATATTAAGAATTTTTCTAATGTTACCGGGCTGGAAGCAATCGCTAGAAATAATCTCAAGATGTCCGGAGAAGATGAAGTTCTGGTTATTATTAATACAAAACCTGATGAAACAAAAGAAGAGAAAGAAATCGTTACACGATTTATGAAGCTGAAAAAACATGATTAAAAATTTATTACAAGAAGGCTTTGCCTTAAAAGACAGAGGACATTATAAACACGCAATTGAAGTTTTCTATAAAGCGCTTGAAGAGGATAATACAAGCACGGAATTACTGTTTGAAATTGCAGATTTATATTACAGAATGCAGAATGAAGAAAGAGCTCTCAACTATATTGAACAAATTCTGGACAGAGTTCCGGAACATATCACCGCTCTTAAACTTCTGGAAAAAATATTTATTGATAGAAACGCGCTAGCAGAAGCAGAACAAACTGCAAAAAATATCTATTGTGTTTCACATAATAGCAATGATTTAGCCCAAATATTCAGACTTTTAAACATGCAAGGCAGGTTTGACGAAATTTTTGAATATAACGTAGAAAACCCAAACTCTTCCATATACTTTGAACAGGCAAAGGCTTTATTTTACAAGAAGGAGTTTGCTAAAGCACAGGAACTACTGGAAAAGGCAATTGCAGAGGAACTGGGAAATCAAGATATACTGCTATTGCTCGGACAAGTCTATTATGCTCAGGGGAAAAAAGACTTGTGTCTTGAACTTGCCGCAAAGATTTCTGAAAACGATGAAAATGCAGAATTGTTAAACTTTCTCGGGCTTCTGGAAGATTACAAAGGAAATTACAAAGAAGCATGCCGGTATATCCAAAAAGCTATTAAGCTTGATGCTGATAATGATAAATATTTTTATAATCTTGCTAATATGTATTTTAAGCAGGGCGACACAATGTATGCAAAGCGGTATTATAATCTTGCGATTTCTTTAAATCCGCAAAATCCTAATTACCATTTTGCTCTTGCGAATTTGTACTATTCAGAAAAACATTACAAAAGAGCGCTGGAGGAACTTCCGGATAATTTATTTGAGGCAAACCTGCTTAAAGTAATAATTTTGTACGATACCGGCTATCTTGCACTTGCAAAACAGGAATTAAAACATTTGTTTGCCGAGTGTCCGGATAACTCAATATTACAGGAATATTCCGAACGCATAGACAGCGAGCTGGGGCTTAAGTAAAATATTCTGTTTCGTTTTTTATTTTGTTATAGAAGAAGTTTAAGCGTTCTTTATCATGCAGATACCAGTATCCGATAAGAACTTCAAAAGCTGTTGACGGCCTGTAAACATTCTGAATAGCGCGTCTTGCAACAGGTATTGGAAGATTTCTTCCGCGTCTTGCTAATTCCTGTTCTTCTTCTGTCAAATCTTCTGAAATAAAATGCAGCATTTCTGCTTGAAAGGAGGCATTTACCCTGTCTGTTGTCATTTTATGAAGAATTTTTGAATTAGATGTCTTATAAATAACGTATTCTCTTACAAAAATTTCCCACACAGCATCGCCAAGATGCGCATAATTTCTGAGAGCAAAAATTTCTTCTGTCATAGAGGACCTGCCTTACAAATCGATATCTGATTCTTTAATAGGTGCACCGATTACACGTTCAAGCTCTGCTGCATTGATATTATAATTAAGCAGATTGTTGTAATAATCCAATTGTGCATTTAAATATGTATTTTCAGAATCCTTAAACTCTATGGCATCGCCCAAGCCGACCTGATATCTTCTGAAAGCAAGATATTGTCTTTCTTGAGCCTGCTGCAGTGCAAGCTTAGAAACATCCAGACTGTCATGTGAATTTAGAAGGCTTATATATGCACTCTTGACTTCCAGATAAACATTTTGTTTCTGCTGTTCATAATCTGCAACATACTTATTATAAGTAGCCTTTGCCTCATCCACCTGTTTTTTTAGAAGCATAAGGTTAAGATTTGAATAATTTAACTGAACACCGACCTGATAACCGTAATCGCTGTTAATCTGGCGCCCGCCATGGTCATATCCTGCAAAACCGCTTACATCAGGAGTAAACGCACGTTTTGCACTCCTTACGTTCAACTCTGCTGCATCCATTGATTTTTTAGCCGCAAGAAGGGCCGGACGTGACTCATTTGCCGTTTTGAGCAGTTCCGGGAAATTCACCTCATATTTTTTATTGTTAAGTTTGTCTTTTAAAATTACACCCTCAAGCTCCGGAATACCAACTGCGTTAGCAAGCTCTACTGCTGCAAGTTCAAGAGTATTCTTTGCTTTAATAAGATTTACTTTTGCATTCCCGAGGTTATATTCGGCTGTTGTAACATCAATCTTTGCCTTTTTACCAATCTGGTAATAAGCTTTTGCCTGTTTTAACTGGAGTTCGAAATCTTTTACGGTTTCTTCATATACAGATTTTTGAATTTCTGCAAAAACCATATTGTAATATGCAACCTTTACATTATAAATAACTGTTTCAATACTTGATTCAGCATCATATCTTGAAGCTTCATAATTTCTTTTTGCCATATCAGCATTTGCTTTTGTTTTACCAAAATCAAATAAAAGCATATTAGCAGAAAGTGTCGGAGCATAGAACATATTATACTTCTGCTGCATCATTCTTGACATATTTGCAGGCATTGTTGACATAAGCATATCATTTCTGGAATAGCTTACGCCTGCACCAACTGTTGGAAAGTAATTAGACCAGGCCTGACCAATTTTTGTTTTGTAGATTTCGGAATTACTGATAGCAGACATTATTGTCGGATGATGTGTTATAGCAAGTTTTATACAGTCGCTTAAAGTTACCTCGCCGTTCATATCTGCATATTCTATCTGGCTTGTAATCGCAGGAAACTTGGTTTCATACATTCCTTTAGCTTCTTTGGAAGTACTTTTCTGAGCTCGTTGAACGCTTGCATTTTTCTTGCGCTCCTGACGTTTGTTTACTTTTTGCTTTTCCGGCTTTACAATTTCTATCTTATCGGAATTTTTAACTTTTTCCTTCTTGTTTTTTGCAATAACAGAAGTCTGTGAAACTCCGAGAAGAGAACATATCAGCAGTATATTTAAAATCTTTTTCATCTTAAATCTCCAAATCCTTTTCGGTAATTTCTTTCTTAGGGAACAAATCTACAAATTCCTGAACAATTACATAGAACGCCGGAGTTAAAACTGCCCCCAGAGTTGCAGCTGCCATCATACCGCCTAGAACTGTAGAACCTACAGAAATTCTTGAATTTGCACCTGCACCGCTTGCAAAAATCATAGGCATTACACCTATAATAAATGCAAGTTCTGTCATCATAATTGCCCTAAATCTTAGTTTTGCAGCCTTTATTGCAGCATCTTTAACCGAGAGTCCGTGTCTTTCGTGTTCTTCTTTTGCAAATTCAACAATCAAAATTGATTGTTTTGCAGCAAGACCAACCAACGTTATCATACCAACCTGAGAATAAATATCAAACGCCTGATTTATCATAAGCTGAAATATCAAGGCTCCAAGAGCTGCAATAGGAGAAATCAAAAGTACTGCAATCGGAATGGTATAGCTTTCATAAAGAGCTACGAGGAATAAGTATACGAATACAAGCGCCATACCAACTATCATAGCAGTCTGACCGGAAGCTTCACGTTCCTGTGCTGATGTACCTGACCAATCATAACTGATGTCTGCCGGAAGAATACTTGAGGCAGTATCTTCCATTGCATTCATTGCATCTCCGGAACTCTTTCCGGCAGCCTGCTGGCCTTGAATTTGAATTGACTTGTACTGGTTAAAACGGGTAATAGAGGCTGTACCGATTGCCTGCTTCAATTTAATTATTGAGAGAACAGGAACCATTACCCCGTTTTTATTTTTTACATAAATTCCTGACAAATCAGATGCTTTATCTCTAAAACGGCTGTCTGCCTGCAATTGTACTTTGAATACTCTATCGTACTTATTAAAGTCGTTAACATAGTATGTACCGAGCATTGAAGCTAAAGTTGAATAGAGTTCCTGCAAATCAACACTCTGGGCCATAGCTTTTTCATAGTCGATTTCTACTATATACTGCGGAACATTAGCCTGAAAAGATGTGTAAACACTGGATAAAGAAGAGTTCTGGTTTGCAGCGGCAATAAGTTTGTTTGCCCATACTTCCAGCTCCTGAGGAGTATATTCACCCTTTGAAAGCATCTGGAATTCAAAACCGCCCATCATACTCATACCGCTGATTGCAGGCGGTGAAAAAGAAACAATTGATGCTTCTTTAGTATTTGCTGCCACCGCCCTTATTTTATTCAAAATAGCAGTATGAGATAAGTCTGTAGCCTGACCTTTTATTTTTCTTATTACCCAGCTAACAGGGCTGACTTTTCTTTCTGCATACTCATCAAGCTGTATAATTACAGTAGACTGATTAACAGATCCGTTACCGCCAAATACCGTAAGCTTTTCTTTATTAATTCCGTCAATATCTTTAATCTGGTCAACAAACTTTCTTGACACTTCTTCTGTTCTTGATAAAGATGCACCGTCAGGAAGTGTAATCTGCGCAAGTAATATCCCCTGATCTTCATCTGGAATAAAACCTGTTGAAATAATTTTGAAAGAGAAAAGGGTTAATATAACAATTACTGCATAGAAAATTGCTGTAAGCTTTTTGTTGTAAACAAATTTTGTCACATATTCCATGTAGAAATCTTCCAGCTTAGCAAACATTTCATTAAATTTAGCCACAATTAAAGCTGCTTCATCCATTATTTTCTTAATATAAGGATGTTTATTTCCTTTTTCACCTTCTTTTTGATGTCCGAGGAAATGTGCACACATTGCAGGTGAAAGCGAAAGCGCACATATTGCCGAGAACGCAATAGACACAGCAATACAAACAGCAAACTGTTTATACATAACTCCGGTCATACCGCCCATAAATATAATCGGCACAAATACAGCCATCAATACCATTGCCATTGCAACAAGAGAAGAGCCGACTTCTTCCATTGTAAGCTGTGTAGCAATTATAGCCGATTTTCCTTCCTCTATATGGCGTTTAACGTTTTCAATAACAACAATAGCATCGTCAACTACAACACCGACAGCCAGTACCATTGCAAATAATGTCAGCAGGTTAATTGACATTCCCATCGCTTTCAGTACAAAGAAGGTGCCAATCAACGATACAGGAATGGTTACACAAGGTACGAGCGTTGCCATTGCATCGCCTAAGAACAGGTAAATAATAATTACTACAATAAAGCCTGTAAGCAGAATTGTAAACTCTACTTCCTTCATTGATTCTTGAATATATTCGGCATCATCTTTAACATACATAATTTTTATGCCATTAGTCATTTTTGAATTTAATTCTTCAACCTTAGCTTTAACTGCCTTAGAAAGGTTTATAACGTTAGCGTCAGGAAGCTGTGAAATAACTACAACAGCAGAAGGCTTTCCATTAACAAGCCCTAGGTTAGAATAAGATTCAGCCCCTAATTCAACCCTTGCTATATCTTTAATTCTTACATTAGAGCCGTCAGTATTTGAGCGTATAATAATATTTTCAAATTCTTTTACATCGTCCAGACGGCCTTTTGTTTTAAGTGTAATTTGTAAAGCATTTTTCTCATCAGTCGGAAGTTGTCCCAGTGCACCGGCTGTAACTTGAGTATTCTGGTTAGCAATTGCCGTTTTCACTTCACTTACAGATACATTAAGGCCGGCCATTTTCTGAGGGTCAAGCCATATTCTCATTGAATAATTACCTGCACCGAATACGTTTACATCAGCAACTCCGTCTACACGTTTCAGTTCATCTTTAATATAGATTGAACCGTAATTTGTTAAATCAAGCTGGCTCCAGTTTCCTGATTCCGGATAAAGCGTAAGAATTACCGCACCTGCACCGGCAGTTTTGCTTACAGCAGTAACACCGGTTCTCTGAACATCTTCCGGAAGCTGGGATTGAACCTGCTGTATACGGTTCTGAACGTTCATCAGGTTAATATTTTTATCTGAACCTACTTTAAAGTACAAAGTTAGAGAGTAGCTTCCATCGTATGACGTTGAAGTCATATACGAAAGATTTTCTACACCGTTAAGCTTATTTTCAAGTACTGTAGCCACAGATGACTCTATTACTTCTGCACTCGCTCCCTGATAAGAGGCTGAAACATTTACCTGCGGAGGTGTTACATCCGGATAGCTCTCCTGTTTCAAACTCAATATAGAAATTATACCGAGAATTACAATACATACAGAAATTACAAGTGCAAACCTTGGTTTTCTTATAAAAAAGAACAGTTTTTCTTTATCAAATATTTTTTTCATTATTTTTCACTCTGATTTGTTATAATCTTTAATTTTTGACCTTCTGCGGCAACATTCTGGATACCTGAAACAACTATCACATCAGATTTATTCAAACCATCCTCGACTATCCAGTTGTTATTAATATCATCAGAAACTTTTATGTCTTTTCTGACAGCTTTATTATCCTGAACGGCCCAAACATAGTATCCGCTCATTGCATCACCTTTCGCACAAGCTTGAGGAACTGTCATAAATTCAACAGTCTTAGGCGCTGTTAACTTAACTTTCATATAAGCACCGGGAACAAGCCACCCTTTTTCATTATCAAAAGTAGCTCTCATCTGTACAGAACCTGAATCTTTATCAATCTTATTGTCTACAAAATTTACAGTTCCAACTTTGTCATACCAGCTTCCATCTCCAAACTGGACTTTAACCTCCACATCTTTAAATTTATCACTTGCTTTAAGAAGTTTTACAAAATCATCCCCCTTAAGGCTGAAAGAAACATAAACAGGCGAAACACTTGCAACATTTACAAGCGAACCTGAAGTTGCAGTTACATAGTTACCCTCTGTAATATTTACTTTACCTATTCTTCCATCTATTGGAGAACGGATTGATGTATAGCTGAGATTAACTTTTGCAAGCTCAAGCTGCTGGTTAGCTGAGTCCAGAAGCGCCCTATTCTGATTTCTGGCAGCAAGACTTGAATCAACATCTGAACGGCTGATTAAATCTTCTTTGACAAGAGCATTTGCCCTGTGCCATTCCTGCTGTGCATTGGTATAAAGAGCCTGATACTGATTAACAGCAGCTCTGGAATTATTCACAGAAAGTTGATACTCTCTAGGGTCAATTTGAAAAAGAAGCTGACCTTTTTTAACAAAATCACCTTCTTTAAAATACTTTTTCAACAAGAAACCTGAAACTCTTGCAATTACATCAATTGAATATTGAGCTTCAACTCTGCCGGTTGACTCTGCAGATACATTAACCTGCTCCATATGAGGGTTGTCAACAACAACCTCCTTAGGCATTCTCATTGCCTGTTTTTGAAGCACACCGATAATAAAGCCTGATGTTTTATTGTAAATAATCGGAACAATTATAATAAGCAAAATTATTACAGCTAATTGTTTACGCGTAAGTTTAAAATTCATGCCAATCTCCAATTCCCACAAGTTATATAGAAATATGGTAAAATCTTACGCATAGTATGTCAATCATGTGATTGCAGGATTTTTAACTAAACAGCAACTTCATCCGACTTTGTCATGTTCATAGGATTCCAGCTGTCACCCAGATTATTTTTAATCAAATTTTTATAATGAGCTTCTTTATAATTGAGTAAATCAAGCTGGACTTTCAGTTCTTCCATCTGCTGCAAAGCCTTTTCTTTTGTTGTTTTTATAATTTCATAGCGCTCGGGAATTGTAGAATCCCCGATTATACATAAATCAATATATCTTTTTACAAGCTTTGTTTCTGTACCTATCGAACGAAGGCACTTGACTATTTTAACCCAGTTCAAATCATCCTCTGAAAAAAGCCTTATATTATTCTCATTTCGTTTTATGAAAGGGAAAAATCCGCTTTTTGCCCAAAATCTAAGCGTATGCTCTGAAATCTCCATTTTATCAGCTACTTCTTTTATTGTATACATATTTCTATCTCCCGATTAAATCATTAATAATCTTTGAGGCCATAAAAATTCCTGCACAAGACGCAACAAAAGGCGTAGACGAAGGAATTATCTTATTAAATTGTACCACCTCGCCGCTCTGAGTTCTAATATTTTCTATTTCAGAAATCTTTTCCTGAACAAATGGTTTTTCGTCACTTGTTACAACAGTTATACCGGATGTTATCCCCTTTTTCTTTAACTGATAAATAATATTAGATACAAAAGGAGCTTTCTTATCGTGAATTTCAGAAATATCGGATATGTAGAGTTTTTCAGGATTGATTCTGTTTCCAGCCCCCATAGAAGATATCACTCTTACATTATTTTCCAAACATTTCACAAGAAGGTTAACCTTTGAACGCATTGTATCAATTGCATCAGCTGTATAGTTTATCCCGCTAAAATCAAAATCTTCCAGATAAAAATCATTAATTAAATGCAGCTTTATATCCGGATTTATATCTCTAAGCCTTATTTCAAACAATTCGGTCTTATACATTCCAACAGTAGAATTGAGAGCAATAATCTGCCGGTTGATATTACTTTTAGAAACTTTGTCAAAATCTACCAGAGTAAGTTCGCCAACTCCGCTTCTGGCAAGAGCTTCTGCACAAAATCCTCCGACACCGCCAAGGCCAAACACAGCAATATGAGATGAAGCTATAATTTTTTGTGCTTCATCTCCCCAATATAAAACATTTCTGGCGAAAATTTCATCCATTTACTTAATAATGCCAAATCCTAAAAGAAATACACAAAGAACAAATATTCCGGCAACAATTCCGGTTAATTTATTGAGCCCTTTTTCTGCACTCTTTTGAGAAGTAAACATCTGAGCAGCATTTCCTATCCCTGCAATGCCGTCGCCTTTTGGTGAATGCATAAGTATCAATACTATTAATAGTAATGCTGAAATAACTTCTATTGCTCCAACAATTGTTAACATTTAGTCTCCTTTTTAATAAAGTGCGCCCTTTTTGAATTTAATTTAATATTATCAAATGTATATAATCTTGCAGGACGCTTGGACGATGATTTAGAGAACTCGTTCAGCTCTCTTAATCCGTCTGTTGTAATTACTTTTTTTCTAAAATTCCGCTTATCAAGTTTCTTTTCCATAATCATTTCATAAGCTTTTTGCATTTCAGTAAGCGTGAATTTTTCGTTCAATAGCTGATATGCTACCGGACACATTTCCAAACGTTCTCTTGTACGTTTAAGAGAATATTGTATAATTTCTTTGTGGTCGAAAGCCAAAGGCGGTAAATCTGAAACCTTATGCCATGAGAGCTCTGCTGTTGTAACTACATTAAAATCTTCGGCTCTTATTAATGCGAAATAAGCACAGGTTATTACTCTGGAAACCGGATGTCTTAAAGGGTCACCGAATGTGTAAAGCTGTTCAAGATAAATATTATCGACATTGGTTTTTTCTTTAAGAACACGCATTGCTGCTTCGTCTAAGTTTTCGGACATTCTTACATAACCGCCCGGTATTGCCCATTTATCTTTGAAAGGTTCGTTGTTACGTTTTACCAGCAAAACTTGAAGTGCATCGTCTTTTATTGTTAAAATTACAATATCGACAGTGATTTCGTGAGTTTTAATTTCGTTGAACATTTCTACCTCTAGTGTTTTTAACCCTAAAATTATTGTATAATAAAGAATAAAAAAATGTAACAATCCGACAGTTGAATAAGTGTAATTTGTTACATTTTTTTGTATTTATGATGGTAATATTCTATCAAACCTATATGTATCGCCGTTAATACTGCTGTTATATAAGCAAGCGGTTTATGCTGCTTTCTGAAAGTCTTATTTTTACTCACACCGCTCCATACTGCAAGTCCAAGCGCTGTAGTCGCTGCATAACCTGTTGATTTAGGCGTGATAATTGAATTTCGGTTTACAGAATTTACTTTCATATCTGAAAAGTATCATAAAATATCTAGAAGAGCAATATCCCGTATGGAGAAAATCGTGCATCTTTTTTATACTGTGGATTGCGTTTCAGAAAATCTTTCAAAATCTTTCGGGCTTTCAAATAATCATATTCTTTGATATACATATTCGCAAGCTTTGTCGTATAATCCGGATTATCAGGAGAAATCTTTATCAAATATGCATACTCTTTTTTGGCCGTTTCTTTATCAGTATTTTTCAAAATCTCCGCTTTTAATAGATGAAGTTCTTCATTGTCTTGTATTTCCATCGCTTTACTTAAATAATCTACCGCCATTTCCGTATGGCTTATATAAGAATAAGAAACTGCAAGGTTATAATAAATTATGTACCTCATATCGTCTGTATCAGCAAGATTAAGAGCTTTTTCCAAATTTCTTATGGCTTCCGGATAACGTTTCTCTGCAACAAGGCTTTCTGCAAGATCTATATACCCGCTCGGAAGTGTCGGAGCGTGGTAAATATAATTTTTTGCTTCTCTTGCTTTTGAAGAATTTAGCTCTTCGTCATCGCCGAGCACAAGATATGGAACATATTCGCTTTTAAGCTCAGCAGAATTTGTCACATCCGGTTTTATTTTGTAAAGAAGCTGCAGCGTGCTTGTATCTGCTTCTGTCAGCGATTCACGCGTATCATTTGCGATAGCATTATTGTCTTTTGCTAGATACATTATATTATCAGGGTCAAAGCTGTGGCCCATAAAACCGAGCGCATGAAAGATTTCATGCAATGCTGTATTGTAAATTTGGTTTCGTGTAAAATTTTTGCCTTCAGGATCCTGAATATAAAAATTAATACTCATACCTTCTAGAATATCACCGGAAATTTTAGGCTCTGTATAAGCTACCACATACTTTTTTCCGTATTCCATACTTTCATTTTTGTTGTTCTTAACAAAGTTTATGACAATATTAGGATTTTCCTCTGTTTCACTAAACATCACATTGCCTTCCCGTTCCCATTCAGAAAAAGCACTGCTTATTTCGTTAACAAACTCCCTTGGCACACCCGCACTGTTTTTAAATCCGTAAGTTATAGGAAATTTATTCCATCTGACAATCTGCTGGTTAAAAGGAGCCTGCTTAATATAGTTTAACGGATATTGTCTGTGTATTTCGCGCTTTAAATCATATAAAAAATATTTAGCCTTTATTGAGGCAGCGTCTTGAATATTGTCCTCTGCAAGCCTGACAAGTTTTTCCTGTGCGTCAATATCCAGAGGAGAATTAATTATAGAATTTACATAAATTTCTCTTACGCCGGTGTCTTTGTTGCCAAGGGCAAAAGATTTTTCGTAAAACTCCTGAGCTTTTTTTATATTGTTCTGCTTATAATAACGGTTTCCCAACTGCGCATAGATAGCATCAGCATTACTATTAAAATAAAATGCTGCAGCAAGCCCTGCCGCAAGCAGAGAATAGAGAACAACCCTACCCCTCATCGTCATCCTTTACCCCTTTTTTAACCGGTGGAGCAGTCTGACGTGAATCTTCCTCATCATCTTTTACCCCTTTGTCTATGTTAAGAGTCTTAACCAGCGCTCTGACATCGCCTTTGAGCTTAAAATACTCGGCAAACTTAGGAGTTGTTTTTATATTAAAAGAGCGTCCGTTCTTATCCTTATGTCTGGAAATAAGCCCCTTTTCCAAAAGTTCCTGCACATGTTCATACGCATTAGACCCACGCAAATCTTTAAGCAGCGACTGTCTTATAGGTTCTTTCAGCGCAATTACTGTCAATGTTTTCAAGACAGGAGGTTTTAACTCAACAGGACAAAGTTTCTCAACAATATCAAGATGTTCTTCTTTAACCTGTAAAATATACCCGTTCTCGTCATCAATTTCTAACGCCCCTTCTCTGGAAGCGTAATCCATAATTAATTCCAGAAGCGCCTCCTCAACTTTTTCCGGCTCTTCTTCCAGAATTTCTGCAATATCCTTAATTTGAAGCACTTTTGCGGTTACAAATAAAACGGCTTCAATTCTGGATTTCAACTGTTCCATTCGTTTCCTCCGCTAAAATATTTTGTACATTATTTATACTTCTATCCAATTCTTCTGCTGGATTTTCCTCACGCTTAATTACGTATAAATCACCGTAAAACTCATCCTGCTCCAAATCATAATCACTCTCAACAGTAAGAAACAGAAGTGAAATATAAGCGCTAATCTTATCCATCCCCAGAAGCGTAAGTTCATTTAATTCAATCTTATCCTGCCTGCTCAAAATTTCAGAAAGATTAGCTTTCAGCCGCTGAACCCCGTTTTCGATATACTCATCATGCGCAAGGTTAATAATATCATCAGGTGAAAGTCTTGCATAATTTTGAACACGTCTTTTTGCACGCTCATGAGCGTTTTTCAAAGACTGCTTTTTATCAAGCATTTCATAAAATTCCAATTGACGGATTAAGTCACGCAGTGTAACAACGCGGTTATGATTAAGCCTTACGCTTGTTCTTCTCTGCAAAACTTCGTCAATAGAAATTACATTATTTGTCGGAATATACTCTTCCTCATAGTCAAGAGGCATTTCGTCATCATAATTAAATTCGTCCTGATGCTGAGGTTCAAAATCAAGAACATCAATCCCCTCCAGAACATTTGACTTAAGCTTTAAAAGAATAGCTGCAAATAATAAAGTTCTGCCGGTTAGCCGCAAATTCTGCGCTTTTGATTGGAAAAGGTGCATAAGATATTTATCCGTAACCTCAACAATATCAACATTCCACGGATCGATTTTTCCTTGTTTTGCCATATTAACAAGGATTTCTATACCATCGACTTCTGCTTCCTGAACAAAGCTTTTCTCCTGCTGATGTAAAATATTCGTGCTGTCTATATTATTTACTGCCATATTTGTATTTTAATTTGTTTCTTCCCTTGAGTACTCCTTCAAATTCAGGAGTTTAATCCCTCAGCTTAACCCCTGTAACCTTTGAAATTCCTTTTTCCTTCTGCGTAACCCCGATTGTCCTGTTTGCAGATTCAATCATTGGTTTTCTGTGGCTTACAACAATAAACTGAGTCGTTTCAGCCTGCGACTGAACGATATGCGCTAATTTTTCTACATTTATACCATCCAAACTTGCGTCAACTTCGTCAAACGCATAGAAAGGAGCCGGCATATACTTTTGAATAGCAAATACGAAAGAAAGCGCTGTTAAAGCCTTTTCTCCGCCCGACATACCTGCAAGACGCTGCTTCTTTTTATCTCTAGGCTGCGCCTCAATATCAAGCCCGCCTTCAAAAGGTTTTTCCTCATTTTCCAGAATTAAAGTACCTTCACCATCAGAAAGCCTGTGGAATATATCTTTAAAGTTTTCATTAATCACATTATAAGTTTTGAGGAAAGTTTCTTTCTTCAAATCCTCATACCCGCGCATTCTTTCTAAGATTTGTTCTCTTTCATGACTCAAAGTTTCAATCTGGCTATGGAGTTCCTGCTGGCGTGCAGATACGTTTTCAAAATCTTCCAGCGCTTTCATATTAACAGCGCCCAAATCATCCATACGCTTTTGTAAACGCTGAATACGGGAAGTAATTTCTTCAATCGACATCTCAACAGGCGTAAGTTCATTAATATTTACCCCCGCCCCGGTAAGAACACTTCTTGTTTCTTCAAGCTGAGGCTCTAACTCGCGTCTTCTGGCCTTGAAAGATTCTATCTGCTCGGCAATTTTCTCAATATCAGAAGCCTTAAGGTTTCTCTGAGTTTCAATATCAACAAGGTCTTTGTTAATATCATCCCTCTGTTTTAAGAGTTCACCCAGCTTGTCGGTAATCTCCTTAATCTGAATTTCCAGAACTTCAAGCTGCTCATTCAAACCTTTAATTTCTTCTGCAAATTTAGCTTTATCAAGCTCCAAATCTTTATTTACGCCAAGAGAACGCTCTATCGTATCATTGTGCGTTTTGATTGTTGTATTTATAAAATCAATTCTCTGGTGCAGACCTTCGATTTCGTTATTCGCATCCGCCATATTCTTTTCATAGCGCTTAATCTCAGCTTCGACTCCGGCTGTTTTCTCTTTCAAATCCTTAAGGTCAGCATCGTTCATAAGCTTTTCTACTTCTGTGATTGAAGTCTGAACATCTGTCATTTTTTCTGAAATATCAATATGTTCTTCTTCAATCTTATCCAGCGTTTTTTCTATTGACGTAATTTCCGGCTCAGTAACTTTAATGAACTCCTGTTTTTCATCAATGTTTTGCTGTGTGTTTGCAAAACTTGTTTCTAGGTTAGCAAGTTCAAGTTTCGCCTTGTTAAATTCAGTCGTAGAAGAAGAATATTTACCTCTGACATCTTCCATTTTTCCTTCAAGAGAAGAACGCTTGGAAATCAAAGCTGCATATTTTGATTCCATATCCTTAAGCCTTGATTTAAGCGTATCAATTTCACTGTCGGAGTTTTGCGCAAACTTCAAGCCCGTTTTACGAACAGCACCGCCCGTAATTGAACCTGATTTTTCAAACAGGTCGCCGGAGAGCGTAACCATTCTATACTTTCCGATTAATTTGTTTGCAACACTTCTATCCTCAACAACAAGAGTTTCGCCGACTGCATAATAGAAAGCGTTCAAATACTCATCGTCAAAGTCAATCAGGTTAATCGCGAAGTCAATTACACCCTTATCTTTCGGAAGATTAAGGCTTCTTGGACATTTAACAATTTTGTTAAGCGGAACAAATGTTGCTCTTCCGGCGTTTGAAGATTTCAAGAGTTCAATACAGGTTGAAGCAACATGCTCATCATCAACAACAATGTGAGCCATTCTTCCGCCAACTGCGATTTCCATTGCAGTAGAATACTCTTCGTCAACCTGCCCCAGTTTCATAAGAGGTGCGTGAACACCGCTGATGTTCGCTCCTATAACTGTATCAACCGCACGTCCGAGGTTAGCATCTTCGTTCGCTTGCTTAACTGCTTCAAGCTGATATATTTTCTTACGTGCAGCTTGAAGGTCGTAGTCCATGTCTGTGATTTCATTTTTAGTCTTATCATATTCATACAATGTGTTCTTAAGGATAATTTTGAAATCGTCAAGTTCTTTACCTAATTGTTCTATCAAAAGTTCTTTTGAAGCTTTTGTTTCAGAGAAATTCGCTTTGAATGCCTCAAGTTCAGCCAATTTACCCCTTGCATCTTCAAGAGATTTTTTCTTGGCTGACAAATCTGCTTCCAGCGGAGCCTGCTTTTGAATAAGCTTTGTTTCCTTATCTTGCAAAGCTTCCAGCTCTTTTCTTAATGTATTTCGTTTTTCTATATGTTTCTCAGCTGTTTCATTCAAGCCGGACATATCTTCAAGAATTTTATGCAGAACAGCCTTCTGCTTCTCTATATTCTTCTCAATGCCCTTAATCTCATCCTGTTTGAGCGAAATTTTCAGCTCTGAATCCTTAATTTTTCCCTGCTGAACTTCAATACCGTTTCTGGTATTCTCAATTGTTTTAAGGTTATCCTGAATTTGTTTGTCAGCAAACACGACTGAAGAATTTTTCCGCGCAATAGAACCTTTGATTTCTTCGGCTTTTTGCTTTAATTCAAGCTGATGGCCTTCGCCTTTTTCCGTAATTGTTTTGGAAATCTCATCATACTTCTCTTTGATGAGTTTAAGCCGTTCTTCCAAATCCTTTGACTTTAATTCTTCTTCCTTTTTCTTTTTGGTAAATTCAAGAATATTTTCATGCGCTTTTTCAATATTTCTGCGCAAGTCAAAAAACTTAACCGTATTTATCTGACTTTCTAAACCGTTTTTTTCTTCCTTAAGCTTTTGATACTTTAGTGCAACTTCTTTTTCTTCCTTAAGCTGTTCAAGACGGGTGTTAACCTCGTTAAGAATAAGGGTTGAATTAACTACACGTTTTTCAACGGTATCTAACTCATTTGTTGCCTGTTCTATACGCCTGTCAAAGTCTGCAATACCTGCAATTTCATCAATAATTTTACGGCGCTCGCCCGGCGTACAGTTTGTAATACTCATTACATCGCCCTGCATCATTACGTTGTAACTGTTAGGCGTGATGTTGTATTTTTCAAGTTTTGCGTGAATATCAGAAAGCGTTGCAATCTTGTCATCAAGATAGTAAATACTATTAAATCCCTGGGAAGATTTTCTGATGCGCCTTGCCACAGAAAAATCACCGTCCTCGGTTTCGCCGAAAGTAACTTTTACAAAGGCTTCGTTTCTTTTATTGTAGGTTGATATAAGGTGGAAGAGCTTTTCAGCACGGAGCGTACGGCTTGTTGAAAGCCCTAGAGCGAAAAGAATACTATCGATAATATTGCTCTTTCCTGAGCCGTTCGGCCCTGAAATGGTTGTAAAACCTTGCAGCATAGGAATATCGACTTTATTCGCAAACGACTTAAAGTTGTCTATCTCCAACTGTTTTATGTACATAAATCCCTTCCCATAAAAGACATGTCTGTATTTAGATTACTACAGAAAACAACTCCGTGTCAATAATCAGGTTCGCATAACCAGACTTGAAAATCATAACTAAATAGGTTATAATGTTTTTGTAAAGGAAAAGCCCTAGCTGGAACTAGAGCTTGACCGTTTCCTTTACAAGACAGTTTGTAAAGTAGCTATCAGTACTAACAAGGTGATAGCTATTTTTATTAGCCATTCTGTCATGTGCGATCTCCTTTCTCGACTATATGACCGTAATACTGTTGTTCGAGAATGGTCGTCAGAAACGTCCTTACACGTTATTACATGCAAAATTATTATACAATAACTTTACAAAATTTTATAATACCTTAGTTGGAGATTTTTCATAATTTCGGGTAATTAATATTCCACACAAATCTTATTAAAATAATAGTATGGAAATCCAGAGTTCACAAAAATTTTGCATTATAACCCCGCTGAGTCCAAAACTGGATGCAAGAGAAACTAACAGGCTGGTTGAAGAGTTAAAATATCATTCTCATCAGACTGTAGGGCTTGATTTAAGCTATGTTCAGGACTGCACAATAGATTTTTTGGATGCAGCAAGGGAGTTTAAGGCAGGATTTTTCAATATACAATCTGATATATTCTCACTTCTTACGTTAATGAATTTTGATAAGTTCATTAATCTCTACACAACAGAAGAAGATTTTCTGTGCGGCAAACACCGTCTGCTTAACCGAAAATTCAGCATTGTATAAATAGCCGGTAAGGCTATTAAGTGTACATTTTACAACAAAAGGGTTGAAAAAATTTCTTTTTTGTATTAATATGGATTTGACATAAATTCTGTATAATTATTTATCCAAGCCGGAGCGCGGGGAACAACAGAGATAGTCGCCTAACAAGTTTTTAGTCATGAGCCGTCGGGGCTTGTACAGGATAGCTAAAAATTTAGGAAAGACGCTTTGATGGGAACTAAGCGAGAACAAAGTGAAACCGTAGGGAGGATTTTTGAGAATAGTATACAGAATCCAATTTACAAATAATATAAGAGGATTTCAATGATTAGAAAAACAGTCTTAACAACTATTGCATTGCTGGCTTTGCTATGCGTTAGGGTGCAAGCTGCTCCAACTCCTGAGAGTGTAATTAAAGAAACCATAGTAAAACATTCAATTGAGATGAATGTTGACCCCGCATTAGCATTAAGCATTGCTAAGAAAGAATCAGGCTTCAGACACGAGCTGAAAAGTCCATACGGTGCAGTCGGAGTTTTCCAGCTGCTTCCGTCTACTGCCCACAGAATGGGCTTTAACCCTTATTACTTGAGTGAAAACATTAAAGCCGGACTTACTTATTATAAAATGATGTATAAAATGTTCGGTTCTACAGAACTTGCGCTTGCAGCTTACAATGCAGGCCCGGGAAATGTAAAAAAATTCGGCGGCCAAATACCTCCATACGGCGAAACAAAGAGATTTGTCAACCAGATTATGCTTGAATACAACAGACAAAAGGCAAATCCTGATCCTGCTATCGCAAAAGTTAAACAGGCAAAGGCTCCGATGCCGGAAAAAGCAGCCGAAGCAAAAAATACACCTAAACCGATTGAGCTTCCTAACTTGAAGGAAATTCCTGAAATAAGACACTCAGATCCGGTTATGGAAATTTTATAGCAAACAAAAAAAAAGGCTTCCGATTGGAAGCCTTTTTTCTATGATTTAATCAATAAGCTTGCGCCAATTACACCGGCAGTGTTTCCTAACTGAGCCGGAACAACTTCTACTTCTCGCTGAATAGTCATTGCACGTTTAGCAATTGTTTCTCTTATCGGATCAAGAAGAATATCACCGGCATCAGCAACACCGCCGCCAATAATAATTTTTTCAGGATTAAGAAGGTTAACAACGCTTACCAGACCCATTCCGATATATTCACCCATAATTCTAAAAATCTGTTTTGCAACAGGATCGCCTTCTTTTGCAGCTACAGCCACAATATACGGAGTTATATCAGGGTTTGCAAGTTCTCTGTACTTAGTTGACTTTCCGCCTCTTATATATTCTTCTGCCATAGCAACAATGCTAGGGCCTGACGCATAGGCTTCAAGACAGCCTCTGTCGCCGCATCCGCAAAGAGGACCGCCCTGCATATTCAATTTAATATGTCCGATTTCACCTGCTGCATTATCTGCACCTCTTACGAGTTTGCCGTTAATAACAAGTCCTGAACCAATTCCTGTTCCGACTGTAATACAAACAAGGTTTTCACATCCTACGCCGGCACCGTAATTTAATTCGCCAAGAGCTGCTGTTCTTACATCATTATCAACACGGGTAGGAATACCAAATTCTTTTTCCATAATACTTGCGATAGGGACATTAACCCAGCCCGGAATATTAGGAGCAAGTCTTACTACGCCTTTTTTGCAGTCAATCTGTCCCGGAAAACCAAAGCCAATACCTTCAATATCAGCTGCTTTCATTTTTGTTTCTTTCAGCAAATCTCTGATTGCATCTTTCATACTGTTAATTGTATATTCATAACCCATCTCCGCTCTTGTCGGGATAGAATTTGAATAAATAATTTTTCCTTTATCGCTTACAAGCGCGATTTTAACATTGGTTCCGCCTACGTCAATACCAATTCTCTGTGCCATTTATAATTCTCCTTCCTATAGCTCTTCAAATAATGCATAAATTCTAACATAAACAGACATGGGCGTAAAGTTAAAGGGCGCTAAACGCCCTTTTTATTAAACATCTAAATCTTTAACAATATTTTTTATTTCATCCAGACTATCGAGCTTAAACTTCTTAACCAGTACTTTGGCGGCCATTTCATCTATTACCGTATCAACAGTAGCACTTCTCTTTAAATCTGGATAAATCGTTGACATTCGTTCATCACCTGAATATATATTTACACCTTCTCTGACGTAACCAAATAACATTTTCATTTGTCCTTTGAAAGCATCGTCAAAACGTTGTTTATGTTCTTTCGTAAAAATATAGAACGAATAGATTTTGAACAAGCTTTAAAGTTTTCAGGATTTGCGAATGCTTTTTTCGAAACCTGAACAATGCTTACTGACTTAAAATTTGGAGATTGTTTTATTTGCGGGGTCAAATTAACATTCATAACAAATTTCTTTTCGTGTATAGTTATAAAACTTGTGAAAAATTTTTTGCTATCATGGTAAAATTTAATTATGTTAAGACATATCGCACCAATAATATTATTATTAATCTCAAATATTTTTATGACTTTTGCGTGGTACGGTCATCTCAGATTCAGGAGTCTGCCGCTGGTTATTGTAATTCTTGCAAGTTGGGGGATTGCGTTTTTTGAATATTGTTTTCAGGTGCCGGCTAACAGAATAGGGTACAACTGCTACAACGCTGTTCAGCTTAAAACTATTCAGGAAGTTATTACACTCACTGTTTTTGCATTCTTCTCTGTGTGGTATCTGAGAGAAGAGTTCAAATGGAATTATCTGATAGGATTTATTTTCATAATCCTTGCAGTATTTTTTATTTTCAAAAAATAAGGACATAGAAACTAATGAAAAAGATTGCACTTGTAAGTCACGGATGTCCGAAAAACTTAGTTGATTCGGAATTAATATTAGGAATACTTGCCCAAAACGGCTACGGAATTACTCTTAACGAGGATGAAAGCGACATTGTAATTGTTAATACCTGTTCTTTTATTTGTGATGCCGAAAGAGAATCTATCCGTTCAATTTTAGAACTTGTTGATAAAGGTAAAAAAGTTATTGTAACAGGATGCCTTGCTCAGAAGCATCCAGAAGAGTTGAAAAAAGAAATTCCGGAGCTTGCTGGTATTATCGGTACTGCCGATTTTGGGGGCATTGTTGATGTCATTAAAAATATTGACAAAAAATTTGTATCAGAAGTCAGCGAAAAACCTGACTACATTTACCCAGAAAATATTGAACGCCAGCAGATTACCATGGGTGCAAGCTCTTATCTTAAGATTGCAGAAGGATGCAGCTACAGGTGCGGTTATTGTATAATCCCGTATTTAAGAGGAGATTACCACTCAAGAACAATAGAAAATGTTGTTGAAGAAGCAAAAAAACTTGTAAAAAAAGGTGTAACCGAAATTATACTCATTGCTCAGGACACAACAAGCTACGGTATAGATATCTATAAAAAACCGTCGCTTCCAAAACTTTTAGAAGAACTTAATAAAATCGAAGGATTAGGCTGGATTCGATTTATGTATGCATATCCTACACATCTTGATGATGAGCTTCTGGACGCAATCGCAAATCTTGACAAAGTAGTTAAATACGTAGATATTCCGCTCCAGCATTCACACCCGGAAGTCTTAAAACTTATGAACCGTCCGGCATTTGATTACCGCCCGATGATAGAAAATATAAGAAAACGAATTCCGGATGTTTCAATCAGAACAGCTTTTATTGTCGGGTATCCGGGTGAAACAGAAGAACATTTTGAACATCTTTGTAATTTTGTCCGTGATATGAAATTTGACAGGATGGGAGTTTTTAAATACTCTAGAGAAAAAGGCACTCCTTCGTATATGCTTCCGAACCGTGTTCCTGCTAAAATTGCAAACCAAAGATACAAAAAACTTATGGAAATTCAGCAGGAAATTTCAGCAGAAAGAAACAAAAAATTTATCGGAAAAACCATTCCATGTATAATTGAATGCTTTGCTGATGATGGTGAAATTATCGCCAGAACTCAATATGACGCGCCGGAAATTGACGGAATTGTAAATATTCAAACAGATAAAATGGTTGTTCCCGGTGATATTGAAATGGTTAAAATAACAGACGCTTCGGAATACGATTTAATCGGAGAAATATAAAAAGTAAGAGGTGGAAAATCCACCTCTTTTACTTATTGATTAACGATATTCAAAAGTCTTTCCCAGACTTGATCAATAGAACCGTTTGCATCTATTTTGTATAAAACACCTTTATCTTCATAGAATTTAACAAGCGGAGCTGTTTCTCTAAAATAAGTTTCGAAACGTGCTTTTGCAGTATCTTCGTTATCATCTGCACGTGTTTTTAAATCTACACCGCATTTATCGCATTTTCCTGCGATTTTAGAAGGCTTAAATTTTTTGTTGTAAATTTCCCCGCATACAGGGCAGGATTCTCTATAGATAATTCTTTCAATAAGGATTTGCGTATCAATATCAAAATAAATAGCCTTAAAAGAAACTTCATTGTCCTTATCAATATCAGCATTGATTTCATCAAGCATTCTTGCCTGTTCAAGACTTCTCGGATAGCCGTCAAGAACGTATCCGTTTTTGCAGTCATCACCTGCAAGTTTTTTTGCAATAATTTTCCCTACAAGTTCAGCAGGAACTAGCTGACCTTTGTCTATAAAAGATTTTGCAATCTTTCCTTCTTCAGATTCTTTTGCAATTTCTGCTCTCAAAAGCGACCCTGTATCAACATGCGGAAACCCCAAATATTCCGAAAGTCTGTTAGTCTGAGTGCCTTTACCGCATGCCGGAGGTCCTAAAAAAATTAGTTCTTTTTTCATAATATTTTTGCTCCTTCTTAAAAACATTATAGAACAAAAATGATTTTCAAATCGTTATATAAATAAGAAACGGAGGTTGAAATATGAAAAAAGTATTATCTCTTCTGGGGTTAATAGCAATTTTTTCAATAGTATCACCGGCATATGCCGGCGGGCGCGGTGAAGTTATCCATGCCGGCCCCGGAATGCATAGACAGATGCGTCCTCACGGAGGCTGGTATGCTCCGCCTCCACCGCCGCACAAGCACTACAGAGGCTCTGCCGTAATCGGCGGAGTATTAGCCAGGCGCAGCTATTGGGGCCCTGCTTACTGCGATTATAGATTAGGATGGTGCGACTATTATACACCGCAATATAGCAGCAGTATTTACATAAGATTTTAAATAATTTCTTTCTCCCAAACTAAACTCCTGTTACTTTCAGGAGTTTTTATTTACAAAATATGCTAAACTATAGTTATGATTGATTTAGATACAGGAGAAAATATAAAAACTCTATACAGGTTTGTAGAAATCAGGGGCGGAAAGCGTACAGAAAAATTTAAGACTCCTGATATAAAACGCGCGCTTAAGTTCCACAAATGGTATGTTGCAAGATACAAAGAAGGGCTTCTTCTCGAAATCCTCCCTGAAAAAAAAGTTTACGACTGGAAAGAAAAAAAGGTAAACTTTAAATATGACTAATCAAAAATACATAGCATTGATAGACTGTGACAGCTTTTTCGTATCCTGCGAAAGAAAGCTCAATCCCGAGCTCAAAGGGGTTCCGGTTGCTGTCGTATCAGGAGAAAGAGGATGTGTGATTTCTCGTTCCAAAGAAGCCAAAATGCTCGGACTCCCGATGGGGCTTCCGCTTTTTCAGGCTGTACAAAGGGTTCCGGAATGTATTTATATAAGTGCAAACCATTATGCTTATACCAAAATTTCAAAACAGGTAATGAACATATTAAAAGATTTCAGCCCTAATGTTGAGGTTTATTCAATTGACGAAGCATTTGTTGACTTTACCGGCCTGACCAAATTATATAAAAAGAACTATTTCAAGCTTGCGTGCGAATTACAGAAACGCATAGCAGATGAGGTTGATATTCCTGTTACTATAGGTATAAGCCGGAGTAAAACTCTTGCCAAACTTGCTTCTGACAAGGCAAAAAACACCTCGGCAAGGATTGCTGTGATTGGAAAATGCGGAATACACCATCTTCTTGAATTCACTGAAATACAGGAAGTCTGGGGTATCGGCAGAAAGCTGGGAGTAAGGCTCAGAGGTCTGGGCGTTCGAACGGCACTAGATTTTATTAATAAAGATGATAAATGGGTTAAGTCAAAATTCGGCAAAAACGGGCTTACCTCAAAAGCTGAACTGTCTGGCATTATGGTTTCTCCTATAAGCAACGAAGTTGAGCTTCCTAAATCTATAAGCGATACAAAATCATTCCTTGAATTTTCATCTGATTTGCAGTTTTTGAAAAACGAACTTTCCATACATATTCACGAATCATGTGCCAGATTAAGAAAAATTGACTGCAAATGTGCAACGATAGGAGTGCTCCTAAAAACTAAAGATTTTAGGACATTGTACTCCAAAGTTCAGCTTGATATTCCGACAGATTTTGAGTTTGAAATTTCAAGAGCTGCTTTTCCGCTTCTTACAGAAATGTTTAACAGCAGAGAGGTTTACCGCAGCGTAGGAATTGTTCTTGAAGATTTTAGAGAAAAAGCAGAAGAACAACTTACGCTGTTCAGTAATAATGAAAAGAAAGAACAAAATGAAAAACTCGGCCAGAGTCTGGATAAGCTGGAAAAGAAATTCGGCCGTAATATTGTAAGAACAGGGTTTACAAATAAAGAAGTGCCGTTCAAACAAGGTTTTCTAACCAGTCCGAAAGATGTTTAAATTATTTACCGCGATACCCTATGCCTGCCCTGTAGCCGGAAATTGAATATAGAGCAGGAAGGGCCGGCTCTATCCATTTTAAACCGGACATAACAGCCACTGTTGCGATATCGTCAGAATGAAGACAAATATCAAGAGGTTCCGGCTTCCTGTCAGCTTCATTACAGTTTTGATGTTTAAAACACCTGTTTATAACTTTTCTGCCAATTAGATTTGCAATCGCACTGCCACCGATAACTCCAGTTAATATGATACCCGTAACCATACCGAGTGCCCGCGCAGATTTTGATTTTATATTCATTTTTTCCAAAATTCCCAGAGCAGCTCCGGCACCTATATTGCATAGAAAAATATTTGCCAGATATTGATATGCTCCCTCTTTAATTTTATTAGGTATTTTATCCCTGTAATCATCACAGGTTAGTCTGTCACCTGCAATCCCGCCTGCTATTCCGCCAAGCACCGGAATTAAACCAAATACGGACAAACGGCCGATTTCCGAAAAAATATCCTTTGAAGAAATATTTTCAGGCTCAGGAATAAGCTTATTCAATAGCTCTTTACCCTCCAGCTCCTCTGAAATAGTTTTCACCTCTTTCATATTCAATACTTCTGTCTTTATCTTTTGAAGGATTTTATATGTCTGAGAGCTAACCTTATTTTGGGAAACAAATTCATCTACCAATCGGGTATTATACTCCTTTAATTCTTTTGATTTGACTAGTTTGGGCGCAGTCCGGAACATTTTGGAAATAATTTTCGGCGCGTAAAGAGAAGAAGCGACTGCCCCAAACATTGTCAGACCATTGCGGATAAAAACTTTTTGCCTCTTGTCCTCAGGAGCTCTGTATGTACTATCAAGCACAATACCGGAAGCTGCCAGAGATAAAAGAGGAGGTACAGCACGTGAAAATCTGCTGACTAACCTCGGTTGATCTAAATATTTTCCAAAAACTTTTAATGAGTTCATTGTACGGCTTTCCTAACAATTTTATTAAACTCATTGTAAGGCAATCCTAACACTATGTCAAGTAGAAATATGTTTACTCCTCTTCAAACAAATCAAAAAAATTATAAAATTGAAAAGGGTATTTCAAAGCATACTTTTCAAGAAATTTAACGTATTGAAGCTGAAGTTCCTGTAATTTTTCATTTCGTTTTGATTTATCTGTTACGAATTTTTCGGTATAAACTTTGTATTTTTTACCCTCACTGACACAAACAATAAAATAAACCGGTACATCCATCATTAATGCAAATTTTAAAGTTCCAAGAGGAAATTGAGCTTTTTTACCGAGAAAATCCGCAGTGTATGTCCTGTTTTCATTTTGCGCGGATACCCTATCTCCTGCCATAAAAACAATTTCGCCATTTTTCAGACGTTCTGATATAAGAATTGAAACCTGCGGATTTATTTGTTCTACAGGAAAAACATCAATATTTAGTTTTATCTCAAGAGTCTTAAGAAAATTATTAAAAATTTCACACGCATTTGATTGCAGAAAAACATTAACCCTTTGTGGATTTGGATATTTATCAGACTGAAAAAGCGAACGCAGGATTTCTACATTTCCGACATGGGTTGTTATAAAAAAAGCTCCTTTATATACTTCCGGTGAAGAGAGCTCAAACCTATCTGGATTAAGCTTTCCAAGACACGAAATAAATTTATCCACAAGAGAATTTGCATAGTTTAAGAATTGTATAAAAGAGGAAATTATTACAAACTTATTGTTTACAATTTTCAAAAATTTTTCAGAAGCCCTTCTTTGTTCTTTTGCCTTAATAAATACAATAAGTGCGACAAAAAAAGCTATTATCCTTACAGGAAACTCTCCCAAAAACTGATAGATATATTTTGTAAGCAGAAGTCTTTTTACTCCTGCTCCCTGCTCTGAAAGCTGAAACCATTTTTTAGACATTTTTTACACACTCCAGAAGCGTATAGTCATGTGCTCCAAGTGCATCGTAGACCGCATTAACTTTTAACCCTGCATCTTTTATAATAGTTTCCATCTCGCTGAATGAATACATTTTGCTGCAGCCGTTTGCCATACAGGTAAAGTACAAAGAAGTGTGCACAAGCGACAATTTAGCACCTTCAAACTTCTGGCGGTCTATAAAAGGTTCAAGGATATAAATCTTTGTATCATCTAAAGCTGTTTTTGCAACTTTTTCTAAAATAAACTTTATCTGCTGCGGAGAAAAACAGTCTAAAAACTGGCTCATTACAACAGCTCCTGATATCTCCGGAAGATTATCAGCTTCTTCCAAAATATTTGCAGCATGGAATTTACATCCGGCAAGCTCAGGGTCATTTTTTATTACCTCAATATTTTGCGGAAGATCAATCAATGTAAGGTTAATATCTTTATTGTACTTACGGCATACTTTTTCGAATTTGCCTGTATTTGCACCGATATCAAATATTTGGCTTACAGGAGTTATAATTTTATATACAATATCAAAGCAGTTATCCGAATAATAATGGTCAAATTCGAACCAGCTGTTTTTCATATCTTGAGGCAATTTAGAGAGATACGGATAAATTGTCGCTGCATCTCCAAACATTGCTTTAAGCCCTTTTGGTTCGCCTGTAATAAAAGATTCAGTAAGCTTTTCAGCACCTTTATAGCATACATCCTTTACGAAATTAAAATTCACCCTTGTCATTTCATCATACAGAAAAGCTTGCCCGAGAGGAGTTATTGAATAAATTCCGTCATTAGAATTAACAATTCCTGAAGCTTCTGCGACCTCCAGAAGAGTAGAAACTGTATATTCAGAGAGATTGAGTTCTTCTTTCAAAACATAAATACATTCCGGCCTTGAATCAATCTGCTTTAAAAGTCCAAGTTCCAGCATAGCAGAAACAGCCTGAAAAGTAAGCGGAGCAAAAGCTATCTTTTGAGCATCCGTAAGCGCAGAAATAACACATTTTTTATGTTCATCTCGTTCCATGATTTGATTTTATCATAAACAGGCTCAGGATATATGAAGCCGTAATACCGATAAAAAGAGTAAGTCCCAGCGAACTAATAAGCTTGAAGCTTGTAAACGACAAAAGAAGGAATGAAAATGCAGTAGAGGCTGCTGACATAAGCACTGCATCTTTAGATTTTTCTCCGCCGTTAAGCCTGAAGATTGAATAATCAAGGCTGAACCCGAGTATCAAGAATAAACCAAGTATATGAAATAAGTTTAAATTTACTCCGCAAAGGCTCAGCAGAGCGACAGTAAAAATTATACCAAGCAAAGGCGGCATTGTAATCTTAAAGGCATTTTTAATACCGTACATTATGCTCAAAAGAAGAAAAAGCATGGCAAAAACACACGGCAGAATAGTGAAACATTCCAGCCTTAGTCTTTTAAGGATTTTAGAAATTTCATCCGCAATATTCAAACTTCCTTTTACCGGCTCATTTACCATCATAAATGAACTATTTTTATCAAGCTCAAATTCTGATACCAGAGGAAAGTTTTCCGGATTATACAGAACAGGCTTTTGAGGCTCAAACTTTGTCCCCAGTCTGCTTTCATATTTTTTTAAATCATTTTTATACAAATCTTGAACAAGTGTAATATTCTCCTGCTGGCGTTTTTCAGAAGAAACAAAATTACTAAGGCTTAAAGAATTGATATTTTCCCTTTCGTTTATACCTTCTGTTTTTTGTAAGATTTCATTTATGTTATTTCCATGTATAATAAGAAACTCCGGAGTAACAGGATTAAAAACTTTCTGGTACAAATTTTCTGCTGCAAGAAGATTTTTAGGCGGAACGTACAGATTTTTGATATTATCATCAAACTTTACCCTGAAAATTCCTGCTGCAATAACGACAAAAACAACAACCAGCAAAGCCTTTTGAGGCAGCTTGATTTTTTTGAAACTATTATGTTTAAATTCCCCGTCTGACAGAACTAAGATAACAAAAAGCCAAACTCCGATTAAGCCAAACGATGTAAAAATTCCGATTTGTCTTAAAACTTCTATATTTGAAAACAACAACCCCCAGAATGCACACGCAGTTGTAAGCATTGATGCAGTCAAACTCTTTTTAAACTCTTTATCATTTCCTGTCAAAAAATAGTGCAGTGAATAATCAAGGCTTATCCCGATAAGCGAAGTTGAAAAAACAAATGTAAGAACATGGAGTTTTTTAAATATCAGAGCAGCAGCTGAATACCCGAAAAGGAAGCCGAACAAAATACTGAATGCTACAGGTATAACAACTTTAAAGGAGCGGAAATAAAATCTGCAAAGAGCTGCTAATGCAAGCGTTGAAATAATACAGATAATATTAATTTCAATATTTGATTTTTTGCTTGCATAATACGAATGTACCGGCGTTCCTGTTAGATAAATCGTTTTGCCTTTAGCAGCTTCAATAATTTGCTCCAGCTCATCATTGCTGTTTACCTGTGCATGTAAAACCGAATAGTATTTTCCCCCGAATTCTTTTGTATCATTTTCAAGAAACTTAGAGTTCGAGAGTAAAAAATCCGTAGCCAGAAGATAAGGGTCTTTATCCGGCGGGGAGATATAGATACCGAGAGGGTTGTATAAAGATTTTACCGCTTCTTCCTGAACTTTCTGATAACTCTTCTTTTTCAACAGTTCACGCATATTATTTGACAAAAAATTTCCGGGATATTTTGAATAAACATCAGTAACTGCTGAATAATCCGTTTTCATATCCGGAAATTCCGCCTTCATATCCTCAAGTTCATCAAGAGAAGATGCTTCAAAAATAATATTAACCTTTTTAGAAGACAAATTTGCAAGCTTTACCAGATAACCTTCTGCTGCGGAATGCGGACTTATAAATGCATTCATCAGCTCAACTTCAACAGGCTTTGCCTGAACAAAAGCCAAAATAAAAAGAATTATTGAAAATATTAAAAATATTATTCGCTTCATGATTGAAACCAGATTGTTGTTTTTGTTTTGTCACAGGTTAGTATAACTATTTTATCAATATTTTCCCTGCCGTTAATTTCAATAGACTTCAAATAATCATAAGCCGGAGTTCCTGATTTCGGAATTAATCCGAGTTCCCAACTCTGTGCCCCTCTGTGGAAGTAAAACTTAAAATCCTTTTGCAAACGCGAATACGATTTATTAGAAATTGCAGCAATTACACTGTTTATCTGGCGATACTCGCGCGAAGTATAAGATGTTGTACTCTTTACCGGAAACGTGGTATAAAAAATTACACCTTTACCCTTGTCAAATGTAAAATCTCCGGAAGATTTAAGAAGAATATTGGAAATCTGTTTTTCCTGCCTGAATTTACATTTAATGCTGTTTAATTCAGGAAGCTCTTTTACAATTTTATCGAGCTGAGCTTCATGCTCAAAAACATTTGCATACGCAGGCTGTATTAGAAGCAAACAGATTAAAAAAATTATCCTAACCATAAACAGCCCTTCTTAACTTCTCAGGCGCTTCATACAAAGTTTCACCTGTTTTTACATTTACACCAATCTGCATTGTGCTTGCTTTAAATATCTTTTCGCTGCCGGAATAAATCTCATACTTTATAACAATTGCCGGTTCAATTTCTTTTAGAAAACATTTTACAATAAGCTCTTCGCCAAAGTTTGCAGACTTAATAAATTTCATATCCATTTTTGCAATCGGATACATCACTCCGTCATTATACATATCAGTATAATTGTAGTTCAGCTTATCAAAAAAATCACATCTGGCTTCTTCCATATATTTGACATAATTTCCATGCCAGACAATGTTCATTGGATCTAAATCATAAAAAGGAACTTTTATTTTTATTTCTGTGTTCATAATTTCCCCTTATAACAAGCTCATAGGAGGCAAAATACCGGAAGAATATATAAGATTACCATCATGATATTTGAAACTCACGCCCTTCGAACTTTTTACTAATTCCAGCCGGATGATTTTTGCCGGTTTAATTATGTTTGAATACTTAATTTTCCTGATCTGTCCGCACCTGCAATCCATATTAAAAGCAATTCCGGTAAACCAGTTTGCATAAAACAACTGCACAACTCCCGGAAGGATTGGTAATTTTTCAAAATGCCCTTTAAAAAAATTGCTGTTTTTAATGAAACATAGTTCAAATTCTGCATAATCCCTGCCAGTTTCTCTTGAAATTACAAACGGGAGTGAAAGATTTAGATTAAACATATCTTCAATAAACTCCTTGTTAATCTTTCCGTTCTCTTTCTTAGGAATTTCATCAAAAAATCTCCATCTCTGAGGAACAATCTCAAACTTATTCTTTAATTCCTGTTTCAATTTTTTCACAAGAGTAAGTTTATCATGCTTTATAAAAAACTCTTTGCCATTTTCATCCAGAACCGCAAGTGTTGCGAGCTTACCTTTATGTTCAAAACAATAAACATCCTCAATACCGCTTATATCTTTAACAGCTGCCTCAATGTCATCTAAAATTATTCTTTTTTCCTGAATCTTCAATACTCTTCCGCATCTTCCTAAAAATTCGATTTTTCCATCTTCAAGCTTAATTCTATCCTGAATAATCACAGGACTGACTTTAGAATATGCCGTTTCTATTGTAGTATAACTATCTGCGGTTTCAAGTATTTTGATACCTTTAAAAATCCGCAATCTCTTTTCATAGGGGCTGGTTCTATATGCTATAACACCGGTTTCCGTACTTCCGTAAATCTCAATCACACGTTCGGCAATAGTCAATGCATATTCAAACGTTGTATCTTCAAGCCTTGCTCCGGCTGCAATTATAACCTTCGGATTAACAGCAGGTTTGGCATTAAACTTCCTCATTGCTTCCAAAAAAGAAGGGGTTGTAACAAGAACAGCATTATCAATATTAATATCCTCAGGATAATTTATTCTTGCCTCATACCTATCAAACCCGCAAACATCAGGAAGCATTCTGAAAAAAGTAAAGCCGAAAAGATGTTCATCAGTAGTTGTTGTAATAAATTTAAGTCCATTTTCAAACTTTAATTCTTCATTAATATCAAGACACTCGCGTTTCAGATTTTCAAATGTTTTTACAACACCCTTGCCATCAGAAGTTGTACCCCCGGTTTTAAAAACTATTTCGTTAAACTTCTTTTCCATTCTTCCTCATTAACTCCGCAGGGTTGGCCATCCAGCACCTCTTTTTTACCCCTCTCACTATATATTCTATAATAAAAAAGGTTCCAACAAGAAAATATGAAATAAATCCGTTATACAGCGCCCAAATTTTTTCGGAGGCAAATACTGTTGCAAGCGATATAAGAAAATTCAAAAAAGTAAATCCTGCCCATACATAAGTAAGGTTTCGTGTATAGCGCATAACATTTTCGTCCGCGTCAGGTTCAGCTGCAAGAGCAATTTTTTGTATAACAGTCTTTTCCTGAAACAGAGAAGAAAAAAATACCGCAAAAAAACCAAAGTTTGCAATCGGAGGATAATATTTAAGAAGTACAAAGTCAGTAAAATGGAACAGGGCAATTACAGCAAACATTCCGATAAATGGCGCAAGCGCCTTTATCATTTTACCCGAGAAGCCCATACACAGCTTCCACAACATCATTAACTGTACGGATTTTCTTAAATTCTGCCGGTGATAATTTTTTATCCGTAAACTTCTGCATTCTTACGGCAATATCAACCGCATCAATACTGTCCAAATCCAAATCCTCAAAAAGATTTGCCTCCGGTACAATATCCCCGTCATTTATTTCAAGTTCTTCAACAAGGATTTTCTTTAATTCATCAAAAATTTGTTCTTTTGTAAATTTTTCAGCCATTTATTTTTGACTCCACAAAATCTGCAAGCGTACTAACTGAATAGAAATACTTTTTATTTTCTTCTTTGTTAGATTCCAAAGTAATATCATACTTACGCTTAAGAGCCATGCCAAGTTCCAGAGCATCAATTGAGTCAAGCCCCAACCCTTCGTTAAAAAGCGGTTCATCATCCTTTATATCCGAAGGAGTTATCTCTTCAAGCGCAAGGCTGTCTATTATAAGTTGTTTCAGTTCTTCTCTTAATTCCATACCGACTCCATACTAATATTATATCACAAACCGTATAACTCTTCTTCAATCTTGTGAGTTAACCTCTGTTTTGTAATAATCTCACTTTCACCGATAAAGTCAGCAATATTAATCTCACGCATTTGTTCTATTTCAAAATTCACACACCTGTCACTTACAGCATAAAACGGCTGATTTATAAACAGAAAATCTCTATCCGAAAACATTTTAACCGGAACAATATTTTTTCCTGCATTCAAAGCAACCAGAGAAGCCCCTTTTCTAATCTTCGGAAACTCATCGCGCCGATGCCTTATGCCTGATGGGAAAATTATGACATTAAACCCCCTATCGAGCATCTTCTTTGATTCAGATTTCAATTCATCAAGTTCAACCTCATTAGTAATAAAAATACTTGTTACCAGATTTTTCAAAATCGGATTATGTGCCAGTTCTTTTTTTACAAAACAGGTTGAACGCGGAATAAGCGCAATTAGAATTACAATATCAATAAAACTTGGATGTGTTGATACAATAACTTTATTTTCAATCTTTTCCAAATTTTTTACATCAAGCCTGAAAAGTTTTAAGAACATCATTAGATTGACAAAAAATCTCCACGTGTTGTGAATTATATCAGAACACAATTCTTTATTATTTTTTATAAAAGGAAAGAGCAGAAAATTAAGAATAACAGCTCCTATTCCAAAAATAAAAAAACAAAACACTGCAAGAATTGAACGGATATACTTCATCTAAACCAGCGACCTGTACATTTCCAAATACTTTTTAGCACTTTCTTTCCAGCTAAAATCTGCTTCCATAGCAGATTTTCTCATAGCATTCAGAGTATATTTATCCCTGTAAACACCCATTGCAGTTAAAATAGCATCCTTCATAGCCCAGCCATCATAACCCCAGAACTTAAATCCATTTGAGTTATCAAGCGGATAACCTGTTACAGTATCTTCAAGCCCTCCGGTTGCTCGGACAATAGGAAGAGAGCCGAAACGCATTGCAATTAACTGAGAAAGCCCGCAAGGTTCAAAACGTGACGGCATTAGGAAGAAATCGCTGCCTGCATAAATCTGGTTTGCTAAATCTCCTCTATAACCAACATAAGTTCTGATATTCGGCGTATTATTTGAAAGCCAGATAAAGAGGTTTTCGTAAGATTTGTCACCAGAACCTAAGAAAATAAAATCAGCCTCAAGATTTCTTAAATCATTCTCGACCTGCCTTATTAAATCCAGACCTTTCTGGTCGACAAGCCTTGAAATTAAAGCAATTAAAGGTCTTTCAGGATTGTATTTTAAGCCGAAATACTCAAGAATTTTCTTTTTGCACTCTTCTTTATTTGGTAAAGAATTTATATCGTAGTTTTTGATAAGTGTCTTATCAGTCTTAGGGTTGAAAACAGAGTAATCTATGCCGTTTACAATGCCCAATAATTTATTTGTATGTCCTCTCAAAGTATAGTCCATTCCTTCGCCGTATTCGCCGGTCAGGATTTCGCGCGCGTAATTAGGGGAAACAGCCACAACCTTGTCAGAATAATTAATCGCCCCCTTCATCCAGTTTACGCGGCCGTAATGTTCGCATCCCCATTCGTTAAATACAATATCTTTGCGCATATTTGCAAAGTCAAGAATATCTTCAAACCATACTCCTTGATATGCAAGGTTATGAATTTCGAATACATTCTTAGTTTTTGACCAGAACTCATCAAATTTGTAATTAGCCTTTATATAAAGCGGTATCATTGCCGTGTGCCAATCGTTTGAGTGAATTATATCCGCTCTAAAATTCAATTGTTTTGCATACTCAAGCGTTGCGAGAGAGAATGCAATATATCTTTCGTGCTCATAACGCGGGTCAAGCCAGCGCGGATAAACTTCCTGAAAACAAGAAAAATACCAGTCATTCTGCACAAAGAAAACATTAATGTCTGTTCCTGGAAGCTTTGCCATGTGGAGCTTAAATTTTTGAGGTGATGAGCCGAACGAAATCCACATTTCTGAATTTTCGAGCTCTTTTAACCCCCATTTGTTATAATCAATACAACCGTGAAGCGGAGTAAAAATAGCAATCTCAGCATCCTTCTCCAGTGCTTTCGGCAAACTTCCTACTACATCAGATAAACCGCCGGCTTTTGAAAACGGAGAAACTTCCGCTGCTGCAAATAATATTTTCATATTTTACTCCTACTCTCTCTTTATTTTCTCCCTCTCCTTAGGGAGAGGGTTAGGGTGAGGGGTCAGCCCTCATGCGGAATTATTATAAACCCTTAATTTTTTTTTATCAAGCCTTATACTTCCGGCAAACCTCTATAGCCGGACTCATCAAGCCAGAGTTCTATAAACGTATTTACAGACTCTTCATTCTTAAAATCTGAAATATTAAATACTTTTCCATCTTTTCTTGACTGGTAGATTGCCGCATCTTCAATTGCACCCTGCTCATAGAGGATATAGGCCCGCTTTATCGCCTTAGACTCACACTCGCGCTCTTGAGATTGTGAATTATATGTTTTCCGAACAGCGTGATTAACCTCGTGAAGCAGAACTTTTATCATATTTCCCATAGAAGGTATTTGATCATTCAGATTAAAACGAACATCATCATTGCGGTTATCATAACGCGCAGCACCCATATTAACAGACTCTGTTGTCGCAGACTTTATGTACTCCAACTCACCATCAGTCAAACCTAACTTATCTTTGTTCGCAAGAAGAATATTTTTAGCATTCTCTAATGTTTCTTGAAATTTTTTTGCTCTGCAGGAGTTTTCTCACACATAACAGGCTTAAGCTGTATTCCGCGCCTATCCTGTTTGCTGTTTGCTCCGGAAGCTGCTGCTTCTTTCGCGTACTCTTCATTTGTACTAATTAAATATTTATCTACCAAAGTCTTAAGATTTCCGGTCAGCTTTGAAAAAAACTCCCGCATTTCATCACCGGTCAACTTACCATCAGCACGCTTTTCACCGGCCTCCGACACAGTATCACACTCGGAAAATATTGTATTTAAACCGGATAAATCTGTCTCAGAAAGATTTATCTTTGCCTCTCTTATAAAGTTATTAAAACCTGCTAAATCAAAACTTATATTTGCCATACATTAATTAACGGCATAAATTCTAAAAACTTTAATTTTTTTACAATTATTTACCTAACATTACCATCAACACAGAAATATCTGCGGGCTTAACTCCGCCAATCCTTGAAGCCTGAGCTAAATTCTGAGGTCTGATTTTCTCCAATTTTTCTTTTGTTTCCGTCGATATATGCTTAATCTGCGAGTAATCAATATTTGCAGGGATTCTGTATTTCTCCAGTTTTTCAGCTGTTTCCACCTGCTGTTCCTGACGTTTTATATAACCATCATACTTAATCAAAACTTCCGCTTCATCTGCGACATCTTCCCTAACCGTTTTAGAAATATCATCCAGCTCTCTGAATACATCGTACGTAATATTTGGACGTTTTAGAAGTTCAGCCATTCTCATTCCGCGGTCAATGTGTTCGCCATATTTTGCAAGAACCTCATTTACCCCTTCTGTTGCAGAAAGTTTTGTTTCCTCAAGCCTTTTAATCTCACACTTAATATTTTCCTGCTTATCTAAAAACCTCTGATACTGCGCCTCATCAATCAGACCAACTTGATGCCCGATTTCAGTCAAGCGCGCGTCTGCATTATCCTGCCTCAAAAGAAGCCTGTATTCCGAACGCGAAGTAAGCATTCTGTAAGGTTCCTGAATATCTTTTGTAACCAGATCATCAATCAATGTTCCAATATAAGATGAAGCCCTTGAAAGTTCCAATGGTTCAGAATTATTCAAATATTTAACAGAATTTATACCTGCAATTAAGCCCTGTGCAGCAGCTTCTTCATATCCGCTCGTTCCGTTAATCTGGCCTGCAAAGAACAAGCCTGCAATATCTTTTGACATCAAAGAATGTTTTGTCTGAACAGCCGGAACATAGTCATATTCAACTGCATAAGCAGGTTTAATAATATGTGCATTCTCTAAACCTGGAAGCGAGCGGAGCATTTCAACCTGAACGCATGCAGGAAGGCTCGTTGAAAAGCCCTGTATATAAACTTCATACGTATTCAACCCTTCCGGTTCAATAAAAATATGATGTGAAGGATTTGATGCAAATCTTACAATTTTATCCTCTATAGAAGGACAGTAACGCGGTCCCACACCTTGAATCAAACCTTGATACATAGGCGACTTATCAAGATTAGCCCTGATTATCGCGTGCGTATCCTCATTTGTACGGGTTAAATAACAAGGAACTTGAGCACGAACAGGACGATTCGGCTTAAATGAATAAAAACTCAATTTATCATCACCGGGTTGAATATCCATTTTTGAATAATCAATCGTACGTTTATCAACACGTGCAGGAGTTCCGGTTTTTAATTTTTTTGTAACAATACCGTGTTCTCTTAAAGAAGCAGAAAGTCCTATTGCAGCGCGTTCTCCAAGCCGGCCGCCGGAATACGCCTGCAAACCTACATACATTTTTCCTTCAAGCGAAGTTCCTGTAGTTAGGATTATTGCACGGCAAGAATATTCTAAGCCGTATTCATCACGAGCACCGGTGATTTGTCCGTCTTTTACTATTATATCTGTAATACAGGTCTGCTTAATCCAAATATTTTCAGTATTTTCAAGGATATTACGCATATACTGTGTGTATTCTTTTTTATCAGATTGAGCACGAAGAGCACGCACAGCAGGTCCTTTAGAAGAGTTCAGCGTTTTCATCTGAATGTAAGTTGCATCAGCAACCTCACCCATAACACCGCCAAGCGCATCTATTTCTCTTACAAGCGTAGATTTAGCAGGACCTCCTATTGCAGGGTTACAAGGCTGCAGCGCAATGTTGTCTACATTAAGTGTACACAAAAGTACATTACAGCCCAAACGCGCTGCACTCAAGGCAGCTTCACATCCAGCATGGCCTGCACCAACGACTATGATATCAAATTTGTTATTTAAATAATCCCTGCTAGTCATAAGTAGATTATATTACAAGGAGCAAATATTCACAACAAACAAAAAGAGTTTGATATTTAAAATCAAACTCTTTTGTCTATTATAAATAATAATTACATAGATTTTCTATCTGCAATTTCTTCCATTTTGTGATCTGCAAGTCTTGAATCACCCTTAACTCTTGAGTAAGAAAGATAGCCATTCATTCTATCAATCTTAGTTAAGTTTCTGCTTCCGCATTTAGGACATACATCCATATTCAATTCTTCATGCCCGCAGTCATCACAGTAAGAAAGTGAAAGGTTAACCCCTTCATAGAAACCCATATCCATTGCTCTGTGAACAAGAGTTTCTATAGCCTCTGTATTGTAGTTAAGCGGATATTTTACATATTGAATTTTTCCGCCATTTAGCAAATCCCAGAAACGTTTTTCTAAATCTTGCTTTTGAATAGGTGTAATATCTTCACCGACATGACAGTGGAAACTGTTAGATACATAACCTCTGTCAGAAACATTAGATACAACACCGTATTTTTTACGGAACTGCTTTACTTGAAGTCCGCATAAGTTCTCTGCAGGAGTTCCGTAAATTGCGTATAAATATCCATCCTGTTCTTTGAATTCATTAACTTTCTTGTTAATATATTCCATTACCTCAACAGCAAAAGCTCCGTCTTCAACAAGAGATTTTCCGTTATAAAGTTCCTGCAATTCATTCAGTGCAGTTATACCGAATGAAGCAGTAGCAGATTTCAACAAAGGTTTAATTTTATCATGAATACCCAAATGACCTCCTAAGAAACCACCTTCACAATAAGCAAGCGGGTTAACTGAAGCTTTCATTTCTCCTAGGTATTCATAAGTTCTTATATGAAGTTTTCTAATTAATTCCATATAATAATCTAATACGGCATAAAAATCTTTACTTTCTTTCTTAGCCTTAGCATAAATCATAGGCAAGTGTAAGCTTATTGCACCAATGTTAAAACGTCCTACAAAAATAGGTTTATCGGCTTCGTCAGCAGGCTTCATTCCGCCTCTTTCGAACCAAGGAGATAAAAATGCTCTGCAGCCCATTGGAGAAACTACTCTGCCATACTTTTTATACATAGAAGCTACGTAGCCTTCTCCGGACAAAGACAACCAATCTGGATACATAGCTCTCTTTGAGCATTCTATTCCGGCTTTAAACAAGTCTTCATTAACCTTGCCTTTTCCGTGAAGATTTTCATCATACAAGAAAACTATTTTAGGGAACAATACAGGTTTTTTGCATTCTTTCTTGCCTTGACCGTTCATTCTGATTTTTAACATTGCAAGAGTTGCCATTTTTTCATATTCTTCTGTACCCAGACCAGCTGATACAGTAATGAATGGATAATCACCTCTTGAAGATGCTACAGTATTGAACTTGTATTCCCAGCCCTGAAAACCTTGCTCAAAATCCTTTTGAACATCATTCATTGCTTCTTCTCTTGCTTTTTCAAAAGACAATCCCAGGCATAAGTATTTATTATTTTGTCTTTCAAAAGTTTTAGCTGCATACGGTGCTAAAATCTTATCAACTTCTGCAACGGTAAAACCGCCATACTGCTGACTTGCCGCAGCCATTACAATATCTCCGATTACGTCAAATGCTACGTCAAGAGATTTTGGCTCATTATACCAGAGATTACCCATTTCGAAGCCGCCTTTAAGAACAGAAGCAACATCAAATAAGCAGCAGTTCATTGTATCACGTCTTGCTGACATATCGTGAATATAGATATAACCATCTCTTATAGCCTGTAGTTCATCTACTGTTAAGAAAAACTTCTTGTACAATTCTTTATTAAGTTCATTAAAAATCAAAGAACGCTTTGTCGAAACAAGAGTCGAATCTGCATTAGAATTTTCTTTATCACCTATATACATAATTCTTTGAGATTCTTGATAAACTTTGTCTAACATGTGAACAAAATCCTGCTTATAGTTTCTATAGTTTCTGTAACTGTGAGCGACATTAGAATTAATATGTTCCAGTGCACCTTCAACCAAATTGTGCATTTCTGAAATTGTAACCTCGGTTTTATTCATCCTAACAATATTATTATCTACAAAGTCACATATTTCTTTCAATTCCTCATCTGTTAGTTCTACTAACATTCTTGTTGCTGATTTTTTTACAGCGTTAATAATTTTGTTATTATCAAACTCTTCTTTTGTTCCGTCTTTTTTAATTACATAAACACATTTTGCTTTGATAGGGGTTATTTGCGCTGTTTTCGGCAGTTCATTTATTTTAGACATAGGCGATACAGCACCGCCTTTTATAACATCAGTCGTTGTTTTTGTGGCTGGTGAGGTAAATTCTACGATATTTCTTTCCTTATTTAAACTATTTTGCATTGCCTTCTAAAACCTCCTAATCTACGTTAAGGCGAGCTATTTTTTCTACTCAGCTTTCCTTATATTTAGAGAATAACATTCTCTACCCAAAATCTAATCCTATATTTAAATGATAATTCAAACACCAATACTTATCAACAAATTCACAAAACGTCACAAAGGGGGAAACTATTGTAAACACTACATCTTTACGTTTCGCAACATTGTAAATATTGTTACGTTTTTAGCATGAATTTTTGGTTTTTTTCTTGACAAAATCCAGGATAGTTTTCGATTGTTAAACTGACACTTGTTTTATAAAAACAATCAGACATGCCTTATAAAAAAATTTTTAATTATTTTGCAAGGCCGTATTTCTTTTTCTTATTTGCAGCATATGAAAGCCAATAGCTATCCTTTGTCCGCTCTTTTTGCAGAGCAATACATCTGGTATTACATTTACATAAAGAAACAGCTTTTTGTAAATCTCCCTCAGCAAGCTTATCCTGGTTAAGTTTTTTATGTATATATGAACGGCTGGAATAGTTGATGGCAATGGGTGAACGTCTTATGTTCATATTTGAATAGGCCAGAGCTTTCTTATAATCTTTTTGCATTATACTCGCCGTAACAGCCATACCGTATGAGTTTGTATCCTTAGCTATTTCATACACTTTGTCATAATCTCCATTAAGCAAGTAAAGTATTCCGGCAAAGAAAGGCCATGAAACAAGAATAGAAAAATTATCTGAATATGCATAGCTGCCATTTATTTTATAAGCTTTATCAAAATATTCAATAGCTTTTGCCCCTTCTTTTAAAAACATATAGTTTTTACCCAGCTCGCCATACATAGCACTTTTTTGTTCCCGGGAAATTGCAAGTCTTGCTGCCCACAGAGAGCAATTAATTCCGGCTGGATAGTTATAGTTGCCAAAACTAAGCAGAGATTGGCTGTATAAACACACAACAGCAGTCTGATTAAGCATGAAAAACAGAAATATACTTACAAGAGCAGTTACAAAAATACTGCCAAAACGCTTTTCCTGTTTATATTTCTTAACACCATAAAACAAAACACCTATAAGACAGACAAAAATTAAGTATACTGCCAGATACAAAGCATTCTGGATAAAATTGACTCCTGTCATCACAGCCTCCTTTAATAATAATTAAAAAGGACAGGGTTTATGCCCCGTCCTTTATCATATCTTACGCTTCAAGAATTTGTCTTACAAGTTCGTTTACTGTCTTAGGATTTGCCCTGCCTTTGGTTTCTTTCATAACCTGACCGACAAAGAAGCCTAATAGATTTGTTTTACCATTTTTATAAGCTTCAATTTCTTTTGGATGAGAATTAACAACCTTTTCAACAACAGCCTTGATTGCGCCTTCATCTGAAATCTGGCTCAAGCCTTTTCTTTCAACAATTGCAGAAGCCTTTTCACCATTTGTAATCATGTCTTCTACAAGAATTTGTTTACCAATGTTGTTTGAAATAGTGCCTTTTTCAATCAGGCTGATTAATTCAGCAAGATTTTCAGGTGTTAATTTTGTATCTGTAATCTCAACTTTATTTTCTTTTAAGTATGCAGCGATTTCGCCCATAATAAAGTTTACAGCAATCTTTGGAGTCGCACCGAGTTCAAGCACCTTATCAAAGAACAGAGCTAAAGGCATTTGTTCAACGATGACGCAGGCATCATATTCGCTCAAACCTAATCCCATATATCTCTGACGTTTTGCTTCAGGAAGTTCAGGCATTTTTGCCCTGATTTCTTCAACCCATTCTCTTGAAATTTCAAGCGGCATCAAATCAGGTTCAGGGAAGTATCTGTAATCGTGAGCATCCTCTTTTCCTCTCATAGAGCGTGTTTCTTTTAAGTTATCATCCCAGAGTCTTGTTTCTTGAACAACCTGTCCGCCTTCTTCAACAATCTCAATTTGTCTGTCAATTTCGTACTCAATAGCTCTTTGCAAAGCAGAGAAACTGTTTACGTTTTTTATTTCAGCTCTTGTACCAAATTCTTTTGAACCTTTTGGCATAATAGAGATATTAGCATCGCATCTCATAGAACCTTCTTCAAGGTTTCCGTCGCATACGCCTAAGTATCTTACTATTTCACGAAGTTCTTCCATATAGTTTCTGGCTTCTTCGCTTGAGCGCATATCAGGTTCAGAAACGATTTCAAGGAGCGGAGTTCCTGCTCTGTTTAAGTCTACGAGTGAGTATGTTGCACCGTTAATACCGGCTGCACCAACGTGAACAAGTTTTCCTGCATCTTCTTCAAGATGCGCTCTTGTTATACCAATTCTTTTACCCTTTACGTTAATATACCCGTTAACACAAATCGGCTCATCGTATTGTGAAATCTGATATCCTTTCGGAAGGTCAGGATAGAAATACTGTTTTCTGTCGAATTTGCATCTTGAAGGGATTTCGCAATTCAAAGCAAGTCCGAGAAGAATACCCATATTTACGCATTCTTTATTTAAAACAGGCAGAACCCCCGGCATACCGAGAGTAATAGGGCTGATCTGCGTATTCTGTTCATTACCGAATTCTGTTGAATCAGGTGCAAATATTTTTGATTTTGTTTTAAGCTGGGCATGAACTTCCAGACCTATAACAACTTCATACTTATCTCTTAATTCTGTCATAATAAATCCTCACTTTATACTTAAATTTTATCATAAAGATACGTTTTTCAAATGTTCAATCTTTATTTCCGGCTTCAGAAGAACAGAAACCGCATCTATTCTGAATTTTTTATACTCCGGATAATCTTTCAAATACATAAAAATACCCTGTTTTATGTGATTGTATTTTGTTCTGGTTACAGCCTCAAAAGGATGCCCGCAAACTTCTGTTGTTCTCGTCTTAACTTCTACAAACACTAACGTATTTTTATCCAGTGCAATAATATCGATTTCGCAAAATCTTGAAAACCTTTTGTTACACTCAAGTATTTTATATCCAAGCTTTGAGAGATAATCTCTTGCCAGTTCTTCACCTTTTTTACCAACCGAAATATTTGACATAATACCTTATTATTTTTCTACGTAAAATAAATATGAATCGCGTTCATTAAACGAATATTTTACATTTTCACCTTTCAACCATTCGAAAATCTGAGGATAAAGCCTGAAATTGTTATAGTCCTTAACCAGATAAAACCAGTATCCTTTCCCGTTTTGAAGTCCGTTTAGATAATGGAACACCGCTTCTTTTTCAGTAGAGGTCAACGGCATTTCAAAAATATTATCCGTATAAAACCCGAGTTTATTGGAATAAAACAAATAACTTGGTGTTGAAGCTGAATTACAGAGAACAATATCCTTCTTGGGATTAAATTTATCTTTTATTACCTCAAGTAGATTTTTCGGCGAGCAGGAAACGAAATAGTCAAAAGTAGTTATATTTTTCATGTAATTTAAGTCATATTTACAAAAACTAAAAAATACAAGAACAACAGCTGCAGCAATCCATTTTCCAGTTTCTAAAGGTTTGAGCATAAAGATAATCATAACCGGAATGAAATATAAACCGACCCGCCCGCTAAGAGGATAAATATGCATAAATGCTGCCATAAAAACAAGGAGCAAACTTAACAATATATAACTGCATTTTTCTCTAATAAACAGGCAAATCCCCCAGATAAAGAGAATAATTGCCGGTAGAGAAAAGGTATTAGGAACAAAATAAAACTTGATATTCAAGACCAGAAACCTTAAAAAATCGCTGAAAGAAAATCCAAAAAAGCCATCGTTCCAGTAATTCGGGAAATGTGTATCCAAATCAAGCTTCGCAGGTGCCAGATTGAAAAAATAATACAGAATCATCGTTGCAGCGAGAGGTAAAAGAAGTTTGAATGTGTTTTTAAAATTTTTCAAAAGAAACGCGCCTATAAAAAACAGTGACGGCAGAGAAATAAAAGGCAGAATACAAATACCAACACCTGTAATAATAAGCTTTTTTCGGTCGAATTCTTTTATTTTCGGGAAATAATACAGGCAAATACAGGCAATCAGGACATCTGTGGAATACTGTTTAAAAATACTTGAAAAAGCAATTAAAGGCTGGCATATAGCAAATATAAAAACAGCTGCTAATCTTGTGTAATTTTTCTTGAAATACTGTGTACAGCATTTATAAAAAAAGTATATTGCTGCAACAGATGAAACGAATGGAATAAACTTTGCAGCATGTTCACTGAATCCGAAAACAGCAGTAATCATCTTTGTACAAAAGATAAAGAGAGGCGGTGCTGACTGTGCGCTTCCAAGAAACAAAAATGATTCCCAGATATTTTTATTCAGAATGCTTAACACAAGCCTGCATTCATCATCAGAAAATACATTGCTGGCAATATAAAGTTTAGCGCGAAGGGTTAAACCTAATAGAAAAAACAGAGCCAATAAAGCAAAATATAAATATTTCTGCATCTGCTTCATCACATAAACCCCCGATACAAAAAAAAGCCTTAACGGCTTTCTTAATTTTTTAATGGAGCGGGAGACGAGGCTCGAACTCGCGACATCCTCCTTGGCAAGGAGGCATTCTACCACTGAATTACCCCCGCGAATAATTCACCAAGCTGGTGGGTTACTTTAATCTAAATCATTTACCCCCGCTCGGTATATTCTTATAATACATGCTAAGTTTTTAAAGTCAAGAGCTACATTTTGCCAAGTGAACTGCCATGTCCGCCGGAGGGTAAAAACCTTGCCTCTACAAACTTATAGTCCTTAATTTTTCCCATACGGTTTCTTATTATCTCAAATTTTGTATGCAGCATGTAAATTATTCCATTTTTATCTTTTATCTGCTTTGAGTTATTCTGAACAAACTTTAAACCTTCCCTGTTATACAGTTTTATCGCTTCCATGGTTTCCGGAGAATATGGTTTGTTCAATAGTTCCCGCGCATTGCTCTTTGCACGTCCTATATTTTTAGCAAGATTATTTTCAAAAATTCCGACATCTTCGCCGGAAATAACATACGAAACAGGAGCAGCATCTGTTCTGTTATAAAAAGATCTCACGTTCGGATTATTTCTATAATCTGCATCACAAACTCCGATATATGCTCTCAGCCTTTGTTCAAGAGGCTCCATAGGTTTTGTGCTTGATACAAGAGGTTTGTTCAGCATTCTTATAATCTTACCCTGAAGTTTCTTTACAATCTGCAAATTAGCAACAGGAGCGTAACTCCCGTTTGTTTCTGCGACCCAGTGCACTACAGGATAAGTTGATTTAAAATTTGTATTATTAACAGGTTGAATGTTCATAGCATATTAAAACCTGTAAAAAAATTTTTTGCTAAAAGTGGAATCCATCCTCTTTCATTCTTTTGATAACTTCTTTAAGCTCATCTTCCGAACAAACAATTGATGCTCTGAAAAATCCTTTTCCGTTATCCCCGAAAGCATCCCCCGGTACAGCGATTACTCCGGATTTATACATAAGCTCATCCGTAAATTCAACAGATGATTTATATCTCGGAGGGATTGGAAGCCACAGATAAAAAGTTGCATCAGGGATATTAAAATCACCCCAGCCAAGTTCTTCCCTGAGCCCTTTTACAAAAACTTCCTGATTTTTTTTGAACCTTTCATTAGCTTCTTTAATATATTCTTCTCCCTCTTTGGAGTTCAAAATTTCCGCACATGCTTTTTGTAAAGCTTTAAACAGCCCTGAATCTAACGTTGATTTTAACTTACCAAAAATCTTTACAGCTTCAGAGTTTCCGCAAATCCAGCCCAAACGCCAGCCTGTTATTGCATAAGGTTTTGAAAAACTGAAAAATTCCACAGCAATATCCTTTGCTCCTTCTATTTCCAGAATACTCATTGGTTTAAGTTCCGGTTTGAAGTACATGTCAACATATGCAGCATCAGAAATTAATAAAATATGGTGTTTTTTGCAGAAGTCAACAAGACTTTTGTAATACTCGCGAGTTGCAGTCGCACCAAGAGGATTATTAGGGTAATTAATTAATAGAGCTTTGACTTTTTTAGGATTATATCCCTGCTTAATCAAATCTGCCCACACTTCTTCCATATCAGGCATAAAATTATTTTCCGGAGTCAAAGGAACTGCAAAAGCTTTCCCGCCGGAAACCTTAACCATCTCCCCGTAAGAAGCATAGCCCGGATCAGGTATAAGAATAATTTCTTTGTCTTCTTCCCTTGTAGTCGGATTAATTAAAACTCTTATAAAATTAGCAAGTCCTTCTTTTGAACCAATAAGCGAGAAAATCTCGGTATCAGGATTTAACTCAACATTAAAGCGTTCTTTCATACGTTTTGCAACCGCATCACGATAATACTTTTCACCCTTTGGAGAGGAGTATAAATGAATACCATTTTCGTCAAGTGCAGACTTAAGGCTTTCTGTCAAAGCCTTTGGCGGAGCAGCAGTAGGTGCACCCATTGATAACATAATCGGTGCTCTATTCTTTGCTTTCAACTCCGGCGTTATCTTTGCTACAGTTTCTTTTATACGGAACATAATATATGTTTCCAGTGATTGTACGTAGTCATTAAAAAATTCTTGCATAATAATATTCCTTACCATTTAACTTGTAGGAGCAATGTCATTCGGTTTTAATTATCTTTTTACCCCTTTACCCCTAAAGAATATTATATAACAATTTTATTTAATGTGAATAGTTTTTTATCGCCGGAATTTTTATACAATTATCCAAGTATTCTATAGTGCTTAATTTTTCATTATACAGATATTTTATAAAGTTAAGATAGGATATATCAAAAGAGCTCAGAAGAATATTTATCTCGAACCCTTCAGAACAAAAAGGTTCGTAATCATAAACAACATAGCTGTTATATTTGCTTTTCCATTCCTTGCGTTCAATTTTGCAGTTGTTTTCTTCTGCGACATCTTCAACCCAATTAACGATATCTTTGCTGATGTTTTTTATTTCTAAATATTTATTCTGAAATTTTTCCATAACTACATATCTCCATACAGCAATTGTAAAGGTTTATTCACTAACATAAATTACCTGTTAGTTTAGTTTTTGGGGTTACACTGTTAAAAGAAAGTCTATTAGAACTTAGTGCAAGACATTAAATAAATAATTCAGGCAAATAATCCCAACTGTTAAATTTTGGTTAAGAAATCCGGACTTATAAATAAACAGAGTAATAATATTAGTGTTGAAAGTAATAGATCTGAAAAATGAAAGGAGAATATTATGAAATTCTTAATTAAAAAATCACCGGACGGTTTTATTAAATCAGTAAATGACGAAATCAGCTCTATTCTAAACAGAAACTTTGACAGTTTCTTTCCTGAGTATATTTATAACGAAGAAATAGATAAACTGGCAATGCCTGTTGAACTGCATGAAAAAGATAAAGAATACACTGTTAAAGCAGAGCTGCCTGGTGTTAAGAAAGAAGATTTAGATATTGATATAGACAAAAACCATATCACAATTAATGCTAAAAAAGAGGAAGAAAACAAAGAAGATACCAAAGGTTATAGAAAATCAGAATTCCGCTACGGCGAATTTTCAAGAACTGTTTACTTCCCTCAGGAAATTGATGTTGAAAAAACATCAGCAAAACTTGAACACGGTATTCTGCGTATAGAAGCACCAAAACTGGCAGCAGAAAAAGAAGGTATAAAAAAACTTACTGTTAATTAATAGAAAGGCCGGACTAAAGTCCGGCCTTTTATCATTTTGAAACCAAAAATCCATAGCGAGGATTTTTAAAAATTTCAATGCTGCTTTTTATTTCACCAAGAAATTTATATTTCAACCCTGTTCTATCAATCAGAGTTTGTTGAATTTTTGCCTCCTGCTCTCCTTGATTTACAATAAGCATTTCTTTTTTCAATATTTCACATGCGTGCTCCAATAATCTTTGAGGCATAAAATACTTTTTAGGCAGTCCCCATTGCTCCAGCGGATAAGGTGTTACAAAAGGCAGAAGCCAGATAATATAATCATATTTATCTGAAATATTCATCAAATCATCAGCATAATATCTAACACCTTCAAGATTTTTTATATAGAATTTTGCAGCTTCAAAACGCGAATATAAATTTGCATAAAGTCTGTAAGCATCAATTTCCACACCATCAAGAGTTAGATTATCACAATATTTTCTAAAAAAATCATACTCGCCTTTAACATACGCCCAATTTTTTGAACCTATATCAAGAATTTTCAAACTTCCTTCAGGCTTCGGATTCATATAGCGCGTAAGAATATCAAAAACATACGCAGCCTCGTCATTATTTACTTCACCTTTATAATTTTTTCGAGAAAACTTTGTATGTGAGCGAATATAGTAATCAACACTGTTTTTCAAATCCTTGAACATAATATTCATTAAACCATAACTGTCAAATGCTAGCAAAAATATTTTTTTGATGTTTTGATACTTAAAGGAGATAATTATGAAGATTACAAAAATACAATTAGCCGAAAATAAATACTATTATCAAAACAAAAAGAATAACAAGACAAATACAACCCAAACAATACCAATGCAGATGAATGCATATCAGGATTTCAACATTAATTTCCGCGGCCGAACACCGGAAAATTTTTACGAACAGGAATTTAATGTCCGGCATATGCCTGAAAGGATGAAAAAGTACCTTCAAGAAAATTATGAAGTAAGAAAGCACATTCCGCCGGAGCAAATTATGAATGAAAGTTTTAAGTACCTTGAAGTTACTGAAAATTTTGACGAAGTAAAAGATATTTATCCGGAATTCAGTAATTTGCATGATGCAAATCTAAAAGGCCGAACCGGAATTTTAGCAGATATTAAGCTATCACGCGAACTTTCTGACACCCCTCTTTTTAAGGACGGTTCTGACAATCTGGGTATTTACCTGCTCAGAAAAATTTATCTGGAAGGTAAAACAATAAAAGAAATCAATAAAGATTTCTACGAAAAAGATCTTAACCCTGAGTATAAAGGAGCAATAACCCAGCCGATTACTTACGGCACAACATCTGCATACGGCATTCAGTATCCCAAAACAGATTTTTGGAACTCTTTTATTGCAACAAGAGATGAGTACAAGAAGTTCTTTGTAGATTTGCCGAAACAAAATAAATCACAGTTAAAAAAAGAACTAGTAAAAAAACAACATACGACAGAACCGGAAAAAAAATATACAAGAAAATACGCTTTAAAAAAGTACCAAAAACAACTTTTGAAAGATGACATTAAAAAAAGCAAAGGTGATGTAGAGCAGCTTGAAAAAGCAATCCGCAGACGTTTTACAAAAGACGATCCGGAAGCCGCATTTATCGTAAAATATCTAAGCCCGATTATGACAATTGCGGCCGATAGAATACATCTCTCAGAAGAAGAGAAATTATTTGCCGAAACAAATAAAGACAGCGAAAACTTTTTCGCCCGTTTCTGGAAGGCTAAACCGGAGTTGCTGGAACAATACTCAACAGCAATAACCGATACCATTGAACTTTTCGAAGAAACTTATGAAAGCGGCGGTATGATTCCTGTAAATAGTGAATACCAGGTTATAAAAGAAGGAGTAGAAAACACTAAGCCGATTGACTTTGTACCGCAAAGATTTGTAGAACTTCTTGATTATACTCAGACAATTGTTCCTACTCGCTTACAAAAATATGCAGAACATGAAAAACTCCAGAGCAAGTGGGATGAACACTTCAAATGGCGTTACGGAGAAATAGAAGAAACCGCTCCTGCAATAATAAAGAAAAACGCAACAGAACTTCTAAAAGAAGTTGCGCAGGATAATAATGCTCAAGTCTATATGCTCAAAGGTGTTAATGGAAATGAAGTCGCAATTACCGGTAATTTGGACGAATTCTTAGGAGATTATTTAAGAAAAGAATATTTTGGCTTCCCGCCGAAATTCGTAAATATGCTTATTAATTTTACACTTAAACACCCTATGATGACAGAAAATGCAAAACTCAGCATTGCAACGCGTAATATTGCAGACAAGATTGACGACGAGCGTATACTCGAAAAACCGGCATTAGACAGTATAAATAATTTCATAAAAACTGAATTGGAACTTGAAACTGCTGCCGGAAGCATGGCTGCATTAGATGTATTTGCTTCTTATTCAGCTTCTCCGGAAAAAGTTTACCGCACACTCTATCCGCGCTGCAAAGAAGCTGACTCAAATGAATACAGCATTCAGCTCTTAAAACATAGTGAAGATGCAAAGGTTAACGAAGAACTTAACAGATTATATGACATTTATCGCAAACCTCCTACTCAATCAGAGCTAAATAAAATTAAGCTGAAAATTGTAAGCTTTATCAGAGATTTTGACAGAAGCTGCATAAAATCACCAGAATCTGCTATATATGGTATGCATGGACTTGCAAGCAACATAGAGCAAATTCAAGGATTACTCAAAAATAATAAACAAATGGTTCCTAAAATGAACAATCTTATATCTAAAATAATTTGCGACTATAAGGTATTCTACAGTAAAAGCTTACTTTTTGGACAGGAAAACAAAGCTCAATATAAAGCAAAAGCAGAAATTATATCAAGCAATGTTATCAATATATTAATAAACAAAGCTCATCAATTATAATAAAAAAGCAGGGATTGTTCCCTGCTTTTTTATTTATTTTATTCAATTATACAGCTTTGAAAACAAGAGTTGCGTTATGACCGCCAAACCCAAAAGAATTTGAAAGTGCAGCGTTAACCTTTTTATCTCTTGCTTTGTGCGGAACATAGTCAAGATTAGCAACATGTTCATCCTGATTATCGAGATTGATTGTTGGAGGAACTTTGCCGTCAGTAATTGCTTTAACACAAACAATACCTTCAACAGCTCCTGTTGCACCCAGCATATGACCGTGCATACTCTTAGTTGAGCTTACAACTAGATTTTTATTCTGGTCTTTATCACCAAAAATCTTAGCAATTGCCTGAGATTCAGCAACATCACCCAGTCCTGTGCTTGTTCCATGCGGATTAATATAATCTATATCTTCAGGTTTAAGTCCGGCATCAGCAAGAGCTAATTCCATTGACTTAATAGCACCATTTCCCTCAGGATCAGGAGCAACCATATCATAAGCATCAGCAGATTGGCCATAACCAACAATTTCTGCATAAATGTGAGCACCGCGTTTTTTAGCGAGTTCATATTCTTCAAGAACAAGAACCCCGGCTCCTTCACCCATAACAAATCCATCTCTATCTTTGTCATAAGGTCTTGAAGCTTTTTCCGGCTCATCATTTCTTTTTGACAATGTTCTTGCAGCAGTGAAAGCACCAATACCAAGTGTAGTAATCGTAGCTTCGCATCCGCCCGCAACCATTACATCAGCATCGCCGTACTGAATTGTTCTGAAAGCATCACCAATTGAGTGAGAGCCAGTTGCACAGGCAGAAACAACTGCTTTATTAACGCCTTTATAGCCGTGTTTCATAGAAACTCTGCCGGAGGCCATATCTACAATAAGCATAGGGACGGTAAAAGGAGAGCCCTTTGTAGGTCCTTTCTGTATCATTGCCATATGATTTTTCTCAAATGTTTTAAACCCGCCAGCTGCAGAACTAACCATAACGCCAATTCTATACGGGTCAATACCGGCTTCATCCAAACCGGCATCAGCTATAGCTTCATCAGATGCAACCATTGCAAACTGAGTAAATCTGTCCATTCTGTTTGCATCTTTTGAACTCATATAGTCTTCAGGGTTAAAATCTTTATCTTTAATTTCACCAGCAATTTTTACTGTATGTTTTTCTGTATCTATAGATTCAATGAGAGAAACCCCGCTTTTTCCATTTAGCATAGAATCCCAGAATTTTTCGACACCTATACCGCATGGAGTTACGACTCCCATCCCTGTTATTACAACTCTACGTTTTGTCATATTCTTTTTCCCTTAAATAATAAATAAGAGGGCGAAAATATATAAAATCCTCACCCTCCTCATATAAATTCAAATCTTACTATGAGTGTGAATCGATGTAGTTAACTGCATCTTGAACAGTTTGAATTTTTTCAGCTTCTTCATCAGGAATTTCGCATCCGAATTCTTCTTCAAAAGCCATAACTAATTCAACTGTATCTAGAGAATCAGCACCCAAATCAGCTGTAAAGCTTGCTTCCGGAGTAACTAAAGCTTCATCGCAGCTTAATTGGTCAACTACAACTTTTTTTACTTTTTCAAATGTACTCATGTTTTTTATCCTCTTCATTATTGTGTAATACACTATTCTATTGAATTATATCATTTAAAGATATTTTTGCAATTAATTTAAGAAGTTGTTACATTTTGTTAGATTTCCACTTGTTATATTAAGTTTTGTAAACACAAATTTAAAACACCTGTATTCCAGTTGTAGTACTTATAGGAGGAGGGAGAAAAAGGACTTGCAAGGCTTGATTATTAGGAGAAGGCAAAAGAAAATTCACAATATTTGATAAAGAAAACCGTCCATTCATCTGGGAAACCAAAACTGTTACAAGAAAAGAAAGTAGAAGTGTTTTTGGCGGCGAAAACTATACTCTAAAACAGCTAGTTACTAAAAACCCGCAATCGCCTGAACTTTAAGCGCAACGTGGCGGGTCTGAATACATAAAATAGACCGCTACAACACATTTATTCAGACCATATGGACCATAGTAAAAACAAAAAAAAGAGGCGGATATTTTCTTCGCCTCTTTTTTTGTTTATTATTTATTAACTAAATCATCAACCCGCCTGCAACTTCTATAGCCTGACCAGTTACGTAATCAGTATCAAGTGCAAGGAATTTAACAACTTTTGCAATATCTTCCGGAGTACCGAGTCTTTTCATAGGAATAGCCTTTAAGTATTCATCAATATTTGCTAAATCTTGAGTCATGGCAGTCTGGATGAAACCAGGGCATACTGCATTAACTCTGATGTTTCTTCCGCCGAATTCTTTTGCAAGAGTTTGTGTCAAACCGATAAGACCGGCTTTAGAAGCAGAATAGTTTGCCTGACCTGCATTGCCGTGACGGCCTACAATACTTGACATATTAATAATAGAACCCTGACGAGCCTTCATCATATGCTTAATTACAGCGTGAGTTACACAATAAGCACTTGTTAAGTTAATTTTGATAACTCTTTCCCATTGCTCCATATCCATTCTTACGAAAAGACCATCTTTTGTAATCCCTGCATTATTAAGCAGAATATCAATTTTTCCGTGTTCAGCAATCATTTTATCTACAGCTGCCTGAACTTGTTCGTCATTTGAAACATCGAATTGATAGAAATAAGCATTTACACCGCAAGCTTTGATTTCATCAAGAGCCGGCTGTGCTTTTTCAGCTTCGCAGATATCGTTAATAATAATGTCGCATCCTGCCTTAGCAAGTTCCAACGCACAAGCTAAACCAATACCGCGAGAGCCGCCTGTAATTAAAGCAATTTTTCTTTCTGTCATTAATCTTTCTCCTTATTTTTTCCCTTTTTTGACTGTTAGTTTTGTTCTGAAGTAATTATTTTACAGTAATTCGGGTTGTTATTTACCTCATTTACAAATGAATCAAAACCAATCCATGCTCTTGAATATTTTTCAGCAACATCTGATGGAACTAGACATTGCAGACATAAAGAAGGTGAATATTTTTCAAAAGAGCATTTTCCGCCGTCTTTACCGTATATAACATAATTCGTATTGTCTTCTGTTGCAATATTGACAGGTGTACAAGACGCAAGATTATTGTTAAATATTCTTTCTACTTCAGCCACGCTATTAACAATCTGAACTTTAGGCGCACCTTTTTTAGTAACGTCCCTTTGGCGGCTTTCAAATTTAGCAGCAGCAAACAATTCATCTTTATGTGCACGATACTCGTAAACCAGTCTTACAAGACCTACTATTACTAGTATTATTAATAAAATATAATGTATTTTTTTCATACTAAACACCAGCCATTTGTTCTTTCAAAGCATTTACTGCTGCTTCCAGAGAAGCTTTATCATAAATATTATAAACAGAAGCTTCAGGAGCAATCTTTTTATTCAAACCAGCAAGAACTTTTCCAGGGCCGATTTCAATAAATGTATCCACACCTTCTGAAACCATTTTCTGAATTGTTTGTGTCCAGTGTACAGAAGATGAAATCTGTTTAGGCATTTTAGCTCTGAAATCTTCGCTTGAAGTTGTCATTTCAGCATCAACATTCGTAATAACCGGCATTTTTGCATCATTCAAGCTTAAATCTGAAACAAAACTTGCAAATTCACTGCCTGCATTTTCCATAAATTTTGAATGGAAAGCACCGGATACTGCAAGCGGTACAACTCTTCTTGCACCTTTTTCCAGCAGAAGTTCACCGGCTTTTTGTACGGCAGCACTGTCACCGGTTATTACAACCTGAACAGGAGAATTGTAATTTGCCACATCAACATAGCCGGTTTCAGAAGCTTCTTTTAATGCTTCTTCAACAGCACCTTCCGGAGCATTAAGAATTGCAGCCATGCTTCCGCCCTTTGTCTGTCCCATTAAGTCTGCTCGTTTTTGAATAGCTTTCAAAGTAGTTTCCAAACTCATTACACCGGCTGTATACATCGCACAGTATTCGCCTAAGCTATGACCTGCTGTATAATCAGGCGTAATGTTTAATTCTGATTTAAAAGCTTCAAGGGCTGCAATTGATGTTGTAACAATTGAAGGCTGTGTATTAACAGTCAGCTTCAATTCATCTTCCGGCCCTTCAAAACAAATTGTTGTTATACTCTTATTAAGAGTTTTATCAGCTGTATCAAAAACACTTTTGGCAGCTTCAAAGTTATCGTATAAGTCTTTTCCCATACCAACAGACTGGGAACCCTGCCCGGGAAATAAAAATGCGACTTTTTTCATATTTTATACTCCTATAAATTAAATTTTAAATCGGTACTAGCAAATACCTTCTCTTAATCTTACGATAGCACCACCCCAGGTCATACCAGCACCAAATCCGCAAAGAATTGCAGTAGAACCGAGTTTAACATTCCCTTTTTCTACGCTTTCAGCCAGAGCAAGAGGAATAGATGCTGCAGATGTATTACCGTAATATTTAATATTAGTAACTACTTTGTCATCAGAATATCCCAAACGCTCTTGTACAGCCTGAATAATTCTTATGTTTGCCTGATGCGGAATTAAATAATCAATATCTTCAGCCTTCATCCCTGCATCAGCAATTAATTGTTCTACATAATGAGGAAGAACTTTAGCAACAAAAGTATAAACACCCCTGCCATTCATTCTAATTCCCTGAGGTTTTGGTTCATACTGTTCCACTAAAGGACAGTTCTTGCCGTCAAAAGCAAGTTCAATAAGGTCACCTATGCTTCCATCAGCTTTTATATCAATTGCAATAATATCATCCACCCCGTCATCAGATGCTGTAACAACCATTGCACCGGCACCATCTCCGAACAGTATAGAAGTTCCTCTATCTTCCCAGTTAACCAGACGTGAATTGTTGTCCGTTGCTACAAGAAGAATTGTTTTGTACATACCTGATGCAATATAAGCTTTAGCAATATTCAAGGCATAGATTAAACCGGTACAAGCTGCTGTAATATCAAAAGCAGGGATTTGTGTAGTTATACCAAGCCTTGTTTGTATATGACATGCTATAGCAGGATATAAATCCGGCGGAGCAGAGGATGCTGCTATAATTAAGTCCAAATCATTCGGATTAATTTTAGCCTTTTCCAGAGCTCTTTGTGCAGCTTCAAGGCCTAAATCAACAGCGTTTTGTTCACCTGATACTACGCGCCTTTCTTTAATACCTGTTCTGCTGTAAATCCATTCATCAGAAGTATCATATAATTTTGTTAAATCGTCATTAGTTATAACCGTATCTGGAATGCTGTACCCGACACCGGCAATTTTTAAAGGAATTGTATTATTTCCCATTGATTAATTACTCCTCTTACCCTATTGGGACGAAATATCCCTACGCTCCGATAGATTCGGAAATCTTTCTGTTTACGCCTGTTTCAACAGCTTCTTTAGCTACTCTTACTGCATTCTTTATAGCATAAGCCCTGCTTCTGCCGTGAGAAATTACAGTAATACCCTTAACCCCTAGAAGCAAACAGCCGCCAAATTCTTCATAATTAATTTTTTCGTAAATTCGTTTCATAAATGGTTTTGCAAGGATACCTATAAGCATTCCGAGAAAGTCTGATTTGAATTCACTTTTAATCATTTTGAACAATAATGAAGAAGTTCCTTCTGTAACTTTGAGAACAACATTCCCTGCAAAGCCGTCACAAACAACTACGTCACAAACATTGAGGAATAATTCTCTACCCTCAACATTTCCCATAAAGTTAAACTTTTCTTTTTCTTCTTCAAGAAGATTATAAGTCTGCTGAGCAAGTTCATTTCCCTTGCCGGCTTCTTCGCCGATATTAAGAACACCTACACGCGGGTTTTCAATTCCCAGAACATTTTTAGAGAATGTCTGCCCCATAATTGCAAATTGTTTAAGCATTTGAGGGGTACAGTTGCTGTTTGCACCGCCGTCAATTATAACAATAGGTTTCTTCATCGTTGGCAGAGTAACTGCAATAGCAGGTCTGTCAATTCCAGGAATTCTTCCAAGTCCGAACAAACTTGATGCCATAGCAGCACCGGTAGAACCAGCAGCAACAAGAGCATCAGAGCTTCCTGTCGCAACTGAATTTACCGTCAATACTATTGATGAGTTTTTCTTTTTACGAATAGCCTGTCCTGGAGCTTCGCCCATTTCAATTATTTCAGACGCGTGGGTTACTTTGATGTCGAGAGATTTTACATCTACTCTCACCCTTCTTTTTCTGCCGGCCTTACCGCAATCAGATAAAAAACCTTCCTGCTGAATTACTTCAAGACAATGTTCAATTCTGTCCTGTTTTCCGACTAACTCCAACGCTACGCCGTATTCTGCTGCTGCCCATACTGCACCTGCAACAATCTCAAACGGAGCGTGGTCCCCCCCCATCGCATCTATAGCTATTCTTGTCATCTAACTCATCCCTTTATTAATTCTTTTCCAATACTAAGCTTCAGGAGTTTCTTCAGAAGCTTCTTCAACTACTTCAGCTTTTTCTTCTGCTTTTACTTCAACTTCCGGAGCAGCTTCTTCTTTCTTTGCTGATTTTTTAGCTTTTTTAACTTCTTTTACTTCTTCCTTAGCTTCCTCAACATAGCCTTCTGCTTTTTTAGAAACTACTTTACCCTTGTATGTTCCGCAAGCTGTACAAACTGTGTGAGTTAATGCTTTTGCACCGCAGTTTGGACAAGTTGTTAATTCAGGCTTTGCTGCCTTCCAGTTTGATCTTCTTTTTCCTTGAGCACTGTGCCCTGTTCTTTTCTTTGGTACTGCCATTTCTATAATGTCCTTTCTAATCTAAAATTTTATTACTATTTACTTTCGGGTTAATTATTTTTAGGATTTATTTTGATGTTTTTAAAAACATCCATTCTTTCATCGTGAACTTCCATATCTTCATCAGACACAAATAGTCCCTCATTACAATTTATACCACAAACCTTTTTATTTGGTAAAGCTAATATTACAGATTGATACAATAAGTCATAAATATCGATTTCTTTTGCGCCGTTTAAATCTGTGATAAACTGGCCGGATTGGAGCTCCAGCTCCTGCGAATACTCATCATAAAGAGAGCGTTTTGCATATGTTTCATCAATATCTATATCAAAATCATAGTCGTACTTATTAAGACATCGGTCGCATTCAAGTTTTAATGAACCGGAAACTTCACCTTTGACTTCTATAAAATCTCCAAGTGATTTTATTTCAAGTTCTGCATCAACTGTGCAGTCTTCAAGTTCGCTAATTTTCCCCTCAAATTTGTATTGAATGGTTTTATCAGGCTCACGTTCTATATCTTCGATTAAAACAACCTTGTCATTATGCATACGGTTCTTCCTGTAAAACAATACCTGCTATCTGGGTTGAAACAAAACAAAGTTTCTTAATCGGCCCCATTGGCTCTTTTTCAACAAGAACAGGTGTCGGGCTTTTCATTAATTGTTTTAATTCTGCATAAACTGCCTGAGGATTTTCATAATACATTACAATTGGTGTTGCAGAACCTTTTAAAAACAATATTACTGCTTGTCTTGTTTTTTGAGGAGTATTAAATTGCTGAACCATCTTGCCTCCTTATAAGTTTTTATATAAATATATTTACCCCTGTATTATAATATAAAAAACAGAAGGGGTAAATATATATGATTGAAAACATGAGCAAGATAAACGAAGTATTGCAGCAAGGCGGCGTTATTGCGTATGTTACAGACACAGTCTGGGGGGTTGGCTGTCTTCCAGACAACGAAGAAGCAGTGAAGAAGATTTATGAGATTAAACACAGAGATGGGAAAAAACCTTTAATTCTGATGAGCGATGAAGTATATAATCTTTTTGATTACGTGCGTCAGCCTATTGAAAAGGAAGCACAAAAATTAATAAAAAAACATTTCCCGGGTGCTTTAACTCTTGTACTTGAAAAATCTGAAAAAACTCCTGACTATATTACATCAGGTATGCAGACTGTCGGCATACGCATTCCTGACAATGAAACTTTTGCAGAAATTTGCAGAAATATTGACGGAAGAGTTCTGGCAACCACAAGCGCAAATCTTTCAGGAGAAGCTCCAGCTTTAACATATGATGAGGCTGTTAAATATATAGGCAGCAAAGTTGACCTTGTAATCCCGTCATACGGACATGAAGCTATAGGCAAAGCTTCAACCGTTGCCGGATTTAAGGACGGGAAACCGGTAATTTTCAGACAGGGAGAAATTACACTAGACTAAGCATTGCGCTCAATTTTAGCTTCAGGAAGTTTTATCTGGTTTCCGGAGTAACTGCTCAGTGCTTTTCCAACATTACGTATAACCAGCCCCGCATCATTGACTCCGGAACTTTCTACTTTTCCTGAGTTCTGAACAGCTCCCGCACCATTTTCTTCGCAGTACTTAATATAATCATCATAAGCAATTGGAGCTTCCTCTGCTTGTTTTTTAATCATTGCATCACCGCGGCTCTGCATTTCTGCAGCCTGCTCATCGGTACTTATGCCATTCTCCTTGCAGTACTCCTGATATTCTTCCATCGTAACAACGCCGTCACCGTCAGCATCCATCTTTTCGTCATAATTCGGATCGCCCTCTTTTGCGTAAACAGCAGGCTTATTATTTGCACTGCCTGCACCGGCAGCAGTTCCTCCTGTCATATCTGAGATATTTTGTAACAACTGCAAATTCAGGGATAAACCATCTGTCATAATTAAATCCTCTCATCTTAGGGTATATATTATAAATTATAACTTACTTTTGACAGTTTGCAATCCTGAGGTTTAAAATAGATTTATGAGAAAACTCACTTTCAGGTTCCGCCTCGTTGTTATTTAATAAATACATTTTTGGCATTCTCCAGAGTCCTAAGTGACTTATGTTTATATTCTGCCAAAACTTTTTGCATTTTATAATTAAACTCCTTGGTGTCTTCCGGAGAAATAATTTTTTCATTTGTAAGAATAGGCTCTTCAAAAATTGCATAATCTTTTAGATTAATCTTTTTTGCCTGAAAAGATTGAGACAAAGGTAATATTCTCATCTCAAATCTCCCTCTACCTTAGCCAAAATCTCATCCAGCTTAGAAGCGTCTTTTACACCGCCCTGTGCAAAATTCGGTCTGCCGCCTCCGTTTGCACCGGTTGCTCTTGCAATTTCGCCAACAATCTTTCCGGCATTTATACCTTTTTTAACGAAACCGTCAGTTACTTTTACTATAACCATTCTTTCATTTGCAAGAACTATTATGCTCTCGCCCAATTTATTAGAAAGCATCTCTATACCGGCTTTAACAGCATCAGCATCAAGATTTTCGATTTTTGTGATAAATAATTTACCGCCTTCAATATCCTGGGCTTTAGAAACAAACGTTGCAAATTTACTTTTAGCCATTTCTGCTTTTGTTTCCTCAAGTTCTTTTTGAAGTTCTTTATTTTCTTCAAGTAATTTTTCAATTCTTGATTCAACTTCATCAAAGTGAACTTTAAATCTTGAAGCAAGTTTATCTATTTCTGCAGATTTTGCATTCAGATAATCAATTGCAGCGTCAGCAACAACAGCTTCAATTCTTCTGGTTCCAGCAGCAATCGCACCTTCTGATACAATTTTTACAAGCCTTAAATCAGCTGTATTTGAAGCATGAGTACCTGCGCAGAATTCTTTTGATATAACTTCTTTTTCTTCTCCGCTTTCATGGTCACAGCTGCAATCACTGCCGCAGTTACATTTAGCTTTACCACCAATGCTCACTACACGGACAACATCTTCATATTTTTCACCGAATAATGCTGTAGCACCGGTAAGTTTTGCCTCTTCAATCCCCATTACATCAGTATTAACAGGAAGTTTTTCACCAATCCATTTGTTCATAATATCTTCAGTCTTTTTAACTTCCTGAGGAGTCATTGCACGTGAGAAGGTAAAGTCAAATCTCATTCTGTTATCTTCAACCTGCGATCCGGCTTGTTTAACCTCATCGCCAAGCACTTTAATCAAAGCAGCCTGCAATAAGTGAGCAGATGTATGGTGAACTCTAATTTGCGCCCTTCTTGCAGAATCAATCTGAGCAAATGCGTAATCGCCAACTTTAACTTCGCCGTTAACAACCTGACATCTGTGTACAAAAAGATGGTTAACTTTAAATGTTGTTAAAACTTCTGCTTTCAGGTTTTCATTAACTATATACCCGCTGTCGCCGATCTGACCGCCGCATTCGGCATAGAATGGAGTTCTGTCAAGAACAATATCTGTATATCCTTCGCCTTCAATTGCTGCAAGGATTTTAGCCTGTGCACAGTCTACAAGATATCCTACAAACTCGGTTGAGCCAACTTCGTTTTCTACTTTTGCATACTTCATATCGCCTGTAACGGAAATCTTCTCAGCAGCAGCTTTTGCACGGTCTTTTTGTTCCTGCATTGCTTTTTTAAAGCCATTTTCATCAATGCCTAAACCATTTTCTTCCGCGATTTCTTTAGTAAGTTCAAACGGGAAGCCGTATGTATCATAGAGTTTAAAAGCGCTTTCCCCATCGATATCTTTCTTTTCGGATATAAATTCTTCAAGCATTTTGTACCCTCTATCAAGAGTTTTAGCGAATCTTTCTTCCTCTTTCTTGATTACATCAATAATTTTTGCTTTATTCTTAACTAAATCTGGATAAGCTGCGCCGTAATTATCCACAACTACATCTACGAGTTTGTACAGGAACGGAAGCTCCATTCCTAAAATCTTACCGTGGCGCAGAGCACGTCTAAGAATCATTCTCAACACATAGCTTCTGCCTTCATTGCCAGGGATTACGCCGTCTGAAATAAGAAAAGATACACATCTTGCGTGGTCTGTTATAATCCTAAGAGAAATATCTGTTTTTTCAGATTTCTTGTAAGGAACTCCGCTCATCTCAGAAACTTTATCTAAAATCGGCTTGAGCAAATCTGTTTCGAATGTTGAGGCAACTCCCTGACAAACCATTGTTATACGTTCTAATCCCATGCCGGTATCAACGTTTTTATGTTCAAGAGGAGATTGGTTGCCTTCTTCATCCTGATAAAGTTCTGTAAATACAAGGTTCCAAATTTCAACCCATCTGTCGCATTCACAGGTATCAATACCGCAGTTATCGGAACATTTATACTGTTCGCCTAAGTCATAATGTATTTCAGAACAAGGTCCGCAAGAACCGGAAGCTCCCGGAGGCCCCCAGAAGTTATCCTTTTTGCCTTTTCTTTTTATTCGTTCATCAGGAACACCGATACTTCTCCAAATATCATACGCTTCGTCATCAGTTTCAAAAATAGTTATCCAGAGTCTGTCTTTATCAAGTTTAAGTACTTCTGTTACAAATTCCCACGCCCATGGAATAACTTCTTTTTTATAGTAGTCGCCGAAAGAGAAGTTTCCAAGCATTTCAAAAAAGGTGTGATGTCTAGGAGTTCTTCCAACATTTTCAATATCAGAATCTTTTCCTCCTGCTCTTGCGCATTTCTGGCAGGAAGTCGCTCTTGCCGGATTATAAGGTGATTTTGTAATCCCTAAAAATATTGGCAGAAATTGAAGCATTCCTGCTGTAGTTAAAAGCACTGTAGGATTGTCAGGCACAAGGCTTGAGCTTTCTACAATTGTATGCTGATGCTTGTTTTTAAAATAATCTAAGTATAACTGTCTAATTTCATTTCCTTTTAGCATAATTAATTCCTCTAATTTCTATAAATTAATTATACATCAAAGGAATTTTTATATTTTCTTTTTAGCCTTCTTTTCCGTTATCTTTGCGTTCATCATCGGAAGCAAAATTCCCAGAGTCACGGCAGAATATGTAATACCCGCAGCGTGAGCGAGGTTAAGTTTCCACATATTTTTCTTAGCGAATTTGCTTCCTTTTGCAGCAATTTCATTATGTGTTTTAAGGTTCATATCTCTGAGCCAATGTTTCAAGCCTTTACCTTCTTTTGTGTAATTGAACAAATCTTTACCGTTTTTATCCAGAAGATTTGCAACACCCTTAGCAGCAAACCCTCCAAAAACTAACCAGTTTAAGAAACCTAAATAATCTCTTGTCATTGACTCTCTAAGTTCAGTTCCGTTGTCTGCAGCCATAAACCTTCCTATAATCGTTGCTGCGTAAACTGTTTTTATAGCATTTCCGCTTGTAACAGGCCCTGTAAATTCTAACTTTTTAGCAAATTGTTTGAAATTCTTTACACCCATTACGCTAAATACCATACCTGCCATAAGAACGCTTGCTCCTAGTTTTTTAAATGGCAGCAGGCAATCCTTACGCTTCTCGCCTCTATCAGAAGAAGTATAATCTACATCACCTACAAACCCTTTCTTACCGGTCCTTTTCTCTGTGATTTTTCTGTTAAGCCACTGGTTAGTAAGCCCTAGAGCGCAAGAAGCAGCAATCGCACCAAAAGTTTTTACTTTATTTACCTTATTAATCTTGTTAATTGCGCGTTCAATTTCTTTTCCGTTATTTTTATTAAAAATATCCTTGCCCATATCGTGAGTATCTCGCAATATGTTTTCAAGTTTTGCAGAAAGTTTATGTCCGTCTATGTTTAATTCAGTTTCTCTTTCTGAGCCAAGCGCATTTGCCAGCCGGCGTTCCATAATTAAAAGAACATTTTTCTTATCATCTTTTGTTATATTTTTATCGTTGACAAGCTCACAGAATGTTTGTACAAAACCTTTTTTCGTTTTCAGATTGTCCTGAATTCCCGCATATTTCGGGTTATTCCACTTAATCTTATCCCACTTAGCTTCATCAATCCACTCAATATTTTCCCATTTTATATTCTTAAATTCATTTACCCCTTTGCCGTCACGTCCTGAAATGTTCTCAAGAACTTCGACAATATAATCTTTTGTATTTTTACTTTTATCCCACGCGCACCTTAAAGTTTCAAGAGAATCTTTTGAGTACCAGCTTTCAGGATTAATTTTTACGTCGGGTTCAATTTTTCTCGCAGCTATTTTAGAAATACCCATTGCAAATAAACCTGCAGAAAGACAGTTAATGAAAGTTCCGCTTATTTCTCTGATAAAAGTTTCCGCACCTGCATACTCATTTCTTGCTTTTGTATCATAATATGCCCTTGGAATTACCATCGCACCGACATCAAGCCCAACAGCATTGACCATCTCATTCATATCGCAAGTCCTGAGGGCGCTTGTTACTACCCCGTCCAGAGGGCCTCTAAATACTGCGCTATTTATATTATTTACTTTCATTAATTGTCCTTTCTAAATACAAAAAAAGCCCCGTTTATAAAAACGGGACTTTTCAAAAAACGTCAATTCTGTTACATAAACTTACATACCAAAATCACTCAAGTCCCGATTGAAACTTGGAGCATGAGGAGGATGAATTGTTTGTTAATTCAAAATGTAAGTTTTTCATAATACTGAAAGTATACAACCAAACTAAAAGTTCTGTCAATAGCCGGCTTGATTTCAACTGTACAATATGCTAACTTGAATTATATGAAGGACTCTTTCGGAACAGAAACTCACGCCAGAGAACTTGATATAATATACGGGATACAGCCGGCAAAGTTTAGCGAAGAATATTCTGCAAGCTGCAAATCTTTTAATCATTTCAATATTGAATGGCGTTTTATAAGAAAACAAGTATCGTCATTATTCAGGAAAACTCAAAAGAACAATGATTTTAAAACCATATTATATTTAACACTTGATATTCCTCCGCTGGATTTTATTTCTGCTTTCAGACAACAATATCCTGACAAAGATATAAAAGTATTAATACCTGTTGACAATACTGACGACGCTGAAAAATTAGTTTTTGATTTTGAATACTACCTGCAAAACCGTACGAATAATGCTTCTTTGTATAAAATGAAGCCGAATAGTTTAAACATAGATGTTTACGGACTCTATTCAGAAGCGTTTTCAGGATTTGACCGTTCCAGACTTCAATATCTTGCACCTTTTGTTAAAGCAGCAAGAATTGCAGCGCAAAAACTTAAGCCGAAAATTATTCACGCGAACAATATACCTTTTTTTCTGGGAGTAGAACTCGGCAATAAATCACATTATCCTATCAAGGTTTTACAGATTATTAATGATTTTTCAAAATTCGAAGCAGAAAAAGAAGAGGCTTTCTGGGCTGCAGTTAATCTTGCAGACTCTAAAGGTATGAAAAAGCTGTGCAGTGATAAAATTATAAAAAAATGTATTGCCTCACTATTTAACCTGCATAACACTAAACGGTTCTGTCAGATGAGAGAATGTTTAGATTTTATTTATCAAAACTATTACAAGCTTAGAAAATATCCGGAAAAATGTGATGATATAGATGAAAATATTCTTTTTAACAGATTAAATGCCAGAGTTTTAAAATTATTTCCTAAAATGGCATACGAAAATGATTTATATTACAACACTCTTTTTTATACGCTTAAAAGAGCTGATTTCTGGGCTGTTCCGTCAAAAACATATTATAATAATATTTTGACTAAACCGGAACTTTCCGGCAAAATGTTTGACAGAATATGCAAAACAAAAAACAAGAGTTCGTATGTTTCTTTTGGATGTGAAATACCGGCATCTGCAATATACAGACCTTTTACACAAGATGACTTTAGAGAGTCGCGTTTTAGAAATAAAAAATATCTTACAAGAGAATTTTCTAAAGACAGGATAAGAACACGTTTTATTGACCCTAAATTCTTTAAGTCTGATGAATACACACTTAGAGGATATCTGGATACATTCTTTGATGCCCCGCTAATTTTCTGCAAATTATCGACAAATATTTTTGCTGATGGAACAGATATAGCCCTGACTTCTATTATAAAATTATTAGAAGAATGTAAAAATGTACAGGTGATTATAAATATCCCGAACGGACTTGAAAATAATCAAATTACGAACTGGGTAGAATATCTTGAACAAAAAATCGGCTGTGCCGGCAAATGGCTCTTCATAGACGGCGAGATAAATCTGGCTCAATTCTATGCATCTTCGGATTTATCCTTTTTCTGTGCAAGAAACAACATAACATCTAACGAACACTTTACTGCAATGAAATACGGATGCGTTCCTGTAGCATTAAGAAACGGTATCTATAATGACACAATATCAGATATTTTTGACGATATGACCTTAGGATGCGGCCTTAAAACAAAAACTTCCATCAATACGGAAGAAGATATTTCTGAAAGTTTCAATGCTGTTGTCACAAAAGCACTTAATCTCTATACAAATAACCCTGCAAGCTGGAAACTGCTTATTAAAAATGCCATGAATTATAATGCAGGCTGGACCTTTGACAAAATTGAAAAATTCAACCGAATATACTCTGCGTTATGATTTTCTTGATGTAACCCATTCTGGAAGGAATTTTTGTATAAATTTATACAACGGCTCTCTTCTAAGATTTAATTTTTCTGCAATTGAAGAAATATTATCCCCTTTTGCAAGGCAATTGGCAACAAAATTTTTTCGATATTCAAGTTCTATTTTTTTAGGAGTAACTCCGCTTATTTCTTTAATTTTTTCTGCAAGCAATTTAGCACTTATTTTAAACTCTTTTACTATTTGTGGAGCTGTTTTTCCACTTTTAAGCATTTCGAGAATTTCTTGCCAGTCAATATTACTTTGCGGACGTCCAAGTTTCCTCTTCAAACCTAAATCACCACGCCTGCGTGCAATCGTTGATGCTTCTACGTATAGAATATCTGCGATTTGCTCATCTGTATAGTTTTGCTTATATAGCTCTTCAAGGTGTTGGTCAAATAACACTTTGTTTGAAGGATAAGAGTTCTTTTTAAGCCACTTCCTTGAATATTCTTCGCTGATTCCCGTAAGTTTACGGACTTTTGCACATGGCACCCCTTGCTCTAACAGCGGCAGCGCTTCATTATAAAAAAGCTCACGGTGCTTTTCAGAAGGAAGCTGCAAACCATATTCCCGTATTTTACGCATAATAGTACCTGTAGTGACGCCAAATTTGCGTGCAATCTGTGCAGAAGATTTATCTTTCGCAAGAAGCATTTCCAGCTCTGCACGCGGAATATTTTTTGTACCGAATAAAGGGTTATAATTTTGTTGATTTGATATTATTAACATATTATTGATAAACCCCGTAAAAAATAAATTTGCTGGAAAATAAGAAAATGTCGGAAAGTTTTTCAACTTTCCAACATTTTCTTAAGATTTTTACGTTGCAATCGTCAAGTTCCGCCCAGTGTTCTCCGGCTCACCGCCGCTGAATTCAGGCTTCACTCCGGCTGCCGCATTCTACATCATGCCGCCCATACCGCCCATGCCGGCCATTGCTGACATATCAGGAGCTTTTGATTCTTCCGGAATATCAACAACTGCTGCTTGAGTTGTAAGAAGCATTGAACCTACAGATGCTGCATTTTCAAGAGCACTTCTTGTAACTTTTGCAGGGTCTACGATACCTGCAGCAAACATATCTGTATATCTGTCAAGAAGAGCATCGTAACCATATGCATCTTTTTCAGCTCTTACATTTTCAACAACAACATCAGATTTTGCACCTGAGTTGAAAGCAATTGCTCTCAAAGGTACGTCAAGAGCTGCTGTCAAAATCTTATAACCGCTCTTTTCGTCATCTGTTTCAAATGTAATAGTGTTCATCTTAGATTCAAGTTCCTGTTGAACTCTTATAAGCGCAACACCGCCGCCTGGTACAATACCTTCTTCATTAGCTGCTCTTGTTGCGTTAAGTGCATCTTCAATTCTTAACTTTCTTTCTTTAAGTTCAATTTCTGTAGCAGCACCAACTTCTATAACAGCAACACCCCCAGCTAATTTAGCCATACGTTCCTGTAATTTTTCTTTATCGTATTCGCTGTCAGAAGCTTCAATTTGTTTCTTGATCAAGTTTACACGTTCTCTTACTGCTTCTTTTGTTTCATCACCAACAACGATAGTTGTTTCATCTTTAGTAACTGTTACACGTTTTGCAACACCCATCATATCTGTTGTAATATTTTCAAGTTTGATACCGAGTTCTTCTGTAAACATTTGACCGCCTGTTAAAATAGCGATATCTTCAAGCATAGCTTTTCTTCTGTCGCCAAATCCAGGAGCTTTTACTGCAACAGCTCTTAAAACTTTTCTCATTGTGTTAACAACCAATGTTGCAAGAGCTTCACCTTCAACATCTTCTGCGATTAACAATAATGAACGTCCATCACGTGCTACCTGTTCAAGAACAGGTACTAAGTCTGCAATTAAATTAATCTTTTTGTTTACACAAAGAACATATGCATCATCAAGAACTGCCTCCATTCTTTCTGGATCAGTTACAAAATAAGGTGAAATATAACCTTTATCAAACTGCATACCTTCTACAACCTTTAAGTTAGTACCGAAAGATTTGCTTTCTTCAACAGTAATCACGCCATCGTGCCCAACTTTTTCCATTGCTTCAGCAATTAATTCACCAATTTCAGAGTTGTTACCGGCAGAAATACCTGCAACCTGTGCAATTTCTTCTTTTGTGCTTACTGATTTAGACAAATCTCTAATCTTATTGATTGCAATATCAACAGCCTTATCAATACCACGTTTCATAGACATTGGATTTGCACCGGCTGTTAAATTTTTCAAACCTTCTCTAACAATTGCCTGAGCAAGTACAGAAGCTGTAGTTGTACCGTCCCCGGCTACATCGTTTGTTTTAGATGAAACTTCTTTAAGAAGCTGTGCTCCTGCATTTTCTAAACCATCTTGAAGTTCAATTTCTTTTGCAATTGTAACACCATCGTTAACGATTTGAGGTGCACCAAATTTTTTTTGTAAAATTACATTTCTTCCTTTTGGTCCGAGAGTAACTTTTACTGCGTCAGCAACTGCATCTATACCTCTGAGAAGCGATTTTCTAGCTTCTTCTTCAAATACTATACGTTTTGCCATTTTTATATCTCCTATTACCTAATTTTTTAAACTAATACTGCTAGAGCATCTTTAATTGAAAGAATTTTGTACTCTACCCCATCCATTTTTACATCAGTTCCGGCATATTTAGCATAAAGGATAATATCCCCAACGTTAACGCCCATAGGTTCTTTTTCGCCTTTATCGTTAGTCTTGCCTTCTCCAACAGCAACAACTTCACCCTTTTGAGGTTTTTCTTTTGCACTATCCGGAATAAATATTCCGCCGGAAGTCTGTTCTGTATCTTCAATTACCTTAATAACGATTCTGTCTTGTAACGGTTTTAATGCCATAATATAATCCTCCTATTTATTTACATTTATATTTATATAATAGATTTATATTTTTTTTGAAAAAATTAAGGAAATTTTAATATTTGAATAAAATAGCAAAATTTATTTTTCACGAGTTTTAGGTGTAATATAAATAACTGTGAGGAGTAAATTTATAATGAATATAATGCCTATTTCGACAAACAATTCAACTACTTTCGGGCAAACACAAGTAAAAAAATCCGTTCCAAAGAAAATTCTTACTTATGCGGCCGCAGGACTTACGGGTTTAGGAATTACAGCTTGTGGGCCTAATTATGAAGGTCTTAAGAATTGTGATGTGTTTGAGCATATTGACAAAAAAGAGCTCTTTGAAGCTTTTTCTACAGAGTATTTAAGTAACGTTCAGAAAATCTCGGACACAGAATATACTGCCGATATTGGATATAGAACTACGGGCAACTTTGATGCAGGTGGAAAAGGTGATATACAAGGAAGTATCTATATCAAAAAAGATAAAAATGACCCAAATCATGTTATAGGCAGAGTAAAACTTGTCGAAGTTAATTCATACCTAGAATTTTATGATGAGCCCAATTGCTTTGGTGGAACTACAAGCAGAGCTAACAGAATTACATACAAAGCACCTTATAAAGATTTGCATTTTGATGCAAAATTAATAAAAGACAAAAATAGTGATAATTACAAAGTTCAACTAAAAGTTATAGATGAAAATAACGAATATTCAGAACATACCCTTGAAAAGAACAAAAGAGGTATTTTCTTGGACGGAGAAACTCCGTTTAAAGAGGTTCATCGTGCAGAAAATTTAACAATGTTTGTAGCTATATCAACTGCTGCTGTATTTACACTTTTGGGGCTTGGTCTATGTCCTAGCAAAGATAAATAAATCTCGCACATAGTTCGCAGGTCGGTTTTACTATAACGACACAAATTATATTTCCACTTAAATTTTTTGAAAAATTTTTCAACACTATTTAAACAGTAAGTTTGAATATTAAATAGCAAATTTTATTTTTTCATGGTTTTATATTAAAAAAGGAGTATAATATGTCAGAAATAATGGACGGCGGGATTCGTTTTGAAAGTGTCAGACGCAACGCATACTGGAACAATGCGCATCTTGATACCCGTTTTCGTGTTGCAAAAGACTGCACAGATGATGCAATAAATCATTTAATTGACTGCAAAGAAAATCCGACTATCGGGCTGCTTGCAAGAAAAAAACACCGCACAAATAATTATCCGGATTGCTTTAAGAGAAACCTTAAAGATCTATATAAATCCAAACATGTAAAAGATGCTGATAACGCTTTCAAGGAAACTTTCGTGTCACTTTATCCTAAAACGGGGAAAGCACGCAAATTTCTTATTGAAACTAACAGTATTGTTTTAAATTATGTTAAGCCGATTAGAAAAAATTTGCGCCGAACTCTCTTCAAACTTTTCAACTAATTTATATAGCCTATAGGTTGTACAAATATACCCCAAAACATTAAAAATGTCTTTTTTTTCACAATAAAAAACACCTTGAAACGTCCATTTTTAAAAAATATATGTTTTTACATATATAAATAATGAGGATGTTTTATGAATAATATTAAATCAATTAATAACATTAATGTCCATAGTTTCATCTCTTTTAAAGATAAACAAAATTTCGATAATGCCAACACAACTCCCCCCTCTTTAAAAACAAATACTTTAATAAAAGGGTTAGATGCTAGTGCAAATTATAATAAATATAAAAAAACAAATATGACTGAACATTTTAATATTCCAGATGATATTAATCTTGTTGAAGGTGAAAAAACATTTAATAAAACAACAGGACAGATTGTAATAAAAAATGAAAATATTAATGGAATGAAATTGTATACATACGAAAAAGATGGTTCTTATACATATGAAGAATATGACAAAAATAACAATTTATTATTTTTACAAAGTAAAAATATAAACCCAGACGGAATTTATCTTAAAATTATCAAAGAAAATACTAATTCTAATAACATAGAAGGAGTTCAAGCTTTATACAAAGACGGAAATCTAGAACACGTTGGAAAGTTTAAAACTCCATTAAAAACTTCTGAATCAGGTTTCCCATATGAAGAAATAGGTTATTACCCAAAAACAAAAACTTATTACATTGAAAAAGCTGATGCAAATAATAATATCAGAATGCAAAAATTTGATAATAATTTAAAACCCCAAAACCCATAATTTATCACCACAATAAAAACTCCCTCAAAAGTTCTGTAATCGAACATGTTAGTATTATCACTATCTCTGTTGAGTTTTTTCATAAATCAAGTTGAGTATGAATTATTCAATTTTTGTTAAGATTTCATGTAAAATTTGAAAATATGTAATTATGGTAATATAGAATATTCGCTTGGAAACAATATCCTGCTTAAAAGCATTAGGGATTGCTGGGAAAAGCCAAAATAAAAATAAAATCATTGTAATTAGATATATAAACAATCTAAAATTTTTTGATTTTAACACTACACAAGTTTTTTAGTTTACCTAATTTAGAAAGAATATATTCTAACACAATTGCAAATATATTTATACAAAAGCGGCTGGTACAAATGTTAGTGGATATTATAGAAGAAAATAAAATATAAAAAGCAATTACTTTACTTAGTAATTGCTTTTTGAAATGAAGTTAATACAACAGTGCTAAGATTAGGACCTTCATTAGAAGGGGATGTTGTTCAAATTTCTAAACAAGCAAATCGTTGGACAAAAAATCCAAATGAGTATATTCCAAACTCGCAAATTCCAAGTCATCATATGGTTAACGGTATAAATCATAATCTTCGGGCTGTAGCTAATTAAAAAAAGTATAGTTAAAGCACGTGGAATACTCGGTGGATATGAAGCAATAGGGATTGATAAAGAATTCGCGAAATTAACTCCGATTGTATTGGATATCGAATTCTTGGACGTAATTCATTTAATCCAAACAGAAATAAACCATTTAATATTATAGAAAATGCCAAAATCGGAGATACAGTCATATTAGACGAAGGATGCGCATATGCTTTTCAACAAGAAAGTTTGATATCGTTAAATAATTATAATTTCAAAAATCCAATGCTTGAAATTATAAGAATTCCAAAAGGAGCAAGGGTCTCCAGAAACATGGAACATGGGGGTGAAATTTTAATGCCTAGAGGTGCAGCATATAAATTAATATCAAAAGAAACTACTTCTGAGGGTGAAATTAAAGTTGTACTTGAATATATATTACCAAAATCTAAATATCCCGATGATATTGGGCAAATAGGAAAAATTGCAGAACAGCAGGCACATTCAACAAATGACCTTATTCGAGAGAGTGCTCAAGAAATTCTTGATGAAATATCGGGGTTGTCGTTTTAGTAGATAGGTCGGATTTCAACCCGACAAAATAAATCTTAAAATTTCAAAATGGACTTGCCAAAAAAATCAAAATGGTTGTCAAATAACACAAGTCTACGGATTTTCTTTTCAGAAACTTCGTTTCTTCCAAAGAAAATGTCGGGACAAGCCCGAGTTTTTTCTTTGCAATAAAAAACTCCCCAGGTTGGACTCGAACCAACAACCTACCGGTTAACAGATTGCAAAACGACTTTTTGTAATTTTTCACGATTTGTTATAAACTTTGTTAGTACTTAGCTTTCGAGATTTTTACTTTTTATAACTTTTAATAATTTGAGTTGAATTTTGTTGAATTTTTATAAAAAAGTTGAATTATTGTTGAACTATTTTGAGCAGTTGCTTTAAATTCTTATTACTTCTTAAAAATTTCTTTCAAACACTTGAAAAATTTGGTTTTATACCGTATAATAAAAATAGACTGAATGTTCTTTATGAATTGTAGGTCTGTCGTCGGCGGGGAATTCCTCGCCATTTTTAATATAGGGGAGAAATGAGCGAATTAGGAATTTTTATAGACGAGTCTGGATTTCTTGAAAAAGATAATTCTAAAAACATTGCAGTAAGGGATTTGTATATTGTCTCATTTCTTTTTCATAACAAATCATTAGTTATAGATAATGATATTGAAGCTTTTGAAAATTATCTGATTGAAAATGAATTTAAACCGCATTTACCAATTCATACGATGCCTTTAATTCGCAAACAAAAACCATATACGGAATTTAACAGGGAAGCAAGAAAAAAGTTATTTCACCATCTTTTTCAATTTATGCGTAAATTAAAAATTAAACACAAGACATTTGTTTGTGATAAAAAATTTTATCCGACAAAGCATGCTATCAAACAAAGTTTAGAAATATACATTAAACAAATAATAACTGATAATTACGAATATTTTAAAAAATTTGATGAAATTGTTATTTATTATGACAAGGGGCAGGATTATTTAACTAAAATTTTACATAGTGCTTTTGCTAATTGTCTTAATAATTGCAGATTTAAAGAAAATGTTTGCCAGGAAGATTATAGACTTTTACAATGTGCTGATTTGGTCTGCTCTCTTGAACTTATTAAACAGAGAAAAGAAAATAACGAACATATAAAAGCAGTTGAGGACTTTTTTAAATCGGCAAGCAAATTTTATAAGAATTATCTGAAAACTTATAATGAATTAGAGTTATAATATACTATTTTATTAATTTAATATATAATTTGGACATGGCAAGAATTAGGATAATAGCTTTAAAACAAAATGATTATTATATCAATCTCTACACAAGTATTGTAGAAAGTGATAATTTTAAAAAAACACAAAAATTAAATATTAAAGAAACTTTAACTCTTGAAAATAAAGAATTTATAATCGTTGAAACATTCTGTAATTATAAGAACTTGCAAAATTTTAAAAATTTATTGCTTTTCAAAAAAGAATTGGTATTTGATAATTATAAAATAATTTTTAAGGTTGAAGAGAATATCCGGACTTCCTTTTTGCTAACAAAAGATGATTTTAAAACAAATTCTCGTGAACAAGTATTGAGTTGTTTCAAAAATAATTGTTATCTATATGAAAATTGGTGTACTGATAACAATATAAAAGATATTTGGCTAAATCTCAACGAGGCTACACGAGAAGAATTATCAAATAAAGCTGAAATAAATTTGCTATATTTAATTGATAGAATTGGTAATATATTACACTTTAAAGAAATCAATGATGTTGCAGTTTCAATATTTCATCAAAATGATAAATTTTTGACTTTTAGTGTATCAATGAAGAACAGATTTATTCCCGATAAATACATAGCAAAAATTGAAGTGAAGTCGTATGATGATATTATTTTAAAAGAAAGTTTTGTAATAAATGAAAGATTTAAAGATTTTGAACTACAAGACGAAGATTACAATATTAACATTGAAATTTATGAAATAAATACTGGTGAATGTGTATTTTGCAATAACTTTGTATTTTTAAAAACAATTTCTCTTAATATGAGTATTCCTGGACGAGAAATTATTTTTAGAGATGAAAAGGGGAATAAAATCCATTCAATACAAGAATATGGAGTACGGGAAACATCTACAGTAACGACACATGAAAAATCTAATATCATTCAATATCAATTAGCTAGAGAAAAGTATGTTAGAGAATATAATAAATATAAATTATTAAGCACATTCAAAGGTTTTAAAGGAAAATTATACAAAGAAGCAGAAAAATATTTTCAAGAATTATTAAAAGAAATTGCTAATACTGATAGTAAATATATTTACATAGCTGACCCATATTTTTTAAGTGCAGAATTTAGTATTAGGCGATTTATAAATTATATGAATATATTTGCAACAATTCAACATAAAGAAGTAAGAATATTAACTTGCAATAAAGAACTGCCCAAAAGTTTGAAAAAATTTAGAAAGAATAATAAAAATAAAATTTTTAGCAATATAAAGATAAAATCTATAATAGAATTATCAGAAAAAGATAAAAAAGAATTAAGTTCTTTCCATGATAGATGGATAGCATCGGACAAAAGTGAGTATGGGTTTACAAATTCTTTAAATAATTTTGAAAAGGGTGTTTCATTCTTTAAATCTTTGAAACATTATTATGAAGAGGCAGAGTATTTGTGGCAAATATCTTCTGATGATGAAAACTTTATAATTCAGGAGTTTAATTTGTATGAATAACCAATATGAAATAAATATAGTAAAGTTTTTATCAATAATTTTTAGTGCAAATAATTATCCCATGCCGGAAACTAAAATAAAATGTGTTGCAAAGGGTATATTTAAAGATGATTTGTTTGTTGATAAAATTTTAAAAGAATTTGCTTGGTCAGATAAAAGATATTATATAAACTCATTAGATATATTATCGGTTCATAATGTTTACAATGCAATATATAAGACCGTTTTGAAATGGGACAAATCCAATTATGTATGGTCTTTATGTATTTTGTATAATTCAACAGATAATAAAACATTATTTTATAATTTATTGACAAAGAATTGCACATCAAAAAGAAAAGAAATTTTATCTCAGTACATAAAACAAGAAATAACAACAGTCAAAAAAAATAAATATGCTGAAGAAGGATATGCAGAAATTGAATTAAATAAATTTATTGATTATCATCATTTACTTAATTATTTTAGACCCTATGCATACAATTCATGTTTAAGCCGTCTATTTTCAATTAATAGAGAGCTAAATTGTATGTCTTGGGGTGAAATAATTGAAATGATGCCTCACAACTTTTTAAAGTTTTTATGTAATTTTAGTTATCATTTTTATAAAGTATCTATTGGATATTACCTTAAACAAATTAATTCAAAAAGTTCTGATGCACTAATTTCATTAGCTATTCTTAACACAATTTCTATAATTAATAGATATAAAGATAAAAATAAAATTAGAAAAGGTTTTAAGCAAATTTTTATAGCAATTCAAAAATTACAAAATGAAAAGATGTTTTATTGGTACGGGATTATATTAAGTAATATGGAATACTGTATCGCAAGAATTGGAGATACTCCTCAAATATTTGAAACCGTTAGTAAAAAAGAACTGCTTGCTTTACTAAAAAATAATCCGGTCAGTAATAAAAATTTAAGAGCTTTAGAAAGTGGGCTTGATACGACTTAACGACATTGTTATTTAAAACACTTTATAATTTTTCAAAGATTTGCAAAGACAAATAAAAAACTTTCTATAAAATTAGCACAGGAAATCTTAACAGACTATACCAATAAAATAAAATCAAAACAAACTCACAATTTATCGTTTTTTTCGAGTCATGAAAATGATTATTGCAATACAGTTATTAGTGCTTTATTATATTTGATTATAGAAAACAAATTTGACATTTATAAATTCTTGAAAAGGTTATTTTCTTATATTTCTGTTGATATAGAAGATTTTGAATTTAGTTATTCTAATTTATTAGATAAAAAAGACAAAACATTACATTTATATATTGTTGCTTTATTCACATTAGAATGTTTGAAAACTAAAAAATTTGCTATAAATGAAAAATATATGAACAACCTAGTTTATCAATATTTTCAATATATTAACAATTTTTATCATTACTTTGACCAACAAGAATGGTTTTCATTATCAAATATTTTAAATTTAAAAACTGTAAAAAAGTGTAGCTATATTGATAAAGAAATTGAGCAATTATATAATTCTAATAATCCAAATTTTGAAATACTAGCATTTTTATTACATAAAAGACCAAAAAATAAAAAATACCACTTAATTTCTAATTTTATTGAAAATTATTTCAATAAATATAATCAATACTGGGATATTCATGAATTTGAAAAGTGGCTCAAAATATGGTTTTGGTTAGATAATCAAGCTAATATAAAAACTTGTGTTTTAAAAATGCCAGAATGGAAACAAAAAGAATATATTAAAACATATAATTTACAGTTAAGTTTATAAATTGTTTTTCTCTTTTTCTCGCATTTCTTTTAATTCCATTACCTTTTCTGCTGCATATATTGCACTTTCCACGCTATTCCATTTCCAACACTTCTTAATTAATGCTAAAACCTCTTTATCATTTTCATACTTTGCTTGTCTTTTAGCATGTATTAGGTAGTACCTAGATTAAGTATAAGTGCATTATGTTCTCGCATAATATCTGTGCTATCTCTTAAATCAATACCCTCTTGAGCAGCTTGATATTTTATTAATGCTGTTTCGGTGTCAAATCTTCTTCTAATACTTGTATTAGTCTGAATATTAGATACAGTATTTGCAACTCCGGCAGCTGTATTAACACCGCCATAAATAGTTCCTGCATTTAAAGCTCTTGATTGAGCATTCAAGGCATTATCTAAACTATCGGCATAACAATTAATAGTTGATAACATTAATACAAAAATTACAGTAAAAATCCTCCTCATTCCGTTCCTTTCTACCTTATATCAGGTCTTTTCGCCATGCATGCATTATAATCCTCTATTCCATATTGAGCTCTTGAAGCACATTTTTTAATATAGTTCATTCGTTCTTGATGAATAATTTGCTCCCATTTTTTATCAGACATGTCATCACTAAAAAGACTTGAAATTATAATCAAAAACAAAATAACTATAAAAACAATTAAGCAACCATTATTGGAGTTATTGTTATTTGTAGCTTTATTATCATTAGTTTTTTCCATTTCTATAACCTCTTTATATGTTAAATTTACTATTTTTTTAATGTAAAAATAGCAAAATACAATATTTTTATAAATTCATGGTAGCACAAACTACTACCAAATACAAGTTTTGATAGCAATATAGCGAGTTCTTTTTTACAAATTCTCTTTATATCATGACTAGGAGGGTTTGTAATGAAATCGTTAAAACAAAAACTTGGAGCAAGAATACAAGAAATAAGAAAAAGCAAGAATTTAACACAAGAAGTTCTTGCTGAAAAAATTGACATGGATAAACCTAATTTAAGTAATATTGAGTGTGGTAAAAGATTTATGACTGCTGAAACACTTGAAAAGCTTGCAAATGCTCTTGAAGTTGAAGAAAAAGAATTATTTGATTTTGGACACATTAAAAATAGAAAAGAATTAATAAAAATTCTCAATATATTAATAAATAATGCCTCTGATAGTGAACTGATGTATCTATATAAGGTGATTTCTGCTTTAAAATATTTAAAACCTTAAAAATCCCAAAATTTTTCTAGGGGTACTATCCATATATGGAGGCTTGATTTTCCTACTTTTTAGAGGGTTGGGGGAGGGGTTAATCCTCATCATATTCAATTAAAGGTATCTCATGCCTGCTTTCTTCAATTAGTTTTTGTTTTTCAATTGCTATTAAAGCTTTAACTTCATCATAAGATTTTTGTAAATTCACATTCACACTTGATACACATAACTGTTCCATCGGTTTTTCACCAATTGTATCTCTAATAATTTGAAATGCTTTTGTATCACCATCTAAAGCCTTATCAATAAGGGCTAAACAAAGATTTTCCTGTATATCATTTTCCTCAAGTAATAGTAATAATTCTTCTTTTAAAGTCTTACGCATCCTACGCACCTCCCCTGATTTTATACCGCCTTTTTGTCCTAACTTCCTTGCTTCGTTTGTTAGCCGGAATTAGATTTTTATAACCATCTGATTTTGGCATTATTTACCCCCTTTTAAACATTTATAATAATGTTCGTTAAAATTTTTGCAGTTGCATTTTATTTTAACAGGTTCAAATTGCGGATAATTTTCAAATATTTGGAGTTTTATTTTATTAGAAGTCTCATTATTATTTATGTATAAATAGTATTTTTTGTACTTACTATAATCTATTTCCTGCAAACATTTTACTAAATTCTGTACTCCATTTGAAGCAGTAACAATATGAAAATACTTGTCTTTATTCTTTTCCGTAAGGTATTGTAGTAATGTATATCCCTCTGTATAATCTTCAACAACACATAAACTGTCTGTATATCCCATAATATAACTATTTATCATAGCCATGCCAGTTGGAGTTTTGGGAAGTTTATTGGGATTTTTGGGAAAATGAAAATCGGCAGACCTGTATTCAATTCCTATTACCTGCCATTCATCACAACTATATTTGATTACAGGATAAGTATATAATTTTTTAAGTTTATCATAGCCTATTTTTGTTTTAGATACGGTTTTTGTTGATATGCTTTTCATATTGTATAAAATACATAACATATCATCTTCATCACTCAATAAATCGGAATTGCATTCATATATATTTTTTTCTAAATTTAAACTGTCCATTTCCTTTTACCTTTTTAAATCCTGCAAAATCTGTTAAATGCGTTGTTATATAAGGTATTTGAGATTTTACATTGCGTAAAATCTGAAAACCCTTGATATTATTCAGATTTATCAGATTTCACAGATTAGCCTATTATTTCTGACAATGAAGAATGGTTTAATTCATTATCATCAATTTTCTTTGAGAGCCAATATTCCATGCCGGAATTATGGTTAAATGGTCTTGATAACAAATTGTAGCCTTGTTCATCTGCCTTTCCTGCAATCAAAGAAATTACATCATCAAATTCTTTCCGAAACTCTCTTTTCGTAAATCCAAAATTATTTGACATATTGATAAGTTTGGTCTTAGCAAATGTTGTATTCATATTTTCTAAAAAGAAATTATATAATTCATCATATTTGTCATTGTATTTAGGTTTATACTTTATAAATTCTTTAAAATCACCGCTCAAATACTCAATAACATCTTCTGCCTGTTTAAAATCTTCAACGGTTACGATTTTATCTCTTTTGTTAAGTACAGCAAAAATAGTAGCAAGTTTAACGGCTTTTAGTTCTCTATCAGATATTTCTTTTGCTAAAATATCATCTTCCGTATTATTTACAAGTTCAGCAAGTTTGTTACTGTATTTGGTTCTTTCTGATAATGTTTCATAAGGCATTGTATATATAGTGTTTTTACCTATACTTGAAAAGATATTATTAATTTTTTCGCTTAGAATTTCAGTTTCTTCATAAAATTCTTTTTCTTCTTTTAAAAAAGTATCTATATCATCATTTATTTCATAGGGTTTGCGTTTTACATATATTACAAAAGCACGTCTCGCAAAGCCGGTATTCAATTCTTTATTAAAATTTTTTCTAATAATAGAGTCTGCAAACATACTAATATCAGTCATTAGTAAGCAGTTTACTGGTACACCTATTATATTTTCATCTCTGTTATTTCCTTTTATACTCTTTGAGTGAATAATAGCGTCAAATGCTTTACAAAGCATATCAAAAAACTGTTTGTCGCTAGGACTTGAGTTAGCATAATATTTTGCAAATTCAGTCATTTTAATATATATAGCACCGACTCCGGCAATAAATCTTGCTTTTCCTTCCTCATAAAAGCCTTCGGCAGTTCCGTTATCCATTTCTAAAACTAAATTTCTGATTTTAGAAATTTGTTCTCTTATAAATACCTGCTTTTGTTTTATTTGTTTTCCTCCCGAAAAATCTTTATCAGCTTTTTCATTTATTTTTTGTATTTGATTATTTCTATATATTTCTGCCTCATTTTTAAACCATTTTTCAAAGCCAGCAAATATATAATCTCTTAAATCATTTGAAATACTATCTTTTCCACAACCTGAAGGGGCAAATATAATGACATACATATTAGGAAATCCAATTTTTCCTGACTCTTGGTATTTTATTCTTTTAGATGTAATCATAAAAGCAATATTGCTGAGTGCCATAGCCAAAATCATTTTAGTATTTGCCTTTTTATGTTTTTTCTTAAATGTAGTAACAATATTTTTTACTATTGCTGGCATGGACGGTAATTCTTGCATTAACATGTTGCACCTCCATTTTCTCCAGCATTAAGAAATTCAATTAATTTTTCAACATTAATCAAAATCTTTTTCCCGGCTCTTACATGGCTTACTTTATTTTGTAACGCTAATTGTCTTACATAGTGTTTTGCAAGTCCTGTAATTTTGGCTGCCTCAATTACTGTCGCCATTCTTGGCGGTTTTAAGTTTTCAAACATTTTTCCTCCTTTTGTTATCAAAACTATAACAAATTACTATAACTTAATATTTCTATAATATTTTAAGCTAAAATATTGACAAATAGTAAAAAATAGTCAATAATAATAACAAATAGATAAATTTATGTTAAAAGTTATCTATTTAATAAATAGGAGTAAAAATGGCAAAAGTTAAATATAAAACAATAAAAGAACGGTTTAGAGCATTAAGAGCAGAGCTTGATACAATAGAAAAAGACTATACTCAAGATATGTTATCAAAACAAATATATATACAAAAGCCTCAAATATCAGAATTAGAAAATGGGAAAAGACTTCCCTCAATCAATGAATTAAAAGCATATAGCAGATTTTTTAATGTCCCTATGGAATATTTATTAGGTGAGTCTGATAGCAGGTATTATAAAAATATGATGGCATCAAAAGACTTGGGCTTATCTGATGAAGTTGTAAATGCTTTAAAATTATGGATAGAAAAATCTCCCAAATGTAATATAGTCTTTGTTTTAAATCAAATATTTAAAATCGGTTATGGCTATTCTTTTTTAAATGCGTTGAGTCATTATTTTTATGGGGAATGTAGTGGCTTATTTGTTTCTGAAGGATTTAGTCTATATTCAGACGATAAAATACAAGCAATAGGGAATGATGGAATTAAAAGTATCATTATTAACAAAAATGACATAGAATATATTTTTCAACAAAAATTATATGATTTATTAAAAGAAATCAAACAAGAGTTAAAAACAAAAAAATTAGAATGCAAGAGTGAATTATACAATGGGTTTGATACAAATGCTTGTTTATCTGAATTTTATAAAAATTTAGATGAAACAATTAGTGATAAAGATTTTGCAAAATATTTAAGTAAAATAAGGAGTTACGAAAATGGCTAATGTTCAACCACGAAAAAACAAAGAAGGTAAGATTATTTCTTATTCAATTAGAGTATATAAAGGCAGAGATACTAGCGGCAAACAATTAAAACCGTACACTATGACATGGGAAGTTCCTGCGGGCATGAGTGAAAAGAAAATCCAATCAGAACTCAATAAAGTGGTTGTATTATTTGAAAAACAGTGCAAAGAAGGGCTTATTGCTGATAATAGGCAGACTTTTGAAAAATATGCTAATTATGTTATTGATTTGAAAGAGCGAAACGGTATTAAGCACCGTACAATTGACGGTTATAAAAAGATTTTACCTAGAATTTGTGCTGAAATCGGACATATAAAACTTGTAGATTTAAGACCTCAACATCTAAATAAATTTTACGAACAGTTATCGAAAGATGGTATGAATTTAAGAACTGGCGGTAGGTTAAGTAATAAAACAATCCACGAATATCATTGCTTTATTAGAACGGTTTTATCTCAAGCAGAAAAAGAAATGTTAGTACCATATAACGTTGCAAGTAAGGCAACTCCTCCTAAAGTTATCAAACAAGAAGCTCATTATCTTGAGCAAGAAGATATTGAAACTATCTTGAAATATTTAGTAAATGAGCCTTTGAAATGGCAAGTTGCACTTAACTTATTAATTTTTACAGGTTGCAGAAGAAGTGAGATTATCGGCTTAAAGTGGGATAAAATCAACTTTAAAAATAATACTATAACCATAGACTCCAATGCTTTATATACAAAAGATAGGGGTGTTTACACTGATACAACAAAAACAGAAGCTTCAAATCGTGTTATAAGCATTCCGGCTGAATTAGTCGTTTTAATTAAAAAGTATAAAAAAGAATATAACGAAATCAGAATGTTACTAGCCGATAAATGGCAAAATGACAACTTTGTATTTGTGCAAGAAACGGGCAAGGTTATGCATCCGGATAGCTTAACAGATTATTGTGCTAAGTTTAGAAAGAAATATAATAAAACGATAGAAAAAGAAAACAAAGATTTACCGCCAAATAATTGTATTAAACTTATACCACGCATAAACCCTCATTCATTTAGACATACTCAAGCTAGTTTGTTATTTTTTAACGGTAATGGCGCTATAACCATAAGCAAAAGACTAGGACACGCAAAAGTAAGCACAACAACAGATATTTATAGCCATGTTATGCAAAAAGCTGATGAAAAAGCTGCTGATACTTTGGCGAATATTCTAATAAGGAAACAAATTAGTTAAAGTTTTATGAAGTTATTTTAACTTTTCCATTTTCAAGGTACGCTTCATAAATTTTTACTTTTTCTTTGTCAACATTGTATTTTTCATTTATGATTTTCCGTATTTGAAGTTTATCAGAGATTTTCATCTTTGCCCCCAAAATAACTCCGACAAGTTCTGAGGTGTCAAATTGAATTTTTCGATTATTTGAAATTTGGTATTTGTTATGAATAATACTTAGTAATATTAGTCTATACTCATGTTCATACTTCCAGCATTTATCTTTCATCACAATAGTATTATATAATAATTTCCAATGCCTTTTTCTCCATTCTTTGCTATTCATACCGTTATATATGTCAAATGTACTTTTTTGATTATTGAAAGTTTTCCAATATTTTATTTTTGCTTCTCTCGATAATTGTCCTATTTCGGTAAAAAAATTAATAGGTGGCAACTCTTTGTTATAATTTATTTTGAATAATTGAATATTATCATCTTCCCAATCTGAAACATTATTATCACAGCCATTCATAACTCTTAAGGAAAGACTTTTTTTGTTCTTAAAAATTAAACAAGCACCTTTATGTCCTTCAGAATAATGTCCCCACATAACCGGATTTTTATAGGAATTAGAAAAGCAAGAAATATAGCATTTGGGATACATTAAATCCTGTAATCGTTCAATAAAACATTTTGGATAATCAAAATATATAAATTTTTGATTATCATCGTATTTTACCTCATATTCTAAAAACATTTCTTGTTGTATAATTTCTCGTTTTTTAGCAAGTTCTTTAGATAGGGTTATCACAAAAGCTTTTATTTGTGCTTCGCATAATCTTTTTCGGTTACTATCTTTGATAATTTTTTTTTAGTTTTTGTTGAATTTTTCTTTCATTAGCTTTTTTCAATGTAATAGCATAAGGTCTTACATTATATTTCTTGTAAGTATATCTTATTGCAACCAATGCCAGATAATGAATTTCAGATAGATAATATATTAATTCTTCTTTCTGTACTGCTGCTCTTTTTTTAGATAAGAGCTTCGCAATTTTTCTTATTTCAAAGTTTTCAAAAAATATCTTTTGTGTAAACTTGAACATTTCTTTATTCAATTCATCAGGTAGGTTATCTACGGTTGCAAATATAGGAATGTCATTTAATGTAAGCTTTTCATCATTCCCAAAACAATGCCAGGCATGAATAAAATCTAAACATAGCAAATAATGATTAAATAAATTACACCATAATATTTCATCGCCTTGCCAAACGATATTTTTAAATGTTTCCATTGGGTCATTTAATTCATTTAAATCAGCAAAATAAAGTTCATTATTGGTTAGTTCTTCAATTAAATATTTAGTTGACCTGAATTTGTATAATAACCTCATGTGATTATTTTAGTATAAAAAGCAAAATGATAAAGCCTTGTGATAAGGTTAAAACTTTTTATAATGCAATTTTAGGTGTGTGTTGCAATGCATATAATTTCTGTTCATATATTTCTGATAAATCAATATTTGAAGATTTTGCGATATCTTTAATTCTTTTAATATCTTCTCTATGAAATAAGTTTAATTCATTAATTAACCATAAACAAAATTCTTCATTGAGTTGATAATATTTTTCACATACTTCTTGTAAAACAATTTCAGTTCCGGCATTTTTAATAAATCTTTTTGCAAGAGTATTCCATTGCTTTGGATGTTCTAATAATTTACATGTGTCAAATACAACTTGATTTTTTGTAGAAATATATGAGATTTCAACCTTATAATGAGTTTGATAATTCCTAAAATCGTTAATAAAAGCCACTAATTCATTATTCAAAAAATACTTCTTTGTTGCCTCTTTATACTTTTCCCACAATTCCGCATTTTTATAGTTTTCCATTAAAACATAACAATTTCCTTTTAGAGCTGTTGCTGAAGCTAAGAAATTAAAAAGATACCTGCTTAAATGCGTTTGAGAAAAGTGAGCTAATATTGGCTCTTTAGATGTTTGAATTTCAGTAATGGCTTTCATTAGCTCTCTGTAATTTTCAACAAAAATTGCAAAAATTTCAGCATAATAACCCATTTTATAAATAGCTTGCCAACCATCTGATTTGAATAGAATATCCATTTTATCCATATAGTTATTCTATTATAAACTGAATTTTTTTGACAAGTTGAATTATAGTTGAATTTTAAGGTGTTTTTTGCATTAAAAAAGAGCTTAGCAAAATCGCTAAAACCCTCTCTAATAAAAAACTCCCCAGGTTGGACTCGAACCAACAACCTACCGGTTAACAGCCGGTTGCTCCGCCATTGAGCTACTGAGGATTATTCAGTCTTATTCAATTCACTTTATTATACTAACAAATAAAAAAAATTTGTAAAGGGGGGTAAATAAAATTTATGAGTTCACATGCCAAAATCTTCATACAACTTAACTCTTTGCAAAAATTTATTTGTCGATGGTATGATAGAAATATCAAGGAGAGATATTACAAAAAATGAATTATCACAATATTACAAAAGATGACATGCTTAACGGCGACGGTTTAAGAGTTGTTTTATGGGTTTCAGGATGTACGCACCATTGCCATGGATGCCAGAATCCAATCACCTGGGATGTTGCAGGAGGTATTCCGTTTGATAAAGCGGCGGAAGATGAGCTTTTTGAAGCACTTAGCAAACCGCATATTTCAGGAATTACTTTCTCTGGGGGAGATCCGCTTCACCCGTTTAACAGAGATGAAGTTTTTAGATTAATAAAAAAAATAAGAAAAGAACTCCCGCAAAAAACAATTTGGCTCTATACAGGTTTTCTATGGGAAGAAATTAAAGACATTCCTGATATCGCAGATATTGACGTTATTGCTGAAGGGAAATTTGTTATGGAGCTTCTTGATCCAAAAATTCACTGGGTGGGAAGTTCTAACCAAAAAGTTATTGACGTAAAACCAACTCTTGAATCCGGAGAATTAGTTTTACACAATACTTAAAAAAGAAGCCTTAGGGCTTCTTTTTTTAAGTATTGTCACATTTTATTAAGAAATATTTTCCAATAATTAATCATTTGATATAATACATAGCATGAGGCTATGGTGTGTTCAGGAGGGAAGTATGAAAGAACGCGAAAGTAATGTATTATCTTTATTGGAAGATAAAACTAATATATATGCGCGAAAAATTGCGTTAGGCATGAAAACACAATTTGGTTGGAAAGAGCTTACTTATGACGGTCTTGGCTTGATGTCAAGAAGACTTGCTGCATATCTTATGAACGATTTGGGAATACAAAGAGGAGAAAAACTCGCGATTCTTTCTGAATCTAAACCAGAATACGGAGTCTGCGTTTTTGCATCCGTTATATCCGGCCTTATTACCGTTCCGCTGGATATAAAGCTTACGAAATACGAACTTCAATCTATTCTAACAGACTGCCTGCCTTCTGTTATGCTTGTATCACAGAGTTATATTGACAAAGCACTTGAACTACAGAAAGTAATCCCTTCACTTAAGCATATTATTGTAATGGATGAGCACCCTGTTAATGAAAATCTGCAAAGTATTTATACAATACCAAATAATTATACCTGCAAATGGAGACACCGTTCCAGAAAGTCAGTAGTTTTTATAATTTACACTTCCGGAACAACCGGCAATCCCAAGGGTGTAGAAACAACCTTTGGAAACATGCTTGCCCAGCTGAAAGACTTGAAAACAGCATTTAATCAGATATTGCCTTACGGCGATGTAAGAGTATTATCAATCCTTCCTATGAATCATCTTTTTGAAATGACAGTAGGCTTTTCAACATTTTTGAACCTCGGATTTTCTGTATATTATACACACAACCTCAAACCTAAAGATATCCTTAATACAATGAGAGATAGAAAGATAACGTTTATGGTTGTTGTTCCTGCTTTCTTAAAACTGCTTAAGACTGGTTTAGAAGCAGAGATGAAGAATACTTCAAAGTTTTCACAGAAGATGTTCCCAATTCTTTATCATTTTGCTAAATTTGTACCATTCATCTGGGCCAAAAAGCTTATGTTCAGAAAAATTCACAAGTGCTTTGGCGGCTCTTTCAAAGGTTGTATGTCAGGTGGTGCACCACTTGATTTGAATGTAGCAAAATTTTTCCAGAGAGTCGGAATTCAAGTATATGAAGTTTACGGTCTAACTGAAACAAGTCCGATTGCAACAATTAATATAGAACGGAACAGGGATTTACGTTCCGTAGGCAAACCTCTTCCTAGTTATGAGGCCAAAACAGACCCTGAAACAGGAGAATTATTGCTTAAAGGCCCTTCTGTAATGAAAGGTTACCATAACCAGCCTGAACTTACACGTGAAGCCGTTGATGAAGATGGTTGGTTCCACACCGGAGATATTGCAAAAATTGATGAAAGCGGAAGGGTATACATCACAGGCAGAATTAAGAATATGATTGTTCTCTCCGGTGGTAAAAAAGTTTTCCCGGAAGAAGTAGAATCTGTGCTTGAAAAAAGCGACTTGTTTTCAGAAGTCTGCGTTTTCGGAGTTTCAAGAGAAGGCGGAGCAAAAGACGGTACTGAAGATATTGCAGCAGTTGTTGTTCCTTCAGAAGAACTTAGAAGTAAATATAACGATGAAGAACTTGACCAGTTGATGAAGGGTGAAGTAAAACGATTATCGCAGCGTCTTACACCATACAAACGTCCTATAAATATTACAGTGCTTAAACAAGCACTTCCTAGAACGGCTACCAGAAAAGTACAGAGGAAAAAGGTTAAAGAACTTATTCAGGCATAGGAGTTCAAACATGAAATTTGACACAAAATTATTACACGCCGGACATAATCCTAAAGAGCATCAAATGTGTATAAATGTGCCTATATATCCGACAACCGCATTTGATTTTGACGATGTTCAGCGCGGTGCAGATTTATTTGATTTAAAAGTCGAAGGCGATATATATACCAGGCTTTCTAACCCGACAAATAATATCCTTGAGAAACGCCTTGCCGAACTTGAAGGCGGAGTCGGAGCTTTATGCTTTTCATCAGGACAGGCGGCAACAACTGCTGCTATCTTGAATATAACAAACACCGGAGATGAAGTTGTTGCCGCCTCTACTCTTTACGGAGGAACATGTAATCTTTTCTCATCTACATTCAAAAAACTCGGCATTAATGTAAAGTTTGCAAAAGGAGAAGAGCCGGAAGATTTTGAATGTGAAATAACCGACAAGACGCGGTGTGTGTTTATTGAACTTTTGTCAAATCCGGCACTTAATATCATAGATATTGAAAAACTTGCTGATGTTGCGCATTCACATGGAATTCCGCTTATTGTAGATAACACAATCCCGAGCCCTTACCTGTGCCGCCCGATTGAGTGGGGCGCTGATATTGTTGTTCATTCGACTACAAAGTATATTTCAGGACACGGAAATGCTATGGGCGGAGCGATTATTGATTCAGGAAACTTTAAATGGGGGGTAAATGGAGGGGGAAAATACCCTGAGCTTACAACTCCGGATGAATCATATCACGGAATTGTTTATACAGAAACTTTTGGGAGAGCTGCTTATATTGTTAAAGCAAGAGCACAGATTTTAAGAGATATGGGAGCCTGCCCTAGTCCGTTCAATTCGTATCTTACTTTATCCGGTCTTGAAACACTTTCACTTAGAATGCAGAAGCACTGTGACTCAGCTTTAAAAATTGCAAAGTGGCTTGAAAATAACCCTTCAATAAGCTGGGTTAATTATCCGGGGTTAAAGAGCAGCAAGTATTATGAGCTTGCTCAAAAATACACACCGAAAGGATGCTCCTCAATTGTGGGTTTCGGACTTAAAGGAGGGGCAAAAGCAGGTGAAAAGTTTATTAATTCGCTCACAATTCCTATTCACACGACAAATATAGGTGACACACGAAGCATAATAACTTACCCGTATTTGACTACACACAGACAGTTAAGCGACGAACAAAAAATTGCCTGCGGGGTAACAGACGACTTCATGAGGTTCTCTGTAGGTCTTGAAGACGTTGATGATATTATTGAAGATTTAGACAGAGCTATAAGGTTAAGCCAATGTTAGTAGAAACAAAACTTTTCAAAATTAATGAGCCTGTCCAGCTTGAATCCGGAAAAGAGCTTCCTCAAGTCGAAATTGCCTATGAAACATATGGAAAATTAAATGAAAACGGCGACAATGCAATACTGCTTTTGCATGCTCTTACAGGTGACGCTCATGCTGCAGGCTACCATCAAGGCGACAAGAAGCCGGGCTGGTGGGATGATATGGTCGGTTCAGGCAAAGCTTTTGATACTGATAAATATTTTGTAATCTGCTCAAACATGCTTGGAGGCTGCAAGGGAACAACAGGTCCTAATTCTATTAATCCGGCTACAGGAGTTGAATATGGCTTAAGTTTTCCTGTTATTACAATTGAAGATGTAGTAAAGGTTCAAAAAAAACTTACGGACTTTCTCGGGGTAAAAAAACTTATTGTAGCCGGCGGTTCAATGGGAGGCATGCAGGCGCTTGAATGGGCATTAAGCTACGGAGATATGGTAAGCCATGTTATAGTAATCGCTTCCACACCAAGGCTTTCAGCTCAGAGTATTGCTTTTAATGCTGTTGGCAGAAACGCGATACTTTCTGACCCGAATTTTAACAACGGAAATTATTACCACGCTGAAAAGCCGGAAAAGGGACTTGCTATCGCAAGAATGGTGGGACATATAACTTACCTTTGCGAAGAAGCTATGCATGAAAAATTTGCAAGAAGATTTCAGGATAAAGACTCGCCTAACTTCAACTTTGATATTGACTTTGAAGTTGAAAGCTATCTTGCACATCAGGGCCAGACTTTTGTAGACAGATTTGATGCAAACAGTTATCTTTATATAACAAAAGCTGTTGATTACTTTGATATTGCTAAAAAGTACGGTTCGCTCGAAAAAGCATTTAAGGATACAAAGTCCAAGTATCTGGTTATTTCATTTTCTTCAGACTGGCTGTTCCCGTCAAGTCAGTCAAAAGAGCTTGTTAAAGCGTTAATGGAGAATAAAAAAGATGTTTCTTATTGTGAGATACAATCACCTTGCGGACATGATGCATTTCTTCTGGAATACGAAACTCAAACCCGAATAATAAGGAGTTTCTTATGCACAGACTAAACGAACATTACACAGAGTCAAAAGGACTTCATCTGAATTATTCTATCATTACAGATATGATAGAAGCCGGTAAAAATGTTATTGATTTGGGATGCGGTGACGGCACGTTAACCAAAATGCTTAAGGATAAAGGCGTACGTGTAAGCGGAATTGATATTAATCAGGATAACATTGTCAAATGTCTTGAAAAAGGGCTTTCTGTTATACAGGGTGATATTGATGAAGGCTTGCAGGAATACCCTGATAATTCTTATGATTATGCTGTCTTAAATCAGACATTGCAATCAGTTGAGAAACCGGATTATGTTATACGTGAAATGCTTAGAGTAGCGAAACATGTTGTTATAAGTTTTCCGAATTTTGCTTACTGGCGGGTGCGTTTTTATTTGATGTTTCACGGGAAAATGCCAAAATCAAATATACTGCCTTTTGAGTGGTATGATACACCCAATATCCACCTTTTAACCATAAAAGATTTTTATGATTTTGCAAAACGCCATAATTTTAGGATTGAAAAAAAATTGTGTATGACAAGAGCACGGATAAGAAAGAGTTTATTTCACAGACTTTTTGACAACTTATTTACCGAGGAAGTGATATTTTTATGTACGAAGAATTAAGTGAAATACGTCAAAAATGTTTGAATTGTCATAAGTGCCCGCTTGCTGCTTCAAGAACTAACATAGTTTTTTCTGACGGCGTACCAAATCCGAAACTAATGCTTATAGGAGAAGCTCCCGGATTTTATGAAGATCAGCAGGGAAAACCTTTTGTCGGGAAAGCAGGACAGCTTCTCGACAGGATTTTTGCATCTGTCAATCTGGATAGAAATAAAGACATTTATATTTGTAATACTCTAAAATGCCGTCCTCCTGATAACAGAAACCCTCTCCCCGAAGAAAAAGAAGCCTGCTGGGAGTATCTAAAAGCACAGATAGAAATTATTAAGCCAAAGATAATTTTGCTTTGCGGCAATGTTGCAGTACAGTCTATTTTGGGAAATATCGGAGGCATTACAAAACTCAGAGGCAAATGGTTTCCTCCTGAGAGAGCAGTTGTAGAAGTTTACGGCGCAAAGATGATGCCGATTTTCCATCCATCGTATTTATTAAGGAATGATACACGTGAAAAAGGCGGCCCTAAATGGCTTATGTGGCTGGATATTCAAGAAATTAAACGCGAATATGATAAGCTTTTCAACGATTAAAATAGTTCTTTTATATGATGAGAAATATCAAGACGTGCTTATAATAATCATGTGGGGGGCTATGGTTACAGGGCTGGAATTTAATCAAGGTTTAAATGATATTTATATGATGATGCCTTTGAAACGTGAAGCTAATGGTATGAAAGTCAGCGCGAATTTTGAATGTCCTCAGAACCAGACTTTACTGGACAATCTTGATGAGTTAAGAAAAGCTGATAAAAATCAGGATAACATTTTAAGCCTGAATGAATTAAAAGATTTTGAAAGTCGTATAGAATTTATTCAAACTATATTAGAATCAATGGAAAATTTTGCTAAATTATACAAATAAAAAAGAGTTCTATATGGAACTCTTTTTTATGGAGCGGAAGACGAGACTCGAACTCGCGACAGTCTGCTTGGAAGGCAGATACTCTACCAACTGAGCTACTTCCGCAGAAGTATAAAATTTTCATATAAAAATTTTATACTAAACATAATTAATTATCAAGTATTATTATTGCGGCAATGATGTATTTGCTCCATCTAGGGCTGGAGCAGAATTTACTGCTGCGTCTATTGCTGAAGTATCTTCCGGAGCTGTATGAGCATATAACCTCAGGCTTAATGTTGATATTAAAATCTTTTTATCTTTTGCATAAGGCTTGACTTCCAGCTCATTTATTCTGATATAGTATGGATACTGGTATAAATCTTGTATAAGTTTGCCTAAATTTACATAGTTTGAAACCAGCTCCATGTTTACATCACATACAAAGTAAACATCTTTACCGAATTTTACGAAAGCATCAGTATCTGGATTGTATTTATAATCAATTGCTTTTATTTTTACAGAATTTGCATGAAGCATTTCTATTACATCATTATATAAAGTAAAGAACAGCGTTTCATTACCCAAATCAGACTCTATTGGAGAATATATTTTCTTTTGTGATGAAACTATAGAATCTTTAATTTGTTTAATTTTCTTTTTAACAATATCCAACTTTGTCTGTAACTCAGCTACTTCACCTTCTTTTGCTTGAATCTGTGCTTCAAGAGATTTAGACTCTGCGACTTTTGGAGAAATCATAGAGTATGAACCGAAACCCAGCATTACTGCTAATACCGCAAAAATTATTACGCCATAATATTTTTTATATTTATCCATCTCAAATCCTTCTAATTGCTTTCGTTAATAGGTTCTAGCCCTGGAAGGCCATTGTTGTCGGTATTTTCTGTACCTTGTTTAGCCTGGGATTTACCGGCATTTTTATCATCTGAAATTATAAATTCATAGAAATCCGCATTTAAAGATGTCAGGATAGAATCTGTATCAAATTCTTGACTATTTGTGTTATCACCATTTTCAACATTCTCTTCTATTGGAGTAAAGCTTGTTTTAGAAGCAAGGCCCAGTTTTTGAAGCTTAATGTCTGAATTTGGATTATAATCTTTTATGCTTCTAAAAAACGCATAAACGCTCTCAAGATTATCTGCCTGACCTTCAATAGTTGTCTTGTCAGATAATTTCAAATGTGTAAGCCATAGTTTTTTAGGGATTTCTGTTCCAACTATAGTGTAATAAGAATAAATATTCTTATTATGAGCAAGGCCCAATCTTATTTCATCTCCCTCATCAAATAAATCTGATGATACGTTTTCATTATCTTTTAAGAATTGGTTAATTTCTTGTACCTTCTGATTTAGTTCAGCCATTTTATTCTGCTGGGTAGAAATTAAATTTGCATAATATAATAATGCACCGACTGTTGGCAAAATAATAACTATTGCCACAACTACAAATGCAAAAATCAGAAGCTGTGGTGTTAATACAATTGTTCTTCCGGCAAGCATAATTTCTGGCGGCTGCTCTGATGTATAAATATCACCTAAAGATTTATTGAATAAGTTAAAATGTGCATCAGAGTATTGTTCAAAATCTTTGTAAATAGCTGCACCAATAATATCCAATGATACTATATTTGCAAATTTTTCATCTACTTCCGGTCCTAGCTCCAAGAATGCTTCTTTAGAAAAACAATTTGCTTCCTGATGGATTATTGGAGCAGTGTAAGATAATTTACTTGCCAGAACTTCCGCGCTGATAATATTAGTTTTTGAAACAACGCACAGATACTTGGAAGGTAAATTTTTGAGAATTGGTGTTACAGCTCCTACTACAGCAGAATAGTTTTCAGCATCATCTAGAACCTGACCGATACTAATTCTTTCTTCATAAGTATCTACATAGTTCTTACCATTCATTGTTATAATTCTGCAGCAATAGCTGTCAACAATTAAAAGTACCCAAGAATCAATGCTGACATCAACTCTTTGTTTATACATTAGAGCATTGAGCACAGAATTTACGGAAGTATCAATTCCAACCAGCTTATAGCCCATGTCTTTAATGCCTAAAGCAATCTCAATTAACATTTGTTTTTGAGCTGCTGTATAAGCTATTTTATAAAACTGCATTGAAGCATTTGGCAGCCTTACAGCACTTACTGCCGGTTCTACTGTTTTAAAGATATAGTGGTCAGCAAGCTCTTCCTCAATTGCATTAGAAATCTGAGCTTCATCAAGAGCTGCCGGATAATCGTTTGTTTTGAAAGCAACTGTAGGAATATTAAGCACAACTTCAGTTCCTTTTGGAATTTGCAGTTCAAAGAACAAATCCTGCAATGCTTCTTTAAATAAGTCTAAATCTGCTATTTCACGTCTGCTTGCATCATATTCAAGCTGTCTGATTCCGTATTTCAAAACAGTTTGAGTTGCGAAATCAATCTGAGCAACCTCTAAACCAACTTCAGGAGTTACGGACACACCTACTATACTACTCTTCTTCAATAATGCCATATCAGTTTCTTCCTATTTTTTTTTATTGTACAATAAAATTTAAATTTTGTACACAGGATAAATAGATGAAAAATTTAATTGAAAAAATTAGAAAGCTGAAAGAAGAGAAAAATGCAATTGTCTTGGCACATAGCTACCAGAATATAGAAATAGATGAGGTTGCAGACTTTGTAGGAGATTCTTTATATCTTAGCCAGAAAGCTAAGGAAACCAATGCAGATATCATCGTATTTGCAGGGGTTTATTTTATGGCACAGACTGCCAAAATTATTTCTCCTGAGAAAAAAGTTTTACTGCCTAATATAAATGCAGGATGTTTAATGGCTGACATGATTAACCATCAACAAATGGTTGAATTTAAGAAAAAAAATCCGGATGCACCGGTTGTATGCTATATTAACTCGACAGCCGAAGTTAAGTCAGAGTGCGACATTTGCTGCACAAGTTCTAATGCATTAAAAATTGTTAAGAGCCTTAATGCTCCGAAAGTTCTTTTTCTCCCTGATGCAAATCTGGGCAAATGGGTTGAGAGCAAGCTTAGCAAAGTTGAAGTTATAACGTATGCCGGCAACTGTCCAGTCCACCATGATATTGAAGTTAAAGACATTGAACTGGCCAGAAAAAAACATCCGGACGCTAAAATATTAATCCACCCTGAATGCAAGCCGGAAGTAAGCAGACTTGGTGATTATGTCGGAAGTACAAGCGGTATAATGGAATATGTACGAAAAAGCAAAGATAAACAGTTTGTAATTGTTACAGAAAAAGGTGTTGCTGACAGACTTGAACGTGATTATCCGGATAAAAAATTTATTTTGATTAAAAATAACATGCTTTGCGAAAGCATGAAATTAACAACACTTGACGAAATTTTGTATTCGCTCCAGCATGAAGTTAATGAGATTACGCTGGATGAAAATATAAGAAAACGCAGTGCAAACTGTATTGAAAGAATGTTGAAGGTTTCAAAATAATGGAAAATAATACCATAGTTTACGGCAAAAATGCTGTCATAGAAGCTCTAGAAGCAAATAACAGGACTTTTAATAAAATCCTGATTTCTAATAATGCGCACTCTGACAGTAAAATCGAAAAGATAAAAGAACTTGCTTCAAAACAGGGAATTGTTTTCCAGTTTGTTAATATGCAGAAACTTAATCAAATTGAGCCCGAAGGACGTCATCAGGGTGTAATTGCACAGATTTCACCGGTAAAATACATTGAGCTTGATGATTTTATTGAAAAACATAAAGGAGAGCTTACGAAAGTTGTCGTTCTTGACGGAGTAGAAGACTCGCATAATGTAGGAGCAATAATCCGTTCCTGTGTATGTGCAGGAGTTAAGGGAATTATACTCCCTTCAAGACGAGGAGTACTTATAAATTCGACAGTTGAAAAAACCAGTGCAGGTGCTGTTAACCACATTTCAATTATCAAAGTAAACAGTCTTGTAAATGCGATACAAAGACTAAAAGAAAACGACTACTGGGTAATTGCTTCTGATCATCATGCAAAAGATAATTATTTTAATATTGATTATACTAATATGAACTTTGCTCTTATAATGGGGGCTGAGCATGCAGGGATTTCGCGGTCACTGTTAAAACTTTCGGACTTTGTGGTCAAGATTCCGATGTTAACAAATTTTAATTCTTTAAATGTTTCCAACGCTGCTGCTATAATATTATTTGAGATGGTTCGACAAGAGGTAGAGAAAAATGGCAAAAAAAAGTGATACATTAAATTTAATAATAGATGATATTTCCGATGAAGGTGTTGATTTTAACAGCATTGAACCTGTTGAAGAAGACGATGAGAGTATTGCTATTGAAGAGCCTAAGACTCAGGAGAGCCTTAATTCAGTAAATTCTGACGATTCAGTAAGGATTTACCTCCAGCAGATTGGTAAAATTCCTTTGCTTACTCCGGAAGAAGAACTTGAAGTTGCAAAGAAAATTTACGAAACACAAAGCGAAATTGCAAGAAAAGTGCTTATTAATGCAAACCTTAGACTTGTTGTAAGTATTGCAAAAAAATACATAGGAAGGGGGCTCTCATTCCTTGATTTAATTCAGGAAGGCAACATGGGGCTTATCAAAGCTACCGAAAAATTTGATTATACGAAAGGATACAAATTTTCAACCTATGCAACATGGTGGATTCAGCAGTCAATAACAAGGGCAATTGCAGATAAGGCAAGAATTATAAGACTGCCTATACACTTAATTGAATCGATTAATAAAATTAAAAAAGCTACTATGGATTTGACAACAGAACTTGGAAGAATACCTGTTAAGCAGGAAATTGCTGATAAGATGGGTATTCCTGTGTCAAAATTAACATCAATTATAAAGGCAACTCAGTCTACAATAAGTATAGACACACCAACAGGACAGAAAGATGATTCAAACAAGATTATTGACTACATTGTAGATGAATCAACAATAGCGCCGGATTCGCTTGTATCACAGGAGAGCATGCTAGATGATATCAAAGGCATGCTTGAACAGTTAAGCCAGAAAGAAAGAGATGTTTTGATTTTACGTTTCGGACTTAACAATGACGGAAACAAAAAGACTCTGGATGAAATCGGTTCAATCTACGGAGTTTCAAGAGAACGTATAAGACAGATTGAAAACCGTGCAATTTCTAAATTAAAGAAATTGTGCAAAAATAAAAACCTGACCTCGGGATTGAAAAACTACTTCGGAGGCTAGTGCTACGCACGTAGACATTTGGTCGGGAGACATTCCGTATAAATACCAGACTATATTCAAATACCAAGTCTCCCTCAAAGTAAAACTACTAGGGAAAAGAAAAAATGGCAAATTTAGATAGAATTAACGAATTAATTGGAGAAAAAGATTTTGAAAAAGCTCAGGAACTTATAGAACCTGCCCTTAAAGAAGAGCCGGATAACATTGAGCTTTTGAAACTCGCAGGCCTTACAGCAGTTAACCAGGGTAACTATGATAAAGCACGGATAGCATTTGAAACAGTTGTTAAATACAATCCTGAGGATGCAACTTCATTCTTTTATCTGGGAAGCTGCTATGATAACCTTGGTGATTTAGTTTCAGCAAAAAATGCTTACCTGACGGTAATAAAACTCCGTCCGGACTATCTAGACGGATATAAAAGCCTTTGTATTATATTAATGAAGCTCAACGAAGCCGAAGAAGCTGTCAAATACGCTTATAAAGCTTCTGCTATAGATCCGGAAGATTATATTTTTGATTTCATAATCGGCACAGCTTACATGAAAATAAAAGAGTTTGAAAAGAGTATTGAACCTTTCAAAAAAGCTCTGGCTAAATCTCCGGAAAATCTCGGAACATTGAACAGCCTCGGAACAGCATGTATTGCAACAGGAAGAAGCGGCGAGGCTATAAGTTATTATCAAAAGGCTCTTGAACTTAATCCTAAAAACCCTATGGCTTATTACAACATCGGTTCAGCTTTTCAGATTCAGCAAAACCATGAAGAAGCCTGTAAATATTTCAGAAAGGCAGTAGAGCTTGATAACGAAGATGAAGGTTTCAACATTGCATTAGCTATGTCCATGGTAAAAATAGGACAGTATAAAGAGGCGGCAGAAATTTATAAAAGCCTGCTTATTATGCACCCTGAAAAAGAAAATTACAAATTTAATCTTATTTCCTGCTACGAAGCAATGGGAGAAATACAAACAGCCATTTCTATGCTGGAAAAAATTGTTTATTTAAACCAGAAATTTATTCTTCCTGCACAAAAGCTTGCAAGCCTTTATATTAAGACTAATCAGCTTTCTAAGGCAAAAGAGATTTATGACAATATTCTTTTGAAAAACAAGCCTTCTGCAGAAACGCTTCACCAGTATGCAATTTTATCTTCAAGTCTTTGCGACACTGACACTGCAGAGAAGATACTAAAAAAAGTTATTAAGATGAATCCTAATATTGCAAAAGCTCATAAAGATTTAGGGATAATATTCCTCAACAAGCGTCTTTTCGATTATGCGAAAGACGAGTTTAAAACAGCAATGAAGCTTATGCCTAATGATTTTGAAATAATTTTCGAATATGGAAACTTCTTATACTCTGTTTCTAAAAACACAGAGGCTGAAAGATATTACAGAGAAGCGCTTGATTTGGAACCAGAAAATGTGCTTGCATTAACATTTATGGCCTTAAATAAACTTATCCTGAATCAGCTTGATGCAGCAAAAGATTATATAATGAAGGCTCTTAAGATTAATCCGAATCACGAGTATATTCAGTTCTGCGCAGGACGAATTTTGTTTGCACGCAAAGAATTTGATGAAGCAAAACACTACCTTATTCACGCTGTTGAACAAAATCCTGATATAGAAACACAAAATACACTTGCTCTCACTTATTATGAACTCGGAGAATACACATCTGCTATAAACATTTTTAACAATCTTCTGGCAAAAAAGAAGGATAACATATCATTATTGATGAGTCTTGCCAGATGCTATGAAGGCCTGAAAGATAATGATAAGGCTCTTGAGTATCTTGATAAAGTTGTGACTATCTTCCCTGAAGATGAAGAAGCCCATGAAATGATAAGAAGAATTTCATAAACAGGCAAAAAAATATTTTACCGGGTTTAAATTATTATGTTTATATCACCCGTTCAAACTTATAACCCTGCTTACAGAGGCAATAACCGCGAAGTTTTCAATAAAAGCGGGAAATTTTTGTACAAAACCACAACTTACTTTTTCAGAGAAGATTTAAATTGGACTTGTCTTGCGGAGCTGCTTGGAGAAAAATATAAAACAGTACAAAAAGTTAATGTACTTAACCATGCCTGTTCCAACGGACAGGAACCATACACTCTTGCAGTCAAACTCATTCAAATTCTAGGAAAAGAAGCAAAAAAATTCTTTCCCATACAGGCAAAAGATATTGATTTCGATAATATAGAAAGTGCAAACAGAGGGCGCCTCGGTATTAAGCTTAATGAGATGTACAGAATTAATCACTATACAAAAAATCAACTGACCTCCTTTTTTACTCTGGGCAAGCCAGCAAATCCAAACAATGATTTAGTTTTAATTCCAAAAGAAAATATTAAAAGTAAAGTTAATTTTTCACAGGCAGATATATTAAAAGACACTTCCGAAAAACTTCCAGATAATACAGTAATCCTATGCCGCAACTTTTGGCCTTATCTGGCACCGGGCGAACGAGAGCAGCTTGCCTCAAATTTATATCAGAATATTGGAGATAATTCACTTATTATAACAGGAGATTTTGATTACCGCTCTAATACACCTGATTTGTTAAAATCTCGAGGTTTTGTTGAAATTGGAATGAACAATGTTTATATGAAACGCTAAATTCTTTGGTCAAGCTTTCCGCCGATTTTAACAAAATTTACGTAATAATAATTAAATACAAGAACCGCAATAAACACCATATAATAGAAATTTATAAGTGTAAAAATAAAGTGGGTTATCACATTTAATCCGAAAATCGTAGTCAAAATTGACAGAATAGAATATGAGATAAAAAGAATTAAATACAAGCCAAGATTTTCGAAAAACTTTTTACTAAATAAATCTTTTAACGCTAAAAACAGTGCTTTGAAAGGATTTTTTGACTTAAAAAACATTGCAGGAATATAAAATAAAATCAAGAAATACTCAAGCCCCATTGTTATTAACAGGAGTAAATTCCAAGCATTAAGTCTAAACAGCTGTTCGTCTGTAAGCGACATAAGAAAAGATTTCAACGCAACCGTAGACTCAAGAGCACCCGACATTGCTGTTGATGATATTCCTATATTGCCTATTAGCTTCATGCCGGCAGCATAAGAAGCACCAAGTACCCCGATTGATAGAACAGCAACAATAAAAATAAGTCCTAAAACGGACAGAAAATATTCACCAACACCGGCAGGAAAATCTTTAATAAGAGAATTAGGGTCATCCCGTTCCGGCTCCTGTACACAGGTTTTAAGCATAAAAGACCAGCCGGAAATAAACGCCGCAAGCATAAGTATAAACAGTACAAGCGCAATAAGCAGACTTACTAAATTTCCGCCCAGCGAAAACAGGATGTATAAGCTTGAGAGCAGCGAAAATAAAATTAACGGTGTCGCAAGTATTATATATTTATTTGTAAGGTTAAAACTCTCTTTTATACAATTTAGCATGAACTCTCCTAAACTCTGTACTGTACTACAGACTGCTCGATTATATCATCAGAAACTTTCGCAGCAAAATCTCTGAAACTATTTCCAATATTCGACTCAGCATTTACTTCCGAAATACTTACACCCTTATTAATTGCTTCCATTATGGTAAAGTAATTGTTAGGTATCTTCCAGTAAACAGACTCACCAAGCGTATTCTCAATATCTTCAATCTTGATTTCGTCATTTTCCATATACCGGTTAATAGCTATTTTAACCTTATTTGAAGGATATTTTCTGGAACGGAAAAGATTTAAACAGCGCTGTGCGTTGCGAATTGCCGGTATATTAACAATTGTAGTAAACATAATCCAATCAGAGCTGTCCAGAATTTTTAAAGATATCGGGTCGATATTTGATGACATATCAACAACGATATATGGAAAAACTTTTTTGAGAGCAGAAAACAATGTTGTAATCTGCTGTGTAGTTATACTTTCCGACTGCTCAATATAGCTCGGATCCGAAAGTACGTATAAAGACAAGTCTTTATACTTTTCAAACCCCTTAATAAGAATGTTTTCTTCCTTATCAATCAGCCTTCTTATAACATAATTGACATCAAAAGGCGGATTAAGGTTTAAGAAAGTTGAAATATCTCCGAGCTGGAGGTTCAAATCCACAAGTGCCACCTTATCTTTTGTAACCTTTGCAAGCTCTGCTGCAAGATTAACAGCAATAGTCGTTTTGCCTATACCGCCTTTATTAGAATAAACTGTTATAATCTTTGACTGCGAAACTTCGTTTTCCGGAGAAATACTTGCAAGCATTGAAAGCACTCTTACTAAATCTTCTCTTAAAACAGGTTTTGGCAAAAACTCCTTTGCTCCAAGACGCAATGCTTTTATTATAGTATTTGTTGAATAGTTAATAGAAGTAATTATTATTTTAGAAGTAACGAGTTTCAGCTTTCCTGCAATCTCGTCAAGCCCTGCAAAATCCTCAGAAATATCCAGAATTACAAGAGGATTTTCGGCAAGCTTTATATCTTCATAACCTTTATTATAATCTCCATAAAGCTTAACCTCGCTTACGAAATCAAGATTTTCTATGAATGATTTTATAATTTCTCTTGAGTTCTCATTTTTATCCAGAACAAATACAGTAGAATTTTGCATGCATAACCTCTCGTCTTTCTATAATATTTATACAGCAAATTACTTATAAGAACAATGAGCTATTTTTTCAAAATTTCATCCAAATCTTTCTTAACGGAGGTTAAGCCTTTTATCCCAAAAGCTTTTTGGAATGTTGTAATCATATTTGGATTCAGCATAATAGGCGTACATTTTCCTACATATAAATCTACATTTTCTGTCTTTGTGAGATAAACCATCTGTGAAATTGTATGTCTGTCACATTTCGGGAAAAATACAGTCACCGGAAGAGCCAGCTCTTTGCTTAATGCTTCAGTAAGCCTTGTCACGGCATATGAATCAAAACACGCATTCAGACAAATGATATTATCGCGCTGTATACAGTATGAAAGCGACACAATTAAGACATCATTCGGCACCTGAGAAAAAAGTTTTTCAAAATATGCTTTCTGCTCAAGCGTATAAGCTCCAAGCCCGATTATGAACACACGTGAGAATTTACCTGCTTTTTCTTTTATCTTTGCAATAACTTCATCATAATTAAACCCGATAGTTACTGTTTCACAAGGCCTGCCGGTTTTAAACCCTTTTGCTTTTTCAGCAGATTTTATAACATCAGAGAAATCTTTATCCTTTATTGGTATAACCCCCTTGGAACTTGCAAAATCAGTAGTATATAAAAGCCCTCGATAAAGATGCTCAACATTATAAAGCGAATGCCGCGTAAGTATTATAGGCCCCGGGAATGTCGCAAAATCGAGAAGACAATTTTCTATCCCTTGCCCGTACTGTCCTTTCAGATTTGAATATTCTCTGAATTTAGGAAAAGTATTTGCAAGCATCATTTCGTCATGTGTATAAACATCTATTTCTTTGCCTTTTACAGCCTCAAGAACATCCTCGAGTTCTCTTATATTTGAACCTACAACAAGGATTGCCTTGCCCGGAGTCGTAGTGTAAGAAACTTCAGCAACTTCCGGTTTTCCATATCTTTCTTCACGAGCTTTTTGAAGAGTTCTCATAAGACGATCATCCATCTCTGCCATCTCTTCTATTAAGGCTTTTATTTTTTCAGGATTTTGCTCATCCGCATTCAGGGAATTAAGAAGCTTTAAAATAGAAAGATAACCGTCCTCTGCATCAACCCCGAAACTCTCTAAATCCAGCACGTTAATACAAATACTCTTAGCCAGAACAAACAAAATTTTGTATAAATCTCTTGATTCAGCCGAAATTTCCTTTGCTTTTTTTAAGAACTCCTGCTCGCCGAGTTTTATAGACCTGATGATATCTGCTTTTTCATCAAGTTTTAAAACAGATTTCAGTGATTCAGGAATATCATCTTTTACATTTGCTAGAGATTCATATTTTTTAATCAATGGAGGCAAAATATTCTTAAACCCGTTAGCCAGAGCTTCAAAGTCCTTTTCCGAGAACTCAAAGTTAGAAACCATAACAGAAATCGTATTCATAATAATATTTCTGGCCTTTTCATCCGACCCGCCGTTCTCATAAAGCTTTAGTGCATAATATGCAGTGAGCTTGAGATACAAAACCAGTACCTCCTGTAGTGATGATGTTCTCGGATTAACCGAGCATATACCCTGCGAAACGCAGCTGTCATATTGATAATCTTCATTATAATTGTAATTCATAGCAACTATATGATAACCACAGCTGTAATTTTTTTTATTCCCCTTCCGGCTAGTTTCAGCGGCTTATGTAAATATTCGTGACGAAACTATTGACAAAACAATATATTTGTAGTAATGTGCATGAGTGTGTTAAAAACGAGGGTTTGATTATGAAAATCACTGCTATCCGAAATTACGAGCCTTCTCGTACTGTTTCAAAAATCAACAGAAGCCGAAATGCAAGGGTTAGTGAACCGCAAACCGAACCAAAATCTGATTCAGTTGCTTTTAAAGCACATGAAACAGCTAAAGGATTTGGTATTGGAGCACTTTTAGGGCTTGGAGCCGTCACTATCCTTAGCGGAGGAGCTGCTGCACCGCTTGTTATGGCTGCTTATGCTGCTACAACAGGAGTTGCCGGCGGAATGCTTGGCAAAGCCGTTGAAGATACTAACCCAAAAAATAAAAATGATAAAAAACCAAATGAATAGTATCAGGCTTTAACAAACACAAAGAGGAAGAATTGAACATTAATTCAATTCTTTTTTTGTGCTATAATATAGCAATAATCAGGAGAATAAGAATGTTTAGCACCGATATTACTTACGAAGTCGTTACTTTTTCAATCGGCGATACTAAATCCGGAAGCAAAATGGGCAAACTGCAATTAAAAGACCCGCAGACCGGAGAATTTTTGAATTGTATTCTATGGGAAGAAGCCCTGAACAGAATGGATACAAAGTTATTTAGATGCGGTAATTTACTGCGAATTGCTGCCGGTTCTTTTAACGAAAAATATAATAATTGTCTGGTATCAGCACTTGAATTAATCAAAGAGGCTAAAACCGGACTTGATGAAAAAGAACGGGAAAAAGAGTTTGAGAATCTCATAGAATACATTAATAAAATTAAAGATGAAAAACTCAAAAACTTTGTTCTTGAAATCTATACTGCAAACAAGGATAAAATCCTTGTTATGCCTGCAGCAAAACTTATGCACCACAATTACATAGGCGGCTTAATGGTGCACACTCTCGAGTGCTTGAAGTATGCAGAAATAAATATGGATGCATTTTTTCAGCGTGTAAACCGTGATGAAGTTTATGCAGCATGCCTTCTGCATGATATCGGGAAGATATTTGAATACACTATAGATCTTGAATCCGGACTGATTGACTATGATGAAAACTTCCGCAAAGAATGGATTTCACATTCTCAATACGGCTTTTCAATTTGCATGACAGCAGGCTTTAAGCGTGTGGCAAAAATGATTGCTGCTCATCACGGTAGGGCCGATTGGGGGGCAATTGTTGATTTGAACGAAAAAGACTTAGAGCCGTTTGTTTATTTAATCCACCATATTGACGATTTGTCTGCAAAATTCGGTAAAACAAATGTGGCAATGTTAGGAGGATAATTTTATGGAGATTAATCCAATCAACAACATAGCCGGTATTAATCTTAAAAGTTTGAAAAAATCTACAGAGCCTGAACCGCAAAAATCTGTAGATAAGTCCGAAAATTTAATAAAGGAGCTTGATAAAATGAGTATGATTAACAATGTTAATATAGGCAAAAAAGATTATGAACTAAATCTTTCAATGGAAGAGCTTGAAAAAAGAACACATAAAGATTACCTGACAACAAAGAAAATGCTTGCTGTTGATGCTCCGGAATACCTTGAGCTTGAAGAAGGCGACAAAGAAGCTTTAAAACACCTTGTTAAAGCAGCTGTTGTTCTGGATAAAGTAAACATGCAGCTTGACAATCCTAACAACCTGCCGTTTAAAGAATACCTTGAAGCAGAGATTTCAAAAGGCAATAAGCAGGCAAAGTTAACAAAAATCCTATTTGATGCACAGAAGGGCGTTTGCTCTCTGGATAGAGAAAGCAACATGATAGAGCTTATAAAAGGAGTTTCTGAACGCCCTGGCAAAGGTGTTTACCCGCAGGATTTAGAGAAAGACGAATTTCACGCAATTCTTATAAAAATGCTTAAAGACGGGAAAGTTGACGATGTTGCAAAAATCCTTAACCAGCGCTCTGTTGTTGAAAGAGTCGGAAATGAGCTTGTGGCTACAGATTATGTTGATAAATTTAAAGATGATTTTGCATATATGGCCTCTGAGCTTGAAAAAGCTGCTGAAACTTCAACAAACGCAGATTTCAACGAATTTTTAATCCTGCAGGCAAAAGCTCTCAGAACCGCTAATCCTATGCTTGATGCTTATGCTGATAAAAAGTGGGCAACGCTTCAGGATACACCGCTTGAATTCACTATCACAAGAGAAAACTACTCTGATGAGTTGACTGAAACTGTAGTAGAAAATCCGGAATTGAAAGCTCTTCTGGATGAAAACGGAATAATTCCAGTGGCAAAAGACTTTCTTGGCGGTCGTGTAGGAATTATAAACAAAAAAGGAACAGATGCGATATTAGGAGTAAAAAATTACTTGCCGCTAATGGCACAGAATATGCCGTTTAAAGACGATTATATCCAGAATATTTCTCCTGACAGAGAATCAAAACAGACAATGGTTGATGCTGATTTAGTTGCTGTAACAGGTGATGTAGGCGAATTTAGAGCGGGTATAACCTTAGCCGAAAATCTTCCGAATGATGACAAGCTTTCTATTAAGGAACTGGATGGCGGCAGAAGAAATGTTTATCACAGACAAATCCGATTGATTACTTCAGAAGATGCAAGAGAAAAAATGAAAAAAAGACTGGCTGCTACTGTTAATCCGGAACTTCATCAGTATTATAACGATGAAGCAGACCACTGGTTTACAGTAGGGCATGAAAACGGACACTCTCTCGGACCAAAATCCGGAACAGAAGGTTTAGGCAAATACAAATCTATTATTGAGGAAAACAAAGCGGATATGATTTCACTTGCTATGCTTGATGTTCTGACTGAGGCCGGAATGTATACTCCTGAACAGAGAAAGCAGATTATAGTAACATATGCAGCAGATAACATGATGACTTCTAAGCCAACGCTCTCACAGGCTCATAGAGTACGCTCGGTAATGCAGAATTACTATTTTATTAAAGAAGGCGCCATGGAAATTTCACCAGAAGGAATCTTAAATGTAGATATAGAAAAAATGGTTCCGACTGCAAGAAAAATGCTTGAAGAAATTATTCAGGTACAAATGAAAGGTGACTTTTCAAAGGGTGAAAAATATGTACTTGATAACTTCGTATGGACACCTGAAATGGAAACAATGGCACAGAATATTAAAAAAGTTTCCAAAACACTGAACGGCAAAGTTGAATCTCCACTTGCCAACAAACTTTTAGAGAGTTAATTGTAAAGAATAATTAAGATTAAAACTCCTGATAGCAAATTATTTTTGTCAGGAGTTTTAGTTTGAATGCCAGATGATAATATGCAGGAATACCTATGAAAATCAATCAAATCACACCTATACGCTACGGACAGTCTGAAATTAATAAACCTGAAACTGACTTTTTGCCTGAAGAAGAAATTGTTATCCCTACAAAACAAAGCCAGAGCAGCACTGCAAAGATATTGCTCGGTGCAGGAATTTTAGCTTCAACAGCTGCTGCGGGTATTACAATAGCAAAAAACAAAAAAATTAAAAAAGAGCTGGAAACAGCCTTGAAAAGAGTGACTGATGCTGAATCTAAAATAAAAGACGCAGAAGAAAAAGTCAAAAAGGAAATTAAGCCTGAAAGTGAAATTAAACCCAAAACGAAAACAATAGTTAAATATATTGAAAAAGACAATACAGAAAAATTAATAAAAAAATATAATTATGCCCTGCTCAATATGAAAAAGCACTATGAAGAAATAATTGCAGAACTCCAGGCAAAAAATAAACAAACCGCAGGAGTTACTAAACCTCCAAAACAGACAAAGAATAAAAAAGATGTTAAAAAATCTGCTGAAAAAGGAATTTTTACAAGATTAAAAAATTGGATAATTTTAAATTATAATATTTTAAAATTAAACCTGAGAACACGAAAAAATCTTCCTGTGGATGAAAAAGCCTTTTTAAAAACATCAAAAGATAAAACCATAGAAGCTGGCAATATAAAAAAACAAGACGGTGCTACGCTTGACTTTAATAAAGCAAGAGAAGCAATTAAAAAGGACTCAGAGTCAAAGTCTTAATTCATTGAGTTTTTGATAAATAGCCGAGATTAGGACGAAAATTATATCGTCATCAAAACTCGGAAATTCCAGATTGAACCCAAGATTATAAAGTTTTTCATCAGAAAGCATGACTCTTGATGTTATATATCCTATAAAATTTGGGTTTTCTTGGACAAACATACATTCAAGTTTGTTACTATAAGTTTTTGTATCTAGTCCTTGAGGCGAAAAAGTTATAAGATTTTTGCCGTCAAAAAAGGAATATAGCAAAAATTCTTCACCTTTTATGTATCTTTCCAAAAATATTGACTTAGCTATTTCTGGAGAAAAATCATAAATATCCTGTCTTATTTTTATAACTTCTTCCAAAGAATTTGCAAATCTCAATATTCCATCTGCTCGAACCACTATGGGAAATTCCTCAGGATAGCTGAGTACATCAGGTGTATCAATCCCGTATTTTGCAGTCATCTTGCGTGCAAAATCACTTGATAAGATAAGCTGTGTCCAGAATGAATTAAGTGCAATACAGTTTACAAAACTTTTCCTCAAGACATCTGCAATCCCTTGCAAAATCATTTTTTCATCTTCGACTATAACAATATCAATTTTTAAAGATTTGCATTTTTGAGCCAGTTCTTTAAAAGTATTAAATCTGATGTCAACAGCACCTGAAGCCTCAAAGTTCGTAAATAATTTATTAAGATATTTTGATTTAAGTACAGCTTTGAGTGCTTTTGAACTCTCATCAGCAATAATTAATACGTTTAATGACTGCATCCCCTGCACCCTCCGCAATTTGAAATATTTCTGAGGTCAAAAGCTTCATTTTTTAGTAATTTTTCTATTACTATAGGATAAATAACTTGCTCAAGATAACAGAGCTGCTTTTCTATATCTTCAAAGTGAGCATCATTAGGAATAAAAAGCGGATACTGCGCAATAATTCTTTCCGGTTTTGTAAAATAAACCGTTATTCCTGTAACCTTAACTCCGGCCAGAAAAGCATCCTTTACAGGTTCATCACTATTGAAAGAAGGAAGTAAAGAATGATGGCACTTAAGCAGCTTAATATTTTCTTCACCTCTATAATTAACAGAAACAACAAGATCATAAATTTGATAGTTTTCCGGCAGATTTGTGAAGCAATCAACTTCAACAATATCTTCCAGCTGACAAATAATTGCATCAATAACAGGCGAATATTCGGAATATAAAATTGCAAGCTTTTTCATAGCAATATTTTAGCATGTTTAATTATTTTGAACATACTGAAAAATTTTACTGGTGTAATCTTTAAGCAAAATATTATGAGTTACTTAGTAACTTCTGTAAAAACAAACCCTGAGTTTTTATCATAAGAGATTGTATATCTTTTATTAGGTTCGACATTTACTTCGATTTTTTGCGGATCATATGTTGTTCTTACAGATTTATATATAATACCCGGCCTTACTTTCTCATATTGTAATTCCAAAATTGTTGTACCCGGTAATAAATTGTATGCTCTTTCTCCCCAACCTTCAACAGTTTGAACAGGAGCTTCTCCATTTATTGTAAGAACTGATACAGTATGGTTAAATCCTAACGGATTCCATTGACAGTCCTTGATAATCATAACTGATGCATCAGGATGTTCTTCCAAATATTTCTTTTTATGTCCATTGTGGATTTGCATTGCAAATGCCGAATACAAAAAGCCTGCTAAACAAATACCGCCTACTAATAAAATATACTGCAACATAATCTTATTCTCCTTTCCTGCTATTTCTTAATCGTTTCAACCTTTATTACCTGTTTATTTTCATTTTTTGCCCCCAAATCTTCTAATAATTGTTCGTAATCTTCGCCTTTCAGATTTGACGCATCAATATAATTTTCTTTTCCTGTTTCTTTACATACGTAATAAATATCCTGATCGTCCTCATTTTTTGTTTTGCAGTCTTTTGGATATTCAGACCAGTAATATTGTTCAATATCAAAAATATTAATTACTTTATTGCATCTTTTAACAACCATTTTTTTATCCTCAGTCAGTATTATTGATATAAAATCTGTGTAAAAGACTTTTATCAAGAAAAACGCCAGAACTGCTGCAGCACCAATGACTGCAAACAAAAAACTATGAGTTAGCTTACCTGCAAGATTATAAACAAACCAAGACGCACACAGCCCCAACAGTGTTTCAAACATCATCTTTGTGAATTTTGATTTATACTCTTTCATTTTTTCCTCCATAGAATACTAAATTAACACTAAAAAAACAATTTATTTTATTGATTAAGCATACAATAAAATTTCTTTATGTAAATACTGTTTATAAAAATTTATCAAATAAAAAAGAGATAGATTTTCATCTATCTCCTTTTTATTAGCAAGGGAGAGATTCGAACTCTCGACCTCACGGGTATGAGCCGTGCGCTCTCACCAACTGAGCTACCTTGCCATAAATGACAAGATTTATTCTCGCATAAACATTTTTAAATATCAAGCCTAAACACAAATAATAGCAAAAATTATATTTACAGAATTTATATCAATATGAGAATACAAAATCCAACGATTTATAAACAAGCCCCTCTAACGCCACAATTCAGGAGTAATAGAAATTTAACACCTCCTCAAGATGAATTTATCAGCAGCTATATAAGCAAAGTCATAACAAATGAAAAGGGGAAACTAAAGGCTGTTATATACAAAACTCCGCTGCCTGTTCTTAAAATTTTTAAAAACATGGAAAATCCGAAAGATGTTTTTGCAAAAGAACGGTTCTACACTCACTTACATTCAGAGGAAGAAATAAGACGTATAAGCGAAGCTCTTAAATATAATAAAGAAATTGGCAGTACTCCTGTAAAGGCTTTAATTGGCTTCGGAGCCTTTGCATTTGCCTTTGAAACGGAGGATGGACTTGTGCTAAAAATCACAGAGGGAGAACACTTTCCCTATGGACGGAAACCGGCAGATTTTGACCTGCCTGTAATAAAAAGCGGAAAAATAAGCCCGAATGACCGCCTCTATTATTACCTTGAAGAAAAAGTCAGACAGGATAATTTGGAAGATGCTGAAATCGTCAAACTAATTCAGTATATTCAGTCAAAAGGCTACTCAATGAGAGATTATCTAAAAGATTTCGCAGAGCATGATGCCCCGCACGCAGAAATAAAGCAAAAACAATTCGGCAGGGCGTCAGACGGTAAAATATACCTTATAGACCCCGGATGTGCATATCTGCAAACAGAAGAAAAGACAGGATTTTTCAAAAGGATACTGGAAAAAATAAGGAACCGTTAAAAGGTTCCTTATTTTGAAATTAATCATCTACTTCTTGAACAGGTCTAGGAGCATTGTTTTCCATTCTATGTTTCATCATTTTCTTATGGAAATCACCTCTGTGCCCCCTATAGAAGTGCTGAGGTCCAAAATCCGGCCTAAACATCATCTGCTGACAAGGACAAGGTGCTGGCATAGGCATAGGTACAGGCATTGGAGGTTTATGTATTGCTGCAAACAAGCTTAAAGCTAAATACACACCTACAAAAGTTCCCGCTGCTACAACTAAAAATTTTCTAAATCCTTTGCTATGGCAAAAACAATTACATTTTTTTTCTTCTTCAATTTTAATTTCATCTGACATAATTTACTCTCCTTTTTTATACAATTCTGGCGGGCTTCATCCCGTCGTTATACTAATCTATATTTATAAACGATTGTAACATTTAAAATGTTCATTTATGCTAAAATATTGTTATGGGAATTTATTCTAAGAAAGCTTGTGAATATTTTAAAGATGGTTACAATTGTGCACAGTCAGTTCTTCTGGCTTTTTCAGATATTATAGGTTTTGACAAAGAAACCTCGCTAAAGCTCTCCTCCTCTTTTGGCGGCGGCATGGGGCGTCTGAGAGAAGTTTGCGGAGCAGTGAGTTCTATGTTTATGGTTGCAGGCCTCTTGAAAGGATATACTACACCTAATAATGACGATATTAAAGGAAATCACTATTCACTTGTTCAAGATTTAGGAAACGAATTTAAATCCGAATGCGGATCTATTATATGCCGTAATCTTTTAGGACTTCCGGAAGGAGCAGATACACCGGCTCCTTCTAAACGAACTGAACAGTATTATAATGAACGCCCTTGCGAAAACTGTATTAAAACAGCGGCTGAAATTATAGAACGCAGACTCTTAAATTAGAGGTGCAAACGTTTTATAATACAGGTACAACGCAACCAGTATAAGCAAAACACCGCTTACTTTCAGTAATACGGCAGACATGCCGGCAAAATTCTTGAGATTTTTTACACCGGAAGTAAACAGCCCTGCAATAATTAATATTAATCCCTGACCAACAGCAAATAAAAACAGCATCAAAACCGCTGCTGCCAGATTTTTTCCCATAGCTGCAAAAGCCATTATACCCGCTAGAATAGGCGTTGAGCAGGGAGTTCCGGCAAGTGCAAAAGCAATCCCCAGAAGCACAGGGTAAAGGAATAACGAGTTAGTGTTATTTACAGGCATAGCTTTAATTATAACCGGCATATCAAACTCTAAAACATCCGTAAGCTTAAGTCCCATTACAAGAAGCAAAGACGCCATAATCAAGGTAAAATATCCGCCTAGCGTAGATGCAAAAACACTTCCTGTAACTGCACATATAATACCGATAATAGAAAATACTATTGCCGTACCAAAAATAAAACAGCATAGCTGTATAAATGTTCTAAGCGGAGTTTCTTTCGAGTACCCGCCGACATAACCAATTATAAGCGGCAGCATCGCAAGCGAACACGGCGAAATTGACGCAAGCACCCCTCCGGCAAAGGATGCTGCAAACATCAGCATCCAAACCCCGATTCCTGTTGAACCGGACGAAAATATCTGTACTAAATTATCCATTTATTAACTCTTTCAAATAATTTTCTAATACCTGCGGCTGCATTGTTCCTTCAATGCGTCTTAAAGTTTTACCATTTGCATCCTTAAACACTGTTGTAGGAACAAGCTTGACTTCATAAGTTTTAATCAGCGTCTTTGTTTCATTGTCCTTTTGAGTAACATTAATCTGCTTCAATGTAATGTCTTTATTGTATTTAGGAAAAACTTCTTCAAAAACCTTTTCCAATTCCTGACACTCGTAGCACATAGGTGAGGCGAATTTAATTACCTCAGGCCCTGATGAAGCAAACGAAGGCGGCGTTGTTAATTTGTCGCGTGAAAGGCCGAAGTATGCCACGAGCGGTACAAGAAAAATAAGTAGAATAATGATAATATTTCTGTTCATAGACTCTCTCCTTTTATGTATTGGACAGAAGGCTGGATTACAGCTCTACCCTTAGTCTACCATATAATAAATCTTGCACAAAAAAAATATAATCCCTTGTCAGGCAATATTACAAAATCCGTTATTCACTAACATGCTCCAGCGCCATTTCTAAAACAGTTCTTACATGCTCATCACTTAGTGCATAAAAAACATTTTTACCGCGTTTTTCAGTCCTAACCAGTTTTGCACTTCTGAGAGCCTTAAGTTGATGTGATACAGCAGATTTGGTCATATTTAGCGCAGCTGCAAGTTCTCCCACACACATTTCTTTTGCTTCAAGCGCAATAAGCAGCTTTATTCTGGTCACATCTCCAATTATCTTAAAAAAATCTGAAAGCTCGTATATTGTATCATTATCAACATTTTGCATAATCATATAATAGTTGAATATTTGCTCACATGTCAAACCATTGTAAAGAATTGTTTACCTGACGCTTGACAGTTGAATAGTTGCTCAACTATAATATAGATATAAAAAGAGGTAATTATATGTGCAAACACGAACATCACCATGAAAACAGCTATGTTATCCCGAGAATTGCGGCAGCACTTATTTTATTTGCTTGCGGCTTCTGGTTTAAACCATTATTTCTTGTTTCTTATCTGCTTGCAGGCGGGGATGTTCTTTTTAAGGCACTTAGAAATATTATTAAGGGACAAATTTTTGATGAAAACTTCTTAATGGGGCTTGCTACAATTGGGGCTATTTGTATAAAGGAATATCCGGAAGCTGTTATGGTAATGATTTTATACCAGATAGGAGAATATTTTCAGCACAGAGCAGTTGAAAAATCGCGGCATTCAATTACAAAGCTTATGGATATCAGACCTGATTATGCAAATCTTAACGGAGAAAAAGTTTCTCCAAAGAGCGTTAAAATCGGGGATATTATTGCAGTTAAAACTGGAGAAAAAATTCCGCTTGACGGTGTTGTAATAGAAGGAGAAGCCTCCGTTGACTGTTCTGCATTAACGGGTGAATCTGTTCCGGTAAGAGTTAAATCAGGAGATAATGTAATAAGCGGATGTATTAATCTTGACGGAGTATTACAAATCAAGGTTACAAAAGAATTTGGAGAATCGACCGTTTCCAGAATACTGGAACTTGTTGAACATGCTTCATCGAAAAAAGCAAAGGCGGAAAACTTTATTACAAAGTTTGCAAAATACTATACTCCTGCTGTTGTTGTTATGGCTGTTTTAATTGCCTTTGCGCCTCCTCTTATAATGCATACAGGGTTTACCGCATGGTTTCAGAGAGCGTTAACATTTCTTGTAATTTCATGCCCATGTGCACTTGTAATTTCAGTTCCTCTAAGCTTTTTTGCAGGTATCGGAGGAGCTTCAAAAGAAGGAATACTTATCAAAGGAAGCAGCTATATAGAAACTCTTTCAAAGCCATCTGTTGTTGTTTTTGACAAGACAGGAACTCTTACAAAAGGAGTTTTCAAAGTCACCGAAATTGTTTCCCAAAATCCAGATTTATTAAGATACGCAGCTCTGGCAGAGAGTGCTTCGTCACACCCGGTTGCAGCTGCAATAAAAAAAGAATACGGAAAAGAAATTCCGGAACAGAATAATATTAAAGAAATCGCAGGCCGCGGTGTTGAAGCAGTAATTGACGGTAAAAAAGTACTAGCCGGTAATGCTGCATTTGTAAATGTAAAACAGACAGATAAAAACGGAACAGTTGTTTATGTATCAATTGACGGAGAGTTTGCCGGATATATAGTAATTTCTGATGAAATTAAAGAAGATGCTCCTTTTGCAGTTTCAGCCCTTAAGAAAATGGGCATTACTACAGAGATGTTAAGCGGCGACACGTACAAAACGGCTGTTTCTGTACAGCAGACACTTGGTCTTGACAAAGTTTATGCAGAGCTTTTACCGGAAGATAAGGTAAATAAGTTAGAAGAGCTAATTACAAATTCAAGCGGAAGTGTTATATTTGCAGGTGACGGCATTAATGATGCGCCGGTTTTGACCAGAGCCGATATAGGAATTGCAATGGGCGGTCTGGGTTCTGACGCGGCTATTGAAGCAGCAGATGTTGTAATAATGGATGATAAACCGTCCAAAGTTGTAACTGCAATAAAAATTTCTAAAAGAACAATGAATATTGTTAAAGAAAACATTGCTTTTGCATTAGGCGTGAAAGTACTATTCTTAATCCTCGGCGGATTTGGATTTATCACAATGTGGGGAGCAGTATTTGCAGATGTAGGAGTAGCGCTTATTGCAATATTGAATGCACTTAGAGCAATTAAGAGGATAAAATGATCGAAACCAGAACCAATCTTGACAGTTTAGAAGCAGGCAAAGAAGGATACATAGTTTCAATTGAATGTGAAGATAAAGCATTAAGAAGTCATATTCTGAATATGGGACTTACCCCGGGAGTAGAAGTTAAACTCATCAAGACTGCCCCTATGGGCGATCCGCTTGAAATAAGAGTTAGAGGTTATGAACTTACAATCCGAAAATCCGAGGCTTCAAAAATTGTTATAGAAGACATTCACGAAGCTCATAACTGTCCGCGCAGAAACAAAGAGTTCAAAAAAATTGACCATTCAAGAAAGGGTGAACAAACAATACGTAAGAAAAATACACCCCCTAAAACAAAACTCCTCTTTGCACTTGCAGGCAATCAGAATTCAGGCAAAACAACTCTTTTCAACAAGCTTACCGGTTCTAACCAGCATGTAGGAAATTTTCCGGGAGTAACAGTAGACAAAAAAGATGGAATTTTAAAAGGAAATCAAAATGTAACAATAACAGATCTTCCCGGGATTTATTCACTCTCTCCATACAGTAGTGAAGAAATTGTAACAAGAGATTTTATACTTCACGAAAAACCGGATGGAATAATAAATATTGTTGATGCAGCAAATATTGAAAGAAACTTATTTTTGACAATGCAGCTTCTGGAACTGAATATACCTATGGTAATTGCTTTAAACATGATGGATGAAGTTGCAGAAAGCGGAGGAAGCATAGACATAAACGGTTTGGAAGCAGAGCTTGGAGTACCTGTAATCCCGATTTCTGCCGCAAAAAATCAGGGTATTGAAGAACTTGTTGAACATGCTCTTAATGTTGCAAAATTCTGCGAATTACCTGAAAGAGTGGATTTTTGTGAAGAAGCAGTTCACAGATGTATTCACTCAATTATTCACTTAATAGAAGACCACGCAAATTCTGCAAGAATTCCTGTACGTTTTGCAGCAACAAAACTTGCAGAAAAAGATGCAATAATTGTACAATCACTCGGACTTGACGAAAATGAAATAAAAACCTGTAATCATATCATTAAAGAATTAGAAGAAGAAACTGGTATGGACAGTGAAGAAGCACTTGCGGATATGCGGTTTGGTTTTATTGAAAAACTCTGCTCAGAATTTGTGTCTAAGCCGGAAGAATCAATCGGTCATAAGCTTTCTGTCAATGCAGACAAAATCTTAACAGGGAAATATACTGCAATTCCTGCATTTCTATTTATTCTAGGTATAATATTTTACCTGACTTTCGGCCCTATCGGGAGTACACTTTCAAATATTATGAATGCCGGTATTGATAAGCTCACAAGTTTTACGGATTCTACACTTACAGCTTACGGACTAAACCCTGTTGTACACTCGCTGATAATTGATGGTATCTTTGCCGGAGTTGGAAGTGTTATGAGCTTTCTGCCTGTAATTGTTGTATTATTCTTTTTCCTGTCTATTCTGGAAGACAGCGGTTACATGGCAAGAGTCGCTTTTGTTATGGATAAAATCTTAAGAAAAGCAGGTTTATCCGGAAGAAGCTTTGTACCTATGATAATAGGTTTTGGATGTTCTGTACCTGCAATTATGGCCTCCAGAACTCTGCCGTCTGAACGCGATAGAAAAATGACAATCCTTCTTACCCCGTTTATGAGCTGTTCAGCAAAATTACCTATTTACGCCCTTTTTACAGCAGCATTTTTTAAAGAAAATCAGGTTATTGTAATCCTATGTATGTATTTAATCGGGATGTTTATTGGGGTTATTATGGCATTTATTCTAAAATATTTTGTGTTTAAGGGTGAGGCAGTACCTTTTGTAATGGAACTTCCTAACTATAGAATGCCTGATGCAGGCAATGTATACAGACTTATTTACACAAAAGCAAAAGATTTTATAACACGCGCATTTACTATAATTTTCTGGGCAACAATTGTTATCTGGTTTTTGCAAACATTTGATATGCGGCTAAATCTTGTAACAAATTCTGCAGACAGCCTGCTTGCAATGCTAGGAAGTTTATTAACACCTATATTCCAACCGCTTGGGCTTAATGATTGGAGAATTTCAACCGCATTTATCACAGGATTTATGGCCAAAGAAAGCGTTGTAAGCACACTTAGCGTGCTTGCGGGTAATATTTCAGAAATGTTCACACCGATTACAGCATTTGTATTTATGGTTTTCTGCCTACTATATACACCGTGTGTTGCAGCGATTGCAACAGTTCGGCGTGAACTCGGAAGAAGATATGCTGTAATGGTTGTCCTTATGCAGTGTTCAATAGCCTGGTTAGCAGCATTTGCAATATATAGACTTGCAAGCATTGTATTTTAATAGTATGCTTGTAAGAACTAAGGAGAAAAAATGAAAGTTAATAAAATTATAAGTACAGGCATTGGAGAAATAACTAACCCATCCCCGAATGAATTAAGATATATATTGAATAACCACGTTTTAAACAGCAGCAACAAGCTGGAAAGGACTGTCCCTGCGGATGTGTTAGAACTAATGGCAGAAGAAAACAGCAATAAGCTGGAAAGGTCTATCCTTGCGGATTCGATGGAACTAATGGAAAAAGAAAACAGCAGACAAAGAAGTTATTCAATCCTTAAGACTGCTCAAGATATGTACAATTCTGTTATGAATCTTTTGTAACAGATTATTCTCAGACTTCTTAACTATTTGCGCCTGGAGGGAGTGTCTTGCTCGTTCGCGCCTAACGGGTCTACGTCTGCCGCCAATAATATCACAGACATTTTGCCGGCAGAACTTCGCCCTCAGCTCACTCGCGCCGAACCCACTGACAAAGCTCTGCTTTGTATGGGTTCACCAAGCTTCCATCACAAAATATTAAAAACAAGGAGGGCAAATGCCCTCCTTGTTTTTAATGCGCCTGGAGGGAGTCGAACCCACGGCAGACAAGGTTTAGGAAACCTCCGCTCTATCCTACTGAGCTACAGACGCTTACTTTTCACCACTCTAGTATACATAAAGCATTTCACCTTGTAAAGCTTACTCAAAAATGTTAAAATAATACTAAGATGAGAAAGAGAAAGATTTTAGCAATTCTTCCCGAAAGCATCGGGGGCAGGCTTACAATGAGCAGTATCATTGACGGCTTCAGGCAAAATGACTGCAATGTAATTGTCTATGATGAACTCTTTGATAAAAATCTTAAACAAACTCTTCGTCGAAAATTTGAATACATAGCAGGCTATGATTACTCCGGTTTAAAGATTAAAGTCGATAATAACCTTGATGTGCCTTCTATAAACTATTTTTCTGATGATTTAAGAAGCAAAACATCCGGTCCTGAATGGGAAAAATATCTGCCTTTTCTTGAAGCAGATGACAACTACACTTTTTACTGGGATAAAATACTTACCGGATACGAAAACTTCAAAAACATAAACTATCTTCCTCATTTTGTTAATTTCGATGTCTATCAGGATTTTGGCATTGAACCGGAATTTGATATTATGTTTGCGGGCAGACTTGATACTGATTACAGACTCAGTTTTTTTGAAGAATTAATTACCAAGCTCCCGCACCTTAATATTGCGTGGTACGCAATCGACAGACATTACCGTGACGCAAGGGAAAGAGCTCAATATCCGGAGCTTATCGACCTTTGTTACAGAGGATTTATTGACAATGAACAGGATATGGCAAAAGCTATAAACAATTCTAAAATATTGTTTAACATAAACGCGCAGGGGATTTCTTCTCTCAACTACCGTACATTTCAGGCAGCAGCCTGCAAACGCTTAATGATTAGCGACTACAGAGAAGAACTTGCTTTATTTGAAGGTCACATGCCGTTCTACGAAGATTTTTCAGACTTAATTTTTAAGATTGAAAGCTATCTTGAGGATAAACAAGCTTACCAAAGAGTTACTGAAGAGTGCTGGCAGATTGCACATCAATCACACGATTCAAAAAAATGCACCAGATATATTCTTAAAACTGTTCGGGGATAAATTATTATTTGCTCAGCGATTTAGACACAATAATATACAAGTTTACCAGCATAAATCCTAGAAACATTCCTGCAATTACATCCACAGGGAAATGAACGCCTAACCAGAGTCTTGAAATTCCAACCATAAAAATCCATACCCCGAAAAGTGCTGTCAAAAAATATCTCCAAAAATCTGATTTTGCATAATGCAGAACCAGATATATTAGTATTCCATAAAAACACATTGTAGTAGAAGAATGGCCGGAAGGAAAACTAAAACCGGGATATACGCACGGTCTTTCTCTGCATACAAAATTTTTAATAAAATCAGTTATTACAAAACTTGCTTGAGTAAAAAATATCAGCAAAAAAGCTTTCATATATCTTTTTTCAGATACAAGAACGCTTCCGGCAGCGATTTGAGGCCAGAGCATATGATAATCTCTCCCGAAACTTGAAATAAATTGCGGAATATAAGCAGGATAAGGCGATAGCGCAAGCCGGATTGAATGAAGAACATTTGCATCAAACTCACGCAAATTCGGCATATATAATACCAGAACAGTAAGAACTACGAAAACTACTACTGAAATTATTACATAATTCCAGTTCAAAGCCATTCCATATTCCTGTTTACGGGCCATTTAAATACCACCCTTCAATCTTGATACAATGACCAGAACTTTATTAAACAAATTCATCACCAGCGGAGTTATTTCACTAACACAAACCGCAAAAAAGAACAAAGCTGTTACAACAGCAATAAGTTTCTGGATATCAGAGAACATAAAAATCTTATTACTGCGGAAATCATCAATTCCCTTATATTCATCAGTGAATGGTTTTACAGGAAGCTTCTCTTCTATTTTCTCCAGTACATTTGCATATTTCACCTTGATAAGCGTATTGTAAGAATCAACATTCATCCACCAGAGTGCGCTCACTGAAACTCCCAGAAAAGCAAATACAAGCGTTGCGGAGATTTTGTTTAAGAAAATCACATTACCTGTGTAAATTAAAGCGACAATAAGCACAAATACAGAGGCCATGTAAAAACGGTTAGTCTTGAAATTTCTCTCAATAAAGTTTTCTTTCTGCTCTGAATACAATCTGTATTCGCTGAAAATAAGTTCATCTCTATCCATTAAACTCTCCCTCACGCTTATTCTTTACTTCATTCATTAAATCTTCAAACTCCTTCTCATCCAGAGTTTCTTTCTCCAGAAGATTTTTAGCAATATGCTCAAGCATATCTCTATTTTCGCTCAGCAGCTGCATTGCATAATCATACTGTTTATCAACAATCTTCTTAACCTCTTTATCAATATCAGCAGCAATTTCCTCAGAGAAATCTCTTGTATTACCGAAATTTCTTCCCATAAATACATGTTCCTGATCTTTGCCGTAAGCAAGATTACCCATTTTTTCACTCATACCGTAAGTTGTAACCATACTTCTTGCAAGATTGGAAACTTTTTCCAAATCATTTGACGCACCTGTTGTTACGTTGTCCTTACCGTAAATAAGCTCCTCTGCAACTCTTCCGCCTAAAATCATTGCGATTCTGTCAAGAAGCTGATTTTTGCGCATAGTCAAATGGTCTTTTTCAGGAAGAGTAAGTGTAATTCCCAGTGCCATACCTCTCGGGATTATTGAAACTTTATGAAGCGGGTCGCAGTTTTTAAGAAGTTTCGCAAGAAGAGCATGACCGACTTCATGATATGCAGTATTTTCTTTTTCTTCATCTGATATAATTCTGCTTTTCTTCTCAGGTCCGGCCATAACCTTATCAATTGCTTCTTCTAAATCAGGCATTTCAATTTCTGATTTATCATGTCTTGCAGCAAGAAGCGCAGCTTCATTCAGCAGGTTTTGCAAATCAGCGCCGGTAAAGCCCGGAGTACGCTTTGCAAGTGTTTTCAAATCAACTTCTTTAGAAAGCGGTTTATTCTTGGCATGAACATTCAAAATCTGTTCTCTTCCAAGTACATCCGGTTTATTAATAACAATCTGTCTGTCAAATCTGCCCGGGCGTAATAACGCGTTATCAAGGATATCAGGCCTGTTTGTCGCAGCAAGGATTATTATATTAGTATTTTCATCAAATCCATCCATTTCAACAAGTAACTGGTTAAGTGTCTGCTCTCTTTCGTCATGACCGCCGCCTAAACCAGCACCTCTCTGACGCCCTACTGCATCAATTTCATCAATAAATACGATACATGGCTGGTGTTTTTTAGCCTGTTCAAACAAATCTCTTACACGGGAAGCTCCGACACCGACAAACATTTCTACGAAGTCAGAACCGCTTATTGAGAAGAACGGAACCCCTGCTTCACCTGCAACAGCTTTTGCCATCAAGGTTTTACCTGTACCGGGAGAACCTACTAAAAGTACACCTTTAGGTATTTTTGCCCCGAGTTTGACATATTTATCTGAATGCTTAAGAAAATCTACAATTTCCTCAAGTTCTTTTCTTTCTTCATCGATACCCGCAACATCAGCAAATGTTGTCTTAACTTTGCTATCCATAAGCATCTTAGCACGGCTTTTGCCGAAAGACATTGCCTGAGCACCACCTGCCTGAATCGATTTTATAATAAGCATTATGAAACCTAAAACCAGCAGAATTGTTATTAAAGATGAACCCATGCCAAATGCGGAGTTCGATTCATTAGCTCTTTTGGCGCTGATTTCAACATCATTCTGCTCAAGTTTTGAAAGAACATCAGAATTTTCAGGAAGTACAACTTTGTACTGCAGTTTTGGCGGCCTTACTTCTCCGTATAAAGGATTAGAATTTGTTTTCTTAGCTTCCGGCTGTTTCACAGGCAGTGCAATAAGAGCATCTTTACCCATATCTACGCTTTTAATTTCTTTATTTTCAACTTTTTGCAGAAAAGCAGTATATGACAGCTCTTCTGTGCTGGAAGTAGGTCCGGAAAACAGCATTGAAATAAATGCCAGAACCATAATTCCTAAAATTACGTACATCCCGATTGATTGATTTTTATTCATAGTTCTCCCTCTTAAGTTGCTATTTCATTATAACATAAATGTAACATTTTCTTACAATTTTACGCAATTTTTACAAGTTTGAAGACTTTATATAATTAAGGATATTTTTATGAGCGCACATAATTTCTGGAACAATTTCACACATGGCTTTATGCACGGAATGTTTAGCAACAATCCGTTTTTTGGCGGTTGTATGAGCGGCTGGGGCGGATTTTTCCAGTTTAACTCCTGTTTTAATCCTTTCTTCATGCCTTATACAAGCTGTATATCTCCTTTCCCGAACAATACAAGTTTATTTTTGGTTCCAAATGTAATGTCCGGTATTGGCTTCAGCCCTTTAATGCCTGATTTTGCAATGCCGGCGCCGAGTTTCAATATAGATATGAACAAACTCTTTCCTACAGATAAGTGGCAGACTCCTGCCTATTCCAGTCCGCCAGCATTTGGTGATGTTTTTGTAAAGAGTTCAAATAATTCAGTAACAGTACCATCAATTGAAACTTCTGATTATAATTTCACATTCTCCAGTACAAAAACAAAAACTTCAAAAGCAGCAAAAACAAAAACAACACCTGCAACATATCAGCCTTCAAGCTTATCAAGCACAAGAACTACTTCGCTTGCATCGCTGAAAGCTAAGCATTGGACAGAAATGACAGACTCAGAAATGCGTCAGGTTTATGGTGATTACACAAGAGATATCACTACACCTTATAAAGGCACAGCAGCCGATTTAAATAAATATCTTGAAGGCAAAGGCGTTTTAAGCGGTCAAGGGCAGGCATTTATTGATGCTCAGAATAAGTACGGCATTAGCGCATCTGCGCTAATTGGAATTGCAATGAACGAATCAGCACAAGGGACAAGCCCTAATGCAAAAAACAAGAAGAATGTCGGCGGAGTTAGAATACCCGGCTCCACAACATTTAAGACATATGGCAGCGTGGCAGAGTGTATTGATGACATGGCTCGTTTCTTAAAAAACGGCTATGTTAATAACAAAGGGCGCTCTCTGACTAAGTTATATCAGATTAATGCGAAATACTGCCCGAGCTCAGATCCGACAGATAAGGAGGATTTAAACTCTCTTTGGGCACGAAACGTTAACAAATATGCAAGAGAAGTAGAATCAGCTCTGGTGTAAGTTTTTGTTTCCCGACAATTGGTCTACGTGCGTAGCACTGTCTTGCTCACCGCAAGCCGACGCCAGCCTGCGCCCTCCGCTCACTCGCGCAAAAAAAAAGCCGTTTCATTTGAGAACGGCTACCAGACTTGGGGAGGAGGTATGAAAAACCACTGAGGTTTTCCATATTATTTTTATCGGCATATTTTTTATTTTCTTTAGACTAAGTTAACAAATCTCATCTATACGATGTAGGATTTCTTTTTTGTAAATTTTCATTACAAAATCATATATATCTCTAAAGTTTGAAAAAAATATGCCGTTATATCAAACAGAAAGAGATTTTATTATTAACGAAAGGATACTGAACGATGTCTGGACTTAATGTCAAATTACAAAATGGTGGAACAGTTAATATCAATACCGGTGAACATATTGATAATATCAAGAAAAAACTTGGCGAGGATATTGGTAACTTCTTTGAAAGCATAGACAACGGCAATAAAATACTTGATGCAAACGAAATAGATAAATTAAAATCAAAACTTATAGAGAAGAATTATAAGGTTGAAGTTGCAGCTGATGGTAATACGCCAGCAAAAGCATATAACGCAGCAATTCAAAACATCAGAAGCAAGTATGATCCGGAAAAACTCAAAAAAGATTTTAAAACAGAAGAAGCTGATTTGCATGAAATAAAACGCGGAGATTCTTTATACGCAATCGCAAAAAATGCTTTGCGCAAAGAAGGCTTGCCGCATGATGCACGTTCGATAAATGAAAGAATCGGACAAATTGCCTGCCTTAACAATATTAACGACGTTAATAACGTAAAAGTTGGTACAAAATTAATAGTAAATCTTGCTGCACCGAAGGCTATACCACCCAAAGCAGTTGTCGCAGAAAATAAACCCGCACCAAAAATTTCTAAAGCGGAGCCTAAACAAAACCCTAAAATATCACACAGCAGTGCTAAAAATTTACACTGGACACAGATGAGTGATGAACAAATGAGAGAAATATACGGTAATTACTCAAGAGATATAACCACTCCATACAGCGGTAATGCAGAAGACTTAAACAGATATCTAAAAGGTAAAGGTGTTCTTTCAGGGCAGGGACAGGCATTTATTGATGCTCAGAATAAGTACGGCATTAGTGCAGCTGTTCTTGCAGGAATTGCAATTTCCGAATCAGGAGGAACATCCTCTCTTGCGAGAAAAAGATTTAATGTGACTTCTATCAGCAGTTCACGAGGCTGGAGAAGATTTAACAATGTATCTGAATGTATAGATTATACAGCTTCAATGCTGGCAAACCGCTATGTTAAAAATTCCGGTTTATCGGGAGTTTCCCTGAAAACTCTCTACCAGATAAATGCAAAGTACTGTCCTGTAAGTGATACCCGTAATAACAGCAGTAATAACCGCTTTTGGGCGCAAAATGTCGAAAATAAAGTTAGGGAGATAGAGAAAGCATAAACAGCTATTTATTATCAAGATTTGTAAAAATATATTGAACATGCTCTTAGTTACTGCTACTCTTTTATTAAGGGGATGGATTTTTATGACAACATCATTTACTAATAAAAAGAAACAGCAGACAGACGATTTATCACAGCTTATGCCTCAAAACATTGACGCAGAGGAAGCAATTTTAGGCGCAATTCTTGTAAGCCCTTCCTGCATGAACAAAGTTGTTGAGCATCTAAGACCGGAGTCGTTTTACAAACCTGCACATAGATATGTTTATGAAGCCATGCTCCAGCTCTACAACGGAGAAGACAAAATTGATATCGTATCTGTTTCCGATGTCCTAAACATTAACCAGAAACTTGAACTCGTCGGCGGCAGAGCTTTTATTAACGATCTTAGCTACAAAACAATTACCACATCAAACGTCGAATATTATTCTAAAATCGTTCAGGAAAAAGCAATTAAGCGTTCACTCATTAATGCCGGTTCTGAAATCGTATCCTCCGGTTATGACCTTAACCCTATAGAAGAATCTCTTGAACTTGCAGAAAAATTAATCTTTGATATAGCATCTCAAAAAGCATCAAAGTCACTCGCTCCGATAAAAGATTTAGTATATGACACTTACGCAGAAATTGAAGAACGGTACAATAACAAAGGTAAGCTTACAGGTGTTCCGACTAGTTTTTATGACCTTGATACAATGATGAACGGATTGCAGCGTTCTGACTTGATTATTCTTGCGGCCCGTCCTGCAATGGGTAAAACAGCATTTGCATTGAACATTGCTCAAAATGTTGCACTTCGTGCAAATACTCCTGTCGCAATATTCTCCTTAGAAATGTCAAAGAAACAGCTTGTACAGCGTCTTTTGTGTTCAGAAGCAGAGGTTGATACACAAAGACTTAAGACAGGAAACATGCAGGCAAAAGACTGGGAAAAGCTTGCAGTTGCAATGAGCAGTTTCTCAGAAGCTCCTATTTATATTGATGACACCGCAGGATGTACAATCACAGATATCAGGGCAAAATGCCGCCGCCTTGCAATGGCAGAAAAAAATCTTGGTTTAATTGTAATTGACTACCTGCAATTAATTGAAGGTACCGGCAGAGAAGACCGTATGCAGCAGATTTCCAGCATATCAAGAGGTTTAAAAATCTTAGCAAAAGAACTTAATGTTCCAATTATTTCACTTTCTCAGTTATCACGTGCAGTAGAGAGCAGAACTGATAAACGTCCGATGCTTTCAGATTTGAGAGAATCAGGTTCCATTGAACAAGACGCAGACATTGTAATGTTTATTTACCGTGATGAGTACTACAAAAACGCAAACGATGAAGAAGAGCAGGCTGAAAAAGCAGCAAATAAAGGTGAAGCGGAAATTATCATTGCAAAACACAGAAACGGGCCTGTCGGTACTGTTAAACTTCTGTTCCAGGGCAGTATTACTAAGTTTAAAAACCCTATCAAAACAGATGTGTTCTAGTGCTACGCTGCCGGATGGATTAAATAAATGTCTTATTTTTCAATAATTTTACTTGCTATAGCTTTATCAATTGATGCCTGTGTTGTATCTTTTTCATACGGTCTGGCTTTTACTGAAAATCGTTTTAAAAATGCAATACGGCTTGCAGCGTGTACCGGTTTGTTTCAGGGACTCATGCCGGTTATTGGTTATTATCTTACGGGATTCGTAAAATCTTTTATTGAACCATATGCCGGATTTATTGTTTTTGCAATATTTACATATCTTGGGGTTAAATTTATAAAAGAAGCTTTTGAAAAAGAGAAAGAAAAACAGCTTTGCATTGACCTCAAATGCCTTTTACTTGTCGGAATTGCAACCAGTATTGATGCTTTTTCAGCCGGGATTTCATTATCACTTTTCGGAAATAGAATACTTAAACCTGCCATTTTGATTGGAGTTGTAACATTTATAAATTCTCTTCTCGGCTTTGGTCTGGGCGGAAAACTCAAAAAATTTCCGACAAAATGGCTTGAGATTGCCGCCGGCTGCCTGCTGATATTATTGGGGCTAAAGAGCTTATTTTAGAAAATATTTACAGACTCTGCTAATACTAATTTCAAATATAGGTTTAGCGTGTTTGACTTATAATAATGTTTATATTATTATTGTCGTGTTGACAGCTGAATATTTATACGCTCCAGTGGCGGAATCGGTAGACGCGTTGGACTTAAAATCCAATCGGGGTTCTCCCTCGGTGCCAGTTCAAGTCTGGCCTGGAGCAATTTTAAAAGACCTGCAGAAATGCGGGTCTTTTTTATTTTATGATAAATTATAATTATGCGAGATATCTGGAACCCATGGCACGGCTGTAAAAGAATCAGTGAGGGATGTGAAAATTGTTATATGTATTATCTTGACTCACTAAGGGGAAAAGATGGTGCAGAAATTTACAAAGTCAAAAACAATTTTGATTACCCGCTTCATAAAGATAGAAACGGCAATTATAAAATTAAAAGCGGCGAATACATAAGAGTATGCATGACTTCCGACTTTTTCCTAAAAGAAGCTGACTGCTGGCGTGAAGAAGTCTGGAAAATAATAAAAAAACGTTCTGATGTTATATTTATTCTGGTAACAAAACGCGCGGACAGAATTGAAAAATGTCTTCCGTATGATTGGAACGGCGGATGGGAAAATGTTTGGCTTAATATTACCTGTGAAAATCAAAAACGTGCGAATGAGCGATTGCCTATTTTACTTGAACTTCCATTCAAACACAAAGGTATTATGGCTGAACCGTTAATAGGCAAACTTTCCATCATGAAATTTCTACAGAGCGGACAAATTGAAAATGTCTGGGCTGGAGGTGAAAACTACGGAAGCAAGAAACCGCTCTTCTTTGAATGGGTTAAATTACTGTCTGATGAGTGCAAAGCAACAGATACCACTTTCTCATTTTTTGAAACCGGAAATGTTTTCATAAAAGACGGCAAGAAAACAGTATTCACAAATAAAAAGGAACAGGCAAAAACAGCTTTCCTGCTGGATATAAATTATACCAGCAGCAGAGAACAGGTATTCAAACTGGATTTACCTGCGCAATATTCTCAAATAGGGCTATTTAATCAAACAGACGAAGAAAAATATTTCAAAAATGAATGTCAGTATTGTTTTATGAAAAGATACTGCGCCGGCTGTTCAAATTGCGGCAAATGTTAATAAAAAAGAGGAGAACCAACACAAGCTCTCCTCTTTTTAGTAAGATTTTTAATGGATTAACCTTCAAGACCTTCTTTTTGTTTGTTTAACATATCTTGAATTTTTTCCATAATTTCTTCGCTTTTTTCCTGAACATCTGAAACTATATTATCGGCTTTTCTTTGAAGATCCTTAACTGTTTCATCTGTTTTTCTTGCCACATCAGAAGCCATATCACCTATCATTTCTCTTGTTTCCGCACCTGATTTAGGAGCAAGAAGAATACCTGCTATAGCACCTATTGCAGCTCCTACCGCAAAGCCTGTTAAAAATTTTGTTACTGACATATTATTTTCTCCTTCATTTGTAGTTTAACTTTTTTTATTATTTTTAATATTGGTTAAGTGATTTACTTCTTTTTGGCAAAAATTTTGAATGCTGAACACAGCCCGCTGAAAAATCCTTTTGCAACTGTTCCTGTTACCGTTGATAGTTTTGATAAAAGGTGAAGCGGCGAATTTTTTATAGCCTCTTTTACCTTATTTACGCCTTCATCTGCCTTGATAATAATTCCGCTTACGATTTCTACGGACTTATTAATATTTTTCAAAGTAGGTACTAGCTCAGTTTTAATAATCGTTGCTGTTTCGTCAACATTATTTGCAAGTTTTGATAAATCAAACAAAACCTTTATAAGCATTGCGCCCACGAGGATTACAATAACACCCGTTGCATACGCCAAAAAAGTTAAACTTTGATATAATTGTACTGTTTCCATTTATTTCCCTTTATATTATTCAATTTCATTAAAAATCGAAGTCTGACACTTCTTCAAGTTCTTTTGCTTTTCTCATTTTTTTTGATTTAAGCATATTAGAAAACTTTTTGTACTGTCTTTCAAGTTTATATTTCAACAGGTCAATTGATTCCATAGCCTGTTTTTTAGCTTCATTTACAGCTGGAGAATGTTTTTCAGCGAGGTCGCATACAGTTTCTTTAACCTTTTCTCTCATTTCAGAACCCGGACGCGGCGCATAAAGTATACCTGCGATAATACCGCCGACTACTCCGGCTAAGAGACCCATGCCAAAGCCGAATGAAGATTTATCTTTACTCATAATGTACCTCTTTCTTATTTATGTATTCTGTGCCCATTCATTATATCACATTTTGGAGAAGGGATAAACCCTTGAAGGCTGCTTTTAATAATTTTGATTGCTTAAATTTCCTCATGACTTTTATATTAATACTCCAAAATAAAAATGCTGACATTAGACTCTCGAGTTTCGCAAGTATTATCTTATTGCGCAGGTCTTTTAAATTGTCAATCCAAATAGGAACTAACTCTGCCATTTGTTCTGAAATACCTTTTGCAAGTCCGGAAATATCCTTTATTTTTGGCTTTGCTGCGGCAATAAATTCCGATGCCTCGATAAAATATTTATCAAGTTTTATCAAATGAAATATTATAGTAAATGCAATTATTACTTCTGCAATAAAAACTATAGCTGTAAATAATGTAAAAATCATACTTTTATGTCCATATTTGTATTATTATAAGATTATATTTTATAATGTTATAAAAGAAAATACACTTGGAGGATTATATTCTGGTGGGTAGTTTAAGATTTTATTTTTCACTTCTGGCCGCAAAAACAGCCTACATGGCATTACAGCTTACCCAGCTGTCTGCGGGAACCTCCATTATAGGCAGATATGTTTTGAAACTCTGCCCTGATTTTCTCAAACAATGCAACCCTTACATCAGCACAAAAATTAATGTCACAGGTACAAATGGTAAAACAACAACCTCAGGACTTATTACCCATCTAATAAAAGAAAGCGGAAAATCCGTTATCAATAATGCAATGGGTGCTAACATGCTTACAGGTGTTGTAAATGCTGTTGCCGTTTCACTAAATCCATGCGAACAAACTGATTTTTCGGTTATTGAATCTGATGAAGCTTATCTGGCAAAAATTTATGATCAATTTGAGGCAGATTATCTGATAGTTACAAACCTTTTCCGCGATCAGCTTGACAGATACGGTGAACTTGCAACAACCAAAAGCCTCATTCAGGAAGGAATTAATAAAAAAAGAGAGTTAAAACTTTTACTCAATGCAGATGACCCGCTTGTGGCATCATTTGAAGGGCGTAACAAAATTTATTACGGCATAGAAAATGTTTATTATGCAGACGAGAGCCTGAAAGGTAAATCTGAGGTAGAAGAAGCTTTTAACTGCCCTTGCGGAAAACCTCTAGAGTATGAGAAAAAATTTTTTGCACAGCAGGGGCATTATTACTGCAGCTGCGGTTTTAGACGTCCTGAGCCGAAATATAAAGCTGATGTTACTATTCATAGAGAATATTCGGTCATACAAATAGAAAATGAAAGCTTTACAATACCTCTTGTAGGATTATTTAACGCCTACAATGCACTTGCAGCAATTGCACTCTGCAAAGAATTAGAAATTAAAGATATCAATAAACATTTAGCAAGCTTTAAGGTTGCCTTTGGACGAAGTGAAGTAAAGGAGTTGAATGGAAAAAAGACACTGATTCAGCTTATCAAAAACCCTATCGGAGCTAACGAGGTTCTTAAAACAGTTGATAAAGACTCCAATCTGCTGATAATAATAAATGATAATTATGCTGACGGGCGCGATGTTTCGTGGCTCTGGGATGCAGAATTTGAAGTTATAAATAATAATAAAAACGAGATTGTAGTATCCGGCATAAGAGCCAATGATATGGCGTTAAGACTTAAGTATGCAGGGGTTGAAAAAATTAAAATTATTAATGATATTGAAAAAGCTGTTGAATATATTGGAAAAACAGCAGATAATAATATTACGATACTGCCGACTTATACGGCGTTATTAAAACTAAACAGGATGAGGATTTTGAAAAAATGTTATTAGGTGTAAACATAGATCATATAGCGACATTAAGAAATGCGAGAGGCGGGATTGAACCTGATGTACTTACTGCTGCAAGAATTTGCAAAGAATGCGGAGCAGCTTCAATTACAACCCACCTGAGAGAGGACAGGCGCCACATTAAAGATGCTGATGTAGAGGCAATAAGAATGCTTCCGAGAACACGCCTGAATTTGGAAATGGCAATGACAGATGAAATGCAGGAAATTGCACTCCGTATAAGACCCCATGCTATTTGTCTTGTGCCGGAAAAAAGACAGGAATTAACTACAGAAGGCGGTCTGGATGTCGAAGGACAGCTTGACAGAGCAATTGAATTTGTAAAACCTTTGCTTGCGAAAAATATAGAAGTAAGTTTCTTTATCGATCCAGACATCCAGCAGATAAACGCAGTATCAAAAACAGGTGCACCGTTTATAGAGCTTCACACGGGAAGATATTCCGAAGCATTCGGTACTCTTGAGGAAGAAAAAGCTTTTGAAGACTTAAAAGGCGCTGCAATATTTGCACAGAATTTCGGGCTAAAAGTAAATGCCGGCCACGGCTTAAATTACCATAACGTACGCAGAATGCACGAAATTCCTAACCTTGTAGAGCTAAATATAGGACATTCAATTATTGCCCGCTCAATCTTTGTAGGTTTGGAACAAGCCGTTAAGGAGATGAAAGCTCTCTGCGAAGGGAAATAACACCCTCAAAGAAAGGACTAGTGCTACGCACGTAGATAAAATATCGGATGGCAATAGTTAAATTCCAGATTTATACTAAAACGCCGAGCCATCCTCAAAGAAAGGACTACAAGATGAAAAATAAAGAAGAAGTCGTAAAAGAAATGCAGCTCGTAGTTGAGCAGATGCGGCTTGATGATATAGAAGAAAATCCGGATTGCGAAAATGAATTCTTTACCTGCGCAGCATGCGGAGACACAAAATCGCTTGCAGGCTCTGTTCATTACGGACAAAATTACAGACTCTGCAACGACTGTGTACTTCTTGCAGAAGTAGGTTTTGAACTCGGTCAGATTAAAAACATTGAAGAACTTATTGACGCAATGGAAGACAAAAGGCTGGAAGCTGACTGCGAATTTCTAAAACAAGAACAAAAAAGGCTGGAAAACTAAACTCGTTCTCTATGCCATTCGACACCTTGTTTAACTATTTTTGCAGGGTTTCCGGCAATTACAGAATTCTTTTCACTAAAACTTTTTGTGACAACAGCATGTGCCCCGATAATACTATTATCTGCGATTCTAACATTTTTACAAATAGAAGCATCATGGCCTATCCACACGTGTTTTCCAATTTCACAAAACTTCCCCCTGTTAATAATCTCGCCATCCTCCGGCGCTGTTATATTATGAAAATCTCCGCTAATTATATGAATACCCCATGAGAGCATACAATCATCTCCGAGTTTAATACAGGAATTATCTGAGGCACAATAAATATTAGCCCCGTTTATTGTAACGGCTTGACCGATAAAAATCTTTGAACAATTATAACTAACGAAACATGTATTTCTCAAATCAACGTCAGATGAAATAAATATTGAAGAATTATTCCCCTCAATTGTAATGCTGCAATTATCAAACTTATATGGAGTATTTATAATTACTTCGTTGTTGTCGCCTTTTATATTTATACGCAGCCCGTAAATACATTTTTTCAACTCTTTTCTGACTGAATTTTCATTTATATAAATCTTATTATTCTTCCCTTTTGTCTGATATCCAAGTGATTTTGAAAGCTTTAAACCCAAAATTCTTACAATCTTGAACTTAAAATCTCCTACATACTTATTTTTTACAGAAAATATATCCTGACAAATATCTTTTAGTATTCCCATTCATACCTCAATGCCAACTTAGCATAATTTACTATATTAATAACATGTATATAGCATATTAGCAACTTATTTTCAAACAATTATAAAAGTAAGATTTATATTAAAGGGGTTAATATGCACACTTTAAAAGAAAAACTAGGAGCAAGAATAAAAGCACGCCGCAAAGAATTAGGGCTTTCGCAGGAGGCGCTTGCAGAACTTGTTAATATGGATACCCCTAATTTAAGCAACATTGAACGCGGTAAACGTTTTATGACAGCAGAAACTTTAGAAAGGATTGCTCAGGCTTTAAAAACAAGTGAAAGAGAGCTGTTTGATTTCAGTGAACATGAACCCGAAAAGTATTATCGCAGCGATATTCAAAAATATTTAGATACAAGCAGTGAAGAAGATTTAAAATTTTTTCTTGATGTCATGAAGAGTTATTTTCAACATAAAAAATAGTACAATATACATTTCTCACCTTTTGTAATAAAATATTATTGGAAAATCCAGCCAGATACGAGGTGATATAAATGTGGGAATATTCAGAAAAGGTACTTGAACATTACAGACATCCTAGAAATGTCGGTAAAATTGATAATGCAGATTTAATCGGCGAAGCAGGCTCGCTTGCATGCGGCGATTCTTTAAAACTATATATTAAATTAGACGGTAATATTATAAAAGATGCAAAATTTCAGACTTTCGGCTGCGGTTCGGCAGTTGCTTCATCAAGCATTTTGACAGAAATGATTATTGGAAAAACTCTTGAAGAAGCTAAAAAAATTACAAACAAAGACATTGCTGAAGAATTAGGCGGTCTGCCGCAAGAAAAAATGCATTGTTCAGTTATGGGACAGGAAGCGCTGGAAGATGCACTCAAAAAGTATTACGGTAAAGAAGAAATAGAAAAAGAAGCAGGTTTATCCCAAAGCGGTGATAAAATCGTATGCACCTGCTTTAACGTAACAGAAAATCAGATTTGGGAAGCAATTAAAGTAAATGGCCTTAAAACTGTAGAAGAAGTTACAAATTACACCAAAGCCGGCGGAGCTTGCGGAAGATGTAAAGGTGTTATAAAAGATATCATTGAAACTTATTTAAGAAAAGAAGGTCAGGCACCTGTAATGACTGCTGCACAAAAGATTTTGAAAATAGGCAGAGTTATTGACCAGCAGATTTCACCGCAGCTGCAAAAAGACGGCGGAGATATCGAGTTAATCGATGTTGAAGGAAACAAGGTTAAAGTAAAACTTACAGGAATGTGCAGCGGATGTAAAAATGCAGCAATGACATTAAAAGCTTTCGTTGAATCAGTACTCAAAGATAAAGTCGACAGCAGCTTAGAAGTAGAACAGGTATGAAAGGTTGAGGCTCCCTATGGGATAACCCCTCACCCCAGCCCTCTCCCCAAGGAGAGGGAGTTAGGAAAAGGGACAAAAAATGATATATCTAGATAATAATGCAACCACAAAAGTAGATGAAAAAGTTTTGGAAGAGATGCTTCCATTCTTGGAACAGGATTATGCGAATCCTTCAAGCATGTATGATTTTGCCAGGAAACCTGCGGCAGCAATCCGCGAGGCAAGGGTTAAAGTAAGAGATTTTCTCGGCGCAAAAAATGAGAAAGACATATACTTTACATCTTGCGGTTCAGAATCTGCAAGTACAGCTATCAAAGGCGTTCTTAGCTGTAATCGAGAAAAACGTCATATAATTACTACTCAGGTAGAGCATCCCTGCGTTTTAAATACATACAAAGAATTTGAGAAACAGGGTTACGAAGTTGACTACATCGGAGTAAACTCCCAAGGCGAACTTGATATTGAGGAGTTCAAATCAAAGCTCAGAAAAGATACCGCACTTGTTTCTATAATGTATGCAAACAACGAAACCGGAGTAATTTATCCGGTAGAAGAAATTGGAGATTACATAAAATCTCATTCTCCTGAAACAAGGTTTTTTGTAGACGCAGTACAGGCAAGCGGTAAACTTCCAATTAATGTAAAGGAAGCAAACATTGATTTGTTAGGAATTTCAGGCCATAAATTCCATGCACCGAAGGGTGTAGGCGCATTATATGTTAAACCTGATGTAAGACTTACACCGCTTATTAACGGCGGTCATCAGGAAAGAGGTCTGAGAGCAGGTACAGAAAATGTTCCTTATATCGTCGCTCTGGGTAAAGCGGCAGAACTTGCTCAGGATGCTCTTCAATTTGAATTAACCGAAGTTAAGCGTTTGAGGGACAGGCTTGAAGAAGGTATTATGAAAAATGTTTTCAATGCAAGACTGAATACCTCTATTAAAAACAGAGTACCAAACACTTCCAATATAGGGTTTGAATACGTGGAAGGCGAATTAATACTTCTTCACCTGAGTGATATTGGAGTTTGTGCAAGTTCCGGAAGTGCCTGCACATCAGGATCGCTTGAACCAAGCCATGTATTAAGAGCTATGGGAATACCATTTACAGCTCTTCATGGTTCAATAAGATTCAGTCTGTCAAGATTCACTACAGAGAAGGAAATCGACTTTGTTGTTGAACACATGCCGGCAATTATGGATAAATTGACATCAATTTCTCCATTTCAAGATGAACTGAAAGAACTAAGGAAACGGAGAGGTTAACGAATATGATTGATATAGTTTTTGAACCGATTGCAAAATTTTTTGGAACACATGCCAAATTCATCATTGGTGTTATCGTCAATATAATTTTGATATGGGGGACTTCCACCCTGATTGATGTTTTCAGTTCCAGAGTAGAAAAAAAATTACGGTTAAAAAACTCGGACTCTCCGCTTTTAAACCTCCTGCCGGTTCTGTCTAAGATATTAAAAGCAATCATCATCTTCCTTCTGCTTGCAGGATTTTTACAAAGTTTTGGATATAATGTAACATCACTTATTGCAGGTTTTGGAATTACAGGTTTAGCAGTCGGTTTTGCTGCTAAAGAAGCAATCGGAAACGTATTCGGGTCTGTAGGACTTCTTGCGGACAGAGTTTACAAAATTGGTGAATACATAAAGTTTAACGGCTACGAAGGTACTGTTGAAAATATTAACCTGCGTTCTACAACAATCAGAACACTGGAAGGTTTTATTGTTAATGTTCCTAACAACCAGCTTGCGAACGAAGAAATCACAAATGTTTCTCAAGCTCATAGAAGAAGAATAGATATTTCAGTAGATGTTGAGTACGGAACTTCTAACGAAAAGCTTGACAGAGCCTGTGAAATACTTAGAGAAATTGCAGACACTAATGACGACATTGAGGATGGAGTTCATGCTTTTATTGAAAACATGGCACCGAGCTCAATTGTTGTAAGATTGGTTTGCGAAACTTCCAGAACCTCGTGGGCAGATTATGTTCAGGTAAAAAGTTCTGTTATAAGAAAAATAATTCACAGATACAGGGAAGAGGGAATTGAATTTGCGTTCCCTTCTACAAGTATTTATATGGCAAAATAATTAAGTAAAAATAATCTAGTAGCAGCGTGGAATGCACTCCGTCCAAAGGTTATAAAAAAATGAAAATTAAGATAATAGCGCTCGGAAAAATCAAAGAAAAGTTTTTGAAAGACGGCATTGACGAGTTTATGAAACGTCTTACTCCTTATGCTTCTGTTGAAATTGTTGAGCTTCAGCCGGTCGAAATTAAGGATGAAAATTTAATTGAAAAAGCACTTCTCCAAGAGGGCGAAAAAATTTTATCAAATATAAAAAACGATTCGTATGTAATTACACTTGAAATTGGAGGTAAACAGCTTTCTTCCGAGGAATTTGCAGAAAAAATTAATGCAATTACAATCAACGGAACAGGAGAACTAGTTTTTATAATCGGCTCTTCCTGCGGAATTTCCCTTACAGTTTCTAACCGTGCAGATTTTAAACTCAGCTTGTCAAAAATGACTTTCCTGCATCAGTTTGCAAGGCTTCTGCTTATCGAACAAATTTACAGAGCTTTCAAAATCCTTAAAAATGAAACTTATCACAAGTAACTTCATGATATAATTTACCTATGAATAGCATAACAGTTAATTGTCCGGCAAAGATTAATCTTACGCTGGAAATAGTTAATAAAAGAGAAGACGGATTTCACAATATCAAAAGTATTATGCAGACAATAAGTCTGTATGATACTCTTATTATCAAAGTAGGGGAAGGCGATGGAGAGATTTTACTGTCAGGAAATAGCAGTGAAATTCCTTATAATGAAAAAAACCTTGTATACAGAGCTGCTGAATTATTTTATAGAGAAACAGGCATTAACAATGTCAGGACAGAAATCTATATAGACAAAAATATTCCTATTTCAGCAGGTTTGGCAGGAGGAAGTTCTGATGCTGCAGGAACTATTTTCGGACTCAACGAATTATTAGGCCATCCGCTAAAAACAATACACAAACTCTGCGAAACTCTGGGCTCTGACCTTAATGTCTGCTTAGAAGGCGGTTCGATACTCGCAACATCAAGAGGTGAAGTGATAAAGAAACTTAAGCCCGTTAAATCGAAACTTACGCTTATAAAACCTAAAAATCTCGGAATATCTGCAAGAGAAGCTTACACAAAATATTCAAATAAAACCAACAAACCTCAAAAGAATATGACAGAGAAAATGCTCAATGCGTTTGATAACAATCAAGATTTTTCAGAATATCTATACAATGATTTAGAATACGCTGTATTTGATGACTACAAAGAGCTCAAAAAAATCAAAGAATATATTCCAAATGCCGTAATGTCAGGCTCAGGCTCTACATATTTTGTACTCGGTGATGAAGTTAATACCGATATTCCTGGTGATGATTATCAGATTATAAAAGGGTTAGAGTTTATTGAAACAGGAGTCGCCATTTCACAATGTAACAATTTTGTTACGAACTAGCAAATAATACTTTTAGAGGTTATATTATGCTATGAGGATATTTACAATGTAAAGATAAAATATCCTTAACATGAGGTCTAACAAGTGGTAGATAACAGATCAGCGGGTTTTTATGGAATCGGCGGGGCATTTAATTTCAAAAGCGGTGACCCCTCCGGCACTGCTGCTAAAATGAGTCAGGACAAGTACGGCTCCGAAGCTATGTACCTTCCGCCGGCAGAAGGCGAAGAAGAAGGTAATAATTTCTACAATCAGGAGTTTGTTGACAGAAGTGCTCTGCTCAGAGCAACCCTTAATTCGCTTGCAATGACTAATGTTGCATCTGTTCTTAATGCAAAAAAACATAAGAAATCAATAAAAGATTTACTTGCAGAAGAAAAAGAGAAAAGCGAAGAAGAAAAAGAAATTGAACGGCTTGAAGCTGAGGCAGACGAAGAATACAGAGAAGCTTCAGAAGAAGAATAAAACTGTCTAACTATACTATTTTATTACCGTTATTTATAGTATAATACTACATGACAAGGGGTGTTTTATATGTCAAATGATAAAAAGACTAACGGTAATAAATATTCATTAAGAGATGCCAGATTTTATAATGCCTGGCGCAGAATGTTTCAGTTTCTCGTAACACATGTATTCTATATGATAAGATTTAAACTTGTCTATAGATTAGAAATTTACGGAAAAGAAAATATACCTTCTGATAACAATTTTATTGTTGCAGCCAACCACTTATCCACACTGGATCCTCCCCTGGTTTGCGGTGTAATGAACAGGGGCGTTGCATACATGGCTAAAAAAGAACTTTTTGAAAACCCGTTTATGCGCTGGTGGCTTGACTGGCTCGGGGCATTTGCAGTAGACCGCGAAAAACTCGGTGTTTCTACTATTAAAACAGTAAAGAATCTTAAGGAAACAGGATGGGTACTCGGCATCTTTCCACAGGGAACAAGACAGGAAGCCGGAGAATTCAGCCACATAACAAAGGGATTTGCTTCACTGGCTAAAAGTACAAAGTGCGGAATCCTGCCGATTGGAATTACCGGTACTCAAGAAGTTAAAAGAATTCCTTTTACAGGAAAAATCATAGTAAGAATAGGAAAAATCATACCTTACACAGACGATGTTACCGGTATGGTTGATAAGTGGGAAAAATCAATAGAAGACCTTACCGGATTTAAGTATGTAGAAAAAGATAAAGTATGTTCATGAAAAAGATTTAATTTAAGTATAGCTGGAAGGAAATGATGAAAGCGGAGAAGAATTACAATAGAAGAACAGAAAAAGATTATAACTGGTTCAGAACGTTTTATTATATGTGGTTTCTGGGTACTGTAGTATATCCGGTGACTAAACTCATGTATAATATTAAAATTGAAGGGCGCGAAAATGTGCCCAAGAAATCAAATGTTATATATGCAGGCAACCACGTTTCTTATATTGACCCTCCACTAATTGCTCTGGCAGCATGGAAAACCATTGCTTATATGGCAAAACAGGAATTATTCCATGATGACAATAAATTGCTGCGCTTTCTTGTACATACGCTGGGAGGATTTGCAGTCAATAGAGAAAAACCGGAAATCGCAACATTTAAAACAGTAAAATCCGTTTTTAATACCTCGTGGTCACTGGGTATTTTCCCGCAGGGCAAAATTATTAAAGAGCCGGTTATAAGCCATGTACACAAAGGTTTTATTATGTTTGCGAAAAAATTTAAGGCTGATATAGTTCCTGTCGCTATTTGCGGCTTTGATGGATATGCCAAAAAGCTGTTCGAAAAACATATTACTGTAAAAATCGGAAAACCTATTCCTTATACACTTGAAGAAGACGAAATTATGAGAGAATGGGCGGGACAGATTTGTGAATTTACAGGTTATGAGAATAGAATTGAAGAATCAATAGCAAATCCGGCACTTGTCTAATTTACAAATGTTTACAGTTGCGCAATTTTAAATATTGAGCGGTTTTAATAGTTTTGTAGTAAAAGAAGGTAATAACGCATGAATATCCCGCAAATTATGGGACTTAGATTAATGTCCCCGTTTACAGAGCAAAAGCAGCAGCGCAGAACATCTAGCTTTGGTTTAACAATGGCGCAGCCATTGTTAAAGGATACTGTATCCTTCGGTGCCACAGCTAAAATGTTAACCTCCAGAAAAGACGGAGTTTCATTGAAAGCTGCAAGAGAAGTGTATGCAATAACCGAAACAATGCAGCCTAAAATTCAAAAATTTCTCAATGAATTATTCGGAGATTTACAGGTTACCCAATTTAAACTACAAAATCCTATTTATAAAATTTCTGACAGAGCTAAAACTCCCGAGTCTATCAGGGAAAAGAGTGCTACAAGACAGTGGAACTGCAGAGCTGAAATTTTAGATTTTATGACAGATCTCAACGGCGCAAAAATCGTAATGCGCGACGGTTCAAAAAAATCAGTAGAAAAAGTTCTTTCAAGATTTATTGAACCAATAAAGAAGGGCAAAATTGAACTTATTGAAATCGAAAACAAACGCCCTAAAGTAACACAAAAATTAAGCAATTCTAAAAAATCCCAGTATGATTATGCTTCCATTGATTTTCTTGAACAATTACAACGTATTCAAGAAGATAAGTGGGCTAGCATGAAACTTAAAGAAAAAAGAGAAGTAAGAACTGATATGTTTGACTTTACAGAAGTTAACTATCCTGCAATTCACTTCTTATTTAAGCTTCCCGGTGAAACAAGACCGTTTGAGCTTATGATTATGGGTAAAAACGTTAATGCATATAAAGATTTGGATGACAAGCTGTTTAAGATTTTAAACAATAAAAACATTGATAAAAAATACAAACCGCTTGTTGATGTCGTTTCTCCTCTTTCAGAGCCCGGAAATAAACCTCTGCTGGAGTTATTCAACAAATACAGAGGCGATGCATTTTTATTCCAGCGTGCTAAGAAGCCAACCGCATTCTCAGAAAGCTATGAAATTGAATACTTTCTGCCGTTGACAGAAGATTTACCGCCTCAATATGATTTAAACAACTTACATAGAATTATGCAGGAATGCGAAGCAAAAGCGGCTGTAAAACAACGCACTAAAAAGCCTTAACTTGAAGTTTTTTTGCGTTTCTTCTGGGGTTTATTATTTTTCTTAGTAAACTGCTGCGGAGCATGACTGTATGATGTTTGAATTCTTTTTACACTAAATACATCAGGCATAGATTGTAATGCTGTCATAACCTTACGCAAAGTATAAATATTATCAAGTTCTATTCCAAGTTCAATAATACCAACCTTGCCTTTTGATTTAACGTTTGCAGAGTTGATATTTGTGTTGTTATCCGAAACAACACCTATAATATCTTTCAAGAGCCCCATTTTCTCAGCTGTTTCGATGCGAATCGTCGTGCTGTATGTTTTGTTGATATTATTACCAGACCAGTGAATATCAATCAAACGCTCAACCGGAATATTTTCAAGCGTTTTGCAGTCCAGTCTGTGCACCGTAACCCCTTTTGAGCGTGTTACAACACCTACAATAGGTTCACCCGGAATTGGAGAGCAGCATCTCGCAAAAGAATAAAGAAGCCCTTCCAGCCCGACAATATCTTTTTCAGAAGCTTTTCTAGGTTTATGATTAGCAGGTCCTTCCTGTTTTGGAGGTTTTCGCAGGCGGTTAATAATCTTATTTACGGTAGTTTCGCCGTAACCAAGTGCTGCAAATAAGTCGTCACCGCTCACATAGTTCATCTGTTTTGCAACTTTATCAAATTCGCCATTCTTAACATATTCGTCAAAAACTGTTTTGGTAAGTTCATGTTCAAGGTTTGCTTTACCGATTTCAATATGGTCTTCACGTTTATTTTTCTTGTACCACTGACGTATTCTTGAGGCAGCCTGCTTTGTCACAACAAAGTTCAGCCAATCCAGACGGGGTGCTGAAACTTTTGAAGTCATAATTTCAACAATGTCGCCGTTTTTAAGCTTGGTATCAAGTTGTGCAATACGTCCGTTTATCAAAGCACCGACAGTTTTATGCCCTACATCAGAGTGAATACGATATGCAAAATCAATCGGAGTAGCGCCTTGTGGAAGGTCAATTACATCTCCCCCCGGTGTGAACGCAAATACCTGATCTGAAAATAAATCGAGTTTTACTGAATTAACAAAATCTTCGGCATTTTTCGTTTCTTTGTTGTATTCAACAAGTTTACGCATCCATGAGAATTTAATATCACTGGCCGAATCAGCTTTTCTGGAGCCTTTTTCTTTATATCTCCAGTGTGCAGCAATACCATATTCAGCAATTTCATGCATTTCCCAGGTTCTAATTTGCACTTCCAGCGGTTTTTGGCGCGGCCCGATTACAGAGGTATGCAAAGATTGATACATGTTGCCCTTAGGCATTGCAATATAATCTTTAAAACGCCCCGGAATAGGTTTGAACTGTGAGTGAATAAGACCAAGAACTTCATAACACTCTTTTTCTGTATCAACAATAACACGGACTGCTGTGATATCATACAAATCGTGAAATGCGACATTAAGTCGTTTCATTTTGTTATAAATACTGTAATAATGTTTTGCACGGCCTGTAATCTGAGCATTAATTCCGCTGGCTTTAACATCTTTAGAAATCTTGTCTATAAGCAGTTTTACAGTCATTTCTCGTTCAGCTTTTTTCTGCGAAACAAGCTGAGCAATTTCATAATACTTATCCGGATGAAGATATTTGAGCGACAAATCTTCAAGCTCTGCTTTTATTTTACCGACCCCTAAACGATTTGCAAGCGGCGCAAAAATATCAAGAGTTTCCTGAGCAATTCTTTGCTGCTTAACAGGTGTCATATAATTAAGCGTACGCATATTGTGAAGTCTATCCGCAAGCTTAAGAAGAATAATTCTGACATCGCTTGCCATTGCAATAAGCATTCTTCTAAAGTTTTCTGCCTGACGTTCCTCAGTAGATTTGAACTGGAGTTTGCCTAGTTTTGTCACGCCCTGAACAAGGTTCAAAACATCTTCTCCAAAAAGTTCCTTAATCTCCTCAGGTTTTGTATCTGTATCTTCTAATATATCGTGCAAAAAGCCGGCCATTAGAGTGTGTTTATCTGCTCTCAAGCCGATCAAAATCTTTACGACTTCCATTGGATGGATAATATAAGGCTCCTCTGAAACCCTATACTGTCCGGAATGAAGTTTTCTTGCAAACTCAAAAGCTTTTTCAAGCTCTGTTATATCATCGTCTGAATACTGTTGCTCTGCTAAAAGCGCTCTTATCTCATCAAAGGTTATTACATACTGTTCCATTATGCTTTTATCATAGTAGTTTTTAAGCGATTTTGCAAGTATTATATTATATACTCTGCGCTGCGATTGCTTTGTAGAAGCTGATATAATCTATCATGCAGTCAAATTCACTAGAATAAACCAGCTTATTAACCGTCAGCAGATTTTCTTCCATCTGGTTCAAATCAAGTTTTGCGATAACACCCTGAGCGAACTTATCCTTTGAAAGCTGAAAATCTTTTTGTTCAAGCTCCTGTATTTTTTTCTGCTTGGAAAGTTTTTCCCTGTCCATATTTACAGAAACCAGAGAGTCGTTAACTTCCTGCATAGAAGTAAGATTTACTTTTTCATAATTCTTAACGCTTCTTTCGTAAGCAATCTTTTTAGCTTTCAGATTTGCCTTAAGCTTTCCGCCCATAAAGAACGGTTGAATTACACTTCCGCCAAGCCCCCAAATCATGTTGGAAGTAGTGAACAGGCTTTCAAAGTATTTGGAATTAAAAATCACACCGCCGCCCAGACTAAGCTGCGGAAGCATTTCTTTTCTTGCGATTCTGACATCAATGCCGGCCTTTTCAAGCATCTTTTCTGCTTTTAAATAGTCCGGACGCTTCATTATTACCTCAGAACTTACGTACTCAGGAATATTGCCCGTAAAAGCTAGCTCTCTGTAATCAGTTCTTGCATATTCTTCAATATTATTAGGGCTGTCGCCTGTAAGTACTGCAAGCTGGTGAAGAAGTTTAGTCCTTTCCTTCTTCAAATCTGTCAAATCAGCAACACCTGAGATGTAGGATTTATTAGCTTTTACTAAATCTGAAGTTGAAACCAGCCCTTCGGCATTGCTTACAGACATAATCTCAAAAATCTCTTTTCTCAGCTTAACAATATCTTCCTGCAAATCAATCATTGCATCAAGCTTTACAATATTTATATATGTACTTCCTACAGCAGAAGCAATTGCGATATACGCAGCCTGCTCATCCAGAATAGAAGCTTCATAGAGTTTTCTGACCGAAGTTGTCTTATTATGATTTTTTCCCCAGATATCAAGCTCATAGTTTGCAATTATAGGCAATCCAAACCCGCCGGCTGAAGGCCCGATGAACTTGCCGTATCCCGGAAGAAATCCAGCTGATACAGTCGGAAGCTCACCAGCACGCTGGGCAATAACATTTTGATAATATTCATCAATTGTTAAGGTTGCCATCTTTAAATCCTGATTTTTATCCATGGCTTTTATAATATAAGCATTTAAATTATCGTCATTAAACTGACCCCACCAGGACATATTTATATAATCATATTTATTTTTGGTTGGTTTTATTTTAGTTTCTTTTTTCTTCTTTGTTTCAGGTTTTGTGCCGTCTACTTTAACTTCCTCTGCACCTGCATTCAAAACAGGAGTCTTTTCTGCAGCTATAACTGTACCTATATTTCCCATACCAAGTGATATTAACAATGCCAGTGATAAAATTTTCCTCATCTTTTTTCTCCAAGTACTTGATTTTTTCTAATAAGAATGATAACATAACTATGTTGCATTTGCAACATGTTGTAAAATAAACATACTTCAAATAGGGGATTTACATTTTGCAAAATCACTTTACAGAAACAATATTCTACCAGATAGAATTAACTGCAAAATATTGCAAGCTTTTAGGTTCGCAGGTTTTTGAAAAATTTAATGCAGGAATAACCTGTGAAGAATATTCTGTATTAGATGTTTTGCTAAGCAGTCCTGAATTATGCCAGAGAGATTTAGCCAAGCTGATTTTAAAAGATAGAGCTAACACTGGCAAATTGCTCGATACACTTGAGAAAAAAGGATTTGTTAAAAGAAAACTATCTATAAAAAACAACAGACCGGTAAAAATTGTTGAAATTACCGAAGCCGGAAAAGAAAAAGTCACAGATGTCTTAGAACGTATACGTCCTCATTATGAATTCGTAAAAGAAAGAATTAATAACAGCGATGTTGCAAAAGTTGGAGATTTACTTAAAGAATTGAGAAAAATTCTAGATGAAACATTAGAAATACAGATTTAAGGGTGAAAGAAATGAGTGAAGAGAATAAAATAGAAGAAGAAAATACAAAAAAACTGCCGGTGAAGAAACGTTATATATTTACATCATTAGCAATCATAGGCGCTCTCGCTGCAGGATATTTTATATATGATGCACTCGGATACCAGTCTACTGATGACGCTTATGTTGAAACAACAACAGTTTCAGTATCGCCGAAGGTTTCAGGACAGATTGTTAAAGTTCTTGTAAAAGACAACCAGCCTGTCAAAGCCGGACAGGTAGTAGCTGTTATTGATAAAATTGATTATCAGGTCAAACTCGATCAGGCAACAGCTGCTTATGAAAAAGCTTTGTTAAACCAACAGAATGCGCATGCGAACTTAAATGCAGCAAATTCTGAAATCGCACTTGCACAGAAAGATTTAGAAAGATATGAAAATCTTTATCAGGCAGGAGCGGTATCAAAACAAACTTTAGACAGAGCCAGAACAAATCTGGAAAGTGTTCAGGCAAAACAGACAACTGCAGAACAGTCAATATTTTCAAAAGATCCGTCTAAAAGTGCAAAAGTTGCAGATGCCGACTTGAATGTTTTGAAGGCACAAAAACGTGCTGCAGAACTGGCTCTTGAGTATACTGATATTAAAGCGCCTATTGACGGAACTGTTTCCAATAAAAAAGTTGAAGTCGGCATGATGGTACAGCCGGGAAGCCCGCTTTTTGTTGTAGTTCCGCATGACGTATGGGTTGTAGCTAATTACAAAGAAACACAGCTTACTCATATGAAAAAAGGCATGGATGTTGATATCAAAATTGACACTTATCCTGACAAAGTTTTCAAAGGAAAGATTGACAGTATTCAAAGAAGCTCCGGTGCAAAAGCTAGTTTGTTCCCGCCGGAAAATGCTGTAGGGTCTTTTGTTAAAATTGTACAAAGAATTCCGGTTAAGATTGTATTCACAGAAAAAATTGATCCTGAAGAATACGCTATTATACCTGGAATGTCTGTTGTGCCAAAAGTAAAAATTAGAGATTTCAAAGAACAGTAAGTTTAAAAAAAGTAAAAATTTCAGTATTACGACTCAGCGGTGGCATGATTCTCGTCAATGCCGCCATTTTTTTACAACAAGAGCGCACACAATGATGGAACTGTCAGCTTGTTGTACTATAATTAAATCATGCAAATCTACTCAGATAAATGTTTTGAAAAACCTGTTCGTATTATTGAAGCAGAAGAGAATTTACAAGAAGCTCTCAACGAAATTGACAAACTGCGAAAAAAATATTTTCTTCTGGGATACATAACATATGACTTTAAAAAGTTATATGTTGAAGTTTTTGACAAATACAAAAAGTATACTCCGGCAAAATCAAAACAACTTGGCACAATAATCCGTCCTAAAATAACAAAAGAACAGTACATAAATGCTATAGAAAAAATAAAACAATATATTTCAGAAGGTGTGACATACGAAGTTAACTACACCTACCCGTCAGAGGTTCTCACAAATCTGGACGGAATTGAACTTTTTGAAGCACTTCTTGATAAACAAAAAACACCGTATAATACATTTATAAAAAATAAGTACACAACACTTCTATCCTTCTCTCCGGAACTATTTTTCAGGCTTGAAGGCAGAAAAATTACAACAAAGCCGATGAAAGGAACAGCCCCGAAACTTGATGACGGGAAAGATGAGGAGAGGCGCGATTTTTTATACAATGATATAAAAAATCGCGCCGAAAATATCATGATTGTCGATCTTTTAAGAAATGACCTCGGTCGTATTGCCAAAACCGGCACAGTAAAAGTTAATAAACTTTTCGAAATAGAAGAACACCCTACTGTTTATCAAATGACATCAGAAGTTTCTGCAATTCTTGAAGACCGCATCAGCCTTTTTGATATTTTTAAAGCGATATTTCCTTGCGGTTCAATTACCGGCGCACCTAAGGTTTCGACAATGAAAGTAATTGATGAATTAGAACCATTTGATAGAAATCTTTATTGCGGTGCAATAGGATACTTATCACCTGATATTTGTGAATTTTCAGTTCCAATCAGGATTTTATACGGGAATAATCATAAATATACATACCATGCCGGAGGCGCTGTTGTTTGGGATTCAAACGCTGAGGACGAGTGGGAAGAAACTTTAACAAAAACAAAATTTCTGCAAACAGATTTCCAGCTGATTGAAACAGGAACAGACGATTGGGAAAACCATATTCAACGGATGAAAAAATCCGCAGCCGCTCTGAATTTCAAATGGAACAGCAGCATTAAAAATATAAAAGGTACAAAAAGAGTGCTTCTTAACAGGGACGGAAGTTTCGAAATACAGGAAAAAACTTTTCTGCCGATAATTTCCAATAAAATCAGGCTAGGCCGCAAGACAAATTCGGCCAATCCATTTTTATATCACAAGACAACAATAAGGGAATCTGCTCCTGATGATATTTTTGATATTATCGGTATAAATGAGCGCGGCGAGATAACGGAAGGAACTTTTACAAACATTGCTGTACAAATCAACGGAGAATTGTACACTCCTCCTGTTGAATGCGGACTGCTTGCCGGAACTTTCAGAGCAAAGCTCTTAGAGCAGGGAAAAATTAAGGAAAAAGTTTTGTACCCGTCAGATTTAGAAAAAGCAGAAAAAATATTTTGTTTCAACTCCGTAAGAAAAATGGTTGAGGTGGAATTATGCTCATAATTGATAACTATGATTCCTTTACTTATAATATCGTTCAATATATCAAAATGTTAGGCATAGAACCAATTGTCATAAAAAATGATGAGCTGGCACTTGATGAAATTAAATCACTTAATTTTGAGCGTATTATTCTATCTCCCGGGTGGGGTAATCCCGATAACTCTGGGGTTACAATGAATGTAATAGATTTTTATAAAGACAAATGCCCTATACTCGGTGTATGCCTCGGTATGCAATGTATCTGCAAATATTTCGGAGCCGGGATAATAAAAGCACCCGAGCCGTTCCATGGTAAAAATTCACAGATATTCTTTAATGATGATTTCTGTTTATTTAAAGGATTAAAACAGGGGTTCAGCGCCGCCAGATACCATTCGCTTATAGTATCAAATACAACAGACGACATTATTATCACCGCCAGCACAAAAGATAATATTCCTATGGCAGTGGAAATTAAAGGCAAAAAGATTTACGGGGTACAATTTCATCCGGAAGCAATCTTAACAGAAAACGGGATTGAGATTTTTAACAATTTCATCTCAATCCCGTAAATTATTTGTCTACATGCGCGCTATGCGAAGTATCTTGCTAACAGACCGTCGAAACCGCGTCCGTGGCGTGCCTCATCTTTTGCCATTTCGTGAACTGTATCGTGAACAGCATCAAGACCTAATTCTTTAGCACGTTTAGCTATTTTCATTTTACCGTCGCAAGCGCCGAATTCGGCTTCTGCACGTAATTCAAGATTTCTCTTAGTTGAATTTGTAACAACTTCACCAAGAAGTTCTGCAAATCTTGAAGCATGGTCAGCTTCTTCAAAAGCATATCTTTTGAATGCTTCTGCAATTTCAGGATAACCTTCTCTGTCAGCCTGTCTTGCCATTGCAATATACATACCGACCTCTGTGCATTCACCCATGAAGTTTGCTCTCAAACCTTCAAGAATTTCAGGATCGACATCTTTTGCTACACCAATTCTGTGTTCATCAGCATAGTTTTTCTGACCTTCTGCCATCATTGTGAATTTATCTTTACCAGCTCCGCATACAGGACATTTTTCAGGAGCTTCACCTTCTGCTACATAACCGCAGATTGAACATACGTATTTTGCCATAATTAACTTCCTTTCTTCTTTTTACAAAATTTATTATAACATATTGTTCATCATGCTTCCATTGTAATTACAACAGAAATTAAGCTAAATATTTTTGGAGTGTTTCTTTATCAAAAACCTCAACACTGTCTTTGGAGTGTATAAATATCAAGCATGTAATAAGTGTTTTGAATGATTGAAAATCTTCAAAAGCAAGCTTTTGCCTTAAATCCGTCATGTTATTTGCCATAAATTCTGTAATAACAGTCTTGTCGTTATAAAAGAGTTCGGACAAAAATTCAAACGCATCACGAGTTTTAACCCCTTCCAGATAAATCATTTCAGGTGATTGAAACTCAACATATCTGAGAGCTTTATCCATGCTGAAGCCGACATTTTCATTGAGTTCACACTGGTTAACCCCTTTAAGTTCATATTTTGCAATAGATTCAATAGTCATTATATTTTTACCGGAAGTAGCAGCTTCCATCAAAAGAGAATAAATCATATGCGTTTTCCCGCTGAGAGGAGAGCCGCATACAAGAATTATTCCAGGATTATTCAGGGCATGAGAAATTATACTTCGCTGTTTTTCATCAGGGATAATCTTGTCTAAGTGTTTCGGCGGTTTATAAATCTTAAGTGAAATTCTTTCACCCATAATAGTCGGAAACGATGAAACTGATGCAATCAGCATTGCATTTTCGACTTTAAAACAGAGTTTCCCGAGCTGGGGAATCTCACATACTGTTGCATCAAGATTAGAAAGTGTTTTAAGCTTTGAAACAAAAGCTGAATTTAAAATAGCTGGAATTGTTCCCTTATCAGACGGCTCGCCGTTTTTCTTAAAAACAACTTTCAACCCTTCCTCTACCTGCTCAAAGTTAACTTCATGAACATCTTCAATAATAGCCTGTTTTAAAATAGCTCTGATAACATGCTGTATATGTTCTTCTCCGGCTTCTTCTTTATGAAGTTCTTCGGTCCAGTCAAACTCCTCATCTTCATCAGAAGTAAGGGTTATGCTGTCAACAGTATCAGCAACTTTGTAATACTCATCAATCTTTTTAACAATACTTGCTTCAGATGCAATAACCGGTTCAATTGAACATTCAGCTGTTTCAATAATCTTATCAATCGCAAACAAATCCAGCGGATCTGCCATTGCAACAGTTAATACATCTTCTATTTTAAAAAGCGGAATAATCCTGTATCTTCTTGCATCAGCAAAAGTTACGAACTTAAAACACCTGGTATCGGGTTCATAATCTTCCAGATTTACATAGGGAATATGCAGTTTTGTTTCAAGGAATTTTAGAAGCGTATCCTCTGCTAATATTCCGGAATTAATCAGCGCCTGCCCGATATTAATCCTCTGGACATTTGCGAGCTCTTCCGCCTTCTCCAGAGTTTCATATGAAACTATACCGTCACGCACAAGCTCATACTTAAGTTTTTCCAGTGTTTTATTTGTGATGGTTTCCATTATTCTTCTCCGCCGCCAAGATAACTCTCAACCTTCTTGACGATTGCATCAAGCTCAAACGGTTTAGTAATATACTCATTAACGCCTGTTTCCTCGCCAATCATCTTATCCTCGAGCTGCGAACGGGCTGTAACCATAATTATCGGAATATCTTTGTATTTGCTGTCATATTTAAGGAGTCTGCTTATCTTATAACCGTTAATTTTCGGCATCATAACATCAAGGATAATCAAATCCGGCATAATTTCTTTTGCGAGCCTCAATCCGTCCTCGCCGTTATAAGCGGTATAACACACATAGCCTGAAACCTCCAGAACAAACTTTAAGCTTTCAACGATGTCCTGCTCGTCATCCACTATAAGTATCTTTTTCATGTGTATCTCCTTCAATATCGTATGAATACATTATATCACATTCGCCGTATAAGTTCCTGTTTTGCTCTATAACAGAGTCAATTTTCTTCTTGAGAAATTCAGCAGAAGGTTTATCACCATCAACAAGAATTAATGATAGAGTTGTCATCGCACCTTCTTTTTCAATAAGCGAATTGGTCATATATGTTTTGTTTAATAAATTATTTTCTCTTAGCAAGTTTTCAATAACTTCATTTGTAGACTTAATCTTTATTACCGCAATAGTTGAGCCATTTGAACGTGCGCGCTGGGCAAGCTGTTTCTTAATCATAACAAAATTGCTTCTGTCATTTGCAACAGGAATTACAAAATAGAATTTTGAACCTTTGTTAATTTCACTATCACACCAGATAGCACCGTTATGAGATTCCATCAGCTGTCTTGCAATCGGAAGTCCGAGCCCAGAACCTCCGACTTTTCTTGAAAGAGAGTTTTCAATCTGAGCAAACTTATCAAACACATGGTTCAAATCTTTTCTCTCAATTCCGATACCATGGTCTTCAACACATACGAGTAAATAATTTCCCTGCAGTCTTTTAATATCTTCTTCGAAACAATGGTCGTACTGAAGCTCTCTTGCATTTACAACTTTTGAAGAAATGTCAATTTCACCCGCATCCGGAGTAAATTTAATCGCATTAGAAACAAGGTTTGTCAGCACCTGCTCTAACCTGTTTGAGTCTGCATAAACTTCAACATCCTCGCCTGACGGAGTATATTTAATTACAAGATTTTTCTCCCTTGCAACTTCTGCAAGGTTATTTTTCACATACTCAATAACAGGTCCTACATGAATTAATTCAAATTTGAAATCCATTTTGCCGGCTTCAATTTTGGAAATATCAAGCAAATCGTTAATAATTCCTGAAAGCCTTATGGCATTACGTTTGCCCATAGAAACGAACTTCTCAATATTTTCCGTCATCTCACCGGCTTTGCGGCTCAAAATAATGTCCATAGCATTTTTAATTGCAGTAAGCGGCGTTCGGAGTTCATGAGAAACAATCGAAATAAATTCAGATTTCATACGTTCAAGTTTTTGCAACCTTAGGTTGGTAGTTTTTAACTCTTGATATAAAGCTGCGCTTTGTATTGGCAGCATCACCTGCTGCACAAGAGTTTGAAAGCAGGTCGCATCTTCAGTTGAAAACGGTTTTTCCCTATAAATTTCCGTAAACCCGAAAAACTCATCGTTTAACGCAATTGGTGCAAACATATTGTCAAATCTGAGTATTGAGAAATCATACTCTTGAATATTGTGCTTTATGTTCTTTTCGATTTTCAAATTCCCGATTTTAATATCAACAGGCGGGTCAGAAAGCAGTGATTTATAGCTTAAAATCGCCCGTAATTTCAAAGCTTCAAGGAGTCTGTCCGATACCTTGTAAAGTGAATTAATTATTAGTACCGGCTCACGTTCAGAGCGGAACATAAGAGTGCAGGAAAGCTCAAAATTAAGCGACTTTTCAATCCCCTCAATCATAATTTTGATAAGCTTATCCTTATCAAGCGAACCCGCAAGCTGAGAACTTGTATTGTAAAGAACATTTAGCTGATAAAGACTTCTGGCAAGTTCCTGATTAGCCTTTGTCATTTTTAAAAGAGAGTGACGCGTTTTCAAGCTTGAATCAACAGTAGCAAACAAAAGTTTTTTATCAATCGGCGTTTTAATGAATAGATTTGCATTGTGCATAACATCTTTACCGTGGTCTTTTTCACCAAGCAAGAGGATTATTACAACCGGATACTGTTTTATTTTTCTGCAAAGAGGCTTCAAATCAAGAGTTTCTATATCCCCGTCAACTATCACTATATCGGGCTCTTCCACCTTAAGGACATCAAAAATCATAGTTTCATCAGCTGATACGATTACTTCGTCAGCCGGAAAAACCTCCATTACGATTTTCTCTTTTTCACTGTCCCCGCTAATTAACAAAAACTTTGTCATACCAACATGATAACAAAAAACGGGTAAATGTAAATCAAAACTGGAAAGTTATAAAATAACGTCATTCACCAGTTTAAGAATTAGTTTCAACTCTTTGACATCAGCACTTTTGAGTTTCTTACAGATTTCCTGTTCCAACTCTTCTCTGGTTTCCATATCAGTAAAACGAAACAATAATTCTATATCAACTTTTAATGCTTCTGCAAGTTTCTGAAGCATATCAAAAGATGGGGAGGAATAACCTGACTCAAGTCTGCTTAAATATTTAGAATCAACACCAATAATCTCTGCTAACTTCCATTGTGTATAATTACGTTTTTTCCTTAAAACCTGTAAATGTTTCCCAAACTTCTTCTTATAATTATCCATATATATAATATTTTACGAACTTGTACAGCATTTAGAACTAACACATAGGCCTAGTCATGTCAACTTTTTCTACCAGTCTGGTATACTCAAAGTTGAATATCCGCATGGCTGGTAATTCAATCATGAGTATACAAACTCTCTTGTACCGTCTTCGTTCAAAATTAGTGCACATAAATGTGCATCCGGATACTTTCCGCATCCCAAATCAATACAAATTTTGCCTTCATCAATATATGGTTCATCAAACTCTGTATGCCCGAAAATAATTTTTTGCGGAAGCTTGTGTTTTGAATAAATAAACTTTCCTCTGATATAAACCAGATCGACTTCATCCTGCTCTTCCAGCGGATAATCCGGATTTATACCGGCGTGAACAAAAAGATACTTGTCTGTTAAGTAGTAAAATTTGAGATTCCTGTAAAAGTCCCCGTGAACTTTGAAAATATTCTCAAAGCTTCCGTAGCTTCTGACCGTCGCAGGCCCGCCATAATTATCAAAAAGAAACTGATAATATTCGTCATTTGTATGCAGAAGAGCATACTCGTGAGAACCTATCAAATAAATACATTTATTGGTTTCTCCCAGTGCAATTATTCTATCAACGACACCTCTTGAATCAGGCCCCCTGTCAATATAATCCCCCATAAAGACAAAGACATCGTCCGGACGTGTATCTATTTGAGATAAAACACTCTCCAGTTTTTTAAGTTCGCCGTGAATATCTGTAATCGCTATATATCTCATTTAAACATTATTACATAAAAAGAGTGCAGGGTTAAACCATTAATCTATTTTTGCTTTAAAATATCTTTATGATTAAAAATAATATTTCTTTATTAATAGGAATGCGAAGAATGACAATAGCCGAAACTGCTAAACTGGCAGGGCTTCAATATAATACTGTATACAATTTGTACTACGATAAAACCGCTGGTATTGATTTCAGTACATTAGACAAACTGTGCTTTGCTCTCGATTGTACGCCTAATGACCTGCTAAAATACACACCCAAAAATTAATCACATAAATTTTCAGAGAGTTCACCAAGCTGTTTAATAGAAAGCTTTTCACCTCTTATATTTTCATCTAGCCCCATTTTCTCAATAACTCTGGAAACTTTATCTCTATCAAATCCTGCACCTGAAAGACAATTTTTTAAGGTTTTACGCCTCTGGGAGAAAGCTGCTTTAATAGTTTTTCTAAAGTGTTTATAATCACCGAGCTTTAAAAGCGGTTCTTTCCTAACCTTTAAAGATACGAGCGCAGAATTAACCTTTGGAGCTGGATAAAAAGATTTTCTGCCTACAAGTCTTATTATTGAGCAGTCTGCCCAGAATTGGGAAAGGATTGTTAAAAGCCCGTATTGTTTGGCAGGACTTTTTTCCGTCGCCGTAATCCTTCTTGCGACCTCTTCCTGAACCATGAGAATAATATCAACAATTTTAGCTCTATTTTTGTTTTCTAAATCATCAATTTCTCCCAGCAGGTGGGCAATAATCGGGGAGGTTATATAGTACGGAATATTTGCAACAATTTTAATTTTCTCATCCGTAAGTTCAGATAAATCAGTTTTCAAAATATCATTATGTATAATCTGCAAATTATCGCATTCAAGTTTTTCAAGTTCCTTAATAGCCTCCTCATCAAGCTCTACCGCAATAACTTTTTTGGCATGCTTAACCAGCTGTTCTGTCACAAACCCGACACCCGGTCCGATTTCAAGAACAACATCCTCTTTTGTAATCTCTGCAAAATCAATAATATCAGAGATTACATCAGGGTTAATCAGAAAATTCTGCCCCAACCTTTTTTTAGTTCTAAAAAACTTTGCCCGTTGTAAATAATCCACCATGGTATCAATAATAGTACAAACAGGGAAATGTTAAAACTTTAAACTTCTTCTAAAATTATTAATATCTTGTTTTAGATATAATAGGGAAAGGAGAATATCGTGAATTATTGTGAAACAAAAACTAAAGAACATCTGGAGTATAATCAGCTGCTGGAAGAATTTGTTCTGGGCTGCAAAACAGATAAAAAAATTGGTTTAGAATATGAAAGAATTCCGCTCATCAAAGTTACAAATCAGGTAGCAAAATATGACGGCGAGTATGGAATTTGCGAAATGCTCAGAGAATTTGCAAAAACAGACAACTGGGATTATATTTTAGACGATGTCAACATAATCGGATTAAAGAAAATTCACGATACAATAACTCTTGAACCGGGATGTCAGGTTGAATTAAGCCTTGAACCGCAAGAGTTTATCAGAGATTTAAAAAAACGTGTTGAAGAAATCGACTCCGTAATGCAGCCTATACTAGACAAGTTTGGAATAAAACTTATTAATAAAGGTGTTTCACCAACTACGACCTACAAAAACATAAAGCTCCTTCCTAAAAGAAGATATCACCTTATGGCAAATTACCTCTGGGGAATTTTATCAGATGTAATGATGAGAGAAACTGCCGGTATACAGGTCGGAATTGATTACAAATCCGAAGAAGATGCAATGAAGAAGTTTAGAATTGCAAACATAATGATGCCTTTTGCAACTGCAATGTACGCAAATTCAAGATACAGAGGCGGAGTTGATACCGGCTACAAGTCTTTCAGAGCACTGGCATGGTTAAATACAGATAATGAAAGATGCGGTTTTGCAACAAAATTTCATGACGGCATGAGCTTTAAAGATTATGTAGAAACCCTTCTTGACACACCAATGATTTTCATTAACAGAGAAAACAGAACCGTCAACCTTAACGGCAGACTAACATTCAGACAATTTATGAACAAAGGATTTGAAGGTTTTGACGCAGATATAGATGATTGGAAGCTGCATGCAAATCTGTATTTCCCTGAGGTAAGACTTAGAAACTTTATTGAAATAAGAAACCACGACTGCGTTGGAGGAGGACTTGAATATTCAATTCCTGCATTTTATAAGGGAATTATGTACAACTCTGCTGCTCTCGATGAAGTCAGCAGCATGCTTCTTAAATATTCTTATAATGAAATTAATGAACTCAGATATAATGTTGCCAGACATGCAACTGCATCTAAACTAAGAAAGCATCCTATTTTAAACATCTGTAAAGAGCTGGTTGAAATTTCCTATTATTCACTCAAGAACCAGTGCGAAGATGAAGAAATATTCCTTGAACCGCTTATGGAAATGCTTAAGAAAAATAAGGTTCCGTGCGATTTTTCCTGATTTTAAGAAGTCTTCCTGAATTTATCTCCGTAAAACCGTTAATATGGGGCGGGATAAATTCAGTTGACTCAAGGATTTCAAACTCAGACGCTTCTTTTAAAAATGTATCAAAATCACTTCCTAAAAGGTTCTGATAAAATTCGCAGCCGGTAAGCACAATGTAATAATCGCCTGCCGGAAGGTTTTTAAGCGTTTCTTTCGTATTATTTATCAATATAAAATTGCAATAATTAAATTTGTTATAAAACATTTTATAATACACATTTGTGTTTAAAGAATATCCTAATATAACAGGAGTTTTGCCATCATAATTCTTAGCAAGATATTCCCAGACATTTCTCGCAGCTTCGGGCTTGGTAACAATATATTCAATCGGTGACGGGAATTTTAAACTTCCGACTGTAATAAAAACAGCTAATATCAAATACAAGATTGCAGAATAACTTTTATAAATCCTGTGCTTAATCAGAGTAAGCGGATAAAGCAAAATTATTATAACAAGAGGGATTATAAAAACCATAAGTCTTTCATCAAGCGGATAATGCTTTGTAATCACCCCGATATATGCAAGCAAAACCGGAATTGCAGTAAAACAAAATACTTTAAGGTTTCTAAGCATAAGCAATACAGAAACAAAAAATAAAATTGCCGCTAAACTTATTCCGGCATAAGTTCTGAATAAATAAAATAATAAAATTTTTACATAGCTAAATATTCCAGAAGCCATTGAAAAACTTGCGTTCCAATAATCCGACATGTCATGGTAATATCTGGAATGCACCGGGATTAAAAATACGAATGTATAAAAAACAAGAACAGCCAGAAACACACCCGTGCCGTATGCCAGATTTTTAGAAGGTCTTTCTTTAACCCAAAGATAACAAAACCCTCCTGCTAAAACAAAAAATGAAGATAAAGATAAAAACGGCATCAGCCCGAGAAGTAAAAAAGGCTTAAAATTCCTTACTTTTAAGTCAATTTTCGAGAATAGAATCAATGTAAGAATTGAAACCAGAAGTTCTGTTGAATACTGTTTAAAAATACATGAATAAAGAACCGCAGACGGCGCAAGCGCGAGTATAAGCATTCCGGCAGCAGTAATAAATTTATTTTTAAAAAGCCTTTGAAGCAGAAAGCAAAAAGCAGGTATAGCAGCTATACCTGATACCAGAGGTATCAGGCGGAGCATTAAATCCGAAACACGCGGGGTAAAATTAAAAAATGCAAACTGATAAAAAATCTTTGACAAGACAAGGAAAAACGGCGGTGCAACCTGCAGCCGCTCCAGAGGCTGGAAAAGTTCCGGATAAGAACGGCTGATTAGATTTAACGCAAGATTTGCCTCATCACAGTGGAAACTTAAATTCAGAAAATAAAGCTTTAACCTGAAAAATAAACCTATACAAAATATAAGTATAAAAAAACAATAACCTGTATTAAACTTCAGCTTAAACATTTTTTTATTTTATATGAAATGATTACGTTGTCAATTGAAATTTTATATTATATAATAAAGGCACGAAGAGAGAATATTAAAGAGGGGAAATAAATGGAGACTCTTAACAAAAACGAAGGATTAATCACACAGATTATCGGACCTGTAATTGACGTAGAATTTGCTCAGGGCGAGCTTCCTGAGATTTACAATGCATTAAAGATATACAAAGAAGACGGCTCATATATTGTTGCCGAAGTGCAGCAAATGCTTGGTTCAAACAGAGTAAGAACCGTTGCAATGGCATCAACAGACGGCTTGAAAAGAGGTATGAAAGTTGAAAACACCGGCGAACCTATTAAAATTCCTGTAGGTAAACCGATTTTAGGCCGTATACTTAACGTAATCGGCGAACCTGTTGATAACGCTGGTCCGATTGAAACAAACGATTATCTGCCGATTCATAGACAATCTCCATCTCTGGTAGAACAAAATACAGAAATTGAAATTCTTGAAACAGGTATTAAAGCAATCGACCTTTTACAGCCATACCAAAAAGGCGGTAAAATCGGTCTGTTCGGCGGTGCCGGCGTTGGTAAAACAGTGTTGATTCAGGAATTAATCCACAACATCGCAATGGCGCATAACGGTGTTTCAGTTTTCGGCGGTGTAGGTGAAAGAACAAGAGAAGGAAACGACCTCTGGAACGAATTTAAAGAAAGCGGAGTTCTCGACAAAGTAGGCTTGATTTACGGCCAGATGAACGAGCCGCCTGGAGCAAGAATGAGAGTAGGACTTTCTGCTCTTACTGCTGCTGAATACTTTAGAGATTTTTCAAAACAGGACGTACTTCTGTTTATTGATAACATTTTCAGATTTACTCAGGCAGGTTCGGAAGTATCAGCACTGCTTGGCCGTATGCCTTCAGCAGTCGGATACCAGCCTACTCTGGCTACTGAAATGGGTGAACTTCAGGAACGTATTACTTCAACTAAGGACGGTTCAATCACTTCCGTACAAGCAATCTACGTACCTGCGGATGACTTAACAGACCCTGCTCCTGCTACAACATTCTCACACTTAGATGCTTCAACAGTACTTTCAAGACAAATCGCATCACTCGGTATTTATCCGGCTGTTGACCCGCTTGCATCAAGTTCAAGAGTTTTAGATCCGAATATTATCGGAAACGAACACTATGATACTACAAGAAAAGTTCTTGAAATTCTGCAAAAATACAAAGAATTACAAGATATTATCGCAATTCTGGGTATGGATGAATTATCTGATGAAGATAAAGAAACAGTTAACAGAGCAAGAAAAATCCAGAGATTTTTATCTCAGCCATTCTTCGTTGCAGAACAGTTCTCAGGCATTGCAGGTAAATACGTTAAGCTTGAAGACACAATCAGAGGGTTCAAAGAAATCATTGAAGGTAAACACGATGATTTACCTGAACAAGCTTTCTACATGGTTGGTACAATTGAAGAAGCTGTAGAAAAGGCTAAAACGTTGAACTAGTAAAGCTGGCAGTCCGCACCCAAGGTGCGCAGGAAACCGGCAATAAAGGTAAAAAATGAAACTAAAGATTATAACACACGAACGTATAGTATTTGATAGTGATGTTGATGAACTTGTTATTCAGACAACGAGCGGACAGATGGGTATTTTAAAAGACCACATTCCGCTTACAACAGCCCTTGCAATAGGTGTTACAAAAACACGTATCGGCGAGTCTTACAAATACTTTGCTACAATGGGCGGAATATTCCAGTTTAAGGATAACTGCGCAACAATTCTTACTGATGTCTGCGAAGACGGCTGCGATATTGATGTTACACGTGCAAATGCAGCTAAAAACAGAGCAGAAGCAAGACTAGCAGACGCTACTGCAAAAGTAGACGCAGACAGAGCTCAGGCAGCATTAGCGCGTTCACTGGCAAGACTTAAAGCCGCTTTGAATAAATAAGAAAGATTAACAATGATTAAGAAGAATTTAATTTTTATAACATCAGCCATTATGATTACTACGTTGTTTGCATTTGCAGGTGAAACACCATTTACAAAAGCCTTTCGCGGCTGCACACCTTTTACTGACAGCGGTAAAGTTACGACAGGCGGAATGGATGTTACATCTTCAAAGAAAATCGTAGGCTGGCAGGGTGACAGGTGTGTCTACCGTGAAGATATAAATATGATGAATATTAATTCTACGATTACATGTAAATTTACAAAATCGCAGATTAATGAACTGGCATCAGTAATAGAAGCATATGAGCTTGTACAGCAATATTCAGACAGCACTCCTGATTTGTCTAACCTTGAAGAAGCACAGAAAAATCCGGTTTCCAAAGCCTGGGGCAAATACCTTCAAGACAGCTCTGTCTGCACAATTGTTACTGACCAGCCGCAACAACAATGAAAAACTACGATATAACAAAAACTAAATTAATTATCTGGGATTTGGACGATACTTTCTGGAAAGGAACTTTATCAGAAGGCGGAGTAGAATTTTTGCCCGGGGTGATTAATTTTATTGAAGATTTGACACTCAAAGGAATTATGAACTCTATTTGTTCAAAAAACGATTTTGAGAGTGTTAAAAACGAGTTTATAAATAGAGGTTTCAAACGCGTATGGGATTTGTTTGTATTTCCTTCTATCAATTGGCTGCCAAAAGGCGAGAGAGTAAAAAATATTATTAATGATATGAACCTCCGCGCTGAAAACGTAATCCTTATTGACGATAATATTTCTAATCTCAATGAGGCAAAATTTTACTCTCCTGAAATTATGACAGCTCATCCGGATGAAATAAAAAAGATTTCAGAAGAGCTCTATCTGGTTAATGATTACGACTTTGAACATACAAGATTAAAGCAGTATAAAATTTTGGAAGAAAAATCCGCAGCCAGAGGCGAAAGCTCTAATGAAGAATTTTTAAGAGCCAGCGGGATAAAGATTTGTATAAAACATGATTGTCTTGAAAATCTTGAGCGTCTGAAAAAACTTATCTCAAGGACTAACCAGCTCAACTTCACAAAATTCAGAGATGAAAACCTTGAAGAAACTATCAAAAATAATGAGTCCGGATATGTTATTGCAGAAGATAAATTTGGAAACTACGGAATCTGTGGATTTTATGTGCTGGGCAGAAATAAACTAATCCATTTTCTATTCTCCTGCAGGATTATGAATATGGGGATAGAACAGTTTTTATATAATTTTCTCGGCAAGCCTGAATTAAAAATTCAGGGTGAAGTTGCTTCAAACCTCGAAGGAAACCCTGATTGGATAGAAGTTGTTGATAACCTTGAAGTCAAAAAAACAGAAAAACCGCAAAAAAGTGATATCAATATTTTGTTTAAAGGGCCGTGTGATTTGTATTCGGTTTTGAGCTATATAAAAACTGATTTTAATATAGATACTGAATTTCCGTACTGGAATAAAAAACTGATTTACATCTTAGCGCATACACATACAGCATTTATAGAACAGACTCATAAATTTTCGGCAGAAAAAATAAATCAGCTTACCAGCCGTTTTCCGTTTCCGAGTCCTGACGAATTTAAAACAAAATTCTTTGACCCTAAATATAAACTCATTTTCTTGAGTCTTTTAACAACCACCCACAGCGGACTCTATATTAATAAAGAGGACGAAAGTTATGTTCTGTTTGGTTTTGCAGACTGTGATATTACAGACGAAAATAATTGGGAAAAAATTCTTGCACCGCTTCCACTGGAAGCAAGAGAGCCTAACATAATTATGCTCAGAGAGTTTAAAAAAAATTATACATTTGCAGGCAATCCTCCCTGTGAAACAGTAATTAAAAATCTGGATTACATCAGAAAAAATTTATCACCGGAAACAAAGCTTGTGTTGATTTTGGGAAGTGAAATTCCAACAGATAAAGTTCAGGCAGGATACGAGAATATGGCAGAACGCCATAAGATTATGAACACAGCTGTACGCAAGTGGTGTGCTGAAAACAACATTCACACAATTGAGCTGACTGATTTTATCAAATCGGATGAAGATTATACAACCTGCATAAACCACTTTTCAAGAGAAGTTTATGCAAATCTTGCCGGAGAAGTCCAAAACATCATAAACAAAACTTTTTGTGATAATATTAAATTATAAAAAAGGAGAAGTTTTTTATGATAATGCTTGCGGTAGCTTTGTTAATGAGTATGGTTTTATGCCTATTGTTCGGTGTACCATATATAGATTTTTTAAGAAAAAAGACCATAGGGCAGTATATTCTTGACGTTGCACCGGAAGCTCACGCAAAGAAAGCAGGCACACCGACAACCGGCGGTGTTTTTATAATCGCAGCCATAATCATAGCATCAATTATCACTCTGCTTATGGCTCAGCAAATGGATAATTCTGCGTGGATAATAATTATTACACTTTTATTTATGGCTCTTGCAGGATTTCAAGATGACTATCTTAAGATAAAAGGACACGAAAACAAAGGTTTAAGCCCTAGAGGAAAGCTTGTCCGCCAAATTTTAATCGCTCTTATACCAACAGTTTATGCTATGCAGCACTACGGCACAGTTATAACTCTCGGCAGCCATACGTTTGATTTAGGAATATTATATCCGATATTTACCGTTTTCGTTGTTACAGGAGCATCTAATGCATACAACCTGACCGACGGCCTTGACGGGCTTGCAGCAGCCACCGGTATTCCGGCATTCGCAGCGTGCGGTATACTTGCATTTACCGACGGACACAATGCAGCTGCAATAGTTGCAGCAACAGTAATCGGTGCTCTTATTGGTTTTTTAAAATACAATAAGCCTAAAGCACAGGTGTTTATGGGAGATACCGGCTCACTTGCACTGGGAGGACTGCTTGGAACACTTGCGGTAATCGGAAGATGCGAACTTCTGCTCGCTGTTTTCGGCGGAATTTTCGTTGTAGAAACTCTGTCTGTAATCCTGCAGGTAACAAGTTTCAAACTAACCGGAAAAAGAATTTTTAAGATGTCCCCAATTCACCATCATTTTGAATTAAGCGGACATTCTGAAATAAGAATAGTTAAAGAGTTTGCATTTGTATCAACATTGTTTGCAATAACAGCACTGGTTTTAAATTATATACTTTAATAAATTAGCATTCCGCGCTTATGATAATCATAGCACTTAAAATCACTAAGCAGGGAAGTTTTTCTGTTTTTTCAAGCCTGTTTGAGGTACAATTGTAACCAGACGGAGAGTAAAATTATGTCAGAAAAAGTTTTAATACTTGGATTATCAAAAAGCGGTATTGCAGCAGCAAAATTCGCTGCAAGCAAAGGTTATGATGTTTATATCACAGAATCAAAAGGGGTAAATGAGGCTGGGAGGCTTAATAATCCAGCTACTCCGCAGGGTATAAAAGGGGTAAATGAGGCTGGGAAGCTTGATAATCCAGCTACTCCGCAGGGTATAAAAGGGGTAAATGAAGGGGTAAATCCGCAGATAGAAGAATTAAAATCACTCGGAATAAAAATCGAATGCGGCTTGCACAGTGAAAAGTTTATCTCCGGCTCATCCTTTGCTGTCACAAGCCCGGGCATCCCTCCTAAGTCAGAAATCTTTAGACGCTTAAATGAAAAAAATATAAAAATCATTTCAGAAATTGAATTTGCATATCTTAATACCAAAACTCCATTCATTGCTATCACAGGAACAAACGGCAAAACAACTACAACAGCGCTCGTGTCGCATATTTTAAGCAAAAAATTCTCTGCGCCTGTCTGCGGAAACATAGGAGTACCTCCGACATCTTTAATTGAAGAAAATCATGATTTTTTAGTCTGCGAGATAAGTTCATATCAAGCTCAGATGACAGAAAAATTTAAGGCTAAAATTGCCTGCTGGACAAATTTTACTCCAGACCACATTGACTGGCACGGCGGTTTAGAAAACTATTTTAACGCAAAGGCTAAAATATTTCTTCCGCCTCAGGAACCGGAATTTGCCATACTCAATGCGCAAGATACAAAGCTCAAAGAGTTCTCAAAACAGTGCAAAAATGTTATATTTTTCGATGATGGGAATGACTGCGGCATAAAAAATAATTCAATTTTTTATAAAGGTGAAGAAATAATTTCTCTCAAAGACTGTCCTCTCGTAGGTCATCACAATTATCAAAACATTATGTGCGGAATCATTATTGCAAAACTCGTTGGTATGAACAATTCCGACATAAGAGAACAAATTATGTCATTCCGTGCGCCAGCACACAGGCTTGAGAAAGTTCGCGAAATGGACGGAATAACCTTCTTTAACGACTCAAAAGCTACAAATCCTGAGGCTTCAATCGTTGCAATAGATTCGTTCAACAATCAGAACGTTGCGCTTATACTTGGCGGCAGGGATAAAAATACTGATTTAACTGAAATGTGTCATTCAATAAACAAACATATCAAGACCGTTTTGTTAATCGGAGAAGCGACAGAAAGGTTTGAAGAAAATCTGAAAAAAAATGGTTTTAGTAATATAATTAAAGAACACACAATGGAGGAGGCAATTGATAAAGCAATCAGCTTAAAGCCTGATGTAGTACTGCTTTCACCGGCGTGTGCAAGTTTCGACATGTTCAAGAGTTACGAGCACAGAGGGGAAGTTTTCAAAGATTATGTCTTATCAAAATAATGAACATACTGAGAAAATGAGCAGCCAGAATATGCAGTCTGACCGTCCGCTTATGATTGCGGTAATATTTCTTGTCGTAATCGGTTTGATGGCGATATTTTCTGCCAGTGCTCCAAAATGTATTGATATGGGATTAAATCCGGCAAGGTTCTTAATCCAGCAGATTTTCGGGGTAATTGTCGGATTTGTCGGATTAAAATTCTTATCAAATTTTCATTACAAAAAACTCATCATGTACACAGTTCCGTTTGCAATTTTTGTAATAATAATGCTTATTCTTGTAAAAGTCATGGGTACAACTGTTAACGGAGCGCAGAGATGGATTAATATAGGGCCTATGAGCTTGCAGCCTTCCGAGTTTGCAAAACCTGCTGTGGTAATGCTTCTGGCCGGCGCTTTTTACAAAAATACAAACCTGCTTGATAATGAAAAGATTATCTGGGCATTTGTACCTATACTTATTATGGTGGGCTTAATATTCACACAGCCGAACCTGAGTATGGTACTGCTTTTACTTGCAACGTCCGTTGCAATTTATATTTGTGCCGGAGGTTCCATACAGCTTATATTATATGGAATGTGTACTATGATTCCGCTGCTGCTGCTTAAAGGGTTAAAGGGGTATCAATCATCAAGAATTGTAACGTGGCTTCATCCTGAAGCAGATCCGCTCGGTGCTGGATATAATATTATCCAGTCACTTGTTGCTTTTGCCTCAGGAGGATTATACGGAGTCGGATACGGAAGTTCAAAACAAAAATTAGCCTGGCTTCCTGAAGCGCATACCGACTTCATTTATGCTGTTATTGGTGAGGAACACGGGTTTATCGGCTGTTTGTTAATCATCTGCCTGTTCTGGACAATTTTGCAAAGAGGCTTCCTGATTGCAGTTAAGTGTCAGGATATGTACGGAAAACTGCTTGCTCTCGGGCTTACATTCTCAATATGTTTTCAGGGTTTTCTTAACATGTGGGTTGCAAGCTCGTTTGTACCTGCAACAGGTGTACCAATGCCATTCATAAGTTACGGCGGTTCATCCATTATGGTATCATTATGGATGGTTGGAATTTTATTAAATATATCAAAAGACAATGTAAAAAGGGTAAGGTTTGGCAATGTCAGAAGTATACAATAGCACATATTTTGTAACCGGCGGAGGCACCGGAGGACACATTTATCCTGCATTAGCAGTAGCAGACTCATTAGCTGAAACAAGCAAAGTTTATTATGTCGGCAACAAACGCAACATGGAATTTGAACTTGCCTCAAAAAAGGGATATAAGTTCTTGCACGTAAGTGTATCAGGTATGCCGAGAGGTTTGAACCCTAAATTCTTTGTCTGGGGGATTAAGCTCGTTAAAGCAATTTTACGCTCTATACGATACATTAAAAAATATAAACCGGATGCTGTTTTTGCAACCGGAGGTTATGTTTCAGCACCTATGATTTTTGCCTGCATAATCACAAAAACGCCTTATATGATGCATGATTGCGATGCCATGCCGGGGCTTGTTACAAGAAAGTTATGCAAAAGGGCAAAGTATGTTTCTCTGGCTTTTGAAAAAGCAAAAAAATATATTCCCAACAAACACGCTGTTGTAACCGGCAACCCTATTAGAGAAGAGTTTGCAACCTTGAGTAAAACTGCAGCGCGTGCAAACATGGGACTGAATAACAAATTAACTTTATGTATTATGGGAGGCTCGCAGGGAGCTAAATCTATTAATAATACTACTATTGAACTTTTAAAAGAATTTTCTCAGGAATTGAATTTACAGGTAATTTTCCAGACAGGCAAAAAGAATTACGAAGATGTTATTGAAAGAGTACGTCAGATTTATCCGGCATTTGAGCAGGACAAAAATCTCATAATTAAACCATATTTTATGGATATGATATCAGTTCTTAAGTCAAGCGATATTGTAGTTTCACGTGCAGGTTCACTGAGCCTTTCTGAAATCTGTGCGTCAGAAACAGCACCAATCTTAATTCCTTTTCCTTATGCAGCTGCAAACCATCAGAGAATTAATGCAAAATATCTTCTTGAGATGGGTGCATGCATATATATAGAAGACAAAGAACTTGACCCTAACAGGCTTAGAGAAGCTGTGGTTGAACTTCTTGAAAACCCTATCAAGATGAATTACCTTAAACAAAATACTTCACATCTCGCAAAGTTTGATGCTACTGAAAGAATTGTCGAACTTCTCAAAAACTTATAAATTAGTTTTATTATCGAGTTTAAAATAATCAATAAGTATTAGAAGTGACGCAATCTCATCATAAAAACGACTGATTTTTTTAGAGTTTGTTACAGGAGAGAATAAACTTCCCAGCTCAAACATATTCCTATTTGCTGGTATAGCGAGAATTAATTTATTCTGCGCAAAAGAGCAGCGCAGGCGATTAGTTTTAAAAACTTTACCAACGTGCAAAAGTCTATCTATAAAGGCTGTAGTGAGAAGATATCTGCCTTCCACCTGATCATATGAATATGCCTGATATAATTTGTTAAACTCTGTATCTTCCAGATTAACTCTCTGAAAATTTCTCCTGAATCTTAGTTCCTTCAATACAAGAATATCCATAAACTGCCAGCAGGCAAATGCAAATATGCCAAGTCCGCCCAAAATCCATAAAGAAACAGGCAGAGAAAATCCGCCTGATATCATTGACTTAATACCAAAACCAAGCACTGCCGCAGCAGCGGCTGCAACCAGTAATATAAACATCATTACTACAAGTTTGCTGCAGCTCAGTTCAAAGTCCAATTTTGGTTTTACAATTGTAGTGCTTTCTATTTTTTTGTTTGCATCGAAAAAGCCAAATACACCGTGAAACTGCTTCGGAACCAAAGTTTCAGTCTTTTTGTCGCCGGTGCAAAACGCTCTGTCAGCAATGTCAGCTTCTGCTATTTTAAGCTTTACACCATTATAATTCCCATAGAAAATATCGTCCTCACGCATACAAACTTTTGCACTAAACAATTTACTCTTTTGAATGCTTGAAGAGTATGTATATTCAAAATCGCCTTGGAGCCATTTTAATCCAACTGTTTCAGCTATACAATCATAGTATGTATTTTTAAATTTAGCAGCAAAACTCTTCGAAATGTTGTTATATACTAATATAACTAAACTCAAACCGACTATTAATACTACTAATGCTTCATACAAGTTTTGACTAAGCAGCACCAATCCCAAAAATATAATACTTGTAAGAGGTACTGCAAAAATCAGATAGAATAAATAGCGCTTTCTCTCTTTTTCAAAAAATCTTATATTAGTTTTCTTGTAAATCTCTTGATAATATTTTGTCTGAAGAGTCCGGCTTAAGTCACGAACCTGCATTTCAATATTATTAGCTCTCATACGAGAATTATAACATATCGCGTTGATTTTTCAAAAACTATCCTTAATATTTATACAAACGACTAATTTCTATACTTAATCGCGGGCTGGATAATAATCGTATGAAAAAAGTTTTGAGTTTGGTGATACTTAGTATATTTACACTGCTGCCTCTAAATGCCGCAACCTTTCAGGGCGGAGTTGCCGAGCAGGGAAGCGGAAATGCAAGCAGAATTATTGACAAACAGACAGGTGAAGGTGTAGGCGGGGCTGATATACGCCTGCCTAAACAAAACTATTCTACCAGAACCGATTCCAGCGGCTTCTTTGAACTTGATACACAAATTAACGGCCCGAGCATCATGTCGGTTCAAAAAGAAAACTACAAGCCTTTTACAATGACAATTAACGATAAAACCTTTGATGCCCCTATTGTTGTTGGTATAGAAAAATCTAACGCTTCTGATTTGGCACTTGACGCCAACATGTACCATTTGGGTGATGACAGTTACTCAGATTTATCTGCTAACGCAGGCGAGTTTAGAATGCAGGCAATCGGCCCTTTTTACACAAAAAGGTTTACGCTGAGAAACCTTAATCTTTCAAAACCGATTTATCTTGTAATTGGTTCTATTATTGGTATTGATACAGCAATGGCACGTTCTATGGGGCAGAACAAAATTCCTAATGCTTTTGCTTCACCGCCGGAGGTTTATTTCAACGGTAACAAGATTTCGGAAATACAACTTAACGGGGATGGTCAAAAAATTAAACTGCCTTCAAATCTGATTAAGAAAAATCAAGTGAATGAAATTACTATCAAAACAGGCAGAAATCTTATGCAGACAGCATATGTTGATTATGATGACATAGAGTTTATGAACCTGATAATCGAAAACTAGTGGTCTGCACATGGATAAATTTTTACAATAATTGTAGCGCTATAGCAGGTGTTTGATTTGCTGTAGACATTAGGGTGGCCGCGGCTTGCTGTAAAATCTGATTTCTGATATAAGCGCTTGATTCCTCAGCAATATCAGCATCTCGAATAGTTGATTGTGTTGAAGTCAGATTATCAATACTTACACCTATAGCTTCAAGTGCAGACTCGAGCCTATTATAAGCTGCTCCATACTCCGTTTGCTTTGTATTTACACGTTTTATAAGTTCGTCTATTTTTTCTAAAGATTTACGGGCATTATCAGAAGTTGACAGATTTATCTTTGGAACGGTCAAGGCAAAAGATATATTTAATGAAATACGAGAACTGTCTGAAGAATCAACTCCAACTTGAAACTCTGTAGGTGAATATGTCAACAAAGAATCTGCAATCTTTGGCAATACACCATTACTTATCATTTCATTAAGCTCTTTTGTACTTACCCCGGCTACCGTTCCAGTAGAATTATTATGCCCTACTGGAGGATATTTATTAGAAGTTTTTTCGTTATTAACATACGAATTCAATATTGTTGAAGCACTATCAACCATACATGCGAATCCATAATAAAAGCTAGAAGATGTTACTGAGCTGTAACAATTTTCAACCACTGCATTGTTTATTTCTCCTATAAAACCTCCAGACATACCAGAATGCATTCCATCCATATTTCCTTCTGAATACGAATTCTTTATGCTGCCACCCCCGAAGTCTCCTATCAAACCGCCGTTACATCCTGTTGAAACAGAAATAGAAACATTGGTATAACAGGCTTCCACTGTTCCACGTAATTTTAAAGCCAATCCACTAACACCTGCTCTTGCTTTTAGCTTCCCTGTAACATAACAATTTGTAATTGATGCGGTACTATAAGACATATAACTACTTGGGTCATCAGAACCTGCGAGCAAGCCGGCCGAATAGTCCTTACAGCTGATATCAACATTTTCTAGTCCAACATTCTTTATTATTGCATTTGAAGCATAGCCAAAAAATCCTTGCATTGTTTCTGAAGGTCTATTAATTGAAAGATTTTTTACGACTTTTCCGTTACCATTAAATACGCCCTTAAATGGCCCCATATCATTATTGCCTACTGGAGTCCATTCATATCCAGAAAGATCTATATCATTCATAAGAATATATTTACCACTCAAGTCATATTGCATTGCCTGAAGCTCATCTGCAGTTGTTATGATTGTATAACCCTGAGCAATTGCTTCGTCCTCTGTCAATGGCCTAACAGCCTGAATAAAATCCCCGGTGCGCTCTGGTTCTCCATCAAAGAGTTTCACATTATTAAACTCTGTATTTGAAACTAATCTAGTAATCTCGTCTGAACGGGCATTTATTTCAGATTGAATGGATTGCAAAGAGCTTGCACCATAAGTTCCATTAGCAGCCTGCTCTGCTAAATCACGCATTCGTGATAGATGACTGGAGATTAAATCAAGACTATCCATTGCAGTCATAACCATATCTAAGCCCATATATACATTATCCTGAGCGATTTTATAGGACGACAATTTACTTGAGAGCTTTGTATTTATTGAATAATTAGCAGCATTGTCTTTCGCATGGTTTATCTTAAAACCAGTTGACATGCGCTCTATTGCTGTATTTAATCCGTTGGTTGATGCTTTTAAGTTGGATTGGACGATTAAGCTTGATAAATTGGTGTTAATTTTCATTTTAACACCTCGCTTAAAAAGCCCTGTAAATTAGGGTATTTAGCCCCCCCCCCCTACAGCCGTAAGGGTTTCAGGGGTATTATTTGCACCTGATTTAAACATATCCATATATAATATATTCCACATTTAGTGATTTCATAACACTTTATTACAAAATCTTTACAAATTATGCTTCATATAATCCACAATTTGGTTCAGTGCTCTTGACCTGTGCGAAATCTGATTTTTTTCTTCCTCGCTTAACTCAGCCATAGTTCTCTTATCACCCTTCACAAGAAAAATTGGATCATAGCCAAAACCATTAACACCGGCAGGCTTCTCTGTAATCGAACCCTCACATATCCCCTTGCAGGAAAAAACAACTTTCCCCTCAGGGTTCACAAGCGTCATTGCACATACAAATTCTGCATCTCTTTCCTTAATACCTTGCATTTCATTTAAAACGCGCTCAATTCGTTTTTGCGGAGTTTCTGCATATCTTGCAGAATGAATTCCCGGTTTTCCGCCAAGAGCTTTAATACACAAACCGGAATCATCCGCCAGCGACCAGTTTTTTGAAATTTCCCACGCAGCAAGTGCCTTTATTCTGGAGTTCTCCTCAAAAGTTTCTCCATTCTCTACTGGGTCAAAGCCCTCCGGCGGAAGAATAAACTCAATACCCAGCCCGTCTACAATGTCATTAATTTCCTGCACCTTATGCTTATTTGATGTCGCTAAAACTATTTTCATACTTCCCTCTTGTTATAATAATTAAGCTCTTTTCCAGTATCTAAAACCCTGCCCTTTTTACTAAACAGGCTTATTTTGAATCCCATCTTTGCAAGACGGTATTTCAAACTTACTCCCAAAACTTCCAGTCCATATTTACAAGAACGCGCAAAATTTATAGATGAAGCCTCGGCAAAATACTTGGTAGGACAGGAAATCTCTCCGATTTTATAACCATTATACAAAATCAAGGCTAACATTTCGTTGTCAAAAATAAAATCATCACTGCAATCTTCAAGAGGTAAATTTTCAAGAATATTTTTTGTAAATCCTCTAAACCCTGTGTGATACTCTGATAGTTTTTCCCCGATTACAAAATTTTCAAACTCTGTTAAAAACCTGTTAGATACAAATTTGTAAACAGGCATTCCGCCTTTCAAAGCAGAATTTCCGAGCATTCTTGATGCAATTACAGCATCATATTCTCCAAATGCCATCATAGAAGCAATTGCAGGAATAAGCTTAGGTGTGTACTGGTAATCAGGATGCAGCATAATAACAATATCAGCACCGGCCTTTAATGCAGCACGGTAACAGGATTTCTGGTTTCCTCCGTAACCTTTGTTCTGTTCATGAACAATCGTTGTTATATTTAAGTCCTTAGCAATCTCTTTTGTATTGTCAGAAGAGAAATCGTCGACAAGGATAATCTCGTCGACGAAATTTTGATAAATCTCATTATAAGTTTTTTCTAAAGTTTTCTCTGCATTATATGCAGGCATTATTACTATAACTTTTTGATTATTAATCATTTTCTGTTTTTTGTACGAACTAGCTTTCTACAGCCTCTTCAACTTTTTCTTCTGCTTCAGCATTTCTGATAGAGGCCTTGTCTGAAGATAAAGCTTTGTCTTTGAATTTCTTTACCTGTCTTGATAACTTATCAGCCAACAAATCGATGCTTGCATACATAGATTCAGCAGCTTCCTCACAATGAACAACACCTGTATTCATTTTGCATGACACTTCTGCCACATGTTTGCCTGTTGCTGCCGGATTTTTGATTACAGAAAGAACTACATCAATGCCTGTAATCTGGTCATAGTGGTTAGCCACTTTTCCGATTTTCTCTTTTACATAAGCTTTGATAGCATCTGTAATCTCAATGTTCTTACCATTTACGTGTATATGCATTTACACCTCCTAATGTACTACCTTTTTATTGTACAACATTATTCAGTTCTTTTCAAGCTCAGTGTGCTATGTTCCTTATCCTTCAATAATTTGAGGCAGTTCAACATTTGGAGCGCCAATGGTTCTTACAAGCTCTAAAACAGCAGCTTTCATCTGGCACTTTTGTGCAGTTGCACTGAAAAAGTCACTATAAAAGCAGCCTTCACATACACATCCGCGCTTGTAACATTCCAATGCCGTTGGAGTCCATCTCTTTACGGCAATAGCTCTTCCCATATCACGACTCTTAAACACTTATTCCTCCCAAAGTTTATTTTTATTTTGTTTGTGATTTAACTAATTGATTATTAAGGAAATCCCCAAAACTCCTTAACATATTTCTATTATATAGGTTAAGAGGTTATTTACAACCCACATACAGGCAATTGTAACGATTTCTTAAAGGACTTGCAAAGTCCTGAATTTATTACCTCTCGCAGTTTCCGGCTCATGCTAAACTCGCACAAATACATGTTTACAGCGATTTAAATCATGAAAACCCATGTGCTTTGCATGTTTGCATGGATTTTTTCAGAAGTTAAGTTTTGTAACGATGTTGGCATGGGTGCTACGCACGGGTGTAAATATTTGCCCCCTCTTGTATTTACCTCTTGATTGTTTACAATATAAGTGTAAAAACAACACTAGACGAAACTAACAATAGGGAATGGAAATATGACTAACAAAAATATACGAAATATCGCAATAATTGCGCACGTTGACCATGGTAAAACAACTCTGGTTGACTGTATGCTTAAGCAAGGCGGTGCTTTCAGAGAGAATCAGCAGGTTCAGGAAAGAGTTCTTGACAGCAACGATTTGGAAAGAGAAAGAGGAATTACTATTCTTTCCAAAAACATTTCGATTGATTACAAGGGAACAAAGATTAACGTTGTAGACACACCGGGACACGCGGATTTTGGCGGTGAAGTTGAACGTGTTTTAGGTATGGTTGACGGCGCTCTCTTGATTGTTGACGCAGCAGAAGGCCCGATGCCTCAAACAAGATTTGTACTATCTAAAGCTCTTGAGCTAGGAATTAAAATCATTGTTGTTATAAACAAAATTGATAAGCCGGCAGCAGACCCTGACGGAACTCTTGATAAAGTATTCGACCTGTTTACAGAACTCACTGACAGAGAAGATTTGATTGACTTTCCCTACATTTATTCAAGCAGCTTAAACGGTTATGCTATTAAACACCTTGATGATGAAAAGAAAGATATGGTTCCGCTTCTTGACTGTATCATTGAAAATATTCAAGCCCCTTCCGGCGATGCTGACAAACCTTTCCAGTTCAGAGCAACAACTCTTGACTACAACGAATATGTAGGAAGAATTGTTATCGGACGTGTTGTCAACGGACGTATACATTCGCAGGATCAGGTTGCATGGGTGAAAGCAGACGGCTCAATTGAACGAGGAAAAGTTACAAAACTATTCGGTTTTAAAGACCTTGGAAGAGTGGAAATTAATGAATCTGAAGCCGGTGACATTGTAGGTATTGCAGGTTTTTCTGATATTCATATCGGTGAAACTCTCTGTGACCCTAACAACATTAATCCGCTGCCGCTTATTCATGTTGATGAGCCGACATTGCAGATGAATTTTTCTGTTAACGACAGTCCTTTTGCAGGTCAGGAAGGGAAATTTGTAACTTCCAGACAGCTTAGAAAACGACTTTATGATGAGCTTGAAAAGAATGTTAGTTTGAGAGTCGAAGATACCGACTCAACCGACTGCTTTAAAGTAAGCGGAAGAGGAGAACTTCACCTCGGAATTTTAATCGAAACAATGCGTCGTGAAGGTTACGAATTTCAGGTTTCTAAACCTGAAGTAATCTACAAGGGCGAAGGTGAAAATCTGCAAGAACCTTTTGAAAATCTTCTTGTAGACGTTCCGGAAGAATATGCTGGTTCTTGTATTGACAGACTTTCAGGCAGAAAAGCAACAATGCTTGAAATGAGTAATAACGGAAACCGAACCAGCATGAAATTTTCTATTCCGGCAAGAGGTTTAATAGGATTTAGAAGCGAATTTATTCGTATGACACGCGGCGAAGGTATTATGTACCATACTTTTGATGAATACAAACCGTTTGCCGGCGATATTCCTAAACAACGAAGCGGTTCTATACTTGCCCACGAACAGGGAGAAGCTATTCCTTATGCTCTTGCGCAATTTGAGGACAGAGGTGTGTTCTTTGTAACTCCTAAGACAAAGGTTTATAGAGGAATGATAATAGGCGAAGGCAACAGGCCTCAGGACATTGTTGTAAACATTTGCAAGACAAAGAAACTGACAAATATGCGGAGTGCAACTGCTGATGTCATGGTAACTCTTCAGGCACATAAGGAATTATCGCTTGAGGATTGCCTTGAATACATCGGAGATGATGAACTTGTTGAAATCACCCCTGAAAATATCAGGATGAGAAAACAAGATTTAGTTAAATTTAAGAGCATATAGATAATTTTCATAATTTGTGATACAATGAAATTTGTATCCGGAGGTCTTATGAAAAAGTTTTTATGCTTGGTGCTCAGTATTTTTTTGGTACTCAACAGTCTTGCTGTTGCTGCACAGAATGTTGAAACGAAATTTACAAAAGCAACAACAAAAGAATACAAACAAAAAACTGTTTCCAAACATTATGATGTATATAACCTTAAGATTACGAACAAAAACAATCAGCCTATACTATTGACTACTGATACAGATGTGTCATTTACATTGGGTAACGGAGCAGTAGTAACTTCAGAAAATAGAAGAACAATGTATCGTCATGTCAGAAAACGTGACATGGGAAGGTATTACTGGTTCGCACTTCCGGGAGCTGCAATCGCAGGTGCAGTAACTGGTATAACATTCTTTATAGGAGCGCCTATAGGGTTTGCAATTTATGTTGGAATGTATGTACCGACGGATAAAGCTGTAAGAACAAATGTAAAAATTTCTCAAGACTTATTTAATGAAAATGTATTGCCTATCAGAATGGAGCCTGAAAAAACCTACAATGTAAGAGTTTTTGCGCCTAAAAATCAAACAATTAAAAAAGTTACAATTTCAAATGTATCATTTGATTTGGATAAAAAATTTGACCTAAATATAAACACAGAGGATTTATGAAAAAAATATTAATGACTTTATGCTTTTTAGCGGTTGTTATTTGTACAACTGGGTGCAATAAATACATCGAAGCGGAGAAAAATGGTACTATTTACTATGGCGCATATAACAGACGTGATATGATTCACGCTGATGTTAAACTGTTTCAAGCAAACTCCGATACTTTTTGCGATGGAATAATTTTTATTGATGCTCCATCAAGAGCAATAACAATGAAAAACGATTTAGTTGATGCCAGAATGCACCTCACCTGCAGTGATGGAAAGCTTATTGCTTCAACTCTTAAGTTTAAAAAAGGAAGCTTTGATAATCTTCAAGGAGAGGGTTTCGACCAGTTGAATAACAAATACAAATTTAGAGAAATTTCGAAGTCTGAGTTCAAAGAACTGTCAGAAAAAACAAAAGTTCAGTTTATAAATGACAGCAACAGTTCAATAATAAAATATTAATTTTATGACTTTTTAAAAGTATTCATTAAAAAAATATCGTACGTTTGTACGATATTTTTTTAAAACGGTAAAGAACGTCAGATAATATCCGATATCATTAAAGGAAGGACGGTTTATATTGTTTAACACAATGAATACAGTACGCCCTCGCCCTTATCCTCAGAGGGAAACAGGCAATTATAATGCAGGCAGTGACGGTGCAGACAAGGACGGTCATAACGGAAACGCGCAAGACCAGCAGCAGCAACGTCAACAGCAGCAGACCATTGCACGTGGACGGGCTCAGGATATTCAACAGAGTCAAACACCGCCGCGTCAAGCAATATATTCTCCTGCTGCAAATGCATATCCTTCAGCATACCCGCAAAGACAGAGTTACAAAGTCAATACCCCGCCTATAAGATATGACCAGCATCAGGTAAACCCTATGCAATATCAAGCTGCACAGGCAGGATATCAGCCAATAGGACAAACACCGGTTCAGCCGCAGCAGCCGCAAAGAAGTAATAAAGTTAATATTGCACAGATAATAAAAGATTTTCGTAATACAATTAAGGCAATTGCAACACCAGCAGATATCGAAGAGCAGGTTAATCATTATCTGCAAATTGTTGAACAGCAGGTTAGAGAACCGCATCCGCAGGTTAACCTTATCCAAAGCAACTTGAAAATTGCAGCCTCAATGCTGGATAAATATATTTCAGAAACCCTGAACAAAGATTCAAAAGTTGTTCAAAACTGGCTGGATGCACTATTTTTACAGAGAATTAACTATAGCTATGACGAAGCAGAAGTTAACCCGAACTTCCTTGTAAAATTTCCTGAAAACAGAGAGGAAAAGAAACCTGCACCGCAGCAGCAGACTGAACAAGCACCTGCTCCGGAACCGGAACCTGTTGTTCAGGAAGCTCATGAAGAAATTATCGAAATTGAACCTGAAGAACTTAATCTTGAAGAAGAATTTATCCAGGCCAAACAAACAATATCTAAAAAACCGAATATAACCATCATTCCACAGGACACTAAATTAAAATCTCTATTTGTAGAAGCCAAAAAACAGGCATTCTCAAACAACCCGCAAAGAGCAATGCAGATGTTTAAAGAAGCTTTTGCAAGAGCAAGCGAACTTAATGACAACGAAACTCAATCAAGAATTTGTCTGGAAATAGGCAAAATCTATGATGACAATGACCACTTCGTTCAGGCGCTTAACAGCTACAATAAATCCTTGCAGTACACTACAGATGTTAATGTTAAATCAAGAGCACATTTTTCGATGGCTCAGATTTATGATGACGTTAATGAAGTTGGACCGGCATTAAACCACTATATGACTTCAATTTCTTATGCCGGTAAATCTGATGACTTAATCGGGCAATCTGATTCACTTACAAGAATGGCAAATATCTTTACTGATAAGTATGATGAAAATGCTTTTGATTATTATGATGTTGCAAGAAAACTCATTGAACAGACAACAGACAATTCAATGAAAGGTTATGTTTTAAGCAACACTGCAGATGCCTGCGTACAATTCAAGAAAAAGGACAAAGCTTTAAAATACTACGCAGAAGCTGTTAAAAACTATGAACTTTCTAATTCTCCTGAAGAAATTGCGCAAAACTACAAAGCAGCAGCAGAACTTATGATTAGTTTTAACAGCCCAAACAAAGCAAAATCACTGCTTAAAAAGGCGCTCGTAAATGCAGTAAAGACAAAAAATGAAGATTTGATTGCAGAAGTCAATGCAATGCTCGCCTCTGTAGAATAATTATCACTTGTACTACAAGCTTTATTTCCCCCCTTTTTCATCCGGCGGAGTAGTTGTTTCGTCAAAACTACAAGCTTTATTTACCCCTTAACCCTCTTTGCCGGCGCCGGCCATAGGGTTGTTTATCAAATATTTTTTCCCGAGAATAAAAATTACAATTACAGGAATTGAACATATGCAGGCACATGCCATAAGTTCACCCCACATTGTAATTTCTCTAAACGAGCTTTTAAAAATAGTAAGCCCTACAGCAAGAGTGCGCATATTTTCTGTATTAGTTACAATCAAAGGCCACATAAAACTATTCCATGTAGTCACAAAAGTAAAAATCCCAAGAGTTGCAATTGCGGGAAGAGCAGAGGGAAGAGCTATTTTGTAAAAAGTTTGAAAAACATTACATCCGTCAAGCTTAGAAGCATCTTCCAGGTCTTTTGAGAAACTCTGAAAATACTGCCTCATCATGAATACACCAAATCCGCCGAAAATTCCCGGTACAATCAGTGCCTGATAAGTATTTATCCATCCAAGTTTACTCATAATGTAAAAAAGCGGAACAATATTAACCTGTGGCGGAACCATCATTGTAAGAATGATAATAAAAAATAGGGCATCTCTGCCTTTAAAATCTAGTCTTGCAAAGCCATAACCGGCAAATGCAGAAACAATAACCTGCCCCAGAGTAGTAATAAAAGCAACAATAAGGCTGTTTAAAAAATATTTTACAAGAGGAATTGAAGCAAAAACATTTCTGTATGCCGCAAAAGATAAATTAATGGATTTGTATTCTGTAAAAATATTCTCATTGCCGCTGAGTGAAATCAAAAACATTAATAAAAAGGGCACTATCATTGAAAGAGCAAGTAAAATTAAAATCATGTGCAAAAAAATTTTTTTCATATTGCTATTATAATCCATATATTGCATTGTGTAAAAAATACGTTATAATTATATTAGTCATAATATATAACATTTCTATTAAAATGTTATATATATTTTAAATTGCTATTATATTCTACGCTTATTACTTTGTATTGAATTTTTACAGCATTATTATTCTGTGTGTATGTCTTATCCTGCCTGATAACATAACATTTTAATAGAAATGTTATGTTAAGAAAGGAAAGGATAGCATGAGCGGAAACACACCATTTATCGTACAGACAAACACACAGGCAAAAGGATTTTCTCTTACAGAAGTTCTTATTGTTGTAGCTTGTGTAATTGTAATTGCAGTACTGTGTTTACAGGTACTAAAAAAGATTATACCGGATAGAGAAGCACGTATGTTTAAAAAGGCATACAACCTTACTACGCGTCTAGTTCCTTCTATGGTACATGATGAGGATCTGTATCCGGAAGTTGACGGCAAGAATGCTCCTCAGTTTTTTGGCAATACTGAATGGGTTATTTATGAAGGCAAAAAATATGAGGGTCCAACAAAGTTTTGTGGACTTTTTGCCGCCAAATTAAATGTAGTTTCTTCAGTAAGCTGCAGTGCTAATGCCAGTCTTGATGGGAAAGCTACGCTTACAACAAACGACGGAGTTGCTTGGGTTCTACCTGTTACAGAGTTCAAAGATTTAAAAACACCCGGTATAATTCAGATAGACACAAATGGTGCGAAAAAGCCAAATAAAGAGGGTTATGACAGATACAAAATATATGTTTATCAGGATGGTACAGTTTCAAATAACCCTGTAGATATGCCTGATTTGCCGGCTGTTAACAATGATACAAATTCTTCAGACAACTCAGAAGACAGCAATTCCAAGGATGATTCCAATGGTTCTGGCGGCGGCGGTAGTATTACTATTGAAATTGAAATTAAAATTGATAGTAATGAAATCAATTATTCTTCCATAAATGGTTATGGTACAGGAGAAATATATGAACGCGGCAAAGGTTGGAGTGGCTCAAAAGAGAAAGCATACGAAAAGGCCTGTCAACTACTCAATGGTTCTCTAAAACCTCAACTAAATAAAATCGTCGAATCTCAGTTAAAGTCACAAGGAATTATTTATACTGACGAATTTTCAGATATTTTTAACTCTGCGTACAGCGACGCGGTAACACAAGCTCTTAACTCTGATGGTATGATTACAGGCAGAGGCGCCAGAGGTTTATCAAGTAAAGGAAAAGCACGTATAGATGTAAAAAAACTTGTTGATACTACTTTGAAAAATTTTAATAAAAATATGGCTAATGGAATTGAAAAAGTTAACGAACGATTACGTCAATAAACAAAGTCAAAATAAAAGCATGAAAAAATTTTTTTTTTCATGCTTTTATTAATATATGAAAACAAATATCCTTGTTGACAAGCTGCTTTCTTCATCAGTACTCTCCACATCCCTTTTCATTACAAGCGGATGTTACAAAACATACAAGGATTATAAAAATGCGAGCCCTAAATACAAAGACAGATTTCTCATCAAAGATTGTGTTGTGCTTTCAGGTGCAGCACTGGGAATGCTTGCAAACCACGGAATTTCCAACAAAATTGGGAAATCAAAAATTTATAATAATGCTGTCACGGAAATATCAAAAAAAATTAACGATTCAAGTATTCACAGAGGAGTTAAAAGCTCAATAAGCTACACTACTGAAATAATTAAAGAACTCACAGCAGGGTTTATGTCAACAGCTGCAGGTATATTGGGTGCACTCGGAGCAGATTATCTATTATCAAAAACAGATTTTCAACAGCCTAAATACAATAGAAAAAATCCTGAAAAAAATAAATTCGCAATTTACATAGACAGCAATATCGCTAAATTCACAGATGAAAATACAAGAGATATTTTCTACACCAGTGTGACAGATATGCCCAAGATGCGGTTTCTCTCTGCTGGAATGATAGGAGCCGATGCCATAGAAATCGCAAAAGATAGAGAGTTTGACAAAAGACTTAAACACACAACCGGTTACCTTGTAAATGATACACTTGTCCCACTTCTATTCTTATCAGTATCCAGTGCACTAACTAAAAATTTAAAATCAGCCTACAGAATACCGGTGATTTTTTTCTCACTATTCGGTGGCACGCTCGCTGCACAGAAAATTTTTGATAAACGCGTAAATAATAAAAAATAAACTCCTATATTTAATGTAAATTTTTATAAAAATCGTATATACTTTTCTTGAAGTTCGCAAAACCTATGCTAAAATCATACTTAAGATATGAATATACATGGCATAACAAATACTAATTTTGGTGCAAAAATTCAATTTGAAAACAGGACAGCTGAAAATACTCCTCTGCCCAAATATGCCGGCCAAATTTGCAGAAAAACCTGCATTAACGCTAAACGTATAATCATAATCCCGCTATTTTTTTCTGCAGTATTATCTAAAATTATTAAAGTGAGGAAAAGTATAAAATTACCATCCTAAATGGAAGAAAGGAAAAGAAAAACAATGAAAATCAATGCTATTGGTGTAACAACATTCGGTAACAAACAACAATTTGTAAAAAAAGCTGCTGCTGGTCTTATGACTGCTGCTGGAGCAGGTCTGGCTGCTGATACTTTTGTAAAAGGTCTTTCAAAACCTGATAAAGCTGTTGAAGATGAAGTTATCAAAGGTAACGACGAAGGCTGGAATCCTTGTGATTCTATCTGCTGCGGTGATGATTGCGATTGCTAGAGATGATATTACCGATTTCAGGAATTAATAATAACAATTATTACAGGGGGCAGAGCTTTAAAGGTTCTGCCCTCCTCTCTAATAATGCTGCGTCTGCTTATAAAAAGCTTGACGTCAATTCTGCTGATTATATCAAATATATTTATAACCGCGTAAAAAATTGGTGCAAAGAAGTTGTTGAAATTAATGTTGAAACTGGCAGGCTGCAAAAAATTGTTCAATCTGACGAACCATACATTTTCATAATGAACCACACCACAACTCAGGGCAGAGATATTAATGCAGCAAAATTCTTTAATACCCTGCTTTACAGGGAATATATTTACCACTCTAAAGCTGAAACCTGTCCAAGAAGTAAAATTTTAGCTAACACAGGAGTTCTTAAAAAAGCTAAAGACGGCGGAAAAGAACTTGAGTGGATGGGGGTTGTACCGGTCTACGCAGGTTTAGCGGACAAGGATAAGCAGTTCAAGAATGCTTCGGTAATTAAAAATTTAGCAAAACAAATTATCGACGGAAAAACAAACCTGTTTATTTTTCCTGAAGGTGCTCTGGCTGCCTTGACATTCCTGCCTATGAAATACAAATTCCAGCCGGGAGTTTCCGCAATAATCAAAAAAGTTCTAGAAGTCAGGGACAAAATAAAAGTTATTCCGCTCGGCTTTGCACATAACAAGAAAGAAAGCGCAATTCATATTGGAGATGAAGTTATTTTCAGCAAAAAAGACGGAAATTACTTTGCAGGAAAAGGAAATGCAGACTCTCCGTTTTTTGACGCCGATTTAAAAACTCTATGGGAAGATAACGATAGTATAATGCTTACGGAAAGTGGAAAACCCGTACAAATCAGTAATGTCGTACCTTTTATTTCTGGAATACTAATGAAAAACCTTGAATGCTGCTCTAAAGAAGCAAAACAGGATTTAAACAAAGATGACAAAAAGATTTACAAAATATGAGAATTTCATCAAGAATAACTGCTTTGAAGTATAAATGTTTATATAATTCGCTTCTGTACATTAATAGAAATAATGCCGAAACTAAGCGTTATCAGGAAGAAGGACTAAAACTCCTGTCCGGAAAAGTTGACAGTCTGCCCTCTAAAATCGCATTTCGGCCAAAGTTTATAAAACAATCCAGCTGTATAAAAGTTTTTGATAAATTATACCTTTTTATTTCCAAGGCAAATATAAAAAAACCGCTTGAAGAAAGATTCGATGCTCTTTTTCATGAAATCGGGCACTGGCTCCATTTTCAGAATATACCGCCGCTCAAAGAGTGCAGAGAAATCTGGAAAACTGCAAATCTGGAAAAAATTAAAGAAGATGTTTCTGAATATGCTGTAAAAAAGGATGACGGCCGTGAATTTGTAGCAGAGGTCTTTAAGGGACTAATTAAGGGTAAAAAGTATGATGAATATATAATGAACCTGTATAAACGCCTTCACGGACCGGTACCGCATGATTAACACATAAAAAAAGAAGCCCTGGAGCTTCTTTTTTAAATGGTCGGGATGACACGATTCGAACGTGCGACCCCCTCGTCCCAAGCGAGGTGCGCTACCAAACTGCGCTACATCCCGAGATTGTCAATACACTATCCAATACTTTGTATCAGCTAATGCATGATAATTTTACTTTAAACAAAAATATAAATCAAGCTTTTAATTTTTGGTGTATAATATCAATGCAATGACAAACCTATTACAAATTAAAACATCTGCATCTGTTCTGGTAAAGACACTAAGTTCTCTTGGTGTCGACAGTATTTTCGGATACCCTGGCGCCTCTGTTTTAAGTATTTATAATGAACTTTCTAAAGCCGATACGATTAAACATTATCTTGTCAGGCACGAACAGGCTGCCGTACATGCTGCAGAAGGCTATGCCCGCGCCAGCGGAAAAACAGGAGTTGTCCTTGTAACCTCAGGCCCGGGATTTACAAATACAATCACCGGAATTGCAAATGCATATGCTGATTCAACTCCGCTTGTTATTCTTGCAGGTGATGTTGCAGGGGCTGATAAAAAAGGTAAAATTTTTCAATCAGTAGATATTCAGGCAATTGCAGGTTCCTGCTGCAAAAAAACATTCAAACTTAATCCTCAGGATGATATTGCACAAATTATACAAGAGGCATTCAAAGAAGCTTCTACAGGAGTAAAAGGCCCTGTTGTTGTAATACTGCCAAGAAATATTCTTGAAGATGAATACAGAAATGAAAACAGAGCTTCAATTCCGGCAGCAAAAATATCTAAAAAAGATTTCTCTGTAGAATTAAAGGAATTTACAAACCTTCTTAATGCTTCTAAAAGACCGCTTATACTAATCGGCGGAGGCTGTATTGACGCTTCTGCAGAAATTGAACAATTTGTTTCGGTTTTACAAATACCTGTTGTTTCAACTCTAATGGGTATTGGAATTTATCCATCAGAAAATAATTTGTACCTTGGTATGATTGGATTAAATGGAGTTGAGCCTGCAAATGAAGCACTTAAACAATGCGATTTATTAATTGCACTCGGTACCGCCTTCTCTGACCGCTCAACATGCAAGAATAATGATTTCACTAAAAATCGCAAAGTAGTTTCTATTAATATCTGCCGGAATTCAGGAATGTCAGAACTAAATATTACAGCAGATGTAAAATGTTTTATCGAACAATGTCTTGAGAATAAAAAATTGTTTGTGCCTCAAGAAAAATGGCGCATGGAAGTCGATGTGCTAAAAGAAAACATTATACCATTAGAAAAAAAATCAAATTTTCTCCAATCCTCATACGTACTGGAAACTCTTTCAGAATATACCCGCTACTATGAACCGGTTGTTGTTACCGATGTCGGACAGCATCAAATGCTTACTGCCGAGTTTTTTAATTTCAATAAGCCCCGAAAATTCATAACCTCCGGAGGGCTCGGGACAATGGGTTTCGGTCTGCCTGCGGCAATAGGAGCTTATCTGGCAAAGCCTGAAAACCTCGTTTTAAATATTACAGGCGACGGCTCATTCCAGATGAATCTGCAAGAACTTGCTACCTGTAGAGAACACCATATTCCTGTAAAAATAATTATTATGAATAACAGCTATCTCGGTATGGTCCGGCAGATGCAGGAGAAATTTTATAATAACTGCTACCAAGTTGAAATGACAAATCCTGATTTCACAAAAATTGCAGAAGCTTATGACCTGTTTGCAGTCCGCGTAAGAACAAAAGAAGAATTAATTCCAGCACTGGAAAAAGCAATAAGACATCAAGGTACTGCAATAGTCGACATAGTGATTGACTCTTTTGAAAACATATAAAGAAACACCGCTGCATTGAGCGGTGTCTTATTTTCCTAAATTTTCCCTTTTCCTTTTTCCGGGGGTAAATACAAACCAAATGTATTTTGTAACTACCCGTTCGCTTCTTCTAATCCAATAGAGCTTCTAAAATTGCTGCATTTTTTCCAGCCATAGTATTAGCCTTTACCCTGCTTTTATACATGTAACTTCTAAGCGCTTCTCTGATTAACTCAGAACGTGTTCTATTTTCACCTTCTGCTACTTGATCGATTCTGTCTAAAAATTCTTCGGGCATTGAAATTAGTACTCTTGCCATATATTTCTCCTTTACTATGTAATGCTATCTGATATCCTGGATATATATATAAAGTCAAGAAGAGAAAAAAAATTGCTATTTTTAGAAGAAATATTAAGTTTTGTAAACATTACAATAATTGCAATGCTATAGATGGAGTTTGATTTGCTGTAGCCAGAAGGGTTGCGCTTGCCTGCTGTAAAATTTGGTTTCTGATATACGCACTTGATTCTTCTGCAATGTCTGCATCTCTAAAAGTAGAACGTGAAGACAGAAGGTTTTCATATTGAACAGAAATCTCCTCCAAAGCACTCTCAAGTCTGTTCTGGGTTGAACCGAATTCTGTTTGCTTGGCAGAAACAGTGCGTATCATTTCATCAATTCTTGCAAGGTTATCCTTATCCTCAATTTTTCGCAGAGAATTTAATCCGTTCATCGAAAAGGCTATACTGCAGCTTACACGGGAGGATTCAGAACTTGATGTCCCTACCTGAAAATATAATTCCGCATAATCTTTATCATCTTCTACCGGAGGTTTTAAATCATCCGCCGTAAAAGGTACCCCACCATTATAGCTCTGGCAGTTAGTTACAGTGCCGCCCTGTCCAAAAGCAGCTATACCAGAAGTATCAAAACTGTTAAGATAAAAAGAATTTACAGCTGTTAAAGAACTTCCGCCGGCACAAAAAGCTCCTGCTGTGCCGGAAGTTCCCCCGGTTATATTTGATAACGCATAGCAGTTTTCAAAGGTAGTACCTGAGGCATATCCTACTAGACTTCCTGTATAAACATTTGCTCTGGTAACTGTTCCGGTCGAATAACAATTTTTCATTAATTGACCATTCATGTGACTTACAAGACCTGCACCAAAACCTCTGGCTTCTGCATAAACATCACCTGTTGCAAAACAATTTTCTATAGAACCTTGAACCGTAGAAACCAGCCCTGATGCATCTCCAAACGATGGCTGCCTGGCCCACCTGTCAATACTTGCATCGGCAGTAGAGTATGAATTTGAAATAGTATCCACAACTCCGACTAATCCAGCTGCAATATCATATCCGTATATGCTGCCTTTTGAATAGCAGTATTCAACATTATTAACACTTTGAGCCATTAAACCAGGTGACCATCCTGCATTGTTTTTCTCTAAACTTTCTACATCACCTGTAACATAACAGTTATAAATGGAATTTGCCTCATTAATAAGTCCTGTTGCGTTTTTTGCAGAAACATTGATATTCTCAAGTCCTAAGTTCTTTATTTTGGCACTAACATTACCCCAGAATAAAGCTCCTTCACCATTCGGATTATTAATATAAAGATTTGAAATTATATAGCCGTTACCATCAAAAGTACCCTGAAACGCATTGGTTTTATTTCCTATCGGTGTCCAGCCCGCACCTGATGAATAAGCAGATAAATCAATATCATTAGCCAGCACAAATTCCGTATTTTTACCAATTAAACCTGCATTGGTCATTTTTGCAAGTTTTGCAAGTTCGTCTGCTGAAGAGATTGAATAAGTTCCGCTTGTAAGAGAGGCCGCTTCATCAACATCCGCAAGTGCAGTCATTGCCGAAACATCTCTAGGAGAAACTTTAACAATTAAATCTGCAGTTCCCTGATTCTTTTCTGTTCCTACAAAAAGCTTAATGCCGTTATACTCTGTAGTATTGTACAAACGCTCAATCTCATCTACTATTGCATCTGCTTCCTGTCGGATAGCTTTGATTGAGTCCGGCCCGTAAGTTCCGTTATTTGCCTGCTCCTGTAAAGCTCTAAGACGTGAAAGCTTATCCGACATCTGGTCTAAAGCTCCTGATGCAGTATTAACCAAATCTAAGCCCATACTCGCATTTTCTTCTGCTACCTCATAAGCGCTAATTTTTGTGGACATACTTGTTGATATAGAAAAATTTGCAGCATTATCGCGGGCATTATTTATTCTAAAGCCCGTAGTCATACGCTCTATTGCTGTATTTAATCCTTTTGTTGCCGATTTTAAACTTGATTGCACTATTAAGCTTGAAAGGTTAGTATTAATATTCAATACACCATCCCTCCAAATTTAAAATTTTTAGGGCATATTACCCCCCCCCCCTATGTCTATAACACAGGTACTGAGCGGGTTTCCGGCATTTACACAAAAACTCTTCTTATTTTTTAACAGCATATCCATTAACTAATATATTCCACATTTAAAATTTTTGTAACAAATAATAGGTACTTTGTTACAAAAATTTACAGCCGAAAGGGGCCCTGACAATAATAATTGTCGGGCCCCTTTCAATCTTATATCTAACTTTTTTAGTAAAGAATAGTTAGAACTTCATCCGGATTTAAGCTTGAATCGTTTGTTGTATTAGGTACAAAAATGTACTTAGCTTCGTCAACAAATTCATAGCCAACACCGAATACTCCGCTTGCAGTTAACTTACATATATTGTAAACACCTTTACCAACAGTAATAAAGCTGCTTCCAACGCTCTTAAGTCCTTTTAGCGGGTGTAAAGAAGCTGTATCTGCAAAAGCATCAGACCAGTTATCGCCGTATTCTTCAACTCCGTTTGCAACAACTTCTACAGCAGAAGAAGCTGTTCTTCCAGCAACACCGGCAACTCTGCCAACCATTGAGAAAGGAGCTGCGAGAACTCTAGAAACTACGTTAGGATTTTTTGAAACATCAACTGATGCACAAGACATTTGTTTAGGGAATTCTGCACAGTTGTCCCCATTTGAAATTGATTTGAATTCAATTTCTACATAGCCAGGGTTCTTAACACCAGGTCTTGATACTGATGATACAATACCTTTTACAGTAGAACCTGCAGGGTAGCATACGCCGCCGATTGTTGCATCTTCAACTGTTTTAGCTGTAAATGTATCGCCTGTGTTTGATGTTCTTGCGCTGATTCTTTCGCTCAATTTTATCTTAAGCTGTATTGTTTCATGTTTTGTTGCACAGTTAGTAACACCGTTAGACGTATCAATATTAAATCCTGCTTTCATTGCGCCAAGCATAAAAGCAACCTGTTCTTTTGATAAGTATTCGTCATTAACAACTTTATCTTTGTCAGGTAATTTATTCAAAATACCGGAAGCAATAACTTCGTTAGCAGCGCCGTTTGCCCATGCCGGAACAAATTTTACAGCCTGTCCTTCAAATACCGGTGCAGCTTTCTTATCAGCTGATACATCCATCATTTTAGCGAAAGTTGCAAAAACTTCTGCTTTTGTAATAGGTTGATCCGGTTTAAAAGTAGAGTCAGGATATCCAATCATAACATCTGCGCCAAGAGCTCTGTCAATTTGTTCTTTTGCCCAGTAGTCAGCTGCTACATCAGAATATTTATTAGTATTTGCCGCTTTTAGATTCAAACCGTCAGCAATAATAAATGCTAATTCAGAACGCAATACAGGCATTTTAGGGTTAAATAAACCTGCTCTTTTAGCATCCATTTTGCCTTTCATGTCGTTAAGCATTTGCTTAGCACAACGCGCAATTACAACATTCTGCTTACCTTCCATGGTTTTTGCAGTGCATGGCTTGTATACCTTGCCGCCAATAATTACATTACTGTCAGTATTAACCATTGTATGACCCTGGGTTCCGAATAGTGTCGGATGAGCATAAGCCTGTATGTCAGCAGGCTCGCCGGCCATTGCAGCACATGATGTTACACAAACAACACCAAGTGTTGCCATAATTTGTTTAGATAGTTTCATACTTCTCCTTTCTCTTTTTCACTTTTCATGTTGACATAAAAGTGAAGTTTAGTAATTAAACCATTTAGTGTATATTATTTTTTCTTTTGTAATAAATATGCTTGAGGATAGCAGTAATCTTCACGGAAACCTATTCTTCTATACATTTTTAATGCTTTATAATTATTAGTTTCAGTTGTAACATTTATTTCGCTGAAAACGCGTTTTCCCAGCTTTGTCCAGTCAACAATGGTTTTTATTGCCCTGTTAAGCAGATGTTCGGAGAAGCCATGACCTCTGTGTTCTTTTTCTATAGCTACAAGAGGAATATTTGCAATCTTTCCTCCGGTAACATTTGCAAATGCAAAACCTACAGGTGCATCTTTATAAAGCAGAACTGATGTTACATCCGGCAGAAATTCACCATAAACATTCTCAACAACTTTGTTTATAATATCTGTTGTTCCTTCCATTGATAAAAATCTTGTATCATAAATTGCGTCCTGCGTATCTTTAAAAGACTCGTGAATTATTCTTACAGCATCATCCCTGTATGAATCATCATAGCTTACTATTTTGTAATCATCCGGCTTATCTGAAAGTTTCATATTTTCTAGAATTCTTTCTGAAGAAGCATTTCCCATAATAAATCTCAAAACAGCAAGCCCGATATATTTAAATCCAAATCTTGCAATATCAGCAGTGAAAACAGATTGATGCCCTATCATGGGATAAGAAACAACCTTGTTCTGGCGTTCTGTTTCAGTAAACTCCAGAAATTTCTCAACAAGGAGCTTAACTTTTGTAATTTCATCTTCTGTTCCAAGGCAGTGTATTAAATTAAGCTCAACAGCCTCGGATATTGAAGTCGTATAAACAAGAAACGCTGTTGGAATATCATTTTCTTTAAGCACAATGCACTGCATATAATTTTTTTCTACAGCATCAATAAATTCCTCATATGGCAGAGGTTCGAGCTCAAATTTATATTCATTTACAGCCTTAGCTTTAAAATCATTGTACACACCTGCAAAGATTTTAGAGATATTTCCGTTTAACAATTCTACTTCATACGTTGTTTCTGCCATAAAAATTCCTTTACATTAGATGATGCATTTTTTCGCGTTTAGTATTTATATAACGCTCATTGTATTTATTTACTTCTGATTTAAGATTAATATTTTCGTGTATTGTAAGCCCGTATCCTTTAAGTCCTATAATTTTCTTAGGGTTATTTGTAATAAGGTTAAAATTATTGAACCCTAAATCAAGAATAATCTGCGCACCGACGCCGTAATTTCTTAAGTCCGGCGCAAATCCCAGCGACACATTAGCTTCTACAGTATCCTGCCCCTGTTCCTGAAGCTTGTATGTTTTAAGCTTGTTGATAAGCCCTATTCCACGCCCTTCGTGATCTCTTATATAAACAAGAGCTCCTTTGCCATATTCTTCAATCATTTTGAGTGCAGTATGAAGCTGCCAGTTACAGTCGCATTTAAGGCTGTGAAATATATCTCCGGTCAGACATTCACTGTGCACTCTTACTAAAGGCACTTTATCGGAGCCGTCATCTTTAACAAGTGCAACATGTTCGCATCCGGTGATAGTATCTGTGTATCCGATTATATTAAATTCTCCAAACTGTGTAGGGAGGAAAACTTCAACCTCTCTTTTCACAAATGTTTCACGTTTAAGTCTGTAAGCAATCAGGTCTGAAACTGTAATGAATTTTATATTATGTTTTTCTGCGAATTCGTGCAAATCATCTCTTCGCGCCATTTCACCGTTATCTTTCATAATTTCGCACATAATACCGGCTTCTCTATGCCCGCACATACGTGCTAAATCAACAACAGCTTCTGTATGTCCGCATCTTTTTAAAACACCGCCTTTTCTTGCAACACACGGGAACAAATGTCCAGGCCTGCGCAAGTCAGAAGGCTGTGCATCAGGCGCAATTGCAACTTCAATTGTTTTAGCCCTGTCATAAGCAGACACTCCTGTTGTTACACCGTATTTCGGATGAGCGTCAATACTTAGGGAAAAAGCAGTTTGCATGCTTTCGGTATTTTTTTCTACCATTTGCGGCAAATCAAGCTGTGCTGCGATTTCCTGCGATATTGCAAGACAAACAATTCCGCGGCACTCTTTGGTTATAAAATTTACCAGCTCGGGGGTTACAAACTGTGCTGAGCAAATAAGATCGCCTTCATTTTCTCTATCCTCATCATCTGCTACAATAATGGGCTTACCAGCTTTAAAATCCTCGAGTGCTTCTTCTATTGTATTAAATTGATTTGTCATAATCAGCAAAATCCATTTCTCTGGAGAAAATCCATGTTAATTCTTGACCTATTATCGCTCGTTGATAAAAATTTTTCAATATATTTCGCCATAATATCAACTTCAATATTTACATAATCTCCGTTTTTTAATTCTGATAAAGCAGTGCATTCATAAGTATGCGGAATAACCGCAATTTTAATCCTTTTCCCTGATATTTCCGCAATAGTAAGGCTGATTCCGTTCACACAGATAGAACCTTTCCTAATTACATAACGAAGTTCGTTTTCAGAAAGTTCAATTTCTAAATCAAAACTTTCTCTGTTTCTGCTAAGCGCGATAACTTTTGCCGTTCCGTCAATATGTCCTGAAACAATATGCCCGCCGAAACGCCCGTTTGCAGACATCGCCCTCTCGAGATTTACATGCATGCCGGCTTTTAGATACGGAAAAGCAGTTACACGAAATGTTTCCGGCGACATATCAGCTTTAAAAGAGTTTCCGGAATTTTGTATAACAGTAAGACAGACGCCGTTAACAGCAATGCTGTCACCAATTTTAGCATCTTCTAAAACCTTTGCACATTCAATCTCTATACCGTTTTCACTGATAGTTTGGATTTTACCGGTTTCTTCTGCAATTCCTGTAAACATGCGCTTATTATACCATATTGCGGCATAATTGTAAAATTTTGACAGATGCACAACTGTTAGAGTTTAAATGGAAGAAAAATTTGATTATTTAATACGACTGAATCTTTTGAAGAAACATTACCTATAAAAATAATGTTGTTGTTGCTTTGTTCTAAAATATCAAAAAATTTCTGCTTTAATTCTTCATCTTTATTTAAATCTTTTAGGAATTGGTCAAAATTATTTATTGAAACGCATACTCCGGCATTTTTTTCTACAGGTTTGCATTGTTTATCTATCGATTTAATCAACTCGCTTATATTATTATCGTATTTCAAATTTTTTGATGAAAATTTAAATTCGCTTTGAAAGAAATTGCAAATATCATTTAATTTTTCATCAGGCGCATTTGTTGTAATTAATTTAGGACACTCTACAGACTCCAATTTATTCAAATGCATTACCGCGGCTAATCTCTTGAAGATATCTTTATCATGTGATACCTCCAGCTCGTTTATTAACTGATAATTATCTAATACTGCTGCTTTTTGTTCTATTTCTTCCATTTGTCTGGAAGAAACAGACTGCCTCAAATCTTGATATGTATTTGTTTTTATCAAAAAAGTTTTGTTAGAACCAGCTTTTTTATTATATAAAACAGCACCGGCTGCTGCTAACGCCAATCCGTCAAGAGTATAGTATAAAAGTTTATCTCTGTTGTCTTTCTGCTTTTGAGAACTAAAATTATCCTTTTTCTGTTTTTGGAATATAACATCTTTCCACTGTGGTACAAAATCAATCTTCATAATATATGATAAAGTGAGAAAAAATTTTTTTTGCTAGTAGAGATTTTTACCCCACCTTCCCCCCCTTTAACTCTTATGCTATAATTTGACTGTATGAAACGTTTTTTACGAAAATTATTTTCCAAAGTTACGCTGGTTATCCTCATCTGCATACTTGCACTTCTGGCATTCTTTTTCTGGGGCTGGATTGAGAAGCAGGCTATGAAAGCCAAAGGTATGTACTATATCTACAAAGGCGATCAGGCATATTCACAGGATAATATGGCTAAAACCCTCGATTATTATAAAGAAGGTTTAAGGCTCTATCCGGAACATTACGAAGCCTGGTTTAACCTTGGAAACATATATGCTGTTTATGAAGACTATTTCTCAGCTGTTGACGCCTATGAACACGCTATCAAATACAATCCGAAATTTGTTATGGCGCGTATGAACTTAGGAATAGTTTACTCTGAAGACTTAGGCTTCTTTGACGAAGCAATAGAACAGTTTGATACAGTCACACAGATACGATTATTTAAGCTCTGGATACCTTTTGTCTACAGCAATGTAAAAAGCGTAAAGGCTAACAGAGGACTTGCATACTACAACAAAGGCGTTGCTTATAAACAAAAAGCAATGTATCTGCCGCTCGATAAAAGATATCTTGTATTTAAATATCTGGGAGAGGCAATAGAAGCTTATGAAAAATCGCTTAAGTTTCTCAAGAAAAACTATGATGTTTATTACAACAAAGCTGTTGCACACCACCTAAGAGGCGAATACAGAGAAGCCGGACTTGCATACTGTTCAGCGATTAAGCTGGAGCCGATGAAATTTGAAGCCCATTACAACCTTGCAGTTCTCTTAAGACAGCTGAACAGGCACAGAGATTCTATAAGCGAACTCCATAAAGCAGCTATATTAATTCTTGAAGAACCGGATTCATCTACTCTTGAATCTACTTATATCTTTAACCTGCTTAACGATGCTACAAGAAAATTTATAACAAGCGACGAGTACTATACACAGAAACTTTCTGATGAACCGCTCGGAAATATCGGCTACACATACGTTAACGGTAAAATCGTTCCGGATGAGGAGTTTGATAAAGCTATACTCAAAAACTTTAAAACCTGTGCAGGTTTTGAATATTTCAATGAAGAAGAGGAGGAAATTTATTAATGGAAAATCTTCACTTTTTATCAAAAATTTCTAACCTGCTCATCTCAGAAATAGATACAAAAGAACTTGCAGATGGTATAAAACAGCTTCTGCAGCAGATTGTACCTGTCAAAAGACTTCAAATCTTTGTATTTGATAATGTTACTAACACAATGCGCGACAGCTCAAACAACTGGAGCGTAATTCCCGATGAGTCAGAAATTTATAAAATCTATGAAAACCTTAAGGACGAAGATTTTGTTATTAATTCCAAAGCGTATAAACTGCCCGCACTAAACGGCGGAATAAGCTTTAAAATAGAATCACTTGCAGTACCAATGCATAAAGACGGCTCTGATTTCGGAGTTATGGAACTGGAATTTGAAGAAAATACTACAATTAATACAGAATTTTTGTTCCTCATAAAAATTCTGTCCTCCCAAATTTCACTCAAACTGCAAAACATTGTGCTTAACGAACAGTCAAAAATAAATGTAGAATTTCATGACTCAATGAAAAATATTGCAAAAATCATTGAAACCCAGTACGAGTTAAATTATATTGTTCCGCTAATCGGAGAAATGCTTGACAGGTTTATATCAGACCATTTGATTTATGTATTTTTGAAACAGGACGGAGAATTTAAGCTTGTCTGGCCGAAAGCCTGCAAAGATGAAAGAATTTATGAAGCTCTGAAACAGCTTACTCCGGAAACAGGGTATATTTTGACAAACAATGATAAAATCGGCGCCTTCCCTCTTATATCAGAAGGAGAATTATCCGGCTGTATAGTTGCAAGAAGTACGCTTGATAAGCTTTCAAAACGCGATATAAGCTATCTGGAACAGCTTACCAGACAGTCAGCAATTACAATCAACAGGGCAAACACATACTCAAAAGTTCTCCAGTACGCAACTCTGGATGCTCTAACAAACCTTAACAACAGGCGGCAGTTTGAAATCCGCTTAAAACAGGAGATTGCAACAACCAAACGTCAAAAAACACCGCTCTGCGCGATGATGATTGATATTGATTTCTTTAAAAAAGTAAATGATACATACGGCCATGCGAGCGGAGATGAAGTTTTGAGAACAGCTGCTTCGGTTATAAAAGCTCAGCTTCGTGAATCAGATATCCCCGCAAGATACGGCGGAGAAGAATTTGCAGTTCTTCTGCCATATACGCATATAGAAGAAGCAGTAATTGTCGGAGAACGTCTAAGAAAAGCCGTTGAAGAAACACCAATTTTTGTTGACAAAAAAAATATAAATGTCACAATAAGCATGGGACTTGCTGAATTCGGTCAGGAAGAGAACGGAGAAGAATTATTTAAAAGAGCAGACAGCGCTTTGTATGAAGCAAAAGAAAGCGGAAGGAACAGGGTATGTATAAGCAAAAATGTGTAAGTTTAGAAGATACAAAGGCTCTTGCATATAAATTCGCAAATTTAGTAAAAGAAGAAGGTTGTTTTGTTAACCTTTTCGGAGAAATAGGAGCCGGAAAAACAGCATTTGTTAAGCTTGTTGCAGAAGCTCTCGGGATTAAAGAAAAAGTTACAAGTCCAAGTTTTGTTATTCTGAACGAATACCACAGCGCCTCTATCCCTGTTTATCATTTCGATTTATACAGGCTGGAAAACGTTGGAATAAAAACAATTACGGATGAGCTTAGAGAATACTCAACCGGCAGAAAAATAACCTTCGTTGAATGGGCAGAATTTTCTCAAGGCGAACTCCCGTTTGAGAGAATTGAAATCAATGTTACATACGATGACGATGACAGCAGAATTTATGAGTTCAAGTCTGTCGGAGAAAGAAATCAAAAAGTTATAGAAGGCTTAGGGGTAATATGCTCCTCCACAGGAAAGGAAAAAAATTGAAGATACTGGCTTTTGACACCTGTCTTGATAAAACATATATAACCCTCAGTGAGGATAATAATATTATTCATAGCGAAACAATTTTGTCTGATGGAAAGAATTATCACTCGGCGTATTTAATCTCAACCATTGTTAAAGTACTGAAAGACGCCGGTCTTACACCTGATGACATTGACCTCATTACAACTGATATCGGCCCCGGAAGTTTTACCGGCATAAGAGCCTGCACAACTGTAGCAAGGGTACTTGCCCAGCAGCTTAACATCAAAGCAGCCGGAGTTTCTTCGCTCGAAATTCTTTCTAAAATTCTCGGCGGAAATGATTTAGCAGCACTCGATGCAAGAAAAAATAAAGCATATGTTTACGATGGTAAAATTCTGGGTGCAATTGAGCTTGAAACAGTTGACGAACTGGTTAAAGGCCGAAGGGTTATAACAGATGACAGCCTGAAAGAGAGATTAAGCGAATTTGCATCCGAAGTTGTTTCGTATCAGCAGGGTGAATATCCGATAGGAGAAATTTTAGCAAAACTCGGAGCGGAAAAAGAAGAAACAGACTGGCGCAAGCTCAAACCTTTGTATATCCAGCCGCCGCCTGTTACTTTGAAAAAGCTTTAGTCCTGCTTAACCTTTGTAATTTTAATGTATTCGTGTAAATTTTCTCATACAGCCTCATGTTATAACACATTCGGAGGCTGCCATGGATTTAGAAGAATATCAGCAGAGATTAGAACAAATCATAAAAAAATAGTGACATAATCTGCTGGTTTATATTAAAATAAGAACATTAAGGGGTTGGTATAAATGTTAGAAAAAAAACGAATACTTATAGTCGATGATGACGCGGAAATAAGAGATTTACTGGAGTTTGATATTTCATCAAGCGGATATTTTGTTGATACGGCTTCTGACGGTATGGAAGGCTTGAACAAAGCTCTCAATAATAAATATGACCTGATTTTGCTTGATGTTATGATGCCAAAGATGAACGGATTTGATGTCTGCAAAAATATCCGTCAGGCTAAGATTAATGTACCAATCCTGATGCTTACTGCAAAAGGCACAATCGGCGATAAAACAAGCGGGTTTGACAGCGGAGCGGATGATTATCTGGTTAAGCCGTTTGATATTCAGGAAGTTCTTTTGAGAATAAGAGTTCTTTTGAGAAGAAACCAACCGCAGGAAGATACCTTAACTTCTAATGAAATTCTTGAAGCCGGCGAAATTGAAATTCTGCCGGACACACTGGAAACAGTTATCTTAAATAAAAGAATGAAACTTACTCCGACCGAGTTTGAAATCTTGTACTGCCTGCTACAGCATTTCAACAAGCCTGTAACTCTTGCTACACTCCTTGAAGAGGTTTGGGGATACTCAAGCGATGAAGATGTAAGAATGTTAAGGGTTCATGTGGGTGCGCTCAGAAACAAAATTGAACCTGACTCCAAAAATCCAAAATATTTGCACACAGTAACAAATGTAGGATATAAGTTAACGCCGTTCGGGGGATAAAATGTCACAATTCTTCAGCAAACGAAGGCTAAAAATCGCAGAACAAATCATTATTGTAAGCTTCTTTGCCGTGCTTATTCCAATGACAGTGAGCGGGATTATAATTAACAACATTAACCAGCAGTCAAACAGAGCGCAGCTTAGAGAAGCCGCTGTTATGATAGCAAACATTGTTTCTGAAGAAATGGAAGTTTTTGACCATTCCATAAATAACGAGCTCTCACAAATTATAGCAACAATGGAGTATTACAAAAATCCTGCACAGGAACAAAAATATCTCGACACTATTATAGAAAGACTTCCTTTCTACCGTGAGCTTGCAATTGTAGAAAAAGATCAGCTTGAAAAATATAAAATGTACAGCATTCAGGATGATTATGCAGTATTCAGCAAAAACCTTAAAGACGGAAGATTTCTTGTTGCTGTACTTGATATGAACAATCTTAAACAAAATCTGTTTAAAACTCTTACGGAAGATAAAAGACAGATTTATGTACTTGTTGATAATGACTTAGTCGCCTCAAGCAACTACACTCAAGAAGGTTATGAAAAGAGCATTGCAGAACTTCCGGAACAACTGGAAGAAAATAAACCTGTTATATATGGCGAAACAAAAAACCAGCCGCTTGTTTATCTAAAGAAAACAGATCCTGATGTTACTATCATTGTTAACACTACAGAAGCTGTTACAAGAAAAGCAATTGACTATAACCGCGACAAAATCATACTTTCAATACTCGTAACCATGCTTACGGTATTCTTTGTTGTCGGATTATACACATATTACCTGTATATCAATATTAGACAGCTTTTTAAGGCAATAATTGCGATATCAAAAGGAAACTATGAAAGACGCATAAGGCTCTTAATCAATGTTTTCACGCCTTTCGAGATTGTTTTCCTTGGAAACGAGTTCAACAGAATGGTTAGCCAGATTCATAAGTCCTATATACAGCTCAAGAAGAAGAACAAAGAGTTAAAACAGGTTAACGAATTCCGCTCAAACATGATTGATACAGTAAGCCACGAATTTAGAACTCCGCTTACAAGTATACTCGGATATACGTCAAGACTCCTGCGGCAGGATATTCAGATTGACGAAGAAACAAGACAAAAGTCACTAAAGGTTATTAAGAAACAGTCCGAGAGATTGAAGCGCATGATAGAAGATTTGCTTGTTATACCTGATATTGAAGGAGCAAGGCTGAATGTAAACATCATCAGCGTTCCGATTAATAATGTAATAGAAAATTCTATTATGCTTGTAAAAAACGATACAAACAAAGAGATTATAAACAACCTGAAGGATTGTCCTATTGAGATACTCGCTGACAATGACAGAATTGAGCAGGTTTTTGTTAACCTTATTGAGAATGCAATAAAGTATTCCAAAGAAGACTCTCCGATTACGCTTGATTATGAGATAAGAAATGACAGGCTTGCGATAAGCGTAAAAAATGATTACGATGTAATTCCGCGGGAAAAATTGAAAACTTTATTTGACAAATTTACGAGGGTTGATGACTCCACTACGCGCACAACACGCGGCACCGGATTGGGATTGTTTATTGTAAAAGGTCTGGTTGAAGCAATGGACGGTGAAATAAGACTTTATTCAAATGAAGAATGCGGTTTCTGCGTCAAGGTATTTATGCCGATTGCAGAAATTGAAGAAGATATGGTATAATCGAAAGAAAAGGGTAAGTTATATGAAAAAGATTCTCGTTTTATTAGCCGTAATACTTCCTCTCTGCGCAGCTGCAGAAGATGTAGTAAGTTTGGACGGGGTGAACGAACCTGAGTGGAAAAGTTTTGTACCGCCGGCTTATGTAGATGTTGATGAGCCTAAAGGGCTTGGAAAACTTAACGAAACAGCTGCTTACTGGTATAAAAGAAGAGTTGAATTTGAAAACGGCATTCAGGAATGCAGAGCTCATGAAGATAATGATGCTAAACTAGGTTGTTATCAGCAGTTAAAAGTTAAGCAATATCAGCTCAACAGTGATTACAATGCGAGAATTGAAGCTCAGGAAAAAGCCAGAATGGGCCCGCAGGAAATGTTTGATAAAACAGATACAATGCTTCCAATAGGCGGATATCTCAATAACTTTACAAGATTTCAGCCTAACGAATTCAGATAATACTACGTATGTAGACCAACATTTACCTACCCCAGTTTGTCGAACTCTTTTGTAAAATCTCGCTGGCTTAACTCTATTACAGGGAGGTCGTATTCGTCTGCAAGTTTCTTCACTTTTATATCATAATTTATCGCAAGCGTTTTTACACCTGATATTATTGCAGCAACATTTGCGTGAAAACGCATACCAATCATATATTCCAGCTCTGAAATCTTATCAAACACATCATTCACAGAAAGCCCTGAAAGAACTTCTACGTCCTTAACCCTGTCTTTCTTTGCAAGTATTCGCGCAAATTTTTCGCACACATCCAGATCTATACTGTCCTGAAAAGAAAATATTTGAATTTTTTTATCAGGAAATCTCTTAATTACCTCATCTGCAAGAGCATTTAAGAAGCCGTCACTAAGCGAAGGATAGTTTCGGAGCTGAATACCAACAGTTCCCTTAAGATTTTTAACCGGCAGTTCAAGACTGAATATAGGATCTTTCACAAGTTCTGCATCTATACCCCAGCTTTTCAAAAGCTCTTGAGATTTTCTATCTCTAACAGATATCTTTTGTGCCTGCCCGAGCGCAAACCTTGTCAGCATTCTGCCAAATCCTGAATTAATAGGCCCGATACCCTGAGCAAAAATTTCTATCTTCTTACCAAAAAATATTGCAGTATAAATTACACCGAGATAATACAAAAGACTTTTAAAACTTGTCACATCCTGTAAAAGACTTCCACCGCCTGACACAAGAACATCCGAGTGTTTAATGCTGTCAAAAAACTTTAACATCGGGCAGCTGTCAACACCATAAAGTTTTGCAGTTTTTTCAGGATTAGAAGATATGAGAGTAATCTTCTCAGCCCCTTCGTGTTTCAGACGGTCAACAAGCACCTTTGCAATCGCCTCATCGCCGAAATTATCAAAACCGATATATCCTGATACTATGTATTTTGTCATTGCTGAATACTTTCGATAACTGCATTCTTATATGGTATAGCCTGAATAGCTCCGTAATTCTGCGTTTGAAGTCCCGCAACAACAGCAGCAAACTTCATTGCCTCAGACGGAGTATAGCCGTTCGTTAAAGCATACAGAAATCCGCCGTTAAATACATCCCCGGAAGCCGTTACATCTATAGCCTTGGAAGTGTTGTAAAATTCTGTAAAGCTTATTTCACCCTTATAACCTGTGTAATACCCGTTATCAATATGCGATTTAACAACCACTATTTTTACGCCTTTATCCCAGAAATATTTCATAACCTTGTCCATGGAATCGACTTCGTAAAGTCTTGCTGCATCATTTTTAAGGCTTAAAAATATAACATCTGTATAATCTACAATTTCTTCAAAATATTCTTTTGTATCAGCAGAATTCATAAAACAGGAGGTATAATTCGGATCATACGCAGTAAGAACCCCGTTTTCTTTTGCAATCCTGAAAGTTTCTCTCACGAGTTCCCTTGAGCTTGCGCTCAGAGATTGAACAACGCCTGTAGAATACACCAGTTTTAATTTCTTTATGCATTCTTCCGTAATATCTTCAATAGAAAGTTTTGCAGCAGCTGTTTTACGTTTGTAATACAAAAGTTCTCTGCTCTCCGGTGTTCTTGATACTATATACATCCCGTTTTGTTCTTCGTTAGATTTGATAAGCGATGTATCAATATTTTCTTTTTGCAGGCTTGAGATAATAAATTCGCTAAACCCGTCATTTCCGACTTTTGTAAGATAAGTAACATTTCCTCCCAGCCTTGCAATAGCAACTGCAGTGGTCACAGTATCTCCGCCAAAATATTTATTTAGTGTAGAAGTATCTGCAAGGGTTCCGTTAGCAGAAAGCTCAATCAAACACTCACCTATTATTGCAATATCTATTTTTGAATCCATTCGGAAAAATCCTTAACTTCTTTAATAATTTCTTTAGTACGCGCAGTTATTTCCTTCGGAGTAAATCCAAGATAGAAATCTCTGCCGACACCTACAGCAGCAGCGCCCGTTTTAATATAAGTCACAACCTCACTTAATTTTATATTACCCATAGGCATTAAACTCAAAAACGGCATCTGTCTTAAAATATTTTCAATATACTGGACTCCGCCCATTGCATCTGCAGGATACAATTTGATAAGCGGAATTCTTGATTTCCAGGCATTATATGCCTCGTTAGCAGTAGAAGCACCGGCAATAAACGGCACTCTCTTATTCTTAGAAATTTTTACCATATTCATTTGAAAAATTGGAGAAGCAATCAATTTTGCACCGCTTGCAAACGCTGCATCTGCCTGTAAAGAAGTAATAATTCCTCCTGCACATACATTCGCAAATTTAGAAACCTCCGATATAGCCCCGTATAATGAAGGGTTTTCAACATTTATTTCCAAAACTCTTATACCGCCTTCTACCAGAGCCTTAGAAATCTCTACAGCCTGTTCCGGCTCCTTGCATCTTATTATCGGATAGACTTTATCCTGTTTTATTATCTCTAAATAATTCTCACTCATTTGTATGTATCCTTTTCTATCAATTTATTATATCATGAACAGGTAAGTCAAGCTTATGGAAAAGGTCGTATGTCTGCATTGAAAAGAATTAAATTTTTTCTCTTTAGTATCATTATCCTTCTTGGATTAATTTTTGTCTACTTCGTCACTTATAATTTTGTAGAACCTAAAGCCTATGACTTTATGACTAAGCACGCGCTTACAGAAAAGCTCCCTTTCCATAACAAGCAAATTTACGGAAGCGGCGATATCATACTTGTTGTAATCGATGCAAAAACCGTTGAAAAATACAGATGGCCCTGGAAAAGAGAATTAAACTGCAAGATTTATGAATATTTTTTAAACTACGCACATCCGAAAATCATTGTTCACGACTCAATCATTGCGACACTTGATACGGATAATCCGGACTCAGACAAAAAATTCTTTAATACATTGAGCAAATTTAACAATGTTGTTGTTGGTTTCATGCCTTCAGTAAAACCGTGGGCAGACAAAGATTTTGGAGAAATTTATGATAAGGCTTTTATTAAGTTTTCGGCCAGAGCAGAAGATAAAACAACCTCAATGCCTTATTTTTATTCAAGTATAATGCCTTTCCCGAAACCTTACTTTGATGTTGTTAAGAATGCCGGCTCTGTATCAATGCTTCCGGGATTTATTAATGGCAATATATCTTCATACGCAATTGATCAGGTTTTTAGAAATCACGAATATTTTCTCAAATACAATGGAAAAATCTATCCTTCTGTAGCAATGAAAGCCTTCTTAATGATGAATAAAAACCCTGAAATGGTTCTTACAAACAACTCAATCACCTTTCCGCAGCTTAACTACAGAATTAAACAAAAAACAACGCCGTATCAATCCATCGTTCCGCTAAAATTCTATAAACTTGCAAAAAGCGGATATTCTCATCCAAAGATTTCAGCAGTAGACATAATGGATTCTTATGACAATATTAAACAAGGCAAAAAGCCTGTTGTTGACCCCTCTGTTTTTGACGGCAAAGTTATAGTTATCGGTGCAAACGTACCGGCCGGAACAGGTTTAAACGACAACAAAAACACTCCTATTGTTTCAAATCACCCCGGAGTAGATATTCAGGCAACTGCAATAGATAATATAATACATAATGATTTTCTAAACGTCATTCCAGCCGGTATAAACCTTTTAATAACATTCCTCGGAATGCTTATTGTATATGGAATAATAAGGATGTATGATTTATTCAAATCAATAACATCTTCTATTGCAATTATAGCAGCATATCTGGTTATTACTTATATATGCTTCTATTTTGGAACAGTAATTAATGTAATTACGCCTGTAGTAATGTTTATTGTCACTATGCTTATTGCCTATACCCATAAATTTGTTCTGGAAAACAGAAGCAAGGAAAAAGTTAAATCTGCCATGGGCAAATATATGTCCGAAGACGTTATGAAGCGCGTAATTATGAATATTGATAACCTCGGACTCGGCGGGAAAAAAGCAACAGTTACAGTTCTTTTTGCAGATATCAGAGGATTTACATCTATGTCTGAAACAATGTCAGCCCAGCAGGTTTCAGAAATATTAAATGAATATTTTACTGAAATGGAGCCGATAATCACAAAATACAACGGAATTATCAACAAATTTATAGGCGATGCCGTAATGGCAATTTTTGGAGAGCCGATTCAGGACAAAAACCATGCATCTAACGCAGTAAGATGCGGTTATGAAATGCTCCAGAAAGTTAAAGAGCTGCAAAAAAAATGGGCTGCAGAAGGAAAACCAAAAATTGAAATCGGCATAGGAATAAATACCGGTGAAGTATTTGTCGGCAATATCGGATCTGTTAACAGAATGGAATACACTGTTATTGGTGATACGGTAAACCTTGCAAGCAGGCTTGAGAGTTATAATAAAGTTTATAAAACAAAAATGCTAATAAGCAGTTCGACTTATGCAGCAACTAAAAGTTTTATTGATGTGATAAAAATTTCTGATGTAGAAATCAGGGGTAAATCTCACAAAATGAATATTTACGAAGTTTTAAAAGTAATTTAGTTTTTTCATTATATAATATTATTATGAGGATACCCCGTAATAATACTACAAGCTTTGGTGCAAAATTCATAAAATCTGCCCAAATACAAAAATTTGATACAAAGACCGGTACTTACGCGTCCAAAAAGGTTTCCTTCGTTGAGCTGGAACCTGATAACTTTTCGGATGTTTGGGCTGTTGCCATGGCTGCTAAATACTGGCCGGACGAATTCTATGCTTCAAATATTGCATACTGTGCAAACCGAATTTTCGCAAAAGACCCGAAATTTGCTAATAAAAAGGTTTACGCACTTACGAAACAAAAAGACGGCCTGCACGATTTAAACGATACAGAAATTTTAGGCCTTGCAGAAGTTACTGAAACAAATAAACATTCTGTTGAGTTAGAATATCTGCAAGTTGACCCGTCAATAATCTATTCATACCCTGAAAAACCTTTAAAAAAAATAGGTACAAGAATTCTTGATATGCTGAAACTGGTTTATAAAGATAAGGCAATCACACTTACTTCCAGATTAGGGAAAACGAGTGATTTCTATGTCAAAAATGGATTTCAATGTATAGAGCCGGAAAATAACAGATATATTTGGAGAGGCTGATTAATTGTAACGTTTTATTAAGCAACTTAGCCACATGGGCAATTCATCATTAAAAAAATACTTTACATGACTATAGTGTGATTTAGTGTGAATGTAGATTGATGAATTTTGTATATAATACCCCAATATTAAACAAAATAAATATTCCTAATATTCAATTCAGAGCAGCTGAAAATTATGCAGGAACATTGGCGCCGAAGAAAGACTCTTTCAGTACCAATCCTCTTTATGATAATTTTTTAGACAAAAATACCCTCACTCAGATTGCAAAGTCAAATCCAAGAATTATGGAACTTCTTAAAAGTAATCATATCAGGCTGGATGTGAATATTCGTGAACTTGAAAAACTTAAACACGGCCACCTTATGGATACACGTGTTACTGCGGCAAAAATATATTCCGCACTTCCGCAAAATTTAAAATCAGAAGTAAACCTTATGGATTTGCAGCAGGCAGCAATGCTGCATGATTTTGGCAAAGTTCTTATTCCGGATAAAATATTAAACAAAAATGGAAAATTAACCGACAAAGAAAAAGAAATTATGAAGCTTCATTCAGAGCTTGGATACGAACTTCTTAAAGAGCAGGGTGTAAACGAAAATGTACTTAACCTTGTGAAATATCATCATCAGACGCCTGACGGGAATGGTTATCCTGAGATTACAAATGATTTTAAGCCTGATATTTCTTCACAAATTTTAGCAACCGCAGATAAGTATTCAGCGCTGAGAGAAAAAAGAAGTTACAAAGACGCAATGACAAGAGATGAGGCTCTGGCTGTAATCCAAGAAGATGTCACTAATGGCTTAATCGCACCGGAAGTCTATAAAGCACTTGCAAGAATATAAACTGTTTTGATTGCCAATGACATGCCGTCTTTCAATCTTATGTTATAACAAATATGTTTAATAGATAACCCAGCTTTTATAAAATCTGAATATAATTTAGCATAAACACCAAGATGTTCTTTTTTTACATTATTTATCATATTTAACATTATTTCAGTATATTGTTTATCCTTAGATGAATGTTTGTGAGCTTTCGTAAATTCTTCAATTTTATCATATTGTTCCCCATACTTTTTTATTTTTAGCTGAATGCCGTTTTTTACATATTTTTGAGTAATATCCTCAAAGTCATGAAGAATACATTTAGTAAGATTATATTGATCTGCTACACGCACAGCCTTTGGAAGTACACCTACAAAAGGTACCATTTCTGCGGCTCTTAAATTACCTTTTAATTCATAAATTTCCTCTATTTTATTTTTTGCAGAACTATAATATGTTTTAGAAACATTTTTAAAGTCATCGATAGACCTTCCTACAATTCTGGAGTGAATTAAAAATAATTTACAAATCCTTTTTAATTCCTTTCTATATTGTCTACCTCCACTTTTATCATAATCAGGGTTAATTTCTCCCGGCAACCAACTTTTTAATCTATCATTTTCATCACTACCCGCGTAGTGCTCTGCCCCATCTTGATATCTTTTTTTTAAAGCATTTATTATCTTTTGATGATCTATGAGGCTAGATAATTTATTCATTGCTTCTTGGAGCTGCAAAAATGTATAATTCTGATAATTCTGCAACTCAGGCAATTCAGGATACATATCCCCACTGGCAAACATGTTCCTGTATTGATTTAGTTTACGTACATAGGATGACTTTAATTGGTTTAATCTATTTTGTTCCTGAATTCTTTTGTCTACAAGTTTTTTCTCTTCTATCAATATATCAGTTTCTTCTAAGATTTTTTCTAGTTTTTTCACAGATATTTTTTTAGATGATAAAATCTTTGAAACCCGTTTTTTATCCAGAATAGTTTGTAAGCCATTATCTATAATCTTATATTGCAGCTGATTACGCATTTCATATGCCATGCGTCTTTTTTCTTCTTTTCTTGCCTTCCTTTGATAGTTCCAGTCTTGGATACTATATATTATTTCAGAAACACTATTTGCAAAGTTGGACATAACCCTTGCAAATAAAGATTGTTTTTTCTCGTGGTAAACATAACTCGTATCATCATAGTCGTAGTCATCATCATTATCTTCATAAGTTTCTTCGTTTTTTTCTATACGTTGTGTTTGTGTAATCTTTTCGGTTTTTTGTTCTTGTTTTATAGCAGCTTTTCTTTTAGCATCAGATAAATCAGATATTGAAGACAAAATTCCAGAAAATCCTAGTATAGAGGATGCGGTTTCTGTAATCTGTTCTCCTAATTCTTTTATTATTTCATCTGAACTAGGCTCATGTTTTTTAAATAACATATATGAAACAAGAGGTTTTTCAACAACTGGCATTTTTTGTTTGTTTCTAAAACGAGAAAAAATATTGACATGTGAAAAATAATTTAGTTTGTGTGAAATTTTAAACATTACAACCAATCACCTATATCAAAAAGTTCTTCCCACATTGTTTCTAATACTGACCATAAATCCCAATCTAAAATGACATCATCCGGCAGTTCGTCACCTATAAAATACTCTAATAACTCCCTTGGATTATCAAAATCAGGTAAATCACGATACTCTTGAAGTTCAGGAGATAAACTGGTATCTATGGATTGGAGTTCACGAAGGTCACGCGCTAACTCTGGATCTGAAGCTAGAATTGAATCATATATACCATCTTCCGGAGAACCTTTGAAACTAGTTATTCCTTTGTTGCGACAAATATCTTTGCCATCATCATCTATGTAACCATTTGAATCAATGTGTTTTTTTGCATCAGCTTCCTTTAAACCAGCTTTTTTTAAGGCTTTCAAGTTTGTTTCAGTTCTATCAGTTATTGGATGATTTGTTGTATCTTTTGCAGCTTCACTAGTAAGATTTTTATCTAAGTTATTTTGAGAAGTTTTCGATTGCATATATACAACTAATGGCATAGTAACTACGGGCAAGGCTCTCGTTTTAGCTGGTTTATTTATTTTGTTAACTATTTTTTTACTATTTTTTATATTTAATGTATTCGGTATAAACCGACTTAAACCAATTGTGTTAATTTTAAATACCATAAATTAAAATCTTTCATACTTTTATCAACAGTTAATTATATTATTATCTACAGTTTGACCCTTAACCTCATAAGGGTTTATTTTTTCATTTATTATTACTATTGGATTTTGTTCAAATAAAATGTACTCTATTGACCTTTTAATATCTTCAAAGTCTATATCATCAATAAGCTCATAAATCTTAAAAACATTTTTTCTATAATTTTTAAGAATTTCATGGGTTCTTTCATCATCAAAATTCTTATTAAGTCGTTCATTATAAAGTTCTTTTTCATAATCTTTAATTGATTCTAGGGTATTTGGTGCTAATTTTTCACCATACAAAATTCCCAATACTGCTTTAAAAACTTCTATTGCATCATCGGTTGAATCGATCTTTTCATTCCCCTTTGGTACAAATTTAAATTCTAAAAATCCATATTTATTAGAAGTTATGTCATTACTATTTAATTCCATTGGCAAAGAATATTTTTTACCGCCAGAGTCTTCAGAAACATATGGAACTCTCCAAAAAATTTCTAATAATGTTAAATATCTGTAAATGAGGCGTTCTCTGTCAGAGTCAATTTTAACCGGATAATGAAATGTTATATATGCATCATTATCATTATCATAAAAACGAAGATTTTCTTTATTGGTTATAGCTTCTAATGATGATAAAACTTTATCAGACTGCTTCTGAAATTTATTAGACATACCAGAATTTAGTGTTGAATAAAACAAATTTTTATTGTCATCTATAAAAGATTTATCAATTGTTACAGTGTATTGAGCTTCTGTATTTTTAAGAATTTCTGAATAATACGAATAAATATCACTTAATGTTGTATTTTGAATATTTTTTATTGTTTCTTCTTTGGAATTTAACAATGAGCCATCAACTAACTTTTTAAATTCTTCTGTTTCTTTTTGGTATTTTTCTGAATTTATTGTATCAATAAGAGTTTTCTTACATTTTTCTAAATCTCGTTTAGAAAATTTTGGTTGAGTAATTATTTTATTTAATATGTTTATTATTTTTATTTCAGATGTATTGTTGCTAATATCTATATTTATAAAAGTACCAAAATCTTCATTTAAATTAGCATTTATATTATTTTTATTAAAAGAGAGCCTTATCAGTTCCATCAATATATTCTTTTTGGTAACAGAATCATTTTTAATTCCATTATTAAGAAGAGAAAAACTTATTTGAAACTTATTTTTATCTCTTATGTCTGATATTTCATTAACAATTACCTGCAGATTCGTATCTGGATATTCGTAAACATGGATATTCGGTAAATCCAAATGGTCTTTGCCTTCAATTTTTTTGTTATATTTATCAGTTACTTCAATTGGCGTTGCAAGATTACGGAATGTGATATTATTTCGTAAAAACATTGCACGTCCTGCTTTATAACCTGATAGATTGGCACCCTCTTCATGAAAATAGGCAGAATGGTCTTTAGTTTCTTCGAAAAGTGAAGCTTGATTGTAACTGAAATTTGTATTACCTAATTTTATTGGACTTATCATCAAAAACCTATATCCTTTAATTTTTGAAAACATATAAAAAAAAATTTTGCTATTTCTAACAATAAATTATACAAACATTTACATTGTTAGCAAAAAATATATTTACAGTTTTTCCTTAAAATATGAAAATACAAAACAATAATATCAATTTTCAAGCAGGACTTACTAAACAGATAAGGAGTGAAATCGCTTCCTCAAACGTCAAACAGATTTCAGACTATATATCGAAAAACGGCATACCTAATGACTTCAAAGAAAATAAATTAATAGCGTGGTGTTCTCTCAAATGTTTAGAAATTATAAAAACTTTGAACAAAGAATACAACTTGCGGCTCGGGCTGCCTAAAGGAATATTTGTCGAAGATTTTAAATCACTTAACATTTCAAATCAGCAATCTGCAGGAATTACCAACTTCGCACCATGTCAACTACATTTAAAAAACAAGACCATTTTTCCCGAAAAAACAATTTTCTTCAATGAATTTAAAGGTTTTAATTATTCTGGCGGAAACGAATACTGGGACAGAATAGATTTAACAGCAGATGCAAATTACGATGACAAAATATCTGCCACAGACTTTTTTATGGAAATATTCTTTCACGAATTTGCACACGCTATACACGAAGAAAATTTAATAAAAAGACTCGGGGAAGATAAAACAGTTAAAACAATTAAAAAAACATTAAACCCTGCTAATATAAAGTGCTTTAGAGAGAAAAATGAGAATCTTCTTAATACAATTTGTGAATATGCGTCCTTAAACCCGTTTGAAGCAGTAGCCTGCGACTTGTCAAAAAGATTTATTGAAAATGTGAATAAGAATAAACTTACAATAGAACAGAATTTTATTTCTAAGAGTCCATACAGGAAACATCATTTCTTCCTGCTGCCATTCACGGATACAGAAACTAACCCGCTTTCTGACTTACTGCGCAAATGCTGGAATGGAAAATTCTAAACCTGTCATGCTATAACTTCATACAGAGCGTTTACCACAGCCGGATCCCATTTAACGCCAGCCTCTTCTTTTATAATTGCAAGCGCTTGGTCTTTTGGCATTGCATCACGGTACGAACGGTCTGATGTCATTGCTGTATATGCATCTGCAACCGCAATAATTCTTGAACCAAACGGGATAGAATTACCCTTCAAGCCCTCAGGCTCGCCTCTGCCGTCCCAGCGTTCTTTATGATAGTGAATATATGGAATAACCTCTGATAAGAAGTTTATGTTCATCAACAGATTTACACCAACATTTGGATGGTTTTGAAGTTTTTCCCATTCTTCCTTGGAAAGTTTGCCCTTATTTGCAAACAAGGATTCCGGAAGAGTAATCTTACCGATATTCTGCAATAAACCTGCATAGTAAATCAAATCCGTTGTCTTTTCATTCAAATTAAGCTGCCTGCATAACTTCTTTGATAAATCAGCAGTGTTCTGTGAATGAGCAACTTTGTACTGACCTTTTTCATCAACTGCTTTTGCCAGTTTTTCAACAAACGCCTGCTGCTGTATTCCCAAATCGCCTATCAAAGCTGTAAGCTCAGCTCTTTTGTGCTGGAGTTCTTCTGCAAATACAGTATCTTCATTAATCAAAGCTTCTGTTTCTTCAATGGTTTTCTGAAGGTGCATTGATGTTCCAAAAAGCCGGCCGATAGTTTCAAGAAGATTCATATAAGCACGCTTTATCATCTTTTCTTTATAATTTTCTATTACAATTACCCCGACAACATGTGCATTATTATGCATTGGAACAACCGCAATAGATTTCACATCATATTCCTTAAGCTCATACTTAGGGATAAAATTATCAATCTTAGAAACATCTTTAATCTGCACTTTTTCAAGAGTATTGAATGATTTTACCACAATTGATTTATCGTCAGAAGAATATCCTAATTTTTTCGCATAAATATCTTCATCAAAATCAATTGAAGAACCAACAAGCCCTAAAAGCTTATTTTCAAAGGTCAAACCCTTGGTAAATTCACCGGTAAGATAGATATGACAGGCATCTACATCAAGTATCTGCGTAAGAGTTTTGGCTATCGAATTATAAACTACATACTCATCCTGAGAGTTGAAACCTAAAACACAAAGTGTATTATCAAGAGAATAGATTGATATTAATTCTTTAAGCTGTGATTTAAGTCTTGTTGTCTTATCCTTGACATCTTTCCCGATTTTATTAGCCAAATCCTCGGAAATTAAATATTCAGATATAAAGTCGCCAATGTTAAGTGCAAAAATCTCCTCAAGAGGATCATCTTCCATTAAATCAAGAGAGCGACTGAAAAGTGATGCACCCATTTCTTCTTTATCTGTCATAATTTTCCTTCCTTGTGTACTACGTACGTAACCATTGGTCGGCAGACATTTGTTATAATACAAGTTTATTCAGGTACTACAGGTCTGCCTCTTTCATCAAGCTACCTACTTACTTGTATATTTTATATAACGGCATAATTTTCAAAAACTTTAATGTTTTTTTAAAATTTTATACTTTAGTTGTAGAAAAGTTATACTAACTATTGAAAATTAACGGTTTACACCCTTTACAATACTTAATATTTAATACTCCCCCGATAGAATTATTGATTATATGCCATGCTTAAGTTATTCTTATCAAAGAGAGGCTTCAAGAGGAGAAGGTAATGACTGTTATTGAAAAAATTAACGAAATTAATGACATTATTAAAGAAATTTTTGATTTTACACAGACTAATGAAAAGGTAAAAACTGACTTTGATGAATATCTTGCAACGATAGGGGCAAGAAATATTTCACTAAATCAGATGGAAAAAATCTTTCTGCCATACATTTTTGAACGCAGAATTGACAACAAATCTATTTTAGAAATGTTTAGAGAAGAAAAAGGTTCATCTCCTGCCGTAGAAAGCTTTATAAAGGCTCAGGCCTCAATTTTTGAGATAAAGAAAATACTGAAAAACGGATTCGAGCTCTATAATTTAATAAATGAAAAAACATATAAAGTTCTCTCCTTAACTAAAATGACAAGCTTCCGCGGGATTTATGCAGGACAATACATTGCTGCAAGGATATTTGAACTCGATGGAGAGTATTATCTGATTGAAATTTCAAGCGTTCTTTCTCACTCGCAAAAAGAAGAAGCATGCCGGTATGCAGTTATGAAACTTGTACACACTCCAAGACTTTTATACCTTGATAATCCGGAGAAAGAAGAAGAGATTAAAGCTACAGTCGCTGAAATGTACCAAAAATTTATCAAAACTTTTGATAAAGATATAATTCTTACAACCAATAAGCATGCTGATGACATAATAGGAGCTTTTAATGAAGGCGAAGATGTAGATTTGTCAGATAAAGGCTGTGATATCAGCGAATTCAAATTCTTCCACGTAAAAGAACTGGATAATAATTACTCTAATTTCTTAGAAAATTCAATGGGCGGTTTTGCATCCCACAATCAAACTTACGACGTTGCAGTAATTTTTGATGAGAAAAACGGACTTTATGCAATACCTTTCTTTGAAACTTTCTGCAAAGTTTTTGAAGACAAAAATTCTGTTGAAAATGCAAAAGCCTGCGTTGAATACTTTTTAACAAATGATTCAATCCCGAATACAATTCTTGACAGAGTTTCGACAAAATACCCTAACTTTATGGAAGTTATCAACGAAATTATGGGTACAAATTACAATTACGAAGAACTGATTAAAACGTACAAATCAGAATATCTTAATAATAAGATTTATTCGTCCGCAACAATTCTGTTCTGCTCAAAAGCGTTCTCAGAAATATTTGAATATATTTCAGAACCAAAACCGGCAGCACCTGTTATTACGGAGAAAGTTGGACGAAACGACCCTTGTCCGTGCGGAAGCGGAAAGAAATTCAAAAACTGCTGCGGCGGGGTAAAGGGGTAAATGAAGTTTGGAAGCCTGACGAAATAACTACTCCGCCGGATGAAAAAGGGTAAATGAAAGAAGGCGGGTGACTTAAAAAGTCACCCGCCTTTAAAAACTTTGTTAAAAACGACTAAGCACGTTTGCTGCCAGTAACAGCAATTTGATGTCTGCCTTTAGCACGTCTTCTGTTCAAAACTTCCTGACCGCCTGGAGTTGCCATTCTAGCTCTAAAACCGCTTACGTGCTGTCTTTTAATCTTTGTTCCTTCTAGTGTACGTCTCATTGTTCTATTCCCTTTTCAGCTAATTTTACTTATGATGTGTTCATGCTATCCAAAACATGATTTTTAGTCAAGTACTACGTACGTAGATAATCGGCCGGAAGACAATAACAAGTTAATTTACCCCTACAACTTCATTTACCCCTACCCCTGGATTGTCAAGCTCACGTTTTATATCATCAACAGACACGTGAATAATCGGAGAGTTATCGTCTTTTTTGAGATACACATCTACAATTCCAGACTGAACAATAAATCTTTTGCACAAAATACAGATAAAATTATGTCCGTAAATATACATTGAAGCACCCATACACCTATCCTGACCGGCCTGAATAATAGCATTCTGCTCAGCGTGTATAGAACGGCAGGTTTCGTAACAGGTTCCAGACGGGATATTATTTTTAATACGGTAGCATTCGCCGCGTTCATAGCAAGATTCCACGCCGGAAGGAGTGCCATTATAGCCGGTAGCTTTTATCTTTTTATCTACCCCGACAATAACCGCTCCAACCTGTGCCCTAAGACAATTTGAACGGGATGAGCAAGTCTTCGCCAAATCCAGAAAATAATCTGTCCAAGATTTTATACCCATTTTCTTTTTACCTCCGATTATATTATACATCAAACTTGTAATTCGACGATTAAGGTCCTTTTATCATCTCAAATTATTTTGTAGTTTTGCAGTTTACATGATATAATTTCGGTATGGAAACGAGCGCTGAAATAAAGAAACCGGAGAAAAAGGCTAAGAAGGGGATGACGGCTCAGACCAGATTAATACTGGCAGGTCTGGGAGTCAGCACTGCTTTTATCCTTTTAGCAGCCGGATTTGCAACATACAGCATTACCCAGAATATGAACAGCGCTTATAAAAATTTTGCGCAAGTTTTATCCAAAACCCTTGCAATTGAAGGAGTTGAAGTCACAAAAGAAGTTCCTGAACTCGCAAAATACGATGCCCTCAGAGCTAATTCCGTATCAGTGCTTAACAGTAACGATGATATAGCTTTTATTATATTTAAAGACAACAAGTCAAAAATAATCTATTCCAGCAAAGATGATTATCCTGATCAGGCAGAAAAAGCCAGAATTACAGTCAGCTCTCCGATGGTTGTTAAAAATCTCGGGAATTCTGTTAATGTAGGGTCTGTTACGGTCGGGCTCAGCGGAAGTATTATTGACAGAGTTTCTGCAACATCTAAAACATCTCTTGCAGTTGTTTTTGTTCTAGCATGGCTTGTTATTGTCGGAATCATTTATATGAACTCCTCAATAATTACAAGAGAACTCCGAAAACTTCATCAGGGTGTTAAAAAAATTTCTACCGGCGAATTTGGCTATATGATTGATGACAAAGATGTCGACAGTGAAGTTAAAGAACTATACAGCGCATTCAACGACATGTCGGAACGCCTGAGCAGATACAACGAACAAACAATTGAAAGTCTGACATTTGAACGCAACAAACTTGAATCAGTATTGATGAGTATTGTTAACGGTGTAGTTGTATGCGATAACCACGATAAAGTTATTATGGTTAACAACTACGCAAAAAGACTTTTGGAAGTCGAAGAAGAAGATATTTTGCATACACAAATTCAGCAGTTCTGCGACTCAAGCGGAGAATTCTGTTTTGCAGATAAAATTACACAGTTCAAAGATACCCCGCTTGATGATGACGGTGCTCCGATACCTTTCAATATTGAAATTGACAGAAGAATTCTGAAATGCCTGATTTCTCCGATGTTTACACGCTCAAACTCATATGTCGGATATATTATTGTACTCATTGATGTTACAAAAGATGTTGAGATGGACCAGCTCAGATCTAACTTTATTTCAAATGTTTCTCACGAACTCAGAACACCTGTTACTGTATTAAGAAGTTATATAGATACCCTTTACAGCTATGGTAACGATTTTGATTTCAACACCCAGAGAGAATTTATAGGCGTTATGAATCAGGAAATTATAAGACTTAACAGAATGGTTAATGATATTCTTGATTTTTCACGCTATGAAGCACAGAATGTTAAACTTGAAAAAACTAAGACAGATATAATAGAGATTGTGGAAGATGCAGTAAATCAGGTTCAAGTACTCGCAAAAGAGCACGATTTAACAATTTCTATTATGAAAGAACCGGATTTACCTCAGATATTTGTAAATATAGACAGCATTTCACGTGCGTTTATGAACATTTTATCAAACGCAATAAAATATTCTCCTGATGGCAAGAGGATAAAGGTTCGCGTAGAACGCTCACGTGATGGTGAATATGTTGAAGTAAGCGTTGAAGATCAGGGGCCTGGTATTCCTGATAAAGACCAGAAGAAAGTCTTTGACAGATTTTACAGATGCGAAAATGCAACCCACACTGTTAAAGGTACAGGGCTTGGCCTGCACCTTGTAAAAGTTACTGTTGAAAAACATCACCACGGTCAGGTTTTTGTAAACTCTAAAGAAGGAGAAGGTTCAACATTTGGTTTCAGACTGCCGATTAACCTCCCACAGGAAGAAATTGAAGAATATATCCCTAAAAATCAGCTTCCCGCTGAAAGTGAAGCTTAATTAACTTCTGCCACAAGCTTGTCAATTGATACATCTAGAGCTCTGGCTATATTGTATACAAAATATTTATCACCCAATCAGCCTCTTATACTACAATAAGATTAAAAGGAGCTTATATGATACTAAGAAAAAGTCAGCCCTTTACAGCTCCGTCATTTTCTCCTGATATAAAATATCTTTGCATCATCAGAAAAAACACTATTATCGGAATTGTAGAGATTATTGAACCTGCTGCAATAAATCTCCAGTTAGAAGAGAACATTCCCTGCAGGTTATTAATCCCCACCGGAAGTGTGTACATAGCATCTTTTGTCAGCATAATACTCGGCCAGAGAAATTCCCCCCACGAACCGATAAACGTAAATACCGCAAGCACCGCAAGAGTAGGTTTAACCATCGGGATTACAACTCTTGTAAACATCTGAAAGACATTACAGCCATCAACGATTGCAGCTTCCTCAACTTCTTTCGGAACTTTAATAAATGCCTGACGCATAAGAAATATTCCGAATGCGCTTACAGCAAAAGGCATTACAAGACCGATATATCCCATAACATTATTCACACTGTCTATAAGATGTAATTTCAACGTAATTATATAAACAGGAAGCATTATTGCTTGAAAAGGTATCATAATTGTTGCAAGAATTGCAAAGAAAAAAAACTTTTTCCCCTTGAAACTCATCCTTGCAAGAGGATAGGCAGCAAGCGATGATAGAACCAGATTTAGTATAACTGTAAGCGCTGCAACAATTACACTATTCCAGAAATATCCCATAAAATTAACCCTGTGCCATACATCAACATAGTTAGCCCAGGTAAAATCAGATGGGATTAAATGCGGAGGGTATGCAAAGATATCTTCACCAAGACCTTTAAGTGAGGTCGAGGTTAGCCATATAAAAGGAAATATCGACAGCAGCGACGTTATTATTAATATTGTATGTATAAGTGCTTTACCTGTCAGTTTTTTCAGCATCCTTATCCCTCTTAAACATATTTTTAACCTTGTATCTTAATGTTTTCTTTTCAGCATCAACTTCCTGCACAAGTTCTTCGATTGTAGCAGCTTCGCTTCCTTCAACAGGTTCCGGAATTGAGTTTACGTATTCAACTGCATTCTGGTATTCTGTTTCGGTTGCAAGCCACTTGAACGATTTGACAAGCGTAAGCGGTTTTGCAGCATCTCCTCTCACTACAAGCTGGAATTTTGTTGCAGCGTTATCAACATATTTGTTTGAAAAACTCGGTATTGCACTCATATCATCTTCCGGAATCATTTCGCAGAAAATAGAGAATGCTTTTGCTGTAACAATATTTAAGCTCGCAGCACTGTTAATAAGATTTGCCGGATTAATTGCGCCGATTGGGCCAAGGAGGTTAGAAACCAGAGAGGCCATTCTTGCACGGACTTTCATATCAGCATAATTTCTCAGCAAATCAAATTCGCCTGCAATATGTAAACTCAAAATATTACCCAGAGATGTTATAGGATTAAGATTACAAATACCGTCATTAAAACTCAAAGTGCCCTTTAGCTCCGCAAAGTGAGTTGTATCGATTGTTGTAAGTCCGCTTATTACTCCGCCCAGTGCGGTTTGGAAAAGCTGGGATTCTCTTATATTTTCTGCAATAATCAGGTTTTCAAGCTTGCCAAAAGGCCCGAATTGTCCGTTTCTAACATCAAAATTAACATCCCCTTTAAGACTTCTCATCTGCTCTTCGTACGTTGCGCCTTTAAGAGAAATATCTGTATCAAAAGAAGCTGTACCTGAAAGTGTATCTTTCATGCCGGCAGCATCAAGCAGCGCCTTTTCAACGTTTACACCGTTTCCGCGAAGTCTTATATTTAATAATGAAGAAATCAGGTTCATAGAAATATTTCCTCTGACTCTTCCATCAAAAGCACGGGTTCTAAGATTTCTTATATTAAATATATTATTAGCAAGTGAAATACCTGCCTGAGTGTTTCTGATATCAATATTTCCAGTAACAATTCTTGCAAAGTTAATTGAACCATTGTAAATAATTACAGGAATATCAGCAGGCTGCGAGCTTGCAGAAGTTTTAGCAGGAGTTTTTGGTGCATATTTTAAAGCCCTCTCACTGACATTCATAACTTTATCAACATTCAGATATTTTGAAGATACATCAAGCTTTGATATTTCAAAATCTGTCGACGGCAGAGTGCTAAAGGTTCCGTTAATCTGCATATCTGAGCCATTCAGCATCAAATCTCTTACAGCAAAATCTGCACTGTGTCCTTTAAAATCCAAATCGGCCTGTTTCAAGGTAAGAAGCAGTTCAGGTATTGAAAGATTTGTAACTTCGTATCCGCCTCTTAATCTAGGTGATTTCAATTCTCCGAATACAAATGCACGTCCTTTAAGTCCGAATTCTGACTGCGGAAAGGCATAAATATTACCACTCATAGCCTTAGGCATAGTTATCTTTATAAGATTAATTCTGTCACCTGCAATTGTTCCGTCAATACCGAAAATTTCATCCAATTTTACAATTTCGTTGCCATCTTCATCCACGTTAACCGTTCGTTTAAACAGACCTGTTTTTTTAATCTTTATTCTTCCGGGTTTGAAATCGACAACTGACTGAATAGTTGTTGTCAGACCTGCTGTATTTTTAAAATCTACAGGCGTAAGGAAATTTTCCTTGTCGCACATTGCCTGCGCAAAAAGTGTTTGTTTCTGTCTATCTCCGTCAAATGTAAGTTTTACAGGAATAGAGCCTTGAGAGTGAATAAAAGGTTTAAACTCTCTCCCTATCAGTTTAATTAAATCGTCTGTATTTATTGAACCGTTAGTATTAAAATTAATAGATTTTAATTTGTTATAATCAACTATTCCTCCGGAATATTTCAAACTCGATTTATCATTAAACAGAATAGAGTTTTCTTTTATTGTAATGTTATTATCTGCAACTTCTATGTTAAGTTTTGGGACAGCGATTTTTGAAGCTGTAGAAGGCAGATAAACTCTAAAGTTATCATTATCAATTTTACCTGAGAGTTCTTTTGCTTTTATTAAAAAATCACCGGTTAATTTTTCGTTATAAACACTCATGCTTTTATCAGAAACACTAAGATTATTGAGGCCGAATTTCAGGCCGGCTGTGGCATCTTTAAGTTTTCCTGTAATATTAAGTTTAAGTGTTGCATTTCCTGATTTGAAATTGTAATTCTTTCTCATATCTTCCGGTGCAAATGCGTTAAACAGGGTTGCAAGAGGAAGTTTATCAGCACTTATGTTAATATCTGCAACAGATTTTTCATCAATCTTCCCGTCTATATAAAGCGGAGATCCGCCGATTAAGATACTTGAATTTCTAACATCCAGAATATTATTATCAAGTTTAATATTTATATTACCTTTAGATAAAACTCTGCCAAGATTTCGAACATTCACGCCGCCGTTGCTTACAAGAATTGAACCGAAAGAATTAAGTTTCTTAAAATTCGTTTTTATACGGCAGTCTGCATTTAAGTATCCCTCTGCCCTGAAACCCGCAAGTTCATTTTTAATGTGCAGAGAATCAAGAAATGCTTTTGATAGAATTAGAAGGTCATTAAATTTTATTGTGCCTGTCCTTATAGACATATCAACTTTCGGATGTTTTCCGTAATTTAAATTTCCGGCCAAATTAATATACTGATCTTTTACCGGATAAATATTTGTTTCGAGGTTAACACTGCTGCCAAAAGTGTCTGCATGAAGATAACTTTCCGGAAGCTCTAAGTCCGCAACTTTTAATGTTATACCGTCAATATTAAAATGCCCGAATGAAGATAATTGATTACCGTGATTTCTTATCCTTAATTTTGTATCAAGATTAGCTTTCAAATCATAGTTTCTATACATTGTAACAGGGTTTACAAAAGGAATATCGACTCTCTCTGCCGGATCGTCCTCTTTATCGAGTTTTGTTCCAAATTCAGGCAAAAATGTATTAAGATTAACATTTGCAGTAATGTTTTTATTTTCGTCGCTGTATAGTTCTGCATAAGTTTTAACTTTTGCAGTCTTGCCGTTAAAATATCCCAGTACAAGTTCTTCACCTTTAAGGTCAAGATAATGTTTTGACTTCAAATCATTAACCAGAACCCTGTAGTTATGAAGCTTTACAGCTGGGACTTTTATTCTTATCCATTCCGGATTAAATTTTAGGCCTTCTGCTTCTGCCTGAACAGTTTGTTTTCCTTCTTCAAGACGCTGCTCTTTTCCTTCGTTAAGCATATCTTCTACGAGCTGAACAATTTTAAAATTTTCGTTATTTTTAATCTCAAGATTAATAAAAGGTTTTTCTACATCAAGACAGGAAACTTTTACTGTCAATAAAAACAGGCTGGGCAATGCAATCCTTGTTTTAATGCTGTCTGCTGAAAATAAAATTGAATCATCCGGCAGCTTAATTGTAATATTATCCGCTTTTACACCGGCTCCCAGCAATGGAGTTGTTATAATTTTCGGATTTTGAAAATCTATATTTAACTTTGTTTGTTCATTAATTAAATTTTGAACCTCCGTTTTATATTTATTTAAATCAATAACATTTGGAAGAACAAAAAGAAACCCTGCATACATAAGGGCTGCTGAACCTAAAACTGCACTTGCAGTTACCTTTACCCATTTTTTCATATATATCCCCTTTTATAGAAAGTTTATCACAAAATGTTACAAAAGCCCTATTATGTAAAGATTTTGTAATGACTTGACATGTTTTTGCTACAATTAGAGAATGCGAGAGATTATTCATTAGTCGAATGTAGTTAAATTAAGGAAATGCTTATGAAGAGATTTATGATGATGTTATTTACAATGCTGATGTCGCTTGCACCGGCTCAGGCAATGGGTGTTGATGCCTTTATGGACAAATATATCGCCCCGGTGTCCGACGCAGTAGCAGACCTAATCTTCATCCCTATTAAAATTTGCGGCTGCGATGTTCCGTTAATTATTTTCTGGATACTTATTGCAGGATTTTTCTTTACTTTTTATTTTAAAGGAATTTCTATCTGGGGATTTAAACACGCAATTGATGTAATAGCAAAACCATCCGAGAAACATCATGACGGATTTGGTGAAGTTTCATCATTTCAAGCTTTAGCTACAGCATTATCAGGAACAATCGGAATAGGAAGTATAGCAGGTGTTGCCATTTCTATTTCTATAGGCGGACCAGGTGCTGCATTCTGGATTTTTGCAGGTGCACTGCTCGGTATGTCTATTAAATTTGTTGAAGCTACTCTCGCAGTAAAATATAGAAGATTTAACCTTGACGGCTCTGTGTCAGGCGGTCCTATGCACTACATTGCACACGGACTGACCAGAAAGAAAATGCGCTGGCTCGGTCAGCCTCTGTCAGTACTTTATGCAATACTTTGTATTGGAGGCGGTATTACAGGCGGTAATATGATTCAGATTAACCAGACTGCTCACCAGCTTGTATTTATTACAGGAGGAAGCCACAGCTTTTTAGATGGTCATACCTGGCTTGTAGGGCTTGTTGTAGCAATACTTATCGGTATGGTTATTGTGGGAGGTATCAAGAGCATAGCTAAAGTTACAACTATTCTTACACCTACAATGTGTATTCTTTATATTGTTTCAGGACTTATAGTTATTTTTGCTAACTTTATGAACATTCCTCACGCAATAATGCTTATTTTAAAAGAAGCATTCCATCCTACTGCCGTAGCCGGAGGTATTTTCGGAACAATTATTATCGGCTTAAGACGTTCTGTACAATCAAATGAAGCCGGTACAGGTGCTGCTGCCATTGTTTATGCTACAGCACAGACAAAAGAACCTGTATCACAAGGTTTTGTTGCATTGATTGAAACATTTTTAACAGGTGTATTATGCTTGTTCACCTCATTCGCAATAGTTTTCTCAGGCGCATGCACACACGCTGCAAAAGAAATTTCTGGTATTGAACTTGCATCTAATGCTTTCCAATCAGTTATTCCATTCTTCCCGATTATTTTATCTATAATTGCAGTTATGTTCGCCCTCTCTACTCTTATTTCGTGGGCTTATTACGGGCAGAAAGCATGGACTTTCCTTATCGGAGAAGGCAAGAAAAGAGTATTGTTCTTTAACCTTGCTTACTGTTTATTTATTATTATCGGTTCTGCTATGAATGTTAAATCAGTTATTGATATTACTGATGCAATGATGATTGCTCTCTGTGTGCCAAACATTATTGTACTCTACATTCTGGCACCAGAAATTAAACGGGATCTTAAAACATATCTTGTTAAACATAATATGAATTTTATGAAATTCTAATTAACAAAAAAATATTTTTTATCACGACATTTCTGTTGTTAAAACAACAGAAATGTCGTTTTACATGGGTTATAATAAAAATGTAAAGAATGAAATACATAAAAGGAGATAAAACAAAATGACAACACAGCAAGAAGAAAATTTAATCAACTTATTAGACGGATATGTTGAAAAAGGCGGCCACCACTTAAATGTAAACGTATTTAACAGAGATACTTTGTTAGATGCTCAAAAACATCCTGAAAAATATCCGCAATTAACAGTAAGAGTTTCCGGTTACGCAGTAAACTTTATAAAGCTTACTAAAGAACAACAGGATGATGTCATTTCAAGAACATTCCACGGCTCACTAGCTGGATAAATTAGAACAAATATGAGGAGTACACCTTAAGGACGGTATCTGTCCAAATCTCTATGTGTATAGCACACTCTTGAACCATTACTTAAATAATAACATGTCTTGGGCTTATATAATAAGCCCTTTTATATTTTTATTACATTATTTTGAATATTTCCAGAGCTAAACTCGTTAATATTGCTCATTGTTGTACGTAAAATTCTATGAATAGCTTCACGCGAATTAAAAGCAGTATGCGGAGTAACGATTACATTATCCAGACGGAAGAGCTGAGAATTGATTATTGTCTGTTCAAGAGTAAATTTATCCAGTCTGTTTAGACCGACAATGTAATCAAAATCCGTTATTGTTTCTTCTTTTTCCAGAACGTCAAGCCCTGCACCTGCAATTTGTTTGTTCACGATTGCATCATACAGCGCTTTTGTATCAATAAGTTCTCCGCGTCCTGTATTAACAATTATCGCAGTCTTTTTCATCTTTTTGAAACTCTCTTCATCAAACATATGATAATTGTCTTTTGTAAGCGGAGCGTGAATAGAAATAAAATCTGACTCTTTAAGCAAAGTATCAAAATCCGTATATTTTACTCCGTAATTTTGTTTTAATTCTTCTTTTTCATATTTATCAAATCCGAGAATATTCATGCTAAGACCGTGAGCAATTTTAGCAAAAGCAGAGCCGATAGCTCCAAGCCCAACAATACCTACAGTTTTACCGCATAGTTCAGTTCCCATAAGATTTTCAGGTTTGACACACCCGTTTTTATAATCTGTATACGATTCTGTAACTTTTCTGGCAACATTAAGAAGCAAAGCCAGCGCAAATTCTGCAACAGTAATATTTCCATACCCCGGAGAATTAACAACTGCAATATCGTGTTCTTTACAGTAATCTGTATCAATATGATTAAACCCTACCGAACGCAATGCTATTAATTTAAGATTTTTAAACTGTTCAAGAACTTTTTTGTTAACTCTTGAAGTTGTAAAAACAGAAATTATATCAGCATCCTCGTATTCTTTCTTTATAGGAGAAAGATCATTAAGTGGATTCTGCTCAAGAAAATAAGTATATTTTCCGTCATTATTTTCCTTTAAAAATTCTTCTTCATAATTCTCGACATCAAAGTATACAATTTTCATAATTAACCCCTCATTTATTACCGCCCTTATTATAACGCAAAATGTAATAATTTCATCTGGAACCGATATTAACTTTTTAATATTTTTGTAATAGAATAATAATATGTCGATATGGCGAAATTGGTAGACGCGCATGATTCAGGTTCATGTGGAGAAATCCTTGGGGGTTCGACTCCCCCTATCGACACCATTTAAAAAGAAGGCTCCGGCCTTCTTTTTTCTTTTGTAAATTTTTATGAACATTAACATGCAAAAAATATATGTTTGTTCTAACATATACCCAATATATTTTTTACATCACGAGGAAATTTTGCATCGATATTAAGGAGGTTAAAATGAAAATATCACCAATTAGCAGTACTTTATCTAAACCAAATTTTAAAGGACAGTTTGCGTACAACTACAATGAAAGCACATTAAAGAACAATAAGTTGTGGCAAAAAAATTCAAGTGTTGAACAAACTCTGGGAGCTTATCATGTGAATAAAACTTCACAGGCTTATTTTGCAGACCCGATGGAGCCTATTTCCGACGCTATAAAAGAAAAAGTTGATTATGTTGTTTATGACAACGAACCTGCTTATCCTGAAATAGACGAAGTAAGCAAAAATTATTTCGGAACACAGAGAGTTGATTATAATGAAGATTATAAAGCTATCAGAAATTATTATTACAGAAGAGAAATGGGTGGATTTGCAGATATAGCGGATGCAAAATACCAGCAGTGGCAGGCTGATGCATGTATACAGATGTACGATAAAGGAGGCCATTTGAGATGGTTAAAGGAAACCGCTGAAGATGAAGTAAAAGACTTAAGTACTAAAAAAGAAAAAATTCTTTCAGGTATTAGCAATACAGAACAAGAACTAAGAGCTCAGCAGGATTTAAAAGTAAATATTGATAAACACATTACTGATTTAGAAAAACTCGAAAAACCTTATAAAGAATTAGGCCAGCTTGCCAGCGATGGTGCTATAAATGAACAAAGTATGTATGGAGCCGCTGCTGTAAGAATGCACAACAAACAAGACAAAACTTTAGAATACGGAAAATACCAGAACACCCCGGAAACATACAAAAACATCACTAGTGAAAAAGACCAAGCTTACAGAATGTCTGAATCTAAAAAAGCATTAAAAGAAGAACATAAGAAACTTCAGGATACAATTGCCGAATTTAAATCAATTCAGGCAGGATGTGCAAAAACTATTAAAAATATGAAAGAATATATTGCAGCTTTAAAAACAGATGTTTCCAGTATTGATAGAAAAGTTGCAGAAAAGAAATCTTTTATAGAAGATTGCAAGGCTAAACTTATTCCGCTTTTTGATGAATTGAAAAACTTCTATGCAAAACAAGGAATTAAGGTAATTAAGAGAGGTTAGTAATTATGAAGATACAAGCAATTAATACAAATACAAATTTCAAAGGTCTTTTTACAGACAAATCAGCACAAAATAACGGCAATTGGCGTATGGAATACCAGCCGTACAGCTGGGAAAGCAATAATACCGGGAAAATGGCAAACAAAGAACGTATAAATATTTATGCAAATATGCTTCCTGATAATGAAGAAATCTATACAAAAAATAAGGGGTATTATGCAGAAACTTCTGGGGATATTCTAGGCACAACATCTTACTATAAAGCTTACGATGGCAGAATGCGTAGAACAATTGACGAAATGCCATCTATGAACAGGGAAGATTCTTTGAAAGTTCTTGACAAAAAACTTGGAAAATTTTTAGAACAAAAACAAGAATTAAGAAAAGAATTCGAAAAACAACTTACAACACGTGATGCAGATGTAACAGATGCAATAAATAAATATAACTACTGGTCAAATAAACATCAAGAAGGATACGAATATGGTCAGGGATTGTGGCAAAAGAGTGAAGGCATGTCACGTATGCAAACAGCCAGAAATTACATGGATCAAAATCACGCTATTGTCAAAAATTCTTTAGACAAAACTGCTGTTAATGCCCAAAACTACATCACCCTTATGGGTTCAATTGACGCTATCAGACAAACAAAAGAAAACGGCCAGAAAGAAATTAAACAGCTTGAAGAACTCAGAAAATCCGGAAAGCTAATCGACATAAGCAGACGTGATATTCCTAATCCTAATGAGGCATTAAAACAGGCGCTTGCAGATATCCGTGCTGCTGCAGGAAAATTCCTATGCCTTCCGCATAAACTGATGAGTATGGAAGAAGTTCTGAAGATTGTAAATCCAAGAAACCTTTCAAGCGGTTATAATAATGAGATTATTAGTCACGTAGAAAAACTCATAAAAAGAACTGTCTAGTTCGGTAATGAAATTTAAATCAATTCCTCCTAATCTTATTTAGGAGGAATTTTTTATGCTAAAAGAATTAACAAATGAAAACTTTAATGATGAGATAAAGACCGGATTGAAGTTTGTCGAATTTTTTGCTCCCTGGTGCGGTTATTGCAAAAAACAGGAAGATGAGCTTAAACAAATGGATAAAGTCTGGATAGGGCAAGTTAATACAGACGATAATGCAGAGCTTGCAATACGTCATGGCGTGCATTCTTTTCCTACATTTCTGGTATTTAATAACGGAAAAGAGGTTGAACGTTTCAGCGGTTTGAGAAAAAAAGAAGATTTGATGAACATTTTAATGAAATATATATAAGGAATTACCTATGAAGAATTTACTAATAATTACAACTAATTATGCAGGCTGCGAATGCGGAGCGCCGCAGTGTAACTGTATCCAAAATACAGGAGTTTATCTTGAAGAATTTGCAGTACCATACCTTGTTTTCCAGAAATCAGACATTAATGTAACTGTTGCAAGTCCGAACGGCAGCCTTTCACCTGTGGATGAAAAATCAATGTCCTGTTCAAATCCAGAAGAATGGGATGATTGCATAAAAGTGCTAAGGGAAACTAAAAAACTTTCTGAAGTTGATTATAAAAATTTTGACGGCGTGTATTTTCCGGGCGGCCACGGCCCTATGTTTGACCTTGCAAAGAACAAAGAAGTTGCAGAAATTGTTGAATACTTTTTCCGGAGCGGCAAACTTGTAAGCGCAGTATGCCACGGTCCTGCTGCTTTTGTTAACACAGATATCGTCAAAGGCAAGCGTGTTACCTGCTTTACTAACGAAGAAGAAGGTATTGTTAAACTTCAAGAGCTTGTTCCTTTTCTTCTTGAAACCTGTCTTATTAATCTGGGCGCAGAATTTATAGCAGAAAAACCATGGGCAGAACATGTAGAAGTTGACGGAAATTTAATAACCGGACAGAACCAGAACTCTGCTCTTTTGATTGCCGAAAAAATTATTGAATTTTTCAATAGGTAATTTTTATCTATCTGCTTCTTCATATTCTTGCAAAGTCATACCCTCATGCCAGTCATGTTTACATTTTGCCTGTCTTCCTGCAATATCAGTTGTAAGAATATTTGCAGTATTGATTCCATTACAGTGTTTGCAAAATGTATCATAACCCTGTTCAGAATATCCTAATAAAAACTCTATAAATACTTTTTTATCAATATTTTCAGCATTATTCAAATCAAAATAATTGACCGGATTATCTTTTATAATCCCTGCTGTTACAGCAAAAGAAGAAAAGTTACAGTAATAAACCCTGCCGTTTCTTAAATTTCTCCAGGGCTGCAATCCCCAGCACTTGTCAGCTCGCTCTGCAAGTTCTTCATCACTCCAGCGTGAATAATCCTCATTTGCCGGGAAAAATCTGAAAAATTCCTGTTTATCTGCATAATTTCTGTAATCAATTTTATTTTCTTCAAGATATTTGATTAAATTATCTCTAATCGGCTTAAGTCTGGGAACCGCAGCCGTGTAATTATCAAGCAGAAGGATTACATTATATTTCTTCAATATTTTTGTAAGTTTTTTATTCGGAATTAATGTCCCATTAGTTGCAAGCAAAATTTGCCCGATTTGTTTTCCATAATTTTCAGCAAGCCATTCAATATAATCTCCAAGATATTTATACGACAAAGGTTCTCCGCCTGAAATCTGGAAAAATCCAGCCTTATCTACTGATTTAAAATAAATATCTGCCTCTTCTTTTAACTTTTCGAGAGGCACCGAAGCTGGTTCTTTGATAAATGGGGTAAAGTTCAGACAATATTTACAATTAAGCGTACAAACAGTCGTTGCAATTATACAAGTATCACGAACATAAACTTTATTTGCCGTATATAAAGCATAGATAGATAAGTACTTTTCAAAAAACTCATTTGTATCAAATACAGGTTTTTTCGGATAAAATCGCTTTAAATATTTAGATAAAATACCTATTTCTTTTAATTTCGTATAATGATAATGCGCTATTATTACAGCTTTCTGTTTCCTAAAATTATACTTTATCTCCAGTAAAAGCAACATAAGCTTGACGAACATTTTCCGTTTTGCATATTTTCGAGGAATTTTTATAAACTCAATCTCTGGATTCAGAAAATTTAAAAATTCGTTTACCGGTTTGTCTATATAATAATGAGTCTGGTCAAAGTCATCACCAATAAATATTAGTTTTGGATTATTTTTAAATTTAATTCCTGATTCTTCAAATTCATGACCTTTATTTTTCCATTTCATAAATTATTTCTCCTTATGTTTAACGCTTTTCTTTATTCTTATTCCAAATATACGTATTATTTTACGTTTGCTATTATTTTGATATTCATTTCGAACCGAAAAAATCCAGCGTAAAATCATAAACAACCTTCCGTTAAATCTCAATAAATGCTGTTTCAAGGTTAAATGTTTAGATGTGAGTTCATAGTTCTTAAAGATTTCAAGCAATAAATCAAAATTTACAGCGTACGGATATTCTCTATTGTATGCGTCATAATCAAAACTTATCCTCGTTATCTTGTCTGTAACAGGTGTTATTGCTTTGTCATTAAGAGAAACTCCTCTTGTACTGAACAAATACAAAATATGAATATCAACATTAGGAAACCTGTTTTTTAACAAATGATAACTGTCAATTAAATCTTTTTGCAAGGTTTCTTCCCTCTTCTCAGGACTTTCTATATAAACAAGTAAAATATTCTTGCTTGCCTCTATTTGATTTAACAAACGTCTGATTCTTCTGTCATATTTTTCTTTTACTTCCGAATAACTTTCATCCAACGGTGTATCTATTTTAAAATCATGATTAAAAACTATATTAGTCCTTGCGTTTTTGTAAATATCATTCGGATGGGTATCAACTCTTTTACCATAACTTGCTAAATCACTCTTATCAAGCCAGTGCTCAAAATTATTGACAAGAATTTTTACTCTGCTTAAAAAATCTGAACCATACAACCAATCAAAAGGATAAGAATAATATTGCAGAAAACTTTCTCTGAGAGTTTGTGTACATGAGCAGGCAGCTCCGATAGAAAAAATTAAATCAAACTTACTCTGCATATCCGCTTTATTTTCTATAAAATACTGCCGGTACAGTTTAACATCATTCCTTTTTATACTATCAAACTCGGGAAGCTTACAAGTATTGGAATGCAGGTGTTTTATCGGTGTATCATATATTTTAAAATTTCTTTTTCCTGATTTAATACTTTGATAGAATAGATAATCATCTCCACACCAGACCTTCATATCTTCAGGAATTTCATAAAAATCAGATTTCCTTCCAAAAATCGCAGCCCCCCAGCAGTTTCCTCTAACATCAACCTCCGAAAATTTTATTTCACAATCTTCAGGATAACCGCATATTTCTGACTTTTCCGTTTTATTTATGCTGTCTAAGCCTATTAGCCCAATTCCTGAGTCTTGTTTTATAAAATTATAAATCTGTTCAAAAATATTTTTAGGAAAAATAATATCGTCATTTAATAAACCAATATATTCGAACCGGCTCTCTCTAATACCAAGCTTCCAGGCCGGATTGACATAAATATTTTTATCGGTATTAATGACTCTAATTTTTTTGTCCGAAAACATCATTTCTTTACAAGCATTATTTATAATTATAATTTCTCCTACACATGCACTGTTTAATAGTTCATACAACAGCATATTCAAGACATAATTATCCTGCTGTAATGTCGGTATAATAATCGAAAACATCTAAATAACTCCTATAATAAAAAATAAAATGACAAGGGTTTCTATTATTACTGCACTAAGAATAGTGTTAAATAATCCTTTATATTTCCGATATTTTCTTTGATAAACCCTAAAATCATTAAATATACGCTCTATAAAATAATCATTTTCTAAAAATAAATCCATATGGTGCTTCATAACTTCTGAATATATAGCTTTACGAAAATCTAAAGCCATGTCTGTTCTGGTTTTATTTTCAGGCCTTCTATAATGAAACAGAACTTCATTAATTCTGTAAACTTCAACCCCTTTTTCAACAAAAGAAAGCCACAAATCCCAATCTTCATAGCCATTTTTCATATAATCTTTGTAACCGCCGATTTCATTAAAATCTTTTTTCCGAAAAAGTGAGGAATTAAATATTTGATTTTCAAAAATAATCTTTCGTTTATCAAACTCTTCCAGTTTCCATAATCCATGCTTTCTGCCCAAAAAGTCAGCCTTACAGTAAACAATACCAACCTTTGGATTGTTGTGCAAAACCCTTGCAGCTTTTTCGACATATTGAGGTTCAATCTTATCATCAGCATCAAGAGGTAAAATATATTCTCCGCTTGATGCTGCTATTGCCATATTTCTCGCACAGCAAACACCGCGGTTAGTTTTTTCATCAAGAAATACTATATTTTTATATTTTTCTGCATACGATTTAATAACTTCACTACTGTTATCAGTTGAACCGTCGTTTATACAAACTATTTCTAGATTTTCGTAAGTCTGCTTCAATGCAGACTCAATAGACTCTCCTACATATTCTGCCTGATTATAGCAGGGAATAATTATTGAAACTTTAGCAACGATCTCATTTTTCATAAAAGTATTCTCTAAATATCATATATCCTATACAATATCATAACATAAATCAAACCATATTATCACATTTTATACTATTTATTTTCTTTTAAAATATAAAGATAATGTTGTAATGAACAATATTAAGAAAAGACTGGGCAGACGGATACAAGAACTTAGGAAATCTAATAAACTTACTCAGGAGCAGCTGGCAGAGAAGATTGAAATCGGCACATCTAATATAAGTTATATTGAAACAGGGAAGTTCTATCCTACACCGGACACTTTAAGTAAAATTGCAAAAGCGCTGAATGTAGAAATCTATGAGCTTTATATGTTCGAACAATTAAAACCGATTGATGAACTGCGTACAGAACTAATCGGTGCTATCCGCGCAAATGACGATTTAACGCGTCTGATGTATAAATTCTATCTGAGCGTTAAATAATCTCTTTACCGACAATCGGCGCAATCTGTTTAATCTGTTTATAAAGAAGATCATACTGCCAGGGATATAATGATTGTGCACCATCACAAACGGCTCTATCCGGGTCATAGTGGACCTCAATAATTAAGCCGTCACATCCTGCTGCAACAGCAGCACGTGACATAGGTTCAACTTTATCTCTTAAACCGGTAGCATGCGACGGGTCTACGATTATAGGAAGATGGCTTAATCTCTTAATAACCGGTATCGCAGTTAAATCAAGAGTATTTCTTGTATATTTTTCGAAAGTTCTAATCCCCCTTTCACAAAGGATTACCTGATTGTTTCCTCCGGCCATAATATATTCTGCAGACATAAGCCATTCTTCATATGTTGAAGAAAGTCCGCGTTTTAGAATTATCGGTTTATGCGCATGCCCGAGTTCTTTAAGCAGATTGAAATTCTGCATATTTCTTGCGCCAACCTGAAGAATATCAACATATTTTTCAAACATTTCTAGCTGTGATACTTCCATAATCTCAGAAGTTACAGCCATGCCATGGTTATCAGCAACGCTTCTTATAATCTTTAATCCTTCTTCACCAAGTCCTTGAAAAGCGTAAGGGCTTGTTCTAGGTTTAAATGCACCGCCTCTGATAATCTTAACATTGGATTCAGAAAGCTCCTGTGCAGTTTCATCCATCTGGTCGTAAGATTCAATAGTGCAAGGCCCTGCAATCAAACCGGTGTATTTGTCCCCGAACTTAACCCCGTTAACTTCAACAACAGTATCCTTACCCTGACAGGCCCGCGCTGCAAGTTTGTAATTAGTTGATAATTTAATAACCTCATCTACACCATGTAAAAGTTCAAAATCTCTCTGGTCAACTTCTTTTACACCAATAGCATGTACAACAGTTCGTGCTTCTCCATGCGATACACGCGCTTCAAATCCTTTTGATTCTATAAATAACTCTACACGCTTTATATCTTTTTCCGTAGCGTGGCTATTCATTACAACTAGCATTTTTATTCATACCTCCGGTAAATATTATTATATATAAAAAAGATTTTTAATGTTCAAATTTTTTATAAAATATGTTATAATCTGTAGCGTAATGACTATATTTGATGAAAACTTAATTCTGGAAACTATAAACATGATTAAGCTTCACAACTTCGACATACGAACTGTGACGCTTACGATAAGTTTGAGAAACTGTCTTTCTGAAGATGTTAACAAAGTCTGCGACAAAATTAAATACAAACTTGATAAATATGCAGGCAATCTTGTTAAATATGCGAATGATATTGAAAATGATTATTCCATACCTATTGTTAACAAAAGAATAGCAGTGACTCCAATTTCTCTTCTGGGTGAATCGTGCAGCCATAAGGATTATGTTAAAATCGCAAAAACTCTGGATGGCTGCGCTGATAGCCTTGGAATAGATTTTATCGGCGGATTTTCTGCACTAGTTGAAAAAGGTTTCACACAAGGAGATTTAGGACTTATTGAATCAATACCTGAGGCTCTTGCATCAACAAGCAGACTCTGTTCTTCAGTTAATGTTGCAACTTCAAAAGCCGGTATAAACATGGATGCGGTATTAAAAATGGCTGACATTATTAAGCAATCAGCAGAACTCACCGCTGACAAAGACGGACTTGGCGCAGCAAAGCTCGTAGTATTCTGCAACTCGGTAAGTGATAACCCGTTTATGGCAGGCGCATACTGCGGCTACGGAGAACCAGAATGTGCACTCAATATTGGTGTTTCAGGCCCTGGAGTAGTTAGAGCCGCTATTTTGGATTTACATAAAGATGCTGATTTAGGTGTACTTTCTAATAAAATTAAGCAAACTGCATACAAGATTACAACGACAGGTGAACTTGTTGGAAGAAAACTTGCCGAAAAACTCAATGTACCATTTGGCGTAATTGACCTTTCACTTGCCCCGACACCTGCTGTAGGCGACAGTGTTGCACAGATTTTTCAGGCAATGGGTCTTGAGCATGCCGGCGCACACGGAACAACAGCTGCACTGGCAATGCTTAATGATGCAGTTAAAAAAGGCGGAATTATGGCAAGTTCTTACGTAGGCGGATTGTCAGGCGCGTTCATACCTGTATCAGAAGATGCCGGAATGATTGAAGCGGCTGACAAGGGGTATTTAACTTTTGACAAGCTTGAAGCCATGACCTGCGTATGCTCAGTAGGACTTGATATGATTGCTATTCCGGGAGATACACCGGCTTCAACCATTGCAGGTATGATTGCAGATGAGATGGCTATTGGTATGATAAATAAAAAAACTACCGCAGTAAGGCTTATTCCGGCTCCTAACAAAAAAGTGGGAGAAAAAGTCGTATTCGGCGGGCTTCTGGGTGAAGCTCCTATTATGGATGTTAATAAGCTTTCATCCAAAAATTTTGTTGAAAGAGGCGGACGTATTCCAGCTCCTATACATAGTTTGAATAATTAAGGATAGACTAAAGTGGCAACGTTTAAAGACTTAGAAGACAGCTTAAAAAGTTTCATAACAGAAGAACAGTCAGATGCTCACAACATCAGAAATACAACTTTTACAAAGTACAATAATATAAAAATCTGGATGGATAGAGGAAGGTTTCAGGAACCCCATTTCATTGTTCGAATTTCTATCTCAGAAGGTGTATATTCTTTAAATGGATGTACAAAATTAAGCGGCGGACTTGGATATGAAGAAAGACTTGTGATAAAATGGTTTTCACGCATCGGAGTTAAAGATAAACTAAGAGAACTCTGGGGCAGCGACGATAATAACAAAGACAAGAAGAAATAAACAAAATGCAGTATAAGAATTTAGCTGTAAATCCGGTAAGTGTGGTATTGCAGCTTGTCGGAGCAAAGTGGAAAATCTTAATAATACAAGAACTCTTGAAAAAAGAGATGAGATTTGTCGAGTTAAAAAATAAAATCGGCTGTACAGCAAAAGTTCTTACCAATTGTCTTAAAGAGCTTGAAGAAGACGGATTAGTTGTCAGGGAAGAATACGAAGGCCTTCCTCCCAAAGTAGAATATTATCTTACAGATATTGGATACACATTAAGACCTGTAATTGATTCTATGCAAAAATGGGGTAAAGAGTATAAAAGGTTGAGAAAGTTGATGGAAAGGACTGGCTGCTCGTTGAATTAGTAGTATAGCGGGATGAAGCCCGGGGGTAAATAAAATAAGTTGGTAGCAAAACCTACAAGTCAAAGAGGATAAAAATGGAAATAAAATATTTAGGTCATAGTGCGTTTGAGATTGAAACCGGCGGGAAAAAAATTTTAATAGACCCGTTTCTTGTTTGTGTACCGGATTATAAACCTGAAAACATTTACGACATTTTCGTAACCCATGCACACGGCGACCATCTAGGAAGTGCAATTGAGATTTCACAAAATAGCGGTGCACCGATTACGGCGGTCTACGAACTTGCTAATTACTGCGCCAAGAAAGGTGCAAAAACAAATGACATAGGACTCGGAAGCTGGTGTGAATACAGCTGGGGAAGGGCAGCCGCCGTTCCTGCGTTTCACTCAAGTTCAACTCCGGATGGTATCTATGGCGGCTGCCCTTGCGGATTTATTTTTGAAATAGAGGGTAAAACAATTTACCATGCCGGTGATACAAGTCTTAATTCCGAAATGAAAATGATAGGCGAGATTTATCAGCCTGATGTTGCAATGCTTCCAATCGGCGGGAAATACACTATGGACATTGAACATGCGGTAAAAGCTGCAGGATGGCTTGGTGCAAGCGAGATTATACCTATGCATTACAATACTTTTGATGCAATAAGCGTAGATATTTCTGATTTTGAGCGCCAGATAAGAGAAATTGGCAAAATGCCATTAATTATGCAAATCAAAGCTTAACCTTTTGTTACATAAAAGTCAATTTTTTCCTGTTAATTGTTTTTATATATGTATAGGAATTAATAGGGATTAGGAGATTTAATTATGGCAGTCGGAGCAAGAGATTACATCGACAAGCTGCTTGTCAAAAAATATGCAGACGAAAAAGTTGATAACCATGAAGCAATGGAGTCAATGATTAATCCTGATAAGATGCTGGAGGCAATGAACGATGTTGCTGCAATTCAGAGAAACATGTTTATGCTCTCACAAAAACTGTCCTCTGCGTGTTATGCAATAAATGCAAAATCAGCGAGATATCAGAAAAAAGAAATAAGTGAAGGCTAAATATTCTTATCTACAACAACTTTATGAAGCCCTCGCGGATGGTCAACATTTCTTTTAAGTTTTAATGCTGTTTCAAGAGCAAGCTGCTGGCAGATTACGACATTTGCAAACATTTGCTGTATTTCGTTTTCTGAAACAATATTTATATTGCAGTCCGGCTTAACTTCTTCTCCGGCAGGGCCGATTATAACAAGTTTCGGTTTATAATCCTCTTTAATCTTGTTAAGATTAGATACTGAGCGCTTTGAAATTTCATCCACCGCAATATAGATAAGCATAGAAGGATTATTCAAAACTGCAACATGCCCGTGCATAAATTCTCCCAGTATTGCTGCACTAATATTTTTATATGATGTTTCTTTAATTTTCAGGGCTGCCTCCTTTGCAAGGGAGTAAGAAATCCCGTCGGCAGTAATTACTATTGTATTTTCTTTTGCAAGAATAGCAGCAAGCTTCTTTATATCTTCGCGCTTTGCGAGAGCCTTATCTACTACGGCCGGAAGGCTGAATAATGATTTTTTATACCCGATAGTTGCGTTATCGCCGTGAATTTTCTCAACGAGCTTTAATGATATCAAAATCAGGCATAACATTTGCGAAGTAAACGATTTTGTTGCAGCAATTCCCTGTTCTGTACCGGCATAGCAGGCAACTTTATAATCGCATAAATTCCAGATTGTAGACTCTTCGTTATTAGTTATGCAAAGTGTGGCGAGATTAGAAAGCTCTTTAACTTTTTGAGCAGACTTAATAGTATCACTCGTTTCACCAGACTGTGTAATAAAAATATAGAGTGTATTTTCATCATGCGGAATAACATTCTTCAAAAGGAATTCGCTTGAATAAATCGCACGTGATTCAATTTTGGAGAATTTTTCCAGCAAATCAACTGCAAATCTAGCGCAATGGTATGAAGAACCGCTTGCTACAAGGATAATTTTTGTAATATTATCCGGCAAATCAATCTTAATTTCGCCTGTTTCAGGGTTAATATATTTCATCAAAATATACGGAATGATTTTGGTTTGTTCAATAATCTCTAATTCCATATTTGTTTTTACATTTTTTTTGAACATAAGCTCTCCAATCGTGATTTCAGCATTCTCATTTCTTCGCGCGTAAGAAAAGATGAAAATCTCATAAATTCATACATTGCATCATCATACGAGTACTGTCCTCGCTCAACTTTCTGCATCCACTCTCTAACTTCTTTTGTAATCATAATAGCGTAAACCTCAGTGCTACGCACGTAGACCTATTGTCGGCAGACAACTGCAAACCTCCAGTATTATCTTGCGACTCCTGGTCTGCCTCAGCGCTATTCTCCCTTAGCCCCTTGTGGGATAATGATTGCGGAATCACATCATTCCACATTGCTTTCGGCCTTACCCATACTTCGCCTGTTTCAACAGACTGGTAAACTACCATATCCTCAAGCGTTTCTGAATGCCTGCCCAATGCGATAATTTTATAAACATTACCTTTATAATGTCTATATGTTTTTCCTATTGTTATCTCTTGCATAAGTTGATTATAACATGTTTTTGTAGTTTAACATAAGAGTATAAATAAAAAGAAGGGTGAAAAATATGTACAAAATCGGATTTATAGGCTCTGGCAAAATGGCCGGCGCAATTATTAAAGGACTTATCAAGACAAGTTTTGCAAAGCCGGAAGAATTAATTGCAACACAGGCAGAAACAGAAGGGATTGATGAAAAATCCAGAGAGCTTGGAATAAAAATTATCTTAGATAACAAGGAGCTGGCCCAAAATTCCGAAGTCATATTTATAGCAACAAAGCCAAATCAGGCTGCTGATGTTCTTGAAGAAATAAAACCTTTTATAACTTCTGATAAACTTATTGCTTCTATTGCAGCAGGAGTTACAACAGAAAAACTGGAATCACACCTTCCTGAAAACACAAGGGTAATAAGAATTATGCCAAACACACCGGCACTTGTAGGAGAAGGCATGAGCGGAATGGTTGGCGGAAAACACGCAAAAAAAGAAGATTTAGACTATATTTATAAATTGCTTTCAACCATCGGAAAATGCATTGTCGTTGATGATGAAGCACAGATTGATATTGTAACAGCTATTTCCGGTTCAGGCCCTGCTTTTTATTACAAAGTAATAAATGAAATAGCAAGAGCCGGCGAAAAACTTGGATTGGATTACGAGAAAGCCTTGTTATTAAGTATTCAAACTGCAATCGGCTCTGCAAAAATGGCATTAAACCGCGAAATTTCTATGGAAGAACTTATCTCTAACGTTGCAACAAAAGGCGGCTGCACGCGTGTTGGAGTTGATTGTATGGATAAATATGATACAGAAAAACTCTTTTACGATGTAATAAAGAGTACAACAGAAAAAGCATGTGCTTTAGGGAAATAGCTAAGGCTTCATTTCTTCCAAAATATCATCAAAAACGCTCTGCCAGTTTCCTATTGAATGCTGGCGGAATAGTTTTACGCTGTTATACCAGTCGCAAACACTCAAATCTGTATGCCATCTCCAGTTAACTTCGTAAGGAAGAATAACCCAGCATGGAATGCCCATTGCACCTGCAAGATGCGCTAAAGAAGTGTCGTTGCAGATAACAATATCAAGATTGCTGAGTGCAGCAGCTGTTTGGCCGAAATCAATTAAGTCTTTGCCAACATCAATAATTCCATCCAGTTCTTTTGCATCTTCAGAACCTTCAAAAGTCTGGAATGAATAGTATTGCGTATTTTCAACTGCCATAAGCGGTTTAAAAAACTTTGTCGGAATAACTCTATCCTGATCATAATAGGTATTTCCCTGCCATTTTATCCCAACTTTTATCTTATCATTATTAAAATATTTCTTCTTAAATTCCTCTGCAAGCTCTTTATTCGGACGAATATACCCTTCAGGATACGCAAAAACCTTATCTCCCTTTAATCCCAGCAGATACGGAAGACTTAAAAGCGGAGCATGCACATCAAAATTCATATCACATTCAGGAATATACTTATCAATAACAACATCAATACCTAACGGATTATCTCTAAATAGCGGTACAAGCTGTTTTTGCGGTAAGAATAAAAGCTTCCCGCATCTGTTAGCAAGCAGCGGAAGGTATCTGCTGAACATTATTACATCGCCAAACCCGGCTTCGTAATAAACATAAATTGTTTTATTTTTTATATTTTCACCCTTCCAGAGAGTTTCTTTAGTAGCCTTATTCGGATAAGTTTTATTTTGAAGTGCCGTAGCAGTTTCCCTGCAAAGACGGGTTTCAAAGAGTTTCAATCCCTTATCATAATTCTTTGTACGCATAAGCGCTAGACTCAAAAAGTAATCTGTATCAATATCATTAGGTCTTATTTTCTTACATATTTTTAAAGCAGAAACCGCATTTTCTGTTTCTCCCTCAATACTGTAGAGGTGGGATAGATTAAACCATGCAAGATAAGAACCCGGATTGATTTTAAGAGCTTTATCGTAGAACTTTATTGCAGCTCTTATATTCTTAGTTTTTTTATTTGCAAGCGCAATATTGAACAGAAGCGAAAAATTATCCGGAAATTTCTCCAGCACTTCTTTTTCTCTTGCAACAATCTGTTTAAACAGACCGGCTCTTACATAAGCCTGAAAAAGAGTTTCATAAAAATAAACATCAGGCTTAATTTCAACAGCTTTTTCAATCCAGTTAATTGCTGAAATTACATCATTCTGCTGAAGTTTCAGCACCCCGAGCAGATTAAAAACTTCTGCATTTTTACCGTCAATAGTCAGAACTTCTTGATAAGCGTTTTCCGCCTCATCAAGACACCCGTCTTGATGATATGTAAAACCAATATTAATTAATTTTTCAACTTCTTGATTTACAACGGACATAAAATTCTCTCTTCCTAAATTGTACCTTTTAAATCAATTTATTTCAAGGAGGTTTCATAACTCGCCATCGCATGATACGAGCTTCTGACCAGAGGCCCTATCTGAAAGTTCTTGAATCCGATTTTGCGCGCAAGTTCTTTTAATTCCTCAAACTCTTCCAGTGTATAATACTTTGCAACAGGAAGGTGCTGTTTTGAAGGTTGAATATATTGCCCGAGTGTTATAATATCAACCCCTGCATCATGCAAATCACAAAGAGTTTCTTCTATATCATTTACTCCCTCACCTAGACCTGCCATCAATCCGGATTTTGTCACAATATTTGAATTCTCTTTTACGTACCTTAGAACCTCAATCGAGCGGTCATAATCTCCCTGCGGACGAGCCGTTTTAAATATGGAACGAACTGTTTCAATGTTGTGGTTAAAAACATCCGGATGTGCTTTTATAACAGTATCAAGAGCCCGTTTATCATCTTTAAAATCCGGAGTTAAAATTTCGACTTTCGCATCACAAATTTTTCTTATCTCATCAATACAATTTTTGAAATGCTGTGCACCTCCGTCAGGCAAATCATCACGGGTTACAGAAGTTATAACCGCAAACTTGAGTCCGAGCTCCTTAACAGCTTCTGCAACGTGTTTAGGTTCTTCTAAATCAAGCGGTTCAGGACGAGCCGGAGAAATATTACAATACCTGCAATTTCTGGTACAAACTTTTCCCATTATCAAAAAGGTAGCAGTGTTATGAGAATAACACTCGCTCTTGTTCGGACATCTTGCACCTTCGCATACAGTATTAAGACACTTTGTTTTCAAAATTCTTCGCACAGTCTTTGTTGTTTCTGTGTCAATTATAGGTCGTTTTAAATAATCCGGCAGCATGCTTACCTCCTCCTCCAGAATAACAAAAAGACGGTTTTATTTAAACCGCCTCTGAAAGTAAAATGTATATTTTTGAGTCTTACTTTATACTCTAACTTCTTCTTTAAAATAATCGACCACAGTGTCCATAACATTATCAAAGAAGAAATCCAATTCTTGTGATAATGACATTTCTAAGTTGTTTGATTGTGCTTCTGTGTTAAATCTTGATAACATTTCATTTTCGATACGCATATACTATTAATCCTTTCCTAACTATCGGAGTGTTTTGCTTACAATTTTTATATCGGCATTTTTTTATGAAACTTTAGAGTTCATTTGAATATTGTTACAAATGTTTACACTCAAGCATCAAAATATACGTCCATACAGTGTTTTTAATGCCTGTTACAATATTGTCAAGGATACTTGTAAAAATATGCTTTTTGTATTAGAATTACCTTGTAAAAAAGACTATTTAAGGGGTGTATAAATGAAATTTGTTGCAAATAAAGACGACTTACTAAACGGGATTAAAATTGTAGAAAGAGCAACAGTTGTTAAGGGTTTGCAGCCGGTTCTTGCCAATGTTTTGATAGAAACCGCAGGTACAAATCAAATTAAACTTACTGCAACTGATTTCGACTTGTCTATTATTACACTTATTAATGCTAATGTTGAAACCGAAGGTAAATTCACACTTCCTGCAAAGAAGCTTGTAGAAATTCTTTCAAGACTGAATGATGAACTTATAAACCTTGAATTAAACGGCTCAACTGCAACAATTACAAGTAAAAAATCCAAATTCGATATTATTGGTATTTCAGCAAATGAATTTCCTCAAGTAGAAGAAAACATTGCAGAAACAGACTGTATGGAAATTGAAACACGACCTTTCACAAAAGCTATAAGAGAAGTTGTTTCAGCTGCAGCAGGGTATGAAACAAATAACCTGCTCTCAGGCGTTGTATGCGAAGTTAACCAGAATATTCTGGAAATGGCTGCTACTGACGGTAACAGACTTGCAAGAGTTAGAGAAGTTGTAAAGAATAGCTCAAGCGATGCGGAAAAACCTTTTGAAATGCTTATCTCATCAAAGGTTTTATCTGAGCTCTCAAAAATTTCACTTCTTGCAGAATCTGATACTATAAAAATCTGCAAAGAAATGAAAAAAATCGTAATAACAATTGATAAGACTAAGATTGTTACAAGGTTAATGCAGGGTCAGTTCCCTAAATACAACCAGCTTATTCCGCAAACATTCCCTAAAGAAGCTGTTGTTAATAAAAGTGACTTAATAGCAGCACTCGAAAGAGTTGCAGTTATGGTTAACGAGAAGAATAGTATTGTAAAATTTGAATTTGCAGACAATACTCTAAAACTCTCCGGAGATTCCCCTGATGCAGGTAACTCGCAGGACGAAATTGATATTAAATATATGAGTGAACCGCTTGTTATCGCATTTAACTACAAATTTATTCTTGAATTTTTGAAAATAGCAGAATCCGAAGAAATCTATGTTAAACTCAACAGCAATCTGTCTGCTACAGTCTTTGCGCCGGTTTCTGATGAAGATTACCTGTATCTGGTAATGCCGGTACAGTTGAGAGGATAATAAAAACAGGCGGAATGAAACCCGCCAGAGGGGTGTAAAAGCTGACGATAGACTGGTAGTCTGGTCAACAGGGTTTCCAGTAAGTAAAATACAAGTTAGTAGGCAGGCGGAATGAAACCCGCCAGAAGGGTGTAAAATGAAAGGGAAAGCTTTTAAGTTCGGTGATAATATTTCAACAGACCATATCGCACCGGGACGTTTGTTCCACCTGCGTTCTGATTTGCAGGAATTTGCAAAACATGTGCTTGAAGATGCTGATGAAAATTTTGCAAAGAATATGAATAAAGGAGATTTCGTTGTTGCCGGAAATAACTTCGGTCTGGGCTCTTCCAGAGAACACGCTCCTCAAATTATAAAAATTGCCGGCGTTGGAGCTGTTATTGCCAAGTCTTTTGCAAGAATTTTTTACCGCAATGCCATCAACATAGGACTTCTCGCTATAGAATGCGACACTGATGGAATTGATGCCGGAGATGAACTAGATCTGGATATAAAAGCAGGAACTCTCAAAAATCTGACAAAAGGCACAATAACTGCTATTGAACCGCTTCCTGACGTTATGATTAAGCTTCTTGAAGATGGAGGTTTGATTGAACACATAAAAAAACACGGCGATTTAGTTTTAGGATAAAAAGAAAGGTATAAAATGGCTGATAATAAAGAAATTATAAAATGCCCTGCTTGCGGCGAAGATATGGTAAAAGTTTTAATACCTGATTTAAATATTTATGTTGATATTTGTTTAAATGGGTGCGGCGGAATGCTTTTTGACAATAGAGAACTGGAAAAATTTGACGAACCGCATGAAAATATTGATGATATTTTAACTGCAATCAAAGAAAAAAGTTTCAAAGAAGTTGATATCAAAAAGACCAGAATTTGTCCTCTATGCGATATTCCTATGGTTAAATTAGGTGAACAAACTGATGTTGAGATTGATGTCTGCAATATGTGCGGTGCAAAATTTCTTGATAATGGAGAACTACAGAAACTAAGAGCTCTTGCTTCCAAACAGTCGAATGACAATATTATATGGGAAGAATATATGCCAATGCAGATTAAGCAATCTTTAGGTGTACGTGCTGCAACGTGGATTGCAACTAATATAATAAAATCTTAAAAATAAGGGGCGGGTTTGAATAACCCGCCCCTACTAACTTTATTTGTCCTTTACATATATCTTAAATTGATATACACTGAACTAATTATTAGTGATATTGCAACCACAATAACCCCGTATTTCATAAATCTAAGAAAGAACATTGGATGTCCTTCTTTTGCCGCTGATTCAGAAACGATTACGTTTGCGGCAGCACCAATCATAGTCATGTTACCGCCCAGACATGCTCCGAGAGATAAACACCACCAGAGCGGGGTTGTGTAATCTGCCCCCATTGTTTTTTGAATTTCAACAAGCATAGGGGACATTGTTGCTGTGTAAGGAATATTATCAATAATACCGGATATTATTCCTGAAGCCCATAGGATAAGCATAGAAGCAGCTTCCTGAGAGCCCTGTGTAACACGCAGAATCCATTCCGCCATAAGCTTAATACCACCAGAAGCTTCAACACCGCCGATTATGATAAACAAACCGATAAAGAAGAATATTGTATTCCATTCAACATCTCTTAAAATATCAGTAGGTTTTTCAAAGAGAAGCAGGAAGCTTGCGCCAAGCATAGCTGCAACACAGGTTTCAATATGTGTAATATCATGAGTAACAAAACCAAGAATTACAAGAGCAAGAACAATCATTGAACGAACCATCAAAGGAACATCTGTAATTGTATGAGTATTATCAATATTTGCAGCTTCTTTCATTTTTTCTGCAGTAGTTGCTAATTTTTTTCTAAAGAAAAGTACCATAACAGCTAAAACTGCAATCAGAATAACAGCAACAACAAGTGTAAGGTTGCTTACAAAATCCATAAATGAAAATCCTGCTGCGCTTCCTATAATAATATTTGGCGGGTCACCAATCAATGTTGCAGTACCGCCGATGTTTGAAGCGAATACTTCGGTCAACAGGTAAGGAATCGGATCTATTTCTAATTTTCTTGCAATAGCAAAAGTTATCGGCATAATCAGAATAACTGTTGTTACGTTGTCTAAAAAGGCACTTACTACAGCAGTGAAAATACCCAGTGCAATTAAAATTAATACCGGATGACCTTTTGTCATTTTTAATAGTTCATTTGCCAGATAAGAAAATACTCCGCTTCGTGTTGTAATGTTAACTATAATCATCATAGACACAAGCAGGAATATTACGTTAAAGTCGATGTATTGAACAAAATAAGTAGGGTTAAGTACCCCGTCCAATACTCTTGTCTGGCTGACAAGCCCGAGGAAAATTGTAATACCTGCACCAAGAAGTGCAATAGTAACTTTCGGGATTTTTTCAGTAGCGATAAAGATATACGCTAAGATAAGTAATCCCGCAGATATCAGCACATTGTGCGCTGATACAAAACTGTGAATTAATTCCATATCTTTCTCCTTTTTTTTATACTAATCAACAATATACACCTGAAGGAGGTGCATTCGCGTTGATTTCCGTCTTAAATAAAAGAGCTATTATATATGTATTAAAAATATTTTGTTCTGTATCAACAAATAATAAATTATTACTGAATGCCGGAACTTTTCCACAGTGTAATCCGGAAGAAATGCCATTATCGGAATTAGTGGACGGCAATATAAAATATTCTTCTTTATCGGCACTTACATAAATATCCGGATAAGACATTTGAGGCTGTGCTGAAACACTATTTTGAGAGTATGAAGTATCAGCACTTATATAATTTGTAAGTGAAAATACTAAAAATAAAAAACAAAAAAATATTTTAGCCAGTACTCTCATACAAGAATTTTATCACAAATAAGTATTTAACTATCATAAATTATATATAACAATCCTATAGGTACACATTTGTTTTTATTAGCGGATTTTCTAACTTTAAATCTTTTTTGAATAGCATTAATAAATTTCTGTGACAATATAAGAATCCACAGAGAAGCTGCCGGCTTTACACAAGAACAACTCGCAGAAAAATTAGATATTAGTTGCGGGAGTTTGAGCCGTATTGAAACTGGAAGACAATTTGTTACACAAACTACCATAGAGAATTTATCAAAGGTATTGAAAGTTTCCGTAAGTGATTTATTTTTATACTCTACACATTCATCAACAAATAATGAGAAAAAAATCGAATTATTACAATATATAGAAACAATGAATAATTATGAAATTGAATATTTTTTGAACCAAATTCAAGTTTATTATAAATTAAAACCACACTTCAAATCTTTTACCTAATCTTCATTTAGCATGTTAATAAATTTAAAAACAAGCTTTCTCTTCTCATAATCTAATTGCTCCAAAAGCTCAGCTGTGTAGTTAAATACTTCTGTATCTTTTACAGTAACATTTGCCTCATCATAGCAAAAAAGTTTTACAATAGGCACATTTAATGTTTCTATGATTTTTATAAGTATGGGATAAGAAGGAAACGTGATACCACGCTCTATACTGGAAAGAGTTTGAAAAGTAATATCAGCCTTTTCAGCAAATTTCATCTGGCTTAGCCCCATTGCCTTACGATATTGACGAACCCTTTTACCAAACTCTTTTTTTAAATTTATCATATTAAAACAATAAGTTAATTTGAAAAGCACGACAATCAATCTGGTTAGTAATTTCTATATAAAATTTATAATTATCTCAATTCTGATGTACAATTAGGACATCTCACAGCTTTTACAGGAATACAAGAATAGCAGTACGGGCATTCCTTTGTCGTTACCTCTTTTTCTGCCTCCTCTTGTTTACAGGCTGCAGCTCTAAGCGTGTTAATTGATTTAATAATTAAGAACACAGCACAGGCAACTATTATAAAGCTTATTACATTATTCAAAAATGTACCATAGTTAATCGTTACTGCTCCGGCGGCCTTTGCTGCATCAAGCGAAGGGTAATGAGTTCCATAAGGATAGATTTGCAGATACAAATTTGAAAAATCGACTTTTCCAAGAATTAAGCCGACAGGAGGCATTATAATATCCTTTACCAGAGAGTCCACAATCTTACCAAATGCCGCACCAATAATTATACCTACAGCCATGTCCAGAACATTGCCGTGTAATATAAATTCCTTTAATTCTTTTCCCCAATTTTTTAACATAAAACTCCTTTCCTAAAAAATAGCGGAAACACTTTTCGTATTTCCGCTATTTTTATCTTTAATTAATGTTTTTTATTATTCTTTAGTAAACTCTGCATCAATTACATCGTCATCTTTTTTATCTTCTGATGCTGCACTTTGAGAGTTTGCTTCACTCTGTGCATCTCCGCCTTCTTTTTGAACAGCTTCGTATGCTTTTTGTGAAATTGCAAACATTGTCTGCTGCAGCTCTTCTGATAATTTCTTTAACTCATCAGATGATTTATTTTCATCCAAAGCCTTTTGTAAAGCTTCTCTGTGTTCTGTTAATTTTTTAACATCTTCTTCAGAGATTTTACCTTCAAAGTCTTTTACAATTCTTTCAGAAGAAGAAATCAATGAGTTAGCATTATTTTTGATTTCAGCTTCTTCTTTTTTCTTCTTATCTTCAGATGCGTTAGCTTCTGCTTCTTTAACCATCTTATCGATATCCTGTTCAGACAGGTTAGAAGAGTTTGTAATTGTAATCTTTTGTTCTTTGTTAGTAGCTTTATCCTTAGCAGAAACATTAACAATACCGTTAGCATCGATATCAAATGTAACTTCAATTTGAGGAACTCCTCTCATCGCAGGAGCAATACCTTCAAGTCTAAACATACCTAAAGATTTGTTATCAGAAGCCATTGGTCTTTCACCTTGAAGTACATTTATATCAACAGCAGTCTGGTTATTTTCAGCCGTTGAGAAAACTTGAGATTTACTTACAGGAATTGTAGTGTTACGAGGAACAAGCGCAGTCATAACGCCGCCTAATGTTTCAATACCAAGTGTAAGCGGAGTTACATCAAGAAGAACGATATCTTTAACTTCACCTGCAAGTACACCTGCTTGAACTGCAGCACCAACCGCAACAACCTCATCAGGGTTTACTGACTGGTTAGGCTCTTTACCTGTGTATTCTTTTACTAACTGCTGAACAGCAGGAATACGGGTAGAACCGCCGACAAGAACTACTTCATTAATATCATTCTTGCTTAAACCTGCATCAGATAAAGCTTGTTCAACCGGTTTTTTGCATCTTTCAAGAAGGTCATGAGAAAGCTCTTCAAACTTGGCTCTTGTTAAAGATAATTCCAAGTGTTTAGGACCGTTAGCATCTGCTGTAATATACGGAAGGTTAATAGTTGTTTCAACTACTGATGATAATTCACATTTAGCTTTTTCAGCAGCTTCCTTAATACGCTGCATAGCCTGCTTATCATTAGTTAAGTCCATGCCTTCCTGTTTTTTGAATTCTGCACAAATCCAGTCAATAATCTTTTTATCAAAGTCGTCGCCGCCTAAGTGAGTATCACCGGAAGTTGAAAGAACTTCGTGAACACCATCACCGATTTCAAGTATAGATACATCAAAAGTACCGCCGCCTAAGTCGAATACAAGAACTTTTTCTGATTTATCTTTTTCCAAACCGTAAGCAAGAGCCGCAGCAGTTGGTTCGTTTACGATACGAAGAACATCTAAGCCTGCGATTTTGCCTGCATCTTTTGTTGCCTGTCTTTGCGCATCGTTAAAGTAAGCTGGAACTGTGATTACAGCTGATGTAACTTTTTCACCAAGATATGCGCTTGCATCGTCTGCTAATTTTCTCAAAATCATTGCAGAAATTTCTTGAGGAGTGTAATCTTTTCCATCTATATTTTTTTTGTAATCTTCGCCCATGTGTCTTTTGATTGAAGCAATAGTTTTATCAGGGTTCAAAATAGCCTGTCTTTTTGCTAATTGACCGACTAATCTTTCACCTGTTTTAGAAAAACCAACGATAGAAGGAGTTGTTCTCATACCTTCTGCGTTTGCTATAACGGTTGGCTTACCGCCTTCCATAACGGCTACAACCGAGTTAGTTGTACCTAAGTCAATACCAATTGTCTTTGCCATAATTTATATCTCCTATAAAATTTTTCTTTCTACATTATTATTAAATCACTGTTTTTGACAAAACCTTAAAAAATAAACAATTTTTTAATATTTCAACCTGAAAGCTTGAATTTTTGATTTGTTTCTGGTTGAATAAAGAAAGATTGACAATTAAATATGCCGATGTGATGGAATTGGTAGACGTGCCAGACTCAAAATCTGGTGTAGGCAACTACGTGCCGGTTCGACCCCGGCCATCGGCATTTTTCTCAGAATAATTCTTCTAAGAGTTCTTCTGGCGGGTCGAACCCAAAGCGAAGCTTTTATCCGGTTCGGCGCGAACGAGCTGAGGCTGTAGTATTTTTGCGAAGTGTAGAAAACACGGCAGCAAAAATACGGAATTGCCGTTACACGCGAGTGAGCAAGACGCCCCGGCCATCGGCATTTTTTACAACATTTACACTGGCGAGATATATATGAGAATACAAGCTGTTACACCAATAGTTAATTTCCGTGCGCAAAACTCCAGACGCACTATACAAAATAATAAATCAGGGACACCATTTCGTGACGGGCTAAGCACTGCCGGCGCATGGTTTAGCTTTGGAGTAGGCCTTGATTTTATCTCCAGAAAACTCCAATTTTCAAAATCTCCGCTTAAAAACTCGCTTGCCTTAAACGGAATTATAGGAACGGGAGCCGGAGTAGTAGCCGGGGTACAGCATATAAGAAAAAACACTAGCGCGGAATAACATATCCCCAGACAGGCTTACAATCATTTCCGATAAGTGTGATATAAGAAATTCTTTGCTTTTTGCATTTCGGAATTTTCATATAACCGTAGCCGTAAACAATAGAGGAAATATAATAATCTCCGACTTTTTGCTCATATTTATCAATAAATTCTTTCTTAGAAACAATCTTAACCTTGCTATTGTATGCGTTTGAATAAATATCACAGAGATATGCAGTACATTCTGATGCTGTAACCTGCAGTGCAGAGCATAAAATTATTAATAATAAAATAAGCTTTCTCATACATTTATGATATCACAAATCCTTTTGTGCTAGAATAACCATGTAAATTAGTTATAGGGGATCCACCCTAACAAGGGATAAATAGGCTAACGGATGTTACTGTGTGCCGGAATATTTACCCCGGAAAGGATAGAAAATGGAAAAGAACAAAGAAACATTGCATGTATTAAGACATTCATGCTCACACATTATGGCACAGGCTGTACAAAAGCTGTTTCCACAGGCAAAGTTGGCTATCGGACCGGCTACAGACGCAGGATTTTACTACGATTTTGACCTAACTGACGGTTATGCGTTCACACAGGATGATTTAGCCAAAATCGAAGAAGAAATGAAAAATATTATTAAGCAAAATCTTACGTTCGAAAAGTACATAATTCCTGATGTGGACAAGCAGATTGCGGAATTTAAGGCAGAAGGCGAAATCTACAAGGCTGAACTTCTTGAAGAACACAGAAACGACAATCCTACGTTGTATTTTACAAAAGACAAAGACGGGAATGTTTTGTTTAACGACCTTTGTGCAGGGCCTCATATTCCGAATACATCATATATAAAAGGAAATGCTATTAAGCTTTTGAAAGTTGCAGGAGCTTACTGGCGCGGTAACGAAAAGAACAAAATGCTCCAGAGAATTTACGCTACAGCTTACTGGAATAAAGAAGATTTGCAGGATTATTTGACATTTATTGAAGAAGCAGAAAAACGCGACCACAGAAAACTCGGAACCCAGCTGGATTTATTCTCTACAAGAGAAGAATTAGGCGGCGGACTTGTTTTGTGGCACCCGAACCTCGCAACTGTGAGAGAACAAATAGAAAATTACTGGAGAGAAGAACATAGAAAACGCGGTTATGTAATCGTTAACACTCCGCAAATCGCAAAATCTAAGCTCTGGGAAATTTCAGGTCACATGGATCACTACAAAGAAAACATGTTCTTTGTTCAAAAAGATGAAGATTCTGACGAACAATTCGTCGTAAAACCGATGAACTGTCCGTTCCATATCCTGATTTATCAGGCAAACAGATATTCTTACCGTTCATTACCTTTAAGAATGGCAGAACTTGGAACTGTTTACAGAAAAGAAAAATCAGGAGCACTTGCAGGTTTAACCCGTGTTCAAGGATTTACACAGGATGATGCTCATATTTTCTGTACTCCTGAACAGCTTGTTGATGAAATTAATGCAATCATTGACTTTGTAGCAGATACTATGGCTATCTTCAAGATGAGTTTCGAAGTTGAACTCTCTACCCGTCCTGAAAGCTTTGTAGGCGAAATTGAAAACTGGAACAAAGCAGAAGCCGGACTTAAAGAAGCTATGGACAGACGAGGCATGAAATACGAAATTAACGAAGGCGACGGTGCTTTCTACGGGCCGAAAATCGACTTTAAGGTAAAAGACGCTATCGGAAGAACCTGGCAGTGTGCAACAATTCAGCTCGATTTCAACCTGCCTGCAAGATTTGATATCAAATATCAGGACAAAGACGGCAGCATGAAAACTCCTATTATGCTTCACAGAGTAATTTTCGGCTCAATGGAGAGATTCCACGGAATCCTGATAGAACATTATGCAGGTGCATTCCCTACATGGCTTGCGCCTACACAGGTTTCCATTGTACCGATTTCAAACGAAAAACACGCAGACTTTGCAGAACAGGTTTACAAAAAAATGCGTGCTGCAGGCATAAGAGTAAAACTTGATGACCGCTCTGAATCAATGAATTACAAAATAAGAGAATCATTACAGGACAAAAAGATTCCTTATGTTTGCGTAATCGGCGACAAAGAAATTGAAGCCGGCGCTGTTGCGGTTAGAAAACGCGGTGTTGGTCAGGTTGGTACAAAATCTGTTGATGAATTTATTTCTGAAATAGAAAAAGAAATCAAAGATCGCGTTTAAGTATAATTACAAAAGGGAGGCGTTTAAAAACGCCTCCCTTTTGTAATGCTGAAAGCAATTTTTTCACACAAAAATACTTTATATAAATAGTAAGATGGATTTAGTAAATGAAACTATTTTTCGTAAAATCAATTGAACCGTTTATAAGCAAGCTGCCGGCTGCAGCGGAGGTTGGCGCAGGTATGCGTTACACACTGCGCGACGCAAAAATCGGTAATAGTCTTTACACAACAGGTATTAACACCTGTTCAGGTTTTGGGCTCCGTGCAGGAGAGCAAAACCTCCTCGGGCATATAAAGCCGGAGGATTTCAATCCTCGAAACTTTGCCGGAGCTTTTGAAAGGCTTGTCAAAGACTTCCAAAATAAATACGGAGAAGTTCGTGCACTCGTATTTGGCGGACGCGAAAGCTCTTTTATAGACCCGAACTGTCGCAGAGCAAGCAACGAAGTTTCTGCAACAATGTGCGATGTTTTGAGTACCAAATGCAATATTCCGGATGAAAACTTTGCCTCAATCATGGGAAAATTTACAAACATCAAAACCAACGACAACATGGCAGTTATTGGAGATAAAGTTTATCTTGCAAATAAAGAATTTGAAAAAGCCGGTCTGTTAAGCGCACCAAAAGACAAAATTGAATCACTCGCAGAAGATATCTATGAAGATGTTTTCATCCCGAAAAGCTTTTTAGTTTAAGACCTTTGGATAATTGTCATTAAAAAATTCTTCAAATCTATCTTCCAGAATTGCCAGTCTTGCTTTCTTCGCAAAATCAATAAGGAATTTGATATTGTGAATAGACATTAATGCCTGAGCAGTTCCTTCACCGCATTTGTATAAATGCCTTAAATAAGCTCTGGAATGATTTTTACAACAGTAACAATCGCAGTTTTCATCAAGAGGACGTGGATCATCCCAGAACTGTGCATTTTTAATCTGTTTTTTACCTTCTGAAGTAAAGAAAGAACCATGCCTTGCGTTTCTGGTAGGAAGTACGCAGTCAAACATGTCCACACCGCGTTTAATACCATCAAGCAAATCTTCAGGAGTTCCGACTCCCATTAAGTATCTTGGTTTGTTATGTGGTAAAAGAGGCGCAGTAAGCTCTACAAAATGGTTCATTGTTTCTTTATCTTCACCAACGCTCAAACCTCCGATTGCATACCCGACAGCGTCAATTGAAGAAACAAAAGCTGCACTTTCGCGTCTTAAATCATCATAGAAAGCTCCCTGACAAATCGGGAAAAGTGCCTGATTTGTTGAAGTTTTTGCTTTGATACATCTTTCAAGCCATCTGTGCGTACGCTCCATAGCTTCTTTTGCAGTATTGTAATCACATCCGAAAGGTGCGCACCAATCGAATGCCATAATTATATCAGCACCGATTGACTGCTGAATTTCCATAGAAATTTCAGGACTGATAAAGTGTTTTTTACCGTCTTTTGGATCTCTGAATTCGACACCTTCCTCGGAAATTTTGCGCAAATGTGCAAGCGAGAATACTTGAAATCCGCCTGAATCAGTTAATACAGGTTTTTGCCAGTTCATCCATCCGTGAATTCCGCCGAACTTTTCTATTAACTTATGTCCGGCGCGCAAATACAAATGATATGAATTTGCGAGAATAATTTGTGCTCCTGTATCATAAAGGTTATTATTCGTAACCAGTTTTACGGTTGAATTTGTTCCAACCGGCATAAATATAGGTGTTTCTATATCACCGTGAGGCGTATGCAAAACACCGGCACGTGCTCCGGTGTTTTTGTCTGTATGTATTAACTCATAACTGAAACCATTAACCATTGTATCTTTCTTCGTCATAAGTAATCATCTCCAGCATAGACTGCCAGTTATCATAAATTTCTTCCGGTTTGAAATATAATCCGATTTCTCTTGCAGCGCTTTCCGGTGAATCAGAAGCGTGTATAATATTATATTCCATAACCTGAGCAAAATCAGCTCTTATAGTTCCCACATCAGCTTTTTGCGGGTCGGTAGCGCCTACAATGTGGCGGACGCTCTGTATAGCTTCGTAACCTTCAATAACCATTGCAACAATAGGGCCGCTTGTAATGTAATGAACAAGCCTGTTGTAGAAAGGTTTGCCCTGATGCTCTGCATAATGTTTAGATGCAAGTTCCGGTGTTACTTGAAGCAGCTTCATTGCGACAATTTTAAAACCTTTGTTTTCAAATCTCTCAATAATTTTACCGATAAAACCTCTTTTTACGCCGTCCGGCTTAATCGCAACGAATGTTCTTTCTTCTGTTTTCATAACCTCTCCTACTTATTCTAACTGGGATTTGTTCCTATTCAATTTTATTAGAGCATAAACGGCGCGAAAATACAAGCCTGTGCCAAAATGCACAAATTATTAAGTTTTGTTACAAAAAGGCAATTTTCCTGCTTAAAAAAACTTCATGAATATATAAGATATAAGTTTTGGGAAATTTAATAGGTTAATAAGTTAATAGGAAAGGCGGTTATTATGGCTCCTGGTTATGGTATTTCAAGCATAGGCAATTATGCAAACGACCCTTATTTTATGTACGCTTACAATGGATACAACCCTAATTTTATGGGCGTTCAACAATATCCACAGGCAGCACAGGCAGTTTCTGATGTTCAGGTTCCTGATACAACTGTTGTAACAGACCCGGCATTTAAGGGTTCTGACAAATCAGAAGGAAGTTCAAGTAATACAGCATTACTTGTAGGCGGTACAGCAGTAAGTGCTGCGGCTTTAATCTATGCTGCTAAAAAAGGGAACGGAAAAGGTATAAAAGAAGGATTTAAAAATATTTATAACAGCTGGTTCAAAAAAGGAGCAGAAAAAGCTGCTGACAAAATTGACGATGCTGCTGCAAAAATTTCTAATATATTAAAAGACGGTGGAAAAAACCTCAAGGAATACACCATTCAGAAAGACGGCATGTCATTCATTATGAAGGACGGCAAGCCTGTTAAGATTATTACACAAGACAAGAAAGTTATTGACAAAGCAAAAGATGTAACCGACTGGCTGAGTAAAAATCCTTCTGTACGCAGAGAAGTCAACGGTTTAGCACTTTATGGCACAACCCTTCCAAAAGGAGTAAGTCTTGCATACACAAGAGAAATTACTGACGGCAAAAATGCTTACAGAATGCTTGTTGAAAATGGTAAAGTAGTTAAGGCATCAAGCAAAGACAGAGCCGGCAAATGGGTTGATGTTGCAGAAAACCAGTTTGAAGGATTTATCAAAAACCATGCAAAACAGGTTAAGGAAGCTGAAACATTACAGAAAACTCTGCACGGTAAAGATGTCCAAATCCTTAACAAAAAAGGCAAACTTGTTAAACAAAGAGGCAGCGTCCAGTTAAATGTAAGAAACGGCGAAGTTATTTCCGCTAAATTTAACGGCAGAGATTTAAAACCGGAAGAATTAAAGGCTCTTGGCAAAGACTTCAAGACTGAAATCGGACAATTCGGACACGAAGCAGGCTCAAGATACGGACTTTCAAATTACGAATATGTTTACAGACAAAAAGGCGGCCAGACAATAAGGTTTGACAACTCGAGAAGAATAACTAATGTTACTGCTGTGACTCAAAAAGACATTACAAAAAGCGATGCAATTAAAAATTTCTTAGAAAAGAATGACGGTATTAAATCAGAGCTTGAGAACATAGCTTCAACAGGTTCTATATCAAACGGCTACAGACTTGGAAATATGGTTTACAGAGATGATGCAGGGCGCACGTTTGAAATTGCAGGTGACAAGATTAAAGGGCTTAAGCTTAACAAAAAAATTACGCTTTGCGGAAAAACATTCAAAGCCGGCGACTTGATAGACGGCAAGTACCTCGGAGAATGGAGGAAAACAGCAGAAAACGGAAATGCATACGACGCAGTTGCAGCAATGCTATAATCAATAAAAAGGGTTCCAAAAATGGAGCCCTTTTTGTTATAATCCTTTTATGAAAAAGATTTTGCTTTCACTTCTTGATTTAATTTACAAGAAGAAATGTTATTTTTGTTCTTCTTCAAAATCATCTTTAAAGATGTGTCCAAAGTGTTACGAGGAACTTTCGTTTGCTAAATTTCAGCCTAACAGGATAGTAGAAGGCGTTAATGTATATTCCTGCGGAATTTACGAAAAAACATTACAAAAGCTGATTCGCGGTTTAAAATACCACAAACAAAAAGAGCTTGCCGGATATCTGGCACAATTTATGTACGAATACTGGTACGGCCTTGGCGACAAGAGAAGTTTTCAGGTGGTTCCTGTGCCTCTGCATAAAAACAGGATTAGAAAACGTAAGTATAACCATATGGAACTTACAGCAGAAGAATTCTGCAAATTGAGCGGTTATACGCCTAATTACGAATTGATTAAAAGGATTAAGGATACAAAACCCCAATATAAACTTACGCGTGCCGAACGTTTAAAAAACCTTGCCGGAGCTTTCGAGATTGACTTAACAAAAGATTTGAAAAAGCCCGTTCTTATTCTGGATGATATTTGCACAACCGGTACAACCTTTGAAGAGATGATTAAGACCCTAAAGGAAAACGGGATTACCGAAATTGTATGCCTGGCTTCTTCCAGCCCTTAGCCTGCCGGAGGAATAAATGAGTAAAGTGTTGTAAAAAATTGTTCCGGATTGTCTTTAAGATACTTGTATCTTGAATAAACCTCTTGAGTAGTACATTTTTTGTTATTTAATACGCTGTTATATAGTGAATCACCAATTTGTTTCCACATAAGTTTCATCTTTTCATTTTGTTCAAGTTCATTAAATTTAGAGTTTTTATCAATGTGCTTAAATATATCAGTAACGCTAGCCATGTTCATCAAATATGTAATTTCTGCTTTTACAAGATTTGTATTTCTGGAACTTAGTATAACTTTATGTTTTTTCATAAAATCAATACTTTCATTATTTATTGTTGAGAACGGATCAGAACAAATTCGATTTTTGCCGGAGTAGAATGTTTCATCAAGATGTTTGGATAAGAGCTCAACTGCTTGTTTTTCGTTCATACCATCAGGAAGCAGCGCACCTTTTAAAAGGCGTTTTGCAATAGCCTTAGAGTTACCTATCACATAATCAATATGTGAAGTTACATTCTGTATAGCTTCTTCCGGAGTATATCTCATTACGTTTCCTGTATCAATGAATGTAAATGGCTTGGCTTTGTTTTTCAGATCTATAAATATATTACCTGCGTGAGGGTCGGCGTGCATAACTTTCTCACCCTTTTTAGGTACAGAAAGCAATTGTTCAAAGAAGACTTGAACATAGCTCCTCAAAAGGTCGCTTGCCTCATCTTTAGTTAATTTAACATTATTATCATTTAAATATTTAGTAAACTTATCAAACTGAACGCCGTTTGCTTTTTCCATTACAAAAATATTATTTTTGACAGCCACAGGAGAAACCGTATTGTAATTCACAGCGTACTTGCCGAGAGTTTTTGCGGCTTCTGCTTCAAGCTTCAAGTCAACTTCTTTTGACCAAGCGCTGTAAAGTTCATCTACAAGCTTTCTCTGGTAATCGTATTCATCAGGCTTAATCTTATCTTTCACACGCTCAAGTGATTTAAGCATATTTTCTTTGTCTTTTTTTAACTTATCAAGACTTACCCATTTTTTAACCATCTTGATAACAACGTCATTACCTGTCTCATTGTCTTTTGCAAGGAAAGTTTCTGCAATCGTTCCAACACCTAGAGGTTTGTCGCCTTTTAGAGTAAATCGTTTTCCATACGTTTCTGAAACGTATTTCTGCGCCTCTTTTACTGTTCTGGAAGGCGGACAGCTGCTTTTGTATTTGTTTAGAAAATCATTAACCGTATTAATCCCTTTTTCTGCAATATAAGCGGAGCGTTTTTTCCAGAAACCGCCCATTTTACTTTCTTTCGAAGTTTTTTGAATAAGCTCCTCAAGCGGATTTTTGCCATCTCCGACGATATTAATCATTGAACTTATATTGCTCGGCATAGACTGAATCATTTTGGGATAGAAAATATTATACTGTTCAATCTCACGCATTATATTATTCATTTCTTTTTCTTTAATGAGTTCTTTGTTCATAAAAGTTATGCGTTTCAGAGGTTTTGGCACAAGCTCAAGCGCCTCGGTCGCAGGATTAGGTTTTCCGCCGAATAATTTGCGGATAGGCCATGTAAGAGTCATGTATGTTTTACTGAAAAATCCGCGTTTTGTCGCCTGAATTAAATCAGACTGCGTTTGTTTATCTTTGAGATTTGATTTTGCTAAGTCCGCAAGCTCACTTAACGGCATTTTTCCCTTAAATTTTTCAATATTCTTGACATTATCTTTTGCTTTCACGATTGCTTTTTCAACAACATCAATACGTTTATGGAATTTAAACGCCGAGATGGCGCCAAGCGCAAGCGCAGGCGCCTTTACTAACCAGCTGTCAGCAAGATGGTCTGCAAAATTGCTGTCTTTATCAGCCTTTTTATTAAATACATATCTTGAAGCAGAATTAATTCCCGCAGCACCTATGATACCCAGTTTGTAAGCATACGCAAGCGGAGCTGCTGCACCGTCAACAAAACCGCTTCCTATATCTCTGAAAACAGTACTTTCCTTTCTTCTTTCTTTCCGCGGTGTGCCGAGAGCGTTAATCCCTTTAAGCACAGGTTTTGTAACCATGCCGGCAAACGCAGAAATTCCAAGCCCTATAAGCGTGCTTATTGTTTCAAATTTTTTATTCTTTACATAAAGGTGCGAATATGCCTGAAGTTTTTTAGCAAACCTGAATGCACCCGCAGCAGACACACCTGTCATTAAATCAATCGCAATTTCTGTGCTGTTTTTCTGCTGGTCATAATATTTATCAAGTTTTTTGTCAATATCAACCGTGTCCTTGCTCAGCCCGAGTCCCGTAACATGGTAAGCCCGGTCAAAAAATTTACCGAGAATCCCCTGCGAACGGTAAATTTGTCCGGCATCACGCGTCTGTTTCATATTTAAAACAACATTATTCGACATAAAATAACCTTCTATATTATATATAAAGTATTTTTCCTGCAAAAAATTGCCTTTTCTGTTATAATTTTCCTATAAATAGAGGTGAGTTATGGAAAAATTTTATACAACAACGGCAATTGATTACGTAAACGGCGCACCGCATATCGGCCACGCCTATGAAAAAATTCTTACAGATGTAATATACAGACACTTTACGCAAAGATGCGATAATACATATTTCCTTACAGGAACAGACGAACACGGGATAAAAATCCAGAAGACTTCTGCTCAAAACGGGGTTTCTCCTAAAGAATTCTGCGATATGAATGCACAGAAGTTCAAAGATGCGTGGAAAGCACTTGATGTTGAGTATTCGCAGTTTATCAGAACAACAGATGAACAGCATGAAAAAGTTGTACAAAAAATATTTAAAAAACTCGTTGAAAAAGGCGACATCTATAAGCACGCTTACGAAGGATTATATTGTTCCGGCTGCGAAGCTTTCTTAAGCGAAAAAGACCTTACAGAAGACGGCCTTTGTCCTGACCACCTTAAAAAACCTGAAGTAGTAAAAGAAGAAAACTATTTCTTTAAGCTTACAAAATATAAAGACGCAATCATTAAGCACATAAAAACACACCCAGATTTTATTGTTCCGTCTTTCAGAGCAAACGAAGTTTTGAACCAGCTGGAAAACATTGAAGATATCTCTGTTTCACGTGTTAATTCAAACGTAAGCTGGGGTATTCCTGTTCTTGGTGACGATTCACAGGTAATTTATGTTTGGATAGATGCACTATCAAATTATATTACAGCAATCGGATACGATCCTGACGGAAGCAGTGAAAAATTTGAAAAATTATGGCCGGCAAATGTTCAGGTAATCGGTAAAGATATCCTGAAATTCCACAGCATTTACTGGCTTGCAATTCTTATGGCTCTGGAACTTCCGCTTCCGGAACATATTCTTGCACACGGCTGGATTACAATCGACCAGACAAAAATGTCAAAATCATTAGGCAACGTAATTTCACCGACAGGCGTACTTGAAGCGTTCAATTTAGAAATTCCTGACCCGCTCAGATATTACATGGCAGCTGCTGCACCGTGCGGAAAAGACGGAAACTATTCTGACGAAGATTTCAAAGAAAAAGTTAATGCACACCTTGCAAATTCAATGGGAAATCTGCTTAACAGAACTCTTTCAATGCTTGTTAAATATTTCGGAGGCGATATAAAACCTGAATTTTTAGGAAAAAATGAACTCAAAGAAAAAGCACTTGAAACCGTTAAGGCTGTAAAACACCACTTTGATTACTTTGAGGTTCAAGAAGCAGGACAAAAGATTATTGAACTGGTTGATATTACAAACAAATACGTAACTGATAACGCGCCTTGGACTCTTGCAAAAGAAGGGCAAATGGATAAATGCGGAGAAGTTTTGACCAATGTATTACAGGTAATGACAGTGATTTCTTCTCTAATTTACCCCTACTGTCCGAATATTGCAAAAGCCATGGCAGAGCAGTTATCATATGATTTGAATACAAAACTTGATGACATCACCTGCGAAAGCTTGCAAGCAGGACATTTGATAGACAAGGAAAATATTAAACCTGTGTTCTTGAGAATGGACAGCGAACTCGCTGATAAAGGTGCTGCGCACGCTGGAAAATAGTCGGCAGACATCCCATAAAACTACAGGCTATAATAGAAACCACATGTCTGCCTCAAATCTCATACTACTAAATTAAATATTAAAAATGCAAATATTACCGATAAACTTTAATTTCTATAACCGGCCGGCGCGAAACGATTTGAAAACGTCAGGCTATATTAACACCGGTTTGGGAAAAGATGTGTTTATCTCTTTTCGCGCTAACACCTCGGCCGGAAATCCGCTTAGAAAGCTAAAGAAACTAAAGTGCCCGTACTTCGGCGCGGAAATGATTTCCGGAAAAGAGCTTGCCGGAATTGAAAAACGTCTTGACAGCTGCACCAACATAAAAGAAGTTGTCACTATTCTGAAAAAATACCGGAAATTTATGCTGAAAACAGAAAAAATGATTTTCAAGCGATTTGAAGAATTTTCAAAAACAAATCCGGACGCACAATTACAGGACTGCTTGAAACTCTGGTATGACGAAGCAATCACAAAACTAAAACTTGATGAATTTAATGTTCTGGATGATGTAGATAAAATTTCGTTAAAACTTTCACCGCAGAATGCACTCGCAGTACATGCAAAAACAACACGCTGCAGGCAGGTCATACTTGAAAACAAAAAGGAAGATACTTTCAAAAGACGCATTCTTCTTGACTCACTTGATGAAATCCAGCCCAAACGCGGCGAAAAGAAAGTTTTTGACGAGTTAAAAGACAGAGCAGTTTATCTTCCGACATCAGTGACAAGCGAAAATGCATTTATAGTAAAGTATGCAGACAGAACACAGCAGGAGATTGCCAAAAGACTTATACGTACATCGTTAGCAACAATAGAACACATAAAACCAAATTCGGAAGAAGGCGAAAACAATATCGCAAACTTTATGCTAACCTCTGCCGGTGCAAACAATCTGCGCTCAAACATGCCGCTTTATAAATTCATTAATATGTTCCCGAATATTCCAAAATATTGCCAGAAACATATCAACCAGATTATTGAATTAATCCATAAAGGACAGCTCAAGGGTAATGAAACCTACCCGTACAAAGTTAAAAATACTCTTGCAAGAGAGTCAAAAGGACGTATTATACTTGACCTCTCTGAATATAAATATACAAGAGAAGACGCTATGGCAGCTGAAAAAAGACATTACAAAAAACAGTTGACTTAGAGCTGCTATCAATTGTTATAATCTTCTAGAGAAGTAAACAAGGGAGATTTAATAAATGAAAAAAAGAATAGCAGTTACCACAGCTTTAATACTGGCTCTTACAGTACCTTCCGCTTTTTCTGCCGGACAATATTCACCTGTATTTGATAAAGTAAACAGCCCTCAGGATGTTAAGAAACTCAATACATCTGAAATGAACATTCTTGCAAAAGATATAAGAACAGCAATATTAAATAAAGTTAATACCACAGGCGGCCATCTCGGGCCTGATTTGGGAATAGTTGAGGCAGCAATTGCCCTGCACTATGTCTTTAATTCCCCTCAGGACAAAATCGTATATGATGTTTCACACCAGATATACCCGCACAAAATCTTAACAGGACGTAAAGATGCTTTTGTTAATCCGCTTGCGCATCCTGAGATTACAGGATATTCTAATCCTAACGAGAGCCCGCATGACAATTTTATTTTAGGTCACACGTCAACCTCATTAAGCCTCGCTTCCGGCATGGCAAAAGCAAGAGATTTGAAAAAGGGAAAATATAATGTTGTTGCACTAATCGGAGATGGCTCATTATCAGGCGGAGAAGCGCTTGAAGGTTTGAGCAACGCTGCAGTACTTAATTCTAATATGATTATTATTGTAAACGATAATTCTATGGCCATTGCCCCTGTAGAAGGCGGAATATATAACAGCCTTGCAATCCTAAGAGAAACAAAAGGTCAGACAAAAGATAATATATTTAAGTCAATGGGCTATGATTATTATTATGTAGAAGATGGAAACAATGTAGAAAGCCTTATCAAAACCTTTACAAAGGTAAAAGACTCCAATAAGCCAGTAGTCGTACATATTCATACCCTTAAAGGCAAAGGATATGAACCAGCAGAACAGGATAAAGAAACTTATCACTGGCAGCTTCCGGGATTTATAGAAAGAGCAGGTAAAGTTCAGCCAAAAGTTGAAACCTATAACACAATTACAAATGATTTTATTTTGAGCAAAAAGAAAAAAGACTCGTCTGTAATTGCTGTATCTCCTGCAACACCGGGAGCAACAGGAATGACAAAAGAGTTTAGAAAACAAATGGGCGCAAATTACACAGATGTGGGAATTGCAGAACAACACGCTGTAGGATATGTGTCAGGACTAGCTTCAAACGGAGCAAAACCAATTCTGGAAGTCATGAGCTCATTCATCCAGAGAACTTATGACCAGCTTTCCCAAGATTTTGCTATCAACAAAGCAGCAGCAACCATTCTTGTTTTCGGAGGCGGAATCTCAGGTACTGATGTTACACACCTCGGAATCTTCGATATACCTTTGATTAGCAATATCCCTAATATTGTGTATCTTGCACCTACTAACAAAGAAGAATATTTAGGTATGCTTAACTGGGCGATTGAACAGAAAGATTACCCTGTTGCAATAAGAGTACCTTCTGGAAAAGTAATTAAAACCGGAAGGGCTGATAAAACAAATTATTCAGACCTGAACAAATTTAAAATTGAAAACAAAGGCGATACAATTGCAATTATTGCAGCTGGTAACTTTTATAAACTCGGAAAGGAAGTTCAGGAAAAACTTAAAAAAGAACAAAATATAAATGCGACTTTAATCAACCCAGTGTATCTTTCAGGCATAGATAAACAGGCATTGGAAGATTTAAAGAAAAATCACAGACTTGTAATAACACTTGAAGACGGCTGTCTTGCAGGAGGTTACGGAGAAAAAATCAGCAGATACTATGCAAATTCCGGCATGAAAGTCCTAAACTTCGGAGCTGATAAAGAGTTTACAGACCGTGTACCGCTTGAAGAGTTGTATAAGAAATACCATTTAACAAGTGATTTAATCGTTGAAGATATTATGAATACAAAATAATAAAAAGACATCCTTTTGGATGTCTTTTTATTGACTTATTTATACTTTTTTTCTTATATCATCAAAATATTTTATAACCCTGCAAGGATTACCCGCAGCAACGCAATTATCCGGAATAGAGCGATTTACAACACTGCCGGCACCGATTATACTGTTTTTGCCAATTGTTACACCCGGAAGAATTATTGCGCCTCCGCCGATCCATGCCCCGTCTTTTATTTCCACTGAATCTGCACAGGTATTATAATAAATTGGATTATCAGCATCCCTTTCAATAATATACCTGTCTTCTGGAAGTATTGGATGATATGCAGTATAAATTTGAACATTCGGAGCAAACATAATACAGTTTCCTATTTTAATTTGTTCATTGTCAATAAAAATACAGTTCGGCCCTATAATAACATCACTGCCGATAGAAATCTTTTTACCGTATTCACAATGAAAGTGCTCGCCAACAAAAACATTACTGCCTATTGCATCAAATAATTGTTTAAGAATATGTTGTTTTCTCGTATTATCATTATAATCCGCAGCTTCATATTCTTTCATCAAAGCTCTTGCCTTTGTTCTCATCTCACATAATTCTTCAGATGCAGTTTCAATATATTTATACTTATTATGCATATTTTCCCCTCCCTGTTAAAAAATAGCATAAATTTCAAGTTTTGAACATTGACTTTTATTGATAAAATATTTTACAATTTAACTCTGTTTGTTCCGGCTGCATTTCAATTGTTTACGAAAGGAATAAAATATGGATAAAAATACAACGATAAGATTAATATATCCTCAGTGGCAGGGAGGAAATATTGCCGGTTTGATAAGCGAACTTGAACCAGATGACGCTTCTAGAGGTTATATGTTAGGTGCGTATATGTTAAATTTTTTAGCTCCTGAAACAAAAAATAAAACCCTTACCGTTCCAATATCCAATGATATAAATAGAGTAGAAGAAAATGGAATATTAAGCTATAGAGAAATTTTAAACCAAACAAAAGCTGCATTAAACTTAATAGAAAAAGAAAACCCCGGCAAAATCGTAACCCTTGGCGGTGACTGTTCTGTAAGCGTTGTTCCATTTACATATCTTGCACGTAAATACAATAATGATGTTGCAATGGTTTGGATTGATGCGCATCCTGATATTACCCTCCCTGATGATAAAACATACAACGGATATCATGCAATGGCAGTAACAGCCATTATGGGCAGAGGAAACAAAAAATTAGTTTCAGAACTCCCAGCCCAAATAAGTGCCGATAAAATTTTATTTGTTGGAATAAGAGATTGGGAAAGACAGGAGATTAAAGATAGACAGCAGGAATATGGTATAAAACATTTAACACCTGATGAAGTAAAAATAGACAGTACAAAAGTTATAGACTGGCTTAAATCTACAGGAGCAAAACATGTAGTAATACATTTTGATATGGATGTTTTAGACCCGAATGAAATAATTGCAGCTGTAGGAGTTGTACCAAACGGAATTAAAATGGATGAAGCGGCAAGAGTTATCAATGATATTTCAAAGGAATTTAATCTGATAGGATTAACCGTTGCTGAACCTGTGCCAAGAACTGCTATTAAATTAAAAAATATGCTGAATAAATTGCCGATTTAATTAAAATGAATTATAAATTCAAAAAAAAATAGACCTGAGTAAAACTCTGTCTATTTTTTATGGGCCCGGAGGGATTCGAACCCACGACCAAAGGATTATGAGTCCTCTGCGCTACCGCTGCGCCACAGGCCCGTGGCGTTACAAAACCTATACTACCAACTAAACACTAAAAAATCAAGTCGTTATTCTAACAATCCTTTTCATACAACAAATGGCATAATTTGGATGTTACTATTATCAAGGATTATGTAAAAACCACTCGTAAAATTATTTTTGTGCTACAATATACTTAGGAAACTTTTCCGTTTGGAGTTCGGGGATAGGTAGAAGAAAGGTATAAAGGGGTAAACGATAATTTTGGAGTTACACCTATCAATTAGAAAGAAGGGTATAAAGCCTGAACAATGGTATAGTATTTTGCCAGGTAGAAACAAGACCAATATGGAAAACAAAATGCAAAATACGGTGGTAAGAGAAAACAAGTTAGAAAGAAGGATATAAAAGATGGCACAAGGGTATGACGCTAGTAATATACGTGTATTAGAAGGTTTGGAAGCTGTAAGAATGCGTCCCGGCATGTACATAGGTTCAACTTCACAAAGAGGTCTGCACCACTGTATTTATGAAATTGTTGATAACTCTATCGACGAATCTCTCGCCGGATATTGTACAGAAATACACGTTACAATACACAAGGACAACAGCGTAACTGTTGAAGATAACGGCCGCGGCATCCCTGTTGACATTAAACCTGAAACAGGAAAATCTGCTCTTGAAATTGTTCACACTGTACTTCACGCCGGCGGAAAATTCGGTGACGGCGGTTACAAAGTATCAGGCGGACTTCACGGCGTTGGAGCTTCTGTTGTTAACGCGCTTTCTGAAAAAATGGTTGTTGAAGTTTCACGTGCCGGATATGTTTGGCGTCAATCTTATTTAAGAGGAGAACCAACAGGCCCTGTTGAAAAAACTGTGCCGACTACAAAAACCGGAACTAAATCAACTTTCTGGTTAGACCCTGAAATATTTACAGAAACCACTGAAATCGATGTTGATATAGTCGCTACGCGTTTCAGAGAAATGGCTTTCTTAAACAAAGGACTTAAAATTATCCTTCACGATGAAAAAGATACAGGAAAAGATGAAACTTTCCACTATGAAGGAGGTATCGCAAGTTATGTTGCTTTCTTGAATCATAACAGAACTGTAATGTTTGATGAACCTATATACATGGAAAAAATCATCGACAAAATTAAAGTTGAAGTTGCGATGCAGTACACAGATTCCTATAACGAATCTATTCTCTCATTCGCCAACAACATCAACACCCATCAGGGCGGAACTCACTTAACAGGTTTCCGTAACGCAATTACACGTGTTCTAAACGATTACGCAAGAACAAATAAAATCCTTAAAGACTCTGAACAAAACCTTTCTGGAGATGACGTAAGAGAAGGTTTGACAGCTATTGTTTCAGTTAAAATCGAAAACCCTGAATTTGAGGGGCAGACAAAAGAAAAACTCGGGAACTCGGAAGTTATGCCTGCTGTTCAGGATGTTGTAAAAGAAAAGTTACAGGAATGGCTCGAATTTAACCCGAAACTTGCAAAGCTTATTATTGAAAAAACACTTCAAGCTCAGAGAGCGCGTGAAGCTGCACGTAAGGCAAGAGAACTTACAAGAAGAAAATCTGTTCTTGAGAACTCTACACTTCCGGGTAAGCTCGCCGACTGTTCTAACAGAGAGCCGGAAAAATGCGAAATTTACATCGTTGAGGGTGATTCTGCAGGCGGTTCTGCAAAACAAGGCAGAAACAGAATGTTTCAGGCAATTTTGCCTTTGAGAGGTAAAATTCTTAACGTTGAAAAAGCAAGATTAGATAAAATTTATGCAAATAATGAAATTCAATCAATGGTACAAGCTTTTGGTATTACAATTAGCAAAAACGAAGAAGAATTTAACCTTGAAAAACTGCGTTATCACAAGATTATCATCATGACCGATGCTGATGTTGACGGTGCACATATTAGAACTCTGTTATTAACATTCTTCTTTAGATATGCAAAACCGCTTATTGAAAACGGCTATGTTTATATCGCACAGCCGCCGTTGTTCAAAGTTACTCAAGGCAAGACTTCTGAGTATCTTTATGATGAACATGCGCTTGATAAAATGCTTAAAGAACGCGGTATTAAATCTTTGAGTTTGTCTGACAAGACAAAAACAAAAGTTAAATCAGGCGACGAACTGCTGACACTTTTATCTAACATGTCAACATTCTACAAATCTTACAACAACCCGATTTTGAACATCATTCCGGCTGTTGTTTTAAGAGGCTTAATACGTTCTGATGTTAAGCCGGAAGATTTTGAAGATCAGGCTAAAATGAATGAAGTTATCGCATATCTTTCACATTATTTGAAAGATCATGCTGAAAACTACAACATTGAAGAGGCTAAGAATTATGAAGTTTCTCTAAAATATAACCCTGAGAATGCAAAATATTCTATCCAGCTTGATTTGTTTGAAAATGAGCATGAATTTATTACTTCAAACATAATTAAGAGTAATGAGTTCAAGAGATTAAAAAATTCTTATCCTCTGATTCGTGATTTCTTGATTGAAGAAGAAAAAATGCTTATTCTTGAAACTGAAAACGGCGAAGTTGAGATTACCTCGTTTGAACAGCTCCAGAAGCTTGTTGACGACAGAGGTCAGAAAGGCTTAACTATTCAGCGTTTTAAAGGTCTTGGAGAAATGATGCCGCAGCAGTTATGGGAAACTACTATGGATCCTGAAACAAGAACTTTACTAAAAGTTAATATCGAGGATGCTATGATGTGCGACCAGCTGTTTGATATTCTTATGGGCGATAAGGTTGAGCCTAGAAGAGATTTCATCGAGTCAAATGCTGTTTATGCAACCAATATTGATACATAGTGAGGTTTAAATGAGAACTGTTATAATAGGCGGAGGAGCATGCGGAGCTAGCGCAGCTGCCAGAATCAGAAGGCTTGATGAATCTGCTGAAATTATTGTGCTGGAAAAAACCGGTGAAATTTCTATTGCAAATTGCGGGCTTCCATATTATACATCAGGTGTGATTAATGACAGAGAAAAAATGCTCGTTTCTTCACCTGAAAAATTTAGAGAATGGTTCAATATTAATGTTAAGTTAAATACAGAAGTTATAAATATTAATCCTGATGAAAAATTTGTAGAAACAGCAGATGGTGAAAAAATAAATTATAACAAGCTTGTACTTGCTCAGGGAGCAAAACCTTTTGTTCCGCCTATTGAGGGAATACCTGAGGAAAAAGTTTTTACTGTAAGAACATTATTTGATGCAGATAATATCAAAAGTTATATAAAGGAAAAAGGCGTTCGGAAAGCTATTGTAATTGGCGGTGGTTTTATTGGAGTAGAGATGGCAGAAAATCTCAATGAAATGGGATTAGAAACAACTCTAATTGAACAACAAAATCAAATACTTGCACCTGTAGACTACGAAATTGCAGCATTTTTACACAATGAAATGCGTGATAGAGGTGTTGAACTTGTATTATCTGATGGTGTTAAGAAGTTTAATGATAATAAAGTTATATTGAATTCTTCCAGAGAAATTGAATTTGATATTATCATTATGGCGATTGGCGTGCGTCCGGAAATTACACTTGCTAAAAACGCAGGTCTGGAAACGGCCAGAGGTATAATTGTTAATGAAAATTTACAGACTTCAAATCCTGACATTTACGCAGGCGGGGACGGGGTTGAAATCAAAGATTTTGTTACCGGAGAAAATACTCTAATACCGCTTGCAGGGCCTGCAAACAGACAGGGAAGAATTATTGCAGATAATATATGCGGAATAGAATCTGCATACAAAAATTCGCAGGGTACTTCAGTCCTAAAAGTTTTTGATTTAACTGCTGCAAGTGTTGGCAATAATGAAAAGCAGCTTAAATCTAAAAATATTCCTTATTGGAAGACCTTTGTGTTCTCAAAAGACCATGCCGGTTATTATCCGGGGGCGGTAGAAGTTTTATATAAATTACTTTTTTCTCCTGATGGTAAAATTCTTGGTGCACAGGGAGTCGGCCTTGATGGTGTTGAAAAAAGAATTGATGTAATTTCCTCAATTATGAGAAATGGCGGTAAAATTCAGGAGCTTTTAGATAGTGAACTCTGTTATGCACCGCCGTATTCTTCTGCGAAAGATGCGGTGAATATATTAGGCATGAATGCTGATAATATTTTGCGCGGGCTTCTCAAACCTGCTTACTTTGAAGATTTGGAAAATAGTTATTTAATTGATGTAAGACAAAGAGAGATTTTTGAAATCAGCACAATTGAGGGTGCTGTAAACATTCCGATTGCTCAATTAAGAAATAGAATTAATGAAGTTCCGCGTGATAAGAAAGTAATATTGTTCTGTAATACAGGATATACCAGCTACAATGCTTCCCGAATTTTAATTCAGAATGGATTTAACAATGTTTATTCTTTATGCGGCGGAATTAGCTTGTACAAAGAACTTGTAAAAGATAAGAAAGGTATACTAACTATGCCGCAAAGAGTTGCAACACATGCAGCAGTGTCTAATTCTGCTGATGTAATTAAAGTTGATGCTTCCGGTCTGCAATGTCCCGGGCCGATTATGAAGGTTGCTTCTAAGATAGCAGAACTGAATGAAGGAAGCATTATTGAAGTTACTTCCACCGACAGAGGTTTTAAATCTGATATTGGTGCCTGGTGCAAAACGACAGGCAATTCTCTTTTGGATTTGAAAACAGAGAAAAAAGTTATTACAGCACTCATTCAAAAAGGCGGAAAGCCGGCTGTTATTGAAAATTCTTCGGGAAACGGACAGACGATTGTAGTATTTTCGAATGATTTAGACAAAGCATTAGCAGCATTGATTATAGCAAACGGGGCTAAAGCTGCCGGCAAAGATGTCACATTATTTTTCACGTTCTGGGGGTTAAATATTTTAAGGAAACCTCAGATCAGGGTTAAAAAAGGGATAATCGACAAAATGTTCGGGCTTATGATGCCGGAAGGCGCTGAAAAACTTACTTTATCAAAAATGAATATGCTCGGAGCAGGTTCATTAATGATGAAGTGGGTTATGAAGCAGAAAAATGTTTCAACCTTAAATGAACTTTTAACTCAAGCTAGAGAAGCCGGTATTAAATTTATAGCTTGCAACATGTCAATGGATGTTATGGGAATAAAGCCGGAAGAACTTATTGACGGAGTTGAAATTGGAGGTGTTGCAAAATATATAGAAGAAAGCAGCTATTCTAACTCTAATTTGTTTATATAATTTGTGCTATAATTACTGGTATGAAAAGATTTGCAAAAAGAGCTTTTATCTGGAGCGGAGTAACCGTTTTAATACTTGCAGGAACAGCAGCAGCTTCCTATCTGTGGATTTTACCGGCCGTAGTATCAAGCAGCTGGGCCAACAACATTGTTACAAAAGAAACTAATAAGTTTCTGGGAGCAGAATTAAAAATTACAAATCCTAAACTAAGCACAGGATTAAATCCAAAAATAGGATTCACACTCGCTGAACTTAGTTTATCTAAGAATAATAAAGAACTTTTAAATCTTAAAAACATCGACACAGCATTTTCTTTTCAGGATATTTTTGCCAAACGTCTGATTGTAGAGAAACTTCTTGCTGAAAATGTTTACGTAAACGCTTCTGGTCTGGTTGAACTATTCCCGCAGCAGGAACAAAAAGAACAGAAAAAAAGCGGCTTTAGCATTGATATTTTTTCAGCAGTTCTGGGTGTAAAAAATTGTCTAATAACATATGATACCTCTGATTTTGGAATAAAATTCGATGCAAAAAATGTTCTTTTAGACAGACGAAAAAATAATTCAGTTTATCCGCTGCATTTTGATTTCGACTTTGAGATGACAAAGGGCAAAGAAAAAATTACTGTTTCTGCTGATGACAAGGACAGAATTTACATGGGCGGAGGCGAGCTTCATGTTGATAAGTTCCCTATTGTAATCGACAAATCAACTATTATTATTGATGCTTTCGGCTCTAGAAAAACAGGGCTTGAACTTAACATTGCATCAAAAAACTTCTCTGCGCGAGATATTTTTAACATAGTAACATCCAATATAATTATTCCAAACGGTAAGGAGCTTCTGGCGCCGATTCAAGATGTTAAGGGAAGTGTAGATTTTAATCTGCATTTAGCTAAAAACACTATACGCGGTGATGTTAACGTAAACGAATCCGAATTTAAGATTAAAGACCTGCTTGGTATGCCTGTGAAGATTACACAAGGGCTTGTCGAAATCGGAAATACAACCATTACACTAAAAGATTTCAAAGGTTTTTACAATAACAAAAAAGAAAACAGCCTTGTTATGTCGGGCAGTGTAAAGGATTACTGGAAAACATGCGATACTGAAATTGTTTCGGATATTTTTGTAAACGACGATTTCTTTAAAAATTATATTTCAAAAATGCTGGGTGCTCCGATTTCGCTTGTCGGTGACGCCGGCTCAAGGCTAACACTCACATCGAAAAATGGTTCTTGTGATGTTGTATGGTATTTCCTTCTTAATGAGGGAGAAGGCTTCAAGTTAGGCGACCAATCAATGGTCTTGAAGGATTACAAAACATTGTTCAAGGTTGATTTGAGCGTTGTAAAAAACATTTTAAAAATTAATACTATTGATTATTACATTACTAACGAGCTGAAACAAGGACTCACACCTGTTCTTGCCATCAAGGGTAATCTTGATATGGCTGATAATATGAAAATGCTGGATATTCATCTTAATATTCCGCGTCCGCTTCCAAGTGAATTTTTGAACTTCCTCGCATGCCAGAAAATATTCAAGAAAGGTACGGTTTCAGGAGAAATCAGTATTGATAACTCCGGAGCATTCCCTAAAATGGATGGTGTAATAAGCTTTGACAAAGTATTTATTCCGGCACAGAGATTATATATCAAGTCAGCAAAAGTCGGTGCTAAAGGCGACAAGCTCGGAGCAATTGCAGAAGGCAGATATAAACGTACAAAATATGATTTTAACGGATATATTGTAAACGATTTACGCCTTCCTATTGTGGTCAAAAGCGTAAATCTGACATTAGATAATGTCGATATAGAAAAATTACTCGCAGTAAACAGTTCTCAAACGACTCAAAAAACAACCGAACAGGTACTTGATGCAGATAAACAGACAACTGACAGTGATGATGTTCCAACATTTACAAAGGGATTAATCATTGTTGAAAAATGTATGCTTCATCTTGATAAGGGTAAATACAAGGAGGTCAATTTTGGCAATCTGCACGCGAATCTAACGCTTGATAAGGATGGTGTTTTACAGGTTCAGTCAAATAAATTTGATATTGCAGAAGGTATTTCTACTCTTAAAGTTAAAGCAGATTTAATAAAAAAACAATATTATTTAAGGCTCGGAATTAAAGATGTAAATTCTGATGTAATGGCATCAGCAGTTTTGGGACTTCCGCGGGAAATTTCCGGCAAGGCCAGAGGTTTGATAGAAATCAGCTCTGATGAGAGTTTGAAACTTAACGGCGAAATTAAATTTGATATCCAGAATGGAACAATTGAAAAAGTCGGATATGTTGAATATATCCTGAAAGCAGCATCACTCTTTAGAAATCCGCTTGCAATGATTTCTCCGGCAACATTCGGTGATTTAGTAAATATTCCGAACGGGGATTTCGACGTAATTAAAGGTGAGATGAAGATTAAGGACAATGTCGTTCAGAGAATGATGATAAAATCTTCTGCAAAACAATTGAGTTCATTTATCCTCGGACGGTATGATTTAATGACTAATGATGCATCTCTTAGAATTTATACCAAAATGTCTAACAAAGGCGAGGGTTTTGCAGGATTTTTGAGAAACATTTCATTAAACAGTATCGCAAACAGAATTTCTGCCAGCGGAAGAAATGACAGCAACTATTACGCGGCTGAGCTTTCACAGCTTCCGCCAATTAATGCTGACGAAAAGGATTGTCAGGTATTCTTGACAACGGTTGACGGTGATGTGATTAACTTTAACTTCCTGTCATCTTTGAAAAGAATAAAGTAAAAATTAACAAAATTAAGAGAGTAATTTTCGCATTTGTACTTCAAATTTTTTCTTTCCTCCATTAGAAGGATGGCGGATAGCCGTTTCGAATTCCAAAAGGTTTGCAGCTATATTTCCAATTGGAATAACCTTGGCATTTTTAAAAAGTTTTAAAAATGCATCCAAAATATCTCTTGTTGAATTTAATTCGTTTTGCACAGGTTTTCTGTTGGATAGTAGTTGGTCTTTTTTGTGAGGATGGAAAGGAAATGCATTCCATAAAACAAAATCTGTTGTTTTAAGCTTTTTGCTGCTGTTCAAGAAACTCCAGACTATTGTAGCAGTAGGCTCTGTAAAACCATCTCTTTGAATTGTTTTAGCCTTTCTTTTTTCTTTTAATTTATCTTTACAGGAACTTCTTTCCATGTCATGAAGATTATATTTTTTAAATATTCTCTCAGAAGTCATGGGAATTCCGGAAAAATGACATCCTTGATATCCCGGTGCTTCTGCAATTAAAACATATTTTACATTTTTTCTTGATGTAAGATAATTTTTAAGATTTTGACACCTTATTTTAACAGCATTATTATCCAAATCATATGTTTCGTCAAAATCTTTCCAAGGATTAAATACATTTGTCATTTTCTCATGTCTTTTTAATATTTCAATAAAATTTTCAACAGTACTTTCATTTATGTTATTCATATTTTAATCCTTTCTATATATGTTAGTGTATTATTTTTATGGTAGTATGTCTATAGTGTTTTAGATAAATAAATTTACTGATTAACAAAGGATAAATATGAATATATTAGGTTATTTGAAGGCGGTACACGCGCAAAGACAAATTAATAAACTTGCACGCAAATACAAAAATAAAAAGATTGTAATTTATGGTGCTGGTGAATATTTTCAAATTTTAAAAAATAATTTTGATTTATCTAATTTAAATATTGTCGGCATTGCTGATAAAAAATTTGAAACTTCAAAAGATTCTAATCCGACTCAATACCTAGCTCTTGCGCCGGAAGAATTGAAAGAGTTTGATTTGGATGTAATTTTAGTTGCACTCTATGATGATACAAGTTTGTGTGATTATTTAGAATATCAATTACTTATAAATACTGAAAACGAAGGCAAGCCCGTCCGTTCTATAGTTGAACCGACAATTTTATACACAATTAAAGTTTTATTAGGTAAATAATGGAAAAATCAGTTTTAATAAAAAGATTAAAGAACAAATTTAAATCAAAAGAAGAAAAGCTTAAGAATTATTATAAAAAGAGTTATCATACTTATCAATTTTTAAAAGATATAGCAGATACCAAAACACTTAAACCTTGCAAAGGCAAATTAAGAGAATATCAACTAAGAACGCTTGATTTCGCAAAAAGTTGGTTTACAAAGTTTGAAAAATTTGATGTAAAATACTTTCTGATAAGTGGAAATCTTCTTGGTGCCTTCAGAAACAAAGGTTTTATTCCTTGGGATGATGATATTGATATCGGAATGCTTAGAGATGATTTTGACAAACTTATAGAGCATTTACGAAAAAACTGTTTAGAAGTTGATGTTAGCAAAATTTATTATTCTAAAAAGAACAGAAGTTTTGTTATTAATGAATTTATTAAAAAGAACCCAAATCAGATGGCTTTTGCTGTTTTTCCAACTCACCTGCAAATATTGCAAGGTAACAATATGAAAAATCTTATGACATTAGATATTCATCCTTATGATTTTTATGCTGATGATTACACAGAAGAAGAAATTAAAAAAGATATGGATTTAATTAAGCGTCAAAAAAATAAAATAGATAATTTTGCTGAGCTTAATAAATATCTAAAAGAATTAAGATTAAATAACAATAGAATAGGTGTAAAATCAAACAAAATATATTATGGCTATGACAACTACGACATTACATTTTTACCTTTTACGGATTGGTATAAGACAGGTGAGATTTTACCTGTAAAAAAAGCTGATTACGAAGATACGCAATGTTATATACCAAATATTCCTGAAAAGTCTTTGTTGATTAATTATGGAAAAGATTATATGTCTATGCCCCAAAAAATTATGTTCAAATCACATATTGGTTATAGAGAAGCTTGTGATATTGCTAAATTTAGTCTTGATAAACAAGTAATGCTTAAAAAGGTAGAACGCAAATTTAGATTCACAAAAGAAAAAAAATACAAAGAATTATACAAAAAAACTAAACCGTTAGCAGATTTAATGCTTGATATAGTTGACATAAAAACAGTGAAGCCTTGTCAAGAAAAACAACTTAGACAGTTTCAGCTTGATTGTGTTGAATTTGCAAAAAAAATGACAGATTTTTTTGATACGCATAATTTAGAATACTTTATAACATCAGGAACATTAATCGGTGTTGTTAGGCACGGCGGTTTTGTACCTTGGGATGATGATTTTGACGTAGGAATGATGCGCAAGGATTATGAAAGATTAAAATTAATTTTAAAAGATAATTTTAAAGCAATTGATATTTCTAAGATTTCTGTTTCAAAGGGCAATTCCATTCAGGTTATTGACTCAGCCTTAAAAAACAGCAGCGGCGAAATTTTATTCTATGCAGGACCTAAATACATTCAAATTTATCAAGGTGAAAGTTTCAAAAATTGCAGATTAATTGAAGTATTCCCGCACGAATACTACAAAGACAACTACACTTTGGCTGAACATAAAAAATATATATCAAAAATAAAAAACCAACTTGGTTTAATTGATTCCTGGAAAGATATGACTGATTTTCTAAATTTAGAAATCGAAAACAACAAAAATATAGTAGAAAAAAGTAGTTTTATATATTATGGTGTAGATAGTCTTGGAAGTTATATCGTAAATCCAACCGGTCCAATGAGCCAAGATATGATATTCCCGCGCAAAAGAGTAAAATTTGAAGATTTTGAATTTTGGGCACCAAATAATCCTGATGGGTATATAAAGGTTCAATACCCTGATTATTGGAATTTCCCTTCCAATTTTTCCATTGCACCATTATTAGAAATAAAAACGAAACACAAATTTTAGAAATTTATGTTTTAATCTTTTTATAATCATATATTTGATTTTTTTATCACCGCTACTGTTTTGTTTGTATTTATTTGTAACAAAACCATAAGAATCAAACTTCCATCTAATATTGCGTTTGATAACTTTTGCAGGATTACCTGCAATAATACAGCCTTCCTCTTCAAATTTTTTGTTTACCAAAGAACAAGCTCCAACTACGCAATTTGAAGGAATTTGTGCCCCTTTAATCAAAGTTACTCTTTGAGCAATCCAAACATCATCACCAATTATAACATCTTGAGGTTCATTATAAGGCAATTTTTCACCCGCATTAAATATTGAATGTCCGTCAGAAGTTCTAATTGTAAGCTCTCTCCCCAATTGAGCTCTTTTACCTATTACAAGTTTATGCGGTTTAAAACGTTCATTGTTATTAACAATTACATTGAAATTTGGTTGATTTAGCCAAATACCTTCATCAATAAAACAACGTCCCCAGCTGCTAACATAAATACTGGCTTTGTTTACTTTAATAGGTGTCTTTTTAATTATGCAAACTGCATTTTCACCAGCTAATTCTATATTTGTATCTTTAAAAGATATTGGCAATTCAATTTCTAAATAGTTATTAACACCATGAATTGAAACATTTAAACCATCTAGCTTTCTCTTTAATCTTTTCTTCCTACCGTTATATGTAACATAGATTTTGTTATTTTTACCTTGCATTTTATATGGAAATAAATTATTGATAATATTAAATAAATTTTTAAACATTGTTTATTCCTTTACACATACATCCAGTGGAAAGTGATTGTCTGCTTTGTCTTTTAATTTTTCGTAATTTGCATAAATTCTATCTTTTAATGATGAAGAAGAAACACCTTTACCATAAGGGAAATAGACAACGGTTACCCCCATATCTTTTAGGTAATCGTATTTGCCTGTCCAATCGTCACCTACTACAAAAATATCAAAATTCAGTTTTTTAACCTTATCCCTATGGTCTAGGCTGTGTTGAGGAATTACAATATCAGGATATTTAATCGCCTTCATCAACGCGATTCGTTCCTCAAACGGAATAATCGGTTCAGATTTGTAGCTAGCAACAAGTTCATCGGTGTTGACACCAACAATAAGAATATCGCCCAAAGCTCGCGCGTATTCAATCATCTTGAGATGATTGATGTGCAGCATGTCAAATGTACCTGATGTGTAAACTACTGTTCTATTTCCTATCATAGATTTATCCTTTTAGTATCCAATATTGAGCGTTTGTTTCTTCTCTTGCACCAGATTTATTATCAAGCAATAAATCTGTTTTAATAATATTAAAAGCATTTGTTTTAAAGTATTCTTCATATTCTTGTTTTGTTCGATATATTGCGCTGTAATCAGTTTTTAAATCTTTTGACTCGAATTTATTAAGGGTCAAACGACCTTCCATTAGACTAATGGATTCCTGAATATATAAATATTCAGGAGAAACTTGCCTAAATGCTTTAAAAATATTTGAAATATTTTCATCATTAATATACATTAAAACACCTGTACAAATTATCAAATTAAATCTTGATGTTAATATATCTTTATCTAAATTCAGAATCGAATTGTTATAAAATTTTACATTAGAAAAATTTGTAAATTTTTTAGAAGCATAATTAATAAAACCTTCTGAAAAATCTACTCCAACGTAATATTCAAACTTATTTTGCAAATTCTCAGCCCAACGACCAATCCCGCAGCCTATATCTAAAATTCCTGGATTTTGGATTTTTTCAATGATTTTTTCAACTATTCTTTTTTCATTTTCGTTCCTTATATTCTGTTCAGAACCGGTATTATCAGAGCCAAGCAGAACTGTTTGCAAATTATTAATATTATTTGCTCTTTTTTGCCAAAATTCTTTTGTTGAATTATTATCTATATTTATTTTATCAGTATAAACTCTTGTTTGCATGTAATTCTTCTTTCACCTTTTCTAAAACTTCCAGACAGTGATTAATTTCATCCAGACCAACCGCACCATAATTTCCTATTCGGAAAAGTTTCGTCTTTAACTCCCCGCCTGACGGTGCAATTTCAACATTGTATTTTTCACGCATTATTTTGACAATCAAACTTGCATCAAAATCGTTTGTCATAACTGCAGTTACACAATTTGCAGAATTTTTAGCTAAACATTTAAATCCAAGCTTTTCAAGTCCAATACGCAAATATTCAGTATGTTCTCTATATCTTGCTCTAAAGTTTTCTAAACCTTCGCTTCTAATTTTTTCAAGCCTTTTCTGCAATTGATTAACCAAACTAACTGCCGGTGTAAAAGGTGTTTGGTTTCTTTTGTAATTATTAACATAATCAAATATATCAAAATAAAAAGTTCTTAAATTTGCTTTTTCTGCATATTTCAGTGCTTTTTGAGAAACAGACATAAATCCCAGTCCCGGAGGCAATGCAAAAGCTTTCTGTGAAGCAGAAATTGCAACATCAACTCCCCACTCATCCGTTAAAAATTCATCCGTAAGAAGTCCGCTTACACAATCAACTATAAACAATATATTCGGATATTTTTTTAAAAGATTGCCAATTGCCCTAATATCGGTTAAAGCGCCGGATGATGTTTCATTCAGTGTTGCAAAAAAAGCCTTTACATTAGAATTTTTATCAAGATATTTTTCTATGACATTAATATCAGGGCTTAATCCAAATTCAAAAGGAATTTCTATTGCATTAATTCTATGTTTTTGACAAATATCACCCCATCGCTTTCCAAAAGAACCGGCATTTATATATAGTACAGAATCATTTGCAGATAAAAAATTAGTTACAGCGGCTTCCATTGCGCCAGTTCCTGAGGAAGAAAATACAACAACAGGATTTTTTGTCTGAAAAACATACTTTAAGCCCGAAAAAATTTGTTCCCATTTTTGAGAATAATCTTCTGTGCGCATGTACTCCAATGGCTCGGATGCAATATCTAATATTTCACGCTCTACTTCTGTCGGTCCTAAAACCATTAATAACTTCTTTTGCATGACACTATTCTAGCACAGTTCTCCGGTTATGTCTTGAATAATATTTTCTGCACAATAATTATTTTTAAGCTGCACTTCTTCCATTATCTTTATACGTAAATCATACTTATAGTCATTTTTCTTTATTAAAACATCATCAAAAGTTTTATACATTTCTTCAAGATTATTAACTCTATAATATCCGGTGCATATTTTTTTTACAGTTTCATTACGTTCCGCACTTTCACTAGAAAACAAATGTATGATAGGAGAACCAGTCAATAAATATTCCGTTAAAAACGAACCTGAATCGGTAATCATAGCGTAAGAATCATTGAATAAATCTAAATAATCGCCTTCATCCCATATTTTTGCAAAATTTCCCCAGTCTGCATAATACGCATCTGCTTCTTCTTTTGTCATATATCCGGATGTAAACAGAAATCTATATAATGCAGGGTGCGGCTTAAATACCCAGCTTAACCCTTTATGTTTTTTTGCGTATTCTAATATTTCTCTTCCGCTCCAATCAAAAGTAGAGTACCTTATGTTATTACCGCAAACAGTCCAATGCGGCGCATAAATTAAATATTTCTTTTCATGTTTTTTGGTATCCAAATAAAAATAATCCAGCTGCGGGTGTCCGGCAACAGATAAATTTGCACCGTGATTAGACATTTTGGAAGCATAAGCATTTTTTACAGAATCATTGATTATATAATGCCGATAGAGATATCTATGAAATCGCAAATCATATTCAAAAAAGAATTTATCCGAATCCGTTAAAAAATATGGTATATAATATGTTAAAGCAAACTTTGAACATACAACAGGGCCTTGAGTCCTTTCTACATACCAGGGATGGGAATAAAAAATTAAATCCGGTTCAAAAATTTCAAATGGTATAAACTTATTATTGCCGATATCAAACCCAAGCTCAACATTCATGCCACGTTTTTTAAAAAACTGATAATTTTTTAACACGTCCTTTGAATCTTGAAAATTAGCATTATTTTCTTGTGCACAATTTTTTGTTACTACTATTAATGGTTCAAATCGTTCATCTTTTAACATCAAGTCGTAGACGGATTGAGATTTCCAACGAGAAGAATCATAAACATAAAATAAAACCTTTAGTTTCTTTTTGTTTTTTAATCGCTGTTTTACAAGCGGTATGTTTCGCTTAATATACGCACAATTTTGTGCAACCTTCATGTTGTAAAAAAATTTTTGACCAAAACCAAGAATATTACCAATTTTTTCGTAGTCTATATACATTAAAGCTCCGCTTTTTTGCCCTTACGTTTTAAAATCTTTGCCTGATATTTCGGGTCATACTGGAATTTGTATCCGTTAATAAAACTTTTCACAACAGCCTTAGAAAAAGTTCCTCTTGCAGACCAGTATGATGTATGAGCAAAAGCAAATAACCTTTTGCTCCAGACACTTGAATCATCATAAATAACACCGGAAGGATTTTCTATCTGCATATCCAGTCTGTCTTGAATTTCGTTAACTGTAAGGTTTCTGCTTGTCGGAAAACCAAGCGGGTCTTCTCTAAAATTAACTGTTATCCAGAAAATTCCGTTCTCAAAAATATACTTTGTCATTAATTTGTTATAATAATTAAGCTCATACTCAGAATCAGCGAGGTCTGAATAAAAAAGAACAAGCGGACTCGCAAAGTTCACAATACCTTTGAGCCTGTTATCAGGCGCACAGGCGAGCTCTGTCTGTTCATCAAGTTTTAAATAATTAGCCTTAAGCTTTTCCCTATCCTGATTTAAAATTATCTGACCTGTTTCAGAAACAGTTCCAATACCTGCATAACTATAAGAAAGAGCAGAAATACAGGTGTTTTTCTTTGGATTTTCTCTTACATATGCAAGAAACTCATCATCCATTTTCAAGCTCTCAAATAATTTTTCCGGATTTATATATCTTAGTTTGTTGAATAAGTATTCATATGTAATAAAAGTGCCCGCTGAATATCCGTAAAGAATAACATCATTGCCTTCTGCACTCTGTTCTTTAACATAAGTATTCAGCTCCTCTAATATCGGAACCATATTATGCGATTTCTGAACCCATATTGCATCATGCATATATTGAGCAATAAGACTTCTGGCAATATAAGCACCTGTAGAGCTTATTGCTTTTGAAACGTCAAGCTGGCTTTTTACAAAAGCTAAATCTTTTTCACTCTTATCTCCCCAGAAAAATATCACAGGCTCCGCTTCAACATTCAAACCGCCCAGTGATGAATAATATTTCTTAATAGCAGAATTTTTTTCAAACTTTTTCCTGAGAACCGGATGAAGTTTCCTGACACCTTCTTCATACCAGTTCTTCATCTTCTCATCATTGTTGTTAGAACCGTTTATATAAATAAAACTTACATCATTTACCGCAAATGCTGGTGCAAAAAATAACAAACATAAAAATACTATCAAAATCTTTTTCATAATGTTAGTTTATCATTATTACGATAATAATTCAAAATGATTTTTGTTGTACTCTATTAAACCTTCTTTTTGAAGCTTTGATAACTCAAAACTCATTGCACTCCTGTCAACATTCAAATAATCCGCCAAATCCTGACGGTTAAAATGTATATCAAAACTGTTTGAATGTCTTTTCTGAGCTTCATTAGAAAGATAAGTCAAAAGCTTGTCACGGATAGTTTTTTGCGAAACATTCTCAATTTTTTGTATAAGTTCAATGTTCTCTTTAGACAAAATCTGAAACAGGTTATTAATTAAAACTTTATGTCTTGTACACGCATTCTGGCACATAGATGTACATTTTTCATAACTCAAAACTAACACAAGTGTATCTTTGATTGCGATTGCATCTACGCTTGATTCAACATCTTTTGAGCCGACAAAAGAGAGCGCAAGATTATCGTTGCGTGAAAGTCTGGAAATTATAATTCTTCTTCCCCAGTAAGAGTCTTTTTCAATATTAACTTCGCCGTCCAAAATCAGGTATATATTTGCAATCATATCACCCTGACGAATAATCATCTCATCCTTTTCGTAACGGCGTATTCTGGCATTAAAGCACTCCAGCAGACCGCGGAGTTCCTCGTCATTCATACCGTAAAAAACCGGAGAATTTTTTATTTGATTATAATACTTTTCCAAACGTTCCATATTCTTTATTGTAATACAAAAAGCTTATTTTGCTGCAGGAAAATACATTGATTATCACATATTTCTTTTGTACAATAAAGCCTGTAATTATGATTTACTTAGACGCCGGAACAACATACTCAAAAATAATATCAGATGAAAAGCTTTTTGAAGACGAAATATATGAAAAAGACGGAAAGCATTATTTCATACTGCCTTCGAATATTATAAAATCCAAAAACCTTACTCCGGAACGTTCCTGCGGGCACATGGCAAACGCAAGCGAGAACGAAATTATTGCACTGGCGCAAGGAGCCAAAAAAAATCCCGAAGTAAAAGAGGCAAAAGAAGCAACAATTCTTGATTTGGGAAGCAGAGATGCTAAGTGGATTAAATTCAGACACGGAAAATTTCACGATATGGACTGGAATACATCCTGCGCAAGCTCTACAGGCGCAACAGTTGAAATGCTATTAAAATTCTACAGTGTTAAACCCGATGAATTAAAATTTACACCGGAAAAATTTGCAGTAACCTGCGGAATTTTCGGGATGGAAAAAATTATGGACTCAATATCCTCAGGCGCAAAACCTTCAGAAGCAATCTCAAAATTCGTACACGGTATAGGTTTTAATGCGTGGAATTTCTGCAAAAAACCTGAAAAAATCTATTTATCCGGCGGTTTTTGCGAAAACAAATGTCTGGTTGATTCGCTGAAAAACTACTGCGAAGTGACTCCGCTCGGCAGGTTTGTCCTGTGCGAAGGTTTGATATGTTGATAATCCATAAGATTTACGCTATACTCTAGATGTATGAATAAGCGTGTGAAGAAACTCTCTCTTGCCATATACTGGCATATGCATCAACCGGTTTACGAACTCGAAGGCACGTATCTGATGCCGTGGGTCAGACTTCATGCAGTAAAAGATTATCTCGATATGGTTTTAATTCTGGAAAAGTTTCCAAAATTAAAACTTAATTTTAATATTGTTCCCGCACTTCTGGACGCTATTCTGGATTATACAGAAAACGGATACCACGATATTCATTCCGAACTCACCGTTTCTGATACAGAAAATTTAACAGACGAAGAAAAAGCGTTTATATTAAATAATTTTTTCAGTTCAAAATACGAAACAATGATTTACAGAAGCGAGAATTACAAAGAACTGTATCAAAAACGTTTTGCAAAAGATGTTGCTGCAACAGAAGATTTTTCTGCACAGGAATTTTCTGATTTAATGGCGCTTTTCAACCTTGTATGGATTGACCCTGTTCATTTTGAAAGATATCCAAGACTTCAAGAGCTATGGGAAAAACAAAATGGATATACACAGCAGGACAGAGTTGAAATTATTGATATACAGAAACAAATTATACGAGAAATTATACCTGCGTATAAAAAGTATATTCAGACAGGAAGAATTGAACTCACTACAAGCCCTTATTACCACTCAATCCTGCCGATTTTGATAGATGTAAAAAGTTCAACAAAAAATGTTATTACAATAGAAGGACTTCCTCAGTCATTAGGAATGCTTGATGATGCAAAATATCAGATAAAAAGCGGACTGGACAGAATTGAAGAAGTTTTTGGAGTGCGGCCGAAAGGTATGTGGCCGCCTGAACTGTGTCTGGGGCCTAAAACTCTTAACCTGCTTGCAAAAGAAGGTATTGAATGGACTATTTCGGACGAAGGAGTCCTTGCTAACTCAATAAACTTTGATTTTATCAGAGATTTTAAAGGAAATTTAAACGACCCGTACCACCTTTTAAAGGTTTACAGCTACGAAACAAAAGAAAAAGAAATTGATATCATTTTCCGCGACAGATCTATTCCTAATCTTATAAACTTTGAGTATGCAGGAATAAATTCTCAAATGGCTGCCGGTGATTTGTATGAAAAAATCAAAATGATACAAAACAAACTTCTTGTTTCGCCTGATGAAACACACCTGCTTACAATAGCGTCTGACTGCGAAAACTGCTGGGAAAATTACCAGAATGACGGAAGAGATTTTCTTGAAAATATTTATTCAATGATTGAAAACGATGAAACGCTTGAAACTGTTCTTATAAGCGATTATATTAGAGAAGACAAGCATAAAAAAAGCTTAAAGAAAATTTTTTCAGGTTCCTGGATAGACAAAACTTTCCAGTTCTGGATTGGAGAGCCGGAGAAAAATAAAGCTTGGGCTTATTTGAAAAAGACAAAGGATGATTTCGATAACTATGTTAAAGAAAACAGCTCCAATCCTAATATTAATAAGGCAAAACGCGAATTACTTATTGCAGAAGGCAGTGACTGGTTCTGGTGGTACGGAGAACCAAATAACTCAGGTCAGGACTTTGTTTTTGACTACATGTTCAGAGAACGTTTAAAAAATGTGTACATTATATTGGGCATTAATTATCCCGAATATCTGGATAAAACCCTGATAACTACTATAGAAGTACCTTTCAGACATCCTAAAAGAAATATTACTCCGAGGATGGATGGTTTAAACAGAAGTTCTGATGACTGGTATAATTCAGGTTCGCTCAGCATGCTTGACGGGCCGGTGTTTAGAGAAAATAAAAATGTTGATAAGATTAATTTCGGCTGTGACAAAGACAATATTTATTTCAGACTGCATGTAAATAAGGGGTCGGGCGAAATAAGTTTTGTTGACAGGATTAATCAGTTTTATATTTACACAAGAAATGCTTCAAGGGTTGGCGACAGAGCATATATAAGGCTTATCAGCAAAACAGACAATCCTTATCCGATTTTGCTGGAGAAGTTTGAACACGAACTTGCGCTTACGCTTGTGAAAGATACTTTGTATCCTCCAAGATTAACTGCGGTTCTGCATCCAAATATGTGGACTCTTGATAATCCTGAAGGAATAACAATTGTTTACGAAGATGTTATTGATGTTTGTATTCCTTTTGATAAATTGGGAATTGAACCGGGTGAAACTGTTGAATTTTTTATGGCAAATACTGATTCCGGAGTAAAGAATACTTATATTCCGCAGGAAATTCTGCTATCCATGACAAGAGTGCAACGCACGTAGACCAACTGTCAGGCGACAAATGTGTTCTGTCAAATGTATGTTAATTTTCCAAATCGCCTTCAGTCGCATAAATTTATGCCAAACTATAAAATAAAAGAACGCCAAACTATAAAATGAAACGTTGCCAAACTATAAAATAAATGTTATAATTAAAACATGAAAAAATACAGAGCAAGAATTTCAGACAAAATTTTATCTAAAAAATTATCAAGCAAAGGGGCTGTATTAATAGAAGGAGCAAAGTGGTGCGGAAAAACTACTACTGCATCACAAGTCGCGAAAAGTATTTTAAAAATGCAGGATCCTGCAGAAAGAGAACAGAATATAAGAATGTCTGAAATTAATCCATCAAGACTGCTTGCAGGTAAAACCCCGCGCCTTATTGACGAATGGCAGCTTGCTCCAAAATTATGGGATGCAATAAGGTATGAAGTTGACGAACGCGACGAGTTTAATCAATTTATACTGACAGGTTCAGCAGTTCCTGCCGACTTTTCAGAAATTTCCCATACCGGCACCGGAAGAATATCCAGAATGTTAATGCGTCCGATGTCACTTTATGAATCAGGGGACAGTTCGGGTAGTATCTCTTTAGAAAAACTTTTCCAAGGCAGTGCAGAAATTGATTGTGAAAATAATCTTGATATAGAACAAATTGCTTATCTAATTTGCAGAGGCGGATGGCCTAAATCTATAGGACAAAAAAGGGAAATAGCATTGCAGCAGGCAATTGATTATTACGATTCTGTTATTAATAATGACATATCGCGCGTAGATAATGTTAAAAGAAATCCTGAAAAAACCAAAAGGTTATTGCGCTCATATGCTCGTTCAATCGGCACTCAAAGTAAAATTTCTTCTCTTTCACAAGACGTTAATCCTTCCGGTGACAGTGAAATAGCATCAAATCCTACGATAATGGATTATATAGAAGCATTAAAGAAAATTTTTGTATTGGAAGATTCAAGAGCGTGGAATCCGAACTTACGTTCAAAAACAGCAATCAGGACTTCTGATACAAGATATTTTACCGACCCGTCTATCGCAGCAGCAGCAATGGAATTAGGGCCGGATGATTTGATTAATGATTTAAATACAATGGGATTTTTCTTTGAAAATTTATGTATCAGAGATTTAAGAATATATGCAGACGCATTAGACGGCACTGTATATCATTACCGTGACAAAAACGGACTTGAATGCGATGCTGTGATACATTTAAGAGGAGGAGCTTACGGACTGGCAGAAATAAAACTTGGCGGAGAAAAGCTCATTCAAGAAGGTATTGCAACTCTTAATAAATTAGAATCAAATATAGATATATCAAACATGAAAGCTCCTGCTTTTAAAATGGTACTCACAGGAGTTGGAAAATATGCTTACAATCAAGATGGCGTTTTTATTATTCCTATTGGATGTTTGGGAGTGTAAAAGTTGATTTATTTGGTTTAATATGTATTATTGTAATAGATAGCGGGGGTTTATTGTGATAAATGTTTGTCTGGCTTGTGATGATAATTATGCAAAATATGCAGGTGTTGTAATTGCATCTATACTGGACAGTGCTAATCCTGATGATTCTTTGTGTTTTTATATACTTGACGGTGGAATCAAATCAAAAAATAAAGATAAAATCCTTGCTTTAAAAGATATAAAGGATTGTGAAATTAAGTTTGTTCCTATTGATAACAGCCTTTTTACAGATTATATGGATGTGAGAACACACGAGTATATTTCAATCCCAACATTTTACAGACTCAAGCTTCCGACCTTGCTTCCGAATGTTAAACGAGTAATCTATTTTGACTGTGACTTTGTTGTAACAAGCAGTCTTGCAAAGCTATTCAACGTTAACATGGGGGATTACCCGATTGCAGGCGTCAAAGACATTAGCAAAAAACTTACTAAAATTAATCCTAATTATGTTAATGCAGGAATGCTGGTTATGGATATCACTAACCTTAAAAAAGCAGGAGCAGAAGAAATTTTCCTCAACTGGACAAAAGAACATTTTGACACAATTAAATTAGGTGATCAGGAGATTATAAACGAAGCTTTAAAAGGTAAAATAATGCTTGTTGAAGATGAATGGAACGTTCAGTCCAGCAACTTTACAAACCGCTCAAGCTACACCAGAACTCCGAAAGCTATACATTTTGTAGCAAAGAAAAAACCATGGCATTATGCATCTTTTAGCGTTCACAGACCGCTCTATTTCAAGTATTTGCAGCTGACTCCTTGGAAATTAAGCGAAAAAGATTTAAAACACTGGACACACGATAACCAGATTGCATCGCTGATTGAGTATGTAAAATACAGACCTTTATTCTTATTCAGACCGAGATTTTACGAAGCTTTATTTGAAACCTATATTAAGCCTTGTTTTGAATACAAAAAACCTGTAATAAAGTCCAACACCTTTATTGTCTGGGAACCGTGTTCAAAGAGCCATTCAGAAGTTGTTCCGGGTTATGTCAAATATCTGCTTGATTTGGGTTATGACGTTTCTGTTATAGTAAACCCTCAGCACTACAAAAGCGGTTTGTTTTCAAGGTTTGAAGATAAAAACCTTACTTTAAACAAAATGTCACGCAAAGAGGTAAAAGAATTTTTCCGGAAAAATAATCTGAAAGATGTTTCCGGTGTTCTTGTCACCACATCCGGAAAACTATGTGACAGCATTCATTACGAACAATGCTATGAGAGTTTTAATCCTGAGGCTGACAAGTCAAAACTGTTTTTTGTAGAACATGAAGTTAAACACTCTGTTGATGCCGGAACCTGGAGAGAAGATATCATTACATTGAGAAAACTTAATTATAAAGAAGCAGACTCAGTTGTAGTTAATCCGCACTATTTCGGAGAAGTAAAACTAACGCCTAAAAACAGTGATATAGTTAACTTTGTCACTGTTGGCGCAATTCAGGGCAAAAAGAAAAATAACGACCTTATTATAAATTCTGTAAAAGAATTGCATGAAAAAGGAATACATAATTTCAAGATAACTGTAATCGGAAAAGGACATTTGAAAAAGCTTCCAAAAGAATTACAGCAATATTTTGATATCAAAGGCAGGCTTCCATTTGATAAAATGTATGACGAGATAGAAAAAGCCGATTTTCTTATAACATCTTATGACGAAACAAAACCAGGCCATATAAGATATAACACAACCGGAACAAGCGGAAATTTTCAGCTTGTATACGGATTTGCAAAACCTTGTATTATTATTGAAAGTTTCGGGCCGATTAACGGGTTTGATAGTTCAAATTCTATTTTGTACAAAACAGACAGTGAATTTGCAAATGCTCTTCAAAAAGGAATTGAGATGAGTTCTGAAAAATATTCCGAACTGCAAAAGAATTTAAAAGCTTATGCTGACAAACTTTATGAAAATTCTAAAGAAAATTTACGTAAACTTATAACCACGAAGGGCGGAATAAATGAATAAAATTCCTGTTGTATTTACTTTTGATAAAAGAATAATTTTAGGTGCAGCTGTTACAATAAAAAGTCTTATTGACACAGCAAAGCCTGAAACTGAATACGATATTTATGTTTATCATCCTGATATTGATGATAAAACTGCGCAGGAATTTGCGAAAATGTGCGAAGGTACTAAACACTCTATAACTTTTGAATATATTTCAAAAGAAAAATTTAAAGACGCGCCGATTAATAAAAACGGAAGCTGGACAGAAATTGTATATTACAGGCTTCTTATACCGGAACTTCTGCCTCAATATGATAAAGTAATTTATGCTGACACGGATGTTTTATTCAAAGGCGATCTGACAGAAGCTTATAATATTGATCTTAAAGATTACGAATGCGCAGCAGTGGCTATGGAGCCGAATAACGAAAATATGCTCTGTCACAAGTATTTTCCGGAAAATAAAAATGAATTGACTTATATTTCAAGTTTTATTATTTTTAATTCAAAGAAAATGCGCGAGGAAAATTTCGTATCACGCGTATTTGATATTATAAAAACCTTTAACACAAGATTGAAGTTCTTTGATTTGGATACTCTAAATCTTGCCTGTGATAAGATTTACAGCCTTCCTTACCGCTACGGCGTATTCCAGAGTCTTTACTATACAGATGACTGGTCTACGTCTGAAGAGTATAAATTCTTAAAAAATGTTTATTCAGATGATAGTTTAAAGGAAGAGGTTAAAAACGTAATAATGCTGCATTATGCAGGAAATCCGGGTAAACCATGGAGAAGAAAGTATATTCCGGAGGATTATAAGGCATTCATTGAAAGAATTCCGAAAACTCTCAAAAAATATACGTTTAGAGATTTGAGAAAAAGATTATTCAGCAAAGTATGAACAAATTAAAAAACAGCATTTTTAAAATATTAATTGAACTTTTTATCTTTGATAAAGTCAAGCGCTCAAAAATCAAAGCACGCTGGGCTAAACGGTATTTGGAAAAATATATTGAGGTTCAGGCAGAGGGACAATTGCCTGCAGATGAAAGTCATTTACCCATTTGGCAGTACTGGCATCAGGGTAAAGAAAACGCGCCTGAATTAATTCAAAGATGCTTTGAAAGTGTTCAAAAATATGAGGGCGATAGAAAAATCAATATTCTTTCTTTTGACACAATCAAAGATTATGTAGAACTCCCTCAGAGATACTATGACCTTGTAAGCTCCGGCAAAATGCCTGTTGCACTGTTTAGTGATATCTTGAGGATGTATCTTCTCACTCAATACGGCGGCGTTTGGATAGATTCAACTATTCTTTTAACAGATAAAATACCGCAGGAAATTATCGACTCGAGTTTTTGCGTGGTCAGAAAAGACCCTGAAAAAGACAATCAGGAAAACAAAATGTCCTGTTATTTTATCCGTGCAGATAAGAACAGCCCTAATTTAAACGCTATAAAAAGGACATTAGAAAATTACTGGGCCGAAAACGATTTCATGATTAATTATTTTATGTTTGAACATATTTCAACAATGCTTTCTGACAAAACTCCTGAACTTAAAGCAGAATGGGATAAAATGCCTTATCTTGACGGAGAAATTTGCGGAAAACTTCAAACAATTATGGATAAAAATTTTAGTCAGGAAGAGTTTAATGAATTAAAATCCGAAACTTTCATGCATAAACTTACGTACAAAAAACAGCCGTCTAAAGAGTTTTTAGATAATATGTCAGTATGAATACCAATTACCTAAAAAACAAATCAGGCGTTCTTTCCTTCGTCTTCTGTAAATAAACCGTCTGTAAGTTTTGAAACCGTATTTTATATGTTCCATAAGCGTAATATATCTTGCATTTTTCTTAACATCATTTCGTATAAGATTGTAATCGTATTTTGTATATCTTTTTATTAAATACTTTGTCAAAATAGGATAAAAAACTTCTGCATTTCTGTATAATGTTATCTCTCTTTTTAGAAATGGAGATTTATCATGCCGTATTAAATTTATGTATGCAGCGGTATGCGCTGATGGAACTTCTTTACTGAGCTTGCTGTAAGAATCATACTTAAATCCGTTTTCTTCAAGCAGATGAGTCATACCCATTTCGTATTTTATAACTATTTCTTCTTTTTTATTTTCCTTTTTGATAGAAGTAATAAATTTATTAAAAATATCTGAATTAAAAACAGCAGGTTTGAAGACTACAAAATATGACTGTATATGATTAAATCTGCAATAAACATTTTCATCCTCTTTTTTTATTCCCGAGTCAGAAGAAGTAGCACCCCAGAAATCAAGAGGTTTTTTTGACATAGCAGAAAACATTTCCTCGAACGGAAACAAAGGTGCATAACAGCTGTCATTTGCCAAAATTAACTCTTCGCAGGTTGTAAGCAGATTATTTTCTTTTGCATATAAAAATCCCCTCTTGTATGAGCCAAAATCATATTCACCATGTCTGCCAATGATCGATTGTTCAACAATACCTTCTATCTTTTTTAATTCTTCCGGCAGCACATCTGAATCAGAAACAAAAATTATTTTTTCTGCACACTTTTTCAATTCTGACAAGTAATATACAACATAATCCTGTATTAAATTATTTTTATCATAATGGGCAAATACTGCTGTTCTTTTCATACACTATTCCTTCTTTAAAGCATCATTAAAATCCATTTTCAGATAATCTTTGAAGCGCTTATACAAATCATCACCGCATTTGTCTAATAAATTCTGCTTTTTATAATATTCAAAAATTATCGGAATTAAATTTATATATTTAAAAGGTTCTTTGTCTGTATAAATAATAGAACCGGCTCTTTGAAAGTAGTTATAAAACGGCTTATCTATGTAGTATCCGGTTTTAACCCAAGGAGAATACATCATCCAAAAAACATTATCCTCATAATTGTATCCTTTTGGGAAAATACATTCTTTATCTTTTATAATTGATGCTTTAAAAATCTTAGACCAGACTGTTACAGGAGTTTTTCTGATTTTTTTGTAATTCATTTTCTGAAATCCCTTCACAGGCAGTTTCTGAATCTCAGTTTTTCCATCCTCATAAACTTTTTGCGAGCCAAAACAGACAAAATCAGTCTTATACTTTTCAATTGCGCTATACGCTTCTTCAAAAGCAGTTTCCTCTATCCAATCATCGCTGTCAACAAAAGCTATATATGGTGCGGAAGCGTAATCTAAACCTTTGTTCCTAGCATCTGAAAGACCTCCGTTTTCTTTGTTAACAATTATAATCTGAGAAGAATATTCCTTTAATATATTTATAGAATTATCAGTAGAACCATCGTTAACACAAATAATTTCCACATCCTTAAGAGTCTGGTTTATTATACTATCCAAGCATCGTTCCAAATATTTTTCAACATTATAAACAGGTACAATAACAGATATTACAGGCATTTGAGCACCTTCTTTATTTTATAAATTCTATGCTGCCACATTGCTCTGGAAAACGAAACCTGATTATTACTATTTATATTTTCTTTGTACTTTTCAATATTCGCTATAAAATATTGCGGAAAAATATTAGACATCTCCAGATTAGCAAAAATATCACCGCGCTCTAAGATATCTTCATTATTCTGAATCTTTTCAAGCATAAGGTTATCAGTATTTTTATTAGCTGTATTTACCTGCTGCTCTACTATAGAATGCATCTTATACCTGACATTCTCTAAATTTCCAATATAACTAAAATGCCACCCGCCGTTTTTTATCTTTTTTCCCTTAACAAATCTCAAATAAGTAGGCAGTCCGTATTTTGAATACAAACAATATTTTTTATCTTTTTCTTTAATCTTTTTTTGAGGGTTGATTAACTCTTTGTACCTGCAAATTTTCGGACTTCTGCAAAACGGAATAGTAACATAAATAGAATTATAGCTAAATCCGAATCTTAGCTGCATTAGAGAACATATCCCTTTTTTATATTTTTTGACGGCTTCAGGATTTGGTATCTCATCACAGTCAGAAATTATGATTACATCATCAGGTTTACAATCTTTCAAACCACGCATTATTGCATCTCTCTGATAATTCTCATAGAGCCATTTGTTTCCGTCAGAACTTGTTTCAGAATTCTCTAAATCTGGAAAATCATTTACTTTTATATAAATAATTTTGTCCAAAAATTTGGCAAATCTATCCTTGTTTTGTTCAAAAATGTATTCTTTATGCCTCCCTGTATGGGTTTTATCAGCTTCTGTTATAACAAAATAATCAACGGTGTCATATAAAACATTCAGCCTTATTTCAAGAACATCTAATTCATTAAAAAATGGAAAGCAATCGTAAATCATAATACCCATTTACATAAAAAGTAATACATATAATTACCCAAAATAATAACATAAGTTTATCATTTTGTTAATACATCTGACGAATAAATAATTATTATTCGTTACATATATTGTTTATAGATAGTCATATGTATTTTATTTTAATTAAAGGTAATAGGTTTATTGATTATGTCAAATGTTGATAAATTATATGTAGGCAGAGTTATCCGTCAAAAGAGAAAAGATTTAGGCTTAAAACAGTCTGAATTAGCAGAAATGGTTGGGATTTCAGAAAAACATTTGAGTAAAATCGAAACCGGTAAAAATTATCCTGCTTTAGATAATTTTTTCAAAATGACAGAAATATTGAAGCTGTCACTAAAAGATTTTGTATCTGAAGGTATTGATATGGCAGATATTTCATCAAATAAAAATAAATTGAAAATGATTGTTAATATTGCAACAGAACAGCAAGTCAATATGTATTTAGACATGATTGAAGTTATCAATCATCACATCAAGTAATCATAGAAAGAGCACTTTTTAATAATGAATAAAACTGTAATTATAACACCTGCATTTAATAAATTTGAGATGGCTACAAAACCATTTCTTCAATCTTTATACCAATATACTGACGAAAATTCTTTTGATTTGATTATCATTGATAACGGCTCAACAGACGGAACTGTTGAATATCTGGAAAATTTTGCAAAAGAACATTCAAATATCAGACTTATACTCAACAAAGAAAATTTAGGTTATTCAAAAGCAAACAATCAAGGAATTAATCTTGCATTGGAAGGTAATTACAAATACATAGGTCTTTTAAATAATGATATTTTGTTTACTCCGGATTGGCTTAAAAATACTCTTGAAGTTTTTGAACTTGATAAACAGCTTGGTATGGTTTCACCACGTGATGCAGGCAGACCAAAAATATTTAAAAAGAAATTAACTTCTGATAATTATATTAGTCACTATGAGAATTATTTGAAATGTTTTAAAAAGCCATTTAAATATATGCTTGAGCCTCTTTTCAGCTGTGTTATTGTAAAGCGGGAAGTTATTGAAAAAATCGGCTTGATGGATGAAAATTTCACACCTGCATTCTGGGAAGACCAGGATTATTGTCTGAGAGCATTGTATGCAGGATTTAGTCTTGCAACTTCAAATATTTCTTTTGTATTCCATAACCACAGTACAACAAGTTCTGGTGTTAACTCAGAGGTATATAAACGCAATGAACAGTATTTCTACCAAAAGCATCCGCTTGGTAAATGGATCTGGGAACATAAGCGTTCTAATGTTATAAAAGATTTAAAAAGATATTTTGTAGAAAGTATGGAGTAATCTCTTGTTCAAAAAACAATATACTGCACGTTGGATTGAATATAATATTTTAGGGATAAAGTTTAAAATTAAATCAAAACCTGAGCATATAGACACGGTTAATCTTGTTCTCGAAAGTAATTACGGCATAGGAAACCGTATTTTTGCAATCATCAATGCTCTTGAATATTATTCTCCAAAAAGAATTAATTTTTTCTGGGATAATCAAGGCTGGGTAAATGAATCTTTTTATTCTTTATTCAAACAAAATTTTCCGTGTGAGATAGTTGAATACAATTCTATAGAAGAATGCAAAGGCTGGACAAATTCAAAAAACGAAAGAACTATCCATTTTCCTCAGGCAAGTCTTATAACAGAAGATTTGGTTGAAAGAACTTTAGCAAAAAATAATATATCCTCAGATGTTGTTAATAAATTTAAGAAATATTTTCAAATGCTCGAGCCTTCAGACAAGGTTAAAGAACGCATAAATAGTTTATCATTACCTGAAAATTACACAGCGCTGCAAGTGAGAAATGCGCCTGATTGGGATGATTACGGACGAAATGAAAATTTACAATTATTTCTTGATGAAATTAAAACTTTTCCAAAAGATACAATATTTTATTTATCTGCAATGAATAAAGACATATCGGATTTTATAAAAAATAATTCTGATTATAAAATATGTGAACTCATTGAGAAAAACTATAAATCAATGTATGATGCAATTGCGGATTTGTACATAATGTCAAAAGCAGTCAGTGGAATTTATTCTTACGGTTCAACATTTGGCGAGCTGGCGTGGTGGCTGGCAGATAAAGAACAAAAATTTACAATTGTTGGCTCTAGTAAAAACTGGAGATAGATTTGTAAATATAAAATATTTTAAAATAATACTTTACAATTTTACCTAATAGATCTATAATTGTTAAAATATGAATTATATCAAATATAAAATATTCAATATAAAAAAATATGTTAAAAAATATCTTAAACAAAAAGAAATAGATAATTTAAAACTTATAATAACTCTTCTTGTTAAAGATGAAGAAGATATATTAGAAACTAATATTCGTTTTCACAAAGCAATGGGAGCTGATGGTTTTATTGTAACAAGCCATAATTCTACTGACCGAACAAATGAAATACTTGAAAAATTAAAACAGGAAGGTATTATTCTAGAAATAATTTATGAAACTGATCCTGCATATAATCAGGTTATGTTTGTTGATAGAATGATAAAAATTGCAAAACGTAAATATAAAGCAGATTGGATAATAAATGCTGACGCCGATGAATTTTACTATTCAAAAGATTTAAATCTAAAGAAAAGTATAATAAAGTATAAAAAAACTAATGTTAATGTTCTTAAAGTAGATTCCACATTCTACTATCCTGATAATAGAGAAGATTTTTTAAGATCACCTTATTTCGTAACACGACCTTTTCTCAAATACGTAGCAGAAAAACTAGATATAACTAATAAACCAGAATTTAAAGGTTTTATTGGCTCAAATGGATGCACTAAAGTAATACACAAAACTAAGGGATATAAAAGAATTGTTATAGGAAATCATGATATTAAAATGAGATATAAGGTTTGTGTAGAACCCGCAGATATTGTTTTATATCATTATACTATCAGAAATTACAATGAATCTATAAAAAAAGTTAAAAGATATAAAGAATCTTTAAAACTTATAGGTAAAGGTTTTGGTGTCCATATGAGAAAAATTATTCAAGAATATGAATCAGGTGAATTGAAAAAAAATTATGACAAATTATACAATGAAAATATGAAAAAATTTTTAATAGAGCAAGGTGTTGTAACTATTGACAGGTCTATACCTAATTTTTTGGAGCAAATTCATTTATAAAAAATAAATTCGATTTGTTTATTAGTCTTGATGAAGACTGTGTTTGTACTAGTTATTTAAGAAAAAATAATCTCCAATTTTTTCTCTATTATTCGATTGGCTTACACATGCTTCGTTTGAAAAAATCCTGACATTCATTTTGATTAATACGAAAATAAATCTACTGATTTTTATCATTACCACGATTTTGCTCCAAGAGTTCCGCTTGATGAAAGCTATCCGGATGTTAAGGCAAAATATGACAGAAGAATTAAAAGGTTATATAAACATATAAATAAATATATTTTAACAGATATAAGGTTTTAACAAACGAAGTTCTCAAAATGCATTAAACAGATTAAATAATAAATTTCCAAATAAAAATTTAAACATTTTAGTTTTAAAAAATAATTTTAACCATACTTCCAATAAAATAGAAAACAATGTACCAATAATAATATTACAAAATACATTTATAATATTGTAAGTGAAGATAAGAGTACACCAATAAAAATCTGTATGGGAAATGGTGAAATTTCAACATCAATTTTTAAGCAATATCATCTTAAAAATCTCCGGATACATAAAATATATAAATTAATTTATCACAATACAGTGAATTTAATACCTTTAAAAAAGTAAGAAAATTAGTAAGAAATAATTTAATAAATTAAATACTTATCCAAAATATTTTTAATTGACTTTTTAAAGCTTTGCATAGAAAAATATTTATCATAGATTTCTCTGGAATTGGCAGCTATAGCAGTATATTTTTCTTTATTTTCTGCTATATCCGATAAAATTTTTGATAAATTTTGAGGTTTTTGATTATCAAAGATAATAGCATTTTTATTGTTTTCGCACAACAGAGCCTGTCCTATTGCTTTTGATATAACAGAAATTTTACTGAACATAAATCCGTGAGTAACAACTATAGGTAAAGGATCCTGAACAGAAGTACAAACAATACAATCACTCATATTATAATACTCAAATAACTCTTTTTGAGGTATATTTGGAATATATTCTACTTCTTTTATACCGGATGTCATTATATTTAATTCAGTTTCATAAACAAAGTCTTCTTTTTGAAGAGGCGAACCTATTATATAAAACTTACATTTTTCTCTAAGTTTTTCCGGCATCATTTTTATAGCCTGTGCAAAAAGTTTTTGATTTTTCCTCTTATTTAAAGTTCCTATACATAAAAATATCACTTTTTCTTTGCTACAGGGATATACAGGCATTATTATGTCATCAAGTCCATACATTAGCAATTGGGTTTTTGCATTCTTGTCAATATTTTTTATAGATTTTTCAACAAGAGGACTTACACATAAAATTAAATCAGAAACTCTGATGCCTAACTTTGGCAGCATAGCATCTTTTTTATGAATTTCATGAGTATACCAGATTATAGGAGTTTTAATAAAATTTCTACATACATACAGACATAACATTATTTCATTTGAAAGTGAAGATACCAGTATTAAGTTAAATTTATTGCAAAATTCAACAAAATTTTCTTTTTTAGATGGTAAATCAGATATATAAAATACATTACCATATTTATCAAATTCTTCTTTCAAATCTCCATTAGACGGACCTACTATATAAATATTTGCATCATATATTTCTTTTAGTTTTTTACATAAATCTAACGTAACTTTTGGTGCACCTGTATTTGAAAAATCATGAGTTATAACCATTATATTAGGTTTATTATTTTCTTGTACATTTATGGTATTGTTATTATTGCAATTATCTAAAAAATACAAATTATCTCTATTAAAAATAACCTTCCTCATGTGATTTCTAAACAATTTAAGCTGAAAAACATCATCTGGCATTTTTGGCAAAAATTCCAAGAGATAAAGAATCTTTTTTAAAAAAATCTTCATAATATTAACCCTACTGTAATAAATCAATTATACTATAAACATAAGTTATATGTTCAAAACTATGTAGAAAAAATGTTCATAACTTTGAGTTTTCTACATCTTTTTTATTTAATTTTATTTTTATGTTCAAAGATGTTCAAAACTTTCGACTTTTCTACAATCTTTCTACATTTTTTTGAACATGAAAAACTCAGTATTCATAATACTTTCAGATAGTTTTGAACAAATAATTTGAGCTTATTATGATGATTATTATTTTATATATATAATTAAATAATAATAATTAATATAATAAATAAAATGTCAAAAACTTTTAGAAAACTCTATATGAACAAGTACTTAAAACTCCAACAGGATTGTTAGTTAAAAAAGCACTTTTCTGATATGCACTATTTGCGTTCTGAATAACTATAGCTTCTCTTGTATCATAACCTTTTTTTAAAGAACTTTTAACAATATCAGTAGAAGAAAGTTCAGAGGAAGAAAAAGGTGTAACATCCAGAGGCATTTTTTCAGAAGCCAAATCATCAGATAATTTAGCTAAATCATTTTCATAAGCACTTTGTGTTGAAACATTTCCATAAACATTTCTAGCCTGAGGTTTTCCTTCAAAATACGTACGAGAAAATACCTCTGATGAAGTTTCGTTGTCATTATCTACTTTATCATAAGGTGTATGTGAATTTATTGTAATTGTTTTTGGCGTAAACGGCGACGTCAGCTGACCATAAACAGTAGTCGGCGAATACGGCGATAGACCTTCAATACTCATTGGTATCCCTGTGAATTGCTGTCATTAATATACTTATATACACCTATTATATAACATGTGCCATACTACCAAAAGTGTATTTTTTGACAAAATTTACAATTCTTCACAAAAATATGAGGCTGAAAATTCATTTCCTGTTAACTGCTTAATAAGCTCATATTCTTCTATAGAAGCACCATACCTGAAAATATTTTTATCCATAAACTCTGCTGATTTATTGTTTTCAGTTATGTTTCCAAGAACTGATTTCAAATAATTATATATCTGAACTTTCATTAAATTTGCTCTGAAATAATTCTGGTAATATGCCGGATGTGAAAGATAATGCGGTATTGAAGCCCATTCATTATCCTGCTCATTCTCTCTATTCAAATATTTTTTATTCAAATTCTGCCATAATTCAGCAGGATTTTGTTCAGGATTAGTGTAAATTTCACGCTCAAAATCTATAATTAAAAGACTCTTTGCAACAAAAGAAGCTTCATCATCTTTGTGTGTCATCTTAAATCTTTCTAAGAGCTCATCAGGAACGATTTTATCAAGTACATTTTCAATTTTGATAATATCACCCATCATCATGGCAATCGCCTCTGTAACGGCCGGAGAAGATGCTCTCCTGTCTAAAAACGGAAGCTCTGTAGAAATTCCTAAATCATACACACAATGACCTAACTCGTGATTTAAAGTATCAAGACTCGTCACATTGTTAATAAGATTTGCAAGTATTCTGGAATCTTTTCCGGCTTCTACTCCAAAACAAAATCCGTGAGTATTTTTTCCTTTTCTGGCAAACAAATCAAGAGTAATCTTGCCTTCTTTTTCAAGTTTTTCGATGTCGTAACCCATGTTTTTGTACATCGTTTTGGAAATCGATACTATATCTTGATTTATTAAAACTTCATTTACCCCCTTTTCATCCGGCGGAGTAGCTTGGCTTGAAGCCTCCAGAATTTCATTTACCCCCTTTTCAGGATTGTTGTTAAGAAGCAAACCATAGTGATAATTTTCAAGTTTTTCAACTCCGAAAAACTCTTTTAATTCCTTTTGTTTTTTTTCTAAAATCTCTTTAATTTTTCCGCTCGCATTTGTGTAAACCTCGTCAATCAATTTGTTCAAAAATTCCAAATCAACATCGTAATCTTCTTTGAGCTTGTATTCAAAATAAGTTCCATAACCCTTATTTTTTGCATATTCGTTTCTCATTTTTACAAACTCAATCATATCTTCTGCAATTAAATCCGCACCTTTAATTTTAGCGTCGTACGCTTTTTTCCTTAAATCAGGGTTAGTTTCTGTCTGCATAATTTTAAAAATCTCAGGTTTAGAAACTTCTTTACCGTCGATTTTCGGGATGTAAGAATTGTATTTCTGCGCAATTTCATTTTCTTTTTTTCTAAGCGCTTTTAATTCTTCTCCGGTATTAAGTTCTTCATCAAATTCTTTAAGCAGCTCTTTAAGCTGTTTTTGTTCATGTTTTGATAATTCGTCTTTATTTATTGCCAGAAATTTATTGTACCAATCTCTGTTCTGAAAAACCTTAGAATATTCATCCTGCGCTTCTTCGTATCTTTTCAAGTTTTCAGCCGTAGAATTTGTGTAAAAATCCCAGCATGATTTTTCAAGGTTAATTGAAACCCGCTCTAATTCTTTGCAAAATTTATCCCTAATATTAATAAACATAATAATCTCCCTTTTTATATATTATAGACCCAAATAGTTTATTGTAGTAAAATATTATTGTAAATTTAAATGGAAGGTTATTAAATATGGTAAACAAACTTATTAAAGAAGACACAAAAATGTTCTTAACCGGAAATGAAGTTCTCGCGTACGCTGCTAATTCTGCAGAAGCTGAATTTATGTACGGCTATCCAATTACACCTCAGAATGAAATCATGCATACATGGTGTAAATTGCTTCCAAAAACAGGAGCGGGATTTTTGCAGACAGAAGATGAAATTTCAGCAGGTTTTTCAACAATCGGCGGAATTTTAGCCGGAAAACGGGCATTCACTGCAACAGCAGGCCCTGGTAATGTAATCATGCAGGATGCACAGTCAATGGCAGAAATGATGAGAATACCATTTGTTTGCGCTGTAATGCAAAGAGGCGGACCTTCCACTGCTACAGTTATTTACGCGCAGCAAGAAACAAGATTAACCTGCTTCGGCGGAAACGGTGAAGGGTTTAGAATTGTTTATTCTACTGCCGGACATCAGGATTTGTACGATTATATGATTAAAGCATTTAACACAGCCTGGAAATACAGATTCCCGACCTACGTTCTTGCTGACGGATATCAAGGTAAAATGAGAGAACCAGTAATGTTATATGATCCTGCTTCACGCGGTATTAACATGGTTCCTACAACAAAAGCTCTGCTTGGCGAAGGCGAAATTGGAGTTGACAGAAAATCAGTTCACCTCAGAAACACATACAATATGGAAGAAGAACTTATGGAAGTTCTTGAAGGATACAAAGCTGATTACGAAAAAATGTCAGAAGAAGTTCAGGAATGGGAAGAATACAAAGCAGAAGATGCTGAAATTCTTGTTATTGCTCACGGTATAGTTGCACGTTCTGCAAGAACCGCAATTGATGAACTTAGAGAAAAAGGAATTAAAGCAGGTTTGTTCAGACCGATAACAATAAGACCTCTTGCTGTAAAACCTTTGAGAGCTGCAGTTAAGCGTGCAAAACAAATTTTGTTTACAGAATCTGCAAACGGCCAGCTTGCTCAAATGGTTCTTGAACAGCTTTACGGCTTAACAACGCCATATTCTACACTATATAAAATGGGCGTAGGTGTTACAGGCGATGATATTGTTAACAAAGTAGAAGAAATTGCAGTTAAGGAGGTAATATAAAATGTCAGAAATATTAACACTTCCTCCAAAATTACCAAAATCTCAGAATGCTGAGGTTGGAGCAAGTAAATTTTGTCCCGGATGCGGACACGGTATAACACTAAAAGCGTTAGCAAAAGCTATAGATGAACTCGGCATTCAGCAGAAAACTGTTTTCGGCTGTGATATAGGATGTTCTCTTTTAGCGTGGAATTACATGGATTTAGATACGGTTCAAACCCACCATGGCAGAACAACACCTGTAATCTACGGCTTCACAAGAGCAAATCCGGATGCAATCGGTATTGCATATATGGGCGACGGCGGCGGATTGGCAATTGGTTCCCAGCACCTTGTTAACGCATCTGTCAGAGGCGAAAAAATGATGATTATTGTAGTTAATAATACAAACTACGGTATGACAGGCGGACAAATGTCACCTACAACAATGCCGGGACAAAAAACAGAAACAACTCCTTACGGCAGAGATTGCGATGTTACCGGAAAACCTGCAAAAGGTGCTGAAATGGTTGCAGCTATTGCTGACCCGAATAAATCTTTTGTTGCACGTTCTTCTGTTTCAAATATGATGAAACTTAAACAAACCTTTGTTAAAGGTTTAAAGAATGTACAAAACGGCGGTTTTTCTTTTGTAGAAGTTCTTTCAATCTGTCCTCTAAACTGGAGAACAAACAATGTTGATACGTTTGGAAGATTACAGCAGATGGAAGAATTTTTCGAGGTTAAAGAATTTTTGAATCCTGAGGGGGTGTAAAATGTCAAGAACAAAAATAGTTTTAGCCGGAGAAGGCGGACAAGGTGTTCAATCTATTGCAAAAATCCTTGTAGAAGCTGGTTACGAAGCAGGAAAGCAAATACTTTACATCCCGAATTTCGGTGTTGAACAAAGAGGCGGTGTTTCTATTGCGTTCTGCCAGATAGCTGATGAAAGAATCGGTGAGCCGAGATTTTCAAAGGGTGATATTATAATTATGCTTTCAGACAGAGCAATTGACAGATGTACTGCTTATGTAAGTGAAAACTCAACTGTTGTTTATGATACATCTGTATGTACAAAAAAGCCTGAATGCAAATGCAAAGAGATAATCGGGGTTGATGCAAACAGGATTGCAAATGAAAAACTTAGCGCAAGAGTGTTTAACATAATAATATTAGGTGTTCTGCTTGCTGCAACTAATGTTTTGAAACTGGACGATATTAAGAACGCTATGGAAATGGCTTTGGGTAAAAAATTTGATGCCAAACCGGAACTCAGAGAATTAAATTACAAAGCGTTAGAAATGGGCATGTTTCTTATCAAAGAAAGAGCAGGTGTTTAATGGATAAAGAATACAAAGGTTACAAAATAGAAGGCGTCGGCAAAGGAAAAGCGGATTATTATGTATATACAGACCTTTGCAAAGGCTGCGGTTTATGTATAGCAAAATGCCCTATGAATAAAGCAGGCAAAAAATGTCTGCAATGGTCAAAGGAAGTTGGTTTGTATCAGACACCTGCAGTTGCGCCGGACCCTGAAATCTGCATTGCTTGCGGACAGTGCGAAATGACCTGTCCTGACAGCGCAATAAGAATAGAAAGAAAGGGATAAATGATGTTAAAAGCGGGACATTTGCCCCGCTTTTTTATCTTTAATACCGGTGGAGGAGCTTGACTTGAAGCCCCCAATATTTCATTTACCCCCTAACCTATAACCGGTGCAATAAATGTTCTTGCTGCTAAATCTTTATCAAGCATTAATAATGCTTTTTTATCATCTCCGATTAATCTCAAAGTAGCTAAAACACCGCCTACATTTGCTTCTTCTTCAACCTGTTCTTTGATATACCAGTCAAGAAGGTGCATTGCAGCTCTGTCTTTAAGTTCTTCCGCAACATCAGCAAGAGCATTAATTCTTGAGGTTACATATTCTTCGTGTCTTAAAACATGTTCAAAAACTTCAAGAGGAGTAGTTCCTTCAATAACAGGTTTTTCTATTGCTCTCAATTCAACCTTGCCGCCTCTGTCGTTTAAGTAATTAATCATTCCGACAGCGTGGGCTCTTTCTTCCTGAACCTGAACATCAAACCAGTTTACAAAACCCTGTAAATTTAATTCCTGAAAATAGATTTTCATTGCGTGATAAAGATACTCAGAGAAGAGTTCTTTATTAATCTGGTCGTTAAATGCTTCTTCAAGTTTTTTGTCTATCATTTTTTATACCCTCCATATTTTTATTATATTATTATAATATTGTATGCCAAAAATTTTATCATTTCTTATCATAATTATATTTATCTGGGCGTTTTTTATTGAACCCCATCTGCTTGTTGTAAAGCATTATCAAGTTGACTCTTTGAAAGGAATAAGGATTGTTTTTGCAAGCGACTTTCACATTTCAAAATTCGACCGGGGAAGACTGAAACGTGTTGTAAAGCTTATAAATGAGCAAAATCCTGATATTGTTATTTTTGGCGGTGATTTTATAAAAGGTCATGACGGCAAAAATACTCTTGCTATAGAAGAACAGACTAAAATATTTAAAGCTATTAATTCACCTGTTGTAACCGTGCTTGGAAATCATGACGGCAGGTATGACAGGGAAAAAGTTGCACGTGTTCTTAATGAAAGCGGAATTAAAGTTTTAGAAAATAGTAATACAAAACTAAAAGGTATTTATATTTCAGGTCTGGAAGATTTACAGACCGGCTCTCCTGATATTAAAAAAGCGCTTGACGGAACCGCATCTCCCGGAATTTTAGTTACTCACAGCCCTGATGTTTATTATGATGTAAAAGAAAAAGTTGATTTAATTCTGGCAGGTCATACCCATGGCGGTCAGGTAAGTTTTCCTATAATCGGCGCACCGGTTGTGCCCTCTGAATACGGTGCAAAATTTGCAAGACGGGTTATAAAAGAAACCGATAATTTGATGATAATTACAAAAGGTATAGGAACAAGCATTCTGCCAATCCGGTTTGGCTCTATACCGGAAATTGTCGTGATTAATTAGGAATGCGGATGGGCTGATTCGTAAACATCTTTCATGTGTTTCATAGAAATATGTGTGTAAATCTGCGTATTGGAAATTCCTGCATGTCCGAGTAACTCCTGCACAACCCTCAAGTCAGCACCGTTTTCAATAAGCTTTGTTGCAAAACTGTGACGGAAAACGTGAGGTGTAACTTTTTTAGGAAGTTCTATTTTTTCCACAATTTCATTGATAACTTTTCTTATTGTCTTATTTTGAAGTCTGTAACCTGTGTTATTTATAAACAGCGGAGAATCATCATTGATATCTCCAATATCATATCCCGGTGCAAGAAGCTGTCTGGCTGATTTTATGTACTGAACAAGATATCCTTTTGCCCTGTCAGACATAAGCACAATACGTTCTTTTGCACCTTTTCCGAAAACTCTTATTTCGTTTTCTTCAATATTCAAATCCCCGAAATTAAGATTGCTGAGCTCTGAAACTCTCATTCCGGTTGCCCATAAAAGTTCTAGTATAACCCTGTTTCTAAATCCTGCCGGCGTGTCAATTTTAACGTTATTTAGTATCTGCTCTACTTCCTCAGGTGTTAGAAATTTCGGAAGTGACTTTGGTCTTTTCGGGGCGGATAAAGAGATTGCAGGGTCGGAGTCAATGTATCTTTCACGAAACAAAAATTTGTAAAATGTACGTATTGCAGCAACTTTTCTCGCAATAGTTGTCTTCTTATAATCAAATCTCTGAATAAAATGCAAATATTCACGCAGCTTATTAAAATCAACGTTAACACAGCTCATACCGTTTAACCAGAGAATAAAGCTTACAATGTCAGAATTGTATGCGCTCAGAGTGTGGTCTGAAAAGTTTTTTTCTACACTCAAATACGTTTTGAAAGATTCAATATATTCTTTTTCCCTGCTGTCCATGTTTGCATTTACCCTGCAACTATTATACAATATTTGTACTAAAGTTTGAAGCGGTACATATGAATATTTTTAAGACTTTCGAAACATTTTTAAAAGAACCCCTGAGCATATTGAGGGATAATTTTGTACAAATTGTTAGTATTCAGACAGAAAATATTTTTGAGCATAAACCGTCAATTGATGTTAGTTTTTTGAAGAATAAAGCGCAGATTACGGTGGTAAATAATGAAAAAGTTTATAAATTACTCTCCATTGTTAAACATCGGACAGAACAAAAAGAAAAGGTGAAAAATGGTCAATAGGCTAAATGCTAATTTTATCATAAGTGCTGAAAAACTTTCACAGTGTCCGGATTTTTCTATTCCGGAATTTCCGCTTCTGGGGCGATCAAATGTGGGTAAATCATCTTTTATTAACGCGCTTGCAAACAACAAAAAACTTGCAAAAACTTCTAATACACCCGGAAAAACAAGATTAATTAATTTCTTTAATTTTGCTGATACTTTTACAATAGCAGACCTTCCGGGATATGGTTATGCAAAGGTTTCCAAAGAGGCTCAGGCAAGATGGCAGAAATATCTTGAAGAATACCTTCTTAACAGAAAACAGATAAAATCATTAATACAATTTATCGATGCAAGGCATGATGTTCAAAAGAACGATTACCAGATGCGCGAGTGGGTTGAAAATTATAACCTCCCGATATTTACAGTTGCAACCAAGATTGACTATGTTCCAAAAGGCAAACAGCAGGCAGTTATTGCCAAAATTAAGAAAAGTCTTTCGGGAGATGTAATACCTTTCAGCTCTGCTGATAGAAGATATTGTGAAAATATGATTGAATATTTAAACAATTTGTGCCAATAATAAATATAGTTTTGAAAGTTTAGAGGGAATGGTGTTTTGTTTAAACCTGCTGACAAATCTGAGTTAAATCAAGTTTCACGAACAGGGTTAAGAGGTATAGTTCTTTTAGGACTGCTTATTGAAGCGCCGAGATCTCTCAAGGAAATAAGAGAAATTTTTACAGACCTGAATATTTTTGAACCTGAACATTCTGATGATATTCTGAGAATTGATATTAATACTTTAAAAGCTTCCGGATGTGAGATTACAAAAGCAAATGCAAAAACAGGTTTTAAATATAGACTGCTTAAGCATCCTTTTTCACTAAATATTTTAAAGGATGAAATTCATGTTATTAAAAAAGCTTACAAGAAAATTAAAGACAGTTCTAATATTGAATTGATACTAAAATATGATGAACTTTTCAAAAAATTAGCCGAATATATTGATGACAGTGAGGCAAAAGAAACTCTGCGCGGACTTTCTGTGCTCAAAACATTTGATACAGAATTTATTCAGGATTTGATTGAAGATTGCAGGCAGAATAGAACTTTGAGATTGTCTTACCGGACACCGCAGGCGAAAGATGACTCGCAGAAAGAAGTTTGTGCACATAGAATTGTTTTCCAGAATGATAAGATTTATCTCTACGGCTTTGATTTGATAAGAAAGAAATCTGTAGTACTCAATATAAAAAGAATAGGTGCAATATTAGCAAGATTTTCCGGAAGCAGCAAGGTTGAAATTGAATATACTACTGTGAAATTCTTCCTGAAAAATTTTGGAGTTACAGGCATAGAAGAAAATGAAGTAATATTAGAAAATCGTGATGACGGATATATTATAGAGGGCAGATATTATAATGATTTTCTTGCAGCGCAGAGAATTTTGTCTTTCGGCGCAAACTGTACTGTGCTTGAGCCGCAAGAGTTTAGAGAAAAAATTATTCAAAAGCTGATAAATATGAGGAATGTTTATAATGAATAAGATTTCTATTAAAAAAAATCTATCCTCAATGCAGGTTTTAAAAACTTTGCAAGTTCTGCTTCAAGGTAATTTTACCATGCAGGAACTTATTGAAAGGCTAAATAAGAGTGAAGAAGAGCCTGTATTTAATAACAGTGTAATAAGCAAATATATAAATACTTGCAGATATTGCGGAATTAATATATTGAAAATTCATAACAGATATTTTGTTGCGAGCATGCCTTTTGGTCTTGAGCTTACAAGCGGTGACATAGGTCTGCTTGAAAGACTTCAAAATATTATAAGAGAAAACATGTCGAGCAAGTACAATAAGATTTTTGATAATTTTATTGATAAGCTGAATAGATTTTCAAACAAAGGTATTGCAAGAGTTGATAAGGAAACATATCATATTTCTGCAGAACTCTTTGAACATGCAATTAAAGATAAAAGAAAAGTTCGTTTGATGTTTAAAAATAAATCTATTCTTGATTGCATTCCGCTCAATATAGCTGAGAATAAAGGAAAAACATTTTTTCATGTAATGTGTAAAAATAAAGACAAAATGGTTGATACAGAAAGGATTTCCGGAATAGAAGTTCTTAGTGAAAAATTTGTTAAGAGCTTTAGTGAACAGGTGGTTGTGTTTAAATTAAGCGGTGCTCTTGCGCCGGGTTATCATTTACGCGAGAATGAAAGTGTAATAAAAGCTTATGATGGTGAGAGTGTTACAATCTCAAACCACAACGAAAGTAAAGAGATTTTGTTATCAAGATTATTGAGATATGGTGCTCAATGCGAAATCATGAACCCGAAATCTTATCGAGAAGAAATGATACAAATTCTTGAATCAGCATTGAGTAATTACAGTGAGTAAATTATGATTCTTCTAACTATTGATATAGGTAATACAAATATTACTCTCGGAGTTTTTGAGGACGAGAGTATTCTTGAAACTTTCAGACTGCCTTCGGATAAAGAGCTTCCGCAGGAAGAATATGAAATATTACTGCATACTCTGTTTAAAAAATACAAAATCACTGCATGTATAATAGCCTCTGTTGTAGATGAATTAACAAGAACTCTGAAACATGCAGCAGATAATGTTTTTCATCTAAATTCAATAGTTCTTACGAATAAATTGAATTTAGGAATTAATTTAAAACTAAAAAATCCGAGAGAAGCCGGAGCTGACAGGATAGCAAATGCCTGCGGCGCATATATGCTGTATTCTAAGCCTGCAATAATTGTAGATATAGGAACTGCAACAACATTTGATATATTGGATAAAAATGGCGACTTTTTGGGCGGTGTGATTATGCCGGGTCCGAATTTACAGTTTCGGGCTCTGAATAAGAGTACATCAAAACTTCCTAAGATAGATGCAAATACTGTAGATAAGGCTATTGGGAATAACACAGCCGATGCGATTTTGTCCGGAGTAATCAGAGGTTCTGCCTGCGCCATAGAAGGTTTGATAGAGCAGTGTGAAGCTGAACTGGGTGACAGGGCAGTTATTATTGCAACGGGAGGATATTCCTCTTTGATTTCTAAATACATGAACAGGCAGTTTGATTTTGTTAATCCTTATTTAACTCTGGAAGGCCTGAGATTTTTATATGAATTAAACAAAGATAAATAAAAGGCGGTAATTTTATTACCGCCTTTTCATATGGATTAGTATCTAGCTAAATATCTGTCAATTTCCCACTGGGAAACATAGGTTCTGAATGAATCCCATTCGATATCTTTTGCGGTCATAAATTCTTCTACTATATGGTCTCCGAGAGCTGTTTTTGCTATCAACGATTTATCCATATAATACAAAGCTTCTTTTAAGCTTCCCGGAAGAGATTCAATTCTCATTTTCTTTCTTTCTTTGTCAGAAAGTTTGTATATGTTAGCTTCTACCGGTTTAGGCGGTTCAATTTTATTTCTAACGCCGTCTAAGCAGGCAGCAAGAATTGTTGCGAATGCTAAGTACGGGTTGCAGCTAGGGTCTGGTGAACGGAGTTCAACACGCGTTGACATACCGCGTTTTGCCGGAACTCTTAAAAGAGCGCTTCTGTTAGCGAGCGACCATGCCATGTAAACTGGTGCTTCGTAACCCGGAACGAGTCGTTTGTAGCTGTTAACTGTCGGGTTAAGTATTGCAGTGATACTTTTAATGTGTTTCAAAAGACCGCCAATTGCGTATTTAGCAGTATCTGAAAGCTGGTATTCGGCATTTTCATCATAAAAAGCATTTTTTCCGTCTTTGAATAACGAAATGTTGCAGTGCATTCCTGATCCGTTAATACCATAAACAGGTTTTGGCATAAATGTTGCGTGCAAACCATATTGTGCAGCAACAGCTTTAACAGCAACTCTGAAAGTAGCAACATTATCAGCAGTTGTTAAAATATCAGAGTATTTGAAATCAACTTCGTGCTGCCCGTCAGCAACTTCATGGTGAGAAGCTTCTATATCAAAATCCATTTCTTGAAGAGTGCTTACGATATCAGCACGTACAGCTTCTCCTAAATCATCCGGTCCTACATCGTAATAACCTGCTCTATCGTGTGTTTTGGTTGTAATATGTCCATCGTCATCTTTTTCAAATAAGAAAAATTCAGCTTCAGGCCCTACATTCATTGAGAAACCAAGCTTTTGAGCTTCTGCCATAAGTCTTTTCAGGTTGCATCTAGGACATCCTTCAAAAGGTGTTCCGTCAGAATTGTATATATCACAAATCAATCTGGCAGAATTTTTCCCTTCATGTTCCTGCCACGGTAGAATCTGGAAAGTGTTTTTATCAGGATAGAAAAACATGTCAGATGTTTCAATGTTTCTAAAGCCCTTAATAGATGAACCGTCAAGCATAATTTCATTATTAAGCACTCTGTCAATGTGCTCCGAAGGAACAGCCATATTTTTAACCTGTCCGTTTATGTCAACGAACTGTAATTTGATGAATTGAACATTGTACTCAGTTATGAGTCTTTTAATGTCGGCATCTGTGTAGCTTGCGCCGTTTAATGGCTGGTGATGAAATTCCATACGCTTCCTCCGTTCTTAATAATTGTATGTTTAACACTCAAGTAATGTTATCATTTTTTTTTATTATAGGTCAATAGCTTTAATATTAAGAATTTATAAAGCAAAAAATATTTTTACGCTTTTTATAACAGTATGAATTTAAGCCATATTCCTGCAAATATAAAAAAATCATCTTTCCCGCTTACCCGCATAAATCCCCAGCATGTTGAGGGTATTCAAAAGGGTATTCCGCTTTTTGACGGAGTTGGGATTAAGGATATTGCTTTTATTACTAAAAGGTTTGAAACTCTTAATCTTTTCAGAGGGTGTAATTTAGGGTGCTCACACTGCCTTAAGGATGCAAAGCCGCTGAAAAACGGCACAATTTTATTTGAGGATTTAGTAAGGTTTCTTGACGGGTTTAAGGCGCTGAATGAGCGATTGGGGTTCAATGTTTTTCAGGGAAACAAGTATGTTAATATAATTGATGACTCTAATCCTTCTGATATTCCGATTAGGGGTAAAAGCAGGAACCACAGTGTTAATGAAGCTTTAAAGATGATTTATGAAAAAATCAATCTTCCTTCAATTTTTGTTACTTCCGGCTGGAATAGTGCATCTAAATATTCTCAGCAGAGTTCGGAAGAGCTTGCAGGCATGATTGAAAAAAATCCAGATTTTGTTAAATCAGTTGAGGTTTCTATTAATCCTTTTTCCGGGATTATGGAAAAATCGCGGGAGGCTTTGAGAGAGAATAATCAGAGCAGGGCAGAGTTTTTCAGAAATGTTTATACAGACAGGATGGCGAATGCTTTAAAGGTGTTTTTAAAACTTTTTGGAACTGGAAAGGCGAGCATAATATACAGGCATGCACCGGATTACAAAGGCAATGAGCTTGTAGGAGAGAGCGAAACAAGACGTTTGTATGAGGAAATTTATTCCAAACTCGAAAAAATGACAGGTTCTGCGCTTGAAAATATTCCTTACTTAAGACCGGAAAACCTTACCAGTTTTGATAAATCGCATTTGATTGAGTCAAGCGGACGCGGAAGAAGATTTTTTCCTCAGGATAGGAATTTAAAAGAGCAGCAAGAGTTAATTGATGAGGCTTTGGAATTGGAGATGATGAGCCCTGATGAGCGAAGTAAAGAACTGCTTGACTGCGCTGTTAAATGCGTAGATATTGACGGAAAAGTTTACGCAACCATGCCGGCTTCTAAGGTTGAATATATTTCCGCACCTATTGAGCTGACTGTTCCAACTAATATAAGACTGAATTATGAGAACAAATCGGCTGTTCCTCCTGTATTCAGCGATATTTAAATTCGTTTTACATTCAGGTTTTTGGCCTTGAGTTTGAATATTTCATCAGAAATATTTTCAAAAGCGTAATCCAGTTCCGGTGAATAATCGAACTCAAAATCCTTCACAAGCTCAAGCGCCTGAGAGTTCTCTGAATTCAGAATTTTTTCAAGAATAGGAATACCAAAATTATCTCTCTGGTTGTAATCTATATCTTTTGTCTTTCTCAATTTTTCAATCACTTTGTTATAAGCTTTCTGATTTTTTTCATTCGGAACAATGTCAAAAAACTTTGTAAGCAGAGTGTTACCTGTCATATCAACTTTGTAATTCATACAGCTTGCGTCACCGAACTCTTTTATAACAGACAAATACTGCGCCGGTTCGGTTTCGGGTCTATATTTTGCGAGAAGCAAAAGAAATCTGTTTATTTCCTGTTGTTCAATTTCGTGGTATATTTTTTTTCCGATGTAATTTATGGTGTCTATATCTATGTGTGTGTTAAGCCCATATTCTTTTGAAACCGAGCGTATAACCTTGTTATTTTTGAAATATTTTCCGCCCTGCAATGAGCGAGTTGTTTATAATCTTGTGTCTTTTGTCAACAATGCTGGCAGTTTTCTTGAGAACAATCTCGTATTTGTCAGCGCATTTTTTCAATTTCCGGAACATACGGTAAATTGTTGAGACCTAATCTTGTCAATTTTTTGCGGCTCGCATGTAACCCTCTGTATGAAAGGTTATCCGGCCTTGTTACGTTTCCTATTCTCATTTTAAAAACCTCTTAATCTTTCCGCAGTCGAGTTCTCTAACTTTTACAGGCGGTATAAATCCGGGTTTGAATTTTTTTGAGTTTAATCTGTCTACCAGAACTCTCAGTTTTTGTTCTATTCCGAAATCTACCGAGTCAGAAGCTTCTACTTTTTGCACCATTTCTAAAATTGAGGCTTTATCTTCCGGTTCAAACCTATCGAGGTTAGAATTTCTTACTATTGTTGAAATAGTTTTCTTTATTCCTTCTACAAAATTTGTATGTTGTTCTTCTGAAAGTATTCCCTGTTTCGGAGCAAATTTTTTCATTCTGTTTGCACAGATAAGTGTCATCACAGGGTCTTTGAGTTCTTCCATCTGCTGAATTTCGTTTCTTAACATCTTGCTGTCAGCCTGACACTCGGGTGAGAGATTTTTTCTCAATTCCTGTGCTGTTTTTTCATCACCGAAAAATTCCATAACATTGTGTTCGGAAGCGTTCTGTATTGCGCAGGTGAATTTTGAGAAGAAACCTGCTGCCTTTGTGCTTATTTGATTATCAATTTCAGGATAAGTCATACTCTGGATAAGTTTTTCTTCCTCATACCGGCGCCGCAATTCTCTCAAGCGCTGAAGCTCACGAAGTTCTGCTTCTCTGTGTTCGTTTGATTTGAAACTTAGTATATTAATTCTGTTTATTATCATATTTACCTTTCCTTATGAATAAAATCCGTAATTTGAAGCTTCTCTGAGCCTTTGTTCAGTTTCCACATTTTTTAATTCTTCTATTCTTGCATCAATTACTTCATTAGGAAGCATGCCGTGTTTTAGCAGTACCGGAAACAGAAATTCTGAACGGTAGCTCTTATTCCAATTATCAGTGTATACAAGAATTTCTTTAGATAGTTTGTCTTTATTAGCATTAAAAAATGGTGAAGCTGATAATTTTTGTAAAACCTTGTCCAAATAGCCGCCTTCGCTAAGCACATTTTCAATTTGAGGAAAGCTGAAATTAAGATTTAAAGCTTTATTTTTAAAATTTTTATCAGCGATATTGTTGCAGGCATCGTCCAGCTCTTCTGAGTATGGAAACTTATAATCTTTTACAAGTTCAAGGGCTGCAAAGTTTTCCGCATTAAGAATTTTTTCAAGCACCGAAATTCCGAAACTATCCTTCTGATTATAGATTATGCCCTTCATGTTTTTCATTTTGTCTAAAATTTGGTTATACTCATTCTGATTATCCGCATCAGGGATAATATCAAAAAATCTGGTTAACAGCGTGTCCCCTTGTTCATTGATTTTGTAATTAAAACAGTCGCCGTTTGTGAAATTTTCTTTAATTTTATCATCATTTAGTATACTGAGTATTCCTTTTGGGGTATCGATTGTATACTTAGTCATAACCATTCTGAAATCATTGTTTCCTTTTTTCATAAGCTCTTCTGCGAGCTTATAATTATCTTTTTCATTAAATTCATGCTGTTTGGTTACTCGTCCGGCGAGCTTGTTGTTTTCTATCCTGTCACCGGCTTGAATTTCTCCTGAGTATCTGATTCTTGGAACAATTCTGCTTATAAGATACGAAGTTATAGAAAGAACCGGAATGCTGCATCCTGCTGCAAAAGGCCACCATAAAGCAGCGTCAGTTTTTACCAGTGAAAGTGCACGTAATAATCCTACAATAAGTGTACCTGCAGCGCCGACTAATCCTCCTGCTAAACCGGTTAATGCGCTTATAGATTCAATATCTTCTCTGTAAAATTCTTTGAAATCATAATGTCTTTTTGACTTCAAAGTAACTTCTGCTCTGTCACTACAATCTTTTATTGACGCATTTTTTAAAATTGCTTCTTTTGTTGTGCCCAGTCGCTTTAAAGTCTTGGGATTGACATGGAGGGCTTGAAAGTTTTGACAATTATATTGTGAATAAATTCTCATTTTCTATCTCCACCTGTTATATCTGTCTTCACGTTCAGCAATCATTCTGTCATATGCATCTTTTGGAAGCAGGTTTTCATCCTGCAGTTTTCTGAACAGAACATTTGCCAGAAAACTGCCTCTGCAGTTTGTGGAAGCAAAATCAATCATTTCTCTTACAAGTTTTTCTTTTCTGCAGAAAGGTGAGTTCAATTCTTCAAAAGCAGCATCAAGCGCATCAGGGGATTGATTTTTCAAAGCCTCGAAAACATGAGGAAATTTAACGTTCAGATTTTTAACTTTTCTTTTGAACGTATCATTTTGGATATTTTCGTAAGCGTAATCAAGCTCTCTTAAATATTCAAATTCAAAATTTCTAACAAGTTCAAGAGCTTTAGTGTTTTCAGAGTTTATGATTTTTTCAAGAACAGAAATACCGTTTTCATCAATCTGATTGTAATCAATATTTTTCATACTCTTCATAGATTGCAGGATTCCGTCGTAATCCTTTTGATTTTCTTCTGTAGGAATAATGTCAAAGAATTTATTTAAGAGGGATGTTTGCCCTATTTTGTAATTAAAGCAGTCGCCGTTTGAAAACTCATTTTTAATCACAGGGTCTTTCAGAATATTGAGAATATTTTTTGTATTGTCGAGTTCGTTAATATTATATTTTCTGATTGTCCTGCTGAAACGGCCGTAGTCTTCATCCTGAATTTCTTTAGTCATATTCTGGATTACACCATGCCAGTTATCTTTATCAATCCGGTATTCTTTAGATTTTGTACCTGTAAGTTGTGTTTCACCCAGAGCATTATGAGTTATTCCCTTTCCACCCTGCACAGTGTATTCGTAAGTTGGTTTGTTGCGATATAAAATAGTTCCCATTGTATATAGAAGAGGGCCGCCGAACATTCCGCCGAGCATTGGCAGCGCTGACTCCATGGCTGTTATGTCTTTATTTTTCATACACATATACATTGAGATAAAAAATCCTATTGTTCCGCCTATTGCGGATGATAGCATTCCACCCAGAGCCGTAATAATAAAATCAAGGTTTTTATGGCCGTTAACTTTGCCTCTTTTAATAAGTACTTCATATTTTTTTGCACATTCTTTAATTTCCGGTATTTTTAACAAAGCGTCTTCAGTGCATTCAAGTCCTTTTAAGGCTTTCTTGCTAACGTGAAGCCCTCTGAAATTCTGAGTTTGCGGGGATTGTACAGGTGATATATTCATTTTTACAGCCTTTCATTTTCTTCAAAAACTTCCATTACCTGCATAACGCCGGCTGATGCGCCGTAACGGCGGGTATTGCTGTGATAGAAGTCAAGCAAGTTTTTTACTTCTTTATTTTTGTCGCATAGCGGTGAGTCAAATTCTTTTATAGCAATCTTTAATGCTTTAGCAGAGTCTATTCTTACAGCGTCAATCGCGTGTGTAAATTTTATTTTCAGGTCTTTGACACTAAGTTTAAAATTTTCGTCTGAAATATTTTCATACGCAGAGTCCAGTTCCGGAGAGTATTCAAATTCAAAATCCTTAACCAGATTAAGCGCTTTTCTGTTCTCTGCATTAAGAATTTTTTCCAGTACAGAAATCCCGAAGCTGTCTTTCTGATTGAAATTGATTTTTTTCATATCTTTCATACTATCAAGGATTTTGTTGTAATCTTTTTGATTTTCTTCTGTTGGAATAATGTCAAAAAACTTTGTTAAAAGCGTGTTATCATCTGCATCAACGCTGAAATTAAAATGCTCGCCGTCTTTGAATTCTTCTTTAATTTTTTTGTCTTTTAAGATAGATATCACATCATCGGAATGGTAATTATCAAGAACATCTAAAAACTTGTCATAATCGTTTTTCTCAATGTCTTCACCAAGCGAATGAACATCTCTTATGTCACGTTTGTCAGCAACAATAAATTCTCTTGATAATGTTCCGCCCAGTACCTGTTTTCCGAACTGATTATCGGATATTTTTTTGCCGGCCTGAATTGAATACTGATAAGAAGGTTTATTATGGTACAGGTAAGTTCCTAATAGAAATAGGGCCGGCGGAATTGTTAATCCTGCAAGTACAGGTAAAAAAGCGGCTTCTGCGCCTGCACCGGTAATACTGATTAAACCGATTCCTCCGCCAATCACACTTGAAACAGATGCCCATACTGCTGTAATAAATTTATCGTAAGGTTTTGTAATATTAATTTTTTTACGTTTAAGCAGAACTTCATACTTATCAGCGCATTCTTTGATTGAACGATTGTTGAGTATATCGGCTGTACGGCAGTTAAGCTCTTTCAGGGCGTTCCTGTCTGCGTGTAAAGCGCGGAAGTTTTGGTTATAATTGTTTTGTATTTTTTGAATTTGCATTTAAATCCTTCCTTTTGCAGTGAATGCACGCATAAGAATTTCCGGCTGAATGTTAATACGCTTTTTAATCGCCTGAGTGATTACTTTATCGATTGTATCGGCTATATTACCTATAGAAAATCCTTCTGATAAACTTGCCAGTTTTTCGAAATGCGAATGATTGAGAGAATTTTCAAGTATCGGCAAATCTTTAAGAAGCTTGGTAAACAGATTTACTCTTGAAGAGAAATCCGGGTTTCCGACATGGATTATTGTTCCCATTCTTCTCGGGTTGCCTGTAATTTCCTGATTAACCATATTAATATGGTTTGTTGCAGCCACAAGTATTATTCCGCTTGCAGCAGCGGTGTTCATAAGGTCTTTGTATGTATTTACTTCTTCAACCTGATGTCTTTCTGCAGAGCGCGGGAAGAATTTTTCTGCCTCATCAAAGAAAAGCATTACAGGTTTCTTGATTATTTTTGCTTCAAGTGCAAGACGGTTGAAAATGTCTGTAACGTTTCTTGCGACACCGTGTATGTACTCATTTCCTTCCTGAGAATAGCTCATTTTGTAAAGCGGAACATCCATTTGTCTTGCAAGAGTTTCCACTATTGTGGTTTTACCTGTGCCTGGAGGGCCTTCAAGAATTACCCCGCCAGGGAGGCTTCTTTTGTTAGCAATGAGCGCTGCGCGGACTTCCGGACGCCAGATATCAATAATGTTTTCTTCAAGTTGTTTTTTGACATCTTCCATGCCGCCTAGCTCGTCAAGAGATTGAAAATCCCATTCGTTATATTGGTGCGGCTTAAGTCCCGCCTTGTTGCAAAATTCGCCCATTAAGCGCTTATTGTGGTCGTCAAAACATTCTTTTATGCATTCGTCAAAAGCTTTACCGGTAAGGATTGTTTCACGTTTAGCGTCAGTAAGTACAGAAACAATTGACGACATTGAACTTCCGTCAAATTCTTTTTCAGCCTTTTCAAGAAATTCTCTGTTTTCGCTTAATTCCTTTGTGAAAGGTGTTTTTGCAAGTTCTTTTTTGATTACGTCAATGCGGGCTTCTGTGTCAGGGTTTGAAAAGCCAATCCAGTTTCCTAATCTTCCGCGGCGCCTCAGGGCCGGGTCAACGCCATCCAAATCATTGGTCGCGGCGATTAAGATATATCCTTTTGAAGATGGATTATTGAATTGCTGCAAAAGTGTATCAGTAACTTCCTGCTTATGGCTTGCAGTATTACCATCACGGGTTTCACCCATTGAATCAAATTCATCAAAGAACCAGACTGACATTTCGCCGGTTGCTGCGTATTTGTCGTTAAGCTGTTTTGCCATTTCTCCTATTCGTCTGCTGACTTCGTGAATATAAGAACTTGCAACATCGGAAAGTTTTGTTTCATAGAAAGGTAGTCCGAGTTCTCTTGCAAGAACTTTTGCTGTCAAAGTTTTACCGTTTCCTGCCGGACCGTAAAAAATTGCTCCGTCAGGAATGGCGCTGTTTCCTAAATGTTCGCGAAGTTTGTCAAGGTTCTTGAATGGTTCTATATATAATTTATTAAGCTTATTCTTTATATCAGGCATTCCGCCAAGTTCATCAAGCTTCATTATCTCGCCTGCTTCAACAGGAATGCGCTTAAATTCAGGAGTGTCATACATTGTTGTTCTATTATACTCGTCTACAGGACAAATACCGGCCTGTTTCGTGAATTCTGCAAGTTCTTCTCTGATGGTTTCCGGTTCAATTTCGTATTTATGATTTGATACAGATGTTCTTGCGCTTTCTTCAAGTACTTTTTCAATGTCTGCGTATTTGAAACCTTCTGTTTTAAGCCCTATTTCTTCAATCATTTCTTCTGTATTTAAATTTTTGAATAGATATTTGTCTTTAAAATACTGTGAAAGATATTCTTTTCTATCTTTCAAGTCAGGAATTTTAAGTTCAAGCACTTTGTCAAAAACTTCCGGACTCAGAAATTTAGAATCAATGTCGCATTTTTTATCTGCTGTTGCAACAAGAAGAGCGCCTCTATCACCGCAATTTTCTATTGAGAGAAGAAAATTCTTTTTATCAAGATCACAGTTTGCACCTGTTGTAAAGAACTTGTCAAAACCTCTTATTAATATTATTGTTTTCTTCCCGTTATTCTTATATTCGGTTTCAATGTCTTTAAGCATCGGTTTTAATTCCTGAGGCGTAAATAATTGCAGAACCGGCATTTTAGTTTCGTTTGCAAGAGCTTTTACAATATTGACTGTATCTTCGGCGGTTTCAATTAAAACTCCGTTTGGAATATCAATATCATTGGCTTTTAAAGTAACATTTACAGACTGCTCGTTGAGAGGGATAATTATGTTTTCTCTTAATTCATTTTTTATTTTGTCCATCCCGATGATTTCGTCAATGGTTTTCGGGGCATTTTCTGTAATTTCCAGAACAGGATAGTTTTTGTATGAAGAAGGTAGTTTATATTTTTCTTCTTTTACTTTCTGCTGTTGAGGATCTTCTTGAGCGGTTGGAATTTTTTCATAATCCCCTTTTTCAACCTGCGGAGTAGTTTGATTTGAGCCCTCCAAACGGTCATCCTCCATTTCTTCAAAAGCGTCAAAGTAATCTGTTTTAGGCGGAGTAGTTTGATTTGAGCCCTCCAAACGGTCATCCTCCATTTCTTCAAAAGCGTCAAAGTAATCTGTTTTAGGCGGAGTAGTTTGATTTGAGTCCTCCAAACGATTATTTACCCCTTTAATCGGCTGCATCTGAGCCGGTTTTACTTTTACAGGGTCATCCATAAAAATTTTAGCAGAAACAGTTTTTGCATCAGTGTTAGCAGTTTGAGCACGGAGTTCTTCATAATAGAGTCCTCCTCTAGATCTTAGAAGGGTCTCCATTTTGTGACTTACTACTATATCAAGTGCTGTCTTTCCATTAGCCGCGAGATTAACATACTTTCTGCTGTTTTCAGGCTTTGCAAGAAGATAATTTACTGCAGTTATATAATCTCGTTCTACCAGATAATGAAAAAATGGAATTCTGTCGCCCGAAGGATTATTCCAGTCTATTGCTCTATCATCTGCTTTTATCATTCCTTTGCGCAAAGCAAGCAGACATTCTTGTTCCGTTTCATTTGCGCGTACTTCTGTAATTCTGTTTGAAGCTTGAAAAACCGGTTGTTTTATTTGCACAATATGATGTGCATTAGAGTGTAATGTAATGTTCATTTAAATTCCTTTTTGGCTAGTGCTGTTTAACACAAAACTGCTAAATAAAAAATTTGCTGTATTAACTATTATCCTTTACGAATTGTAACAAATAGTGGAAATAATTTTTTTTATTGATTAGAATATCTATTGGGTATAGATAGAGGGGAATTTTTTAAAATGAATGCTAATAAAGTACTTTTACCTAATGATGTAAGAAAACTTTTAAATGTTGATAATAAAGAGATAGTTGAATTATGTAAAAAAACTTCAGTTACCCCGAGAAAAGACCATAAAGGTCAAATATATTTTTCAGTAGATGAAGTTAAGAAATTAAGAAATGCTAAATCATCAGTGATTACAGGAATGAATGAAAAGAAAGCGACATTACCCGTTATGACAAAACCAAACTCACAGGCCGTAGTTAACGGTTTATTGGAAACCCTCAACAAGATGGAAAATAATATTACTACATCAATGACAAAGCTTATCGATGAAAAGCTTGAAGGTATGGACGATGTAGTGTTAGAGCTTGTAAGATGCAAGACTGAAAACGAAAATTTGAAAAATAAAGTTAATGAGCTGAACAAAGAAAACTTTAAATTAAAGAATGTTTTAAACAGCTTTAAACCTCTTCTATGCGGATTCTATATTAAAAAAGAAGAAGATGCGAATTTTATGTTGTAAGCAAAAGTTAGTAGTATGACGGGATGAAGCCCGCCAATAGGGTGAAAAACATGGCAGTAAAAGAGAAAGAAGAAGTAAATACATCTGATGAAAGAGCAAAAGCGCTTAAGCTTGCAATCGACAAGATAGAAAAAGATTTTGGTAAAGGTGCCATAATGAAGCTTGGCGACAAACCTGCTGTAAGTGTTGAAACTATACCTACAGGCGCATTAGCACTTGACGTAGCGCTCGGTGTCGGCGGTATTCCGCGCGGCCGTATTATAGAAATCTACGGACCTGAATCTTCCGGTAAAACAACGCTTGCACAGCACATTGTTGCAGAATGCCAGAAAAGAGGCGGTATTGCTGCTTTCGTTGATGCTGAACACGCACTTGACCCTGAATACGCTAGAAATCTAGGCGTTAATGTTGATGAACTTCTTATTTCTCAGCCTGATACAGGCGAACAAGCTCTTGATATTACAGAAGAACTTGTACGCTCAGGTGCTGTTGATGTAATCGTTGTTGACTCTGTTGCTGCACTTGTTCCAAAAGCTGAAATAGAAGGCTCTATGGAAGACCAGCAGATGGGCTTGCAGGCCAGATTAATGTCAAAAGCTTTAAGAAAACTTACAGGTATAATAGGAAAAACAAGAACAACAGTTATTTTTATTAACCAGTTAAGACAAAAAATCGGTGTTATGTACGGTAATCCTGAAACAACTACAGGCGGTAATGCACTTAAATATTACGCATCTGTCCGTTTGGAAATCAAACGTGTAGAAGGTTTGAAGGGTGACGGAGAAGACATCGGAAACCATGTCAGAGTTCGTATTTTGAAAAACAAGGTTGCACCTCCTTTCAGAACCGCAGAATTTGACATTATATTCGGAAAGGGTATTTGCAAAATAGGAAATATTCTGGATGTAGCTGTTGATTTGGATATTGTTAAAAAAGCAGGCTCCTGGTTCAGCTTTAATGATGATAAGCTTGGACAGGGACGTGATAAAGCAAAAGAATTTCTTGCTGCAAATCCTGATATTTTAAATCAGGTAGAAACTCTTGTAAGAGAAAAATTGTCCGCAAACGAATAGAATGACACTAATTTTTACCTGACAACTTGTTTACGTGCGTAGTAGTTGACAAAGTTGTTTTATTGTGGTATAAAATTAGTGGGGTAAATGTATATTTTTGAGTCTTGCACACACTGCAAGACTTTCCTTTTTTTAGTTTAACACAGTTTAACTCTTCTCTACCCTCGCTCGGCAGCCTTCATCCGCACTGTCAATAAGCCCGTCGTAATCATTATCTATTCCGTCTGAGCAAGAACCTACCGAATCAAAACTTTCAGCTTTTGGATAATATTTCAGCCATTTGTCAGGAATTTTATCCCAGAGATACAGAAAAAAGCTTTTATAAAACTTTGCAGCCTCAGGATTTGCAAGAATTATAAAATTCTCGTCATTTCTGTTTTCACCGCTGTAAGAGAAATTCATTGAACCGAGAAGCAGGTATTTGTCATCAATTATCATGGTTTTTGAATGCATTTTTCCGGCGTAATTCTCTATCTTTACAGGGACTCCGTTTTCTCTTAAATCCTTTACCCTCGAGTGTCTGGCAGAAGCGTTGAGCGCGTCTGCAATAATTCTTACATCAATGCCGCGTTTTTTAGCACTGATAAGCTCTTCTATTATTCTGTTTTCTATGACAATAAATGCCGGAATGTAAATGTAATTCTTTGCACCTTTTATAAGCGGTAAAACACCGTTTGTTATGGTTTTATCCTGAGGTGAAAAATAAATATTAGAGGTTTTATTCATTGATGTTTTTACAGAATGAAATCTGCCTTCGTACATTTGTTCAAATTCTCTCCGGTAAATATTTGCAGCTTCTTCTGAATTTATAACAACCACTGCGTTTGAATTGTAGCCGGACATATCTGTATGTGAAAGGTTTGCAGAACCTGTGATTACGGTTTTATTATCAAATATGTAAAATTTATTGTGCATGATAAAAGAAGCTTCTTTAGAATTTCTGTCACTTTGCGTATTTTGTATTAGTTTAGCAAGATTTGAGGTATTTTCGTAAATATTATTACCTTTGCTGTCCATATCATGTACCAGCCGGATTTTAACTCCTCTCTGCTGTGCATTTTTAATTGCCTGTTCAATTGCCGGTACTGATGAATATCCGTAGATTGCTATGTCTATTGAACTCTGGGCTTGGTTAATATTACTCAGGATTTCCTTGCAAATATTGCTTGAGCATTTTCTGTCCGGTTTGAGCTTTTGTGTGAAATCGGTGAGTAAGAGTTTGAAATCCTTAAGTTCAATTGTTGTTGTGTGTTCTGTCTTTTTTTCGGTGTGTTTCTTCTTCTTGTATCCCTTTATATCCGGCGGAGCAGCTGGATTGTCAAACCTCCAAGCTTTATTTACCCCTTTAATAACAATATAGTTTTCCGGTATAAAATCAGGTGAGATTGGATAGACTTTGTCAGTTTCAAGGTTTAGTATCCGGTAATTTGTGCGCTTTACGGTTTTAATTACTTTTTCAGAAGCTTTCGAGTTAACAAATCTGCCGTCTTTGATGCAGTAAGGCGAGTTCATAAATATAGAACGGTAGTTAAATTTATGATAAATAATTTCGCTGCCGTAGATATTAATCTTTCTTCCTTCAAGAATATTTCTTGCCCAGTATTTACCAAGGTTTCCTGTGACAAACGCGTCTTCTTCACTCAGGTTAAGTTTTGAAGCAAGCTCTTTATTTCTTGAGCTGAAATACGGGTCAAAACTTTCCAGCCCTTTTACTTTGAAAATTTCTCCGTTATCAAGAATAAATTCTGTTGGAGAAATAACTTCACGAACATAGTATTCTTTTTCTTTCGGATGCAAAAATATAAGAAAAAGAACAAACAGTAAAATTAAAATGATTATACAGACGATTTTTCTTCGCATTTTGAGAGATCTCTATAATTTACAATTTCAAACCCGAGGTTCTCAATTTTTTCTTTCAACTTCAGGTTTTTTGTTATTTGAAATTCTACAAAATGATTATCAATAGTTCCGTCCTCGTATCTGCACGGATGTATTAAGGCTTCTGCTGTGAATTTGTCATACTTAATAGCCATAAGCCCGTATGATATTGCAAGGCTGTTCATCATAGAAGTGTATGTAACGCCTATAAGGTAATCATTTGTGTTGAGTTCATACTTTTGCACATTACTCTCATTAATCAATGTAAAAAAGTTCAGCAGTGCGACTTTTATCAAATTAATCGGATATTTTAAAGTCAGATGTCTGAAAACATCCGGAATAATGTACGGCTGTTCATACTGTGTTCTTATTTGTTTAATTCCGTATTCTTGTGCCAGCTTACACACGAGTTCAAAAATTCTCGGGATTGAATGCGTATGTACGTGAGAATCAATGTGTGTAACTTCTGTAACATTCATTATTTCTTCGATTTGTGCCCTGAATTCTTTTTCAAGCTGCTCCATAAATACTTTATCTTTAACGTTCAAAGATTTCAAAAGAAGCATTCCAAAAGAGTTATTAAAATTTCCTTCTTTATCTGTTAATCTGTCCAGATTTAAGCATAGAGATTTGCCTTCAATAATATTGAGATGAACTCCGACTCCAAGATTAGGGCAGGCAGGAATAACGTTTTTCCATGCTTCTTGAAAAGCATCTCCGTTAGCTACAAGACTTGCGCTTTTTAAAATACCGGAAGAGTATCCTTCCAGTACGGCTCTGTTAAAAGCTTCGCTCATACCGAAATCATCGGCATTTAATATAAATTTTTTATCTGACATGCGCATCCTTTTTCTATTATGTTTATTGTATTATAATTTCAAGAGGAATACAATGAGCGAAAACAAATCAAAACTTGCAATAATAGTTCCATGCTACAACGAAGAACTCGTTGTTAAGTCAACTGTAGAAATACTTTTAGGAGTTCTTGACAGTATAATTGCAAAAGGAAAAATTTCTCCGGAAAGTTATATTTACCTTGTTGATGACGGCTCGAAAGACTGTACGTGGGAGATTATAGAAAACCTGCACAATATATATGGCAGTCGTGTAAAAGCAGTGAAATTTATAAGAAACTACGGAAATCAGAAAGCTTTGATAGCAGGGCTTCTCGGGGTTAAAAAAATCGGCTGTGACTGTGTTGTTTCTATTGATGCGGATTTGCAGCAGGATGAGAATGTTATTGAAACTTTTATAGATGAATATCATAAGGGTGCAGATATTGTGTCAGGAATTCGAAATGATAGAAAGACAGACTCTTTCTTCAAAAAATATACGGCACTTTGTTTTTACAAGCTAATGAATTTACTGGGCGTAAAAATTCCGCCTAATCACTCGGATTATAGACTTGTAAGTTTCAGGGGGCTTGAGATATTAGAAAAGTATTCTGAATCCGGATTATTTTTGCGCGGTTTTTTTCATGAAATCGGTTTAAAAACCTCTTATGTTCATTTTGATGTAAAACAGCGGAAAGCCGGATGTTCTAAGTTTAATTTCTTTTCGCTTACAAGTCTGGCATTGAACGGTATAACTTCTTTTAGTATTGTGCCTTTACGCATAATAGCAGCAACTGGAGTTTTGACGATGTTAGGAAGCTTTTTGCTTGCTATGGAAGTTGTTTTTGAAAAATACTTCTTTCACGATACACCGAGCGGATGGGCAACTCTGGTTGTGCTTCTGGCATTTTTTGGCGGTCTGGAAATTTTTTGTCTGGGCATAATTGGTGAATATATTGGGCAGATATTTAATGAAGTTAAGGGCAGACCTAGATATATTAAAGAAACAGAGCTCTTATAGAGCTCTTAGATGTTATCTGCCAGAAATCTAAAAAATTTTTGTCAAACTTGATGTCCAAATTAAAAAGTAAATTTTTGGGCATTTTTGAATTGTCCTAAAATGTTTCCGACTTGCGAAACATTTTTTTTAATACTAGCACTATTATTGATTTTATGCAAGGTTATGACAAAATAATGCAGAAAGCTATAGGTCAGGTCATCTATAAAGAGAGAAAGCGCAGGAATTTAAAGTTTACTATTTTCTGTTATGAGAATGATATTTCTAAAACAACTCTTTATATGATAGAGCAGGGCAAAAATAGGACATATTCAACTAATTTATTCAGGATAGTTCAGGCTCTTGGTTTAAGTTTTGAAGAATTTGGCAGGCTGCTTAAAGAGGAGCTTCCTGATGGTTTTGGCGAACAGCAGGAATAGTTTTGTTACCAGAAGATATATGGTATTTTTTAGAACGCGTTTTTTTTATACTTTTCCTTACTTAATAAGCTGGTATTTCAGGTTAATATAATTTTACAATTTGAAAAGATTTTCTTGATAAGATATTATTATATTGAAGGATTGTGCGCGGGGAGATATGGAAAATAATTATTTTGCACTTTTAGCTAATGATGTGAAGAAGTTATGGAACGGTTTAGACGGGAACCAGAAACTTGGAATGCTTGCACTGATTGTCGTTACGATTGTTGCGGCAACTTTTTTCTTATCAAAAGCAATGGAGCCGGATTGGGTAGTATTATATTCAGATTTGAACGAAGTTAATGCAATAAGCATAGTTGAAAGTATGAAAAAAAACGGATACCAGTATAAGGTTTCCGAAGATCATAAAACAATTTTAGTACCGTCTAATGTACGTGATGATATGCGCGTTTTCGTAGCAGAAAATGATTTAATAAAGGACGGCAGCGGCGGGTTTGAGCTACTGGATGATATGCAGCTTGGCTCTACAGATTTTAAAAACAAGTTAACAAAACAGAGAATCTTTCAGGGAGAATTAACCCGTTCCATAGAAAAAATTCAGGGTGTTAAATATGCAAGAGTTCAGCTTGCTGAACCTGAGCGTTCCATATTTGATGATAATGATGAAAAACCGACTGCATCAGTAGTTCTTGTGCTTGAACCGGGTTATAAAATTAAGAGCTCTCAGGTTAAAGCGATTAAAAATCTTGTTGCTTACGCAGTTCCGAGAATGACTCCTGAGCAGGTGTTTATTACTGACCAGAATGGAAACAGCCTTTCGGATGAAACTTCTAAAAACTCAACTGATATGGAGAGTTTCAAGAGTAATCTTGAAAAAGACACAGCTAAAAAAGTTTCTGACGTTCTGGAGAAAATTGTCGGAAAAGGAAATGTTTCAGTTCAGGTTAATGCAGATATAGATTTTAACTCTGCAAAATCGACTATTGAAAGCTATATTCCGGTTAATGATAAGGGCGAAGGCGTAATTACAAGTTCTCAAACAGAGGTCGAAACTTATGAAAATCCTAACAATGTGCCTAATCCAAATAACGTAAACCAGCGCAATCTGAATTATTCAAAACAAAAAACAGCAGTGAATTATAGCGTTTCTAAAGAGGTTAAACAGGTTGTATATGCACCAGGTACAATAAAACGTCTTTCTATTGCAGTTGCGGTTAATAAGATTTTAACAGAATCTGAAAAAGAAGAGCTTAAAAACCTTGTTCTTTCTGCTTCCGGCGTCGATTATTCACGCGGAGATGTAATTTCAGTTTCAGGACTTCAATTTGAAGGCGCTACGATTGATAAGAAAGCTCAAGAAGATTTTGCAGAACAGTATCAGAAGGAACAGATGTTCTACTTTATAACATCTTCTGTAATACCTCTTATCATTGTTCTAATTCTTGGATGTTTTGCACTGTACATATTGAAAAACTTTATATCAAAGATGCCTTCTGCAAAACGTCAGGATCGTGTAGTACAGCAGGAAGAAATTGTTACTGAGAAACCAGATGAGGTCGAACAGGAAGAGGAGCTGCCGCGTATAGAATTGAGCAAAAAAGAGATTAAATCTCAAAAAGAGCAGAGTATAAATGAATTGAACGAGGCGGTAATGGCATCTCCAGAGGATGCTGCCAAGCTTCTGACATCGTTTATAAAGGATTAGAGGGGCCGGGCGCCCATCCAACCGGTAGTTCGTTCAAAGGGTGACCGGTAAGTAAAAGATAAATTAGTAGTATGGCGGAATGTCACCCGCCCGAAGGTTGAAAAATGGGTATAGAAGAAATAAAAAAAGCTAAAGAAGAGGCAAAGAAGACGATAACGCGTCCGAGCCAGAAGGTTGCGGCACTGTTGATTGCATTAGGGCCGGCAACTGCTTCTGAAATACTTAAAAATATAAAAGACGAGGATTTGCTTGAGCAGATAACTCTTGATATTGCTAATCTTGGTAAGATTTCTGATGAAGATTTGAATGACGTACTCAACGAATTTAAGACAGTTTTTCAGGCACGCAATTACATTGCTCAGGGCGGCATAAGCTATGCAAAACAGCTTCTTGCCCAGACTTATGGCGAAGCCGAAGCATCCAAACTTCTTGATAAAGTTAACTCAATGGTTAATACAAACCCGTTTTATTTTCTTAACGAAGCTGATCCTTCACAGCTTGCGAATACCTTTGCCTCAGAAAATCCTCAGCTTCTGGCTTTAATACTTGCGTATTTAAGACCGGAATTAGCTGCACAGGTTCTTGCATTCCTTCCTCCTGATATTCAGGCAGTTGTATCAATGCGTATTGCGGACATGACTCCTACAAATCCGGAAATCCTTTCTACCATAGAAGATATTGTAGAGCGGAAATTCTCAGCACTCCTTGTTCAGGACTTCTCAAATGCGGGCGGTGTAGAATCTCTTGCAAACATTTTGAACTGCTGCGACAGAGGTACAGAAAAGAATATTATGGAATGGCTTGATATTGAAAACCAGCAGATGGCTCAGGAAGTCCGCGACCTTATGTTTGTATTCGAAGATATTATTATCCTCGACGACAGAGCTATTCAAAGGCTGCTTAGAGAAATCGATACTAAACAGCTTGCACTTGCTCTCAAGGGTACAAAAGATGAGATTAAGGACAAGATATTTAAGAACATGTCTGAAAGAGCAAGACAAATGCTTATGGATGATATGGAATATCTCGGTCCTGTTAGAGCAAAAGAGGTCCAGGAAGCTCAAACAGGAATCGTTAATTCCATTAGAAATCTTGAAGCAACAGGTGAAATCACTATTACGCGTGCAAGTGTTGAGGATGAATTAATTGAGTAGCAGCAGGATAAAATCAGACGAAATTCAGATGGGTGATAACTATGTTCTGCCTATAGAGCAGACACGTGTTACGCGCCAGCAGGCAAAGGTTCAGCAGATAATTGATGAAACCGATGCAAAAGCACGTCAGATTATTGATAATGCTGAAACTAAATCTCAAGTTGTTATTCAGGCTGCTAACACCGAGGCTGAGAGTATAATTGCTAATGCCAAAAAGAAAGCCGAGCAGGAGTACGACAAGATAAAAGAGCAGGCTTATCAGGAAGGGTTTAAGAAAGGTGAGCAGGACGGCTTATATAAGTTTCAAAACGATGCTCAAGAGGCTCTTAAATCGCTGGATACACTTTCTTCAAGCTCGTATGAGATTAAGAAAAATATTATTGACTCAGCTTCGCGTGATATTGTGGATCTTGTAATCGCTATTGCAGATAAAGTCTGCCACCAGAAGTTTGATATAAATGTGCTTTACAAGATTACTCTTGATGCGGTAAAACAATTAAACGACAAAGAAAATATAACTATTATAGTTAATCCGGCGCTTGTTAATAATATAAACAAACTGGCAGACAAATTCAGGGAAGCTATTCCAAATCTCCAGTCACTAAAAATACTGGAGGATAACTCTCTTTCTGCGGACGGTGTAATTGTTGAAACTCCTGATACAAGATTGGATTCAAGGGTTTCGGTTCAAATAGCAGAGATTGCTGCAAAAATGCTTACAGGTTCGGGCGATGGATTGGAACAAAAATAAATATCTTGACATAATCAAAGAAACTCAGACGATTAAGGAGATTGGAAAGATTACCGAGATTATCGGGCTTACTATTGAATCTGACGGGCCAAAATCTTCTATCGGTGATTTATGTTATATTTATAACAATTATAATGATACCCCTACAATGGCAGAGGTTGTAGGTTTTAAGCGCGACAAAATCCTTCTTATGCCTCTTGCCTCTCCTGACGGAATACATCCCGGTGCGCTTGTTGTCAACACAGGCGGAGCTATGAAAATAGGCGTTGGAAATCAGCTTATCGGAAGAGTTCTGGACGGACTTGGAAGACCTATTGATACTCTCGGTGATATAAGGTTTACAGAATATCGCTCCACAATGGCAGACGCGATTAATCCTTTAAAAAGAAAACGAATTTCCGAACCGTTATCACTTGGAATAAAATCAATAGACGGCTTTATGACTGTCGGAAAAGGACAGAGAATGGGGGTTTTTGCAGGTTCAGGCGTCGGAAAAAGTACTACAATCGGTATGATGGCAAAGAATACTTCTGCTGATTTAAACGTAATTGCATTGATTGGTGAACGCGGGCGTGAGGTTAAGGAATTTATTGAAGAGATTTTAGGTGCAGAAGGAATGAAGCGTTCGATTGTAATTGCAGCAACTTCTGAACAGCCGTCACTGGTTAAGATTAAAGCGGCTTTTGTTGCAACATCAATTGCAGAGTATTTTCGTGATAAAGGTCTGGATGTTTTGTTTATGCTGGATAGTGTAACCCGTATTGCAATGGCTCAGAGAGAAGTCGGACTTGCAATCGGTGAACCTCCTGCTACAAGAGGTTATACACCTTCTGTATTTGCGCTTATGCCAAAACTTATGGAAAGAGCAGGTACAAATGAATTTGGCACAATAACGGGGCTTTATACGGTACTGGTAGAAGGTGATGATTTTAACGAGCCTATTTCTGATACTGCAAGAAGTATTCTTGACGGTCACATAATGCTTTCAAGGGATTTGGCGCACAAAAACCATTATCCGGCAGTTGATGTTCTGCAATCATTGAGCAGGGTTATGGGTGATGTGACTTCAAAAGAACACAGAGCTGCTGCAGGGTATCTCAGAAATCTGCTTGCTGTTCATAGAAAGAATGAGGATTTGATTAATATCGGTGCGTACGTAAAAGGCTCTGACCCTGTGTGTGACAAAGCGATTGAGATGATGGGAGATATTAATAATTTCTTATTGCAGTCGACTGATGATAAGATTGAATATCAGGATACAATTAATCAGCTGATACAGCTTGCAGGCGTTCAACAATAGTTAGTTTATCTGCCGTAATATTCAGCATTCCTGCGGGAATGTCTTTGTTGGTCCCGTGATAATCGCTCCCGCCTGAGATTAGCAAATTATTTTCGTTTGCACACTTTAGCAGAAATTCTGTTTCTTGTGTGTTGTATCTGGAATAATAGCATTCAAGTCCTTGAATACCGCATTCAATCATGATTTTAAGTTCAGGCAGGAATTCCTCCGGCCTTAAGTGTTTTTCGCCTTCACCGCCAAGAGGATGCGCCCAAACCGGTATTCCGCCGGCAGAAATAATTGTATTGATTGCTTCAATGCCGTCAAAACGTGTGTTTCCGGTTTTGCACGAGTCAAGATATTTTTTCATCGCAGAAACGTTATCTTCTGCTAATCCTCGTCTTACAAGAATGTTTGCAAGATGCGTTTTTACAACACTTTTTCTGGTATAAAGCCAGTCAAGCTCTTCCGGTGTAAATTCAAAATTATGAACCTCTTTCAGGTATTTAATTCTTGTTTCAAGTTTCTGGCGCCGGAGCTTTTTTCCTTTTTCAATAAGCGCATTGAGTTCCGGATTATTAATATCTATTCCGTAGCCGAGAATATGACATTTTATATCTTTGCATTTTGATGTGAGTTCAATCCCGCGTATAAATTCAAAATTTTCTAATTGCCGGCATCCTTCAACTGTATCATGGTCAGTGAGTGCAAAAATGTCTACTCCCGCATCTTTCAAAATTTTAGGGAGTTCAAGAGCGTTGTCGCTTCCGTCTGAACAGTTGGAGTGTATGTGTAAATCAGCTTTCATATTATTAATTATACATCAAGCTGATAGGCATTTAATTACTTGTTTTAATCTTGTAATATGTTATCATGGAAATATGTATTCTAATTTGCGGTATAGAAAATTCCTATAAAAAAGCGGGGTTCTAAGTAATAGATTTCCCGCATAATTGTAATTTGTGAATCAACAAGCATGCAACTATGCTTGTTTTGTCGTGACAGTTAGAAATGAGGAATTTTAAATATGAAAAATATTTCAGAAATACAAAATATTATTAAAAGCGAAGAAAGATTATGTATTTTTGTAGATTACAATACACTTGCAGAGAATTTAGAGCGAATGTATGCCTCTGATGCTCGTGAAAGCAGAGGTTTACGAATTGTGCGTAACTTTTTGAATTGTCCGTTTTTGCAAATCTATGTAATTGTAAAAAAGAATACTCCTAAAAAAGCTGTTAATTATGTAGAAACAAAATTTCCGGAAATTAATATCATACATTATGAAAAGCAAACGTTTGAACAGCTTTGTTCAGAAATTGACAGTAATTATCAATTCTTGTATGTCGGTAATAATGAAGATGTAATAAATATGGATAGATTTCAAAATGGGTACACTATTTCTTTAAGCTATTCATTGAAACAAACTTGTAAAACAGTTCATTTTCAGTTAAGCATTGAAGAGTTGGCAGAATTGCTCTTGGAAACAAATAATATATGTTTATAAAAACAACCGGACGGTATTTGAACTGTCCGGTTATTTTAATTCCTCAATAATCCTCTCAAATTTCATACTTCTTGAGGCTTTCAAAAAAAGCTGCACTTTTGTATCTTTGTTTTTGAGGTAAGCTGCTGCCTGTTCTATTGTTTCGAAATGTTTTGCGGGACAGTTTGTAACTCCATCAGTAATATATTTTGAAAGTTTCCCAATGGATAAAATTTCTGCATCCTGTCTGAGATTTTTGTGGGAATTAATATACTTGCCAAGCTCACTGTGGTACTTAATTTCATCCTCTCCAAGCTCGCCCATGTCACCTAAAATAACAACGGGCTTTTTGTAAAGTTCAAAAATAGTATCGATAAAAGCGCGCATTGACTCGGGGTTTGCATTGTAACTGTCATTAATAATCTCAAACCCGCCTGCATTTACTGCTTCCCATCGTTTTTCTATCGGTGCGTATTTTTTCAGGCCTGATTGAATTTCATCTACTTTCATTCCCAGTGTTAAACCGGTATTTATTGCACTTAAAGCGTTTTCTATGTTGTAATCTCCCCCGACATTCAGTTCATAAATATTTCCATAATATTCAAATTTCGAATAATGTGTATCTTTTTCAAGGATTTTGACATCTTTGATTGAGTAGAAAATCTTTTTTCCGCTGAATTGTACCGTCTTTTTTATTAATTCATCGTCGTGTGCAATGAAGATATTTCCTCTCTGATATTTCACAATTTCGCACTTGGCTTTTGCAATGTTTTCACGGGAACCAAGCCGCCCAATATGCGCAGTTCCGACATTTGAGATGATTGTAATATCAGGCTCTGCATATTTAGAGAGCAATTCGATTTCGCCTAAACCTCTCATACCCATCTCAAGTACAAGGATTTCCGTATCATCCGGCGCTTCAAAAATTGTCTGGCAAAATCCTATTTCGTTATTGTGGTTAAGAGGTGTTTTAAAGGTTCTGAATTTTTCTGAGAGAACTGATGCAGCAAGCTCTTTAGTTGTAGTTTTTCCTGAACTGCCTGTTATTGCAACAACGGTAAAATTTAGTTTTTTTCTTCTGTAATTTGCAAGCTGTAAATATGCGGTAAGGGTATTTTGAACCTGCAGAGTTCCGTTATCTCCTGTACAGAATGCGCCGATTGCCCCTTTCTCAAAAGCCTGATTAATAAACTTTTCCCCGTCAAAACTTGCGCCTTTGAGCGGAAGGTAAAAATCTCCGGCTTGAATTGTTCTTGTGTCAGTGGAAATTTTTACATCTAAATCTTTATCAACTTCGGTTAAAACTTTAGCACCGGTCGCTCCAATTAATTCTTTAATCTTCATTGTTTATTACCTTTGATTTTTAGTTCTATTATACCATTATTTACCCCTTTGGGTTACAATAAATATATGAATATTTTGGAAGAATTTGATACTATAGCAGCACCAGCAACGCCTATGGGTGCAGGCGGAGTAGGTGTTATAAGGATTTCCGGCGAAAAAGCTTTTGATATTATTCGTAAGATATTTTCAAATGCGAATTTTGAACCGCGGAGATTTCAGTATGGCTGGATTAGTGACGGTGATATACGTATAGACAGTGTTATTGTACTTCCTTTTTTTGCACCAAACAGCTACACAGGAGAAAATGTTGTAGAAATTCAGTGCCACGGCGGTGTGCAGGTTGTTAGAAATATTCTTAATCTAGTTTTGAAAAACGGAGCAAGACTTGCTGAAAAAGGAGAGTTTACGAAACGTGCGTTTTTGAACAAACGTATGGATCTATCTCAGGCTGAGTCGGTTGCAGATATTATTCATTCCAAGACTTCTGATTTTGCAAAAATTTCTATGAAAAATCTTTCAGGAGTTCTTAAAGAAAAAGTTAATGATATCAGAAATGATATTTTTGAGGTTCTATCAAAAATTACCGCAGGAATTGATTTTCCGGAAGATGTCAGAGAACCTGAGTATTCTTATTTAATAGAGAGTTTTGACAGTATTATTAAACAGATTGATTCCGTTCTTGCCGGAGCTGATACATCCAATATTTTTCGTCAGGGAGCTTCTGTTGCGATTGTAGGCAAACCTAATGTCGGAAAATCATCGCTTTTTAATGCCCTATTAAACCTTGACAGAGCAATAGTAACGGATATTGCAGGGACGACAAGAGATGTTTTGAGAGAAACTCTTGATTTGGGAATTCCAGTAACTCTTGTTGATACTGCAGGTATAAGAGAAGATGAAGAAGTTTCTAAGGTTGAAAAAATCGGTATAGAGTATTCAAAGCAGTCACTTGATGAAGCGGATTTAGTTCTGTTTGTTTATGATGCTTCAAAAGGTCTGGATAATGATGATAAAGAAGTTTTGGAACTATTGAAGGATAAGAAGCATATTGTAATTGCAAATAAGGCGGATTTAGTTAATCAAAAACCTGAAAATGCTCTTTGTATATCTGCTCTTACGGGTGAAGGTGTTGCGGAGTTGAAAAACCTGCTCAGGCAGAAAGTCTGTGATATTGAGCCTGAGAGCTTAGAATTTGTTACAAATACACGTCAGCAGGAATGTCTGAAAAAAGCCCGTGCTTCAATAGAACAGGCGCTTCTGGCTGCACAGCTTAACGAACTGCAGGATTTGATTTCAATTGATGTAAAATCAGCTGTACTTGCACTGGACGAGCTTACTGGCGAATTAATAACTGATAATATTCTGGATAATATCTTTGAACATTTCTGTATAGGCAAGTAGGTACTACGTACGTAGACCAATGGTCGGTTTTTATTTCTTAAAGAATCCTTTAACCTTATCGTAGCAATTAATTCCGAAATCTTTTACGGCTGCACACGCTTTATAGCAGGGTTCTGCAACCTTTTCAACATACTTTTTGATATTCTGGTTTTTAATTTTAGCAATAAAACCTGACTTGTGAGCATAGCCCAAACCGCCAGCAATCAGAGCTCCTAAAACAGCTATTGATGCAAGTGTAGAACATGCTGATGAGTCATCATCGTCACGGCCTCTAAAATTAACTGTATCTGTCTGTGGTGTTTGTATCTTTATTCTATCCATTCTTGATGGATTAATATTACGTTTTCCGATACTTCCTGCGGTTTCGCCTCCGCAAAATGAAACATTATTCATAATACTACACCTTTCTATATCATGAAAAACTTTCTGATATAAAAAATTGCGTTTTTGTTACAAATGTTTACATAGCCGATTTGAAAAACTTAAAACTTGTGATAATTGAAATTTATTTTACGGCTTGCTTTTTTATTAATTTATTATGCCATCTTTAATCATTTGGTTACGTATATCTCTTTTTGTTTGAAATTCTGAATCCTGGTCAAAGAATTTCCTTTTGATAAGCATAACTCCAGGTGCAAGTATTCCAAGGGCAAAAATAGAAGTTCCTATATTTGTTATTATTGAACATCTTTTTAATTTTTTTACTTTTTTAAAGAATTTTTCTGTATTTTCTCCTTTTTGGGCAGCTTCTTTATATTGCTCATAAAGCTTATTGAGATCTTTTTTGAGGGTTTCAATTTTTTCTAAATCAATATAAGCTCTTGTATCAATCTTATCAGTATTTTTATATGAAACTATAATGTCAGACTGTTTTGCAATTTTTACGATTGCATTGTTTGGGTTTTTGTGCAGAAAATCATACAATTCTATAGGGTCTTTTTTTATTTTATCAAAAGCATCTAAGCTGGACTTTATTGTGCCGTCTTTAAAAATTTGTTTGATGTAGTTGTTTTCAAGTACTCTGGCATCCAAAGCAATATTCCGGTTGTGTTTTTTCATTGCGTTATTCTCAAGAAATTTTTGAATTTTTCCTCCAGCATAATATAAAAAACATAAAGAAAAAGCTTCCTTTATAGCATATCCAATAAATTCTTGTGGATTTCTTGAGTCCAATAATCTTTCTGAAGTAATTGCTCCATCAACAATCCACATATTTTTTACAGAATTATATGCTAAACTTTCTGTCATAGAACCCAATGACTTGAAAGATGGAGAAGCTGTATTTTTTTGTTTTTTCTCAAGTTTTTTAAATTTCTAGCATCGTATTTTGAATCTAGCCCATAGATATTAAACACTGTCTTATCAAATAACCATTTGTATATAGGAACTCCTCCAAGCCAGACAATTTCAGTCCCAACTTCATCAATAAATCTATCATATCCTTCTTCCTGACCGGTTATAAAAGAACCTGAGGTCATACCAAGGCTGGAAAAGCTATCTTTCACAGCAAGTGGAACAATAGAGTTTTCGCTATCTAAAATAGAATATATTTTTGCTATATAATCGAATTGCGTTTGTTTTCAAGCTGTTTCTGGATACACTTCTGTGAAATAATGTCCCTGCTTGCTTCCGGTAAATTAATGAAAAAGAACGAAGCTTTTAGTATATTATCTTCATCATCAGTTCTAATATATTTTGCACTGGTTTTAATACTTTTAGGCGGAAGCAGAATATCTAAAGTTACACTTTCAGGAATTTTTATATCTTTATCAAGCTCAAGGCGTATTCCATTTGCAGAAATATCATAAATTTTTGCAGGGATTACATTTCCAGCAAAGCGCAGAAGGACATCTCCTTCCATTCTTACTCTGAAATATTCTCTATTCTGCTGATATTCCATACCGTCAGGCAGGTCTATTGTGAAGTATACATAAGAATCTTTATTTTCTACAAATTTTAAAGTTGTATTTGTTTTGTAGAGCCCCTCTTCACATACTATGCTGAGCGAAATCTCCTGTGGAGTTTTGATGTACAAAGGCATCTCAACTTTTGCGCTTGCATAAATCTCACGGCCGTTAATATTCTTTATAGCAGCCTTAGCGCAGTGCGAAATATCGCAATTGTCACGATAAATTATTTTTATGTATTTAATGTTGTTGAGGTTGAATGCCATTTAATTATTATTAACTCCAGAAGCTTGTATGTACATATTTAGGCTTTTTTATAAATTCATTATAACATATTTTTAATTTTCTTCTCACCCATGCGTCTTATTTTACCTGTTACAGGCATGTCGCGGAATGCTCTGTCGTGCAACCCTCCTATTGACCAGAGTATTGCTGTATAACCGTTTTCAGAAGGAGCATCATAAGCGTATTTATCGTTCAGATAAATTGCTGTCTGGAGAGCTTCTTCCGGCTCAGGCGACCATTCCAAAATCTTTTTCGCCCAGAACATTCTCAAATAAGGGTGTATGCTTCCTGTATTTACAAGCGACTGCTGAATTTTATTCCAGTTTTCGTCTGCTGTTTGAGCATTTTCAAATTCTTCTCTGGAATAATTATGTATCCTGAGGTCTGAACCATGAGCCCTCAGGCTCATAAGCGCCCAGTCGGGGATATCATCAAAGCCTTTGTAATTTTTTGCATAAAGGCAAAAATTACTGCTCAACTCGCGGCGTACTATTAGTTCTTCCAGAAAAGCTTCTTTGTTTACACTGTCTGTATCTGATTTTAGAACTTCTATAGCAGCTCTCTGAGGTGAAAGAAATCCCCAGTTGAAGTATCTGGAAAGCCTTGATGTCACATATTCATTGTTTCTGTACTCCGCATATTTGTCCAGTTTTGTTTCAATAAACTCTTGCAGAACTTTGAAACCTTCATTATCGGGTGCTTCTTCAAAATCAGTCAGAAATTCCGAAATATGAAAATAAATTTTTCTCCTGAGTGTCTGTGCATTGTATTCTTTATGGTCACTCACAAATCTTGCCGGAACAATGTTTAGTCCGTCAACTTCAATACACTCCTCCTGCGGTTGTAACAGCGGGTTAAAGTCACGGATTATGGTTTGGATTTTATTATCTGTAATAAAATCATCAACTTCTGCTTGAGAAGTAAAAACACGGTAATTTTTAAATTTTTTCAGCATAAGATTGAAATTTCTGTCAAAAAATTCCTGTTTGCCTTTAATTTCAAAAACAGGCTTGAGGAAAATAACAATATGTTCATTATTTTGAGCAAACTTGAGTACAAAATTATCTTCAAAACGAAAATTCCTTGTAATTACGCACGCTGCCGGCTGCGTAATTACTTTGTTATTGAATACTCTGGCAGGGTTAACTCCTGCTTCTGTATAAAGAGTTTCAGGAATATAGTTAAGCATTGTATATTTTTTTATCATAACCAGAATTTTAGTTTACTTTACGCCTGTATACATCCTGAACCTGAGTGGATTTTTATAGTATAATAATTTTTATGAAGGGTATAATTTTTGATTTTAACGGAACACTTTACTGGGATTCACAACTTCACTATGATGCGTGGATAGAGTATTCTAAAATCCTTAGAGGTACATCTTTTACAAAAGAAGAAATGCGTGACAAAATGTTCGGGCATACCAATGCTGATATTATTGAATATGCAATTGGACGCAAGCCTTCTGTTGAAATGGTTGAAAAATATGCAAAAGAAAAAGAAGCACTCTATAGAAAAAGATGTTTGGTTGATAAAGAAAATTTTAAACTTGCCCCGGGAGCTGCTGCATTTTTAGATTTTTTGAAAGAAAACAATATTCCCATGACTATTGCAACAATGTCAGAATGGGACAATGTAGAGTTTTATATAAAGGAATTCAAACTTGCAAAATGGTTTGATGTTGATAAAATTGTTTATTCAAACGGCAAAATTCCCGGAAAACCTGCTCCGGATATTTTCCTGATTGCCGCCGGCAAAATCGGCCTTAACCCGAAAGATTGTGTTGTATTTGAAGATGCAATCGCGGGAATTAATGCTGCAAAAGCGGCCGGAATCGGTAAAATAATTGCAGTAGATTCAATTGAACCAATTGAATTTTACCGTGATATTGACGGTCTTTCAGGTATTATAACAAGCTTTGATGAAGTTGATAAATCTATGTTTGAAATACCATCAGTTATTTAATAATCTTCCAATTAGATTTATAACTCCCATTCCTGCTGCAAAACCGAGCCCTATGCCTGCACCTGCTGCAAAAGAGTTTCCGCAGGGAGGAAAGCCAAAGCCGAAACACCCCGGTGAAAAACTCGTGTAACTGTTGTAACAGCCCCACGGACTTAGACTATTACTATACATACGCACAGAATGACCGTTAGCGTTTATAGTTGTATTCGAAATTGTGCCAAATCCAAACATAATAATATCCTCTATATATAAAAGGATACTTACAGAAAATAATTGACCGTTTTGTAATAAAAATTTACAATTTGTTCTTTACGATTATTTTTAGTGCCGGCGTTTCTTTTGTGTCATTGCCGTAGTGAGAGAAAATTATTTTACCCGGATGTGAAATATGTATAAACGGCTTGATATATTCCGGATTTACAGAAGCAGGCTTATACGAGTATTTGTAAAATGACTGCTCTGTATCATTGAGAAGTAAAACATTGATTTTTTCGAAGAATTTTTTGTTAATTGTAATCTCATTATTCTTGAATTCTGAAACTTTAATAATCTTGTATTCAGGATAAAGTTTCTGGATTTCTTCTTGCGTAAGAAGCTCAGATACAAATTTTTTATCTTGATATTTATATTTATAAAATTTGAGTTCTTGAGAATTAATCCCTATGAATTCTCCATCATGAACAAAACCTATATTAATTTCAGGGCCGATTGCAAGCTTGCCGTCCTGATAATAATACTCGCAGAAACCTCCTGAACCTATAAAGCTTTTATTTGTAATCTGAATATCGTCTTCTGTTTCAGGCATAAGTGTCCAGATTGATTTTTGAGGGTTATAAAAAATAGTCTGTTTTTCTGTAATATAGTTGTACGCTGATGCAGCGGAAATGCTTATTAATACTGCCATTAATGCAATAACCAGATTTTTCATAAAAAACTCTCCTTTTATGCTTATCATATCATGATAAAATAATATTATGTTAAAGAAAATAGTAATTTGTCTAATACGTATTTATCAAAAAATATCTTCATACACACCTCCGAGATGCAGGTTTTATCCTACATGTTCAGAGTATACAAAACAGGCAATAGAAAGGTTCGGGCTTCTTAAAGGCGGCTTGCTCGGAGTGAAAAGAATTTGCAAATGTCATCCGCTTAATGAAGGCGGAATTGATCTTTTACAACCAGTGGACGGTGAACAGACGTTAGAAGCACAAGAGGAAATAAGCATTACCGGTTCACCTCAATCGTAAAACTACAAGTTAAAGAGTAAAATCTTATGAGCAGAATAATTATTTTTTCAGGTAAACAATATTCAGGCAAAGACACCGCAGCAAAGATTTTAATGGACGCGATGCCCGATTATAAGCGCTGCGCAATGGGTGATATTATTAAAATTGAGTACGGAAAACACCACGGGCTTAGTTTTGAAGAGATTGAGCAGAACAAATCTCAGTACCGTCAGGGCTTAATTGATTTAGGCAATTGGGGAAGGGCTCAGAGTCCTGATTACTGGCTTACAAAGATTATTGAGCAGGAAGGTAATCTTGTTGTAACTGATGTGCGCATTAAGCACGAATATGAGGTTTTCAAAGCAGCAGGTGCAATATCAATCAGGGTTGAGGCTTCAAGAGAAATCAGAGAAGCGAGAGGCGGTAAGCTTGTCGGTGAAAATGACGTTACTGAAGTTGATCTGGATAATATTCAGGATTGGGATTATATAATCGACAATAACAAGGATTACGAAACATTGCGTAAAAATGTTCTAGAAATTGTTGAAAAATTGCGTTAAGCATTCATTACCTCCTTTGGTTTTCTGGGGTTAAAAACTTTATCAGCAGCGCTTCCTATCTGGCTTAATCCGGCACTGGCAATAGAGCCGTAAATCATACTCTGCACTCCGGAGAAGAGCATAGCGGTTAAGGCCATTGATGCGCCTATACCGGCCACAGCAGGGAAGCCTAATGTCAGAGCTCTGGAAAGGCGATCCTCTTTGGTATCAGCAGTTCCTACAGCAATTCCGCTTAGTCCTATCATACCGATACCTGTAAGTATATCTGTCGGAGCACCGCCGAGTACAAGATCTCTTTTCTTATCAAAGTATTCTACACATTCACTGTGATTTGCTTTATTAAGACGCTTACCGGTTTTCTTAAGGCCGTCTTCAAGCAGTGTTTTTTCTTCTTTGCTGATATGAGGTGATAAAATATCAATAGCTTCATGATATTTGCCCTTAATGCCCTTACCGTCACCAACAAGTGTATCTACAGCTTTTTTGCCGTCCTGTTCAAATTTATTACGGCTAGGCATAAGCATATCTTCTGCCCAGAACGACATATTATCTTTTATGTGCTGAACATTATGTTTAAAGCTGCCGGCTTGTTTAGGCCCTTCAAACTTCTTGAAGTAGTCATTAAAGAGCTTGTTTCTAAAATCTTGTTCAAGATTTGCCATAGCTTTTTCCTGAAGGTCTAAGCGTTCTGAGGTTCGCGTTCTGGAAAAATATTCTTTTGACTGCATTATTTCCTGAAGTTTAGCATCAAGCGACTTCTGTTCTGCCGGAGAAAGTTTTGCTCTGTAGTTGTATATCAGAGAATCAAGTTCATCCATGTTTTTAGAAGCCTTTTTGTATTTTCCGTATACAGTTCTTTTACTAATACTGTCAAACCAGTTTGTTATAGAGTTATGAACATTTGACATAACTTTTCTAAAACCGGAATCGCATTTTTGGAGAACCTTCCGTGTTTTTTCATTTTTGACACCATTAAATTTCTCTGCTGTGCAGAGCCATTTGAAACCAATGTCTTTTGAGGCGTTAATTGTGTTTGTAAACTGGAAGAAATCTGCAATTCCTTTTAAACCTCTTTCAGTAGCTCTGTAGAATTTGCCTTTGATAAAATCATTTTTGTTCTTTTGAACATTTGCACCTGCTTTGTGTGACCAATTTTTCAGTTTGTTAACAAATCTACCGGAGAATTTAGGGTTAAAAAGTGCAATGAGTGCTGATAATACAAGCACTGTACTTCCGGCAGTGATAGCGGTTTTATGTGATTTTTTCTTCTCTTCATCTTTCGGTTCTTTAACGAAGCTGTCAACGGTGTTGTTGATAACCGTTTCAACTTTTTCAATCGGTTTTGTTATAATCTCCGGAGCAGCCGGCGAAGTTCCGCGGAAATTTGCATTTTGCGGATACTGATAACTATTCAAACCGTTATGTATGCCAAAAGACATAATAATATTACCTTCTAAACCTGCTACATTAATATAAAGTATATTTTCTTATAAAAATTGCTGTGTGAACCTGTTTTATTAAGACATGTTAAGGTTATAATTATAATATGGAAAAAGGATTTACAAGAATATTCTGGCAGGCTCTCTGTGTAGGCTTGTTAACAGGGCTTGTGATTGTACTTTTCAGACTCGGGATAGAAAATATGTTTGAGTTTGTAATGGTGCATTTTTATGCTGCCCCTCTTTTGTTTTTATTAATAACTACACTTGGCGGACTTGCGGCAGGATTTGTGGTTTACAAATTTGCTCCTGAAACCTCGGGAAGCGGTATTCCTTATGTTAAAATATCTCTTTTGAAAAGCGGAAGGCTTATAAGAGTAAGAACAATTTTTGTTAAATTTATAGCCGGCGTACTTGGTATTGGAACCGGACTTTCTCTGGGGAGAGAAGGCCCGAGTGTTCAGCTGGGCGCAGGTGCGGGGTCTTTTATCGGTAAAATTTTTAAGCTTGATGAACACAATAGAGATAAGCTTATTGCTTCCGGTGCAGGAGCGGCAATAGGCGCGACTTTTAATGCTCCTATTGCAGGAACTCTTTTTGTACTGGAGGAATTAATTCACAGATTTACGCCTTCAATGCTTTTTCCAACGCTTGTTGCAACAGTCGTTTCTGCAAGTGTAGCAAGACATTTTCTGGGAGCAAATCCTTCTTTTAATACTGCTCTTCCGCATATTACGATGGAGGGAAGTATACTGCCTGTGTGTATTGTGCTGGGGATTCTGGCGGGAGTTTTCGGGGTGCTGTTTTCCAAAACAATTTTTTTCTTTAATAATTTTTATTCAAGAATAAAAATTCCTAATTATATAAAACCGGCTCTGGCAGGTTTTTTAACAGGACTTGCAGGGCTCTTTCTGCCTTATATTTTATCTTCTGGTAATGGAAGCGTAGAAATGCTTTTTAAAGGTGAACTGCCAATAGTTCTTGTTTGTACAATATTTTGTGCAAAATTTATAATTACCCCTCTTTGTTTTGGCTCAGGCGCAGCTGGCGGAATATTTCTTCCTATGTTAATGCTGGGTTCTTTTCTCGGGTATATAACAGGTTTTGGGGCAAACCTTCTCGGTGCGGAGGTTAATCTTGTTGCGATATCTTCACTGGGTATGGCGGGATTTTTGGCTTCTGTGTCAAGAACTCCTCTTACAGCTGTGGTTATGGTGTTTGAAATGACCGGAGGGTATGAATGTATACTTCCGCTTATGCTTACGGCTGCGATTGCAGATATGGTTGCGGAAAAGATGAAACATAAGCCTATTTATACAGAGCTTGCTGCGTGGCAGATTGTACATAAGGGGAAATAATACGGCCATTTTGTCTACGTGCGGGGGGGGGGGTAAATTGCGGTGAACCCGTAAGTGTAAAAAATGTTCACCGACCATAGGTCTACGTGCGCGGGGTAAAACTATAGATGTTGGCGGAGGTACCTAAAGGCGGGTTTAGCATAATACTTTACACTGGCAGCCTTGCTTGACTAGCCGCCCATAGGTCTACATACGTAGTATTACCAGAAGGCGCGGGGCATCATGCGTTTGTATACCCAGATTTCGACTCCGTCATGCCTAAGTCCGAATTCTTGCGCAAGTCTTTCATCTACTCCGATTGCACGGATTGGCAGATTAAGCTTTTCAGCAGCCGTTTTGAGCTTGTTATAACCATTTATAATATCTTCTTTTGTTGTTTCATCACCGAAATGTGTGTTAGAGATTAAACCTGTGAAACTGAATTTTCCGGTTCCGCGGGTAAACTCAACATATTCAATAATATTATCAACTGTCGAGGTTTCAAACTTGGCAGTATTCACTACAAGATAAATTTGTAAATTTTCTTCTTCGCCAATTCCTGTCAGAATATCCAGAATATCAAGTCCGCCAGCTCCATAGCCGACATCAATAATTATATCTCCGTCCTGCGCAAGACAATTTATTTGAGCCGGTGTTACGTAACTAGCAGCTTCTCCGAGTCCGAAATTATCAGGCTGTGTTATAACATTAATTCCCATTTCTCTGAGTTCTCCTGCAATCGGCCGGAGTGTGTAAGCAGGTTCAACCGAGTCTAAATCTACAAGTGTAACAGGTTTTCCTGCCGCAGAAAACTGACGCGCCCTGTTAAGAGAAGTTTCTGACTTCCCGCTGGCGTATGCTCCTGCAAATACCTCTATAATTCTATCAGACATGCTGTCCCTCCACTAAAACATACAGCTTGCTTCCGCAGGAGTAAGCTTGATTTCTTTTACCTGCTTTTTATCACAAGGTATAATGAATGTTATTTTTCCGTCTGAAGCTTTTTTGTCTTTTTTCATTATTTCAATGATTTTTTCTACAGGAAAACTCTTGTCCAGAGGCTTAAATCCGTATTTTTCCAGAAGCTCTTTTGACAGCCTGTAATAGGAATAACTTATGTACTCGTGATTATATGCCCATTCGATTATAAAAAACATTCCATAAACGACTGCCTCACCGTGGGTATATTTTTTGTATTTTGTAATCGTTTCCAGAGCATGCGCTAACGTATGCCCGAAGTTAAGAACTTTTCTGAGCCCGCCTTCTTTTTCATCCTGATTAACTACTGCAATCTTCAGGTTAAGACAGTATTCAATCATCCTTATAATTGTTAAAGGCTCTTTCTGCATAATCTTTTCACATCCGAGAGTAAGAAATTCAAATAAATATAAAGCAGTTTGATATCCGCAGTTATTTTCAATAAAAGCGTACTTAAGCACCTCGCCAAGACCTGACATAAATTGTCTTTTATCAAGCGTGTTCAGGAAATTAATGTTTATAAACACGGCTTTTGGCTGATAAAAAGTTCCGATAATATTTTTTGCTTCTGCTAAATCAATAGCTGTTTTTCCGCCAACAGAAGAGTCTACTGCTGATAAAAGTGTTGTAGGAACCTGAATAAAATCAATTCCTCTCATATAAGTTGAAGCTGCAAATCCGGTTAAATCACCTGCAACGCCTCCGCCTACCGCAACCATAGCGTCTTTTCTTGTGAGGCCTAATTCTACGGCTTTTTCGATAATTTTAAGATAGTTTTTGTAATTTTTTTCCTTTTCACCGTCTTTGAGAATAAAAAGCTCATCCTCCGAGAAGTTCAGCCTTGTGTAATAGAGGTCGTAAACCTTTTTAGAGATTACAATCAGGCGTTTTTGACCTTTCGTAGCTTCGTCAATCCCGCGGTTAAGTTTCTCAAAACTGTTATCGGAAATCTCAATTAGATAATTTTTTCCGTTATCTATATTAACTTGCAGAGTTTGTTTCATTTATTATAAACCTTACGATTTCATCTTCGCTTAAAGAGCTTGTATCTACTGTGAAATGAGCTCTTTTATAATTTTCTTCTCTTTTTTTTAGCATATTTTCAAGAATCTGTCTTGGATTTTCTCTCTGGAGAAGCGGTCTTGTAGAGTCTTGTGATATCCTGTAATAAAGTATATCAAGGTCTGATTTTAAATAAAATACCTTGCCGAATTTTAGTAATGTAGCGCGGTTATCAGGATTTTCAAATGAGCCGCCACCAATTGAAATAATCCGGTTTTTACCAGTGCAGACCATTTTAATTGTATCATATTCAAGTTTTCTGAAATAATCTTCGGAAAATTTCTCGAATATTTCATTTATTGTCATACCCTGAGTTTTTTCGATAATGCTGTCAGTGTCATAAAGAGAATAACCGTCAAGTTTTTCTGCTAGAAGGGTGCCTATAGTAGTCTTTCCGCTTGCAGGCATTCCGACAAGAACGATATTATGAGTCATAATGCGCCTTCATCTCCACGAAGTTATCTCCTCCGTATTTAGCGAGCATTTCATCGACGAGAATAATTGCAACTCTTGCTTCTGCAACCACTGCACAGGCTGGAACCGCACAGGTATCGGAACGTTCAAAATGAGCACTTGCAGGCTGCATATCTTTAATGTCCACCGTTGAAAGAGCTTTTCTCATTGTAGGGATTGCTTTCATTGTGCCTTTGATAACGAGTGCTTCTCCGTTTGTCATTCCGCCTTCAAGCCCTCCGGCATTGTTGGTGTGTCTGTATGTAAGCTTGTTTTTTACAAAGATTTCATCATGCATCTGTGAGCCTCTAAGTGAAGCAGCATCAACTCCTGCCCCGACTTCAACAGCCTTTACAGCAGGAATACTCATAACCGCTTGAGCTAATCTTCCGTCCAATGCTTTATCCCAGTGTACATAAGAGCCTAAGCCGACAGGAAGATTTCCGAAAATTACCTCAAATTTTCCGCCCAAAGTGTCACCCGCCTGAGCTGCTTCGTCAATAGCGTTGCGCATTCTATCTGCTGTTAAATCATCTGCGCATCGTACATCAGATTTCTCTGCTTTTTCTTTAATCAGAGTGTATGTTTTCGGATAAAAGTCCAGTTTTACATTCCCGATTTGCACAACATGAGAAAATCCCATAATTCCAAACTCTTTTAAGATTTGTTTTGCAACAGAGCCTACAGCAACTTCTATTGCAGTCTTTCTGGCGCTTGAACGTTCAAGTACATCTCTAAGGTCAGTAAAATTATATTTCTTGGCTCCTGCAAAATCAGCATGCCCCGGACGAACAGTTGTGAAAGCTTTAGCTTCAATCTTTTTAACAGTTTCCTGTGCAGGATAATCCTGATGTTCAACATTCATTACATCCTGCCAGTTTTCAAAATCTTTGTTTTTAATTTCCAGACAAATTGGTGCGCCTGTAGATTTTCCAAATCTTACTCCGGATTTAATCTCTACAGTATCTTTTTCAATTTTCATTCTTCCGCCGCGTCCGTATCCAATCTGACGGCGTGCTAAATCTTCATTAATAACAGAAGCCTTAATACGAAACCCTGCCGGAACACCTTCTATAATGGCGTTCAAGCATTTGCCGTGGCTTTCTCCCGATGTTAAAAATCTAAATTTTTCCATGCTATTATTATACAACAAAAAGACGCCCCGTTGCGGAGCGTCTTTTTGGATTATAAATCTGTATGGCTCGGTGACATTTTAATATCGTGGTGATATCTTTCAATATTGTCCTGAGCAGGGTCTATATAAGAATAGCAGCCCTTCATAAATCTTACAAATTTGTTGTGTTTTTGTTCGTATAACGGTTCACAAGGTTCGCCTGCCACACGATTTTTCTGCATTAATGCCTGTTCTGCAACAGCTTCTGAATATCCATTATTGATAAGGTATTCAGGGCTGGTCTGCTGTTCAAGAGTAATATCTGCTCTTGCGCTGATACATAAAGCTGTGAATAAAGCTAAAACTAAAAATAAATTTCTTCTCATAACACCCATTCTTATTTAACTGAACTATATGATTCCATTATAATATTTTCTAATGAATTAATCAAGTCGGCTTCAGGAACTCTTGCTATAATTTCTCCTTTTTTGAAAATATATCCTTCCTTAATTGCTCCTGCTATTCCGAAATCAGCATGTCTGGCTTCTCCAGGGCCGTTAACCGGACAGCCCATGACTGCAATCGTGATAGGCAAATCCAAATTTTTGAAACGTTCTTCAACCTGTTTTGCCAGTCCGATTAAATCAATCTGTGTTCTTCCGCAGGTAGGGCAGGATATGAAGTTAACGCCTTTTTGTCTTAAGTTCATGGCTTTTAAAATACCAAAACCGGCATGCACTTCTTCTACGGGATTTTCTGTTAAAGAAACTCTTATTGTATCGCCTATTCCCTCGCTAAGCAGTGTGCCGAGCCCTACTGATGATTTGATTAATCCCATTTTCAGCGTGCCTGCTTCTGTTACGCCAAGATGGAGCGGGTAATCAACTTTTGAGGCAATTGAGCGGTAAGCTTCTATTGTAGTCATTACGTCTGAAGACTTTAAGGAAATTTTTGTGTTATAAAAATTCAAATCTTCAAGAATTTCTACGTGCCTTAGTGCGCTCAAAACCATTTTTTCAGAAAGCGGAATATCCATTTCCGAGAATTCTTTCTCTAAAGAGCCGGCGTTTATTCCTATTCTTATAGGTACTTCGTGTGCTTTTGCCGCTTCGACAACCTTAATTGTATGCTCTTTTTTCCCTATGTTACCGGGGTTAATCCTGAGTGCGTGTATTCCGTTTTCAATACAGGTCAAAGCAAGTCTGTAATCAAAATGAATATCTGCAACTAGAGGAACCGGTGATTTTTTCACAATATCTTTTATAGATGCTGCAGCGTCTTTGTTAAGCACTGCAAGCCTTACAATTTCGCATCCTGCCGATGCTAATTCGCTTATCTGGTCGAGAGTTGAAGCAGCATCTCTTGTGTCTGTATTGCACATTGACTGCACTGAAATCGGGGCATCACCGCCAATTTTTATATTTCCTATTGAAATTTGTTTTGATTTTCTTCTGTTTATCATAAGATAATTGTATACCAAACATAGGAGAATTTATATGAAAATAGCTGTAATCTCAGATATTCATGGCAATATGGAAGCGGTTGAAGCCGTTATGCAGGATATTGAAGCAAAGAATTGCGACAAAATTTTTATCCTCGGTGATTATGCAATGGCAGGACCTGAACCGCAGAGCACTGTTGAGTATTTTATGAATAAAAAGTCAGATTCAAGGTTTACTATGATTCAGGGAAATACAGATTTGATGATTGCAGATTATAATGATGAACTCTACAGAACTTTAAAAGAAAAAGCGCCTGTGATGGCAGAAGCTTTAAAGAGTGATGCTCAGCTTCTTAACCCTGTAGAAAAAGAATTTCTTAAAAATCTTCCTATTCAAAAAGAAGTTAAGGCAGGAGGGGTTAAATTCCTGCTTGTACACGGTTCACCGAGAAAGAACAATGAAGACATTCTTCCGGATACTCCGTTAAGCGAAGTTGAAAAAATGCTTGAAAATGTTGAAGCTGATGTTGTTCTATGCGGGCATACGCATATTCCATGCGGGTTTCAGACTGAATCGAGGAAAACAGTTGTGAATGCAGGAAGTATCGGACGTACATTTTTTGTTGAGCCGAACTCGTATCCTAAGGCCTGCTATTTGATTATAGAAGTGGATAACGGAAGCTGTGTATTCCAGCATCAATTTGTTGAATATGATAAAGAACAGGCTTCTGAAAAACTAGCAGCAAGAGAGTTTGAAGGTGCGGATAAACTTGCCGGGATGCTGATTAATCCGGAAATCAGGCACTTTTAGATTAGTGATGAAATTTCGTTAGAATTTCTTTCACCTGCATAGCAAGATCTGCTTGATCAAAATTATCTTTTGAGATGTAATGCGCTATAGAAAGCTTGTTAAGACGTTTTCTTGCCTGGTTTTCCGGAAGTGAGCTTATTACTATGATAGGAATATCAGCATACATTTCGTCGTTTCTTAAGCGTTCAATAAACTCATAACCATCAATCTTAGGCATTGTAAGGTCTGTTATTATTAAGTCGTAGTGCGTAAGTTTTAGTTTAACAAGTGCCTCATCTGCATCAAGAACAGTATCTACCATGTAACCTATGTTTAAAAGTATGTTTTTAACCATTGTTCTTGTTGTTACAGAATCATCTACGATTAATATTCTCTTGTATGACAGTACATCTGATGTCAGCAAGGTTTGATTATTAGCAGAAACCATTGCCTTGTTAAAGTCATAGTGCATAATGTCCTGCATATTTAATATTAAACATAACTCGCCAGAAGCAAGGTTGGTAATGCCGGATATGTTTTTAACTTTATATAGCGGAGGTGATAATTTTTTCTGGAGAATATCCTGATCGCCCAGAAGTTTGTCAACAACAAGCCCAATAGTTTTATCGTCAGCTTCAATGATGAGGATAGTTTCTTTTTCATTTCTTGGTGCAGGTGCAAGCTCAAGTATATCGGATAGATAATAAAGCGGAATTATATTACCATTGAACAGGATTGAACGTATGCCGTTGTTTGTCTTAATTTCATTCTGGTTTTTAAGGATAAATGTCGTAATAACCTGAATCGGTATTGCAAAAGTTTGGCCGGAGATTTGTACCAGAAATACTCTTAGTGTAGTCAATGTTACCGGAATTTCTATATGAACGCAGCTGCCTTTGCCAAATTCTGATATTACCTTAACTTTACCATTGAGCTGTGAGATTTTTGTTTTAACAACATCAAGCCCTATTCCTCTGCCTGAAATACTTGTGATTGAGTCGCCAGTCGTAAAGCCCGGCCAGAATATGATATTCATAATGGCTTCGTCAGTCATTGAATCTATGTCGTCTTGAGTTAAAAATCCTCTTGATACTGCTCTGTCTTTAATTTTTTCAAGGTTAAAGCCCTGACCGTCATCAACTACATCTATGATAACCTTGTTATCATCCTGTTTTGCAGAAAGAAGGATTTTGCCAACTGGACTCTTGCCGTTTGCAATTCTTTCTTCTTTGGACTCGATGCCGTGGTCAATCGCGTTACGCAGGATATGGATTAGAGGAGTTTTGATTTCTTCAATAATCTTTTTATCTGCACAGGTATCTTTACCTTCAATCTCAAAGTCTATATCCTTGCCTTTCTCGTTAGCGATATCTCTAACCATTCTTGAGAACGAGTTAAATACTGTAGAAATAGGAAGTACACGGATATTTTTTACCATTGATTCCATTTCATCAATGATTAAACGCATTTTCATATCATCTTCTTTTGAGGCGCGGTAGAGTGAGTTTAAGTCATAAATCGTTCTTGATACATTCTGTGTTATATCCAGAAGCAGTGAGAAAACCTGTTTTACAAATACTCCGGTGTATTGGTCTGTATTTCCGCTTTGAAGGTATTTTCTGTTGTAATATCTCAGATAGTTTGATGTTTTTAGTAAATCCTTCTGGCAAGCTTCATTTGCATTTTTGATGGAATCTATTTTCTCCAGATTTTTTTCTGTTTTAATCTTGGTAATAATCAGTTCGCCTAGCTGGTTAACGAGCAGGTCAAGTTTCTGGGCATTAACGTGCAGGGTTTTAATTTCTGTAGATGCGTTTGATTTATTGGCAGATGATGTCTGAGTTGAGAGGCTCTTAATCTCGCTTACGCCCGTATCTTTTTTATAATTCAGTTCCAGAAGCTGTTTCATAATCTCCAGCTGCTGCAATATCAAATCATTATCAATATTCTCATTTGGTGAAGCGCAATACTCAACAGCACCTTTTAATGTCATCATCATTTGCTCTTCAAGCTGTACAGAGTTTTCGGAAATAAAATCTAATATGTCATTGATAACATTAATAATTTCAATAATGTTCTGGTCATCGACACCTTCTTTAAGCTGTGCAATATCGTCTTTAATTTCTTTTGCATAGATACTGCTTCCCTGAAGCATGCTGATTTTTTCTGCAATATCAAAGAAAGTAAGCCCGCCTTCTTCTGTTTCAATACAGGAGGTTGTAAACTTTGCAGCAGCGGAGCTGAGTTCGTTTCTGAGCTCCAAAATTTCGCTTATTGTAAAGGTATTGGTTGCATTCATTACAAAATCAAGTTTTGCAAGAATGTTCTCCAGAGAAGTTTTTACTTCATATAGATTGGAGTTCTTGAAAAATTCATAAATCTTTTCTACTTCCTCTTTAAGAATTACAATATCCTGCGATTCTTCTTCCGGAACAATACTGTCAATGATTTCAAAACACGCATTGAATGAAGAGTTAATTTCTTCCTGATACTGAGAAAGGCCGGAACTTTCTTCTCCGGAAACCATTCCTGCTTCTGCAATAGTTTCATTCTGTCTGAAAGTCTGCTCATTCATTTCTATGTCAAGAATATACTCAAGGTTGGAAAGAGTGGCTGTAAATTCTTCGTCAATAATCTCCCTGCCGTTTTTGATTGATTCCTGCAAATATCTTGACGCTGTTTCGAGGGAACGCGACATTAAGTTTATTATATCTTTGTCCAGCACGAACTGGTCATTGTTAACAGCATCAAAGATATCTTCCATTTTATGAAAAATACCCTGTATATTGTTAAATCCTACCATCCTTACTGCACCTTTAAGGCTGTGCAAATCTCTGTAGATTGAACCTATTAAATCTTTGTTGGCAGGAGTATCTTCAAGGGAAAAAAGATTGTTAAACAATCTTTCAAGAATTTCTTCTGATTCACCTTGAAAGATTGCCAGCATCTCTTTATTATTTTTGTTATTGTCGTTTCCCAGAAAGTCCATATATTCCCGTTAGTTTTCCATTGCGGAAGTTTTCATGTCATATGACATTGTATTAAGCTTTGCAATTCTCTCAGAATTAGCTACCATTGTTTGATTAAGATTCTCTGCAATAGTAGAGTTTGCTTCATCTATAGCATTCAGACGTTCAAGAATATCGCTCTGTTTTTTAGCATTCTGGTTAAGCATTTCGAGTGAGTCAAGGATTTCCTTAATCAGTGTTAACAGTGTTTCTGAATTTGAGGAAACGATGTTGATATCTTTAACCACAGACTCAATTTCTTTCGAACCTTCTTCTGTTGCCATTACGGTTGAGTTAGTTGTGCACTGAATGTTATTTGTAAGAGAAGAAATCTTTGTGATAGCCTGTTTTGATTCGTCTGCAAGTTTTCTGATTTCACCTGCAACAACTGCAAAACCTTTACCGTGTTCACCGGCTCTTGCAGCTTCTACTGCTGCGTTAAGCGCAAGCATGTTTGTTTGTTCTGCGATATCGTCAACTACGCTTATCGTGCTGCCGATTTGCTGTGAGTGTTCGGAAAGTTCAAGGATAAGCTCTGCAATCATTTGTATTTTTTGTCTTAGGACAAGCATTTTATCTGCATTAGAAGAGATTGACTCGTGTTCTTTTTGTGAAAAATTAATAGATTGATTAACCTGCTTTTCAGCATTTTTCGTAGTTGTGTAGTAATCTTCAGAAAGCCCTTTAAGTTTTTCGATTAATGAAGATATAGTCTTTGTATTGCCGGCAAGGTCTTCAAACATACGTTTCTGGGTGTTAACGGTTTCCATAAACTCGGATGTTGTTTCTGCAAGCGAGTTTGATTGAACTGTCATTGCCTGACGGATAGATTTGGATATCCATTGCTTGGTTACAAAGTGGACTGAAAAATTAAGTAATATAACTATTATCAAAAAAACAAGTGTGTCATACGGCGCTGCATGATTAAGTTTAGCAAAAAGCACAAACAATATGCAGGCTATTATAAATACGATTAAGTCTAATAAACATTTGATATTAAACTTTTGTTTCAATCCGAAATTAAATTCATTCACGACTTCTTCTCTCCTATAGTTTTTTTGGGCAATTTATTATATAATTATTTTATACTAAAATAGACAAAATTGGAATATATGAATATATGGCTGCAAAGATTTTATTGGTAGAAGATAGTGATACCCAGCTGAAGTTTCTGAGAGATGGGCTTGTAGCAAACGGGTTTGAGGTAGAAACTGCTACAAACGGCGGTGAAGGTTACAAGAAGATTTTTGAATATGTGCCGGACATTGTTGTGTCTGACATCATGATGCCTGTAATTGACGGTTATCAGCTTTGCAGAATGATAAAAAATGTTGATGAAATCAAGAAAATTCCGGTAATTCTTCTTACTGTTCTTGACAAAAAAATTGACAGTTTCTGGGGTAAAAAAGCCGGTGCACAGCTATTTTTGTCTAAATCAATAGACATGAATGAGCTTGTAAGAAACATTAAGGCAACGCTCAGGCGTTATCCTTTAAGTGATGAGTATAAAGCTGCCTTGACTTCAAAGTCTTCTCCTGATTCTGCTCAGGCAAGGCTGAATGTAATTTTGAACGACTTATTGCTTAAGTCTGTTTTTGCTAATGAGTTTCGTAATCTGAGCGACTTTATGAATTATGAAAGAGTGCTCGTAGAAAAACTTTTCAACCTCGTGAGCTCTTTTGTTGAATACAGTGTTGCAGGCGTATTTTTTGCATCTCCTGACGACTTTGCAGAAAATATTTTATACCTTGATACGCTTGGTAAAAACCTTCCCAAAAGTCTGCTTTCTGATATACAGTATGACTTTTTCAGAAAGATGGAAGAGCACAGAACTATGCAGAATTCTAAGTTCGAAGTAGTAAGAATGCTTCTGGGCAAGGAACTTGATTATAAATTCACTGACCTGACTTCTAAAATCATCATCCCGCTGGTTTTTGACAAAAAACTAATCGGCGGCATCTGCTTCTATACCCGTCAGGATATGGATTATGCATCATTCAGGTATTTCGATATTATGATTAGCGAACTTCTCGCTATATTCAAAATGAAATATCAGTATACAGAAAAAGAGTTCATGTCAGTTCTTGACGGCCTCACCGGACTTTATAACAGAAGACAGTTTGAACTCAGTTTGGAACAGGAGCATAATCGTTCAAAACGCCACCCTTCTGATTTCAGTCTTGCTATTCTTGATATTGACTTCTTCAAAAAGGTTAATGATACATACGGCCACCAGTATGGAGATTATGTGCTTAAAACAGTTGCGGATTTAATGAAATCAGCTTTTAGAAAAACGGACCTTCTTTATAGATACGGCGGAGAAGAAATGGTTATGATTATGCCGGAAACCAATATCGAAGGGGCAATAATTCCTGTACAGAGGCTTAGAAGAATGGTTGAAGAGTACGACTTTGAGTATAATGGTGTTAAGGCTAAAGTTACTGTAAGCATGGGACTTACGATGAATTATCAGGAATTTAGCTCTCCTGCTGAAATCCTGAAATCTGCTGACGAAGCATTATATCAGGCAAAAGAAAGCGGAAGAAACAGGGTTGTATTACATGAGCAGCAATAATTATTTAGAGCAGAAAAAAAATACTCATCTTTATTTTAGGATAGGCGAAAACAAGTACGCGGTTAATTCGGATAATGTACTTGAAATTATGAAACTGCCTGCTCTGGATTATCCGCAGAAACTGCCTAATAATATTATTGGACTTCTTAAATATAACAATTTTGTTATCAATGTTATAGATATACGTTTCTTCTTGAATATTGAAGTTCCGCCATACAGTATTCACAATGAACTTCTGATTATTAAGACGGACGAAGTTATATTCGGTATTGTGACTGATAAAGTTCTGGGAATACTTCCTTTTGACGCTGCTCAGGTTGATGCTATACCTTTTGTTGACAACAAAATGGTGATTGAATCACTTTATAAATTTAATCAGGAAACAATATTTATTATAAATATTTATGCCATAGAAAATCTTTTGAAACAGCATGATGCAGGACGTGAAGTAGATATTTTATCGCTGTTTCCTCAGGATGATGAATCAAAAAGCATAATGACCAAACGCACTCTTGATATTGCGAGCAAATCAAGTTTGAAGCTTGCATCAGGAGAATTGCATGCAAAAAATAAGTACATCTCTTTTAACCTTGATAACGATTCTTATTGCATAGAATTAAGCTATGTAAAGGAAGTTTTGAAAGATACTTCAATAACTCATGTTCCCGGTACTCCCGACTTTATTGAAGGAATTATGAATCTTAGAGGCGATTATATTACTGTATTAAATTTGAAAAAATTTCTGAGTTTAAATACAAATTATAATAAAGACAAAAATCCGGTTATTATTGTAAAATGCAATGAGCTTAAACTGGCTCTGCTAATTGATAGGATTAACGAGCTGTTTGAGTTTCAGGAAGATGATCTCTGGGAACAGAGCGAGAGTTATTTTTCAAACGAGTTTATCTACAATGAAACATTATATACGGTTTTGAATGTTGACAGGATAACTTCGGACAAAAAAATTATAATTACAGATATGTAATTTAAATGATGTATAGGTAGTTTTAGTATATTATGATAGAATACTAGATATGAAGCAGTATAAGAAGAGAACGGTGGCTTTAGTTCTGGCTTCAGTGGTTACGGTAGTTGGAGCTTTTGGCGCAGAGAATTATAAAAACAGCCTTATGTCGCTTAAATTTGATGAAGGCTCGGATAAGTCTGTCAAAATGACACTGCTTACAAAACAGAGATATGACAATAATATAAATATTATAAAAAAAGATGCCGTTACGTATGTTGTAACCCTTCCGGAAACTGACAGTCAGGTAAATTCAGACTATGAACTTGGCGATAATGTCGAAAGTGTTGATATTAAGACTCTTCCTTATACGAAATCTAAAACCGGCGGAACACGAATTACTGTAAAATTAACTGAAAATATACCTCTGTTTACAAAAACTTCTTTATATTTACCAGCTGATTCACAGGGTCAGCTTGAAACTGCTTTAGTAACTGAACCTGCTCCGCCGGTAAAAACACCCGAGCCGAAACCGGAGCCAGTACGCAGAGAACCGGTGAATACAATACATTCCGGAAGCGGTGTTGACCAAACTTCTGCTGTAGATATTAACAAAAGCGTTAAACAATTCCAGCCGTCAAAACCGGCTGCCCCTGCTGTCGAAAAGCCTGTTGAGATAAATCAGGAAGAGGAAAAAACTGACAGGACAAAAGAGGTTATGAACTGGCTTCTCGGTATTGCACTTGTAATAGTTGCTTCTGTATATCTTTTCCTAAAAGCGAAAGATAAAATTGCCGATATTACAGGTGAGCAAACAAAACTTGATTTGTCTGATGAACCGAAAACAGAAAAGAAGAAAAAGCCTGAAAAGATTAATACTGCAATAAAGAATTTAGACCGAAAATATTCAAATCCGGTTAAGATGCCTGTAACCCCTCCTCCTCAAGCAGCTTCTGCAGCGGAAGATGAACCTGAAATGGAACCGGAAGTAGAAACTACTGTTGTTGATTTGGATGAATTGCTTCAGGAAAAGAATAAAGTTGTAGAACAGGCTGCGGAACCGGAAGATGAGGAAGAGGAAAATACTGCTCTGGAAGAGTTTTTGAGTGCTTACAATTTTGATGATGAAGCATCGGAAGAGGAAGATGAAAAAGAAAGCTTTAATGAAGAACTTTATGACAAATGCATTAACGATAAAAATCTGGAATTTTCCAAAGATGATGTAGAAAGAATAGAAACACTTATTAATTCTGAGATTAGCGATGATGCAATGAGGAATGCATCAGAATTCCTTGAATCGTCAGAAAAAGATAAAAAACCGTCGCCGCTTGAACTTCTGGAGAAATTTGTAACTGTATATGCTGTACAGCAAAATGTATCTTTTACAAAAGATGATGTTGATGCTCTTAATAAATTAATTAATGTAGAGATTGATAATAGTTTTATTACTGATTTGCGCACAGACCCTGACAGAATGAGAGAAATGCAGGATGAGATTGCAAAACAAAAATCCAAACCTCATAAAACTTCTGAACTTTTAACGCTGAATGTAAAAGATATGCTTCCAGATCTTTCTGAAGCATTGAAAAAACAAGGAGGACGCAGGATTGAATCAGAGGTTAAACCTCAGGTTGTCTATTTCAGTGAAGGGTATGATGTAAGTACATTAAAATTAAATGATGCACTGCCGGATTTGTCAAAAGAAATTGATAATGATGAAGCCTATAAAGCAAGACCTTCTGATGAAATTGAGCTTGTAGACACAAGCTATGAGGTTCAGAAAATGTCTATTGCAGGCGAGCTGCCTGATTTAACGGATGTGCTTAAAAATCCTGAAAAATATGAAACTCCAGAACCCGAACCGGAAGAAGTTGATGAAGAGGCTCTGTTGAGGAATATAACTAACGTAACATTTAAGCCGTTTGATGACGGGACACGTGAATTTGAAGTGCTTAATGATTTTGATGACAGTAATGCACCTTCTGTGTCTGATATGCAGGAAGAGTTTAATCAGCTCGGAGATAATTTTGAGATAATTAATCAGGAAGAGGAAATACCGCTTGCAGAAGAAAACGACAATGATGATTTTGAAGCATTGTATGATAATAATTACGTTGATTTGGATAAAGACTTAGATGCAATATCTGAAGATGATGCTGTTCTTGAAGAACCTTCAGATGCAGCCAAACTTCTTGAAATGATAAAAGATATGGAAGAGAAAAAGAAATCAAAAGAGGCTGCTCCAAAACCGGAAGTAAAACCCGCAGAGAAACCGGAAATTAAGAAAGAAAAGCCGATTAATGCACCTGAATTTTGTATACTTGACGGCGAAAGGTTCTCAATATTGAACGTATCTTATTTTACAGATAAAATGGGCTGCTATCTTGCTAAAAATGAGCAGGGATACTGTATTATCGGGTTTGTAGGCGATAGAGTATTTAAGATTAAACATTATGAGAAACTCAATGTTGAAAAACTCCAGTCAAGAGTTAGTGAAAAGCTGGACGATGGCACTCTGCGCTATATTGTAAGAATAGGCATACATAAGTTTATTATGAATGTTAAAAAGGATGATATGGAGTTTGTAATGGATTTATGCTAAAAAAACTGCTAATCCTGCTTTTAATTCCATTTATTTTATGCGCCTGTGAAAAGAATACAAAGGAAGAAATAACATTTTCTTCGTGGGGGTCTGTTACAGAAGTACGGATTATTAATAAAATAATTTCGGATTTCGAGCATGAAAATCCTGATATAAAAGTAAATTTTCTTCACATTCCGCAGAATTATTTTCAGAAAATTCACCTGTTATTTGCTTCATCTCAGGCGCCTGATGTAATATTTATTAATAATTTGTACCTGCCTGTATACGCATCCAGACTTGAAGATTTATCAAATTTTGCAGCGAAAAACAGCTATTATCCGGAGAGCTTAAGAGCATTGAGTTATAATGGCAGACTCCTTGCAGTACCGAGAGATGTTTCTACGCTTGTATTTTATAGAAATCGTGATTTAATCAGTACAACTCCTGTAAATTTAGATGAGTTCATGCAGGTTTTGAAATCCGCACCGGAGTATGGTGTGAGTTATGAGCGTAATGTTTATTATATGTTTCCTTATGTAATGACAATGGGTGAAGATATTTATAATCCTGATAAATCTTTGCAGTTTTATACAAATCTTGAGGGCCGTTTTGCTCCAACTCCGGCGGATATTGGAAGCTTAACTCAGGCTCAGATGTTTTTAGATGGAAAAATCGGACTTTATTTATCCGGCAGGTGGATGTATCCAAAAATTAGTGAAAAGGCAGATTTCGACTGGGATGTGATAACTTTTCCCGGAATTGTTCCGCTCGATGCTTCGGGCTGGGCTATTTCTGCTGATTCTAAGCATAAAGAGCAGGCGCAAAAGTTTGTTAACTATCTATCTTCGCCGAAAAGCAGCGAATATTTTCTAAATACAGGACTTGTTGTACCTGCAAGGATTGAAACTTCCAAAAAGATTGATAACAAAGTTTTTCTTGATGCGATTGCCGGAGCACGCGCAATACAGGTTGATAAAGATTACAGAAAAACAATCGATAAGATGAATAAACAGTTTTTTGAATAAAATAGGCGGCGAAGTTATTGCTTCGCCGCACAAGTCTTATGAGAATAATTTTTCACCAAGCAGATAACCGGCAACACCGCCGATAATTCCACCTGCTACAGTTCCTATCGGTCCAGCAAAACTTCCTATTGCAGCTCCGGCTTTAGCGCCTGCCCAGCCTCCTGCGAGTCCGCCTCCTGTTTTAACAGCCTGTTTTACGGCTGCTTTCTCTCCGCCCTCGTCATAAGCTTTTTTGACTTCGATTGCTCCATAAACAGCTGCCAGAGGGCCGGCAAATCTGCCAGCACCCTTGATTAATTTAGGCGCAACTTTTGTGTTACCGACAAATCTTGTGTACCTCGCTGCTGTTTTACCTTTCTGTACGGCTTTTCTAGCTTCCTGTTTTACTGCGTCTTTGCCGAAAGCGTAATGTAATTCTGCGGATTTTGCAGCATGTTTAGTTTTTTGTGTAACAAAATTTCTAACTGCCTGTGCTGTCTTTTTACTTTTTTGTGCAGCACCGTTCAAAAACTGTTTAGCGTTCTCTTTTCCGTACCAGCCGTATGCTTTAACCGTACCTGCTGCATTTTTAACTTTTGGTGCAATATATTTGCCGCCTTCCCAGAATGCAAGAGCTCCTGCACCGTAGAGAAGCGGAGAATAATCTGAACCTCCGTTATTTGTCTCTTCTGATGTTCTTGTGAATGTATCAAATCCGATATTTTCTTCTTCTGCTGCTGTAGTATGGCTTACAGCAGGTTGAGGTTTTTCAAAAATCAATGTAGCGCCTGCAGTAATTCTGTTAGGGTCAGTAATATTGTTCAGCTTCGCAAGTTTTTCTACTGTTGTGTTGTGTGCTTTTGCGATTTTTGTTAAGTTGTCGCCTGACTGAATTGTGTAAGTTGTCATAATAAATTCTCCTTATCTCTTAATATACTCGTGTTATGTATATATAAAGATAATTTGAATTCAAAAATTGCCCTATTTTATGTGACAAAATTGCATAAAATATATATAATACGCATAATTACTGCATTATAGAGCTTAATAAAACTTAATAATTTTATTCGTTTGAAAGGGCTTTTATGACCTTGTAAATATTTTCGACCTTATCTCTATCATTTTTAATTTTTTCCAGATAGATATAAATATCATTGAGTAAGTCTTCTGTTGGTCTAAGATGGCTTGAGATAAAGAAATCTTCAAATGATATATTTGTATAATTTAGTATATTTTCAATAGTTTGAGCTGAAACGAAGCTTTCTCCTATTTCAATACCGGCGAGAGTTCTTGTTGCAATGTTAAGCTTTTCAGCAAATTGTTCCTGCGTTAAACCTTCTTTTTGCCTTAATCTTTTAATCTTTAATCCAAGTTCCTTCTTTACATCCATATAATAATTGTATGGTTTATCCTGAAAAATAAGAATGATATAAAGTAGCATTTTTACTAATTACTTTGCATTATAAATACAGCAAAATTTTTGAACTTGTGGTTAAATTGCAAAATTTTGTTTTTGTATGAAGTGGAATATAAGTATAATCTTATCTGAGGAAATTTGTTATTAATCTTTTTGCTTTACAAAAGAAACAGGAGTCTTTTTTGTGAAACTCTTTTATAGAAGAAATTTCGTAAGGTTCCGGCTGTATTGTTCTTTTGTATTCGACCTTAGGAATTCCAAGAAGCATTACATAAACAGGTGTATAGCCGGCAGGGATTTCAAGCATTTCGCAGATTTCCGGCATCAGTTTAATACAAAGTTCTGCATATCCGCACCAGCAGGTTCCAACTCCGAGATGCTGAGCATAAAGCTCTATATAACTTAGTGCAATAATCGGGTCGACAGAGGCACAAGGAGCATTAATCGGACTGGAAACTACAACCATATGAGGTGCTCCGCGAAAAATTACATCTTCGCCTGCCAAAAAAGCGTTTTTGTAACGTTCAAATTTGTTAACAAGCGGAGAAAACGCCTGACTTGTTAAAATTTTTATAACTTTATCATTAACTTTTTTGCGAAGTTCGTCCATTGCTGATTTTTTTTCAACAATAGAAAAATGAAGAGCGTGTGAGTTACATCCTGTCGGAATATATGGAAGCATTTCTTTCAGCTTATTCATTGTATCTTCCGGAATTTCTTCGTCTTTATATTGTCTTACACTTCTTCTTGATTTAATAAGTGTTAAAAGGTCGTCATAGTTTACAGACTCGCTGTTTTCAGGATTCCTGCCGTTAAACGAAAGTGCTCCGGTCGGGCAGATTGCAAGACAGTGCTGGCATTGAAGGCAGCGGCTTTCATCGTCCATCTTTGGAAATTTTTCATCGTCAAAACTTATACATTTCGAAACGCAGTCACTTATGCAAAGACCGCAGTGTATACATTTTTCTTTATCAATATTGATAGTATTCAAAAATTAATTCTCCCTGATTGACTGAGAAATAAATTAGTTGTTTAATTACATTATGTTAATACAGATCTTAACAAAAATAAATAGCCTGAATGAATTTATATTTGCACCGGTGGATAATTTCATTGAAAAGCTTCCGCTTGCAGACTGGGCTCTTGATGCAATATGCGACAGTATACATTTAATACCTTTTTTGTTTTTTGTTTTTCTGTTGATAGAGATTTTGGAATTTTATTATGCGGATAAAATTAACTCGGCCCTAAAGAAGACCGGCAGAGGTGCTGTTCTTGTCGGAGCATTAGCTGCGATATTTCCACAGTGCGGGTTTTCGGTAATCGCAAGCAGCCTCTATGTAAAGCGTATTATTTCAATCGGAACGCTCATTGCGGTTTATCTTTCGACTTCTGATGAAACTATACCGATATTGCTTGCAACGCCTTTCAAAGCATATATGATAATCCCAATTGTCGGGATAAAGCTGTTTATTGCAGTTTTGATGGGATATTTTATAGACTTTGTTTTGGGTAACAGAATTCAAACTGTTGCAGATAGTGCTGTAAATCAAACAGAAGTCGGCTGCTGTCATCATGATATTGAACACGGAAGCAAGCGTGAGCTCATTATACACCCGATTTTGCATACAATAAATATTTGGGGGTTTATATTAGTTATAACCTTAATTTTAAACTATTGCCTTTCTAATGTTGAAATAACGCGATTAATAAACGGCGGAAAATTTATACAGCCTGCTGCAGCTGCGTTAGTAGGACTTATTCCTAATTGTGCTATATCAATCGGATTAACAATGATGCTTATAAAAGGAACTATTTCATTTGGGGCTGTTATAAGCGGTCTGCTTGCAAATTCAGGGCTGGGGCTTCTGGTTCTGCTTAAAAATAATGATTTTAAAGATACCTTAAGAATTATTTTTATACTTCTTTTGATAAGTATTGTTTCCGGCATGGCAATAAATTTTTTCACCGGTTTTTACTAGTATATGAAAGTTACCCTGCAAAATAATTATAGTTATACTTATCCGGTGAAAAAGCCGGTATTCCAGAGCGCTTCAGGTGATTTTGGAAAAGCTGTGGGAGATGTTTTCCAGAAAGAAACTATATCTGAAACTGCCAGAAATAACCTTATTGATAAACTTAGACTTGCGATAAAAGAAATTATTAAGCCGAAAAACTTTATGGGGCGTGGATTTAACGGAACGGTCTATCAAATTGATAAAAATTTTGCGATGAAGATTAAAAATTATGCTAAACCTTCACTGGAAACTTCGGATTTAGTAATAAAAAAAGGAAAAAATATTTTCAAAAACTTAAAAACTTATTATGGAGAAGAAGTTCTACAAATTGGCGACTTGAAGATTTTGAGAAATCTTGGCAAACACACTCCTGCGGGAGTCCCTCCTGAAAAGCTAAAAGATTTGAAAAGTCTTGAAGAAATTTATAAATATTATCAGAAAGAATATCTTCCTTTGTTTGCAAAAGTTCCTCAAAAAAGCTACGACGCAGTTGCAGAGGATTTTGCACGCTTAAATAAAATGAAATATTCTGCGGGTGAATATTGTACTTTTGACTCAAAAAATCCCGGAAATATTCTTCTTGCCGGGGATGAATTAAAACTTACCGATGAGATAAATTCAATCAATATGAGCGAAACTAACTCTGTTGGTAAGCTGATGGAGCTTATGCTCTATAAGATATCCAGTCTTGATAGTATTAGAAGCTACGGTGATAATACGGAAGAAGCAAAGCAAATATTGCGTAAAATACTTATTGCATCGGAGAAAGCAAACCTTCCTTATGATACAAGGGAAAGGGATAGAGTGGTCTGGGACGGTGTTTTTAAAAATGCTGAAATTAATGAAGATGTTGATGATTTTATTCAGAACCTTGAGATTATACGCGGCAGAAACCCAAGACTTTCAAAGCGGATACCTGAGGTAGAAAAATACGTAGACAGTGTTTTCTGTCCTTCGTTCAAAGGCAGGTCAAGGGAGCTGGAAAAAGTTCTGGATAATGTTGTAGGAAAACCTGAAATTTCCGAAAAAGAGAAAAACCTTATTATCGAAAAAATAAAAAATGCTCTTCAGGATATCTTAATTCCGTCAAGATTTATAGAAGAAGGCACTCACAATGCAGTGTATAAAATTACGACTAAATATGCAGCCCGTGTTCCAGTGAATACTCAAATTACTCCTTCAACTCTCGGTGAGGGATTTGAGTGGGGTAAAGGTATTTTTAGCAGAATGAGAAATTATTATGGCGAACCAATACTTCAGGCGGGAAAATTTCAAATACTTCACAATATAGGTTTTCAGATGCCGGCCGGTATTCCGGAACATTTAAGTAAAACTATGAGCGAGCACCAGCAAAAAAAATATTATATTGAAAAATATCTGCCAAAGTTTGCTTCAATTTCACAATACAATTATAATCAAATTGCCAGAGATCTTGCCATATTAAACGAAATGCGTTTTGGGCCGCGAAGTTTCGGGCTTTTTGATTCTCTCAATCCGAACAATATTGTTTACGGCAAAAAATCTCTTCTGCTTGTAGATGAGATTGAAACACTTTGTGATAAACCTTATGCCAATACAACAGCAAAACTTCTGGAAGTCTTTATTAATAGAGCGACAAAAGATAGGGAAGCTCCTGATGCTGGAGAAAAAGTTAAACTTGTAAGAAAAATTTTTAAAAAGACTTTAATCGCCGGCATGTACGCTGACTTGCTCCATGCTGATTCAAAAGAGGATTGCAGAAACTGGGAGATTGCTTTAAGAAAATGCCAGATAAAAACTCCTTTATTTGAAATTATCAATAAAATGGAGCAAATAGGCGCAATGCCTTTTGATATGGATGAAAAAATTACTATTGCGGGCAGATATATTGATACGCTTTTTTCTGTAAATCCTACAAATATATGATGCTAAAAATTTTTTTAAGCACTATTATGTTATTTGTGGGAGAGTGTATAAATGTTAAACCAAGTTCTAATCAAGCAGCCATCAATTATTTCCGGCTCAATAACAAAGAATTGGACCGAACAGGCTATCGAATGCTACAAGCTTAACGGAAATTGCAGCGAATGTTCAATCAGAAAAGCTCATTATTCTTTTGACTGCCAGATGCCAAAAGTTGTTGAAATACTTAAGTTAATGAATGGCGACCCTGATTTGGATTAAAATTTAGATCCGAGTTTTTCGAGTGAAATAACATCATCAAAATCTTTGCGTATTTTGGTTGTCATACTCTCTTCTGCTTCGTAGCCGAGAGTGATAATTGTAGAGAGTATCTGCCCATCTCCCAGACCCAATTTCTGTTTGACTTCGTGGTATGTATCTTGTTCAATACCTGTAATTTCATTTCCCATAGCACCTATTATGCAGGATTTAATTCCAAGTGATTCAGCCTCCAGCATCATATAAGAAATCGGATAGATTACCTGTTCCATTGTTCTTATGAGCAGGCCGTTTTCTCCCTGCAGCGCCGGATTTAACCCCGGATTTTTAATATGGGTGATTTTTGCTTCTTCCCACGCATTAACATCTGCGACACAGACGATAAGAGCATCGGCGTTTTTGACATGAGCCTGCCCGAGAGAAAGTTTAGATAGAAGCTCTTTATTTTCTTCAGACTTAATCAGGATAAATTTCCACGATTGAACGTTCATCCACGAAGGAGCAAGCCTGCCTGCTTCAAGAATTTTTCTTAAATCTTCATCAGAAATGTGTTTTTCTGAATATTTTCTAACACTCTTGCGTGATTTGATTAAGTCTAACATATTTGCTCTCCTGTATTTTTATTATATTATAGATTTTACCACGAACTTGGAATTTAAATAGCAATGGTTTCCACGGAAAAGATTTTACATTTACGTACAATAAAGAAAGAGTATATTACAGCTGAAAAACTAAATCGATTCAGAGCGAAAATACCGGATGGCGAAAGGCGCATTGGTTCACTTCCGTATGATTGGATTAAGCGTATTGAAAAAGATAAGATTTCGGATATTACCCGCAGTGCCTGTGATGTGTTTGAGAAATTTTCTATAGAAATTGAAGATATTTCAAACAGGTATACCGGAAAGGTAGATAAGTTAGAAAATTTAAAACAGGCTCAGTCAGCACTGCTTCAATCTTTACAAAAAATTCTGAAGCGTGATGATATTGATATTACTTATGTTGGGAGCGGCTCATTAAAACATTGTCAGAGGCTCGATGTAGGAAAATATTCATATGCAATTTCTACTTTTAAGAGCGAAAAATCTGCTAATCGTTTATTCAGTGATTATTTTTGCAGGGGGCACGGGAAAGGGAACGAACCACAGAGTTTATTTACCCTTTTTAAAAGGGGATCACATGGCCGATTTGTAAAACCCTTTCTTGCAAATCTTTCCGGAATGTATGATGCAGGCGGATACATTCTTTCAAAATTTATTGATGAGAACCACCCTAAAAAAACTGAACTGGGCACTTTTCTTGCAGAGCGGGCTTTCGTGTATAATACCGACCCTAATATAATCCGCGGGATAAGCATAGAATCCGGAGGATGTATTTATAATAAGAAATATATTAAAGATGCAAAACTAAGAGCTCTGTGGACAAAGTTTGCGGGGATTTTAGACGGTAATATAAGATTGCTCAAAGAAAATAAATCTGCTGTTAAAATCCAAGGTTTTATGTTATAGGGAAAAGAATTGAATGCTGTTTCTATGGAGGAACGCAGAGCTGCAGCAAAGCTTGCCAGAAGCTTGAATAAGATTAAAAAACTTAAGGCACAGCAGGGGTATGATGAAGTCAAAGAGCTATTGAAAAAAGATTTTGTAGACCTGTTCCCGTATGACGAACACAGTGTTGAATTTGGAAGAATGATTTCCTGGTATCCGGCACTTCTGGCAAAGGAGCTGGGTATAAATAATGTACCTGATTTTGAAGATATGACTGCAATTTCAGCAGACCATTTTGATAAAGTAAAAATAAGGTTTGCAGACTATTATCCAAAATCTCAAATTGTTGAATGGCTTAAAGAAAATTATGATTATGAGCGCGAAAGAAACCTGCTCAAAATATTTAGAGAACAGTATGATATTGAGGATGAAGTTAGAGAAATGGAACGCCAGTTCTCTAACCCTCTGCCAGAACAATAGTAAAATCACTTCCTACTGAGAAAGTTTCAGTAGGGTCATAAATGAACTGCATATTGTTAAGTTCGGGCATTTTCTTCTGAAGCCAGTTTAAGAAATCAATAGTTACATCATTTTTATTGGCAACGAACCTTGTATGTGAAAGGTGCGTTATCTTCAGCATATTAACTTCAAAACCAAGCTCGCTTAATTTTTCTTTCATAGCCTGAGCTTCTTCTTCCTTTCTCGGAGAATACATAATTCCAGCCTTGAATTTTGTACCGTCAAGCGTAGGTTTATCTCTATAAATCATCCTGTTTATAACTTCCTGCGTTTTTTTCGGATCTAAAATCCAATAGCTTATATATCCTCTCTGGTTTGGTGCACCAGGAAGAGTAGCAATTTCTATCTTATTTTCATCAACGCTTCTTGCAAAAGCAGCGTACTGTGAGAGTTCATAGAAACTCATATCAGTTTTAATATATGTATTGCAAACATTTAGCACTTCCGGAATTTTTGTAATGACCTGAGGTGAATGAAGTTTTTCAAATAAACTTCTCATAAACCATTGCTGGCGCTGTGTTCTTCCAATATCACCAAGACCGTCTTTTCTGTATCTTAGGTAACCTACAGCCTGCTTTCCGTTTAGAACGGTGTTGCCTTTGTCTAAATTAATATGAAGCTTGCCAGCATAATCATGATACTTCATTGGTTTTTCGACATAAATCGGAATACCGCCTAATGCATCAACTACTTTTTCAACTGCTTCGTCGTGTACGATTATATATTTATCAATCTTTATTCCAAAAGTTTCTTTAAGAGTCTTTTTAACAAGGTTTATGCCTCCCAGAGCGTGAGCAGAGTTAATCTTTTGAACGCCTTTGTTATCAGGAAGGTAAACTTTGCTGTCGCGCGGGATGGATATTGCATTTATAGAATGTGTTTTCGGGTCAATATTAACTATAATAATTGTATCTGAACGTGTTCCTTCCCAGATATCAGAACCTTCACCGTTAGAATCAACGCCGAGCAGCAAAATGTTCTGTCTTCTTGGAGAAAACGGGGTTTCAAAATTCTTTTTTTCTTTTTTATAAAACTTAAAAAATCCGCTTGCATTGTCAGCCTGTTCGGTACTTATTTTGTCAAGTATATAACTGTTTTCAACAACAGTTACACAGACTATAACCGCACATAAAACAGCAAGAACTACTGTGAAAAGAAGTTTGGTAAAATTAGAACTTTCTTCTTTTTCTGCACGAATGTTTTTTAAAAATGCTTTGTATTCTTCTTCTTGATTTTCGTTGTTATTTGCTATCTTCATTTTAAACGTTCTCTGAATTACCCCATTAAAAATTATATTTTAAGCACATGTTAAAATCAATTATTGAAACGTAAATATTTTTAAAGTAAAACGATTATATGAAAAAGAAGATTTTGTTTATAAATTTTGGCGGCCTCGGAGATGAGATTTTATTTTTGCCAACGATTATTTCTACCAAAAAAGAGTTTCCGGACTCTGAAATCACACTTGCGCTCGAACCGAGAAGCAAGGGAATTTTGAGCCTTACGGATATTATTGATGAAACTCTGTTTGCAGATATAAAAGGCAGAAATAAATATATTGAACTTTTCAATCTTCTGCGGAGGATTTGGACTAAAAAGTTTGATATAGTTGTTTCATCGGGTTCAAACAAATTTATTTCAATCTTTTTATTTATGACCTTTATAAAGGAACGCATCGGTTACAACTCCGGCAGACTAAGCGAAAAACTTTTGACTCATGCAGTCCGGTTAAATAAAAACCAGTATGCAGCAAAGATGTATCACGATTTGGTTAAGCCTTTGACAGATAATATAACAGAGCTTCCGGAGATTAATATTGAACCGCGGAAGACGGAGCCGGATACTGTTTTAATTCATCCTGGTGTAAGTCTTTTGAGTGTTAAAAAAGGTATGATAAAAACTATTCCTGCTGAGAAGTGGGCAGAGGTTGTGGAAAAACTTGCGGATGCCGGTAAAAAAGTCGTTGTAGCCGGAGGCCCTGATGATAAGCAGGTTATTGAAACTATTGAACGTATTGTACCCTGCGAAAAGTATTTGAATATGTACGGCAAAACCCGTAACCTGAAGGAACTTGCAGAAATGATTTCTTCTGCAGAAATATTTCTCTGTTCTGACTCTGCACCTTTGCATGTTGCAGCTGCGCTCGGGGTAAAAACTTATGTGATTTTCGGCTCGACTGATGATAAAAAATTAATCCCTGATAACGGGAAAGTTATTCCGATTAAGGCAAAATGTGATTGTCCGCTTCGGCCGTGCTTATGGGAAAGAAGACAGACAACATGTGAAAGTTTGAAATGTTTAAATATCAGTGCGGAGGAAATCGTAAAAACTGTATTTATGTAACAGGCAAATTTTAATATATAAGATGGGAAATATTAAATTACTATTAAATACAATGCGTAAATTTACGCCTGAAGGTCAGGCGAAGATTTTCAGTGCTCTCAGGAAAACAAATCCGGATTATGAGGAAATAAACAAACTTTCTATGAGTCTTAGGGGGGGATGTTGTTCAAAAGGGCGAGTCTTCAAAAGACATTATTGCAGAGAGCCTTAGTTACTTCATGCAAAACGGAGCCAGGGAATGTAATATTATGCCGCTTGCAAACGAGCTCAATCAGGTAACACAAATCATTCAAAGCGGCATGTCGATTACAAAATTTGCTCAGATTTTTAACTCAAGAAAAAACGGATTGTACAATTTTGCAAAGAAAGATTTACAGGATAAAAATCTTGCAGAAGAAATAAAAAACTTTAATCCGACTGGAAATCTGGAAGCTGATGCTCAGACTTTCGCCTCATTTCTGAGCAGATTTAATCAGAAAATCGGAAATACAAAGTATAGTTTTGTTTATTTTGATAAAACGAAGAACAAAGACTTGAGATACGTACAAGCAGCTTATAATGAATTACAAACTTGTGCTGATAAATTCTTAAAATTTACAAAATTAATAATTCCAGAAACAGAAGCCCCGGAAGTCAGGAAGCTGGAAAGATTTTTGAAACAACAGTATAAGTTTGACTACATTCACCTTGAAAATGCAGAGTCAGCCGAAAAAGTCAAAAATGCCCTTGAAATTGCAAAACAGAAAAAACTGCCGATTCCGCATAATATTGTCGTAACTCCTTATTCTTTTCAAGGTCTGGTGAATGGGGTTAACCGTCTGGGCAGTGATTTGAAAACAACAGTTTATATTATGGCTGAACCTTCACGAAAGACCCACTATAAAATATTTAAAAGTCTTCCCCAAAAAACAAAAGAAGTAGATATATTTCTCGCTGAAAATTTGTGGTATGCATTAAAAATGTATTCAACAGACAAACCGGAACATACAATTATGCACGAATTTATGCATTCCAAAAACCCGCTGCTCTTATGCAACAAAAAAATACCTAAAGCATATAAAGAAGTCGTTGATAATCTTTCTAAATATGCGAAGGATTCATTTAATAAAATGAATGATGAAGTAAGAAACGAGCTGTTGACCAAAGAAGTTTTTGAAGGGCTGAACAAACAAGAAAAAGAGCTGTTGAATATTTTAAGTTAAACTTTTGTGCTAAAATAATATAAATATTAAAGGGAAAATATTTATGAAAACAGAAGTTAAAGGTTTAGAGTTTGATCCGGGATTTGCACCATATATTATGGCGTTTAGAGGTACGGTTGAATATCTCTATATGGATATTAACAGGTTTAAAAATCTCTCCCAGAGAAAGATGAAATTCAGGCAGTATTATAAAAAATTTCTGGAACTTTTTAATAATAATCTTGGTTTTTATGTCGGCTGTCTTATGTGGGCTGCTTATATTAAAACACAGCCGGAGCAGGATATTCTTAACAATAATTGTCTGGGCGGCGAGTATAATGAAGAAGAAAATGTTTCCGATGTTGATTTTATGATTAAATTCCTTGAACTTCTGCCAAAAGATATGAAATACTTCCTCGGGATGAATTATGAAATTAATCCGGAAGATTTAAATATTTTAGAAATGTACAAAGAGTTTTTAACCATCAATAAAGGTTTTGTAAACTCTAAAAAGAATACTGATATTCTTCTTCCTTCCGGCATGAAGACTGACGGGGCGGATAGTTTTAAGGACAAGATTGATGAGGTTTTGAAAACAGAAGATTTGTCAAAACTTCTTGAATATAAGGATTTGATATGTCAAATATAATTAATGTTGCACGCGGATTTGAAAAAGCCGATTTAGTTATCAAAAATGCAAATATCGTAAATGTTCTTTCAGAAGAAATTCATAAGGCTGATATTGCAATCAAAGATGGCATTATAGCCGGTATCGGCGAAAACTATTCCGGAGAAAAAGAAATTGACATACAAGGTGCGTACGTCACTCCTTCTTTTATTGACGGACACGTTCATCTTGAGAGTACAATGATGCTTCCGTCCGAGTTTGCAAAAGTTGCGCTTCCGGCAGGTACTACAACGGTTATCATTGACCCGCATGAAATTTCAAATGTACTGGGGCTTCACGGCATTAGCTTTATGCACGAGGCTGTTAAAAATCTGCCTCTGGATGTTTATACAATGCTTCCGTCCTGTGTACCGGCAACTCCGTTTGAAACATCAGGTTTTGACTTGAACAGCTATGATTTGTCACTTTTGATTGATAAACCGTGGGTGCTCGGCCTCGCTGAGATGATGAATTTTCCGGGGGTTCTAAATCAGGACAACAATGTTATGGCAAAACTTGAACTTGCTAAATCAAGAGGTAAATGTATAGATGGACATGCGCCTTATTTGCACGGCAAGGATTTATGCGCGTATATTGCCAGCGGAGTTAAGTCCGACCACGAATGCACGACACCTGACGAGGCAGTCGAAAAACTAAGGCTCGGTATGTACGTTATGATTAGAGAAGGAACAGCGGCTAAAGATTTGGACGCTTTGATGCCTGTCTTGAAAACCTGCAACACCAGAAAGTGTATTTTTGTAACTGATGACAGACATCCTGCTGATTTAAAAGAGCATATAAACGGGATGGTAAGACGTGCTGTAGAAGCCGGAGTTGACCCTGTTAAGGCCGTTCAGATAGCAAGTTTAAACACAGCAGAATATTTCGGGCTGAAAAACCTTGGTGCAATTGCTCCGGGGTATAAAGCTGATTTGCTCATTCTGCCTGATTTGAAAACTTTTAAACCTGATTTGGTTATTAAAAACGGTGTTGTTGCAGCAGAAAATGGAAAATTAATAGCTGAACTTCCTGAAAATGAAGCACTTGCTGTCAGAAACTCGGTTAATGTAAGATGGATTACACCGGAGGATTTCAGGATAGAAGCCAATGGCTCTAAAGTTACAGCTCTTGAAGTTATACCGCACCAGCTTATTACAAAATCCGTTGTTTCAGAAGTGAAGATTGAGGACGGAAATGCAGTAAGTAATATTGATAACGATACTTTGAAAATATGTGTAATTGAAAGACACAGAGCTACAGGCAATATTGGAAAAGGGTTTGTAAAAGGGTTTAATCTGAAATGCGGCGCAATTGCATCTACAGTTGCGCACGATTCTCATAATATGATTGTTATCGGTACAAACGATGCTGATATGTATGCTGCAGCGGTTGCATTGATTAAGTGCAAAGGCGGTAAAGTAGTTGTAAAAGACGGAGAGGTTATCTCTGAATTGCCGCTTCCGATAGCCGGCTTGATGTCAGACAGGGATTTTGATTACGTTGTAAATAAGTGTGAGGAACTCAATAAGACTGCGCATTCAATAGGCTGCAAGATTGAAGACCCGTTTATGACTATGGGATTTTTGTCATTGCCTGTAATTCCTGAATTGAAAGTAACTGATAAAGGTGTGTTTGACACAAATAAGTTTGATTTTATTGATATTTTTGAAAAAGCCGTTGTTGAAGTCTAAATCTCTTTCATTTATAATAATTCCATTATGAAATATAGAGAAAATGTACGTAACTTTTGCATTATTGCACATATAGACCACGGAAAATCAACTTTAGCCGATAGATTGCTGGAAGCAACAGGCACAATTGCCCAACGCGATATGCAGGCACAGCTTCTTGATACAATGGATATCGAACGCGAACGCGGGATTACGATTAAGCTGAATGCCGCAAGAATGAATTACAAAGCTAAAGATGGCAAAGATTATATCTTTAACCTTATTGATACACCGGGGCACGTTGATTTCTCATACGAAGTTTCACGTTCGCTCGCTGCGTGCGAAGGTGCACTTTTGATAGTGGACGCAACGCAGGGTGTTGAAGCTCAAACGCTTGCTAATGTTTATATGGCAATCGAACAGAATTTGGAGATTATTCCTGTAATTAACAAAATTGACCTTCCTTCTGCTGATGTGGACAGAGTTAAGGAAGAAATTGAAGAAATACTCGGCATTGATACCTCAATGGCAATCCCTGTGAGTGCAAAAACAGGGCTTAACATAGGTGAAGTTCTTGAGGCAGTCGTAAAATTTGTGCCGCCTCCGGTTGATACAAGCGAAAAACCTTTACGTGCACTCGTTTTTGACAGCGCATACGACCCGTATCTTGGAACATTATGTTTCTTTAAGATTATGGACGGAAAAATGAAGCTCGGAGATAAAGTAAAGTTTATGGCTTCCGGAAAAGAGTATGAAATTGTTGAACTTGGATATCTTACTCCGCACAGGGTTCAGGTTGAAGAACTTGTATGCGGCGACGTAGGATATTTTGCAGGTTCAATCAAAGAGATTACACGATTTGTAGGTGATACAGTAACGCTTGTTGATGCTCCAGCAGATGAACCTTTACCGGGTTACAAAGAAGCTCTTCCTATGGTGTTCTCAGGACTTTATCCGGTTGACAATGAGGACTATCATGAACTCAAAGAAGCTCTGGAAAAACTTAAGCTGAGTGACAGTTCAATTACTTTTGAGCCGGAAACATCCAGCGCTCTCGGGTTTGGGTTTAGATGCGGTTTTCTGGGTATGCTCCATATGGAAATCGCACAGGAAAGACTGGAAAGGGAATACGACCTTTCTATCGTAACTACTGCGCCGTCTGTAGTTTATAAGGTGCATAAGACTAACGGCGAGGTTGTGGAAATTGATAACCCTGCTAACCTTCCTGCTGCGCAATATCGCGATTATATAGAAGAACCGTATGTGAAAGTTTCTATTATTACTCCAAACGATTATGTAGGCACGCTGATGGATTTGTGCCAGACAAAACGCGGTATTTTTATTAACATGAACTATCTTGATAAAGTCCGTGTCGATTTGATTTATCATTTACCGCTGAGTGAAGTTATTACAGATTTTTACGACCAGCTTAAATCGCGCTCAAAAGGCTATGCAAGTTTGGATTACGAATTTGAAGATTACAAACGCTCAAAACTTATCAAACTTGATGTAATGCTTGCAGGAGAAGTGGTTGATGCACTTTCTGTAATCTGCCATGAGGATAACGCGTATTATATCGGGCAGAAGCTTACAGAGAAATTAAAAACCATTATTCCCCGCCAGATGTTTGAGGTTCCTATTCAGGCTGCAATCGGCGGCAGAGTAATCGCAAGAACAAATATCAAAGCTCTTAGAAAAAGTGTACTTGATAAGTGTTATGGCGGTGATATCTCGCGTAAGCGCAAGCTTCTGGAAAAACAGAAAAAAGGTAAAAAGCGTATGAAAGCTATCGGACGCGTAGAAGTTCCGCAGGAAGCTTTCATGGCTGTGCTGAGCCTCGAAGAAGAATAAAAAATTATTTCTTGATAATATAATTCGGAGTACTGTCCTTTGTAAAGTTCAGCAGATTTGTGTGGGAATCGTGTACTTTTGCGTTGAATTTATATTTTAATGCTTTTTTCAGCGGATTTGTATGCCCCTGTGCGCTGACAAATTTAGACAGCAATGGTGAAATACTGCTAATCATTTTATGTATATCCTTTCGGGTAGTGTATAAATCCTCCCCTCTAAAGAGGTGTTCTTTTATTTTAATCAAAAAAAATAAAATGTAAAGATTTTTTAAAAAATCTAAGCTTACTGGTCGAAAGAGTATGTATTTAGTATACCCGTTGCGTGACGTCTTGGTTTATGTTATCCTTTAGGAAAATGAATAGTATAAACATTATAATAAGGAGTGCGTATGATTTCAGTAAACGATTTAAAGAATGGCTTGACACTTGAGCTTGATAACGGCTTGTGGAGCGTTGTTGAATTTTTACACGTAAAACCTGGTAAAGGTGCAGCTTTCGTTAGAACTAAGCTTAAAAACGTAGAAAGCGGAAACGTTATAGAAAAAACTTTTAGAGCCGGTGAAAAAGTTGCTAAAGCCATGCTTGACCGTAGAGAAATGCAATACTTATATAAAGAAGGTAAAGATTACGTTATGATGGATAACGAAACCTATGAACAGATTCAATTGACAGAAGATCAGGTTGGCGATGGTATAAAATACCTTAAGGAAAACATGATTGTTCAGGTTCTTAAACATGATACAAGAATTATTGGTGTTGATATTCCGGCACACGTTGAGTTGGAAGTTGTTGATACTCCGCCGGCTGAAAAGGGCAATACTGCTCAGGGCGGTACAAAACCTGCTACACTTGAAACAGGTGCTGTAGTTCAGGTTCCGTTCTTTGTTTCTAACGGTGATGTAATCAGAGTCGACACCAGAAGCAACGAATATTTGGATAGATGCTAGAGCGTCTTTAGTCGGGAAACTAAAAAGGAAAAGATTATGAAGTTTGAATCAGATTATATAGAAAAATTAGCAAAAATAATTGCAGATAACGGCTTGACAGAAATTTCGCTGGAAGACGGCGAACAGGCAATTACAATCAGAAAAGATTTACCGGAAGTTAATATGGTAGCATCTGCACCGGCAGCAATGCCTGCTGCTGTTCCAGCTGCTGCACCGGCTTCTTCTCCAGCTGCTGAAGCAAAACCTGCGGAAGCAAAAGGAAAAGCTATAACTTCGCCTATGGTAGGTACTTTCTATGCAGCATCTTCTCCGGAAGCTGCACCGTTTGTCGAGGTTGGGTCTACTGTTAATGTCGGTGACGTTGTTTGTATTATTGAAGCAATGAAATTGATGAATGAAATTAAGTCAGAACAGGCTGGAAAAGTTGTTCAAATCTGTGTTAAAAACGGTGACCCTATTGAATTCGGTCAAGTTTTAATGTATGTGGAATAGAGTTTAACGATTGAGAAGTTTAGGAGTTGAGAACAGATTATGTCTCAACTTTTAAACTATAGGGAATTAAATATGTTTAAAAGAGTATTAATAGCAAATAGAGGTGAAATAGCAGTAAGAGTTATAAGAGCGTGCAGGGAGCTTGGTATCCCTACTGTTGCAGTGTATTCACAGGCTGATGCAAAATCTCTTCATGTAAGACTTGCAACAGACGCATATTGTATAGGTCCTGCTCCTAGTGCGCAGAGCTATTTAAGCATTCCTGCAATCATTTCTACAGCGTTAATGACAGGATGTGATGCAATTCATCCGGGGTACGGTTTTATGTCTGAAAGAGCAGATTTTGTTGATATTTGTACCGAGCACGGTATAAAATTCATCGGGCCTTCTGCTGACTCTATGAGAAAAATGGGCGACAAGGCAACTGCAAGAAAGACAATGATTGAAAATGATGTTCCTGTAACCCCGGGTACAGGTCTTTTGGAATCATTAGAGCAGGCAAGGGAATTTGCTCATAAGGCCGGTTATCCGATTATCCTGAAAGCTACTGCCGGCGGCGGCGGAAAGGGTATGAGAATTGTTCGAAGCGATGATGAGTTAGAATCAAATATGAACCTTTGCCAGATGGAAGCAGAAAAATTCTTTGGCAATCCGGGGATTTATGCAGAAAAATTCTTAGAAAATCCTAGACATATTGAGGTTCAAATACTTGGTGATTCATTTGGCAACGTAATTCACCTTGGCGAAAGAGATTGTTCAATTCAAAGACGTCATCAGAAACTTTTGGAAGAGGCTCCTTCTCCGGCTATTGACGAAAAGACAAGAAAAGAAATGGGTGCTGCTGCTGTTCGTGCTGCTAAGGCTATCGGATATGAAGGTGCAGGAACCTGCGAATTTCTTCTTGACCACGACGGCAAATGGTATTTTATGGAGATGAATACAAGGGTTCAGGTTGAACATTGTGTTACTGAAATGATTTCTCAGATTGATATTGTAAGAGAACAGATACTCGTAGCTTCCGGTAAGAAGCTTGGTTACACTCAGGATGATGTGCTGTTGAGAGGACATGCAATTGAGTGCCGTATTAATGCTGAGGATCCTGATCATGACTTTATGCCGTGCCCTGGAAAAATCGACGGATATTTTGCTCCGGGAGGATTTGGCATAAGAGTTGATTCTCATGTGTATCCTGGATATTCAATTCCGCCTTATTATGATTCAATGATTGGAAAATTAATCTGCTGGGGTGAAAATAGAAACGAAGCCAGACGCAGAATGTATCAGGCATTGAAAGAGTATGTTGTGACAGGTATTAAAACTACAATACCTTTCCATCAGCAGATTGTAGAAGACGAAGTCTTTATGAGCGGAAACTTTAATACCGGATTTATTGAAGATTTCTACAAACGTCAGGGCAAAGAATTTAAATCTGAATAAAAAATTAACGGGTGAGATATTTATCTCACCCGTTAATTACAAGTTTCTGTTTGACTAATAATATTAAAACCGTCTTTATCGTATTTACATTCTCTTGTACATTTTTGCCATAAACATCAGTTCGAATTTCTTTCGTGAGGTAACCGCTTTTGTTATAGAATTTTTCTACTATATAGCCGTCTTTGTATTTAGTAGTCGTTTGGGTCGTTCTGCGGTTAATTTTCCTGTATCATTTGTTTTAGCCTGCTCAACAGATTTAGCTTGCGGCTGCTGTGTTTTAGGTGAAGCCGCGACTTGTTCACTATGCTGTGTTTGTTGTGCCTGTCCATTTGCTTGATTTTTTACTCCGGACTTCATTCTGGAAGCACATTGTCTGATACCCAGCAATGCCAAAATAGATACGCCGGTTTTAACCCCGCCATCCATTGCTTTTTCCATCGCTTGAACCGCTTCTTCGTGTGTTTTTGCATTGTAATATTCTTTTTTCCCTTCAAGAACTTTACTTAAGCAGTATATGTACCAAGAGCAGCTCCGCCGGTTAAGGCTATAGCAGGCCCGACTCCTGGAATTGCGGCAATAGCAGCAAAAGCAGCAGCTGTACCTAATGTAGTGAATGTTCTTTTGAAACTAAAACCATTTTCATCGCAAAACATTCCTTTAACGAAGTTTTTTGCACTTTTTAAACCTATTTTGCCAATTTCTTCCCAGGATAATTCTGCACTGCCATACAACCTGAATAATCCCATAACTTGTTTTTTGATGTGTCAACTTCTTTTGCAACTTTCTGCAGATACTCATTTTTAATATAGTTCAAGACAACAGGGAAAAGTTGGAACAGATTTATAAAATCATGAGAGATTTAATCGATTAATTGCATGAAATTTCTGGGGGAGTTATAATTAATTTATATTCTATGCGGATGTAATTCAGTGGTAGAATGCAACCTTCCCAAGGTTGACGTCGCGGGTTCGAGTCCCGTCTTCCGCTAATAAAAAAGAGTCACGAAAGCGGCTCTTTTTTATTTGAATTAGCAAAATATATTTTTAGGCGTTTTAAATCTGTATGAATATTAATGCTGGCAACAGACAACAACTTGTTTTTAATGGTTATGATGTAATGCCTCTGAAAGGGATTTATATGCAAGGGCTTGTAAGCCCTGCTGAGCTTCAGATTTTTAAAGAAATGAAATCAATATCTGCAAAAGAGGGATTTGATTTATTTGTTAACCATAATAATCATTCAATAACAACAAAACAGAATACTAAAATACAGAAAGACAATAAACTTTCGATATGGGCGCAAGATAATAAGGCTTTTATAAAAAATAAAATCGGCAAGGTTTTGCTATGGAATTCAAAAGAACCTGTTTTTAACAATATCGCACCTTTCAATGATTATAAAATTGATGCAGGACGATATATACCAAGAGGCGGCAATTATTATCTGGGTTATAAACCAGGAGGCGAAAAGTGGCTTTTAATAAATAGTATGTCGATTACCGATGAAAAGTCTTTTGAAACGTTTGGCGATACTCCTACAAAGAAGCATTTGTGCGAGCTCTTTGATGTAAAACCTGAGAATATTTATGTAATAAACGAATTTACAAGCGACCTTGATGAATACGTTAGACCTATAAGGTTTCCGTATATTCTGGTAAATGATTATTCGGCTTCTTTAAAAAATATTGAAAAGATGCGGGATAAATTTATTGACTCTGCTGAAACGTATGAAAAATTGAAATCTTATATTACAAGTCAAATGAAAAATGAAAATGAAAATCCTTTTTGTGAATCATGCGATGAAAGATGCCAAAAGTTAAAGCAATTCGGGTTTAAGCCGATTAAGATAGCTGGAAAATATGCAGATGATATTAATTTTATGAATGCATTAGCTTTTGAGAATTCAAACGGCAAACTGTTATATATAACTAATTCAACGAAACATTCAACTCCTGACCTCGAGTATCTGGAAACACTCTTTGAAAAAGATTTGAGGGGGCACATTGAAAATATTGCGGATATTTACTTTGTATCCGGCGGGAAAAGAGAAGAAGCGCAGGAATTTTTCTCAAGAGGATTTGCAAAGGGGAATGTAATAATGGATGTTCTGGCGAACCGTCTTGGCGGTATACATTGTATGTGCTCAGAAATCCCTAATTTTGATATATTTACCACGAGTTCCTCTAAATAGTTGATGTGTTTTTTCCCTGAATAAGCTACGATAAGTTAGGACTATAATAAGCGTTTTTCTTAGGGAAATGTAAGTATGATAAATTCAGTATTTTTTGATGAATTATATAAACAGTTTGCATGGTTCGATTCCGTGTTTACTCCGGTTGTCAAAAACTGCAGCAGTGAATTTTTCTATGACGGATTTGAATACAAGCTCGCTTCAATAAGTACGAATATGAATGTTCTTTCTCAGAACGAAACCTTTTTTGTTACGAAAGTTAAGATAAACGCTAAAAACGATGTTTATATAAGAATTTCACAGGATGCTATAAATGTAATTCTGGATAAAGTTCTTGGTAAAAACAACAGAAGGTTTGATCTCTCAGAGGTCTCAGAGCTCGAAGCTAGAATTATTACATCATTCAATGACTTTTTGTACGAAACGCTGGCACCTAATTTTACGATTGAACCGCACAGAAGGTATAACGAAATACTTCATCTTACGTATTTTGTTAAGAGCGAAATTTCTGATACGGCGGCAAAGTTTATAATATCTGTGCCTAAAGAAATCCTTAATCCTCAGACTCTGGAAGCTAAAGAGCCGAGATTTGAGGATAAAGATTTTGCAAACAGCCTTGTTGATGTAAATCTTGTTCTGGGAACTACAACCTTTCCTGTTGCAGATATTAAAAAACTTGATGTTGGAGATATTGTTGTTTTTGAGAACAGCAGCTCTTCAGAAATGACTCTGGTATGCAGTAATATTGTACAAAAATTTCAGGTCAAACCTAATATTAAAATTATAGAACCGTATGATACCGGCGGAGGAGATGGTATGGAAGATAATACAAATACTAATTTGTGGGATAGTATTCAAGTCGATATGTCGGCTGAATTTGATAAAGTGAAAGTCACTCTCGGAGAACTTAAGAGTATTGAGGAAGGGTTAATAGTTGATTTGTGCTCTGTTTATGACAATAAAGTTTCTCTAAAGGTTGGCGGAAAAGTTGTAGCAGCTGGAGAGCTTGTTATCATAAACGACAGATTTGGCGTAAGAATAGAGAAGGTTAATGACTCATCTTCTTCTCCAGAGCCAGAAACTGAGCATTCTGCCGAAACCGCGCAAGAAGCTGGCGGAGATGCAGAAGATTTCGACTACAGCGATTTTGAAGTTGAAGAGAACCAGTAAAGTTTGACTTCACAAAAAACGGAGTTAAAAAATAAATAGAGGATTGTGTCATGGGATATTTAGCAAATTTTATGGTATATACACTTGCGATGATAGGTGTAATTGCGATTGCGCTTATTGTTTTTAAGAATGCAAATTCCTTCGGCGGTGCAGGGAAATCTAAGCACCTTAAGGTTATTGATACTCTTTCAATTGCGCCGAGAAAGACGTTATACGTTGTTTCAACCGGCAGAGAAAAGTTTCTTATTGCTGGTGATGTCGGAAATACGACATTGATTTCAAAATTAGAAACTTCAGCGAAAGAAATTGAACCGGCTGTTTGTGAAACAAATGATTTCAAAGAAACTATGGCGAGTTTGTCCAAAGCAAAGTCAAGCTATATGGATAAATCAAATATTGGAATAAAATCAAGTCTGTTATCTCAAAGCAGGCAGGAACACTCTGTACTGAAAAATTTGGCAGAGAGAATGAGGTAAACTTACCCCTGAAGGAGAAATTATGAATTCAGTAATACAAGATATGAATCCGGTTTTACAAATGCTTACGGTAATGTCGCTGTTCTCGCTTCTGCCGTTCGTTTTTTGCTGTATGACCTGCTTTTTAAGATTTACGATTGTATTTTCGCTTCTTAAAACAGCAATGGGCGTTCAGGTTCCGCCGGCAATTGTTACAATCGGTTTATGTATGATTTTGACTTTTTATACAATGGGAGGGGTGTTCCAGCAAATGTATGAGCGCGGTTCAATTCCTTATCAGAAAAATCAAAATCTTATTGCTGCTATTGATGAGGGCTCTAAACCGCTTAAAGAATTTATGATGAAACAGACGAGAGAAACGGATTTGGCCTTTTTTGTCGAGCTTAAGCATAAGACTCCGCCGAAGTCACCGGAGGAGATTACAATCTGGGAAGTTGCACCGGCGTATATTTTGAGCGAACTCAAAACAGCATTTGAAATAGGGTTTATTGTATTTGTTCCGTTCATTGTGCTTGACCTTGTTGTTGCAAACATACTTCTTGCATTAGGTATGTTTATGCTGTCGCCAACAATTATTTCTCTTCCGTTTAAGCTGTTAATATTTATTGCGGTTGACGGCTGGGCCCTGATAGTTCAAGGGCTGGTGCAGAGTTATAACTAGTGCTGTGCACGAGTTTAAAAAGCAGGATTACACGACAAAAATTAAAAGGGTTAAAAAAATGGAAATGTTAACTGAATATTTAGCAAAAGGTTTTATGGTAATGCTGTCAATATCTATGCCCTGTGTATTAACTGCGGCGGCAATCGGTCTGGTTGTCGGTATTATTCAGGCGGTTACACAGGTCCAGGAACAGACGATTGCCGCCGCTCCTAAGATTTTTGCGGTTTTCCTTGTTATTGTTATAGGCGGTATGGGGTTTATAAAACTGCTTACAAACCTCTTTTCTGATGGAATGGCGCTTGCGTTTAACGGAATTTCTAAAAATGACAGCTTTGTACTTCCTGCAGATTATTACAAGTACACAACTCCTTTTGAGGGAGAAATGAAAGATAAATTCAAAAATCAGTCCGATTTTAACGATATAATGAAAAACCCGGGTAAAGTTCCTTATATTGATAAAAATCAGAAGATTAAATACGGCACTGCACCAAGAGCTCCGATGCCGAAAGCTAATTTTGTAGAAACAAATAAAATCTTAGGCAGATAATGAAAAAAATTGTGTTCTTATTATGTTTACTAATTCTTCCGGCACAGGCGTTTGAGGACTGTGTAATTTCTACTGACGGAAAGTTAACCGATATAAGTATAGAACAGAACGATATAATTGATGTTTATCCGATTTTTACAATAATGAATGAAAAGAATACTCTTTTTGTCCATCCCTTAAAAGCTGGTAAGACGAGGTTTTGCGTTTTAAAAAACGGGAAACAGAAAGTTATGTTTAATGTGGAAGTTACGGACGAAATAACTACAATCGGTGAGGTTGATGGTTTTGAAATTCTCGGGCTTGATATCCCGCCGGAAGTTGAGGAAGCGGAGCTTATGAGGGATTTACCGACTCCGCCGGTGTTGAGGGAATAATTATGGACCAGTTAATACAACAGATGGCAATATTATTTCCTGAATTTGACCGCTGGTTTTCGGCCGGATTTATTGTGTTTGCGCGGCTTCTTGGTTTTATCAGGTTTGCGCCTATATTTAACAGAAAAGAAATTGCCGGTCTTGTAAAACTTGCGTTTGTATTCATTTTAACTATAATGCTGACTCCGCTTTTAAAACCGGGAGTTCCTCCGGCAGGAATTTCACCTCTGCTTCTCTTGCTTTTGAATTTTGCTGTAGGGGCAATCATCGGGTATATTGCACAGCTGCTTATTCTGGCAATCGAGGCGGGGGGTGATATGATTAATACACAGATGGGGCTCTCCTCTGCAATGGTTATGGATCCTACTACAAACAGCCAGACTTCTATTTTAAGCCGTATTATTACACTTCTCGGACTTATAATATTTATAGAACTGGGCGGGTTTTACTGGCTGATAAATGCGCTTATAAGAAGCTTTGAGATTTTTCCTATTTATGCTGTGAGCATTCCTCTTGAGAAGATTATCAATATGGATTATCTGGTTACAACGACTTCAAATGTCTTGTACATGGGGCTTCAAATTGCTTCTCCTGTTCTTCTTGCAACACTCGGACAGGATATCATACTGGGTGTAATTTCAAAGACTGCACCGCAGGTTAACGTGTTCCAGCTGAGCTTCCTGTTCAAACCGGTGTTTGGGGCTGCGATAATGATTTGGATTTTACCTATGCTTATTAATGTAATATCAGATTTCTTTATTTCTTTTTCGAAAATTTATTAAAGCTCAAAATACTCTGCTTTGTCCAGCATACGCTCATCACGGTAATAACTGTTGTAAAGTTTTGCTCTTTTTATAATGTTATACCACTGGTTGTAATTTTCCATAAAATCGTCTTTGTCTTTATTCATGTAATGAATCGTAACAATCCCTTCGTAACCTCTTGTTACTCTAAAAAATTCACATTGGGCCTGTATTTTGCCGTAATTTTTTGTACATCTTCCGACAATTGCGTCATTATCGGTTAATCTTAAAGTCTTGTATCCTGCCGTAGGATTTGCTTTAAGCAGTTTAGCTGTACTATTTGTGAGAAAAACGCTTATAGGATATGTTGATTGATTATAAGAGTGCACGACAACTGATTTTGTCCAGTTGTTACTTCCCTGTCCCGCTGGAACATATTGCAAAATAGCTTCAAGCCCGACTTTTTTGTAATAAGCTTTGACCCAGTTTTCCCGGTCAGGAAACTTTATTATTATTGTTTCATAGGCGAACACCATAAGCGTAGAAAGCAGAAACAGGGAGCTAAATAAAAGGACTTTTTTCATCAGCTAAAACTCCTTCAATACCCGTAATCTTTCTTAAAAGTTCCGGTGCGAAAATTTCACTTTCAAAGTGTCCGATATCAAAGACAACTGTTTTTGCATCAAGTGCTGTATGGAATTTAACATCACCGGTAACAAAAGCATCAGTATCTCCGATAAATTCAGAGCCTGAGCCGGCGCAAAAACCGATTGTTTTTACGGTTTTTGCGCCGCAGTTGTTCACATATCTCAAACGGGGCGATATTGTTACTAGCCTGTTGCGCAAATCTTCAACCGTGATTGGTTCTTCAAGTTCTACTATTCTTTGGAAACCTGCGTTGCGTGTTTTTTTGAAGCCGAGTTTTTCAATCAGCGTATCAGTCGTACCGCCTTCTGCTATATCCAGATTAGTGTGTGCTGAATAGATGTTAATTTGTTTGTACCACAAAGGTACATAAAACAGCGGGTGGTGCGAAATTATCATATCACAGCCGGAATTTAGCGCCTGATTTACAACATCGTCGGTGACTGTAAGCGCGAAGATGATTTTTTTTATATTCGGTTCTGAAAGTTCGACCCCCCAGCCGCTGCAATCCCAGCTCTCCTGAGTTTCAAGCGGAGCAAACTTTTCTATTTTACGGACAATATCATATTTATTCAAAGATTTCCTCCAAAATACGCCGCGCTATGTTTTCTTTGGTGTCTTTTTCAATATGTTTTATATTAAGCGATTTGTCAATTATGTAAACTTCGTTTTCATCAGTATTAAATCCGATGTCTTTTCTTGAAATATCGTTTGCGATAAGAAAATCACAACCTTTTTTCTGGATTTTTGCTTTAGCATTCTCAAGCAGGTTTTCACTCTCTGCACAGAACCCTGCTACGCAGGTAGACCTAGCGCAACTAATTTCTTTTAAAATATCAGGGTTTTCAACCAGTTTAAGCTCCAGCACTCCACCCTGTTTTTTTATTTTATTCTCTGCACAATTTTCTACCCTGTAATCTGAAACAGCAGCTGCCATAATTACACAATCCTGACCGGATAAATTTTCTTTTACAGCTTTTTCCATTTCAAGAGCGGTTTCAGTGACAATATTCTTGTAAGGCTTATCAGCTTTAAAGGTTGAAACAAGTGTAACATCAGCGCCCATTCTATATGCATTATCAGCAAGTGCAAGTCCCATTTTGCCTGATGATGCATTGGTAATATACCTCACAGGGTCAATTTTTTCACGTGTTCCGCCTGCTGTAATGAGGATTTTTTTACCCTTTAATTTTTTATTCTCACTGAAAATTTCTACTGTTCTGTCAAAAATTTCTTCCGGCTCTTTCATTCTGCCTACACCGTTTGTACCGCAGGCCAGAAACCCTGTTTCAGGTTCGATAATATGATAACCGTGCTTTTTTAGTTTAGACATATTTTCCTGAACAAACGGATTGTTCCACATATTTTCGTTCATTGCGGGCGCAATAAGAATTGGTTTTGAAAAAGCACATGCCGTCGAGAGCAAAAGGTTATCGCACATACCATTTGCGAGTTTGCCGATAGTATTAGCGCTTGCAGGTGCAATAACAAAAATATCTGCTTCTGTAAGTGCAATATGCTCTGGTTTATATTCGTCTATTTCAAAATTGTCAACGTAGACTTCATTATTTGAGAGTGTCTGAAGTGTAAGCTTTGTGACAAAATTAAGCGCATTCGGCGTTAGAACGACCCTGACATTTGCTCCTGCTTTTCTATAAAGTCTGATAAGCGTACAAATTTTGTAAGCTGCAATTCCGCCTGTAATCCCTATCAAAATGTTTTTATTCTCTAACATACAGATATTATAACATGGTATAATTAATCTATGATATCCGTTGATGAAAAATATATGCGTATGTGTTTTGCACTTGCAAAAAAAGGTTACGGCAAAGCTGCACCTAATCCCATGGTCGGATGTGTTGTTCTTGATAGAGATGGAAATCTAATATCAAAAGGATACCACAAAAAATACGGTGAAAACCACGCAGAACGCGACGCATTGCTTAAATTAAAAAATAATGAAGCAGAAGGCGGAACTCTTTATGTAAATCTGGAGCCATGCTCGCATTTTGGCAAGACTCCGCCCTGTGTTGACTTAATAATTAAGCACAAACTCAAAAGAGTTGTAATCGGAATGAAGGATGTTAATCCAAAAGTTGACGGGATTACAAAGCTTAAAAACGCAGGGATTGAGGTTGACTTTGTTCTAGAGGAAGAAGCACGGTTTTTAAATAGAATGTTTATCAAAACAATGACAGAAAAAATGCCGTATGTTGTTTTGAAAACAGCTTCAACAATGGATGGAAAGATTGCATCAAGAATAGGTTCTTCAAAATGGATAACCTCAGAAACTGCACGTAAAGAAGTTTATAGGATGCGCAAAGAATTTGATTGTATTATGACAAGTTCAAACACAGTAATTGCGGATAATCCATCTATGCAGCATAGCTTTAAATGTATTTTGGATAAGGATTTGCGCACCTCAAAAGATGCAAAGATTTATCAGCAGGGTGAAATCTATATTGCATCAAAGGAAAATACTCCGCTAAAGAATAATCAGCTTGATATTAAAGCTGTTTTGAAAAATCTTTATTCAAAAGGGATTTATTCTGTCTTTGTCGAATGCGGAGGTACGCTTGCAGGCTCTATGTTAAAAGATAATCTCATAGATGAAGTTTACCAGTTTATAGCCCCCAAAATATTGAATGACAACAACGGTTTAAGCTGTTTCAACGGTGCTGATATCGAAGAAATTTCGCAGACAAAAAATCTCAAAATATATGAGTTAAAACAAATTGAAAAAGACATTCTAATAAAGGCTATTGTACTTTAAAGTCATGTGCGTATTCAGGGCGCTGATTTGCAAATCCTGCCTGCTGGTCGTCAGATTCAATTCTTCTTCTTTCAAGCTGTAATTGTCCGTTTTTAACGATTTCCTGAAGCTGGCCTAAATTTTGTTCAAGGTTTGTCAAAACCTGTTCAGCATAAATATTTGCGCCGTCTTTAATCCTGACAGCTTCATCGCTTGCCTGAATTCTGAGATTTTCGGCTTCATCCATAGCCTTGCGTTTAATCTCTTCACAGTCAGTAATAACCTGTTCTTTAATCTTTTCTGCTTCTCTTTGAACAGCTTTAAGCAAATCTGATTCACTAAGCAGTCTGTTTGCTTCTGCCTGAGCATCAGCAACAACTTTTTCAGCTCTCTGCTGTGCTTCATACTGCATTTCATCTTTGCGTCTTAAGAGAGCTCTTGCTTCTTTAATTTCATCAGGAAGAGCTGCATATAATTTGTCCAAGATGTTTGTTACAGTATCTTTCTTAACAACAGAGAAACCTAAAAGCGGAAACCCTTTGTTATCAAGTGCTTCTTCTAGTTCGTTCATTAAACCGTATATAACATCTTGCTGTGAATTCATTTTTTGCTCCGTAATTTTATGATAGTCAACAAAATTGTACAACAAACGGGAAACAAAAGTCAACGCATGTTTTTAACTATTCTAGAGCCTGTTGGATAGAATGAATATCTTGTTCTATTGTCATAATAATACCGTTTATCAGCTTATTTACTTCTGTAATGTTGACTATAACCAGATTTTTGTCAAGAAAAAATGTTCTTGCAATAAGCTTTGTAAGAAGTCCGTAACATAAAACTGAATTATAGCGTTGAATATCAGTTTTTGTTTTAAGCATTCTTTTATAAGTATCAGGAAGTGTTGCATAAATACAGCACATAATATCATCTATTCTTGTCTTTTTTATAAGCTTCCAATGTGAAAAAGTAAAGGTTGCTTCAAAATTTATAATTTTTTGTAATTTTTTTAAATAATCTTTTAATGCGACTATATCTGCCATGTCATTACCCTCAATTCTATACTTATTATATGCGAAATTTTTCAAAATAACAATATGTATGATAAGATTGGTGTATGAAAGAAATAATAATTTCACCTTCAATATTATCAGCAGACTTTGCAAACCTCAAGCAAGAGGTTGATTCAGCAGCACAGGCCGGTGCACCGTGGATACATGTTGATGTTATGGACGGTCACTTTGTACCTAATATAACAATTGGTGTTCCGGTGGTTAAGTCTTTGAGAAGAGCAACAGACCTTGTGTTAGATACGCATTTGATGATTGAAAACCCTGAAAAATTTGTAAAGCCTTTTGCAGAGGCCGGTTCAGATATACTTACGTTCCATTATGAAGCGTGCTCTGATATCAGCCATGCGGAAGCCGTAATTTCTTTAATTAAGTCTTTCGGAGTTAAAGCTGGTGTTTCAATTAAGCCAGCTACTGCACCGGAGAAGATTTTCCCTCTGCTTGATAAAGTTGATCTGGTTCTTGTAATGACTGTAGAACCGGGATTCGGCGGTCAGGAATTTATGCATGACTGTGCTATGAAGATACCGGTTATTAAAGCTAATGCGCCTGAGAACATTATTATACAGGTTGACGGCGGGATAAATAATTTAACTTCAAAGATATGTACTTCGCTCGGTGCAAATTCACTTGTTGCCGGAAGCTACATTTTCAACCACCATGATTATAAGAGTGCTGTAGAAAGTTTGTATTAATCTTGTTAACTTATTCCATTTTTTGTAAATAGGTTTTAGAATAGCTTTATGGAAAATATTTTAGAGATAAAGAAATTAAATCTGTTTTTTGATAAATATCAGGCGCTGTACAATGTTGATTTAACTCTTAAAAAAGGAGTCATGGAAGCTCTGGTCGGGGAATCCGGATGCGGAAAGAGTATGACAGCAATGTCTATAATGCGTCTTTTGCCGAAAACTGCGCAAATAAAAAGCGGTGAGATTTATTTTAAAGGTGAAAATCTGCTTTTGTACAAAGAAAAACAAATGCGAGAACTTCGCGGCAACAGAATTGCACTAATTCCTCAAGACCCTATGACCTCTCTAAACCCGCTTTATACAGTTGGAAACCAGCTGGTTGAAGCAATAAGAGCTCATAGTCATGTTTCTGAGCGTCAGGCTCTGAGAAAAGCGAGGGAAGTTATGGATATGGTCTGCATTCCGGATGCGGACAGGAAACTTAAATTCTATCCCCATGAATTTTCAGGCGGTATGAAACAAAGAATTATTATTGCAATGGCGCTTGCCTGTCAGGCTGAACTTATTATTGCAGATGAACCTACTACTGCTCTTGATGTTACTATCCAAAAACAGATTATGGATTTGCTTGATGATATTAAAAAAGAATTCGGCACTACAATTTTGCTGATTTCTCATGACCTTGCTCTCGTGAGTAATTATGCTGATAATATTTCGGTAATGTATTCAGGCCATATAGTAGAAAAAGCTCCGGCAAAAGATTTCTTTAGAAAACCTCTGCATCCATACTCGATTGCGCTTCTTGATTCGCTTCCGACGCGTAATCCTGCACTTAAGCTGAGAACTATTGAAGGCTCGCCTCCGAGTATTCAGGAAGAAATTTTCGGGTGCAAGTTCCATCCCCGCTGCTGTTACTATAAGGCTGGTGTCTGCGATGTAAAAGAACCTGTTTTGACCGAGAGAAACGTTTATCATTTTTCGGCCTGTTTTATCAAATAAATGCAGGATAAAATCGGCTAAAAACATGTTATAATGTAAATATCGAGGTCTTTATATGCGAAAACTCTGCTGTCTAATTTTAAGTGCTTCTATACTTGCAGTATGCGTGTGCGGCTGTACCAAAAAGCCTGCTGCGTCGATTGTTAAATCACAGAGAAGGTTTGCAAAATACATTGAACCTCAAGATAAACATCAGACAGGCGTTGTTGATTTGTCAGAAGGTCCTAGAATTCGTTATGAAGCAGATTTTGGCCCAAAATCACCTGAGTTTGACTTCAAGATAAAAAATCCTTATTAAAGATATTATGGAAGATATAAAAAACAGGAAATATGTTGCACGGCTTGTTTATGCAGTGCTTACCGAAAGAAAAACAGCCAGAGAGGCTATACTTTTGTTTCCTGAAACAAAAGACAAGAGTATTGAATGCGCGTATCACGCTCTGGTTCATTTTGAGGCGGATGAGGATTTGAGATACAGAGATTTTGATTACCGCGAAGAACAGGATGACTATCTGGAATTTATTGCACAGACTCTTGCAGAAGGAAAATCCCTGCCGCGGAATATAATCGCAGATTATGAACCCTATTATCACGGAGTTTCACGCAGGTGGGAAAACGGCACAAAAGGGTTCTGGAAAGAATTTTTAAGATTTATAAATTTATGATTTTTACCACTTGCACAGATTTATTTTTGTGCGAGAATAAATTATGGACATTAAGTGTAAATTTAACCCTAATTATTTTTATAATTATCCCGATGCCCAAAGAAGGGCGGAAATACAATTCTGCAGAGCGTATCGACCTGCGCCTGATATAATGCAGAAGAGTGTGGACAAATTTGTGAAAAGACCGGCTGACGCGAAGTGCGCTGCCGGTCTTTTGAGCTTTAAGCCCAAAACACAGACAATTCTTACACGGATAAAAAATTATTCTAAGAACTATGTAAAAAATGTTAAACATACATATGAACATAAAGTAGTGTTTGCGCTTGTTGAAAGAGAACTTTTCGGTAAAAATACGATTGACAGTATTACACACGATGCAGATAAGATGATCCTTTATCTTTTAGGATTTCCAAAATCTTTTGTTTCAGATTTTCACCGCAAACACTCCGAACATCATCCAGAGAGCGGGAAAAAAATGAACCTCAGAAGTATGCTTTGTGATAATATTGCTTCATCTCCCGAGTTTAAACCGGAAAAGAAACGTTCGCTCAGAGAACATTTTAATACCAGTGAACAGCTTCAGAGCGTAGATGGACTTAAAGATGTTCTTGAAAGATATCATTACGGAGAAGATTTAAACTTTAAAAAGATTAATGCAGACAAAAATGCAAATTATACAGGAAATATAGCAGCAGCTTTTGTCGGTATTTGCAAACTTTTTCTACTCAGCCTTCTTTAATTGAGCCCAGATTGTCGGATTTGTAGTTTCAGAATCCATAACGTCTATTATTCTGTAATAAGGTACTCCTGCTGTTGAAATGTGCTCCACTCCGTTAAAATTCTTCTGGTTATTAACCCCGAAATGACCTGAGATTATTGCTTTAACATTTTTATGTCCCGCAAGAACTTTAAGATAGTTTTCCGGCTTGAATGTATAATAGCTTTCCTTTTCAGCAGGCGGGATTATAGGAAAATGCTGGAGAATTATTACATTGTTTTCCGGATATTTTGCTAATTCTGTGTCAAGCCAGGCAAGCACATCTTCTTTATAATACCCGTTTGTACCCGGAATAACGTCTTTTGCTCCGTCAGCGACAATAAAGATAACTCCGTTCTTTTCAAAGGTATAATTTGGCTTTTCCGGTTTGTATTTCTTTATCTGTTTTCTTAGAATTTTTGTATATTCAACTTTGCTCATACTCTTGAGCTTGTTAACATCTCTGTCGCCTATAACAATATAAAACGGACAATTAAGCTTTTTAGCTTCCTTTAGAAAAGCTTCGAGTTCTTCCTGCGAAGGCTTGTCTATGTTATCGCCTGTGAATACAGCAAATTCAACTCTTTTTTGTTTGTTTACATCATTGATAACTTTTTTTAACCCGTCATTTTCGGCGGATGATAAAAAACGGGCGTCGCTGATTTGTACAAATCTTAAATCCTTTGCCTGAGCTGATGCCATTAGTACAAGAGATGTTAAAAACAAACTTAAAAATTTTCTCATAAGTTAATTTTAGCATAAAAACAGTACACTTTTTTCAAAAATAGGTTATAATGAACATGCAATGTACAATCAAGGACTTTGTTATGTCTTTTGATTTCAGTAATATCAACCCGATTAATAAAGCTCAGGCTTCCTATAAAGACGGCAGCGGTATGGGAGGCGGCGGTATGTATTTTCGTCAGGGCAAAAAACGTAAAGATGAGCCGGAGGAGGATATGTTCGAACGCAGCGAGGACAAAAACGAGAACGATATTGATTTTGAGCAGGAATTAAAAGAAGAAGATATTCCGAAAGATAATCTTGTAAATAAATTTGTAAACTGGTTCCGTATCGGAAAAGACGCGGATTAGCCTCATTCATATAGAGTATATTTGTCTAAAATCCATTGAAGTTTTGTAACAAATCGTTACAATTATAATAGGTATTTCCCTAATTAGGAATTTTTCATGAAAAAAATATTACTTACAACACTTCTAATGGTGCTAGGCTGTGCAGCTGTGCAAGCTTCGATGGTTATAATAGACTATCAAGGTGAAACAGTTGTACGTCCTCAGAGTGTTGAACGTAATTTGATTATTAACAGTGATGACGGCGGTGTGTATAATATTGCAGTAAGGCCTCTTGAGGATGCTATGAGGAGTGTGGACGGGAATGTAACAATTCCTCTTTCGAATCTGTATATAAACAATACCAGAGAAGATGTTTATTTGCGGTATAACGAGTATTCTAATATTTTTGACGGTCTTTCAATGGGCGGTGTTGCGAAGAATATGACTGCAAAAATCCGTGACTTCGGTATGGTTCCGGCAGGAACTTATGCAATAAATTTTGAGGTTCAGGCAACAGATTTGGAAACAGGGCAGATTGCTGCGACTTCAACATTTAATTTGCAGTTTATTATTCCTCCTGTTCAGGAAATCAGTCTGCATAATGAAGTTCCAAGAATAGTTCTGGGTGCGGAGGATGCTTTCAATAAATCAAAGAAGGTTTCTAATGAAACTTCTCCTATGATTTATATAAATTCTAACTGTGATTGGGAGCTGGCTTTGAATGCTGATAACTTTGGCGATGGTGCAGGAGATTATTATGTAAGAACAGTTTCAGCATCATCAGGTGTTAATGAAAGACTTCTGGAAAGAGTTCTGCTGACACCGGGTAAAGAAATAGTTATTGCAAAGGGAAAAGCCCCTGCGAATAACGAGTACATTTCTGTGGAATATTCGCTGGAAGGCAGAGATAAGAAATTTATTCCGTCAGGAAATTACGAAAATAGAGTGAAATATATTTTGAGAGAGATAAGGTAAAAAATGTCAGGTATGAAGAAGAAAATTTTTGGTTTGTTAATAGCTCTGGGACTGGCTGTTCCGGCGTTTGCATCTGTTGCGGTTGCTCCGACAAGGGTAGAAATTAATGCAAATAAACTCAAAAATAATTACGTAACAACAGCGATAGAAGTTAAAGGCGACAGTCAGCAGCCTATGAGATTTAAGGTTTATCCCGGATTTTTTACAATCAATGAAAAAGGTGAAGTTGTGATGGCTGAAAGTTCAAACGACCCGCATGATTTAACTAAGAAAATAAGGTTCGTACCATCAGAATTTACTGTGGTACAGGGAAGAAATCAAAAGGTCAGAATAAATATTGGAAATCTAAACCAGCTTCCTGACGGTGAAAACAGAACAATGCTCTATATTGAAGACGTTAACCCTAAAGAAATGAATATTCCTACAGGCAGAGCCGGTATAGGTGCTCAGCTGATTGTGAAAACACGTGTAGGTGTTCCGGTTTACGTGGACAAAGGCAGGGTATCAAAAGAAGCAGAAATAGAGTATTTCAATATTGTAAAAGCTAAAGACGGACTTTATACAGATATGAAAATCCTGTCAAAAGGAAACAGCAAAGTTCGTTACTCTGGAAAAGTTCAAATTTTGCAGGGCAAGAGCCTGATAGACGAGTATGAACTGGATGGAGGAGTAGTTGGAGGAGGAAACTACTTTGTAAAGAAACAAAAGATTGACACGAGAAATATCAAAAACTCCGGTGAATATACCCTGAGAGTGGTAATTTCTTATCTTGATGAAAACGGTAAGAAAAAGAATATTAAGAAAGAAGCAAATTTGAATATAACAGGTAAAGTGTAACCAAAAGAAGAAAGGAAGGTTTACCCTATGAGAAAAATCGTAAAATTACTCCCTGCAGCACTGGCGCTCATGCTTATGAGTCCGGCTGTGTTTGCAGCAGCTTCGGATGAAGCTACATCGACACTTAATATTACAGTGCCGGAATTTATCAATATTACAAAAGATAATTCTTCTGTAGAAACTGCAAGTGCAACATTTGATGACAACTATACTACAATTACAGTAACACCGGCGTTAAATGCTGTATTCAATGTAGTAAATAATCAACCGGACAGAGCTATTTATCTTTCAGCAACAGCTCCAACTTCAGGCGGCTCTACAACGGCATTATACGGTGAAGATGCAGATTCTATGAATATTGTTTTTACAAACAATTCAAGACAGCCTGCTGATACAGCTGTACAAAATATTACTTCCGGATCAGGTACAGCATATAAAGAAAATCCAAATGCAATAGCTTTTGCTATAACTCCGACAATTACTCCGGATACTGAAAGCGGTGCTGAAGATCCTACTAAAACTTTTGAGTCAAATAAAGCAAAATATGTAATTAAAAACGGAAAGTATAAAATGCAGTACGCTATTGGAACATCAGCATTGGCAAATACATTCTCAACACATGATACAGACGGTACTTATCAAGCAACACTTACATTGACAACAACAGGACCGTAGTTAAGGAAACAATGAACAAAAGAAACATATCAAAATTGTTAATATTTTTGATGACTGCATCGTTAGGTGCGGTAAAAGCTTATGGCTATGCAGAAGCTGAACAGTCCGTTCTTACGGACGTTCAGCCGGCTGTTGCCATAGAAAAACAAACTTCGTCAATAGAAAATGCATCGGCAAACGGTGAAACAGGTGCACATACCGGTTTACAGTCTGTTTTTAGTATTCAGACAAACGGAACAGACTCGGATTATGATTTTATAATTACATCAAAAATATTAACTGACGGGGGAGAAGTTTCTGCATACGGGAATAACGGAAGTCTTTTATTTGGAAATACGCTTGCAGCGCCTGCTCAGGCAGCCATTGATGATGCAAAAGCAGGCGGAAGCAGCAATAAAAATGTAATTGCATATCCTGTAACAACCGTGATTACAAATCCTATGACAGTTGGATTTGAACAAAACTATGGAATTTACGGCGATTGTTACGTAGTAAAAGTTAACAACGGCACAGAGGGAACTGTGACACATACTGTCGGTCAAAATCCGATATCAGGGACGTACAATATCGGTCAGGATCAGGCAGGTACATATCAGGCAGTCGTAACATTTACGGCTGTAAGTAAATAGAGGTAATTACCTCTCAAGGTTAAATAGAAAAAACGAGGGGACGTCCCCTCCTCATCTCCATAAGGAGATGAGGAACAGAACAAGGCTATAGGGATAGCCGCGGGTGGAACTAAAGGTCAGCAAATGCTGATTGCAAGAGTTCAACAGAATGTTAAATAGAATTAAGAAAAACTTAATACTGGCTTTTGCCGGCATGCTTCTCGCATTACCGGTATTTGCGCTCGACTCTACGGTATCTTATATCAACGTCAATGATAGAGCATATCAGGATGTCGAAATCGTAATTACCGATAAGTCGGAAATTTTGCTGCCGTTTAAACAGCTTGCAGATTTATTTAACATTCCATATACTGCTAACCGCGTGGATAAACATATCGGATTTAAAACCTGGGATGGCAAAGACGGTATGATAACAACGCAAGGTGTATTTGTTCAGGATGCGCCTGTTTCTAAGCGCAAAACAGAGTTTTTACAGCAGGGTATTATGGACGGCGTTTTCAATGAAGCGTACATAACTGCTGACGCTGCTTCCAGGATTTTCGGCGCGAAGTTTGAAACAAATTACGAAGACTTAACTTTAAGTGCTCAGGTTGAAAGAGATATCCCTCTTTTACATACAAATAATTCTGCTGTTGAGGATAAGGGGCCGAAGGCTTATCAGGATGTTGTTTCTCCTAAAAAACCGGGTAAGATTACGCTTAATACAGTAGGGCTGCGTTCAAATCTCCTCAGTGACAGTCTTACAGTAAAAGGTCAGGGATATAGAACTTTGAATGATACTTTCTCAGGAAGTACGCAGGCAAGTATTAACGGTAATATTTACGGGGGAAAATATCGTATTGAGGCGACGGAATACCATTATCGTTCTGATGCTTTTATGTTCGGCGGTATTACAGGTGCTTACAAAAACAGCATTAAAGATAAAGAAACAGGAAAAGAAAAGCTCTGGTATGAGTTAGGAAAAGTTAAGGGCAGGACAGACGTTGACGCCTCAATTGGTACAAATATTTTCGGTGCGCAAATCTGGAATTATGATTACGAAAAAGAACGTCCGGAAAAAATTAACGGCTATGTTAAGCCGACCAGTCTTGTAAGACTTACGGTAAACGACTTAGAGCCTGTGATGCTAAGCACATATGCAGGTTACTATACGCTTAAGGATGTTCAGCTTCCAAACCCTGTTAAGAGCATTAAGCTGGAAGAGGTTAACGAGGATGGAAGTGTTGAGTTAATAAAAGAAGAAAGATATTCAATATACGGGGACAAACCTTTTGAAAAAGAACACAGAGGTTCAGCATACGCAGGTGTATGGGGGTATCAGAACAGATTTTTCCGTGAAGGGGGCAATATTTATCGCGGAAACAACAAGAAGGTTACTGCCGGAATTGATTATCAATATGGTATCAAAGACAATATTACTTTTGAATCACGGGTTACCGGCGATAAGCTTTATGAAAAGAACGGAACAAGCATTGTTTATCGCGTTCCTACAAACGATACCCTGCTCGTAAGCGGTACGCAGAAAAGTGTCAACTATCTTGAAGGTGCAACAGCGCTTAACAGTGTTGAATGGGTTAATCCGAAAAACAAGAATATAAAAGGCCGATTAACGGCCGGTGCAAGCGTTGCGCATGATATTAGAGAGGAGCATACCCATGCAGGTTATATTGTGAAAGCTGCAGGGGAGTATGAAAAAGATCTTGAAAAATATCAGAGGGGTATTTTCAAACCGAAAAGAGCAGCCGGAAGATTAGAACTGTTCCAAACCTCACCGGATTTCTATATTGCAAGCAGCGACTCTACTTCCAAAAACGATAGAACAGGAGGAAAAGTTTCAGGTAACGTAAGCTTTAATTCTACAAATGCAGGCGGAAGCTACAGCAGATATTATTCTAATATGAACCACCGCTACAGAGGCGGTACTATTAAGTTTGACGAAGCTTCAATTAATGCATCAACTAAAATTCCTAAGGTTGCTAATTTAAGATTTAACAGCTACTATAGACGCGGTGAGAATGAACTCGGCAGAAACAAAAACTATTTTTATGATGCCAATGCTTCCCGTGATATTGCACGCTGGGCGCGTGTTCAAGCCGGACGCAGAGAAAGTTTGTATGATACAGAGTATGATACGCCAAATTCTTTAGACAGAAATTATCATTCAAAATACACAGATAACTATGCACAATTAGATGTTCCAATTCCCGGCAATCACGGCAGATTTACACTCGGGCACAATATTGTAAGGTACAATACAGCAGCTTACAAAAACGGTTACAATATGTTCCGTTTTGGATATACTTTCCCAACGTGGAAACGTTTAACTCTCGGGCTTGGATATGGTTTTAGATACAGCGGTCAGGGAGGAAACGACTTTAACATTAATATAGGATACAGGGCTAAGTCAGGCCAGACAATGTCTGTGGGATATCAATATTCAGAAAACGGCGGATACTTTATTGATAATATGTTTACGCCGACGACAAACAGACATTCGATAAATTTTGTGTTTAATGATGCGTTCCAAATCTTCCATAATGGTTTAAAATCAGTAGGAGATGAAGATTTGAACAAAGGTATATTTGAAGCGATTGCATTTGTTGATGTTAACAAAAACGGAAAATACGATAAGAAGATTGATGTGCCAATCCAGAATGTTCCGCTTATTACCAGCTGGACAGGAGAAACAAGCGTTACAAACAAGCGCGGAAGAGTTTATTCATCAAGCCTTGAACAGGGAATTTACACTGTATCTATTGATATGAACCAGCTGCCGATTACAGTTGCACCATTTACAAACGATTTAATAAATAAAAAGGTTAAAATTGACGGGGGCCAGACAACTCAGCTCGAAATCCCTCTTATAAGTACAGTCGGTTCAGTATCAGGTACTTTAAAAATTTTTGATGATTTCCAGCGTGACTTAAAAATAACCGACTTTGTAGTAGTAATTCTTGATGAAAACGGAGAAGAAGTTAATTATTCAACGGTCGATTCTACCGGTGTGTTCTATATTTCAGGTCTTGCACCGGGTAATTATACGCTTAAGCTGGATGAGAAATTCATTGATGCCTACGGCCTTGAAATGCTGCCGGAAAAGAGTGAAATAAGTATTTCAATTCCGTATGACTACAAAACACCTGTTGATTTCACAGAGCAAAATCTGGAGTACAAGACGCTTGCTCTGTAAACAAAGTTCTATTTAACATAATACATATATGTATCTTAACCGCCGGATGGCGGTTTTTTTTTGTGCTGCGCACTGGGGATACTTATACTCCTTCTTACTATTACTGCATTTTAGCCATCTCTTGTAACGATTTGTAACGATATCTCCAAAAACCCTAAAGTTTTTCAAAAAAATGCCGTTAACATATCTGTAAGCAAAAACAAAACAAAAAATCGTGTATACAAAAGGGGTTGGTAATTATACCAACAGGCTAAATTACATTTACCCCTAGTTGTTGATTAAGAGGTATAGTGATGGACGAACATGAAGCACTAATTGAATATTCGGAGATGACATCATTTGATTTCAACTCAAAAGAATTTCAAGAAGTACGCAGGGATTACATAGAATGTAAAAATGCAGCAGCAGGCATCATGCGATTTGTGATGAATGTTCTGGGTATTGTCAAGACTGTTAAAAGCTGTTAAGGAGCTACTAATGAGCAGAAAGGAATATAATAATAAATGTTTTTCGCCAAACTGGCTTGAAGTTGATTTGGCGGAAGTTTCAGACCACCAGTTAAATAAGGAGGAACGCCTAGAGAGTAAACGACGTAAGGATTTAAATACTTTATTGAAAGAGCTTGATGAAATTAAGCAAAACATTGAAAAAGCTGCAGAAAAGCAGCACCGTCTGGCAAACTTGATGAGTTTTTACACCGGTGAATTTGCAAAGTAAACTCTAAAAGCCTGCGGAAGAAAAGTTCAAATTCGGGGAATCAGTAGTTATGAGATGCTGGTTGCCCGAATTTTGTTTTAAAAAATGCTTGCGCAGAAATGACGGCCTGTGATATTTACACAAACCGTATTTATCAATAGCATCAAGATGTTCTTTTGTTAAATACCCTGCATTCTTTGCCCAGTTATACATCGGAAACTCTTCATGAAGTTTTGTCATATATCTGTCACGTGTTACTTTAGCTAAGATACTTGCCGCAGCTATGGAAGCTGATTTTGAGTCACCCTTGATTACATACTGCTGATTATATTCAAAATTTTTGATTAGTTTGTTGCCGTCTACAAGTACGAGTGTTTCAGGATGTTTTACAATTCCTGAACAAACAATATTCATTGCTTTTAAAGAAGCGTTTAATATGTTTATTTTTTCTATTTCCTCAACTTCAACGCAGACGATTTTATTCAGAGTGTTGTTTTTTATTATGTCGTATATTGATTCGCGTTTTTTTGCGGTGAGTTTTTTTGAGTCGTTAAGAATTGCTAAATCTTTTATCAGTCCTTCTGTAACTTTTTCAAACATAACTGCCGCTGCAAAAACTCCGCCTGCTGCAGGCCCTCTTCCGGCTTCGTCTGTGCCGATTACCTGCGTATTAAAACTCCTGTCAAATTCAAAAAGCAATTCTGATGTCATATTTATATTTTATTATAAATGTAGTAAAATGCCATTATGAAAAATGTAATTATTTGCGGGCTCGGTGCGGTCGGAATGACGTATGCATCTAAATTAGGGGGTAAATCCAGGGGTAAATGTAATCTTAAAATCCTTGTGAATGAAGAACGCTTAGAGAGGTATTCAAAAAATAAGCCTGTATTAAACGGCGTGGAGCAGGATTTTAACTATATTCTGCCTGATGATAATTTTGACGCGGATTTGATTATCATTGCAACAAAGTCATCGGGATTAGATTCTGCAGTCAAGATGATAAAGAATTTTGTTTCGTCCAAAACAATTATTCTCTCGCTTCTCAACGGAATTTCTTCTGAAGAAGTTATCCGTTCTGCTTATCCTGAAGCAAAAGTCCTTAAGTCTTATTTTATCGGGCACAGTGCAGTAAGAGTCGGAAATTCTGTTACGCAGGACGGCGTTGGCGAGATTGTTATGGAGCGTGATGACGGGTTAATCAAATTTTTTAACGATGCTGGCGTAGGTTATGCAGTTCCTGATGATATTGATTATTCAATGTGGCTCAAGTTTACTATGAATATTTTTTCAAACCAGACATCTGCAGTATTAAATATGACGTTTGGTGAAATGAAACATAACAGGGCGTTTATAGATTTTGCAAAAAAAATAATTGCCGAGGTGCGCTCTGTTGCAGAACTTAAGGGGATTAACAGGCTTGAAAATCTTGAAAAGGATGCACTGAATGCTCTTTCCAGAATGTGTGATGAGGGTAAAACCTCTATGCATCAGGATATTCTGGCTGGCAGAAAGACTGAAGTTGATATTTTTGCTGGAGAAATGATAAAACTCGGCAGAGAATTAGGAGTTCCTGTTCCTTACAATCAGGTTCTTTACGATATGGTTAAAATTAAGGAGGCTGCTAATGAGTAATATAGCATTCATACCTGTACGCGGCGGAAGTAAATCAATTCCTATGAAAAATATAAAAGTTTTGAACGGCAAGCCTCTTGTATATTGGACCGCAGCAGCTGCAAGCGGTGCTGGATGTATTGATAAAGTTATTATTGCAACAGACAGTGAAGAAATAAAAAAAATAGTTTTGGGTTTTGAACTTCCGAAAGTTGAGGTTTATGACAGAAACCCTGAGAACGCTTCTGATACGGCTTCTACAGAAAGTGTTATGCTAGAATATATTAAAAAAACGGGGCTCAAGCAGGAGGATAATTTTTTTCTTATTCAGGCCACATCACCGATGCTTAAGTCTGAGCACATTGACGGGATGTATAATGAGTTTTTGACAAGCGGAGCTGATTCTATGTTTACAGGAGTCTTAGAAAAGCAATTCCATTGGCGTAGGGGTAAATATAACTTAAATAACAATGATGAAGTTCTATGCGTAATACCTGTCAACTACGACTATCGCAATCGTCCTCGCCGTCAGGATTTTGAAGGCTTAATTGCAGAAAATGGCGCCTGCTATATAAACACGGTCGGAAATATTTTACATGACAAATGCAGGCTGTCAGGCAAAATTGCAGCGTACGAACTCCCGTCTTATACTTCTTATGAAATCGATGAGCCAAACGACTGGATTATTGTTGAAGCATTGATGATGTGTTATGGTTATAATTAAAAATCATATAAGGAGTTTTTCTTATGCAAGTCAATAAAATGCTTAACTGTATGTTTTCAAATTCTTCGTTTTTGAATAGAAGATTTTTATACAGGCAACTAAAACCCAACGAGAAAGTAAGCATTAATTGTTCTAAAAATTATAAAGCAGTATGTAAGACTATTGAACTAAATAATAAACAATACGCAAAGAAAATTGCACGTGAAGTTGATTGTGATAAAATCATATGCAATGAAATGAAGACAGATGCTTATATCGGCAGTTGTACTAAATATATGACCGGTGAGCTTTATTTTACAAGAAAATTTTTAGAAAATGGCAAAGTTCATAAAGTGGTATATGAGTCCAAGTCACCGGAAGTTTTCGATGAGTGCCATAAGCCTGTTGAATACGAATTTATTGAGGCTAATCTTAGCGATGATAATACAATAACTGAGCACATCAAAACTCAAGATTTAAGAACAAATAAAATTTCTGAAACAACTAAGAAAAAATATTATAATTACGCGAATCAACTTATACAGACAGAACTTTATGATAAAGATAATAATCTCATTCAAAGAGATATAGGCTTGCAAGATGAATTTGCTGCTCATATCTCTTTGAACGATTTTAAAAATCCGGCTAATTGTTGTGTCGAAATAGATTTATAATTTCTTCTGCACTGTTTTTCAGCTGTTCTCTGGTTTCATTCCAATCTTCTTTTGTGCTTGTAACAGCGTCTTTTACTGACTCTACTGTACTTTTGTAATCTTCGCTTACAGATGTCGTTATATCTTTTATAGTTTCTTTTACTGTTTTGGTTTCAATTGCACTTGTGTCAATTGTAGTAAGCCATTTGAACGACTTCACTGAACTAGTGCTTTCAAGTCCGCCGTTGAATACTACTTTAAAATCTTTGTAATTTGTGCTTCCGTTTGTAAGAGCAGGAATTGCTGCAATATTTTCACCTTTAGGGTTTGTTGTCAATGCATTGGCGATTTTTGCTGTAGCCTCACCAAACTTAGGTATATAAGAAAGTAATTTATCTGCAGATAATTGTCCTATGGGACCAAGTTTAGCTACTATTGGAGCATCCAAACGGCCCAGAATATTAATATTTGTTGTTCCGTTTATTAAATTATATTTGCCTGTTATGTAGTAAGCAAGTGAATTACCGGAACTCTTGATTGGATTTAAGTTTGCCCATCCATTTTCAAAGCTGAGGTGACCGTCAAGATATTCAAATTTTGCGGTATCAGCTAGAACAAGATTGTTGACAAGCGTACTTGTTGTTGTTTTTAAAATAGAGTTCGTAATAATATTATTAGCTTGTAAAAGCGTGTCAAGTTTACCGATAGCTCCGAAGCTTCCGTTCTTTACATTAAAGTTTAGATTTCCTTTTAAGGATTTCATCATTTCATTGTAATCAACAACTTTCAGACTCATGGTTGTATCAAAACCAAGTGTTCCATAGATTGCATTTTTAATACCGACACATCCGTATACAGCTTTTTCGGCATTTAATCCTTCACCTGAAAAGATAATTCCGGTTTGTGCATTAGAAAGATTGTAAACAATATTACCATTGATTTTACCGTCAAAAGCATCGCCTTTAAGCTTATTGAGATAGAATTTATCACCTTTCATAGAAAAATCAGAAGTCAGATTCTCAGCCTTTATTCCTCCTGACGTGAATTTTGCGGCGCTTGCGGTTCCGTTAAGTATATGTCCGTTTAATTTAATATCAAGATTTTCCATTGTGACAGGAATTTCCGGTATTGTTAGCTCAGGAATATTCACATCGCCTTTGATTACAGGGTTCATCATGCTGTCTGTAATGAAAATATTTCCGCTGAATGTCATTTTAGATTTGTCAAACATCGGAATAATGATGGTTGAGCTTTCTGTCGTTGCGTAATTTAAATTAAGGTTCTGTTTTGCGATATTCATATCACCTGTTAATTTTGATTTGATATCACCGGTTGTAACAAAATCAAGGCCGATTTTTTCAGTAAGATAGTTTGTAATTTTTCCTGAAACATTGAGGTTTATTTTTTCAATCGCAGCAGGAGTTGACGGGATGAAAATTTCTTTTTCTGAAATATTCGCAATGAGTGATGGTATTGAAACTTTCGCGCAAGGATTTATGATTTTTAGATTTTTACTCTCTGCTTTTCCGGTTAAGGATGTGCCGGATATTCCGACTATTGTTGAAGGCGCACTCAGAGATGTATTTGAAGGAATGTTTTTAATGTTAATGTTATCCAGATTAAGTTTTACTGCCGGATTAATTTTATCCAATTTCCCCTGAATATCAACTTTCAATGACACAAGACCGGAGTTAACCTGATTTTCTTTCATTAATGATGCCTGTCCCGCTGCAACAAGAAGTCCCTTTAAACTTAAATTCTCTGCACTCAAGTGTAAATCACTTACAGCATCACCGGTTATTGTTCCAAAAAGTTTAAGCGGCTGGTCTAGTATTGTGAATCCTATATTATTTATATTGATGTTGTTGTTATCAAGTTTAACGTCTGCATTAATATCATCTATTCCTATTTTGTAAAGTCCATAATAAACATCCGCAGAAGGAATCTTTAGATACCCGCTTGACTTCACTGTTTTAAGGTTAGATTTGATACTGAAATCTGCATCAAGTTTCCCGTTTGCACTAAGTGTCTGTAAATCTCTTATATCAAAGATTAACCCTACATCTTTTACTATCCTTAAAATATTTGAAATTTCAACTTTTGATTTTATGTTTAAATCAATATTTGGATTTTTACCTGTTTTGATTAAGCCGTTTATCTTTGAAACTTCATTTTTTGCAGTATAAATATCCGAAATAATATCAATACTTTCACCTTTGAATTTTAGTTTAACAATACTTGGCGGAAGATTAATTACAGACAGGTTTGTAAAATTTGCATTACCCTTGATGTTGTTGCGTTCAATCAGTAAATTAACATCAGCATCTGCTGTAAGATTGTTTGCGTAAATTCCTTTTAAAATACCGATAATGTCAGGCATTTCAAATTCCTGAGCTGTTTCTTCCTGAGCTTGCGGAGTGAATACAATATCATTAAGTTCAACATCCGGCATGATTTTATTAAGAACTTTTATATTGTAATGAAATTGCTCTCTATCTTTCAATACCGCTTTTCCGGATGCTTTAACTTTTATGCTTTTATTAACAATAAAATCTGTAATTTCAGTTTTATTTCCGCTCAGAGTGTACTTGTCTGTTCCGTCTGTGATTATAATATCGTATCCGTCAATTTTTATATCAGGCAGATGATTAGAAAGTTTTAATCCAAAAGGAAGCGATGAAACATTTTCTCTGTTTTCAGGGAGAGAGTTGACTGAGTCAGTGTCAGGGGTTGCTGGCAAATATTTTTCGACAGCAAAATGCCCGTCATTATTGATTTGAATATTTGCGTTTGCGTTTTTGAGCTGAACAGCATCAACTCTTATTTTTCCGGCAAGAATAGGAAGTAAAGACATTTTTACCTGAAAGTCATCTGCTGAAAAAACCTGAGTGTTGTCAGGTTCAAGAAGTGAAAAATTTCCGACTTTCAAACCTGCTGTAAGTTTTGGGGTTGTGACAACTTTTACATTTGTTAATTCGGAGTTAAGCCCCGAAGTTTCATGAATAATATTCTTAATCTGAGGTATGTAACTGTCAATTATCGGATTTAAGATAAGAGGCGAAATAAGAAACATTGCATAAGCACCGCCAATTACACTCACAGCAGTTATACCGGCCCTCTTCCAAAATAGTTTATTCATAAAAATCCTCCGAATATTAAGAAATGTAAAATTGCTCTCATGTAGTTTCTTCTTTCTTATTATATCTTAAAACTCGTTAAGTGGAATAACCATGCAGGTAATATGCGGGTTTTGACCCTTTTTGAATGAAGTTTTATTGAGTTTTGTAAACTTATGTAACAACAGAGATGTATTTGCTAAAGATTTTAGAAAACACGCCGTAAACACTCACATAAGGAAAAACAAAAAAAGTTGATTAGGAGTTTATGTCGTGAAAAAAGTAGTATTAGTTTTATTTGCATTCTTATTTTTCAGTGTAGGTCAGGCATTTGCGTACAGAGTAACAGATTTTTCTACTGATACAAAAATCGTAGCAGCGATGAGAGTTCTGGAACAAGCAGGAGAAAACGATGTTTTTAGAAATCTTCAGAGATATGGTATGAGAATTAAGTTTGATGATTTATCTATGGTGATGAATGGTAAAAATGCTTATGCAGTAAGCACATATAATAATTTTGGTACACGTGTAATTTTAATCAATTCAGTATACAGAAATGCACCGGCAGAACAGATTGCATGTCTAATTGCACATGAAAGCTATCACACAGGCTACAGTGCTGATTTGGAAGAAGAAACTCTTGCAACATCAAAAGAAGCTGCCTGCTGGACAAGAGTTAAAGTTGCATCAAAAGTTTATCCGGACAGCAGATTGACAAGAAGATTAGATAAAATTAGCGGATTGTATCTTGCATCAAGCTCCAATAACAATCTGGTTCAACAGAAAATTGCAAGCAACGGGTTTTATAGAAATCAATTAGGCTTAAATTAATAACAGCTGAAATATAATAGCAGCGGGACGTCGAAAACGTCCCGTTTTCGTGTCTTAATATTTCTTAATAAATGATGTGTAAAAGCGCAAAATTTTATATTTACAGATTTTAGTCTGGGTATAATATACAAATAAAAAATAAAGGATTGTATTATGCCCTCTAGTATAGATAATATTTATTTTTTACCTAAACAAAATATTTTTAATAAGTTAAATAATAACCAACGACTCGTAAAACCTCTATTAAACCAATCGGATTGCGATACTGTCCAGTTTAGAGGTAAATCAATGCCATCAATGTACGCATCTACATTTGAATTTTTATCAGCAGAGATTTTCGGAAGAGATAAAAGATTTCAAGTAGACGGCAGTCTGTTATCTGCAAAAAATATTTCAGCTGCAATAAAGCAAGTATTTAATTTTAATATGGTGTTCGGACCATTTAAAAAGTCTATGGTTGATAAAATTAAGTGGAAAAGTTACATTCCACAAGATATTCGTGAATATTCAATAAATAAAATAAATGAAGCTCGTGCCGAAAGATTAAATAAATGGAAAAATTTTTTACAAGAACCTGGAGCCGCAAAAGGCTTATTTGATGAACCTGTTGATGAAGAATTGGCAGCTAAAATAGAAAATAATAATGCATTAAAGTTGATTGTTTGGAATGCTGTTAACAGTGAAGTAAAAGAAAATAACAGGCATATTCCGGTTCCTTTTAATCAAAAAGCTTTGAAAGAAACTGTGAATTATTTTAATGATTTAGCACCTAAAGATAGGCAAGTTGCTTGTGCTAATATATCATTTTTGGACTATTACACACATCGCTTGCGTGATAATCTTTTGATGGATATGAATCTATCCGAGAATAATTCTGTATGGGTAAAGATTCCTTCAATTAAGCATGATCCGTTTAATAAAGAAGCAAATATAAAAAAGCTGGAAATTTTAAGCTGTAAAAACTGGTGTACAAGATCGAGCGTAGATAAGGCAGAGGCTGCACTAGAGGACGGTGATTTTTATATTTATCTGGAACGTAATAAAGCTAAGTTGTGGGAACCGCTTGTTGGGATGACTACTGCAAAAGGTAAAATAGACCAGATTCAAGGCGTTGAAAATAATAATATAGTTCCATTAAAATTGGTTGATGAAATAGAGGATTTCATCAATAAGAGTAATTTAAAATGTCATTCCGGCATATATGATGAAGGACCCAAAGCGTATCAGGCAATATTAATAAGTAAAAAGCTAAATGAGCAGGCCGGAGTATCAGGTAAAACATTTGCCAGAGCTATAAAGGAAAATGATACTCAAGCAATGTTTGATGCTCTCGGGGTAAAAAACCGGAAAGTTGAAGGAGATATGTTAGAAATTGGAACCTATAAAACTTCTTACAATTTAATGCAGACAAGCGGTATTACTGTACCTTACTCTATGTTTGGACTTAACGAAGATGATTTACTTGCAGATGTTAAGAAGATTGATGGAAATTTTGTTTTGTATAACAAAAATCCGTTATATAATTCTTTAATAACGCATTTTCCTTCTAAGCTTGAAACTGTAACCGGAAAAATCGAATGTACAAAAAAACAGTATGAAAAGTTTGGCGAAGATATGCTGCGTGCAGTTGATGGAAAAGCTGACAGGATTATAGTGCATAATTAATTCTGGAGTTTTTCTATTCTTTTTTGAATATCCGGATGGTCAGACAAAACTTCCGGTGCTCCTGTATCTTGTCCGCTAAGAATTTTCAAGACCTGTACTCCTCCGGTCGTTCTGCCATATAATTCATTTAGGATTTTTGCGGCATACAAATCCGCTTTTGCTTCAACACTGCGTGAATATTTTAAATCGGATAAACTCAGCGTACCTTCAATAATCTTAGATGCTTCCTGATTGTTAGGGGAAACAATAGACATAAATATAATTATAGAAGCATTTGATATCCCTTTTCTCAAATTCATAAGATGGTCTTTGTTTTTATAATGCGCCATCTCATGTGCGATTACGAAAGTCAGCATTTCATCGTCGGTCAGACGTTTGTATAATTCTGATGTGATGTAAATATTCCCGTTAGGATAGCAGAGTGCATTCATCTGGTTATCGTTAATAATATGTATGTCTAAATTAGAAGTTTTAGGAAAATCTCTGTCAACACTTAATACTCTGTTTCTAATATCCTTTATTTTCTTAGTATCAAAATTGTTATCCTGTGTTTCTGTGTTAATCATAGAGGACAATATATTTTCCATCTGAATTTGTTTTTTAATAGATAGTGATTTGATGACAATTCCGGAAGCAATGAATGTAAATAAATAGACTAAAGCCAGTATTAATACTAATTGAATACAGGTTTGAAACAAATCCTTTAAAGGATTTGTTTCAGTCACATTTGTTTCGTCATCAATTAGAAGTTTTGCAGCTTCATAATCATAATTATTTTTTGTCATATTCAACAGCCGTTCCATAAGCAGTTATGCACACCTGCGACATAGTTTGTTCCGAAAGCATAACTGTTTCAATTTTTATGTTCATAACTAAATCGGCTCTCATCCTGTATGCACTTTCTCGTATTCTAAGAATTGCTTCTCGACGGCCTCTGTCTAGTACTGATTCGTATGCAGAAACATTTCCGCCGAAAATATTTCTTAAACTTGCAAGAAATACTTTGAAATAGTCGCATCCTATTACAACAGAAGCAGAAACCAGTTGTGCATTTTTTACCGGTTGGGAAATGTTCACATTTTTGGAAAAGTTTATATGAGGCTGTTTGTATAATTTTACTTCCCGTTCACGTATACTTTTATAATGTTTTTTCTCCCTGCTTCTGCCAGTAAAATAGCATATTATAAGAAGAGCTATTGCAATTAGTAAATCCATTTTTATTATCCTTGTGTTTTAGGCTGAACATCTTCAACTTTTACTGCGGTACCATATGCATATACCTCTGCTGCTCCTGCTGCAATTGCTGATGTGGCATATCGAATATTGATAATAGCGTTTGCGCCCAGTTTAGTTGCCTGCTGAACCATTCTTTGAGTGGCTTCTTTTCTGGATTCTTCCATAAGCTCAGTATAGCCTTTTATTTCTCCTCCGAAGAAATTCTTAAATGAGGCACAAATGTCTTTGCCGGCATGTTTGGCTCTTACAGTACTGCCTGAAACCATCCCTAAAAGACTTGTTATCTTTTTACCGGGTACAGATTCTATATTAGTCATTATCATGCTAAACCTCGCTTTCATACTCTTTTGTTTATTACTAATTTAAAAATAGTAACTGAAAGTATGATATACGTCATCATACAGATATTTGATAAAAATATAGACTGACTTTATTGGTAGAATTACAAAAAAAATCGGGATGACAAGATTCGAACTTGCGGCCCCCGCGACCCGAACACGGTGCGCTACCAAACTGCGCTACATCCCGATAATATTTTTTTATTCGGTGTAGCGCACCTACGGTGCTACCTCTCCTCGAACGATACTTAATCGTTCTCGTCGGCAGAGTCAAACTGCGCTACATCCCGATTTATATACTCTATTATGAACCGTCAAATTTATAAATCAAGCTTTAATTACTGTTAAGCTTTTGAATAAGCGCATCTGTTATATCAACTCCGCCTGAAAAAACGCTTCTGGCATCCAGAATCGCATCCAGACCTTTTTCAAGCCGTATTTTTTCGGTTACTGCGTGTATACGTGTATAGACTTCTTCTTCACGTTTTTCCCGAAAAGCATTGAACGCGTTTTCTCTGGCTTTTAATTCAACTCGTACTGTTTCTTCAAATTTCTTTTTCTGAACGGCAGATTCTATTTTATCAAATTCCTTTTCTTTGTTTAAAAGATACTGTTGTATTTCATTATTTTTAGTTTCAATTTCTCTAAGAGAAGTTTTTGCAAACTGATAATTTGCAACAACTTTATCATAATTTACATATCCGACTCCTCCTGCAAACACAGGTAAACAAGAGAGCAGCAGTAATAAAAATACCCTAATAACCATACATATTTCCTCCTCCGGTACCGAACGTAAAGTATCCGCCTTTTGAACCGTAATCACCTGGATTTGTAATAGGAATACCATAATCAACTGATACAGGGCCTACACCCGGAATATAAACTCTTAAGCCGATACCTGCTGTAATTGCACTCATAGGCCTGTCATATAACACACTTGAGATTGTAGGGTCAAACACTTTACCCGCATCAACAAAGAATGTTAAACGTATTCTCTGTAGAAAATCCCATTTTAACCTATCTACAAGCGGCAGCGGCGTTGCGAGTTCTGCCGAACCCATCAGGAATGCATCACCCGTACCAACGCCGCTCATTCTGAAACCTCTTACAGAATAAGGGCCTCCAAGTCTGAATGCCATAACTTCCGGTACATCATCTCCGTGTACGGTTACACCGCCTCTTGCAGTCAGAGAGAAGGACGATTTCTTTCGTACAGGGAAATACTTTGTAACTCCGCCGGCAATTCTTCCATTTGTGTTTTTAAAATCACTTAAACTTATTGCTTCGATAAATCGAGCATTAGCAATTACACCGCTTCGTGGAATCTCTTCTGAATCGAGTGTGCTGTATTTAACTCCCGGTGAAAGATTTACAAAGAAACCGCCGGTTAATTGTTTGGCTCTGTCTGCGATATTAAGGTTTCTTAAAGCATACATATGTGAAATTTTATCAAAGTCGCCTTCCGATAAACTTATATGTTCAATTCCCGCGCTAAAGTTTGTAGAAAGATTATTATAACCTCTAACTTTATGCTCAACAGCAGCATTAATACCGACTCGTCTTTCAATTGCAAGAGGAACCTGCCAGCTTCCTAAATCCCTGTAATAAAGCTTGCTTGTAAGAGAATTATCCGCATTCAGGAAATACGGCTCAAAGAAACTTAATTCAAGCTGATAATTCATCCGGTTTTTGATAGAAGCGTCACTTAGAAGAATACCTGAGCCTAAAATCCCTGAGAGCGTGAGCTTCTGTCCTCGTCCAAGGAAATTATTTTCGCTGTAGCTTACAGAGCCAAAAGCTCCCAAACCGTTATCAATACCGCCTCCCAATGCAAGACTGTTAGGACTGTCTTCTTCTACTACGACTTTAACGTTATATTCTCCGTCTGTTGTTTCGCTAGGATATATTTCACGGTTAACCTCTTTGAATATTTTGGTCGAATAGACTCTTGATAAATCTTCTTTAAGGTAGTTTTCGTTGTATACTGTACCTGGCTGTGTCAGAATGTTTCGTGTGATTACATAATCTTTTGTTTTTTCGTTTCCTTCAATAAATATTTTGTCTATTACACCTTCCGTAATGCTGAAGACCAGATTGCCGTCGTCACTGTCATCAACAGAATTTACTCCTGCAAGAATGTACCCTTTTGTATGATAATAATTGTTAATTTTATCAATTGCTTCGTTAATATTAGCAATATTTTGAGGGTAATTTCTGAGAGGTGTAACAAATGGAAGAAGTTCCATTGTAGAAATTACTGTATTCCCTACAACTGAAACCCCTGTTACCTTAATATTTTCTTGTAAAATAAATTTAAGATTAACAGTTCCATCATCGTTTAATTCCGGTTCAATTGCCATTTTGTCAGTAAAAAATCCGACGGCATAAATTCTCTGCAAATCTTGCTGTAAAAGTTCTTCATTAAATAAAGAACCTGCAATGGTTTTGATTTGGCTTTTAATGGCCTCCGGACTGATAGTTTTGAGTCCTTCAAAAGATATTTCGTTTATAATTTTTCCTTCTAAATCAACCTCATCAACACCGGCCGTATAAACGGCTTCTTCTGCAGGAGGGGCGAAGAAGTCATTTTGTTCAGGGGGTTGTACCTCTTGCACTGCGGGTACATCATTCTCTGTCGTTGACGAAAAATATTCTGATTCATTTAACTCGCCGTTATAGGGGGTAATCGTTTTAATAACAGGTTTTATTGTTCTGGAGGTATCTAAGTAAAGGGGATTAATAAGTTTAATTGTTTTTGGGGCGCCGATTTCAAGATAAGAAAAGTCAGTAGCAGAATAAACAGGAGAGCAGCCTAAAAATGCCGCCAGAACTAAGATGACAGCCTCGTGTCTAAATTCTCTCCTCTTATTTTTTACCTCCATGCTATCCTTTTTCTAAATATCCGCCTCCGTTAATGATAAAATTGTCTGGTAAAATCCTTTTGAGTCATTAGCTGCAAAAGAATTTTTCAGCACATTAGAACCTATATTTACTGTAACGTAGCTAGTGCCGTTTTTGACAAAAACTTCGTACTTATCTCTTACATATTTATTTTCAGCGCCGGTAACCGATGTAACAGGATATGCAACAATTCCGGGACTGTCTTTTGGCAGAGAGCCCATTTTACAATTTGCGAGAGCTTGGCTTTTCGGGATTTTGGCAAGGTTTGCAAACGCAATGTAAACCTGTCCGCCCTGTTCAAACATTGCATTTTCCTGTCCGGCATCAGTAACAGTATTTGCTTTTAGATAAAGTTTTTTAGTTTCAGAACTGTTTGTTATTACCTTAAACTTACTGCACAGCGGAGCATAAAGGTTTCCGGTTCTATCTGTAATATTTGCAATGAGTACAGGGCTGAAAACTGATTCTACTTTTACAAATTCCGGAAGCAGTATACTGAAATCTGCACTTGCACTTTCGGCAAATGCAGGCATTAAGGCTGATACCATGGTTATAAACAGCGTTATTAATTTTTTCAAAACTATATCCCCGTATCCAGAATAATGCAGTCAGGAATTTTTACTATAATTCCCCAAGTCTATAGTAAAGGATATATGGCAATAGGGCTAATATGTTAAGATTGTTTACAAATCGTACAAGGCATTTCCGGTGTATTTATGCTGCCGTTATTATTGTAAGCATGAGCCATACAGCCGCTGTTGCAAATCACATTGTATTTGCAGTTTTTACATTTCATTTTTTCTAGTAATCTTTTTTGGAAAAGTATATTATTCTGTCTATTTTCCCAGATTTCTGTGATTGGAGTTTGTCTGATATTTCCCATAAGTGCGTCTTTACACCCCTGAGCCTGCATACACATATAAACACTGCCGTCAGAACGGATACTCAGCCTGTCATGACAATTACAATTACGTGTGACAGGAATCGTGTATTTTTCAAAAACCGGTTTGTACTTATCTTCTTCAAGAATTTCGCCGATACCGGGTATGCTGAATAGCTCTATGCTTGAGAATAGACCAGCTATAAGCTTTGTTTTGCAGCTGCTTGTATCTAATTTGTAAAGTCTTGAAGCAAGAAGCATTAAGTCCCTGTTTGAAAGTATTAAGTTTTCGTGAGATTTGTTAAAGTAATACATTCTGCCGGCAACAAAACAGTTTACGCCAAGCTCGCTGCTCAGTTTGTATATTTCTTCGATTTCATTGTAATTAACTGTATTTACAGTGCAGGAAATTGTTATTGTAATATTTCTTTCTGCAAGCTTTTTTATGTTGGAGATAACTTTTTCAAAAAGATTTGTTTGTCTGATTTTTTTGTAAGTTTCGTGCGTTGCGCCGTCCAAACTTATCTGCATACCATCAATATACGGATTTAACATTTCGGCCAGACAATCGATTTGACTGTCATCCAATAATGCCGCATTTGTAGCCATTTTGACAGAAACGTTATTTTCTTTAAACTTCCGGATTATATCCATTGTGTCTTTGCGCAGGAAAATTTCTCCTCCGGTAAGCAGTATTCCTGATATTCTGAAATCATTAATCAAACTGTCTGCAAGATTCATTGCTTCTGATGTTGTAAGGTCATTCTGCGCCGAATATTCTGTATCATTGTACAAACAATGAATACATCTGAAATTGCAGGCAGAAGTTAAATCCCACCACGCGAAGAGCGGAGTTGAAAACAGAAAACCCTCAGGTGCAAGACTTTTAATGTAATTAGAAAATGGTCTAATCAGGTTTAAGTCTACAGACTCTGCACTTTCCGGCTGTTTTGAATTGAAAAAAGTGTTATCCAGATAGAATCTTATTGCATTTGCATATTCTTTATCAATCAATTTCGTCAAGAAATTCCTCCTTGAGCAGAGTTTCAAAAATATTTACGAGTTTTTCCTTAAGAGTTTCTGACGAAACATCTTTGTTATTTTCAAGAAGTATTTCAAGAACTTCTTTGACAGAGAGCGTACCGTCCAGAGCTGCAACAATTGTGCCGGAAGTATAATCCGTGTTAATGCATGCTTTGTTTCTGGCATTGTAAAAGCAATACCCTACTGTCGGCTCAAATCTTTTGAGCACGGATGGTGATAGTTTTAATTTTTTGTTAAGCATACTAGCAGTTGTAAAGATCTGGATTTACAATACTCCACTGTGTTGGATCATCGCAAGACATACCGCCTGCAAAACGTTTAACATTTTTAGCGTTAACCGGTTCTGAAACAGCAAGACCGGCTAATGTTCCGTATAGAGCAACCTGTTGTAATTTTTTCTGAGCTGTTTGTGAAGCCTTTTTAGCCATTGGCTTGTAAATTTGATTGGTTGATTGAATTCTTTGTACTAACATACACACCTCCTTTTTTCAAATTATATTATGTAATAGGCTTTTGTCAACGATAGCAAAAAAAAATATCATTGGTTTTAACAATATTATGAAAGTTGTCAAAGTTAACTATATTAAAAAAATTGAAAGTATAAAACTGATGCAGAAACAGCGCCGTGTGTTTGCAGAAAATGTATCAGATAAAATCTCATTTCGTTCTAATCCGGCAGAAGCTGGAAAGGTTCTGACAAAAATTGCCGGCAGTTTTTCAAAAGAAGATTTTATTAAGGTTGAGAAACTTGTTTCCGGATTTGAAAATCTGGCTTCATCAGAAATTATAAGATTGAAAGATAATCTTATAAAGCAAAATATAGACAAGCTGAAAGCTGCAGGTATGCGGTTTAAGGTTGAGAATAACAGAGAACTTTGCGAGTATGACAATCAGCTGGTTTCTTCAAAATTACAAAAAGAGCTGAAACAGAATTCTATAAAATTGTTCGCACTCAATAAATTAATTTTTTCAGTTCAACAAATTGAAACTCTCCCCCTTGCACAAAGTATTTTTGAGCATCCGGTCGATAAAGCTTTGAGAATTACAGGAGATTTTACAAAAGAAAATATTTTCCGGATAAAAAATAAAGAAAAAAAATATTCCGCACTTGAGGTCAACAAAGTTTATGAAAACAAAACCGGTCTGCTAGATAAGATAAAGGCATATTGCACAAAAAAAGATTTGTCCGAAAGGGATTTTGCAGCGCTCAAAAAACTTGCGATTGAGTACACGGCTCTAAATAATGTTCAGAAACAAAAAGGAGTTTTTACAAAAGACCTGGAGCGGGTTTTGAATGCATCTTTGATACCTGCTGATATAAAAAGCGGGGACTTTATAGACGGGCTGGGCGTGGTCACTGACCGGCTGGAAGTCGACGGCAGGGACTCGGTAATTGTACTTTCAAATGTTAATAAATCTCAAATGCTTAAAATGTACGATTTAAAAGAGTTGAACCGCAGGCTTGCAGACGACGGCTCCGATTTAAACACAATGAACGAGCGCGCAAAGGGTTTGATTCAAAATGAGGAAAAGAGCTCTATGGCACAGGTGCAGTTTACGCCTCTTGCACCGGAATATCTGGAAAAGCTTACGGGTATAAAAGAAGAAAAACAGAGTTATTATGTTGGTGATTTTTTAAACTATGATACAAAGAAAAACCCGAAAGCTGCAAAAATTATTGCATTAAGGCTGCTGAAACTTCTTAACGATAAACAGTATTTCCCTGTTTATTTAAAGGCTCAAGCTTATCACGGCAGCAAACACTCTCCGGTAAATTTTTACAGGTATTACGGTCTGACTCCGGTTTCACATACAGAGGAAGAAATCGAAAAACTTATATCTCAAAATAATGGAATTTTCCCGTATGAAATTCCGGTTTACTTTTGCCTGAGAAATTCTGATGCTATAAAAGACAGATTTTTAAGCTGGCTTAAAACATATTCTATCTAAAATGCCTGTAATCTGACATTTCGTTTATAGCAAGCATATCTGCAATTCTTGATGCTTTTTTCTGTTCTTTTGTAATAATCGCATTAATACCTATAGACGGCAGAATGCTCAAAAGAATTGCAGTCAGGTATTTGCTGAAATTTGTTGCCATTTCAAGTTTTGAATTCGATTTCGCACCTTTAGTAAGATATTTTGTTCCGATAATAAGCCCAACACCGGTAAAGAGTAATGATATCGGCAGTGTAATGGCCTGTCCTAAAGCTTCAATACTTTCTGAATATTTTTGGGACTTTTCATCTACCTTATTGAAAGTTTTGAAAGTGTTTCTCTGTAGTGTCTGTGCATCCTTAATCTGTTCCGGAGTAAGCTCAAGTGTTTCAATCGCTTTATAAAATTTTTCTTCCTGCTTTGCAGTACTTTTCTTATATTGATTATATTCCTTATTGTTTTGCCAAGCATGAGTGAGGAATTTGAAAAGACCTTCTTTTCTATCCTGTATAACATTAACGTCTTTCAAATCAGCGATATTTTCATCAGAAACATATACAAGTTTTGAAGGATTGTTCATCAAATCCTGCTTAATCTTAAATCTTCCCACCCTTGAGGCCTGTTTCTGGATTTGTGCAGATGCAATTGAGAAAATTACCGGAATAGTTACTGCTGCAATCTGGGATATTGCTGAAATTTTGGCTTCTGATTTAACCTTCATTGCTTTTAGAGCTTTGCTCAAAAGCAGGTTAAATAATGTTCCGAAAGCAAGAGTTCCGGCTACAAGTGCCTGTGCTGCGAGTTCTGCATTTTCTGCATAATCCTGAGAAGCTATGTCGATTTTTTCAACTAGTTTTGTTAGTAACTGCTGGTCTTTTTTGGCTTTTAAGATTTCTTCCGGAGTCATTTCATCATTCATGTGCTTTTCAGCTTCCAGAAGTTCCAAGTCGAATTGTTTTTTATGTGCTTTATATTCTTTGCTGTCAAGTGCCATTTCTTTAATTGTCTTAAGTCCGTTTGATAAGCTGAAAGCTGATTTTTTGCTGTCATTAATAACAATATTCTGAGCTTTCTTCTCAGCTTCTTTAATCTGAGCCTCTGTAAGCACAGCAAAGCCTTTAGGATTTTTTAAATCCTTTCTCATTGCCTCGAAACGTCCTCTTCTTGAAGCAGCAACTTCTGCTTTAGCAGCCCACGCAAACATAGGAAAAGCGGCAATCATACCGGCAAGAGCTCCGATTCCCAAAGGAAGTCCTTTACCAACATATTTTGAATATTTGTCTTTGCCTAAATGTTTCATAAGTGCGTTTTTAACAGGCTTGAGGTTTCCTACAACTGCCCCGACAGCCGCTCCGCCGAAAATAGCAGCATCCAGACCGTATCCTACAGCTGTTTCTGTTGCAACTTCCATATCTTCGGCACGTTTCTGAGAATATTCATCCATAACATCTATTGCACGGATTAAAACTTTTCCGCGCTGTATATCGTTCTGGTCAATGCTTTCCGGATGCCTGCGAAGGTATTCCTGTCTTTTGCTCTCTGTAAGGTCACGTTCATATTTCCAGCCCGGATAGGCCGGCTCGTATTTTTTATAAGCTTTGTAATCTCCAAATGCAGACACGTTTCTTACACCTTCTTTCTACATTGAAAACATATAATACAATTTTTTGCTAGCTGATATCTAAATGTTTACAATTCTTAATATACTGTTGTACGGCAAAATAGTAATAAGTGTCTAACCCTTGTCAGTACATGGTTTTCTCATGTAAATTTATATTAAATTTGCGCTCAAGAACTTTACATTTGTTTCTATTTAAAATAGTATGTTAGTATAGTGGTATAGTATAGATAAATAGAAAAAAGAGGAATAAACGTGGACAACTTAGGACCGGATATTTTTGGAAGACGTGATATTGAAAACATTCAATCATCAGATAATATGGAGCAGCAGCCGGCTCCTGGCATTAACCCGGCGAAGATTAAAGTAATCGGTGTCGGCGGCGGCGGCGGAAATGCTGTTAACAGAATGATTAAGTCAGGCTTGACAGGTGTAGAATTCTGGCTTATGAATACAGATTTACAAGTATTGAATTTTTCAACTTGCAAGAATAAAATTCAACTTGGTGCAAAATTAACAAACGGTCTTGGTGCCGGCGGAGAACCTCAGGTTGGCGAAAAGGCCGCAGAAGAAGCCCAGCAGGAAATTACAAGCGCAATTGAAGGCGCAGATATGGTTTTCGTAACTGCCGGTATGGGCGGAGGTACAGGTACAGGTGCTGCTCCGGTTGTTGCTAAAATAGCTAAAGATTTAGGTATTTTAACAATCGGTGTTGTTACAAAACCGTTCTCTTTTGAAGGTAAAAGAAGACAAAATCAAGCTCAGCAGGGCTTGGAAAAATTAAGAGAATCTGTTGATGCTCTTATCGTTATCCCTAATGATAAATTATTAGATGTTGTTGATAGAAGAGTATCGCTTCAAGAATCATTCATCGTTGTTGATGAAGTTCTTTTAAGAGGTGTTCAAGGTATCTCTGATATCATTACTATACCAGGTTTAATAAACGTTGACTTTGCCGATGTTAAGAGTGTAATGGCTGCATCCGGCTCAGCTCTTATGGGTATAGGCCGCGGTACCGGCGAAGGCAGAGCTATTGAAGCTGCTAAGATTGCTATCAACTCACAGCTTCTTGAAACTTCTATCAACGGTGCTTCCGGTGTTATTGTTAACATTACAGGCGGACCTGATATGACATTGCACGAAGTTACTGATGCTACAAACATCATTAACGATGCTGTTCTTGATGATGCAAGAGTAATTATCGGTGCTGTTGTTGATGATAATATTCAAGGCGAAATCCAGATTACTGTTATTGCTACAGGATTTGAATTGAAATCACAAATGCCAATTGAAGAAAAAGTAGAAAACCGCTCAATCAGTGCGGCTGAATTCTTCTCCGGTGCGTTTAACAGCCAGCAGCAGCCTAAAGCGCCGACAATGTCATCATTCTCAGATATCCAAATTCCGGATTTCTTACGTAAGTAATATGTGTAGAGGTTAATATATAAAAAAGAGCCGTTGAAAAACGGCTCTTTTAATTTAGGATTAATATTCCTGCGTTAAGATAAGTGGCAAAGAGTAACCATAGCAGATATGGAATAAGAAGCAGACCTGAAAATTTTGAAATTTTATAAAATTCTATAATATTGAGTAAGACAAAAATATCCAGAGCAATAATATCTATTAAAGCAAGAGCAGGATTGTTAAGGATAAAAAATGACGGTGTCCAGAGAATATTCAAAATTACTTGCAAGATGAAATATGTATATCCCATAATTTTTGATTTTCTTGTTCTTGTTACTGTAAACAAAAGCAAGGCAGCAAAAATTGTTATGTATAAAAATATCCATGCAGGCGCAAACACCCAGACAGGCGGTGTTAATGCAGGTTTTTCAAGCGTTGTGTACCAGGTTAAATCAAGCATAATTATATTATGTTTGATTTAATTATTTTATGTATTAGAAATTCAGGCTATTTTTGAACAACAAAAGATATCCACTGATCCTGAGAAATAGTGTCTATGATTTTTAAACCTTCTCGCTCAATTGCCTCAAGAACAACAGGTTTTTTCTCATCGAGAATACCGCTCAAAGACATTTTTGCATTATCATTCATAATATTTTTCAAGTCACCCATAATTTCTGCAAGAACGTTGTGCAGTATGTTAGCGCAGACAAAATCGTATTTCTCGGTCATTTTATCTGCGGTAGTAAGTTCAAAATCGCATTTAACATTGTTTATTTGAGCATTTTTCCTGCAAACATCAATAACAGTTTCATCGTTGTCGCATCCGAATGCAGAACCTGCACCTAGTTTCATTGCGTAAATTGCAAGAATACCTGAGCCTGTACCGATATCAGCAACTTTGTCACCGGCACTAAGATATTTTTCAAGAGCTTTCATGCAGAGCTGTGTTGTCTGGTGTGTTCCCGTTCCAAATGCGCATCCGGGATCGATGTTTATAGTAATTTCGTTTTCTTTTGGAGTGTATTCAATCCAGCTTGGAACGATTGCAACTCTGTCTGTTACGTGTGTCACAGTCCATTTTTCTTTCCATTTTTTCGACCAGTCCTGATTTTCTTTTTCGTCAAGGGTAATTTCCCAGCTTCCAAGTTCTTCGTCTGTGAAGCCGCGATCTTTGAGTAGTTCTCTTTCCATTTTTAAGACTTCAACAGGATTGGAATTGAGTTCTGTTAGGAAAACTTTTAAAGTTCCTTCAGTTGTTGCAGTCATTTCCAAATCTTTGTAAGTTTCTTCTGCTGTCACAACGCCTTCGCATTCAAAATTGGTGAAGCAGATATCTGATACGATATCTTCAATCTCAGGATTTATTGATATTCTTAATTCAAAATAGTTATTCATGTTTTCCTTTCGGGTTGTATTTTAGAAAAAATACGTTATAATAAGAATACAGGCAAGGGTAGCCTAAATACTCGAGCCCGTCCCTGATTAAAGGGTTGTGAGCCAAAGAACTATTGATATTAGTATCAGTAGTTCTTTTTCGCTGATTTTTATCAACATACGACCTCCTTTCTGTTAAAAATTCAGCGAATGTAGTAAAAATCTTTAGCCTGTATTCTTTGTTTCAAAGTTCAAATAAAATTTATTCACAAGAGATGAGAAAAAGAATTTACAAAAAACTTGAAGCAATGGAGGAAGCCTCCATTATGAAATTGCTTCTTTGTGTGAATATTTAGCAGTAATACACGGAATCACCGAGAAGATTTGAAGGAGTTTTCTTAATCCTCAATAAATCTTCCCATTTGTCTGAACTTATTATATCTTTCTTCTCTCAGTTTTTCCGGAGATTTTTTTGCAAGTTCATTAAGTGCATTGATTATTGATGATTTCATATTTTCAGCAACAACGTTATAATCACTGTGTGCACCGCCTAAAGGTTCAGAAATTTCTTCATCAATAATTCCCAGCTCAAGCAAATCTTTTGATGTAATTTTTAAAGCTTCTGCTGCATCAGCATACCTTGCAGCGTCACGCCAGAGAATAGAAGCGCATCCTTCCGGAGAAATTACTGTATAATAAGCGTGCTCCAGCATCATTACTCTGTCAGCAACAGCAAGCCCTAAAGCTCCGCCGCTGCAGCCTTCGCCTGTTATAATGGAAACTATTGGAACATTAAGTTTTGACATTTCTCTAAGGTTCATTGCAATAGCTGCACCTTGTCCGGTTTCTTCTGCTTTAATACCCGGATATGCTCCCGGAGTGTCGATTAATGTAACAATAGGCATTTTGAATTTATTTGCGTGTTTGAAAAGTCTGAGCGCTTTTCTGTAGCCCTGAGGCTGCGGCATACCGAAATTATATTCAAGATTTTCTTTTGTAGATTTACCTTTTTGAATACCTATTATCATAACAGGTTTGCCGTTTAGTTTCGCAATACCGCCGATTATAGCCCTATCATCCATTCCTTCTCTGTCACCGTGAAGTTCAATAAAGTCTTCGCAGATAAGATCCACATAATCCAAAAATTTTGGTCGTTCAGGATGTCTTGCGATTTGTAATTTTTGTGAAGGTTTCAATTTTGAATACAACTCCTTTTTGTAATCCTGAGCCTGCTGTTCGAAAGTTTGAATTTGGTTATCAAGATCCATTCCGGAAGCTTCGCTCATTTTTTTTAGTTCATCTATTTTTTTCTGTATTTCTACTATTGGTTTTTCAAAGTCTAATACTACTGCCATTTTCTCTTTTTATACTCCATGCATATCTAAAATATTAGCCAGTGTTTTTCTTAAATTCTTCCTCTTAGATACTATATCTACCTGACCGAATTTGAGCAGATATTCTGCTGTCTGGAAATCATCAGGCAGCTTTTGTCTTATTGTCTGTTCAATAACTCTTCTTCCTGCAAAACCAATTCTAGCACCTTGTTCTGCAATGATAATATCACCCAGAGTTCCGAAGCTGGCTGTAATTCCGCCGAATGTCGGTTCTGTAAGCAGGTTAATATATAGAAGTCCTGCTTCATCAAGTTTACCGGCTGCACAGGATGTTTTTGCCATTTGCATAAGGCTTAATGCGCTTTCCTGCATTCTTGCGCCTCCTGAGGATGTAATTGCAAGCATAGGGAGTTTAAGTTCCAGTGCTTTTTCCATAATCCTTGTAACTTTTTCACCTACAACACTGCCCATGGAACCGCCCATATAGTCAAAATCCATTACGGCTGCTGCTATTTTGTGACCTTCAATCTTTGCCAGACCGGTGATAACTGCTTCGTCCAGTCCGGTTTTGCTATGAGCTTTTTTCAAACGTTCGGCATATGATTCCGTATCAACAAAGTTTAGCGGGTCACAAGGGTGAACATTTTTAAATAATTCTTCAAAAGAACCCTCGTCAAAGAGCTGTTTAATTCTTGTTGTTGCATTTATTCTAAAATGGTAATCGCAGTGAGGACATACCATCAAATTTTCTTCAAGCTCGCTTTTCAAAATCTGTGAGCCGCAATGAACGCAAGCTGTCCATAATTCAGGAGTTTCTACTTCAATCCCCTTCATCTCACGAGCCCGTCTTTCAATTTGCGCTTCTTTTCTTTTATCAAACCATTCTTGTATTGTCATATTCTATACACATCCCGCCGCTAAAAACGACAGTCCTTCTCCTATTACAATCCACTTTCACATTTTACACCAAACATGAACGAAAGGATATGTTTTAATAATTTGTTACTTAATTGAAACCTAATTTTTTCATTCTGGAATTGACTTCTGTAAGCCATTTTTGTGTTTTGCTTCAAGCATTAATTCTTTTATATTATCGTTATCCTGTATTTTAACTTTGTTTAAAGGGCTTTTCTGAAATATATCAGATTTCGGCTGCCGATTGAGTTTTCCGCACCAGCTGGCAAAAATACCTTCGCTTTCAGAAGGAAGAGTAATTTTTCCCAGGTTTTCTGCATTGCCTATATTTACTGTTGTCTTAAGTTGATTTTTTATTAAAAGTGACATAATTTTCTCCTTGATTGTATGTTATATGAAAACATAAAAAAAAGTAATTTGCTACTAAAAAGGTCCGGTATTAAACCAGACCTTCTTTGAGAGCTTTTACTGCTGCCTGCGTTCTGTCGTCTACGACCAGTTTTTGAATTATATTACAGACGTGAGCTTTTGCAGTGTGTTCGCTTATTGTCAGCGTTTTTGCAATCTGGCTGTTGGACTGCCCGTCGACAACAAGCTTTAGAACTTCATATTCACGCTGAGTTAAGTTTGAATGATTTTCTTTAAATGCACTTCTTGACAGCTGTCTTGAAGGGATTACGCCGCTGTTCTTATCGCGAATGAATGGTACAACGTGCGGGTCTATCCACATTGCACCTTCTTTTATCATTTTTATAACGCTCATCAAAAAGTCGGTGCTTATATCTTTGATTACATAAGCACTTGCTCCGGCGCTAAGCGAGGAATTGAGTTCTTCTTCTGATATGTGTGAGGTAAGCATTATTACTTTGATATTATTGTTATGTTCAAGTATTTGTTTTGCAGCTTCTATACCTGAAATATCAGGGAGTCCTATGTCCATAAGAACAATATCGGGCTTTATAAGCTTTGCTTTTTCTACAGCTTCTTTGCCGTTTACTGCCTCGCCTATTATTTCCAAATCAGGGTAGTCTGAAAATAATGATTTTATACCAATACGCATTAGTTTTTGGTCTTCAACAAGCAATATTTTTATTTGCATAAAAAAATACTCCTTTCCAGAGTAATATTAAAACCTTTTTCGCTCAAATTAAATTGTAGTGATAAATATAGAAAAAGCTAATGCTTTTGTTTTTAAATTTAGAAGTATTTTTTTAATGATTCCTGCAAATCCAAAATTTTAACATGGTTTTCAAGCATAGCTTGATTTCGTCCTTCGTAAGCCTGTGTGTAATTATCATTTTTATCAATTGCAAGGTTAAAATTTTCAACAGCTTCGTCGAGTTTATCCTGAAGGTAATATGCCATTCCGATAAGTGTGTATTCGACTTCCTGTGCTTCGGAGAATTCTAGCGCTTTCCGGTAAAATTCTATTGCTGTATCATAATCTCCGCTGAACTGTTTCATACAACCCAGACCGCGCAGGACTGTTGGATTTTGCGGGTCAATTTTGAAAGCTTCCTCAAGAGTTTCAATACCGGATTTGTAATCATAACGGTCATACTCTTCTTTTGCTTTAGTTATAAGGGTAAGAAGCTTAACTTTTGTATTCATCCTCCGGAAGAAACCGGAAATTTCTTTTAGACGATTTAACTCTTCACTCATGATATCGTGTGCATTTTTTCAAAAATGCCTTTTTTCTGAACCCAAACTTCGACTTCAAGTTTGTTGCCTTCTTCAATTAGTACGTTTTTGAGTTCTTTGAAGTTCAATTCGGCATTTTTTATATCGCAGAGCATAAACATAACAAAGTGTCCCTGCATTAACGTCTGTTTGATATCTTCGATGTTAACCCTGTATTTAGCAAGAACAGTTGAAATTGAGGAAACAATCCCGACTTTGTCTGAACCTGATACTGTAATAATTATTTTGTAATCGTCCATTCCGTGCTCTCCTTTATTTATACTATGTATTATAAAGGTTTAATGTAGTATAAGTCAATGCGTGAAGGTGAAATCTAAAAGTTCAACAATCATTCTTCCATAATGGTCAACTTCAAAACAGCCAATGCGGTACAGCCTGACTCTGTAACTGCTTTTGTTAGAATTAACCTGAATAGTATCCCCGTCAACGACATATTCGAAATCAACAGGCAGAAGCGGCGTGCATAGTGCATACTGCGAAATGAATAAAAGACTAAAGAAACATAATAGAAGTTTTGTTTTCATAATAACTCCTTAACTATATAACATACAGTAACTGTATTATTTTACATAATGCGTATTAATATTTTACGCTAAGATTAATGATTAGTCTAAGAAAATTGTAATATTTATTCTTTTTAGAACAACACTTTTCTTTTTAAAAAGACAGTAGTTTCAAGAAATAAAACAAATTGTATTTACATAGGTTTATCCAGATGAATAAAAAAACATCAAGAGAAGAAAAAGCGAAATTTTGGAAAGCTCAAATTGAAAGTATAATTAAATACGAAATAGGTTCCAACCAGTCAAAAATTCTACGAGAACTTGTTTTGGAATATGGGTGGAAGCCGAGTCGTTCCAGTTTTTCTACAAGATTGAGTAAAGGTTCACTGACACTGGTAGAACTATCAGAAATTCTTGAGCTCTGTAATAAAAAACCTCCTAAGTTATTTGAATAAATACTTATATTGTATAAATATACGAAATGTGTATAGTGTTTTGCATTTAATGATAATACTCTTATAATATGAATAAGACTGATAATATCTATGGAAAGAGATTAAAGGAACTGAGAGATAGAAAAAATTTAACTCAGGAATTTATTGCAAATTCAGTCAATATCAGAACAGCATCCATTAGTGATTTTGAAAATGGTAAAACAAGTTTGAAAATTAATATATTAAGAGATATATGTAACGTACTTAATATAACTATGAAGGATTTTTTTGACTTTGATACAACAACCCCAAGTACTGAAAATAAAGAATTAATTACAGAAATTAGTTCACATCTTGCAGATTTGGATAGTAAAAAGCTAAAGTATATTAAAACTATGATAATTATGTTTAAACAGGATTAAGAAAGTATAAAAATATTGAAATTATGATATTTGATTTTGATAAAATTAAGTTTGGAAAAAGAATAAAAGAACTCAGGGTGGCACAGGGTTTGTCGCAGGATGATTTATGCAACAAAGTAGAAGGGCTTGAACCATCATATCTAAGTAAAATTGAAACAGGGAAATATGCACCTGCTTTGCCAACTTTTTTTAAAATAATAAATGCACTAGGAACTAATCCGGATAATTTTTTTGATTATAAGCATTTAGTAACGGAAAAAGAGTTAGATAGTGCCTTGTTACATGAATATAAAGAATTGCCTTTGAAAAAGAAAAGAATATTATATCGTTATATTCAAATTTTGAAAGAATATAATTAAAGAAATATATAAGTTATGGTAGATGATTTTGATAAAAAGAAGTTTGGTAAACGGTTAAGACAATTAAGGCTGTCTAGAAATTTATCTCAAGACCAATTATGTGACAAGCTTGATATGAATGCTTCCATGCTAAGCAATTTTGAAACTGGTAAAAACGCTCCGGCATTAGAAACAATGATTAAAATTTCTAAGGCTTTAGATGCTGAACCTAATGAAATGTTTGATTATTCGCATTTTAAAACTCCCAAAGAGCTAGAAACAGAACTTTTAGAAATATTTAATAGTCTTTCTACCGAGAAGCAAATGTTTTATTATCGAATAATTAAATTGCTGCAAGAATAATTTAATCCACCCACTTGAAAATTCTGTAAAATAGGTTAAAATGAGAATACAGGCATGGGCAGCGCAAATGCCCAAACCTGCGTCCTATTTAAAGGACTTCGATGATGAGAATTAGTATTATTAGTAATACTAATTCTCTTGCGTTGATTTCGACTATCATTTTACCTCCTTTCTTAATCGAAAACCAGCATTTAATAATCAAAATCTTTAGCCTGTATTCTGTTTTTATTTTAACAAATATTCCAAAATATATCAATAAATCATTTTAAGTTATAATATTCATATGAAGTATGAAGAGGCAATAAAACTTATAACGGGAAAAAGCAATTTTTATATAGATTTAGGACTGGATAGGATTTCTGCTGTACTTGATAAGTTTGGAAACCCTGAGAACAGTCTGAAATTTATCCACGTTGCCGGAACAAACGGAAAAGGTTCTGTGTGTACAATGCTTGCATCAATTCTTCAGGAAGCAGGATACAAGACCGGACTTTATACAAGTCCGCATATCTGGGAGTATACTGAAAGGATTAAGGTTAACGGCGCAGATATTCCGAAGGAAACTTTTGCTGAATATGTTCAGATGATTACCGGAACAGGAATACATTTAACCGAGTTTGAAATTCTTACGGTTATGATGTTTTTGTATTTTAAAGAAAAAAATGTAGATATTGCCGTCCTTGAAACCGGTCTGGGCGGGAGGCTTGATGCTACTAATGTAATTAAACAAAATCTCTGTTCAATAATTACGCACATTGACCTTGATCATACAGACAGGCTGGGTAATACAAAAGATAAAATTGCTTATGAAAAAGCAGGAATTATTAAAAAAGGGTGTCCTGTTATTACTGCAGAAGGCTATGAAGCAGTGAGAGATAAAGCTGATGAATGCGGCTCAATGTTCATACTTACAAACCCGTATGTTAATCCTGAATTTATTGATGCCCTTGCGCTCAAAGGAAATCAGCAGGTTGAAAATCTAGCCCTTGTTATAAATGCCGTAAACTATCTGTTTAAAAATATTGACGATAAAACTATTATTGAAGGGTTGAAAAAGGTAAAAAATCCTTGCAGGTTTGAATATGTACAGGAGAAAAATCTTATAATTGACGCTTCACACAACCCTAATGGTATTGAGGCTCTGAGAGATAACCTTGATTGTTTTTTTCCGCATGAAAAAAGGCGTTTTGTTTTCGGGTGCTTAAAAAATAAAGATTACTCAAGAATGATGAATATACTTTTTCGGGAGGGTGATGAAATTTATCTTAACGGATTTGATTATCCGAACGCGTGCACGTATAATGAACTTATACAGAAATGTCTGTATCCGGCTGAAATATATACGGACGAATCTGTTCTCAAGCCTGATAGGTTAAACATAATATGCGGGTCTTTTTATATGATTGGAGGTATGGAATGGGTGAAATCTCTTCCAGTTTAGAGGATTATATTGAAGCTGTTTACAGCATTTATATTAAAGATAACAAGGTAAAGGCTGTTGATGTTGCAAGACGCCTTAATGTTTCGCGTGCATCTGTCACCGAGGCGCTTCAGAAGCTTGAACAAATCGGGCTTATAAATTACGGACATTACGGCACAATTTCTGTTACAGACGATGGGGTTAAAAAAGCAAAAGAAGTTATAAAAAAACACGAAACACTTTCGGATTTTTTTGAAAATATTTTGGGTATCGAACACGAACTTGCGGAAGAAACTGCTTGCAAGATTGAACATGTTATTGATAACAGAATTTTAAAAAAGCTTGAACAGCATATAAAAAACTACAGGCTTAAATAGTAATCTTTGAGAAGTTTTGCATCGTCCTCAATATTCGGACTTTCGCATACAACAGCACCTTTAACATCAAAAGTTTTGAATGCTTTCAATAAATCTTTGTAGTTAAAATCTGATTCTTCAAGGTTAAGATGTTTCTTTTCTCCCTTTGCGCCGTATTCAATTCCTGCAATGTGTGCGTGGAAATTATTAAGCGCAATTTGTCCGAGTTCTTTACCTATTTTTTCAAAAATTGCACAGAACTCATCATAGGTATTGGAAATTCCGTTGTAACGTGCGTGCAAATGTGAGAAATCAACGCAAGGAAGAACTGTTTCAAACTCTTTTGACAGTCTGATAATTTCTTCTAAATCTCCCCACTGCGTAGCTTTGCCGGTTGTTTCCGGCCTAATCCAGATTTTGTTTCCGCCTTTTGCAAGAGTGTCTGTAATCTCTTTAATTTTAGATTTTATATTGTTGTAAACAAGCTCTGCATCTTGTTCAAGATAGTATCCGGCATGAAAAGTGATACTGAAACCTCCAAGCTCATTTGCAACTTCCGCAGTTTCAATAATTCTCTGGACGCTTGCTTCAAGCTTGTCTTCTTCTCTTGCGTTAAGATTTACGTAGAAAGGTGCGTGAGCTGTAATAACTTTTGTTGCTGCGCTGACTGCATCACGGCTTTTGTCGCTTATTCTAACCCCGCGTACAAACTCAAGCTCAAGTCCGTCAAGATTCATTTCATCAAGTATTTTAAATCCTGCTTCGTATCCTTTGTTTCCGGCTCTTAGCGGAATGCCGGCTGTTAAGAAGTTTAATTTATCCATTTTTCACCTTTTGTTCTAGTAGTTTTGCTTTGAGGGAAACCGGGAGTTTTAATATAGACATGTAGTTTTAACATTTGTTTCCCGACTTAAGGTTCTTTTCTTTTTGGTAACTTTTTCTTTTTAGTAAAGAAAAAGTTACTTGAATTCTTCTCCGATTTTCGGGTTAACAATTCTGATAAAATCTTTGCTGTCGCCCATGAAGAAGCTTCCAAACTGCATTACTGTCGGTACAACGAGTCCTTTTGAAGTTGCAATAAAGAACTTATCATCCTCGATTTTTGCAACAGTACCGGCAGGATGCGGAACGCAGAAGGCATCTGAGGCGACTTCTACTTTCATAATTTTCATCATGTTCCCTCTGAAAGTTGTACTTGCAAGAATAAACGGATTCAATGCACGTACAAATCTTTCGATTTCCTCTGCGGTTCTGTTGTAATTGATGAACAATTCTTTTTCGCTCAGTCCTTTTCCTGAAACAAAATCACCGACCGGCTGCTTAATTCTAGGAAGCGGCTGATTTTCATATGCTCTCAAAACTTGCAGCAAAAGCTCTATTCCGAGAACATTTAATTCATTAAATATTGTCCCCATCGTTGCCTTTGAATGGATATGATAAGGTTTTTGAGCAATAATATCACCTGTGTCAAAGCTTTCATCCATAAAATGAATTGTAACACCAGTTTCGGTTTCACCATTGATTAATACTCTTGAATACGGGTTTCCGCCTCTGTATTTTGGCAGCATGGACGGGTGTACGTTAATAAATCCATCTTTTGTTGATTCCAAAAGAATGCGCGGTATTTTGTAATTAAAAGAACACACGACTGCTGCATCAACATTAAGTGCGCGTACAGCTTCAATAAGCTGAGGTTCATCAAGTTCATCATAGTCAATATAATTCAACCTTCTTGATTGAACAAAAGTTTTGAAATCATAGTACATGTTGTGGTCTTTTTTAGGCCCGAGCACTCCTACGATATTAACTCCGGACATCAAAAGCCCGTCAAGCCCGATATAAGCCATATCAGGTATTCCGACAAAAAGTATTCTTTTTTTGAACAGAGTTCTATTAAACATTAAACTTTAACCTTAATCATCTCTTCCAAAATCTTTGAGCAGTCATTAACCATGTTTGTGCAATGCGCTTTTCTTTCAGGCGAAGCCATATCAAGACCGGCAGTTAAAACTCGGCAGCAGGTTGCTTTGTGGTTTTTCTTAAATTCTTCAATAAATTTTTTTGCAGCCACTCTTGCATTGCTGCGTCCGAGGACATAGCCGAGAACCATTTGTGAACCTGCTATTGCTCCGCACAAGCAGCCAGAACCCATTCCGCCGGAGAAAGACGTAGCAACAGAAAGCAATTCCTCAGGAATAAGTCCTTTTTCAATTGCTTCCATTATTATGCTTTCAGAACATGAATAACCGTTGTTAAAATACTCAGCTGCTTTCATTTTTTAATCCTCGTTTGATACTATATTACCATTAAACAGGATTTTATACCAGAGTTTTTAGGCTTTTGTATTAACTTTGCTTTGTCTTGCAGCTTTTCCGTACTGTTCTAATTTTGCTTCATATAGATGGTTATAATACTTTCTTGCATCTCTTGCACGGTATTCTGGATTAATTTTCTTGTCTTCTGCAATTTTAGCTTCGGCTTTTTTAACCATAGAAATGATATCTTTAACTTCAAACATTCTGGAATTATCTGCATTACGCTTTTTAAGCAGATAATTTACATACTTTCTGTTGCTTCCATTTATGAGGAGGTATAAGTCAAGTGCATCTTTGTTTGAAGAATTTATACGGTGTTTTCCAACAGCTCTATCAGCTTTTCTTGTATCAGCTATTGATGAGAAAATTTCCGGAAGCATGCCCAGACGCATTTTAGTTGCGTTTTTGCCGTAAGCTTCTCGCTGTTTGGCAAAAGTCTTTTCACCGAGTTTGGAGGTTAAAATTTCAAAAATATTTTTTCTGACCTCTTCTTTCGGATCTGTCTTTACTTTTTGAACTTCAGGTTTTATCTCAACAACAGGTGTTTCTATTATTGGTTTTATTTCAGGCTTAGGTTCAACAATATTCAAACGTTTGTATTGTGCTATTTTGAAATCATTAACAAGTCTGGTTATTGCTCTGGAGATAAAGTTTTTAGGTTTTGCAAAGCCGTATTTTTCAGCTGACTTTCTGCTTTCTCTAGCCTTTTTAGTTTCAAAGAACGGATTTTCAATCTCTTTTTCCAGAAGTGATAATCTTTCTGCATTCCTTGTTGTTTGATTAAGTATATTTTCTGCATTTTTACTGAACATATTGAGCTTAACTGCCGGAATACGTGCGAAAATTTCATTAAGCTCTTTAATATTTTTAATAGGAACATCACTTTTTACAATTTTTCTCACAAAGTTTTCAGCATTTTTATCACGGTCTATAGTGTCAAATAATTTATTTAATTCTGTGAGTGTTTCATTATTTTTTTCCGGAGTTGTCTTTGGAATGTATCTTTCCGGATAACTGTCCATAATTATTGTTCTTAATTTATAATTCTTATCTGATGTAGATTGGAATAGCTGCATTAATTTTTCATCAATACCGGTTGATGCAATATTCCTCTGTATGTAGAAATTAGAAAGAAGTGAATCAATTACTTTGCCTCTTGCTTCTGTAAAATCCTCGGCGAATATTTTTGAGTTAAAAACTTCTGAGTTTTCAAAAGGAAAGTTGCTAATGAGTCTTCTTTGTTTTAAAAGTGCGTCGTACTTTTTATGATTATAGGTTCCATCTGAAACCATTTTGTCCAAATTTTTAACGGCGTCGCTTTCATTTCTGTGAAGTTTTAAATAAGATTTGTATTTTGCAAAGTTACTAACATATTTTTTACTATTTTCAGATTCAAGAAGTTCTGGTATTAAGTTCTCATAAGTATGTCTGTGCTCTCCGATAACTTCACGGTTTACCTGATATGCAAAAGCAGTACGTTTAGTTTTATTTCGGGTGCTGGAGAAAATTCTCCCGAGAGCTTCCATTGAGCCGTTGAATTCATAAATAAGTCTGTTATGTATATAACCCGGATTTGTAACATTAATAAAAATCTGATTTACTAATGAAGAACTTTCACGTTCAGCCGGTGTACGGTGATAGTTGTCTTTATTGTATTTATCTGCAAGTTGTTTGAAAAATCCGACTCTTTTCTGTCCTGCTGTTTTTGTTAGTTCAATAACATCCTTTGCTTCTTGATGTGTAACATTGGCAATAAATTCTGATGCAGCAATTCGTGCCTCTTTGTTATATTTTGATAAACTCAATCCTTTGAATTGAGGGTTATAATTATTGATACTATTCATTATGATTCCTTAATTAATGTCATTACTTATTTCTTTAAAACACGTAAAAATAAAATTTGCCAGTAAGGGAAAAAACTATTACATTAAACTATTTAAATAATTTTTTGCAGCTTTTTCAGCTGTGTAGTTCAAAATTGTTTTGTAAGAATTATTTAGGATTTCCTGCTGATTGTGCGAATTAATAATTTCTTCAATAATTCCATCTTTCCAGAAAAAACCGTTTTGGTTATTTTCGATAATTCCTGCAATACCGTCATTTTCTGTGCAAACAGTAATGCATCCTGATGCCATTGCTTCAAGATAGACCATGCCGAAAGTTTCATTAATGCTCGGGAGTGCAAAAATATCGGCTTTTCTCATCTCTGCAAGAACTTGTTCATGTCCCATACGGCCTAAAAATACCGGCTTTTGTGAAATGCTTTTCAATCTTTTTAAATCTTTTCCGTCACCGATAATTCTGAGTTCTACATCAAGATTTTCACACTCTCTGATAACCTTGTCTATATTTTTGCGTCTGATTAAATTTGCGCAGGTTAAAACTTTCACTTTTTTGTCAGGTTTCCAGAGCCGTTTAGTTATATAATTTTCATTTATACCGGAATAGCAGACAAAAGTTTTTTCTTTGTACTGAGGATAAAGTTTCAGAAATTTGTTTTTTAAAACCTCAGAACGGCATGCGATTTTTTGGGCGTTTTTATGTGCCTTTTCCAGTTCTGTTTTGAAATAAATTGAATACAAAGGATTGGTTAAAACTTCTAAATCCGAAACGTGGACTCCTGCAATAAAATCTAAGCCGAGCCTGTTTGCAAAAATTTCACCGCTTGGCATATGTGCGGCTATGAAATCTGCATTCCAATCCGTTCTTATCTTATCTTTAATATTGCCACAAAACGGAAAAAAATAATTAATATTTTCTACGTTTCCATAAATTCCGCTATTGTAAAAAGGCTTTTTTCTCACAAACGAATTTAATAAAAAATTCGGCTTGATAACTTGAACCTCATGCCCCTCTTTTTGCCAGCATTCAACAAAATTTTTTATTGTTTTCGGTGTATTTTTTTCGTTTTCCCTGACTGGATATAAATCTGTAATAACAAGAATGTTCATTAGATATCCGTGTATTTATTCCTTTCAAAAAATAGAATGTTAATTAACGAAAATCCCATTACGACAACAAGCAGAACTACTGCTAGTGCTGAGGCGTAACCTAAATCAAGATTTTCAAACGCGCGTTCATAAATATAATAAACAATTGTCTTTGTAGAATTCAAAGGTCCTCCCTTTGTCATAACATAGATTTCTGCAAAAACTTTCATCGCGGAAATTGTACTTATAGTAGATACAAGCGCAATTGTCGGCATTATGTGCGGAATAGTAACAGTCAAATGTTTGGTGATAAAATTTGCACCATCAATATCACATGCTTCATACAAATCCTGCGGTACGCTCATTAAAGATGCAAGATAAATCATCATGTAATATCCGATACCCTTCCAGATAGTAACTAATGCAACAGAAAAAAGAGCCCACTTTGTATCTACGAGCCAGCCGATAGATTTGATATGAAATAATGATAATATATAATTCAAAATACCCTGACCGGCGTAAAGCCATTTAAAAGCAATTGCTGCAACTACGATTGACACAATTACCGGAAGATATAAGAGTATTTTGTAGAGAGTTATTCCTCTTATTTTCTGATTTATCAATATTGCCAGAAAAAGAGGAAATGTTACAAGAAAAGGGACTGCAATTACAAGGTACATAAAAGTATTGAACATGACTTTGTAAAAAACAGGTTCTTTAAATAGTTTTATATAATTATCTGCTCCGACGAAATTTGGATTATAGAGGCTTGAAGAATAATCGAAAAAACTTAATCCAAAAGTTTGGAAAAACGGAATAAAAAAGAATACTATCAAAACTGCAGCTGCAGGAAGTAAAAATAAATAAGGCGTGTATTTTTTATAATAATTCATAGATTTATTATCTTACACATAAATGAATGTTGCAAGAATATTACGATTGCCGTAAAAAAAAGATTGTCAATAGAATTTTTATGTATTATAAACGTAAACTTTTGTTAATTCGGTTTTTTCTTTGCAGGCATGGGGAGCATGGGGAATTGTAAAAATTTTTACGAAATTATTTACTTGATAAAAAGATAAGAAAATTATACTATATACACATACCTGAAAGGAGTGATGGCTGCTAGACTCGGGGGGAGTCAAAGATAGAAAAAAGATTTAAAATTTTTAGAACATTTACAACAAAAAACACAAATCAATTTTAACAAAACATTTACCTGATTAAGAGATTAAATTATTGGAGATTTGAGGACTCAAAAGATTTTTGGGGTAGGAGATTATTGGGTTAAAAAGACTTTCCTGTTTATGGAAAGTCTCTTTTTATGTGCTAAAATTGCTTTATGGAAGAAAAAGAAACAAAAAAGATTATTGGTTTGATGTCCGGAACCTCCTGCGACTCAATTGATGCCGGACTTTGTGAAGTTTATCCGGATATGTCAGTAAAACTTATTCACGGTATAAATTATTCGTATCCTGAACATATAAGAGCAAAACTTTTTTCAGCTTTTAGAGGAGATCTTTCTGTAAAAGATTTGTGCCAGCTTAATTTTGCTGCAGGCAAATGTTTTGCTGACGCTGCAAATACACTTATTGCAGAATTTGGCAAACCTGATTTGATTTCAAGTCATGGTCAGACAATTTATCATTATCCTTTTGATGAAAAACTTGACGGAATTTCTTTAAAGAGTACTTTACAGATTGGCGAAAGTTCTGTAATTGCGCATGAAACAGGATGTATGGTTGTTTCAAACTTCCGGGAAAAAGATATTGCAGCAGGCGGACAGGGAGCACCGCTTGTATGTTTTGCTGATGAAAAATGGTTTAAAAACTCACTCGTTCAGAATATCGGAGGAATTTCTAACGTAACGGTTGTGTCTGATGATTGTGAAACTTTTGGATTTGATACCGGATGCGGAAATATTATGATTGATTATTGTACGCAAAAATTCTTCGGACAAAAATATGATAAAGACGGGGCAATTGCTTCAGAAGGAAATATTTGCGAAAGCTGGCTGGATTGTCTTTTGCAGGATGAATATTATTTTATAGACCCTCCAAAAACTACAGGCAGAGAATATTTTTCAAACAAATATATTGAAAATATTTTGAAGACAGCGCCTTCTGAACCAAAGGATATTATTACTACACTGACTGCGCTTACAGCAAAAACAATTGCTCAGGCTTATGAAAGATTTGTTTATCCGCAGACTCATGTAGATACTGCAATAATAGGCGGCGGAGGGGCTTATAATAAAACAATGATGAAATTCTTGAGAAATTATCTTCCAAAACATATTGAATTAAAAACCCATGAGGATTATGGAATTTCTAATAACTTCAAAGAGGTTATGGCATTTGCGCTTTTAGGCTACTGCAATTATTACGGCATTCCAAATAATCTGCCGTCATGTACGGGTGCAAAAAAACGTACTATTCTCGGCAAAATTACTTACTAAACTTCTTCAATATAATTGAAGTATTTATCCCTCCGAATGCGAAGTTATTTGTCATAACGAATTCTGTATCTATAACTCTGCCTTCATTCTGAATATAATCTAACTTACCGCAGTTTTCATCAATTTCTTTCAGGTTAAGAGTTGGATTGAACCATTTTTTATTCATCATCTCTACGGCAAGAATTGTTTCAATAGCTCCGCAGGCGCCCAGTGTGTGGCCTGTATAGCTTTTTATAGAACTTATCGGAACTTCTCTTTTAAAAACATTTTCTGTTGCTAAAGATTCTGCAATATCTCCGTTAATCGTTCCTGTACCGTGTGCGTTAACGTAACCTATTTCATCAGCAGAAACTCCTGCACTTTCGAGAGCCTGCTTCATAACCTCTGCCATCATATCTTTATTCGGGTTTGTAATATGTGTTCCGTCTGTGTTAGTTGCAAAACTGGCTATTTCAGCATAAATCTCGGCACCTCTTGCTTTAGCATGTTCATATTCTTCTAAAATAAGAGTTCCTGCTCCTTCTCCTATTACAAGCCCGTCACGTTTTTTATCAAACGGTGAAGGCGTAAGCTCCGGCGTATTATTCTTACTGCTCGTCGCATAAAGTGTATCAAATACACCAACTTGTGTCGGGTGGATTTCTTCGGCGCCTCCGGCTATCATAACGTCCTGATAACCATCTTTAATCGCTTCATATGCGTATCCGATGCCCATTGAACCCGAAGTACAGGCGGTTGAGGTCGGGATTAATCTTCCGTGTGTTTGAAAATAAAGAGAAATATTTACAGCTGTTGTCTGAGGCATCATTTTGATGTAAGAACCTGAATTCAGGAGTTTAACCTCCTTATCAATACACATTGAATAGAAATCAAGTATTGCGTCCAGAGAACCTGTTGATGAACCGTAACTTACGCCGGTTCTTCCATTTGTAATAACTTTATCGCCTGAAAGTCCGGAATTACGCAGAGCTTCTTCTGCTGTAACAACCGCCATTAAAGCTACATTTCCCATTGTGCGTCTTACTTTTCTTGTGAAGTGTTCAGGAATTTCAAATCCTTTTGCAAATGCGCCCAGAGAAGTATTTAAACGTTCGTATTCGTCAAGTTTTTCCCAGTGTTCTACGCAGTTTTTATATATTTTTAATCTTTCAAACGCATCTTTTACAGTAGAACCGAGCGGGGAAGTTATTCCCATTCCTGTAATAACAACTCTTCTCACAGATAAAGCCCTCCGTTAACAGCGATTACCTGACCTGTAATGTATCCGGCATCCTCACTAAGGAGATAATTAACAAGGCTTGCAACCTCTTTTCCGCTTCCCATACGGCGCATAGGTATTTGTTTAACTGCTTCTTCCGGCAGTTCTTCTGTCATATCAGTTTCAATAATCCCGGGTGCAATGCAGTTAACTGTAATTTTGCGTTTTGCAACTTCCTGGCTTAAAGCTTTCGCAGCACCGATCAGGCCGGCCTTTGAGGCGCTGTAGTTAACCTGACCTCTGTTTCCGCACTGGCCGGAAATTGAAGACATTACTATGATTCTTCCTCTCTTTTGTTGTATAAGAGGCATAATAATCGGCTTTAAGACATTATAAAATCCGCCAAGATTGGTATCAAGAACGTCATCCCATTCTTTGTCTTCCATTGCGGGAAACGGATTATCTTTTGCTATGCCTGCATTTAAAACAATTCCGTAATAAATACCGTTTTTTTCAATATCCGTAATAAGTGCATGTTCTGTTTCTTCCCTGTTTTTAATGTCAAATGCGACAGCACGTGCTTCTACGCCCTTTTGAATAATTTGTTCTTTTAAAGAGTCAAGCCTTGAAGTATTTTTTGAACAATGCAGAACTATATTGTAGCCGTTTTCTGCGAGATATAAAGCTGTTTCACGCCCGATACCTCTGCTTGAGCCTGTAATTAAAATCCATTTATTCATGGGTACTCCTTTTAATCACTTAATTACTTCCACTAACATTTACCCCTGCACTTGTAATTTCTTCACCGCTATTATCATATATTAAACAATCAAAAGCGGCAATTTTGTTATCAGTGAATACTTCTTTTACAGTGACTTTATATTCTTCATTCTTTTCAAAATAAGGAATTTTGTTATTATACAGCCTTGTACCCAGCAGTAAGCCGGGTTTTGGCTCTTTGCAGTTATTTTTAAAATAGGCATAACATCCGATTGCCTGTGCCATAAATTCAATACCGGTAAGGGTATTTATTCCCTTTCCGGCCTCATAAAATATCTTTTGCTGATTTACCTTAAATACAGCTGTAAGCGTGCCGTTTTTAATGTCCATCTCCAGAATGTCATCAAGCAGTATCATTGGCGGTTTGTGCGGCAGTATTTTTGTTAAGTCGTACATATCTTTCTCCTTAATACTATAGCGCAGTTTGTTCCTCCAAATCCAAAAGATGTGGAAAGACAGGTTTTTACTTCTCCTGATTTTGTACTCTTATCTGCAAGAAGGATTTTAGGAAGTTTTTCGTCGTATTCACCGTCGTATATGTGTGGAAAAACTTTATCTATGCCCTTTTCTAAAAGCCTGCAGCAGAGTGCTGTTTCAATGCTTGCAGCTGCACCGAGGCAGTGTCCTGTGAGCGGCTTTGTTGAACTTGCAGGTACTTTAGCGCCAAAAATATTATAAACAGCTCTTGCTTCCATTAAATCATTAGCCTGTGTGCCTGTTCCGTGCAGGTTTATGTAATCAATATCTTCCGGCTTCATCTCTCCAAGGGCAAGCCTTATTGCTTTTTCAGCTTCAATTCCTTCCGGATCTGGAGTTGTTGAATGATAGTAGTCTGTAGTTTCTCCGATTCCGGTAATTTCTATACCTTCACCTTCTTTAGATACTATAAAAGCTGCTGCACCTTCTCCGATATTAATTCCGCATCTGTTTTTACTGAACGGATTTGCCGGCTCTCCGGATAATATTTCAAGTGAATCAAAGCCGTAAACAGGAAGTTTGGCAATTGAATCAACACCAATAACAAGAACTGTTTGGGCTATTTCCTTTTCGAGAAGTTCTTTTGCGATAGAAAAAGCTTTTATACCTGAAGAACAGGCGGTCGATACTGATGTATAGAAATTTGTAAACCCGAAATATTTATGTACAAATTCTGCTGGATTTCCGATTTCAAAATGCTTAGGGTTTCTGCTTGTTTCGTACTCCTCAACTCCCGAATTTGTAGTTGCAACAACTACAGCAGTAGAGTTTTTATCAAGCGTTTCAATTCCAAGCGGTTTCAATACTTTCAGAATAAGCTGATTGGCTCTTATGTTGTAATTTTCCTCTTTGATTTCTTCAAGGGGGGTATTAATACATCCGAGGCGTCTTGAATTTCGCAGTTCAAAACATCCGGCATCACCGTTTAAAGCCTTTTTAAAGACTTCTTCAATATTATCCCCGAGGTTACATATAGCATTGTATTTTGTTATAATCATTTATTGTATAATTTTAGCATGAAATTCTATATCAAAGATTTTTGTTACATTAAATCAGCGGAAGAAATTGACGTATCTTCAATTCCTCCGCTTGTAAGAAGAAAGCTGAGTCCGATTGATAAAGCAGCTTTGAGTACAATGATTAAAGTTTTTGATAATAACGTGGAAGAAATAGTTTTTTCATCCCGATATGGTGAGCATACAAGACTTGATACCCTTATTACACAGTATAAAGAAGCCGGAGAAGTATCTCCTGCTCAATTCTCCGGCTCTGTACATAACTATCCTGCCGGATTTTTTACGCTGATTAATAAACTTAATATTCCGTATTACGCACTTTCAGCCGGAGAAAATTCATTCTATGCCGGACTGGTGAAATCAGTTATATCAGGAAAAGAAACGATGTTTACTTATGCTGATACGTACAATGAAATAAAAGCAGTATCTGTATTGATTTCTCCATCAGGGGGAAATCCTGTAACATTAAAAGAAGTTGATTATGAAAATTTTATTGAAATTTTAATGCAACTGTAATATACCAGAATCAGGAGGTGCTTATGTATCAAGTTTATATTGACAAACCATCATATTTTGAAGCAGAGATGGCTGCAGAGTTTAAAGATTTGGAAAGTGCAGAAGCATTTGCACTCAAAGAAAAAGCAGCTGACAGCGAAGTTAGTTACGAAATAAAAGAAACTAACGGCTGTGTAAACAGCTACGGAGAGCAGATTGCAATACTTGTTAAGCGCGGTTAATCAAGTTTCATAATTTCCGCAAGGTCGAATTCTTTTTGCGTAAATCTGGTTTTCTTCATGTTAAAGCTTGAACCTGTTTCAATCTTATTAATTTTATTAGCAATATCATCGCTGAATATGGTTAATTCAACAATGCTGGAAAGCTTATCTTTAATAAAACCAAGGTTAGAGTAATATTTTTTAGCTTCGTTATTTAATCTTTCAGCCTTTATGTCTGCGCTCACATCACCGCGGCTTTTTACATGTTTTAACATTTGAAGCAGGAGTGATTTTCTGCCCATATTCTGTATGCCGTTTTTAAACATATAAAGCGTGTTAAGACAAATATCTCCGTAGTCGGAGTAATCTGCAATTCCAGCAATATTTTTGTTGTCTTCAATTGCTATTAAAACTTTATTATCACTATCTCCATCGTATTTAAGAGCTTTCTTCAAAGCTTCTTTTACGCTTGCTTTCTGGTCGCTGCCGGAAATCGCAAGTTTATCTTCCGGCAATTTGTGACCTTTCAAAAGGTTAAGAACCCGTTCAATAAAATTTTTATCATTTTTGTTTAATGAATAAATATCTATGACTGATTCCGCCCTGTTTTTTGCCGCAGTTGAAACGCTTCTGGATAAGTATCTTGCCTGAAAATTCGGCTGTGATATCTGATAATTAGTATTTTTTATTTGCATTTTTTCTCCTTTTTTTATTTGAAAACCTGAAAAAATTTTTTTTGCCTGCTATAATAATTTTATGGGGATGAGAAGAGGTTTAATACTTTTTATAACATTTATATTTTTAAGCTGTCCTTGTTTTGCGATAAAAATCGGACTCCAAACAAATGTAAATAAAACTTTTATCGGCGCATCTACAAAAGCACAGGTAATCAACTGTGATACAAATAAGCTTATTTTTGTGATGGAAAAAATGAAAGGCTATGAGATGAAGCCTTACCGCGGAGTAATTGCAATAAAAGTAAACGGCCAGTGGAATAAGATGAGTGCGTCCAAGATTGTTATAAAACCTGAAACAGGCGGTTTCCTGAGTGTTAAAAGAAAATGGTACCGCGGAAATTTTAAAATTATAAATGACGGTATGGGGCTTACAGTAATTAATGACATACCTCTTGAAAAATATTTAAGAGGGGTTGTTCCATCCGAAATGCCTTCAAGCTGGGAGCACGAAGCTCATAAAGCTCAGGCGATTGCAGCGAGAAGTTACGCAATTGCAAACAGAGGAAAACGTGCAAAATACGGCTATGACCTGAAAGATACTCCGGAAGATCAGGCATATGGAGGTGCAAGTGCTGAAAAAACAAATACCAATGAAGCTGTAGAAGAAACTTCCGGTATAGTTCTTGTTTGTCAGGGAAAAATTGTCCCTGCATATTATTCTGCGTCAGCAGGCGGTAAAACAAAAACCGGAGGACAGGTCTGGTCATCTGATTTGCCGTTTTTAAAATCTGTCCCATCTTTTGATGACGGCATAAAGAAAAACGGCCATGGAGTAGGTATGAGCCAGTATGGCGCAAATAATCTGGCAAAACGCGGTTATAATGCTTATCAGATTTTGAAATATTTTTATGCAAATACTAAGTTCGCAAGGGTTAAAGGTGAGTATTGATGAAAGTTGCACAGGTAAAAGAGAATAAAATTATTGTCAGTGAGATTGATGATATTAAATTAGATGGACGCAAAGGCGCAATTGTAATGACTTTAGGCTGCGGGCTCTGCGGTTCTGATATTGTTAAATTTAGACACAAAATCGTTCATGACGGCGCTGTTTTGGGGCATGAAATAGTTGCTGAAATTCTTGAAATAAACTCTGATACAAAGTTTAAAAAAGGTGATAGAATTGTCACATCGCACCACATCCCATGCGGAGAATGCAATTTCTGCAGACACGGCAATGTTTCAATGTGTGAGCACTTCAAGAAAACAAATATTTTTCCGGGCGGGTTCAGTGAAAAAGTTTTTGTATCTGAAGAACACTTGCAAAATGTTGCTTATCTTGTACCGGAAAATATGCCAGATGAAGAGATATCATTTTATGAACCTCTCGGGTGCTGCATAAGAGCCATAAAAAGATGTGCACTTCAAAAAGATGATACAGCACTTATTGTAGGTCTGGGCTCAATAGGACTTCTTATGGGAGAAGGACTAAAAGCTATGGGTTATAAGGTTTATGGATGTGACCTGATACCTGAAAGAATTGAGCTTGCAAAAAAAATGGGTATTGAACCGTTTGATTTCAGCTTTGAAGTTGACGGGGTGTTTATGACATCCGGCGCTGATAAAGCAATTGATACAGCGTTGAAAGCAGTTCGTGCCGGCGGAAAAATTCTTGTATTCTCAAGTACTCCGCTCAATAACGGCTACCCTAATAATGAAATTTATTACAAAGAACTGACTGTTTTAGGAAGTTATTCTCCTTCTCCGGCTGATTTGAAGGATTCTTTTGACCTTCTTGCTTCGGGCAAAGTTAATGTGAAGGGGCTTACAACTGTTTATCCATTGGATAAAATACAGCAGGCTTTTGACGATACAGTGGCAAATAAGATTTTTAAAGCATATATCAAAATCGCGGGTTAAAATCTTCATCCCATTCAATTTCGCCAATTGGGTCTAAACCATGGTAATGGTAAACGTTTTCAATATATTGCGGTTTAAACATTCCTTTTTTGCCTAAAATTTTGATAATTTCCGGCAGAAGTTTTGTGCTTCCTGCAATAGTTCCGTCAGCGGAAGTTGCCTTATCTCCATCATAATAAATTTTTGAATCCGCAAAGACCGTTTCTTTCATATCACTGTATGTTATAGGAAGAGCGTCGCTTATAAGTATAACTTTGTCTTCGGGTTTTGCCTTGAAAAACAGTTTTAAAGCATCGTCGCTGACATGAACACCATCTCCGATTATTTCTGCGTAAACCTCATCATGAATAAGCGCTGAAAGAGCTGTTGACATTCCTCTGTGGGTTATTCCTAACATTGCGTTGAATGTATGTGTTGCACCGTCAACGCATCCCCAGCCAGTACTGTGACCTGCCTGAACCTTAACTTTGCGCTCTTTTAAGTATTCAATCAACCCGCTGTCCAATTCCGGCGCAAGAGTCACAATTTTTATAAAATCATCCTCAATTTTTTGGAAGTTCTCAACAGTAAGCTCCAAAAAGTGCTCCGGATTGTGTATTCCTTTCTTTGCAGGGTTAATAAAAATTCCCTCAAGGTGTATTCCCAGAATAGCAGGACAACTTTTTGCAGCCTCTTTTATAATAGCGATTTGTCTGTTTATATTTTGTACAGAATCAGTTACGAGCGTCGGAAAAAATCCGCCTATACCGAGTTTACGGAGTTTATAAGACAGGCCGATAATGTCATCTGCCCCTGCCTTATTAAAATCAACGCCGTATGCGCCATGAAAATGCTGTTCAATCAATAAAGGTGTTTTCATTTTTCAACCCTTGGGCGGGCTTCATGCCGCCTGACTACTAACTTATACTTTACCTCCCGGAAGCCCTTTTGAACGGACTACTGTACAAAGATTTCTCTTGCTTTTTCTCTGTCATCGAAATGTATTGTTTCATTTGCAAGAATCTGATAATCTTCATGCCCTTTGCCTGCAATAAGAACAACGTCATTTTCTCTTGCAATTTTGTGAGCTTCTTTTATTGCAAGTTCTCTGTCAGGTTCAACAATTACTTCATTAACGCTCTTCAAGCCGGCGAGAATATCAGTAATAATCTGCTGCGGCTCTTCCGAGCGCGGATTGTCGCTTGTTACAATAACAACATCTGCAAGTTCTTCTGCAATTGCTCCCATCTTAGGACGTTTAGTTGCATCTCTGTCACCGCCGCAGCCAAATAAGCATATTAATCTGCCGTCGCTAGGCGTAATATCTCTGGCAGCTTTCAAAACATTCTCCAAACCATCCGGCGTATGTGCGTAATCAACTATTACAGTAGGTTTGTTAACGATAACTTCAAACCTTCCTGCAACCCCTCCGATTTCTTCTAAAGTCTTAATTGATTTTTCAATATCCATTCCTAATGCGAGTGCTGTAGTGAGTGCTGCAAGTACATTATATACAGAGAACATTCCATTCATCTTCAGGTTAACCTTGTATTCTCTGTCCTTAACTATACATGTAAAAGATGCTCCGCTGTGGTTAAATACAACATCTTTAGCTTTTATATCTGCATCATTTTTAATGCCGTATGTATAAAGGCTTACAGTAGGTGAAACTGCGTTAATAAATCTCTCTGAATATTCATCATCTTTATTAATTACAGCAAAATCTCCAGCAACAAGGTTTTCAAAAAGAATGGCTTTCGCCTTGAAATAGTTGTTCATGGTGATGTGAAAATCTAAATGATCCTGTGTTAAATTTGTAAATACAGCTCCGTTGAAGTCGCAAAAATCAACCCTGTGCTGTGCTAATGCATGCGAAGAAACTTCCATAACAACATTTTTGATACATTTTTCGTTTATATCTTCTAAAAGTCTTTGCAGTTCAGGTGCCTGCGGGGTCGTATGCTTAGCGTCATGATAAGTGTCGCCGGAGAAAAATTTGTGTCCAAGCGTACCAATAAGAGCACATTGCTGTCCGTTTGCTTCATAAAGCTTCTGTATAAGGTGTGTTACTGTTGTTTTTCCGTTAGTTCCTGTCACTCCTATAACATTGAGTTTTTGAGATGGTGAACCGAAGAAAAAGTCTGAAATCTGAGCAATAATTTCACTTGTATTTTCAACAACAATCTGCGGTGCGTCAAGATTAAGACGTCTTTCAACAACAAATGCTATTGCGCCGTTATCAAATGCCTCTTCCGCATATTCATGACCGTCTACATGTTCGCCGGTAAGACATATGAATAAATCATTCGGAGCAGTCTTCTTTGAGTTATATGAAATCCCCATAATCTCATCAGACATGTTGTCCATATTTACAAGCTCTACATAATTGATGTTGTCAATAAGTGTTCTTAATCTCATTACTTTTCCTTTCGTTTATTAAATCTTTGCAGCTTTGTCCGGCTGCAAATTAAGAATATGAGAAATCTGTGTTGAAATCTCTTTGAAAATTGGAGCTGCAACCGTGTTGCCCCAAATTTCACAACCCTGAGCAGAGTCAACAATTACATAAATTAAAACCTGCGGGTCGCTTGAAGGCATATAGCCTACAATAGATGTATAAAGCTTATTTGTATATCCGCTTCCGTTTTCTTTTGGTTTAATTGAAGTTCCTGTTTTTGCAGCGATATTGTAACTATCAGATTTAATCGGCGACTTACCTCTATTTATACTTTCAGTAAGTAATTCTGTAACAACTCTTGCGTGCTCAGGCGTCATAACTTGAACTTTTTTTATTTTTATAGCTTCTTCTTCAGGTGAGTATTTAATAACATGCGGTGTTACTCTTACACCGTCATTAGCAATTGCTGATACAGCAGAAACCATTTGTATAGCAGTAACTGAAGAACCATAGCCGTAACCCATAGACGCATGGTCGGAAGCATCCCAGCGTGCAGGTGACTTAAGCAAGCCTACTGATTCACCCGGTAAGTCAATACCTGTCTTTTCCCCAAACCCGAATTTCTTAAGCATATTATAATACTCAAATCTGCTCATCATCTGTGCTACAAGTACAGAACCGACATTGCTTGAATGCTCAAATAAATATACCAAATCAATCATACCTGGATTAGGATGTCTATTATAATCATAATTTTTAATTGTCCACCAGCCTACCTTGATTTTTCCGGTATCGTTAATCCTTGAATATTTATTAATTTTACCGAGTTCTATGGCTGAAGCTATTGTAATCGCTTTAAAAGTAGAGCCCGGAGGAAAAACGTCAGTTAAAGTCCAATTTTTTGTCTGAAAACTTGTAGCATTTTTAAAGTTATTCGGGTCAAAGTATGGATAAACAGCATATGCAAGTATTTCCCCGTTTCTAGGGTTCATTACAATTACGGCTCCCCTGTGAGCTTTGAATTTTTCTATAGCCTTCATCAACTCTTTTTCACACACATGCTGCACAGCAGCATCAATCGTCAAGGTAACATCCTTGCCTTTTACAGGCTTTGTTGCAGCTACAGGGTCTGTAGAAATATTATAAATAACTTTACCCTTAGGCGTCATCTCAAAATTAGATGTCTTTGTAACGCTTTCCAGTGTATCTTTAGCAGTCAATTCAACTCCGGAGGCTACATCTGCATCAAAATTGTAATACCCTAGAACATGTGCGGCCAGAGTTCCCTGAGGGTATGTTCTAATACTTTTTTTATCCATCGGGATTTCTCTGAGGTTTAATTTTGCAATCTCATCCCGTGTATGCCTGTCAACATTCTTTTTTAGCGATATTACAGAAATATTTTGTCTTAATTTTTCGGTTAAATCAATCTGAGATATTTTTAATATTGGGGCGAGAATTTTAGCAAGTTCTTCCGGTGTATGCACAAAATCTTCTTTTCTGGCAAAAATATCATAATAAACAGTATCTGTTGCAAGCTTAATGCCGTTTCGGTCATATATGTTACCTCTCATAACAAAAGAACTTGCACGCCTCTGATTTTTGGCCTTAACCCTAAAATGCCTTACATCTAATACTTGAACAGAGAAAAGATATACAATAAAGAGTAATATAATTATAAGAAAGCCACCCTGAATCCAGATAAGGCGTTCTGAAAAAGTTTTATTCCTATTAGTATTACTGCTTCTTTTTCTCATACATCTCCCCATGTCAATAATACCATAATAAAAGTAAATATAAAAGAATGTAACAAAAGTACAGTGAGCATGTCATGGTATTTAGTGTATTTTTTACACCGAATAGCCGGCAACCAGTTAGGCTATTTTTTAAGTGTACAATTAACATTTTATCCTCAATGCTGTATGAATACTGGATTTCACAAAAGTTAACAAAAAGAGATTTACCCTCTTGACTTTTTATTTGATATGTAGCATAATGAAATTGTTGAATGAAGTGTAAATAAAACACTTAATGAAACAGAAAGTTCACAGAGGTGATAGATATGCAAGTTAATAGAATATCAAATATAAATTTAATAAATACAAATTTCAGAGCAAGTGCAGTTTCTAAGGATATGGAATCACAGAATGCTATATTAATGTTAAGAGATCCAAAAGCATCAGTTAAATTCCAGCAGAATCAAGAATTTGCACAAAATGCAGACTCTGTAAATTCTAATCCGTTGAAAGCTCTTGGTTACAAATTATACAGAACATTCAGCATGATTCGTGAAAATGACCAGATGCCTCAGAATGATGCAGCTAAACAATTTGTAGCAATGGCATAATTAAAATTTTAACATTTACCATAGAATACACACACTTTAAAAAAATCTATAATATAATACACACACATAATTTAGCGGTAATTTACGTAATTATCGCTTTTTTCTTGTGCTATATCTTGCTTTATCCTATAATTGCTCTGGAAGGAAGTATATTATGAATTATGATTTTAGATTGGCAGAAAAGGCATTAGAAAAGGAATTTGAAAGAGTTAACGATATAAGGGACTTTAATCAGAGGAAAGTTTTAAAGGCATTCTTTGATAATAAAGTTGCCCCGGAGCATTTTTATACAGTATCAGGTTACGGTCACGATGATTTAGGCCGTGAAGTGCTTGATAAAGTGTTTGCACAGGTTTTTTGTGCAGAAAAAGCGCTGGTACGTATACATTTTGCATCTGGTACCCATACTTTAGCCTGTGCATTATTTGGCAACCTGAAATACGGTGATAAACTTCTTTCTGTAGCAGGAGCACCTTATGACACTATGCAGGAAGTTATCGGAACTACGGGCGATGAGGAAACAAAGCGTTCTTCTCTTATAGGTAATGGAGTTTTGTATGATGAGGTTCCGCTTGTAAATGGAATGGATGTTGATTTTGCAAAACTTGAAGAAATGGTCGATGAAAAAACTACTATGGTTTTAATCCAGCGCTCTAAAGGCTATTCTACACGAAAATCTTTATCAATGCAGACTATTGGCAGGATTTGTAATATCGTAAAAGCTAAAAATCCTGATTGTATTTGTTTCGTAGATAATTGTTACGGAGAATTTGTTGATAAACAGGAACCTTTGGAGGCAGGTGCAGATTTAGTCGCCGGTTCTTTGATTAAAAATCCTGGCGGTGGAATTGTGGAAGCCGGCGGGTATGTTGCAGGAAAGGAACTTTTGGTTGAGAGAGCTGCCAATCGATTGACTGCACCTGGAATTGGTAGTGAAGGCGGGGCTATGTTTAATCAGCATAGACTTATTTTTCAGGGGCTTTTTATGGCGCCATCGATTGTTTCTGAAGCTGTTAAAGGAGCTATACTTGCTGCAAAAGTATTTGAGGATATTGGTTTTAATTCTGCTCCGCGCTATGATGAGGCAAGAACTGATATTATACAGAATATAATATTTGGTAAGCCTGAACATTTGGAAGAGTTTTGTAGGACAATTCAATCTTTATCACCTGTAAACGGATATGTAACACCAATTCCAGAATATATTCCGGGGTATGAGGATCAGGTAATTATGGCAGGGGGAACGTTTATTGAGGGCTCTACAATAGAGCTTTCGGCCGATGGGCCTATGCGCGAACCTTATGTTGCGTATATGCAGGGCGGGTTAAATTATGCGCATGTAAAGATTTGCTTGGAAGAGATTGTAAAGAAGCTGTAAGTAATTTATTCCCCCCCCCTTTACAAAAAAAATTTATCATGTAATATAATAAATGTAGAAACTCTTGTGGGGGTTTAGCTCAGCTGGTAGAGCACCTGCTTTGCACGCAGGGGGTCAGGAGTTCGAATCTCCTAACCTCCACCATTTAAAACAAGTGGTACTCACAAAATTAGCGCCGAGAGGCGCTTTTTTAGTATGTTCGAGTCCAGTTCCCCATGAACAAATTATATTTTGCTTAAATTCAGTAATTCCAATCTCTGCAATTCCTATAAATATAATCTTTATTAAATCGCACGCTCAGTTTGTTCAATTTTTACCATAACAAAAACATAATTTTATTATGGAAGAAAAAGACAACTTGCTGCTATTTGGCAGTAGGGTTCGTGAAATAAAAAAAGAACAAAAATTAACTCAGGCTCAGCTAGCTGAGAAAATTGACTTGTCAACAAATTTTATCGGAATGGTTGAAAGAGGAAAAAGAAATACAACAATTGACAAGATGTATAAAATTATTGAAGCACTCGGAGTAAGTTGTGCAAAGTTTTATGAAAAACAATAAAAGGGCGATAAAATCGCCCTTTTATTTTATTCTCCATAGACTGTAACAGTTGTTTTAGCCCAGAATATAAAGATTGATTTTACATTCACATCAACATAGCTTATTTTTTAATCCCGCCGTTTTTTACTGCTGTATCAGTGCTTGCGTCTCCTGTCTCAACAAGATAAAGAATGTTGGTAGTCGAAGCTTCACCCTTTTTAAGATTGTGCAGGTTTTCTACTTTACTTCCTGTTGCAGTTACAGGGTAAGTCGCATTTGTGTAGAAAACGCCCGTTGCATTAGCATTTAATTGAGTGAACAAAAATGCAAGTCCAAATACAAATGCTGTTAATAAATTCTTTTTCATACTTTTCTCCTTTTCTAATCTCCATAAACTAAGGTTTTTGTTTCTTTAACATAAACTGGTATAAATAAAAGCGTTATATAAACTTTTCCGATTTTTGTATCAACATACTGAATATTTGTTATTCCGCCATTTTTAGCAGCAGCTTCTATACTAGCGTCACCTGTTTCAACTAGTCCTAGGATATTTGAAGCGGTTGAAATACCACATCTAAGCTCACTTAGACTTTTAGGAGGAGTAATGTTGGTAGATTTCTCAACGCTTTGAGGGAATTTGCTACCTGAATAAATCAGACCGTGGTCGAAGTTAGCACTTGGGTCTAATCCTGTCGCATGAGTGATATTTGCAGATATGAGTACTGCCAATAAAGTTAGTACAATCTTTTTCATAAAAATAAAATCCTTCTCAATTAAAAATCACACACTCAGTTATACCACAAAGGATTTTAAAATAACACGCTCAGTTTATTTATTTTGTTGCAAATAGAAACGATAATCTAAGGATGAACGAAAAAGACATCCTAAATTTATTCGGGCAAAGGCTTAAAAATAAACGAGAGAAGGCTAATTTAACTCAAGCAGAATTAGCGGAGAAAGTTGGGTTGTCAACAAATTTTGTAGGCATGGTCGAGCGTGGTGAAAGAAATACAAAATTTGCTAATGTGTATCACTTGATTTATGCTTTAGATTCTTCTTTGGAAGATTTTTTTAAGGGGATGTAATTTTTTAATTATACGTTTGTTTAAAGTTTAATGTAATAGAAAAATTTTATGAATGATGAAATAAAACCTCCAGTATTTGAAGTACTTTCATTTTTGCCGAAAGATTTTTTCAAAAAAGAAGTAAATGAAGAATTTACATTGCTTGTAATGAAAAGCGTTTTAGGGGTTGATAAATGGGAAAAGGGTAATCCTAATAAAAATGAACCTGATTATCTATTTAATGGCTATCCTTTTGAATTCACTTTAGCGTCAGATAAATGTAAAAATAGAAAGAAAGATAACTTTATTAATAGATTACGAACGGTAAGTTATACTTCTGAAAATGTTGAAGATGATATTATTTGTTATATAGAGCAACAAATTGAAGATAAAGCTAAAAAACAGTACTCTACTCCAAGTGTCAATTTATGTGTTTTGTGTTTAGTAGAACGTTTTGATTGGATATCAGATGAGTATGGTTCATATACTCATTTTATGATAGACCATAAAAGAGAGCAATTTTTCAATAAAATAAAGGCTAAATATATTGATGCAAAACGATTCAATGACATTTTTTTAATTTTTCCTGATATGACAGCTACTTGGTGGTTATGGAGTGTGTCTTCAAATGAAAAGTTTTCCTTACAAGTTACGCCACAAATGATAGAAAGCGAAAAATACCCTTATTTTATCGAGAAACGCTTATGTCAACAATTAGTTAAAGAAGGTTTACTAACCGAAAGGTTTAGTTTGATAGAAGCTAGAATATAACCCTTGCATTTTCCAAAAATTTTCATTAAGATTATTAAACAAAATTTTTGCGACTTTGAAATAGACCTCAATCTTAAGCTACATAACCATTCCACAAATTCGGAGTTTCAAACAGTATGTCAAGCTCCACCATTTAAAACAAATGGAACTATTTAAATCAGCGCCTTCGGGCGCTTTTTAGTATGTTTGAATCCCATTAAGCATAATAAACATAGTGAGCTTGTTGATACAATCCTGACAAATCTTGGTGTTTATTGCTTTTAACTCGTTTTGCTGTGCAACTCTGTTTGCATCAACAAGCTTAATCTGTTCTTTGGTTAAACCTGAATGATTCTCAAAATACTTTTTGCAAGGACTGCGTTTTACAGTTGGTGTGTCATTAGCTTTAATATACACCTTCATTCTTTGATATACACCGACAAAAAACCAATATAATATTCAACAATTGGCCTTTTTTATATAAAATCATAATAAAGGAGGTTTATATGGTTTCATCATTAAGACACATGGTTTATAAAAACTATGGTAAAATTTGCTATTTACACTATTTTAGAAGAATGATTAAAGATTATGAATCTGGTAAATGGGATTTTGATATTACAACTATAGTAAAGAATATTAAAGTTGAAGTTCCATGCCCTAAATATGTTTGCAAAAGAGGTTTTACAAAAAGATTATGCCTGACAATTACTAATGATGATTTATTCCTGAAAGAATTTGACAGGTATTTAAACGGATACATTCGACCTGCACAGGAATTAAGAAAAAATCTGATTTTAGCCAGGCGAATTTTTGTAAAAAAATATGGATATTTTACCCGATATAATCAAGATTGTTCAAATGCAAGATATGATTGCAAAAACTGCGGCAGCATTGAAGAATGTATGCTTGCTAAAAAATTAAGCAAAAAAGAGGAGCATATATACAAAGAAACAAGACTTGCAGAGATCTTATACGGTAATTTAAACCATGGATACTGGGCGGATTTGGTCAAAACTTAATCTCTTCCGGTATTGCGTAAAGAACTGTTTCAGAACGCCAGGGCGAATAGTGACCGAGTTTGAAATGGTAATTCTTAAGATTTTTGTTTAAATACAGAGGTATATTTACGAAATCTTCATTTGAATGATAAATTGAGATTGCAAGCTGAGGTCTGCACTCTTGTATTGTTTTCATTCCGCCTTCTAAAGCCGGCATTTCTGCACCCTCAATATCCATTTTTATGAAATCAGGCATTATATTATTGTTACAACAAAATTTATCCATTGTTGTTGCGTTAATCTGTATTTTTTCCCATTTTGCCATATCAGCTGGCGGGTTATTATTGGAAAAATCACAATATGAACAAACAGAGAGTTGTTTGTTGAGATAGAAATTACCAACTTTTTCTTCATTCCCTAACGCAAAAGGAATTATGTTTAACCTTCCATCAAGTATAAATTTTTCTATCCATTCGCATTTTGCATAATCATATATAACTTCAAAACCATATGTTTTTTCGAGATTTGGCATAAGTTTATTGTATGCAATGACATTTAAACCAGAATTTAATCCAAGGTCAAATGCTATTTTCACCTGATTTTGAAAATAAGCTTATATAAATCCTTGTCTTCTTTTTCTTCGAAAATATTAATAACTTTTTCAAGATTATTTTCATTAAGTACTTGTAAAACATCCCTATAATAATCACTGATAAATGGGGTTTGTATGAGAAAAGGGATATCATATAAATCAAGTATAGAGTTTACTGTACTAAAATCTTTTCGAGTTCCCATAATTACCATATCATAGTTCTCTTTAGGAAAATCAGTAAACTCTTTTAATGTCCAGACAGGCAGGCTGCAAAAAGTTCCATCAACAGCATTATCAATAAAACCGATTACCTTGGTAAGTGGTTTATAGATTTTCAGGTCATTCAGAATTTTTTCTCCTGTTGCACAAGCACCGAATATTACAAAATTTCCGACATCCGGTAATTTGTCATACAAGTCCTCAAATAATTGTTCTTTAATCATCATTGTTCCTCACATCAATAACCTGTCCTGTGATATCAGAAAGTAAAACCTTAAGTGATTTTTTTGCTACGATAACAGGATTCAAAAGAGTTTTTTCCGGCTCTTTCCCGAACACTTTATATCTCATCGGGGTGTTGGTCCTTGCCGGATTAATCACATTTACACGGATTTTGTCGTTTATTAGCTCCTCAGAAAGCGCTTGTACAAGATTAACTATGCCGGCCTTAGCAGAAGAGTATGTAGAATACAATGCTCTTCCCCTGGTATAAGAACTTGATGCAAACAGTAATAATGCGCCGGCAGATTCTTTTAGGTATGGTATGGATGCCTTTGCAACATGAATTGAACCAAGATAATTTACTTCAAATTCTTTGCGTATGTCGGATACGCTTCTATCGGCTAATTTTCCCAGTTTTAAAACTCCTGCTGTATTAATTACGCAGTCAATATTTTTAGTCCTGCAGTAAACCTTTTCTAAAAATTTTTCTACCTGTCCAAATTGGGAAATGTCGCATCCTTTAGACAGAGAGGTTATGAATACATTAGCTCCGTTTTTTTGTGCAATTTCAGAGATGCATCTGCCTATACCGCTGCTGCCGCCAAAAATAACGATATCCTTATTACGCAGGTTTTCTAAGGGGATGTCTTCCGGTAAAGTTGATTTTTTTAATTGAAACAATTTATCTGCAATATAAATATCCAGAGGGTATGTGATTTTAATATTTTCGATTTCACCTTCAACAACAAAAACAGGACATAGTTTATGTTTTAATACTAGGCCGCAATCATCAGTGAAGTTATTATCGTCTTTTGATAGTTCGTGAGCTTTTTTGATAGCAGACAGCTTAAAGCATTGAGGAGTTTGCCCTCTCATAAGACTATTCCTATGGGGAACAGCATCTATAATGTTATCCTGAACTTTGATAATTGTATCACTTGCTTTTATCGCAACATCAACAGCGCTGTATTCATCTAAAGCTGAAATACAGTCAGAAATTATTTTTTGATTTAAAAATGGTCTGGCACAGTCGTGAATAATTACATTTGCTTCTTTATCTTTAATTGAATTAATTCCGATATAAGAACTTTCTTTGCGTGTACTCCCGCCGTTAAGCAATTTGGAAACTTTCGTCCAATTATTCCTTAAGATAATTTCTTCTGTGAGAGTTCTGTATTCAGGAGTTATGACAATAATAATCTCATCGATTAAAGAATTATGTTCAAAGATTTCAACGGAATGTTCAAGAACAGTTTTTCCGGCAATTTTAATGAACTGCTTAGGTAAATCATTATCAAAGCGGATTCCTGCTCCAGAGGCTAATATTATGGCATAATTTTTTAACATGAAATGTAATCCTTTTTTAGGAACAAGTCTTTAAAAGTTGGTCTGATAAATGGTCTGACTTCTATGTTTTGATTTGGAGTAAGGTATAAGATGTGGTCATCTAACAGCGTAAGGAAGAAATTATAATCAAAATTTGCTATTAGTATAACATCGCATTGTATATTTCCGAGTTCATTTGGCGCAATGCACTTAAAGCCAAAAAATTGTCTTTTGGATTCGTCTTCAAATCTTAAGTCCGCAACAGCAACAATATTCAGATTGGATAAATCGTAATTTGAAAATATTGCATGCGAAAATTGACCGGCTCCATAAACGGCTATTTTTTTATTTTTGTATCTTTTAGCTAATTTATTTATTTTTGATTGTGCATTATAAATTTTTAAGTATTCTTGAAAATTCATGCTCTCCTCTCTGCCACAATTCTTTTTCCATATATTCTGTTATCTTTTCACCAGTAGTTTTGTTTTTATCTATCATTAAAAGTTTGATATTTTTAATTCGTTTGTCTTTTAAATAGTCATTATTATTGACAATAACTTCGTTGAATATTTTTGAGAGAGTTTCGTTATCATAAACCTTATAGTAAGAGTCAGTAATCATTTTTACTAAATTATTAAAGCTTTGTTTCTGTTCATCTTTTCTCAAATGGATAACCGGTTTAGCGGTCGGTAAATATTCACTAAGAAATGAAATACAGTCTGTAATTAAATAATCAGAGCCTGCAAACATTTCATAGTAATCTCCGCCGGTGTAAATAGTTCCGATTTTTTTCCACTCTTCAAAGTAATTTTCGATTTCTGACAGAGTTTTAATCTTATGTCTTAATACACGGTCTTTAAAAACGGGATGCGGTCTAAAAATCCATTCATATTCAGGATGGGATTTTGCTAACTGCAAGATAAATTCACCATTTTTGTCAAATGTTGCAGTAGCGTAATCTATATTTTCCTGTTCAAAACAATTATGAGGTGAGTAGATTATTCTTTTTTTGTTAGTTTTCCATATTGTATCTATTTTCGATTTATCAAGAGTTTTGTAACTATCAAGTTTGCAAGAACCAATAGCTGTACAATTTTTAGCATTAAACTTTTGTTGGTATTCTTCTTTATGCAAATCAGATTCTACAAAATATTTCCAGAGTTTGCCGTGAAAACCAAGTAAATAATTCATGTAGCTGTTTAGTGAATAGTAGCAGTATGGGACATAGCAAATCAGTGCATTCTTACTGGTATTGAACGGATTTTGGTTATCAGGAATTAACCAGGGCTGCTGGTAGAAAACGATGTCCGGTTTAAATTTTTTTAGTTTTATATGTACCTGTTGCTTGATATCATAAACTACTTTATAGTTTATTCCTTTTTCCTCAAAAAATTTAATTCCTTTTAACATATGTTCTTGAGGTGAAATGCCGATTTCAGATTTTTTAAAATAGGCAAGCATTACAAACGGTTCGAAATGTTTGCTCTTTAATAATGCTTCAAATAATGAGGCACAGGAACTCCACTTTTGAATTTCTGTAACCCAGAATCCAACTTGAATTTTTCGACGTCTGGCTAAAAACCTAAGTTTAAATAAATGTTTCTGGTATCGGAGATTCATTATTAAGTTCAAGAGTTTATTTGTAGAAAAGTTAATTATCTGCTTTTCAAATAAATAGATAACAATCCTGTTTCTTCTTATTTCAAATTCAAATATCGGTTCAAAGAGCTTTGTCCAGTAAAGTTTTCTATAATTACTAATAGCTTGTAGTAACCTATCGTATTCTGTAAGGTATTTTTTGTTTTCTTTTGGGATTTTTTTACATTCTTTAGCTATTTTGTATAAATATTTAATGTTTTTCTTTTGAACAAAACTGTTGTGTATTGCGTACCATTGCCAGAGATATGCATAAATAGTTTTATTTAAACAATGTGCGAAAATAATATTAAAATCTTTTAACTTTGCAGAGAGTAGTATTTTTTTTATAGCAATATGGGTTTTGAATAAATGAGGTAAAGTTGTTTTATTATTTTTTGATAGACTATTTTCGGTATTTTGACGATAATAATATAAATTTTCATATAAGACAGAAATTGAATTTGCATGAAGGCAGGCATTAATATAAAAAACCCTGTCTTCACCGGCTTGAATATTAATCGGAAATTTGAGATTATATTTTTTCAAAAATTCGACTTTATATAATTTTGCCCATGGTTCGCACGGGCTAATTACGATATTTTCCACAGATTTTTCAAAAGTAGTGCTTTTGCCTTCCAATTCAATATATAAATCTTGCAGTCTGCCATCACTGGTGCAGGTCTGGTCAGTAAATTTATTATGAGAAAATAATAACATATCACAATCATTTCCTGTTGCAGCTTTATAAGCTTGTTCGCAGGCGTTGTGCGCCAGCCAGTCATCTGAATCAACAAACATTATATATTTGCCTTTAGCTTGCTGCATTCCGCGATTTCTGGCAGCAGATACACCTTTATTGGGCTGAGAAATAACAGTGAATCTTTTATCTTTTTGTTCGTATTCTTCTAAAATTTCCGAAGACTTATCGGTAGAACCATCATCTACACAGATTATTTCTATATCCGTAAATGTTTGGTTAATGATACTATCAAGACATTCATGCAGATATTTTTCTACGTTGTAGACGGGGATTATAATACTAATCTTTACTTCTTCTTGCAACTCTCAACTCCAAAATTCTACATTTATGTGACTAATTAATCATTATGATAGTACACGAATGTCTGGTTGTCAAATGAAAATATCAGACATCTGTATTGTTTATAAAGTAACATAGAGGTCTTAAAATAATTATTGAATGATACTAGAAACTGACAAAAAGATTATAGGCAATAAGTTTAAAGAATACAGAAAGAGTAAGCAGCTAACTCAATTTGAATTAGCAGAAAAAGTTGGATTAAATGAAAAACAAATTTCGCGTATTGAGGCAGGGTTGAACTATCCTACATATCTTACTTTTGTAAAGCTTTTAGATGTGCTTGATGTCAATATTCTTGATTTTGTTCAATCTGCACCGTTAACAAATAATCCTTTACAGGATGAAATTATGCATTTAACAAAAAATGCAGATAATATTGAATTAAAAACATACATAGATGTCTTAAAATCTTTAAAAAGGAATTTAAAGAACTTTAAGGGAAGCTGTTAAATTAAGATTTTTGCCCATAATTCATCAGGAATACTGTTATTATTGTTTTTATAAATTTCAATAGCTTCTTTGTGGCGTTGTATGATTTTATTTTCACCTGTCAAATAGTTGTATTCAGACAATCTTCCAGCAGCATTCATTCTTTCACGGTTTATTGCTTCATACTTAACACTGAATTTTGCACCTTCCAGCCACTCTTGTTTCATTTTTTGTACAAGATTTTCTTTTTTCTTGAGTGCATCTTTAATTTTTCTACTGTGCGGGAATTTTGCAAGTCCTGCTCTTAATTCCTGTATTTCAATATTAGCCGCAAGAATTGTTGCTTCCATAACCCTCATATCTTTCCAGATATCCCCTATAGGATAAATATCAACGCCTGCCAGTCTGTCAACTTTATGCGTAAATTTCTGCTCAATCGTTTCAAATATTTTGTTCAGTTGATGTTCAATATTGGGAAATTTTTTGAGCAATGATGAGTTATTATTTCTGACAAAGTTTCTGGCTTCCCGTGCAATGTTATTATGGTTCGTCTGTCTTGAGTAAACATCAATTTTTTCTCTAAGAAGCTGTTCATACTGATTTTGGAGCCGTAACAACAAATCTTTTTTAGAAAGCACCGCCGCCGGCTTATTAATATTCTTTGCTCCATCGGATGAAATTATATCAATCAGTTCCTTTGTGGAAAGCTTTTCGTCTTTATTAATATTATTTTTATTAATCTGGTGATAGTATCTATCCATGGCAGAAATTTTGAGAAGTTTTTGTTCCAAATATTTATTTTCAATGTTTTCAATTTCTTTAAAATAATCCAGAGCAGCTTTATTTTTCTTTGCTTCCATTTCAATATTTTTATCCATTGTTTTTAAGGTTGATTGCAAGTTTCCGTGTTTTTTAAGCTCTTCTGTTAACCTTGGAATGTCAGGATGATTTGGATTATTTTTTAATAAAGAATTTAGATGGCTTGACTGTGTTCTTAATTTAAATCTCTGATTTGACAGTCTTGCAAACCTGTCCAGGCGCAGTCTGTTTTGTAAAATTTCAAGCAATACTTCTTTTTCTAACGCAGTTTCAGGTGCTTTTACTTTTAAATTTTGTGCCCATATATCTTGAGTTAGAAGAACTTTTAATTGATTTCTCAGTATTTCAGGTTTTGGCCCGCCTTTAAAAGTATAATTTTTTGCAGGAAAATTTGAACTGCCCCAAACAGAGTTAATAAACATAAATAGACCTTTCTTTTTTAATACACACTCACTTAACTACTAATTTTAAAACCAAATAAAAAATTTTTTGCTAAATTATATAAAAATTTTAACAAATAGTTACAACTCATCCGGTAAATTTATAGCTGGCAGGCTAAGGGTTATGTTATCTCCGGCTTGAATTACAGTAGAATTTTTAGGAATAATTCTTTCCTGTTTGCGTTTAATCAAAACCGCGAGAGATTTTTGCGGGAATTCTACGCATCTTATGGGCTTTCCGACCCATTCATGATTTTTGGGGACTGTAATTCTGAGGAGTTTTACAGCACATTCTTCTTCATAATCATTAAATGTTTTTTTAATATCAACATGCGGGTCAATCATATTTGTCATTTTTGCTGCAAGCGGCAGGAATGTTCCTTGAATTGCAACAGAAAGTATAGAAATTAAAAAGACCAGATGAAACAAGTCATAATGCAGGGTAATTCCGCTGTCCATTGCGATAATTGCAAAAACAATTGAGGCAACGCCCCTGAGTCCGGCCCAGGAAACAAGAAGACACTGATTAATACCTGATTTAAAAAAAGATAGCAGCAAGAACACAGCTGCCGGTCGTGCTATAAAAGTTAAAAATAAAAATATCAACATACCTGTAAGAAGAATTGAAGGCACTTCGCGCGGGAAAGCCAGAAGGCCAAGTGTAAAAAATATTCCTATTTGTGCAAGTTTTGTTATGCCGTCAAAAAAATGCATCATTGGTACTTTATTTAGAATGTTTGCGTTTCCAAGAATTATTCCCAGGAAATAAACTGCAAGAAACGGGTTTCCATCACAAAAGAACGGAAGCAGATAGGATAATAAAACTAGCGCAATAATAAACAGTGAGCCGTTTTCATCAGTAATAATACTGGTTTTTTCATATATGTAAATTGATATTTTTGCAACCAGAACTCCGATTAAAATCCCGAAAATCATTTGTTTAAAAAATAATGCGATTACAAATCCGGAGCTCTGGTTCTGCATAAGTGTTATTGCGAGAATAACGAGTACATACGACATCGGGTCGTTGCTTCCGCTCTCTATTTCCAGAAGCGGGGCTGTGTTTTCTTTCAGATGCAGATTTTTTGCTTTTAGAATTGAGAATACTGAAGCTGCATCTGTAGAACTTATAACTGCACCTATCAAAAAACTTTCGAGAAAACTGAGTTCAAGTACAAAATGACAGAAAACACTGGTTAATACTGCCGTAAGAAAAACTCCTGCTGTTGAGAGTACAGCAGCCTTTGCAATTATAGGTTTTGCTGTAGCCCACTTTGTGCAGAAACCGCCGTAGAAAATTATAAATCCGAGCGCAAGCGAGGCAATATCTTTTGTGTTTGCAAAGTCGGCGAAGCTTATTTTAAAGATGCCGTCAGTCCCGAATAACATTCCAAGGCACATAAAGAAAAGCAGGGCGGGGATACCTAATGCATCCAGAAATTTGCTGGAGAATATTGCAAGAAGTATAACTGATGAGCAAAGTATTAATATGAAAAGCATTTACAGATTATAACATTTGCAATCTTTCTGCATATTCCTCTATAAACTTATAGAAAAGGATGGATATATTTGCTCTGTGTAAATGAGGTTTCGAAAATACCGGAACAAAGCTCCCGTTTCCTGCAGTTACTGCATTTATCCAGAAAAGCTTTTTTCCACGATGAAATGCTATCCCTGCAGAATTCTTCTATTCTGTTGTCAGCAAGGCATAGAGGAATGTTATATACATCTGCGGTTATGTTGTATCTTACAAATTGTCTGATTGCTTCATACAATTCTTCTTTGTAATCATAAGGGTCAATGTTAATATCTTCATAATTCGTTTCAGCTCTTCCGTGGTATTCCATTCCCATAAGTGCAATGTGGGTTACGAATGGCAGATTTCTGTAGATATACTCGGCAATATCTTTGAGTTTCCGGTAATTCTGTTTTAATATGACTATTCTTATTTCAATTTTTTGTTTGTACTGTGCAAGATTGTACAAACCTTTGATTGTTTGCTGAAAACTGCCTTTTACTCCGGTTATAAAATCATGTTCTTCTGCTAAATCCGAATACAGCGGGATACCGTAAGATATATCAAGATGTTCAATTTTTGATAAATTTTTAACCAGATTAATATCTTCAAAATTTCTTCCATTAGTCAAAATATGCACTTTTTGATTTGGAGATTTTTTGGCAATTTTAGAGAGAAGTTTTAACAATTTTTCCGGCTCTATAGTCGGTTCACCGCCGGTTATACCAATGTTTTGATCATTTCTTAAATCTATGCAGCCGAGAATTTTTAAGCACTCATCATACCGTGACTGCCTGCCATCTATCTGCGGGCACATTATGCACTTAGAATTACATAAATCCGTGACATAAAAAGCATTATGGCAGGAATTTTTCTCCCATACAACCGAGCAGCTGCCGTCTGGATTTATGGATATAACATCCCCATCCTGAAAAGGCAGGGGAGAATTTATTCTGACTGCCGGTATTTTGCAATCAGGTTTTTCTTTCACAATAAAGCATTTGGCGCCAAATCTGATTAAAGGAAGTTTGTCACATACGACTATTCTATTTTTATCGAAAATATTATTTTTTGTTGTTATTTTCCCTGTAATCAATTGAGTTATGTTAACAGGTTCGCCTTTAATTTTTTTCAAGGTTTATTTCTCCATACGGCCGTCTTGTTACCCACGACCAGAATATATCCATCATCTGTTCATCATTTTTATTTAATAAATAAAATATATAATCAAGCACCATTTTGTTTTTCTTGCAGAAGCCGCTTTTTCTCCTGTTTCCCATTAAATCTTTTGTTTCAAGATAATTTCTTATCACATCAGCTCCGCAATACTGCTGGTAAACGCATTCTGAACATACCGGCATGGCCTCAACACAGGAGTTTCGGACTATGCTGTGCATAACCTGCCCGTTGAATATTCCGGAAAACTTTTCATCTACAGTTCCAAGGCAAAAATAATCATCTCCCATCCTTGCCAGCATTCTTGCTTCATCGGCTGGATAAACTTTGCCGTCATAATTGTAAATTACTCCGGACAGGCCTGCGCCTGATGGTGACTGCAAATCTACAAATCCCGTTGAAAACGGGGTAAGAATACGTGTAAGAAACAGAGCGGTATAGCATTCTACAAAGTCTATTCCCTTCTTGTTAAGTTCTATTATATATTGCAGTGCATCTTTGTATGCAGAAATAAATTCTTCGGTTGAATAATCAAGTTCAGCTTTATTTTTGACGGCATTTCCATATGGATTTAAAGCTCTTAGAAAAATTGTATTGTACCCAAGCTTGACGTAGGTATCAATCACACTTCTAAGCTTGTTAATATTTGTTTTTGTAATTGTCAAAAGCGGTGCGCAATCATTAATCAGCTTAGAGTTTTCAATGAATTTGTCGTATGAACTTTCAAATATTCTGGATTTTCTATTTGTATCATGCAGTTGTTTAGGCCCGTCAAGCGATGTTGAGATTTCAATTGAATGTTTTTTTATAAAATCAATTTGCTCTTTTGTAATCTGCATCAGGTTGGTACAAATTACAAAGCTTAAGTTTTTTCCAGCAAGTTTATTGACAAATTTGGCATACAGTATGCTTTCTCTAACTATATCCCAATTCAATAGAGGTTCTCCGCCCTGATATTCTATCTTAATGTCGTCGGACGGTGATTGAAAAATTAAATCAATAGTTTTTCTTGCGGTTTCCCAGCTCATGTCATACTGTTTTGCCGACATATCAATACTTGAGGCGTGGCAATATTTGCAAAGACAGTTACATCGCAGTGTCGCAACAATCATATGCAAATTTGGAGAACATTGTGCAAAAGCTTTTCTGGTTCGCAGTTTTATTGCAAGCAAATTAAGAACTTGTTCTTTTTCTTCCGGTACTGTAAGAAAATGTTTGGCTTTTAATCTTTTGTAAAATTCATTCTGAGGCTGAAGCTTGTATGAGTGGAATTTATCAAAATCATCTCTGCGGGCAATAATCCATTCTCCGGCTTGATTTACCATAAGAACCGTATCATCTGAATATTTAAAATTAAAAGGAAGAATGATATATGAGGACAATTTATGAAACCTCAAATCTTTCAAAAGCTTTGTTATAAATAGCTTCTCTTAATTCTCCGAACTGGCCGTTAAGAGTTTCTCTGAGCTGTTGTTCCTGTAAATCAGAATTAAATTTATCAATATCAAAATTATTTAGAGAATTAACCTCTATAATATAATTAAATTCATCTTCCGATACTAATATGTCCTGCCATAAGTATACTGTTTTCAAAATAGCATCTTTATCAAAAACAGACTTCGCAAATTTGTATTGCTTCATGTTTCCTCTTAAAATCTTGAAGAATAATGTGAACTGTGCGAGCTGTGTGAATAATGCGAACGGTGGGAATAATGACCTGCAAGCTTTACATTATCTTTGTTTGTTAGTTCAATGCCGGAATACAGTATAAAAGGTTTACTGCTGTTCTGTACGGATACAGCGGTATTAGAAACTTCCGGTACGTTAGAAGTATTTACGGCTTTGGCTTCCGGACCTAAAAATGACATAAGAAATAAGCCCAGAAAGGATATGCAGCTTATTATACGCTTAAATCTATTTTTCATACAAACTCCTTTCTCAGATTATAACTTATTTTTCAGTATAATAAAAGTCTTCAGGTATAAATTATTACAATATATTAAGCAAAATAAGCCTTATGGCTAAGGCTTCAAAGATAATTTTTCGTATCTTTCACTCAGCCTTCTAATTCTTTCATTAAGATAAGCTGTTTCTCGTTCGCGCCCCAGACTTTCGTAAATATTTCTGCATTTTGTATACAGATTAACAGCATCCTTAGGTTTTCGCCTTTCAAGCATATGTGCTAAATCCGAGTATGTGAATGCAAGCTGTGTCTGAACTCCTTCTTTTGGAGTTGGTTTTTTAAGAATACTATCATAATTTTTTACATTTTGTTCATATTCAGCAATAACCTTTTTGCAGCATTCTTTTTTCTGTTGAAGTATATTAAACAGATTTTTTCGGTCATTAAGATTTTTATATAAATATTCTAAATCAGTAAGCCTTGCGAGTTCATGCAGTCCGTCATTCTTTTTACGGCTGTTTTCAAGCGCTATATGCAAGAGCTCTTCTGCTTTTGCCTGCATATTAAAATTAATGCATAATTTGCTGAGTTCATTTATTAAAAGGTCGCTTAGTCTGCTGTTTCCGTTAATTTTCAACTCGTCAGACAATTTGACCGTTCTGTTGCAGAAGTCTTCAACCTTTCCGCCGTGTACAAATAAATCTCTGATTTCGATATAATCGTTTTTTGCACTCAAGATTTCTTGTTCAGGCCTCAGGCAGCGCTTAGTGAAATTTGCATAAGCACTTTGAAATATGTCGTTTTGTTTCCCCAGCTTAAAAAGAACTTTCATATATTAAAAAAGTATTTTTAGTAAAGAAAATTGTCTGCATATTAATATATTTTTACAAATTCTGCCTTTTCCATGTATAATTTAAAGAGAAACGGAGAAATATAAATGAGTAAATATTTATTGGAAGTAGGTGTTGAGGAATTACCTTATAAGTTTATACCAATGGCAATTTCTCAATTGAAAAACGGATTTGAAACATTTTTAAATGACAGTGATGTAAAATATGAAAAAGTTAACGTAATGGCAACCCCCAGACGTCTTGCTGTAATCATAGATGGACTTGCTTCATCTCAGCCTGATGTAGAAAAAGTTGTAAAAGGCCCGATTGCAAAAGCGGCGTTTGATGAAAATAATAACCTCACAAAAGCCGGAGAAGGTTTTGCGAAGAAAAACGGAGTTGGAGCAGATGAACTCTATATTGAAGATAATTACGTTTACGCGAAAATTTCAATTAAAGGTAAAAATACAAAAGATTTGCTGCAAGAAAATGTTCCGGTAATTTTCTCAAAACTTCAAGGCCCTCATTTTATGAGATGGGGCAGCAATGATGTTAAATTCTCCCGCCCGATAAGATGGGTTTTATCAATTTTGGACAATGAAGAAGTCAAGATTAGAATTATTGATAAAGATTCTTCCAATATAACAAACGGACATAGATTTTCTAGGCAAAATATTGTGATTAATAATCCTGATGAATACGTTTCTAAGCTGCGTGAGGCAAACGTAATTGTTGATCCGGATGAAAGAAAACAACGCATTTTAGAATTAACTAAAATTGAAGCAGATAAACTTAATGCTGTTACAAAAATTTCCGATGATTTACTCGAAGAAGTTACATTCATCTGCGAATGGCCGGTTGCCGTAACCTGCAATTTTGACGAAGCTTTTCTCACAATACCTCAGGAAGTTGCAGTAACAGTTATGGAAACCCATCAGAGATATTTTGCTCTGTACACAAAAGACGGAAAACTTACAAATAAATTTGTAACTATTACAAACTATACAGGCAGCGAATTTGAAAATATTAAAGCCGGAAACTTGAGAGTAATTAAGGCCCGCCTTGATGATGCTGTATTTTTCTTTAATGAAGATACCAAAAAACCGCTTGAGGCTTATGTTGAAAATCTTAAGGGCATGACCTTCCAAAAAGGTATGGGCTCTGTGTATGATAAAACTCAGCGTATTGTGAAGCTTTCTGAAAAAATAGCATCTTCTCTTGGAATAAATAAACCTTCTATTAAGAGAACTGCAGAACTTTGCAAAGCTGATTTAGCAACAAACCTTGTATTTGAGTTTACAGAGCTTCAAGGGTTTATCGGTGCTGACTATGCCAGAGTTTCAAAAGAAGCTCCGGAGGTTTCAGAAGGTATAAAAGGACATTATTTCCCGCTCAATGCTGATTCTGAAACAGCGAAATCTATTGAAGGTCAGGTTGTTGGTATTGCAGATAAACTGGATACAATCTGTGCAGTATTCGTTTCCGGTAAAAAACCAACCGGTTCTTCTGATCCGCTCGGCGTAAGACGTGCAGCTCTCGGAATTATCAAGACAATCCTTGAGCATAATTTGAAGCTAACTGTTTCCGAATTGATTGATGAAACGTTGGCACTTCTTCCGGTAAAAGCAGACGTTAAAAAAGATGTTGAGGAATTTTTCGTACAAAGAGCTATTATATTCTTGAACAACGATTATCCAAAAACTGCTCTGGAAGCATGCGCTCAAAACAATCCTTGTATTGATTTTTGTGATTATGTAAAACGCGTCAAAGCAGTAGCAGGCGGAGTTGATGAGAAACTTGTAGAGAATGCTAACAGAGTCTTGCGTATTTTGAAAGAAGATGCTGGAGAAGTTAGGCCGGAACTTTTTGTCCAAAATGCTGAAAAAGATTTATATCAAGCAGTTCAGGCAATTAGTTTTAACGGTGATTACGCAAAATATCTCACTGATTTGACAGAAATTAACCCTGTTGTAACAAAATTCTTTGATGACGTACTTGTCATGGATAAGGATGAAAATATAAAAAATAACAGACTTGCACTATTGAAGAGTTTGAAAAATAAGTATATAATACTAACAGATTTCTCCCAAATGTAAAAAATTGTAACAACTTAAAAGAAAAGAGTCAATTTTTACCTTGAGGGGACTTTAATATAGTACAAAGTGAAGGTAGTAAAACTAAAGAGGTCGTTATGTTCAACCTGAAATTTTTCAAGTCACTGAAAGAAGCATTAGATACAAAAGCAAATTTACTTACATTTGCAAGCTCACAGAGAAAAGCAAATGAAGAATATATAGAGTCATTGTCAAGCAATGAACTAAAAATAAAGGCTGACGAACAGAGGTTGGAAGCAATGGTCAGACAACAATTAAAAGAAGAATTTCCGAATATAGAAAAGAGTTCTTCTTACGACTTACTGGTTGACGCGGTCATCCATAATTACAAGTCAAAACAGCTTCAAGCCACCGACGGTGCGGAAATAAATTAGACACTGTCAATTATTAAAAATAAACAAACACCGTATTCAGACGAATGGGGTGTTTTTTATTATGCAGAGTCTAAATAGCGCCGGTTGCAAAAGAGGCCGCTTCTTCATAAGGGTTTTCAAGACCTGCATCCTGAGCAGCTTTTAGCGCTGTTTCAAACGCTTTGTCTGAATTTTCTGCAATTTGCGGGTTCTCAAGCAGTGCCTTCAAATCATGATTAGTGTCATCTGCACCTTTAAACAACATTGAGCGGCCGAGTGCTTCAGCTTTAGGGTCAGAAAAATCATTTAATTTCGGAGCTTCTGCTGCCGATTCTTCTACAGGAACTTCTGCCTGCGGTTTTTGTTGAATACCGTTAAAATTTACCTGATTTACACTAAATTTTGGACCATTTACTTCACTCATGTAGTTACCTCGCTTTATTTATTAAATTATATCATATTATGCAGTTAATCAACCATCCATTTGTTCTAAAACCTCTGATTAATTTTTTTTGCTAGTTGAAGGGTAAATTTTACGAAAATATTTACAAAAATTTACTATTTATACTGACTTTGTTATAATTAATATATGGGTAATGATATCGAGTCACTTCAGAATATTCTAAAAAATGATCCTTCAAACTTTCAGGCAAGAAGAGAACTCTCAATACTTCTGGTTAATAATGGTTTTAATGAAGAAGCAGAAGGAAATTTGAAATATCTTTTAAAATATTTTCCGCAGGATGCTGAAATTTACTACAATTTAGGCATTGTATATGAAAAATTAAAAAAGTTTACGGAAGCAAAAGAGTGTTATCAGAAAGCTGTTGAAATTTCTCCTCAGGAAGATTTTTATTACAATCTGGGGGATGTTCTGGTGGACTTAAAAGAATGGGACGAGGCAATCAGCGCTTTCCGCAAGGTTCTTGAAACAGACCCTGAGGATGGAAATTGTTATTTCAATCTGGGGGTTTGTTATTTTAATAAAGACGAAAAAAATCTTGCTCTGGATAATTTTCAAAAAGCAGCAGCAATCAATCCAAAAGATGTTTTTGCATATTTCTATCTCGGGTTTATATACCAGAACGACGGACTTACAAATTTTGCGATAGATAGTTACAAAAAAGTTCTTGAAATTTCTCCGGACTACAGCTGGGCATATTTTAATCTCGGTTCAATTGCTTACAAGAGCGGAAATATTGAGGAGGCAAAAGAGTATTTACTAAAAACTCTGGAGTATAATTCTTCTGATATTGAAGCGTATAAGCTGCTTACTAAAATATGTTTGAAAACAGGTGAAACAGAAGAAATACTGGAAATCCTTAATACGAGATTAGATAAAGAGGATAATGGCGATTTGTATTATTGCCTTGCAAGGGTTTATAAGTATATTGGCGATTCTGAGCAGTATTGTAAAAATCTGGAGCAGGCACTTGATAATCCTTATACGCTCACGTTTTCTAAAAAAATAGTAAAACAGGAACTTGAATATATAAAGGAAATGTTAGGAAGGAATGCTGTTATTGAGCCGGAAGCCGGTATTGAAGAGTATTCAGAGGAAGAACCGGAAGAAGATGAAAACTATGAGGACGAGCCTGAATACGACGACGAAGCTGACGAGTATGAAGAAGACGAAGATTATGATGATGACGGGGAAGAAGATAGTTAGGGTATGTTATCAAAGATTTTAATAAAAAATTATATATTAATTGATGAATTAGAGCTGGATTTGGCAGAAGGATTGAATATTATAACAGGTGAAACGGGTGCCGGAAAAAGTATTCTTATCAACGCCATTGATATTGCATTCGGAGCAAAGGCTGGAAAAGAAGTTATTAAGGGCGATGCGGAAAAAGCCGTAATTGAATTAACTTTATGTAATAAAAAACAGGATTTATCAGAACTGTTTGATGAAAACGGTATTGATAACTGCGGATGCGAGATTGTTCTATCAAGAGAGATTACCAAAACCGGTTCTCGTTCAAGAGTTAACGGGTGTCTGGTTAATCAGGAATTTATGCGGCATTTCCGCGAGCTGTTTATCGACGTACATTCACAGCACCAGACTTACTCATTCTTACAGCCGAAATACCATATAATTCTGCTGGATGCGTATGCTAAAAATACCTGCGGTACTATGCTTGAAAACTATAGAAAAGAGTTTGGTGTATATAAAGATATGCAGGCAAGGCTTGAAGATCTAAAAAATTCTGCTGATAAAACTGAGGAACAAATTGATTTTCTTAAGTTTCAGGTTAATGAAATTGATGAAGCGCAGATTAAATCTGCAAATGAAGATGAGGAGCTTAACAACGAACTTGCAGTGCTTGAAAATGTTGAAAAGCTCAAAGATTTAACAGGGGCTTCATACTGGGCAATTTCCGGTGATGACGGCGCAATAATCGATGCTTTGATGCAGATTAAAATGAACCTCTCAAAAGCTTCCAATATGGATAGTTCACTGGAAGAACAGGAAGGAAAAGTTATTGAAGCTATTGAAGTTTTGAAAGATTTATCCTCAAACCTGAGAGAATATTCAAGTTCTCTTGATAATGATGAGGAGAGAATTAACTCAATACAGGAAAGACTGTTTCTGCTCGACAAATTGAAACGTAAATACGGCGGGTCTTTAGAGAGTGTTATGGCTCAGGGTGAAAAACTCAGGCAGGAACTAAACGGTATAGAATTTTCAACGCAAAATATTGAGGAGCTGGAAAGAGAAATTATAGAGAAAAGAAGCAAGCTTGAACTTCTTGCAGGTGAGATTTCAGAAGAAAGACAGAATTATGCAAAAGTTCTTTCCGGTCTTATTATTGAAAAACTTGAAAAACTTGAGCTCCCGAAAGTTAAGTTTGAAATTCACTTTGAGCGCGGCGAACTGTCTGCAAACGGGTTTGATAAAGTAGAATTTCTTATTTCGACAAATATTTCAGAAGGCTTGAAACCGCTTGCAAAAGTTGCATCCGGCGGTGAAATTTCGCGTGTAATGCTTGCAATTAAGACTATTTTTGCACAGAGCGACAATATCGGTACTGTTATCTTTGATGAAATTGATACCGGTATATCCGGAAAAACTTCTCAGGCTGTGGCAGATGAAGTCAAGGCGCTTTCTGAATTTATGCAGATTATTATGATTACGCATCAGGCAATCATTGCCTCAAAATCTGACAGACATTTTTATGTCAAAAAGACACAGGATGGAAAAACCAGCGTTGACATATCTATTCTGGAAGGCGAAGCTAAACTTAAGGCCGTCGCAGAACTAGCCGGCGGCGAAGTTACGGACGAGTCGCTAAAGTTTGCTCAAACATTAATGGGCTAACTAATTCCTATGATAAGAAGGAGCTATAATTTTGCTGCATAGACGCAATTGCCTGTTCCATCTTCTGGAATTTAGCTTCAAGCTGTGCCTGATAAGTTTCAATGCTTGAGTTTTTCTTCGTAATTTTTTCTTCCATTTTCTTAATGTCAGAATCAAGAGTTGATGTTTTAACATCAAAGAAACCTACAGATGCTTTTAAACTCTGTTCAATGGTGTTTTCCATCATACTCAAAACGCCGTTTTCACCAGCAAGTAGTGATTGTACTGAATCAGGATTTTCTTCAAGCGCTTTCATGAACTTTTCTTCATCAAGCTCAAGCTTATATGTGTCTGTTGAAAGATTATCTCCATCCGGTGCTGCTGTTGTAATACCGATATCAGAGAGAAGTTTGTAAATACCGCCGTTTGTGCCGTTTGCTGTTGTAGCATAACTTTTCAGGGTTCTTTCAAGACTTGTTAATGAAGTTTCTCCGTGTAAGTCAGCACCGCTTGCAGTAACTTCTTCAACTTTTGCTATACAATCGTTATATGCTGTAATAAACTCGTTTACAGCATCTTTCAAGCCGGATGTATCCTGGCTTACTTTAAGTGTTGTATTGCCGTCTTCTTCTGTATTTGCACGATTAAGCGTAAGAGTTACACCGTCAATTCTTGAAATATCTGAAGTAACAGTATTGGATGTAGAAGTCATCGTTGTCCCGTTGACAGAAAAAATCGCATTCTGGCCGAGTTCTTGAGCTTCTGTGTACATTTTTGAAGACTTAACTGTACCGTCTTCATTCCATTCACTTGTTGTAAAGCCCATTACATCGGTAAAGTTGCTTGTACCGGCTTCAATATTAATGTATGATGCGCCTTCTTGTTTTGATGTAATAGAAAGTTTTCCTGTTGCATCATCCCAGTAAGCATACGCCTGAGCTTTATCATTACTGTTGATTTCTGAGATTAATGAAGACAAAGTTGTATCTTTAGTGATAGTGAATGTTGCATCACCAATAGTAAAAGTCCCTTCTGTAATCTGTTCATTAAAACCTGAATCTTCAGCTGTTAATTTAGAAGCAACAGAGGCTTTGTACAGAGAATTTGTAGACGCGTATGAACCGTCTTCCTGTTTAGTCAAACCTATTAAAGAGGATATATTTGAACTGTCTGTAGTCGCACCGATATTAACTACATCCCCTGAATTTTGTGCAGATAATTTTAATACACCTGTATCGCTGACTTCTGTTTTTACTCCAAATTCAGCGAGGCGTGATTTTAAATCGCCTAGTGTATCATTTTTGCCTATATTAACAACGTGTTTTTCACCGTTAACGTATGCAGTGAAAGTACCTTCTGTTATACCAAGGTTAGACAATTTCGTGCTGTCATCAGCAACTGCACTTGCAGCATCTTTAGATAAAGCTTTTGTATAAGTAGCAAGCTGCTGGACTTTGATATCATAATTTTGTCTTGCAGCACTGCTTGTAGCTGTTGCCGTAAATACTTCTTCGTTAGAAGATGTAGCAGTATTTTTTCCGAAAAGGTCGAAAGAGCCGCCGAATTTTGCGTCAGTAAGCTTTTCTATTGCACTTCTTAGTGTTGAAAATGCACTTCTTGTATCTGTCAGGGTTGTCTTTGTTGTTTGATAACCTTTTAACTTGGTTTCAAGCGCAGTAACTTCTTGTTTTTTTACTGAAACAAGCGCTTCAACCCATGATGAAGTATCTAATCCGGAAGCCAGACCGCTAAACGATATTGTCATAATAAAAATCCTTTTTTATATTCTTAATTGAGTATATACTATATATATTTATTATAAAACATGGAGCTGCTTTTTGCAACCCTTTATATGTATGAGATTGTAACAAATGTAAAGATTTATGTTATAATTATTTTACTTAAATAGGAGAGGATTATGTATAAATTAAAACCAAGCTGCGAGTTAGAAGGAGAACTGTTTAAGAATGTTTATGACAAAACTCCTGATTATATAAAGAACTTAAATTTAATGAATTTTGATAATGAAGACGGGTTTACTTTTACTCTTAAAAGAGAGCATTTGTATCCGCATTCGGATTCAAATCCAGAAGGATTGAACCTTAAAGAATGGTTTGACAATTACTCTAAGGAGGCCAAAGTATCTACTGCAGGGATTAGAGGGCCTCAGAATATTTTGTTCCCTCAGGATACAAGATTTCCTATAAATCTTGTCGGAATCGTACTTGCGACTTTAGCAAAGGCGCTTGTTGCCCGTGAAAAATATGAAGGTAAGCAGGTTGTTAAGCTTGCCGGAAGCGAGGTAAGGTATAACTCTGCTTTGTATCTCGATGCAATTGCACGAATACAGGCAGCTCAGGGAATTAAAACCCTTACCCCAAAAGAAAGAAAAACTATTCCTATATGGCTGGCTTCTTTCCTTGCGTTTAAACTGGATTTAGTCGGCGGAGAATATATTACTTCAAGCCATGGTATATCGGTGAAGACCGCTACAAAGGACTTGAATTCTCAGGGAAGCCAGTATTTACCGGAAGAGTCGCTGGAATTTGTAGACAAAATTCAGGAAATTTTTGACAAAGTGGAAAAAGACGGATCTTATGAAATTAAGATTGCTCCGAAAAATGACCCGCTTATTGATGATGCTGTCATGTCGAAATTAAATGACGGTGTAGACTTATACGTTGAATATCTTAAATCCGGGGTAGCCCAGAATCTTGAAGGCGTTAAGAAAATGAAGTCAAAGCTGTTTATAGAGAGCGTGGGCGGCTGTGCGTACAGAACTTTGAGCCGTGTTCTTGATAAACTCGGTATTGCTGATAAGTATGCGTGGAATAATATTGAAGAAGATCCTTTCTTCCACTCAATAGGGAAATATGATACTGATCCTAAAGGCAACAAAGTTTTTTATGATTATTCGGTAGATGCGACTGTGATTGCCAAAAGACCGGATGGCGAAAAGTTTTTCCCTGTTATTGAATCATTGCATTATGATAAAGTTCTTGCAGATTATCCGCTTGGAACGGTTGTGCTTATTACAGACCCTGACCACGACAGGCTGACTGTGTGCCAGATTGAGGCGGCCGGAAATTCTCCTATGCTGGAAGAATACGGTATTTCATATATTCAGCTTGATGAAGACAGAATTCTGACGATTTACAGTGCAAATCAGGCGTTTTTAATGCTTATGAACTATCGTGTTAAACAGTTAAAATCGCATGGCAAGTTTAAAAATCATCCAAGATTTATGATTAAAACAACTGCATCTGCACTTTCTTGGGACGAATGGGCTAAAGCACACGGTATTAAAGTAGTTAACGTGCCTGTTGGTTTTAAAGAAATCGCTAACATAATGAAAAAAGTTGAACTTCAAATTAAAAATAATCCGGAAGGCGAAGTTGTTGTTGATGACGTTTTTGGAAACTCAATTAATCTGGGGGTTCAGCCGCGTTTAATTTTCGGCGGAGAAGAATCCGGCGGTATGATTATGGGTTCAGAAGATTTAATTGAATCTCTTGCAGGCAGAAAAGCAATTGCAATGAGAGAAAAGAGTGCTACTGAGGCAATAATTGTGGCTTCGTCATTAGCTGCAAAATTAGAAGAAGATAACAAGACTCTTTCCGAATATCTTATTGAGATTTTTGATGAAAATAACATCATTGCCAAGTTCGACGTAAGAGAAGATATTTCATACTACAATGAATCTGAACCTGATATTGAGAAATTAAAACAGGCTAAAGTAGAAGGTGAAAAGCAGAGAACCAAAAATGACCTGTTCTACCTTTCACTTGCAATAGCTATCAGAGAAGGTATTGCAGATTTAGAAGCTGTGAAGAAAGTCTTAAACGGAGCATTTGCAGAGTTAAGTTTTGATAATCTGAAGGCTGTTAAGTTTGTAGGTGACGGTACTTATCTCCAGTTTGCCGATAAGTATGTAGAAATCCGCCCTTCCGGTACCGATGCGAAAACAAAGGCTTACGCCGGCGGAGAGGATTTGGAAACAATTGAGAAGTTTGCAAGGGTTCTTGGAAATTATTCCGGCGAAAGAACAGAACTCCACAGAGAGCTTATTTCTGACGAGTTTTATGATAATTCCAAGGAAAAAGCTCTTGATTACTATCTTCAGTTTGTTGAAAAAGACGCAAACAACGAGGCATTTGTAATTCCGGAGTATAATTTTTAGTAATGAAACAGTACTGGTTTAATTTATCAGATAAAATAAGATTTTTGATCGTCGGCGGGTTTAACGCCGGCGTATCATATCTTATTTATTCTGCATTTTGTATTATATTAGGCGAGCACGCCTACCAGATAGCACTTGCGCTTGCATGGATTATATCATCTGTGGTTTCTTTTACAACTCAGAAATTTTTTGTATTCAGAGCAAAAGGAAACTGGATGAAAGAATATCTCAAATGCTGTACAACGTGGGTATTTAGCTATATGATTAATGCCGGCTTGCTTGAGATTATTGTAAAGGTGCTGCATATTAACGTCTTTATTGCTCAAATTATTGCGACTCTTTCTGCAGCAGTATTTACATATATTTTATTTAAAAAGTTTGCTTTCAGGGCTAAGGCTTAATTTTTTCTGAGAGCTCTTTTATCCGTCTAAGGTTTTTCTCTTTAGTACCCTGCTGTTTTATTCTGGAAACTGCTTCTTGAAGCTGGTTAAGTTCTTCCAGAGCTCTTTTAGGCTCCTTTTTCTTTAGTATTTCAATAATCTCAAATATATTGTCGCACAGCATCAATTCGTAAGTTTCTTTTGGCTTAGCTTCTCTTGTTACAGTTCTATATTTTTTGATGACATTATCATAATTCGTTACAATGTCTTTTAGGGCCCTTTTTTCACCATAGAGTGCTTTTAAATGTTTTTCGCTGCCATATTCTGTCTGCTTGTATATTTCTTTCAAATCATAAGATCTGGCCATAATGTGAATGGAATCTTTCTGTCTGTTTGCAATTGCAAGAGCATTTAATGCAATTTGTTCTGCAATTTTTGCGTTATCTTTATTGAATTTAATCAGAAAACTGTATATAATTCCAGAGAGATTGCTGTCCCCCATATTTACAAGCGTTTCAGCCAGTCTTTGAGCCATTTTATTCATTACAGGTTTTTTGCCCTGTTTCTCAAAGACATCCCCTATGCCCATTAGTTCGCAAGAAAATGTTGAAGCATCAACTTTTTCTTTTTTCTTTATACTCTTTGTTACTTTTTGTGAAAAAATATCAAAAGAGGCGACAGGATTCCTGGCAATTCTCTGCATGTTAAATTCAAGTTTCATTAATTATTTCTCCTTTGGTATTTTAAAACGCATAAAAAATTTTTTTGCTATAATTTAAGCCATTTTCTACGCAGACGGAGAATAACGTTTTTTCTCTGCATATCTTTGATTGCAAAGTCAATATTTTCTTTTAGTCTTTTAGTGCCTTTTCCTTTTCTTAAGGCGATTCCATAAGGCTCTTTAGTATATCTTTTAGGCAGAAGTCTTACAGATTTATCTTCGTATGCAAATCTGCTCAGGATTGTATCGTCCGAAGTCAGTGCATCAATTTTTCCGTCCTTAAGAGCTGTATAAGCGGTTCTATAGTTCCTGAAACCTATAATATTAGCAGCAGGGGCAAGGCTTAACATATTTTTTTCAGCTGTTGTTCCAAATACAACTCCGACATTTTGGCCAGCAAGGTCTGCAATAGATGTAATTCTGCTGTTTGAGCGAACAAGAAGCGCCTGACCTGCTAAATCATAAGGAACTGAAAAGTCAATAATTTCGCGTCTTTGCGGGGTTATTGTCATTGTAGCAATAACCATATCTACGTCGCCGGTTGAAACTTTTAACATTCTGTTTGCAGGAGTTACCGGATAAAATTCTACGGCATTAGGTGATTTTAGGATATATTGAGCAATGTATCTTGCTAAATCTGCATCATATCCTTTAACCTCCCAGTTTTCATCAAAAAATCCGAAAGGCTTGGAGTCGGTATTTATACCGACTTTTAGCGTTCCGCGTTCAAGAATTTCGTCATACAAATCTGCTTCAACATATTTTTCCGGCTTTAGCAGGAAAAAGTATATTGCAACAAGACCTAAAAACAGTATTGATAAAGTTATTGCAAGCTTTTTCATACGCTGAGTTTAGGCTTCCTTCCGCAAGATTTGTCTTCATCACAGTAGCCGAGTCTTTCACATTTCGGCACAAGGTAAGGCGTGAGCCACGGCTCTTCTTTAAGGAGTTCTTCGCACATCATTTTTATCATTGTTCTGATTTCATACTGTGCTCTTGTGCAGAGTCTTAGATTTGCAAGGTGTATCATTTCTCTTAAATTTAAGCTTGCAACAATTGAGCTTGCTGCTGCATTTGGCAGTACTGCTCTTGCATCTTCTGCAGGGATTCCTGCTTCTGTAAATTCAAGGTATTTCTGAGATATTTCACCCATAAACTCGATAAATTTAGCCTTTAAAGCTTCATCTCTAGCTATAGTAGGCGGAATGATATAATCAAACTGCCCTTTCTCCTTAACATATCTTTGTGATTTCTGTGAAAAAGACATGTGGCGGTGTCTTACAAACTGGTGTGTGCAGGCTCTTGAAACATTTGAGATTGCAAATGTTACCTGAATGTGTTCAATTACAGAATAATGTCCTGAACCTATAACACGTTCAATCAATTTGAGCATTTTTTCTTCATCATCCGTGCTTTCATAAATATTGAACGGTGTATCTGCACTATAGCAGGTTCTTGCTGCTGTGTATATTGTTTTTAGCATGTTGTCCGGTTTTGATATCAGATGTACAACAGGCTTGTTATTATTTTCCATACTCACTCCTCACTTTTAATCTATAATACCATATTTTTTTGTTTTAAGAAACTCTTCTGTTTTTCCTCAGTTTCTGCTGAGTTTTTAAAATAAATTGTTTAATTGTGGAGTAATATCCTGCTGCGAGAACAATTGAAGCAGCTACCCAGGCAATAGGCCCTGCATAAAATACTCCAAAGTATCCGATTTTTGCAGCCAGATAAATAGCTGCAAACGCCCTCATAAGCAGCTCTCCGACTGCAGCAAGCATAGGAATTACAGCTCTGCCTAAACCTTGAAGAGCGTTTCTGTAAATAAATATCTGTGCAAGGAAGAAATAGAATAAAGAACTTCTGAAAAGGTAATCATGTGCAATTTTTACAATATCTTCATTCTGGTATCCCACAAAAATTCTTACCAGATGCCCGCCCCAGAAGTGCATTATAAACGCCATTACAATACTCAATATTACATTAATCAATGATGCTTTTTTTACTCCAAAGCGAATGCGCGAAAAGTTTCCGGCTCCGAAGTTTTGTGCTACATAAGCTGCAAGCGCTACTCCGAATGAAATCATAGGAAGTGTTGCCATCTGCTCAATTCTGAGTGCTGCAGTAAATGCAGCAATAACATCAGGCCCGAAAGTGTTACATACACTTTGTATTATTAAAAGGCTCAGTCCCAGAATGCCAAATTGTACGGCCATTGGTATACCGACTTTCAGGTGTGCCAGTGCAAAATTAAATTCTTTTTTCCAGTCAATAATCCAGTCTTTTTTCTTTAAATGAAGAATAGGAAAATGTTTTTTTACATACCAGACACACAAAAGAGCCGAAAAGGCTTGAGAAAGAACTAATGCAAAAGCTGAGCCCGGCACTCCCATATGGAATTCAAGAATAAATAATAAAGCCAGGAATATATTTAAAACAGATGCAATAATCAGGCAGTATAGAGGTGTCATACTATCCCCGAGGGCTCTTATTATACTGGCAAGAAGGTTATAAAAGTTTGCTACAATCAAACCTATAACAACAATCTGTATGTAGTAATATGCATCTTTGTAAATCTCCTGAGGGACATTCATCAAGAAAAGAATGTGGTGCATTGCTGCTGCGCAGATTATTGTAAAGGTAATAGTGAAGACAGTACTCAATATTGTTGACATTGTTACAGAGCGTCTGACGCCTTCATAATCCTTTGCGCCGAACCTTTGGCCGGTGATAACAGCAAACCCGTTTGTCATACCGACAATAATAAACATAATAAGGAAGAATAGAGGAGAAACCGCACCAACGGAAGCCAGTGCAGTCATGCCGAGCGTACGCCCTACGATAATTATGTCGGCGATATTATAAAACTGCTGAAATATGTTCCCGATAAGCAAAGGTATCGAGAATAAAAGCATTAATTTTAATGGTGCTCCCTTTGTTAGATCATTAATCATTTCGACTAGCCTCATCAATTATTATAAATGAAAAATTTTTATTTATAATAGTATATAGTTTATCTTAAAGGAGGGACATTATGTCAGAAATAAAACTTGCTGGATTAAGCGCAGAGGGCGAAGAAAGAGAATATGAACTTTCAGGATTTAAAGGCGACAGAGTTGTACTGTATTTTTATCCGAAAGATAACACTTCAGGCTGTACTCAAGAAGCCTGCGATTTTAGAGATAATGTTAACCGCCTGATTTCTGCAGCGGTTGTTATCGGTGTAAGTCCTGACAGTATAAAAAGCCATAAGAAATTTAAAGAAAATCATGATTTGAATTTCATACTGCTTTCAGATACAGAACATCAGCTTGCCGAACAGTTCGGAGTCTGGAAAGAAAAATCTATGTACGGCAGAAAATATATGGGGATTGAACGTTCAACTTTTGTCCTTGATAAAGACGGAAATATTGAAAAAGAGTGGAGAAACGTTAAGGTAAAAGGCCATGTGGATGAAGTTCTTGCCTATTTAACCGGTAATAATTCTTAGCTGCCTGATTGAGTTATAAATATATTCAAGTTCAGGTTTATCACATTGTTCAAGAAGGGAATTAATCTTCTGTATTAATTCCTCTTTGTTCTGCTCTTCTCCGAAATCAAACAAATCTTTTTCTTTTACACCCAGAATGCCGGCAATTTTTACCAGATTTTCTTCTTTTGGCATCTGATAACCGCTTTCGATACGCGTAAGATTAGAAGGCTCCATATCAAGCATTTCAGCAAGTTCAAACTGTTTAATTTTTAAACTCTCCCTTAACTGTTTTATGCGTCTGCCGACTTTTTTGCTTAAGTTTCCCATAAAATAAGGATAGCGTTTATTGACGGATATTGAAACACTACAATAAAGCAATTTTCGTTGACAATTCTTCTTATTTATAACATGAATAATTAAAAAATTGTGTTTTTGTAGAAGTTTTTTACTTTTTTACCGGCATAAAGAATAAGGAAGGAAAGTCTATGGGAAACGAATTATCAGTAATCATACCTACAATTCAGAAGAAGCCAATGGTGTTGGAGAAGCTGGTTGGGCTGCTTGATAAAGATGAAAGCGTTACTGAAATATTGATAATAAATAACCGTGCAGAATCGCCTCTGGAATTTGAGAGCGGGAAGGTAAAGATTTATTCACCTCTGGTAAATTTGTATGTTAATCGCAGCTGGAATCTTGGAATTTCTATGATAAGGAATAAAAATTTTCTGCTTCTTAATGATGATATGCTTCCGTGTTATGATTTTTGCAGCCTTATTGTTAATTCTTCTGTGTTTTATCTGCCTGATACCGGTTTAATCGGTATTTCTCCGGCATCTATAAATCAGTTTTATTATGTTAATGATATTGATATTCCGGAAAGAAAAGAAAAAGATGGTCCTGTTTTTTCTCAAATGGATAAATATATGAATACCGGCGACTGGGGAATTGCAATTTTTGGTAAAAAACATTGCTGGCATAATATTCCGGAAGATTTGAAAATAATATGCGGCGACAATTATATCCTGAAAAAACAAAAACAGAAAAATAGAATAAATTATGAAATATCAAATATTCCGATAAATCATATTCATGCATCAAGCAGCGGAAGCCCGGAGTTTACAAAGATTATACAAAGCGACATTATACATTCCGTCAGGTATTTTCCGAACCAGACAGAAAGTCGCGTTTAGCAGCCTTAATTGCTGCAAAACAGCTTCCCCACATCGAAACAACAGAAGGACGCGAAGAACCTTCGCAATTGCATTTCTGAAACATTATTTCACCCTGATTGTTAACATCAAAAACCAGATTACGTTTTCGAGTTGTAAAACCGCCCATATAATCTAATTTATTTTTGCGGATTTCAGGTTCTTCATATATTTCGTTTAATTTATACAGCTTATCACTGCACACATTAGTATCTTTGTTTTGCTGTACAAGCTTTTTAAGCTTCAAATGTTCTTTTGCATCTGCAAGAAAATCATTTATCTTAAGACCGGTAAATTTAAGCAAATCGGCAATATCCTTGTTTCCACCGTACTCGTCATAAGTATATTCTACAGTATTTCTGTCCTGAAAACTGTAACCTTTGACTTCACCGCTGTTGTTTCTTACCGGATAAAAATTGTAAACACCTCTTTCCGAATCATTAGCCAGTGAATCGTACGCACTGAATATGTAATCTTTTTTGTGTAGTCCTTCTATATTAACTATGTGCGCATCAGAAAGAGCAAGAAGGTTCAAATTGTAAGAACCGCTGTTTTTGACCTCGTCAAGAATACGTTTTACCTTTCCTTCTTCATCATTCCCTGTTGCTATGTATCTGTATAAATCCGGTTTCTGTCCTCTTTTTTCGGCTAAATCTTTTATTGTATAGTCAACCGGATGTCCGGTAGGAATATACATATTAACACCTTTTCCGGTTAAATTATTAATCTGTTGTATAACTCCCCACAGAAACCCGTACTCCTGAGAATTCTGGTCAAGGTATTCAAGTTCCTTTTCATATTTTGATTTGTTTTTATAAATTTTTTCCAGCATATTCAGTAAAAGACTCTTTTTAGAGTTTAAATTCTGTGGTGTAAGGGTTTCATTTATATTTAAAATATCTGCTAACCCTCTTTTTAATTTTCTCAGCGATGCTAACGCAAGTGCAGGGATTATTGTGAAATCTCCGGGCTTTATATCGTCTGAAAGTTCTTTGAGCGTTTTTTCCAGACTGTCCATAATTTTTACATCATAAAGATTTTCATTAACATTAACTCTTTGAAACTTAACATTAGCATCGGTATTTTTAAATATAGCTCTTGCAAAATGCTCCATACTGCATCCATGACCTCCGCCATCGAGGATAAACACATTTTTTGCACCCAAAAACGGGGTGCTGTTAATAGAAATTTTCACAGGATAGTACTCCTTTATTCACACACACATAAACAATATTAGAATGGAAAAAAATATGAGTCAACTTCTTTTTTCCATTCAAAATAGAAATAAATTGCAAGTATAAAATACACAGTCCACATAATTACTGTAGAATAAACTTTTTCTCCGCTGAATGCGATTATTGCCCACATAATTGCACTCAGTCCGTTAACAACCATCCAAACCTGCCATTGTTCTATTGCACGTCTAACAGTAAGATACATTCCTGTAATAGAGAAAACGGTCGTAATCCCATCTATTATTGGATTTTTGTCATGCAGAAAATATAGCAGATAAATTGCAATCAGGGTAAAAAATACGGTTATTATAAATGTTAAAAATCTTTCTTTTGCAGAGAGCGAGATTTTAATAATTTCGTTTTCTCCATCTTTGAGGTGTTTTTTCCACCTGAAGAAACCTAAAATCTGCATAGGTACATAATACCCGAGGTATAAGACTAAATTTCCCCACAAAGCATTATGAAAAGCTAAATAACTGTAAAATCCGGAACCGGTTACTCCAAAAAGATAACACACAGGATTTCCTTTGCCTGCGAGAAAAGTGTATGTAATTCCAAATACAGCAGAGATTACAGCTGCAGGGCTGTCTTTAAAAATAACAGCACACACTATCAATATAAGATAAATCAGACTGAGAATTTTAAAGCTCTGTTTCATATTTTTCATATTTATGTTATCTAATAAAAATAGATGAAAGTAAATTCAAACAGGGATATCTCATTCAAAAGTATTTATACTAATAAAGCACTGAAAAAAGGGTTGGAGTTCGCAGCACAGGATGGTGCTATGTTTTCAGCAACAACAATTTTAGCTCTTTCAATGCTGGCCCGCCCTGCAGCAATTGCACTTGCACCTCATACGGATAAAGAAAACAAAAAAGTGGCCTGTGCGAAGTCGCTTGCCTCAAGTGCTGCGGGATATCTGCTCACCCTGTTTGTTTCGACACCGTTTGTTAACGCGATGATGAAAATAGACGAGCAGCCGCAGAGGTTTTTAAAGCCGGAAACGATAAATAATTTTAAGAAAGGCAGTGAAAAACTGTATCAATCAAAAAGCTATACACTTGCGACTCAGCTGTTTAAATTAGGGCTGGGTCTTATTGTTGCTGCGCCCAAAGCAATTTTAACCTGTGCAGGCATGCCGTATGTTATGCGCTATATATTCAACCAGAAAAATGAAAAGAAACCGGAAAATCTGAGTTTTAAAGGGAAAGGAAATGATAAACTTGCACATGGAATAGGAAAAATTCTTGACAACAAAGGAATGCAGAAGTTTTCGGACAGATATAAGGACTCTAACTTCCCTATGCACATTATTGCTGCGACTGATGCGCTTACTACAGCTACCTTTATCCATGAAACAAACAGAAGCGATAAAATTGAAGAAAAGCGTAAAAAAGCTGTGATATATAATGCAGGAATTTCAACAACTCTAAGTATTACAAGCAGCTATATTCTGGATGGTTTGACCAAAAATCCTACAGAAAAGTTTATCCAAAAATTTAAAGAGGCAAATAAACTTGACCCTAATCTTGACAAGCAGGTCGAAGGAATTAAGATAGCAAAACCAATCATTCTGGTCGGATGTGTTTATTATATGCTCATACCTTTTATCTCTACCTTTTTAGCAGATATTGCCGACCACAATCCAAAACTGGATATCCCGCATAAGAAGAAGCCGCAAAACTTTGACAATGTGCTTAAAAAATAATAAAATATAAACAGTGTGGGAGTATTATAATGAAATTGAGAAGTCGTAATATTTTAACTCTTCTTCAGGATAAAACCTGTGATTATGAAGATAGAATTGCACTTGGTATGAAAAGTTCTTTCGGGTGGAAAGAGCTTACTTATAAAGGAATAGGGCTTTTATCAAGAAAACTTGCAAGTTTTTTGATAGAAGAGCTGGGAGTTAAAAAAGGAGAGCGTCTTGCCATTTTGTCCGAATCAAAACCGGAATACGGCGTATGTGTCTTTGCTTCAGTGCTTTCCGGCATGGTAACGGTGCCTTTAGACGTCAAGCTTACAAAATATGAGCTGAAATCAATTATGCTGGACTGCGAACCATCTGTAATTATGGTTTCTCAGCACTATTTAGATACTGCTTTAGCTTTGAAACAAGAAATTTCATCAATAAAGTATGTCATAGTTATGGATGAACATTCCTACAACGACGGGATAAAAAATATTTATGAACTTCCGGATTGTTATAATGCCAAATGGCGTCACAGGAGTTCAAAATCAACAGCGTTTATTATTTATACCTCCGGCACAACCGGTGCTCCAAAAGGTGTTGAGATATCATTTAGAAATATTACGGCACAGCTTGAAGATTTGAAAATCGCGCTTGATGAAATTCTTCCGCATAGAAAGATAACCACACTTTCAATACTGCCAATGAATCATCTCTTTGAGATGACAGTAGGGTTTTCAACATTTTTAAACTTTGGTTTCTCTGTTTATTACACTCAGAGTCTTAAGCCGAAAGATATTTTGAGTGTAATGCGTGAAAAGCAGGTAGAATTCATGATTGTTGTTCCGGCTTTTCTAAAGCTTTTGAAGTCGGCAATAGAAAATGAATTAAAAAGTTCTTCGCTCTTTACTCAGTCTATGTTTAAGCTGATGTACCACTCTGCGAAGTTTGTTCCTTTTTACTGCTTGAAGAAACTAATGTTTAAAAAAATTCATGATAAGTTTGGCGGGAAATTTATCGGCTGTATTTCAGGCGGTGCTCCTCTTGATATAGCAGTCGGAAGATTTTTTGAAAGAATCGGTATAAAAGTTTATCAAGGTTACGGACTTTCGGAAACAAGTCCTGTTGTTTCTGTCAATACAGACAAACGCAGTGTACTGTCGTCAGTAGGGCGGCCGCTAAGAAATTATGAAACAAGAATTGATAGAGAAACAGGTGAACTTCAGCTTCGCGGCCCATCTGTAATGAAAGGTTATCATAACCAGCCGGAGTTGACATCTCAGGTCGTTGAACCTGACGGCTGGCTTCATACCGGTGATATAGCCAAAATTGATAAAGACGGCCATATTTATATTACAGGAAGAATTAAGAATATGATTGTCTTGTCTGGCGGAAAAAAAGTTTTTCCGGAAGAAGTTGAAGCTGTGCTTGAAAAAAGTATTTATCTTTCAGAAGTATGCGTTTTCGGCTCATCTAGAAGTTTTGGAGCTAAGGATGGAACCGAAGAGGTTGTAGTTGTTGCAGTCCCAAAAGAAAATCTATATGAATGCCATTCAGATGAAGAGGTGGAAAAAATTATCAGGGCTGATATAAAAACACTCTCTCTAAGGCTTACTCCATATAAACGTCCGACAAATGTTATTATAAGTAAACATGCACTTCCGCGTACTACTACAAGAAAAGTTAAACGCAAAGAAGTCAAAGAATTGGTGATGGGTTAATGAAAATAACTGTTTTAACTGAAAATAATGCACGAATTGATAATTACCTGCTCTCTGAACCGGGGCTGAGCCTTTTGATAGAAGCTAAAGACAAGAAAATTCTTTTTGATACAGGATATTCAGATGTGTTTATAAAAAATGCAGAAACGCTCGGGCTGGAATTGAGAGATGTTACTGATATAGTAATATCCCACGGACATAATGACCATACAAGAGGACTGACATATTTTGAACTGCGCGGTGTTCCTCTTATAGCACATCCGAATATATTTGATACAAAAATTGATGAAAACAAAATTCATTACGGATGTCCGATTTCCGAAGAGGAACTGGGGCGAAGATACCGGCTTAATTTAACAAACAGGCCGTTCTGGCTGAATAATGAATTTGTTTTTCTCGGAGAAATTCCTGAAAATAAATCTGCGGATATTGATGATACTGCGCTTGTGCATAAAACAAATGAAGGTATTTTTATAATAACAGGATGTTCGCACAGCGGCATCATTAATATCATTAATTATGCGAAACAAGTGTGCAGAGATGAAAGAATTCTCGGCGTTTTAGGGGGATTTCATTTTCTAAAAAAATCAGAAGAAGAGCTGGAAGAAATTTGCAGTTTAATGCTGAAATCCGGTGTAAATCCTGAATACCCGCTTTATCCCTGCCATTGCTGCGACTTGAAATCCAAAATAATAATGTCGAAGTTTTTTAATGTTCAGGAAGTATGTACAGGTGATGTTTTGAATTGTTAACACACCTCTTGACACTCTCTCAAGGCTTGTGGTACATGTAGTAATATAAATAGTATTAGATAGGTTGATTGTATTCAAATGAGCCCTTACAGGTTCTACAATCCCTCAAAAAGAAAGGAAAAACAATGTACGCAATAGTCGAAACAGGCGGTAAACAATACCAGGTTGAAGAAGGACGTTATGTTGACGTTGAATTACTTGGCGAAGAAAAAGACGCTAAAATCGTTTTTGATAAAGTCGTTATGATTGTTAACGGTAAAAAATCAAAAGTTGGTCAGCCATATGTTGCTAATGCTAAGGTTGAAGGCACTATTCTAAAAACTGACCGTGCTAAGAAGATTATCGTTTTCAAACAAAGACCTAAAAAAGGCTACAGAAAAAAACAAGGCCACAGACAAGGTTTTGCAAGAGTTATGATTAACAAAATCAGAACTACTGCTTCTAAAGCTAAAGCAGAAGGGGTAAATGAAGGGGCAGAAGCATAATCCCCACCCTAGCCCTCCCAGTTGGGCGTGGCGTAGCAGAGGTTGACAGGTAGTTTCAAATACAAATTGGTAGTTTTACCGATGTCAACCGACCAAAGGTTATAAAAAAAGGAGATATAAAAATGGCACATAAGAAAGGTATGGGTTCCACCCGTAACGGCCGCGATTCAGAAGCGAAGCGATTAGGCGTTAAAAAGTTCGGTGGAGAAATTGTAAAAGCCGGTAATATTCTTGTTCGTCAGAGAGGAACAAAAGTTCACCCTGGCAACAATGTAGGTATCGGTTCAGATGATACTTTGTTTGCTCTAATTGACGGGCAAGTGAAGTTTGAAGCTCATAGACGCGATAGAAAACAAGTTAGTGTTTATGCAGTTTAAGCTAAGTTAATAAAACTAAAAAAGCTTCCTCAAACGGGGAAGCTTTTTTAATGGCAAAAAAATTTTTTACGTGTTTTTATTTGTTTAGAAAGGTTGGTATATATGAACGTAAACTCTATTTCTCCAGTGGTTTGTAAAGCAAATATTATGAAGAATGCAAAACAAATCACAGCACCTTTGAAAGATGGCAATACATTAAGATTTACTGTTGGTGATAATTATCTTGAAGCACTTGTTACCAGAGGCGATAAAATTATCGAAGGTAAAGGAAAGTATTCTGGTAAGGGAATTGCTGTAACTGAAGTGTTTAAAATGGCGGAAAGCTTTAAACCTCATATAAAAGAAGGGTTCGATTTTCTTAAAGAATTTAAAGCGGCTATCCTTAAATAAGATTGATAAGTTTTGTAAACTATTATATAATAGGTTCATCTGACAGCCTGATGGAAGGGAAAAAAGATGAGCGATATTTGTAAGAACTGGACTCAGTGGCTTAAGCAGAACCGGTTTGCGGGGCAAACTCCAGAGATGCAGGAGCAGACTATGCGCTGGCTGGAAGCTGTAAGAGATGTTATTTTAGTTTATGCAGAAATTAAACCATATGATGTTGTGCTTGATATTGGAACGGGTACAGGACTGCTGGCCTTTAAAGCTCTTGAACAGCAGAATTGCAGCGGCAGAGTAATCTTTTCAGATATGTTTCAGGATTGTCTGGATGACTGTAAAAAAATTCTGGATGAAGCCGGAGTAAAAAGCGGTTATGAACTTCTAAAGTGTCCGGTAGAGCATATTGCACTTCCGGAAAGTTCTGTTCACAAGGCACTTATGAGATCAGTTCTTGTGCATGTTGTAAATAAACAGCCTGCAATCTCAGAGATTTATAGGGTGCTTAAACCCGGCGGCAAGTTGTGTGCATTTGAGCCGATAATACGTTCAAATACGCGATACTGGGAAATTCTTGATCCGATGTATGTTGAAAAATATGAAGATTTTAAGCAGGTAGAAAATGAAATTATGGAAAATCCGCTTGATTCTCTGTGTAATTTTGATGAACACACATTAGAAACTAATTTGGAAATCGCCGGTTTTTCTGTGCCGGAAGTTAAACTTCAAGAAGTTCGTTCAAGATACGTTGTACAGCCCAATATGGTTAGAGAATGGTTTATTAATCCGCCTTCACCAAACCAGCCTTCGACGAAAGAGAGATATTTGAAATATTTTGATGAGCCGACAGTAGAGAAATTTATGCAGGATGTGCAGAATTATCTAACCGGACGGGAAATAAGTTTAAAAACAAATGCCGTGTTTATTAATGCGACAAAATAGGGAGATATAGATGAAACAAACAGCAATAATTATACCTGCAAGATACGGGTCTTCAAGACTGGAAGGAAAGCCGCTTTTGAGAGCAAATAATAAGCCTATAATACAGTGGGTTTGGGAAAAAGCTTCAAAATGCCCGCTTGTTGACAGGGTTATTATTGCAACGGATGATGAAAGAATTTTTAATGTATGCAAAGATTTTGGTGCAGAAGTCGAAATGACTTCGACTGAACATAAAAGCGGAAGCGACAGGATTGCAGAAGTAGCTGAAAGACATCCAGAAATCGCCTATATAATTAATCTTCAAGGTGATGAACCTTTAATTGAGCAAGCTAATATTGAACTTGTAATAAAGGGTGTTCTAGAGGATGAGAATGCTGATATTTCAACTCTTTTGAGAGAGATTAAAGATGAAGATGAGGCACAAAATCCTAATCTTGTAAAATGTGTTTTTGATGTAAATAATTATGCAATGTATTTTTCACGCTCCAAAATTCCTTATGAAAGAAATGCAGGAAAATCAAAGATTTACGGTCATTTAGGAATATACGGCTACAAGCGTGAAGCCTTGTTTAAAATGACAAAACTTCCCCAGACGAGTTATGAACAGGCAGAAAGCTTAGAACAGCTGCGTGCTCTGCAAAACGGGATGAAAATAAAGGTTGCGGTTGTGGATAATATTCCTGTCGGAATTGATACGCTGGAGGATTTTGAAAAATTCAAGCGTATGGTTGAGGGCTGATGCAAGAAGAATTACTCTATAGGACTTATTATGAGAAAATCTTCCCTCTAATAGAAGATATTGAAATATACAGAAGAGAGCTATGTAATCAGTTAATATGGCGCTCGGTTCTATTTAGTTCAATCTTTAGTGTTTTGCTGGGTATGATTGTATATTTTCAGGAAAGAAATGTTATTTATGCAAGCTCACTCGTGATTGTTTCAATGATAGTTTTTTTAACCGCGAATTTTTTGAATGCTCCTCAGAAAAAATTATTCTCAGCAAAACTAAAGGATAAGTTCTTTTATACGGTTATAAAAAGTTTTACGCAGATTGACTTGTGGCAAAAGAACCGGAAAGAGTCGGAAATTATTCCGTATAATGAACTTATTGAAAGCGGGTTGTTTTCGGACTTTACATACAGTAAAAATGATGATGAATTTAGAGGAGTATATAAAGGAGTTCAATCTGCTGTTTCAGAACGTGAATGTTTTTTTCAGACTCCAATGACGGAACCTTCTATTGTTTTTAAGGGATTAATAATTAAATTTAAATCTAATAAACGAATAGCTCAGAGAACTATTATTGCGTCGAAAAGGAAATCTCCAATAAAGTTTTTGCTTGCTTTCATAGTGACTGTATTGTGTTTGTCTTTTAGGCTGGGGATAGAAAATATTTTAAATTCGGTTGTTGCAGGTGTTGTTGTAGCACCAGTGCTGTATTTTACGACATCTGAAGATGAGGTGGAAGCACGTTACTTATTAACACCGACTTTTATAGAAAAGTTTTCAAAGTTGAAAAAGGTAATGAAGGCTGATACCGTAAAATGTTCTTTTTATAATAACAGTATAATGATTGCTGTTCAGTCTGAAAAAGATTTTTTTGAGCTGGGCAACCTTTTTAAAAATGTTAGTGACTTATCTACTATAGAAAATTTTTATAGAGATATTTCTATAATATTTGAATTAATAGAATATTTTAAACTTGATGTAAAAATAGGACTATAGTTATGAATTTAAAAACTCAGATTACAAAATTACATTATGATAAGAACGCACACGGGATGTTTTTCAATATTTTGAGATTTGCTTCTTTGTTCTACGGTCTCGGAAGCGGTTTTAAGAATTTTCTTTATGATAAGAATATTCTTAAGCCTAAGCGCGTAAATGCTTTTGTGATTTCCATCGGTAATTTGACGACCGGAGGTGTGGGGAAAACTCCTGTGGTGGCTGAGCTTGCACGTTATTTTGTAGAAAAAGGCGAGCGAGTTGCAATAATTTCGCGCGGATATGGCGGTAAATTAAACAATAAAAAAGTCAATGTAATTTCTGACGGTATTAATCTTTATTACAAAGCTGATATGGCAGGAGATGAACCATACTGGCTTGCTGTTAACCTTAATATGTGTGCAGTTTTAACGTGTGCAGATAGGGTGAAGGCTGCAGAGTATGCGATAAGCGAGCTTGGCGTGACAAAAATAATCCTTGACGACGGTTTTCAGCACAGGAGAATGGCTAGAGATTTAGATATAGTTCTTGTTGATTCTGAAAAAATGTTTGGTAATGAAAATCTTCTTCCAGCAGGGCCTTTGAGAGAAGGTATGGAGGGTTTTAAACGGGTGGACAGACTTGTAATTGTTAGTAAAAATGTTGACCACTCCAGAGCAGAAAAACTTGCACGGATAATGGAAAAGAAGCAGGGAATAAGTACTTTTGTTGCAAAAGTTGAGCCGGATTATGCTTACAATATTATAACTGGTGAGCTTCTTCCAAAAGATACTACAGTTACTGCGCTTTCTGCAATTGGTCAGCCGGAGCAGTTCTATCAGTTTTTAAAAGACTATGATGTAGTGCAGACTGTAACTTTTGATGACCATCATCAGTATGCGGCTGACGATATTTCTTCAATAGAAAGTAATATTATAACTACTGAGAAAGACGCTGTAAAGCTCGCTTTGCTCCAGAGGCCCGATATTTATGCTTTAAAATTAAAAACGGTTTTGGATATTGAAAAATTGTGTTATAATTCAGAAGGAATAAAGCAGCCGGATAATCGCGCCTAAGAAGACATTTGTCTTACAAAACGGGTGAGGAAAGTCCGTGCATCCGAGGACAGACCGCCGGAGAAACTCCGGGCAGCGTGAGCTGGCGGAAAGTGGCACAGAAAATATACTGCTAACTGCTTTATGCAGCAGCGAGGGTGCAACGGTGAGTTAAGAGCTTCACCAGCAATATCGGAAGGTATTGGCTAGCTAAACCCCGGTTGGATGCAAGACGAAAGAAACATTATAAGGTGTCCGCCTTGTTTCAAAAAGTCGCTTGAGCTCTGGAGTAATCCTGGGACTAGATAGATGATTATCAAGTATACTTATGAAGTAGAAAAAACAGAACACGGCTTACGGGTTGCTTTATTCTTTTTTTTAGATTACACGCTTGCCATTTTTTCCTGAAGTGTGTGCGCAGATTCTTCGTAACCAGCTCTTCCCATTAGTGCATAAGTATAATTCTTAGCCTGTTCAACTCCAGGCTGGTTAAAAGTATTTATGTTATAAAGTTCACCGGCAATTGCAGTCTGAACTTCCAGCATGTAAAGCAGCTGGGCAACATTGTATTCATCAATTTTTTCAATAGAAAGTGTCATTGTAGGGCGTGAATAATCTGCAAGTGCCACTCTCGTTGAATCTGCTTCAGCGTTAATCAAATCATTAATAGTTTTTCCGCCAAGATATCCAATACCTGTGTATTCAAAAATACGCGGAATTTCTAATGTTGTGTCAAAATTTTCTACTCTTATAAATGTAATAACTTTATTATTTGGCCCTTCATTGTACAGCTGAATTTGTGAATGCTGGTCAGTTGCTCCAAGTGCTTTAATAGGTGTAGGGCCCACATTTACTTTATTCCCGTTATTGTTAACTTCTTTCCCGAGGGATTCTGCCCATAATTGTACATACCAGTCAGACACATATTTTAATCTGCTTGAATAAGGCATCATAACAGAGAGGTTCTTGCCCTTTTTAGTATCAAGAAGATATTGTATTAAAGCTCCCTGAGCAGCAATATTCTGGTTTATGTCAGTATTCTTTAACGCAAGATCCATATCCTTAATGCCATTCATAATCTGGTCGATGTCAAGTCCTACAAGTGCAAATGGTACTAGGCCTACAGCTGAGAATACTGAAAATCTCCCGCCAACATCATCAGGTACAACAAAAGTCTTGTATCCTTCCTGATCTGCAAGCTGCCTTAATACGCCAACTTTCTTGTCAGTGGTTGCAACAATATTTCTTCTGTAATCATCGCCGAGTTCTTTTTCAAGACGGTCTTTTATAATCATGTACTGCGACATTGTTTCAGCAGTGGAACCTGATTTTGTGATTACATTTACCAGGGTTTTTTTCAAATCAAGTATATCTAAAAGTCCATTCATAGAGTCAGGGTCGATATTATCTAAAAAGAAAATTCTCGGGAGTCCGTTTCTCTGTTCCGGAGTAAGTAGATTCCAGTATGGTTTAAGCAGAGCTTCGGTAACTGCAAGACCGCCGAGTGCGGAACCGCCTATACCGAGAACAAGAATGTTTTCAAAGCGGTTTTCTACCATTGAAGCAAATTCTTTAACATACCATACAGTTTCTTCGTTATAGCCTAAATTCATCCATTGAAGCCACTGACCCGGCTTATCTTTTCTCTGGTTTAAACTTTTTATTATATTGGAAATTGTATCTTTGTAATTCTCAAACTCCACGCTTAAGTTTAATCCGTTTTCTTCGCCGATAATCATCAAATCAGTGTTTCTGAAATTTAATTTAAGCATTCCCCGACCTTTCTCTATAATTAATACTCTTACTTTAATTGTACTATTAACAATTATTTTTTCAAGGGTGACATGTATAGTAATAACAGTGGATAGAGGGATAATAGCCTGACAAAAAAATTTTGTAGTAAAATATTTATCGTGAAGATATTTTTTAAAACATTATTTATATTTTTGTGTTTTATTTTTTTGCAGGGTGCATTTGTAAATGATGTTCACTCTGATATTTTCACGTCTGAAAATTATATCCAAAATCATCATGAAAATATTGTACTTACCTCTGAAACGATGCGCGGGCTGGAAATCTTTTCTCAAGAAGGAGATGGAAATCAGCAATTCTCTCAGGGCAGATTTTTGGGTACTTATTCAAACCAGAATGCTGATAATATTTATTTAGATAACAACCCCGAAATAGCCGGGGGAAACATTCATAATTTATCAACCTGTTTAAAATCTGAAATTTTAATCAGAGCTCCGTAATTTTGTGCAGACTTAAACAAAACGATGTACAAAATTTAATACAAAAAGGAGAATATTATGGATTTAGCGTTATTAGAAGACGGCTTTATTGTAATGATTATTGGTATGGGAACAGTTTTTGTATTCCTTAGTATCATGATTTTTGCAATGCATTTGAATGGAAAAGTTCTGCAGGTTTTAAATAAGTTCTTCCCTGAAGAAATCCCTGTAGAAAAGAAACCTGTGCAGAAGAGTGATAATAATGAAGAAATTGCACTTGCTATTGCCTGCGCTATGGCCGCTGCAGGCAAGAAACAGACTGCTTAAGGAGGTAGAGAATGGACGAAGAAAAAAATTCTCTTAAGGAAGCGCACGGCTCCGGATTTATGAGTACGCTGATTTTTATGGCAGTTGCAATTGCGGTAATGATTATGCTAAGGCATTATTTGAATTACTAGTGATATGATAACAAAGTGATTAAGAATTATTCTTAATCACTTTGTTTTAATTGGTCAACCCTTTTAATTGAGGAACCCATGTGCTTCCCATTTAACCCTCCACGAAGTTGCATTAAAAATAATTATACAAAAGTCTTCCCTGTATTCTTTGATTTTATTTACGAATTGTTCTACAACTTCTTTTTTAGGATAACTAGAAGTATAAATAGCAAAAAATACATATTTATCATTTGCGTTTAAATAGCTGTAGAAATTTTCTATCCGTTTTTTGTATAAAGCTTTAAATTCTTCAAAGAAGGATTTTCTTCATGTATGAACGAAATATTATATTTTATATTCTTATAGTAATAATTTTTAGTTACTTCATTTTTATATAATTCAAGATTATCAAAAAAGCCGTCAAAATTATTCACAAGTAAATCAACGTTATCCGTAAGACAGGAACATACTTGATCAAAAGGACAAGTTAATTCGCCCTCTTTTCTATATGGTTTTATTCCGTTTATGCTGGTCAAAGTTCTGGGAAAACAATTCTCTCCAAAAGGTATAATAATGTATTTATGATTATATTTTTCATAAAGTTTTTCTTGGGGAAATTTAAATAATAAGTCAATGTGCTTAATTCTGGTATAGATATCATGACTATCAATATCTATATTTATACTAAAATGAAAACGCATTTTTCTCCTGTTCTAATATTATGACAACCTGTCATAATATTAGAACAATAATATAAATCATGCAAGAAAGAAAACGAGAATTGCAATTTGCAATTGCGCATGTTGTCAAGAAATATAGGAAAAAATCTATAACCAAGAGTGCTGATGAAATAGGAATGGGAAAATCACTTTGGGCTGACTTAGAGAATGGAATTAAAGACCCGCAGCTGTCAACAATTTGGCGAATAGCAGAGGGACTTGAGATTAAACCGAGCGAATTAATCCGCTTAACAGAGGAGTATTTAGGAGATGGCTTCTCTTTTTTGGAGGATACTTCTTCTCAACAGAAATAAAAAATTACAACTTTTTGCCGTAAATTATTCTTTCAATACCGGCTAAATCTTTTTCTATTTTTATATCTTCAAAATCTTTTTCCATAAACGCTTTTACCAGTTCTGCTTCTCCGATTCCTAATTCAAACATTAAAATCCCATACGGTTTTAAAAATTCCGGAGCTTGTTCTGTGATTTTTCTGTAAAATTCAAGCCCGTTTTCTTCTGCAATCAGGGCAAGTTTCGGCTCATGCAAAACTTCCGGCTCAAACTTGTAATCAGCAGGGATATAAGGCGGATTTGAGATTATCATATCAAACTTTTCTTCTGCTCGAACTTTTTCAAACAAGTTTGATTTTCTGAAAACCGCTCTGTTGTTTATTCCCAGCTTTGTAACATTATCTAGTGCAACTCTCAGTGCGTCCGATGAAATATCTACTCCCAGAACCGTTGCATCTGTATTTTTTGCTATTGTGCAGGCAATACATCCAGAGCCGGTGCCAATGTCGAGTACATGCTTAAAGTCTTGTTTTATTATAAATTCTATTGCTCTTCTTACAAGGATTTCTGTTTCATCACGAGGTATAAGAACATCAGGTGTAACCTTGAAAAATTCTCCCATAAAATAAGCTTCGCCAATAAGATATTGGACAGGCATTCTGGTTTTAATTCTTTCCTGCACTTTTGCTTCAACGATTTCTATATTTTCGGGCTCTAGTCCCATTAAGCGGTCTTTTTCCGTGTATTTGCAGAAATGTTCAAGAAGCATTTTTACTTCTATTTTTGCCTCATTTGGTTCAATTCCGGCGTCAGTCAACATTTTTGTAATCGTTTGAATGTTCATCTAATATTCTCTCAATCTCATTTCGCAAATCAAGTTTGGATAGTTCTTTTACATCTTTTTTTTCTATAGAATATTTTTTGCACAATCTGTCATAATAGTAAAGCTGTTTTTTTGTAGGTTCTTCTCTGGACATTTTAACTTCCTGCAAAAATTTGCGCTTCTTTCTCTCAAATTCTTTGTTCGCCTCAATTATTGGGCGCTGTTTTTCTTTGTATTCATAATACTTGATACACTCTTTAATGTAATCTTCAGTATCTTTCAGAAAATCGCTGTCATCAATAACATTCTCAAGAAAAGGAAACCTTGAGGCGTTTAATTCAAGATAATATTTCTGGTCTTCAAGAAATTTTTCTAGAATTTCAGAACAACTTAAATCTAAATTTTGTTTCACTAACGCTCTTAAAAAATTACATATCCCGCTTTTTTGTGTTTTGTCAAAAGCGGGGTATATTCTGTTTTTTATTTGATACATGCCTTATTCCGCATTACCGCTACCACTTAAGCAAATCTTCTATGCCAAACCTGGGGCCCGCTTCATTATTAGTAAATTTCATCAGCTTTTCTGTTAACGGATTGGTCTGATAGGATTTATGTTTCTCTTTGAAGCCGGTTTTGTTTTCAAAGTTCTTATTCGTAATAACGGTAAATCTCTTTCTTTCTTCTGATGTCATACTCAAAAGCCTCTTTCAATGTTTAAATATCTCTTATGTATATATAAAGTATTTAACAATTAAAAAATTGCTTTTTTTATTCTGTATTATTAAGAATTGTAACAAATATGGGATATTTTTTCAAATTTTTTAACATTTTGAAACATGATAATTTCAAACAGAATTTTTTCTGATACACTGAAAATATATGGGTTAAGAATGAATAGCTGGATAACCCTTGGAAAGGTAGTATATGGATATATTCTCGTTATTTACATTGTGCGGCGGGCTGGCATTTTTCCTTTATGGAATTACTATTATGTCGGCAGGGCTTGAAAAAATCGCCGGCGGACGTTTGGAGCGAATTTTGAAAAAGATGACTTCCAACCCGATAAAAAGTTTAGTATTTGGTGCGGGTGTTACGGCGGCAGTCCAGTCATCATCAGCAGTGACAGTAATGCTGGTCGGGCTTGTTAACTCGGGGATTATGAAGCTTTCTCAGGCTATCGGAGTTATAATGGGATCTAATATCGGTACTACAATTACCGCTTGGATTTTAAGTTTATCAGGGATTCAGAGTTCTAATTTCTTTGTAAGATTATTAAAACCTGAATCCTTTTCACCTATTATGGCACTTGCAGGTGTTGTAATGATAATGGCTGCAAAGAGTAACAAAAGAAAAAATGTCGGAGCTGTTCTTATCGGGTTTGCAATATTAATGTTCGGTATGGAAGTAATGACAGAAGCAATGTCGCCTTTAGCTGATATGCCGGAATTTACGCATGTTCTTACTGCGTTTGCTAATCCTATTCTGGGTGTTATTGTTGGTACTATAGTTACGGCGGTTATTCAAAGTTCTGCTGCTTCTATCGGTATTTTACAGGCTCTTTCTATGGTAGGCGGCATTACTTACGGAATGGCAATTCCTATTGTAATGGGGCAAAATATCGGTACTTGTATTTCTGCAGTACTTTCAAGTATTGGAGTTAATACAAATGCTAAACGTGTAGCTGCTGTCCACGTCCTATTTAATGTTTTTGGCGTTATAATTTGCTTATCTGCTTTTCAGCTTGGAAACGCTATATTTAAATTTAGTTTTGTAACTAATACAATTTCACCATTTGGAATTGCAATGGTTCATTCAATATTTAATATTGTAACAACTGTACTGTTATTTCCGTTTACAAAATTCCTTGAAAAATGTGCTATGGGAATTATCAAGGATAAAAAGGTTAAGGATAAAAATGTACTGCTTGATGAACGTCTGCTTCTTGCACCTTCGTTTGCTATTGCTGAATGTGTGCGCCAGACAACAAAAATGGCGGATTTAGTTGAGTTTAATTTTATTAATTCTACTAAAATGCTTAAGAGTTATCATCATAAAAAAGCCGAGCAGATAAAAAATAACGAGATTAAAATCGATACATATGAAGACAAACTGGGCGCGTTCTTGATAAAACTGTCAGGTAAAGAGCTTTCGGAAGAAGATAATGATAAAATATCTCAACTGCTGTTGACAATAGGGGATTATGAAAGAATTGGCGACCACGCTTCTTATATTCTTAAGATTGCAGAAAAGTTGAAAGAGTCTGAAAAGAGGCTTTCTCCTGATGCGGTTGAAGAGCTTAAGGTAATTGTACATGCTGTGTCTGAAATCTTTATGATGTCATTTGAGGCTTATAAGACAGATAATCTACAGATTGCGCAGGAAGTTGAACCTCTGGAAGCAGTAATCAAAAAGATTATCAGAAAGGTTAAAAACCGTCATATTCAGCGTCTTAAAGAGGGATTATGCACTGCGGAAGTCAGCTTTATGTTCTCTGACTTGCTTAATGATTTGAGAAGAATTGCTGCTCACTGCGGAAATATTGCAACCTGTGTTATTCAGCTTCACGACAAAACTCTTGATAAGCACGAATACAACCACAGAAATAAGGATGAAGATTTGCAGTTTGTAAGCAAATATGAAGATTACAAATCCAGATATTCTGTTTCAAGACATAAATCTATTGAACAATCAGGTAAAGTTCTTGTTTAGAGTTTAACAGTTCTAAATAGTGTTGAATATTTATGCGAACCGTAGTAAATGACTATTGAAACAAAGTAGTTTTCTAAGTCATTTACTTCAAGGTAAGTTTGAACCGGTGTTTTTCTCTTGGTGCTCTTTAAGTTTCCTATAAAGTCGAGAAATCCCATATGAATTTTCTGTGCGCCTGTAAGTTTAGGTTTCGGAATATGCTTATCATAAAACATTTCCGGAGTATAATCTCTCTCGTATACTGGGATAATATGCTTGACGACTCCATTTTGTTTAAACAGCATATACCATTCTCCCTGATGCTCGCGCGGAGTCAGAAGATAATAGCCGGGTTCAATTGTTATGTCCTTAAAGTATATAGGTGAGATTAATCGTAAAAGCGGATAAACTGACCATGATGTATCTTTCATATCATAATACTGATCCGGATCTATATCGTGAAGATATGAGAATGTCGGAACCTGTAAATCATTATATATTTGCGGATAATTTTTAGTAGGTTTTGTTTTTTGTGAAGGAGGGATAATTACTTCATCAGCCGGAGTTTCGTCCTCAAAAGTCTGATAAGCTTCGCCAGCAGGTTCTGCCTCTTCTTTTTCTATGTCTTCCGGATTAATATCATCATAAAAACCCGGTGGTGTGCCTGCATGCCCCCCATTGTCCTGCGGCTCAGAGAATGCCGGCAGGAATAAAAACATAAAAGCTAAGATTAATAAACTCTTCTTATGCATATAAATATTTTAATTGATTTTGAACAATAGTCAAAATCTTTTCTATATTCTTGTTTTCAATTTTCCGAGTTTTGCACGTTTTTTACGGCGCATTAAATCTACAAAAGCTTCCAATCTTGTTATATAGCCTGCTTTACCGGTTTGTTCATCCATAATAAGAGTCAAAATCGGAATCTCATGGTCTTCTCTCATGGTCGGGAAAATATTTTGCGACATAATTTCCGGCATACAGGTAAACGGTGAAATATGTATAATTCCATCCTTGCCTTTTTCATCTGCAAAGACAACATCAGAAACACATTCCAGAGCATCGCCTCCGATATCTCTCATAAGATAAGGTTTTGCCATACGTTCAGCTCTCTGAAGGTGTGTTTCAGGCGGTCTGAAAGCCTTTGGTATAATCGCATCTTTTAAAAAGCTGCCTACTGTAAGGCTTCTTCTTGTCTGAACACCCATTTTCCCGAGTTCACGTTCAATATTCTGGTTCGAAAATTCATCGTTGACAAGGAAAATTTCGCCTGTTATATCAACATTTAAAACTTCTCTATCAGGATCAATTTCAGTCTTTTCAATTTCTTTTAAAGCAAGCTCATACGCTTTTTTTAAATCGTGTGTAGAGTCTGCTTTATCAATCATTCTCAAAGCTTTTTTATAATTTTTTTCCGCTTCGCCAAACTTGATTTCACGGGCTCTGTAATAAGAGAGAGCACTGTCTAAATCGTCAATGGCAAAAATCTTTCTAATGGTTATATTAATTGCGCGGAGAATTAAAATGGGGTCGTTTTTACCTGAGATTTCTTTTAAGAAGTTATATAACCCTTTAATTCCGTCATATAATGATAATTCGATATAATTGGCTTTATATCCTAAATCTTTAAGAGTAGTGTGTATATTTCCGCCGTATTCACCCAGTCTGCAGATACCCGGTGAAGTAATCATAGCAACATAATCAGCACCGCCTTCAATCGCTTCAATAAAATTGCCTAAAATCAATTTATAAGGAAGACATATTGCTTCCGGAGAATTTTTTGTTCCGTAAGAAAGAGTTTTTTTGCTTGTATAAGGCGGGATATATGGTTCAACACCAATCTTTCTTAATCCTGCTGACCATGCGATTGATATTGTTCCCATGTGAGGAAATGCGACTTTAATTTTTTTCTTTTTCTGCATAAATTCATACTCCTATTAGTATTATTATATCTAAAAAAAACTTTGTTGTATAATTAGGCTATGGGAAGAATTGTTCAACTATCAAAAAATGTAATAAATCAGATTGCAGCAGGGGAAGTTATAGAACGTCCGTATTCTGTTGTAAAAGAGCTTGTTGAGAACTCTGTGGATGCAGGTGCAACGAAGGTTAGTATAGAAGTAGCTAACGAATGCAGAAATATTCGTGTGGCTGATAATGGTTCAGGAATACATCCTGATGATATTATTCTTGCTTTCTCAAAGCATGCGACGAGTAAGATATCATCAGGCGAGGATTTGTATAATGTTAAAACAATGGGCTTTAGAGGTGAAGCGCTTGCAAGTATAATTTCGATTTCCAGATTAACCTGTATTACAAGAACAGAGGAGTTTGATTTTGGAACAAAGGTTGAATGTGAGAATTCCGAGGTTAAAAAATCACAGACCGGATGTGCAGTCGGTACGATTATGGATATCAAAGATTTATTTTACAATCTGCCTGCACGGTTAAAGTTCTTAAAATCTCAAAAAACAGAATTTGCATATATAAACGAGCTTATCCAATCTTTGGCTCTAGTGCATACTAATGTCGCATTTGAACTCAAAAATAACGGCAAAACAATTATTAAGACTACAGGACAGGGTGATACACTACAGGTATTAAAAGAAGTTTTTTCCGAAGACATAGCTAAAAATCTCAGAGAGGTTTTTAAAACTGATAAAATGTCAGGTTTAAAAATTTCAGGTTTTGTCAGTACTCCGGATTATACAAGGGCAAGCAAAAAAGATTATTACATGTATGTAAATTCACGTATGGTAAAATGCCCGATTTTCCAGAAATCAATTGATACTGCGTATAAAAGTTTAATCGGTTCAAGATATCCATTTATTATTTTAAATCTTGAAGTTCCGCCGGAGGATGTTGACGTAAATGTACATCCAACAAAGAAGGAAGTACGTTACAGAAACCCAAATCAGATTTTTAATTTTATTTATTCATCAATTGATATGGCGCTCTCCGGAGTTACAGAAAGGCAGATTGCCCAGCCTGTTCCGGAAATGCAGCAGCGCGCTGCTGAACCTGTTAGACCAATGGAAATTAAAACAGAGGACATTTATGTAACAGAAGGGGAAAATATTGCTTCTGTTTTCAAAAAACCGGTTGAACCAAAACGAGTAATAGAATTTCCTAAGCCGCAGAGAGAAACTCAGCAAAATTTGAGCTTTGAACAGCCAAAATTTATTCAGGAAAATCCTATCGAGCAGGAAGAGCAGATTATCGGGCAGTATAAAAAAACTTATATTCTGATAGAACGTGAAGAAGGGCTGGAAATTGTCGACCAGCATATTGCAGAAGAAAGATATATTTATGAAAAACTGAAAAAGTCAAAAAATATCGACTGCCAGCTTCTATTTATCTCTGATGTTATTGAAATTTCACCGAGTGATAAAGAACTTTTATCTGCAAATAAAGATAAGCTTGAGAAGTTCGGTTATGAAATTGACTTTATTTCTGATACAGAAGCTATTTTCAGAAAAGTGCCTCAGTTAATTTCTAAAGTTGCGCCGAAAGAAATTCTCGCTGATATTCTGGAACATATTTCCGGCGATATTGATAATATTGAAGAACAGATTTTAATAACAACTTCGTGCAAGGCTGCTGTTAAGGCAAATACTTTTTTAAGTCCTTTCCGCATGCAGGAAATAATTAAAAATTGGCGAACATGTGAAAAACCTTTTACTTGTCCGCACGGAAGACCTATATCTAAAATAATTGAACATAAAGATATTGCGAAGTTTTTTCAGAGAACAAAGTAATTTGTAACAAATTTGTTACAAATTACTGTTATCTGGCAATTTAATTTTATTATTTGTTTTAAAAAAGATATAGAAGTGCAGTAATTTTATGAAAGAAGGTAAATATGGATCCGATTAAAAATGCCGGCGCAGTAGATTATGCAATGACTGTTCCGCAAAATCAAAATCAAGTAGAAGGTTATGGCGATTATTCTTCAATGCCTATGGTATATGAACCGGAAGTTGAGCAAAAGAAAAAAGCTTCGTCAAATATGCTTGGAATGGTTGCACTTGGTGCTGCGGCTCTCGGAACTGCAATATATGCTGCTAAAAATCGCGGTAAGATTAAAGATTTAAAACTCCAAAACGAAGACCTTACTGTTAAAAATCAGGACTTAAAAAATAAGCTTGATGCTGCTGAAAAGAAAATTGAAGAGCTTACTCCAAAAAGTTTTAAAGAAAAATTAAAAGAATTCTTCAAGAAGTTAAATCCATTCAAAAAGAAGAATGTGGAAAAAGAAGCCGAAAATACAGCAGAAAAAGCAAAAGATGCCGCAGAAGAGGCCACAAAAAAATAATTTTCAAAAGGGCGGTTCCGATTTTCGGAACCGCCCTTTTTCTTACTACAATCTTGGTGGTCTAAAGTTTTGTTGTTTTTGTCCTTTTTTACCTTTGATTCCGACTAGAATTTTTTCACCTTCGCGAATACCCTCTCCACTAACTTCTGTAAAAGAGTCGTCGCTCGCTCCGGTTGTTATGTTAATTCTTGATATTTTCAATCCGTCTTTAACCCATAGTCCTTGATTTTTATATTTTTGTCCGTCTGTTTTTGGAGTAAATTTCAGGGCAATATTTGGTACAGTTAGTACATCTTCATTTTTTGCAGTAATTATTGATACGTTTGCTGTCATCCCCGGCTTTAATTTTAAGTCTTTGTTGTCAACGGTTACGATTACAGAATAAGTAACAACATTAGAAACCGTGGTCGGTGAAATTCTAACCTGTGTAACTTTTCCATAGAACTCGCTGTTAGGATATCCATCCAGTGTGTAAATAACTTCCTGCCCTTCTTTAACATCTCCGATGTCAGCTTCTGAAACGTTAACTTCTATCTGCATTTTTTCTAAATCTTGAGCAATAGTAAAAAGTTCCGGAGCCTGAAAACTTGCAGCAACCGGCTGTCCGAGGTCAATTTCTCTGGAAATAATCATGCCGCTTACCGGGGCAGTTATTTTGGTATAATTCAAATTTACAAGCGACTGATTGTATTGAGCCTGAGTTTGGGTGATTTTGGCTCTGGCAGCATTAACCTGTGCAAGGTCAGCTTTATAATCTGCTTCTGCCTGATCAAGTTCTGATTTTGGTATAAAACTTTTTGCATAAAGATTTCTATATCTTCTAAGAGTCTTTGCACTCATTTCGTATGCCGCTTGTTTGTTTGCTAAATCTGCTCTGGCTGATTCAACATTTGCAGCATTTTGATCAACTGTAGCCTGAAAAGTTCTCGGGTCAATCTCTGCAAGAAGCTGTCCCTTTGTTACTTTTGAATTGAAATCAACATATATTGCGCTTATCAGGCCGGAAACGGTTGAACCTACAGAAACGGTATTGACCGGATTAATTGTGCCGGAGGCTTCTACGACCTGTGTAATCGTACGCCGCTTTATTGTTGCGGTTTCGTATACTACACGGTTCTTGCTGACAGCAGAAGCTGCTATAAATAAAAGTATTATTATCCCCAATAGAGCTGCAATGTATCTCTTTTTTATATTTTTAAGTTTCATACATTATCCTTTTTATTTTTTTGTTTCTTTTGTGCTGCTTTAGCCTGTTTTTTTATTTGTGCCTCTTCTTTTTTCAAATCTTTCTGATAATCTTTAACATCTTCTACTGTTAGAGTATTTTCCTGAGGCAGGGCGATTTCTCTTTCGAGAGTGGCTCGTGCAACATTATAATTATAAACAGCCTGAACATAAGAGCTCTGAGCATTATTGTAATTAACTCTTGCGTCTTGAAGTTGTATGTAATCACCTAACCCGACTGCATAACGTCCGTCTGCAAGTTCAAGATTTTCCAACGTCTGCCGAACTTTTGTTTCCAGAAGCGGAATTTGTTTCTCAAGCTGAATCATATCAACGTATGCACTCTGGATATCAAAATATAAATTCTGGTTTAGAAGTTCAACTTCTGTTTTTGCTAAATTTAGCTGTGAGTTTGCAATATCAACTTCATTTTTAACCTGCATAATATTAAAAGTAGAACTCAAATTAAGTGATACATTCATACCGCTGTCAGCATAGTATCTGTTGTTTGCATAACTGTAACCAACTCCGCCTTTTAAATCAGGAAGATACTGGCGTTTTGTTAGTAAAACATACTGCTTCATCGCTTTTACAGAAGCGTTAAGAGCTTTTAAATCCGGACGATTTTCTTTTGCAATTTCAACCGATTTTTCAAACGTATAAGGATATTTTTCAAAACTGTAGTTTTTCAGTACATCGCTTTTTTCTGCTTTTACCGCATAAACAGCATCAGAGATGTCTTCTGGTGTTGCCAGAAGCTTTTTGTAGTTATTAATATTTGTAAGGCTCATCGGGACATAAGGGTTGCTGAGGTTGAATGTTTCGGTATTCTGAATGCTGTATTCAGGTGCATAAGCAACATACATTGCATTATTTAGGCTTACAATAGCATTTTTATAGGTGTTTTCAGCTTTTACAAATGATACTTTTGAATCACTCAAGTTAACTTCTGCATTAACAAGGTCAATCTTTGATTTAATACCCTCGTCAAAATATGCAAGTGTTCTCTGATAGTTTCTCTCGTTAATCTGAACATTAAGCCTTTCTACTTCCATAAGAGATCTTGCCGCAAGAACTCCATAGTACTGGAGTTTTACATTAAAGATAGTAGTTAATATAGTTTCATCGAAATCAAATTCGGCTGCAATTTTGTTGAACTTTTCCATACGAATATTTGCATCTGTTTTCCCGAAATTCCATAGAAGCTGAGAAAGTGAAGCATCAAATCCGGGAAGTGTTCGCGACTGATAGCTTCCGAAGTTGTGGCTTCTTTCTCCAAAGTTTTGTTTATAGCTTGTGCCTAAAGAAAGCGATGGAAAGTATGCTGATTTTGCAACACCGACACTTGATTTTGCAATGTCGAGATTAAGTATGTATTTCTTTACTACAGGGCTGTTGTTCAATGCGATTTTAATGCAGTCATTAAGTGTTAGTGCTGCATTTTTTTCTATTTGTATTGACTGTATTGCATTAACTTGCAGTGTAAGCGAGATACAGACAGCTGTAAAAAGTATTTTTAACTTAATCTTCATTCTCTATCAATATTATAAACGACAGGAGCATTCCAAAGTTCATTTTTTTGTATGAAATTATCATATAACGATATGAATTTACCGGATATTAACCGCCTGTATATTTGACATAATTGACCCGGGCTATTTATATATGCTAGACTGTATTGTATGACTGGGCTTACGTGGAATAGAATAAAACACGACGTAAAAGTTGATAAAATGAATGAACAGCACAAGGTTCTTTTTAATATTCTTGATGCTTTGTACAAAGCAATGGAAAATAAAGATGACCGAAAGGCGCTTGTAAAGATTATTAATGATTTAATTACATATTCAAAACAACATTTGACAACAGAAGAAGCTCTGCTGGAAAAATATGATTATCCTGAACTTGCAGAACAAAAAGAACAGCATAAACTTTTTATAGCAAAGATTGAAGAGTTCAAGGAAGACTTTCGTAATAATCATTTTATGCTTCATTTCAATATGGCAATATTCCTAAAAACATGGATATCAAACCATATAGAAGTATTGGATAAAAAATATTCACAATTCTTAAACGACAGGGGCGTCTTTTAAATATTCCGGCGATATTCCCCAGTGAAGCTTGTTTCTAAGTACAGAATAAAAACTGTCATCATTTAAAAAAGCAAGAATTGCTTTTTGTTTTGAGGATTTAATTGAGATTTCCTTTACGCATTCCGGCTTTTCAAACCCGTCAACAGCAACAGAAAGAAGTTTATCGCTCGTTTTTACTGTAATCATCTCGTCAACCGGTACAACCAGAGGTCTGGCGTTAAGTGTATGCGGGCATACCGGTACAATAACCAGTGCGTCTAAGGTTGGATATAGAACGGGGCCTCCTGCTGAAAGTCCGTAAGCTGTTGAACCTGTAGGGGTCGAGATAATTAATCCGTCTGCAATATAATCGCATACAAATTTGCCGTTAATTTCAAGATAAAATTTTGAGGTTCTTGATGTTTTGCACCCCTTGATTACAAAATCATTAAGAGCAAGAGAATTTCCGGATTGAAGCATAAGCCTTTCTTCTGTTGAATAGCTTCCCTCAAGGACTTTGTCTACAACACTTTCAATCTCACTTACTCCTGCCTGCGACAGAAAACCGAGTCTTCCCAGATTTATACCGAGAACCGGAGCTGTCGTGTAAAATCTTGCGGCCTTGAGCAGTGTTCCGTCGCCGCCGATAACAATAGTGAAATCTCCAAATTCTTTGAGGCTGTCAATATCAAAGGTCTGAAATTCGACTTTTCTGGTTATTAGTTCTTCTTCCAATCTTGCAAGAACATCTGCGCAGCCGCCTATCTGGTTATTGTATACTACATTAATTCTCATACATCGGATTATATCATATAATTTGGTTTTATGATATAATTATTGAAAACACTGGTTGAGGGCAGATTTTATGATAGAAATGAAAGTAATGGGTATAGCGTTAGATGTAAGAACAAATTCTCCAATTGTTGTTCTGCATGATTTAGATAATAGAAAGGCTCTTCCAATCTGGATTGGCTCTGCTGAAGCAAGCGCTATAATAAGATGTATTGAAGGACTCGTTGTTGCGCGTCCTATGACGCACGATTTGATTACAAATATTATTGAAAAAACCGGATATAAACTTGATAAAATTGAAATTAATGATGTTGAAAAAGAAACATATTACGCAACTCTGTTTTTGTCAAAGGATGGCGAAACTCTTGAAGTCGACGCTCGGCCATCTGATGCTATAGCAGTAGCTATGAGAGCAGAAGCGCCGATTTTTGTAACAGCAAATGTTCTTATGAACGGCTCTGTTTCTACAGACGCTGCTAAAGACGAAGAAGAAGCACAGGAATTTAAAGATTTTATTCAGAATATTAAACCTTCTGATTTTGAAAAGTTAATGAAAGGTAAACACGAAGAAAGCGACCAATAGTGCTACACACGCAGACCTGTGCCCGGGAAACAACTGTATAAACTGATGAAAGGAAATTATGCATTTAAACACGAATTATGAAAATCTGGAACAAAGTTATTTATTTTCTACAGTAGCAAAAAAGGTTAACGAATTTATATCAAAAAACCCTGACAAAAAAGTTATAAGACTTGGTATCGGTGATGTAACACTGCCTTTGTGCAAGGCTGTAGTTGATGCCCTTCATAAAGCTGTAGATGAAATGGGGGTTCAGGCAACTTTTAGAGGTTACGGGCCGGAGCAGGGTTACGATTTTCTGCGTGAAGCGGTTCAGAAATATTATAAGTCACATAATGTGGAACTTGATTTGGATGAAATATTTATCTCTGATGGTGCCAAAAGTGATTTAGGCAATATTCTTGATTTGTTTGCTCAGGATAACACAGTTTTGGTACCGGATCCGGTTTACCCTGTTTATGTTGATACAAATATCATGGCAGGCAGAAAGGTTATTTATGCTGATGCAAACGGTGAAAACTGTTTCCTCCCCGGGGTAAATAAAGAAATTAAAGCTGATTTAATCTATATTTGCTCACCTAACAACCCTACAGGTGCAGTTTACAACAAAGAACAATTAAAAGAATGGGTGGATTACGCACGTGAGTGCGGCGCAGTAATCTTATTTGATTCTGCTTATGAATGCTTTATTTCAGATGAAAACCTTCCGAGAAGTATTTATGAAATTGAAGGTGCGAAAGAATGTGCAATTGAGTTTTGCTCATTGTCTAAAACAGCAGGTTTTACAGGTACAAGATGCGGCTATACAATTGTACCTAAAGCACTTGGGAAATTAAATAAAATGTGGCTCAGACGCCAGACTACAAAGTTTAACGGCGTACCATATATTGTACAAAGAGCTGCAGAAGCTGTGTTTACAGATGAAGGGCAAAAAGAGATTAAAGAAAATATCGGATATTATAAAGAAAACGCAAAAGTGATTTCTGAAACATTAAAAAGATGTAATATCTGGCATGTCGGCGGTAAACATTCGCCTTATATCTGGCTAAGATGTCCTAACAATATGAAATCTTGGGAATTCTTTGATTATCTGCTTGAAAATGCGCAGGTTGTTGGTACACCCGGTTCCGGATTCGGCAGAAACGGAGAAGGATATTTCAGATTGACATCATTCGGCTCAAGGGAAAACACAATAGAAGCAATGAAAAGGTTTGAAAAACTGTTTAAGTAATAAGCAGGTTAGGAAGTCCTAACCTGCTAGAAATATGTCAGAGTTGTTAATTATTGGATTATGAGTCAAACACTACGAAAGCGTATTGCTTTAAATGTTAAATATTACAGAGAACAAAAAGGCTATAAGCGTGAAGAATTATCTTTGTTGCTAGGTGTTGACAATTCATATATTAGTAAACTGGAAAAGGCTGGAGTAAATATTACCATAGATAAATTAGAGCAGATTTCCTTAATTTTAGAAATCGATGTTCTCAAATTATTGCAGCAGTAGTTCTTCTGCGCTGATTTGTACTAATTAAATAAAGCTTGAATGAATTCTTTTGAATTAAAATCTTTTAAATCTTCCATTTTTTCTCCGACTCCGACGAGTTTTACCGGAAGCCCTAAATCTTTTGCAATCGCAAGTACAATTGCTCCTTTTGCAGAACCATCAAGTTTTGTCAAAGCAACAGCAGAAAGGTTTACGCACTCTTTAAAAACTTTTGCCTGCTGAAGTCCATTCTGACCGGTATTTGCGTCTATTACAAGAATACTTTCACGAAGTTCTGACGGAGCATTTTTATCAATAACATTCTTAATTTTTGCCAGTTCTTCCATAAGATTAAATTTATTTTGCAGTCTGCCGGCTGTATCCACAAGGATTACATCATACTTCTCATTTCGGGCTTTTTGTATAGCCTCATAAACAACTGAGGCAGGATCTGCTTTATCACGTCTTACAATGTCTGCGCCGGAACGTTTCGACCAGATATCAACCTGTTCTTCTGCTGCCGCACGAAAAGTGTCGCCGGCTGCAATTAAAACACGTTTGCCTTCCTGCTTAAAGCGGTAAGCAAGTTTGCCGATTAACGTTGTTTTTCCGGCACCGTTTACACCGGTAATAAAATAAATATTTAATTCTCCATCTTTATAAGCCAGATTGCAAGAACCGGCTTCGTCAAGAGTTTTGATAAACTCAGCTTGCAAAAACTCTTTTACCTGTGAAGGTTTTATCTTGTTTTGCGAACGGAGTTTATCAACAAGTTCAGAAGCATAATTTACGCCCAAATCAGCGCTTATCAGCAAATCTTCCATATCATCTAAAACAAACTCTGAAAATTCTTCTTCATCAGAAACCGCATCAACAACATTACCTACAAGCGCCTGTGCTGTTTTGGATACGGTATTTTTGAGTTTGTCAAAGAAGTTGAACATAGACTTACTCCTAACCCTTCAGGCCGTTTTCAACAATAACTTTTGCCAGAATTCCGTTAACGAATGATGATGAATCTTCTGTAGAATATTTTTTTGCCAGTTCAACAGCTTCGTCTACAACAACCTTAAGCGGAGCATCTTTGATGTAAAGAAGTTCTGTGATTGCAATTCTTAAAATATCTTTATCCATTTTTACTAATCTTGAAATATCCCAGCCGTTAGAATATTTCTGGATTTCGTTATCAATATCTTTATGGTGAAGTTTGAACTGTTCTGCAATTTCTACAGTGTAGTTTTTAACTTCTGACTGGTTTTCGAGTGTTGCAAATTCTGCTATCTCCAGTGCAAGAATTGCTTTTTCTGCAACATCAATCATTGTATCAACTTTTTGTATCATATCGTCGGTCATAGGAATTTGAACCGGTTTGTTTTTGGCACCCATTGGTCTTGAAAGATTTGATTCGTGCTCTGCTTCATATGTATCAAGCATATCTTTAATATCAATTAATGAGCCCACTGTAAGCTTTAATTCTTCTGAAGCTGAGTTAGAAAGGATTCTAACTGATTTTAGCATAATATCTTCAAAATCTTTTCTTGAATATTTTGTTATTTCTTTATCAAATTGTGAGAACAATATAAGTGCTAATTCTCTTGCTGCACGTCTTGCCTGCATAAATTTATCTCCTTTTGTTTTTGTATTTATAATACCATAAAAATATGTTATGATTTAAAAAGTTTAGGAGGCTATTTATGAAAAAAAGGGCGATAATAATTGTAATTGATTCAATGGGAATAGGTGCAATGCCTGATTGTGAAGAATTTGGCGACACAAAGGAATGTAATACCCTGAGAAATGTCTGTGCATTCAATAACGGGCTTGATGTTCCTGTGCTCGAAGCAATGGGGCTTGGTAATATTCAGGATTTCAAAGGTATAAAAAAGACTGCAACCCCGATTGCTCAATATGGAACTTTGCAGGAAAAATCAAAAGGAAAGGATACAACAACCGGACACTGGGAGATTGCAGGACTTGTTTCAGAAAAACCTTTTTCAACTTTCCCGAATGGATTCCCTAAGGAACTTGTTGACAAATTTATACAAGAAACAGGCTGTAAGGGTATTTTAGCTAATATTCCGGCAAGCGGTACGGCAATTATAGAAAAATTAAATGATGAGCATCATTCAACAGGATATCCGATTGTTTACACTTCTGCTGACAGTGTTTTCCAGATAGCAGTTGATACAGATATGATTCCGCTTGAAACGCTTTATGAATGGTGCAAAACAGCAAGAAGGCTTCTTGATGAAGGAAATTATAATACAGCGCGTGTAATTGCACGTCCTTACAAAGTGATTGACGGCAAGCCAACCAGAATTTCTAAGGACAGAAGAGATTATTCAATGGAGCCGCCGAAGGATACTGTTCTGGATAAAGTTAAAAAAGCCGGGGCTAAAGTTATCGGTATCGGAAAAATTGAAGATATTTTTTCTAAGGCTGGAATTACACATGCAATTCATACAGGTTCTAACAAAGAAGGTCTTGAGCTTACTATAAAAGCACTTGACGGCTCGCTTGATTTGGAAAAAATTAAATACGAAGGCGTAAATATTACAGATGCCGACAGAGAAATTATATTTACTAACCTTGTTGATACAGATATGCTTTTCGGGCATAGAAATAATGCTAAAGGTTATGGCGAAGCAATCGAGGAAATTGATGATTATTTAGAAAAAATTCTGCCTTTGATTGGAGAAAATGATTTGCTTATAATTACGGCGGACCACGGATGTGATCCGACAGTTCCGGGTACTGACCATACAAGAGAGCAAGTGCCGGTTCTGTATTATTCAAAAAATATTGAGCCAAAAGATTTGGGGCTGACGCTTGGTTTTGACTCAATTTCAGAAAGGGTATCTGACTGGTTATTTTAAAATTGATATTTAGCATGTATAATAAAAATATCGGTTGGATAAAATCCAACAAATAAAAAAAGGAGAAAAATAATGAACGTAACAATTAATGATTCTTGTATCGGATGCGGCGCTTGTGAATCAATCTGTGACGCTGTATTTCATGTAGAAGATAGAGCAGAAGTAAAATCTGCCGGTATTGCAGGTAATGAAGATTGCGTAAAAGAAGCTGCTAATGCTTGCCCTGTATGCGCAATTGAAGTTGCTTAATTAATTATTATAAATAAAACGAAAAGGGCGGGAACTCTTTAGAGTTCCCGCTTTTAGCTTCTATATGATAATTGTTAGGCTTGACAAACATGGTATAATAAAAGATATGAAAAAGAGATTTTTGGTATTATTGTTAGTTCTTGGTTTAGATTTTAATATTTCATTTGCTCATGCAGATGATGAATTATTTCATCCAATAGAGATTAAGGATGGGAGCAGTATTTCTATTCTTGATTGCGTCGCTTCGGCTTTTAAAAACAGTCCGAAGATAAAACGCAGGAAATATGAACTCGATATTGCCAAAAGCAATCTCGGGGTTGCAAGATCGGCATACTTTCCTGTGATAAACGCAGGTGTCGGGTTTTATAATGAAAATAATTCGGACAATATTTATTACAATCGTCATTACAGAGAGCTTCCGAATGTTGGTGTTTCTGTAAACAAAATGGTCTGGGATTTTGGCAGAACCACTTCTTATATTAAGATGGAGGAGTTTTACAAACTCGGTGCGGAATATGAATTTATGGACAGCCTCTGTTCAACCTTATTTGACGTAAAAGTCAAGTATTACAACCTGCTGAAAGCAAAGGCTTTATTGCAGGTTGCAAAAAATAATGTCGAGATTAACAGAAATTTTGTTAAAATCGCAAAGTCTGCACCGGATTTAACGACAGCAAAGCTCAATCTGAGCGAGGCAGAAGTTATGGCTCTTGAAGCTGAGAATAACTATTATAATGCACGTGTTGATTTAAACAATTCAATGTATCTTGATAGTCAGCCTGATTATAAAATCAAAAATACTCCTACGTTTGATTTTGATAATGATTACGCTTATTCTGTAGCAGTAAGAGAGCTTAAACCTTATGAAAAATATACTTTTCCGTTCTCAAGAGAAAACGCTGTGCAGCTGGCTTATGATAACAGTCCTGATTTAATGGTTTTGATTTCAACAAAGAATGCTATGGAACAGTCGCTTAAGTATATAAGAAAAACTTACCTTCCGGCTCTTTCAGCAAGTGCGGGATACGGTTATAATAATTCAAATCAGGCGTCAAACAACAGCTTGCAGGTCGGAGTTAACCTGACTTCTAATGTGAATTTTATGGAACTTAAGCATTCAATCAAAGGAGCGGACGCTCAGGTAAATCTTGCTGATAATGAAATAACTCTTTTTAAAAAAGATTTGTATTACGAAGTAAAAAGAGCGTTTAATAATTTTGACAGGTCAGAGCGGCAAATTCCTACAGCCCGCTTAGAAGCTGCACAGGCGCTGGCAAACCTTAAACTTGTCGAAGGAAAATATAGAGCCGGCGAGTTGAATTATGTTGCTCTTCAAGATGCCAGAAAAGATTACATAATGGCTGTAGACGGCTATATTGACAGGATTTATCACTATAATATTGCGCTTATACAGGTTGAGATGGCCATGCATTATCATATTGTTGATATTCATCATAAATCTGAACATGCAATGTGCTACCATTCTGCGGAACTTATTAACCACTTAAATGAAGTTCTCGGATGTGATGAACATGAGGATAGTATGCCTAAACATTTAAAGAAAAACAAAAAACATAAAGAGGATTTGTAATGTTTGTATTATAATTTTTTCAGGAGGTATGCCTGTATGTATACACTTGTATATTCTATAAATAATGAGGAACATCCTGAAACAGTTTATGTAAATTTAACGAATTCATGTACAAATTCCTGCATATTTTGTCTGAGAAACCAGAAAGATGATGTTTGCGGCGCGGAAATGTGGCATGATGATAACTATACGCTTGAGGATATTATAGAACAATTTAACAAATTCCTGCCTTACGTAAAGACTACAGTTTTTTGCGGTTATGGTGAGCCGTTCTTAAGACGCGAAATGATGAAAGAATTTTGCAAATACTTAAGAAAGAATCATCCGCAAATTAAAATAAGAGTAAATACAAACGGGCATGCTAATGCTATTTACAAAACAAATGTTGCAGAGGAGTTCAAAGGGCTTATTGATTTTGTTTCAGTGAGTCTGAATGCGTCTTCTGAAAAAGATTATGATGAAATCTGCAAGCCGAAAATTAAAAATGGGTACGAAGAAGTAAAAAAGTTTATCAAGGCTTGCTCGGATGCAGGTATTGAAGTTACAGCGTCAGTCGTTACCGGCTTCGATAAAATTCATTATGTAAATGTTGAAGAATGTGAAAAAATTGCAAGTAGTTTAGGTGCGAAGTTTAGAAATAGAGAGTTTATAGAAAACGGATATTAAGGAGAAAAAATGAAAATCCAAGCTGTGCAGGACAGGACTTTTCAAGCAAAACAAAGATTTCTAAGTCTGGAAGCAAAGAAAAATATGCAGGCACTTCTGCACAAGATGAATAACGAAACAGTTATGAACTGTACAGAAACAACATTTTCATCAAAAATGCTGACAGGTATTAAAATTAATAAAGATAGTGCTTTTTATGACAGAAGATTTTTCTGTGCTCCAAGTAAGGATTTGACAGGTTTTTCAGAATTGGTTACTGGAAAGACTGAACTTCTTTTGGATAATATGTCCGGAGCAGTTAAAGCACTACACAAACCATTTTTCAAACGCTGGTCAGGCATAATGAAAAACGCAGAGGAAATATTGAAAACCGCGGTTGAGAATTTTGATAACAACGAGGTAGTTGAAAAGAGGTTCTTAGGTGTAAAAGGGTTTACACAAAAAGGCAGTGAAATTATACAAAATGCGTGGAATGAAGTAAGAAAAGGGGTAAAATGAAACTCATACTTGCATCGAATTCTCCAAGAAGAAAACAAATCTTAACTGATTTAAAACTGGATTTTGAAGTCATTCCGTCTAATTTTGATGAGAAACTGGAAGACGATATCTTCTCATATGAAAAGATAGAAGATTTAGCAACAAAGAAATGTCTTGATGTGGTTAACCGCGTTGATAAGGATTCTTTAGTATTAGCAGCAGATACGGTTGTCGTCCTGCATAATAAAATTTTAGGAAAGCCTCACTCAAGAGAAGAAGCTTATAAAATGCTAGAAGCTTTATCAGGTCAGACTCATTCAGTGGTGACTGCATCCTGCGGTATAAATACCCGTACAAACCGTGCAGCACTTCTGTCCACAACAAGCTACGTTCGCTTTAATAAACTGACAGAGGATATGATACATAACTATGTAGATACATATAATCCTCTCGACAAGGCAGGAAGTTATGGCATACAAGAACTTCCTCCAAACTTTATTGATAAGTTTGAAGGAAGCTTTGAAAATATTGTCGGTTTAGCGCCGGAAGCCGTAACTGCTATTCTACAGCAGCTTCATTACTAGGCAGACCTAGTGAAATTCTTTTGTCTTTCGGGTTAAACTTCACAATTTGAGTGTTAATTTTATCTCCAGCATTCAAAATGCAGTTGTTTTTGTTTTGATATTCTGCAAGAGCTGTCTGCGGTAATAGAGCTTCGACTCCGGGCATAACTTCAACAAACGCTCCGAAAGGTTTTATTCTTGTAATAATTCCTTCTTTAATGTCGCCTTCTTTTAACTCTTCTTCTGCTTTAAGCCACGGATCAGGTTCGGTATTTTTCAAGCTCAAACTAATTCTTTGTTTCGTATGGTCAATGTCAATAATTTCAACGTTAATCTCCTGACCAACTTTTAATAAATCAGTTGGATGTTCAACCCACTTCCAGGAAATCTGAGAAAGAGGCAGCAGGCAGTCCACTCCGCCAACGTTAACAAAAGCACCAAAGTCAGTAATTCTAACAACTTCTCCCTTTACAACCTGTCCTACTTCAACCTGTGCAAAAACATTTTTGCGAGTTTCAGCCATATTAGTTTCAAAAACTTTTTTATTTGAAAGTATCAGGTTATTTTGAGATTTATCAAGTGATAAAATTTTAACTTCAATTTTATCTCCCGGATTGCAGATAGTTTCTCTAGCGCAGAGCTGCCCTTGCGGAATAAAGCCCTGTACTCCTGAAACATCAACCACAACACCGCCTTTTACCATTTGTGAAACTACAACAGCAATTGTTTCGTCTGCTTCTTTAACTTTTTCCAATTCAGCCCAGGTATGAGCAAGATGAACTTTTTTATATGAAAGTGTAAATTTGCCGTTCTCATCACATTCTTGTGTGATTAAAAATTCATATTCTGTATTAAGTTCTAATACATCTTCAACTTTTGCTTTTCTGTCAGAAGAAACTTCATAAGCCGGTACAAACGCAGTACTTTTTGAGCCTATATCTACTATTGCACCGTCAGCTTCATAAGCACAAACAATTCCTTTTACGATATCCCCGCGTTTAAAATTGTAATCATATTTTGCAAGAAGTGTTTCGAAATCACAATCTGAATACTGTTCCACCATGCGTATTCTCCTTTCTAACCAATGGAGTAACCAGATTTGTAACCGGAATTACCCCTTTCCTAATAAACACGCGAGTATTATAGCATATTTAACGGATTTCGACAAGTATAAAGCTAAAAAGAAAATTAAGAGAAGCCTTTACCCCAGAACTTTTAAGCATTTCAGCAGACCTTTAGTCATTTTGGCAGCCGCAATAAGCCTTTCCTGTGAGGTTAAGAGGATAAGACTATTTTCCGGCAATTCCTTGGATGGCATAATAGCAGTTCCGTTTGAAACTTTTACCAGCTCATTTTTGTTTAATTCATATGTCATATAATTCAGCTTTTTAAGAGGCGCAATCAAAAGTTTTTCTACATCTTCTTTTGTCTGTATATGTTCAAGGCTGACGGCGTTATTAACCTCAAACATTCCGGCTTTTACTCTGACAAGTTTAACCAGATGTCCGAATGTTGTGAGTTCAGTGCCTAAATCATGCGCGATTGAACGGATGTAAGTACCTTTTGAACACTCTATATGCAGTGTTAACCTGCGGTTTGTTTCGTCATATTCAAGAATTTCGAGCTTAGAAATATTAACTCTTCTTGGCTCAATCTTAACTTCTTTGCCTTCTCTTGCATATTCATAAAGCTTTTTGCCGTTAACTTTTATAGCTGAATAAATCGGAGGAAGCTGGTCAATTTCTCCGCGAAATTTATCTAATGCAGCCTCAATCTCATTTAAAGTAACTTTTTTATCAGAGAAATTTACCTCTTCACCTTCTAAGTCATAAGTAGTTGTAGAGCTTCCGAGCTGTATAGTGCCAGTGTATGCTTTGTCATCATCAAGGTATTCAATAAGTCTGGTAGCTTTACCAATGCATATAGGAAGCACTCCTTCTGCAAACGGGTCTAGTGTTCCTGTGTGTCCAATCTGTTTGACTTTAGTAATCCGCCTTAATGCAGACACAACATCGTGAGAGGTTATGCCTTTGGGTTTGTATACATTAAGAAAGCCAAACATCTTACTTTATCTCACCCTTTGAGATTTTATTGATTAAATCAAGCACTCTTGAGCCCTGTTCAAGTCCGTCAGAGTATACAAACTTGATTTCCGGCGTAACTCTGAGTCTAATTCTTTTCCCTATTTCATAACGCACTTTACCGGTGTTCTTTTCAATAATTTCTTTGTCTTTTGCAACTTGTTCTTCTGAACCTAAAACACTGTAGTAAACTTTTGCATATGAATTATCATGAGAAACTTCAACATCAACGATAGATAAGACGCCTTCAATCCCTCTTATTTCTTTTCTGATAATTTCAGAAATGTCACGCATTAATTCTTTTCTTACCCGTTCGTTTCGTAATGACATTATTTTTCTCCTTCTGTAAATCTGTTGTTTTAATTATAGCATAGAAAGACAAAAATATTTATTTTATGATAGTATACATTAAGTAGGCAATGTATATTGAGGCAAATATGGAAGAGATTGAAAGACAGAAGTTTAACAGAGAGCTTAATATAAGCTGGGTGGATGAGAATTTACCCAAAGCTGACAATGCTATAATATTGAAACATTATTTTTCGTCACTGGTTGTTTATGGAATTGTTCTTTTGTTTATCTGGTTTAACCCTTTCTTTTCAAAAATGCTGGCATATCCGTTAAAAGTAACATTTAATTATTTTTATTTGTATTATATGTTTGGCGCACCAATTATATACATTTGTTTTCGTCCAAAATCCCTGTGGCGTTCACATAACTTAGAAATTATGAGATATTTTCATCGTATACTAACCCACCGTCCGAAATTGAAAACAATGTCTGCAGAAGAAATTAAAAATGAACTGGATTTTTATCTGCCTAAATACTATGAAAAACAATCACTTATTTTAATTTTTATAAAAGTATTTTTTGGAACCCAGATGCTAAGTATTGCTTATTCTAATATACATAGCTGCATAATATCCAGTACAGCAGTCTATAATGATATAAAAGCGTGTTTTAGTCAAATACTGCCTTCTGATTTTATACAATATAAAACTTTTATTCTTGATTACAGAGAATTTATATACTCACAGTGCATAATTATTTTATATACAATAGATGTTTCTATATTTACATTTGGCTATTTTACAGAACTCAGTATCTTTAAAAATAAAATCAGGACAGTAGAAACAACACCGGCAGGACTGTTTTTCTGTCTTGCCTGTTATGCCCCATTTTTCAATGCTACAAATAGTTTTCTTGGATGGAACCATAATGACCACGCAGCAGCATTTTCTGATCCCAATTCTCCGGTAACCTGGATATTTAGAATCTGCGCATTGTTTTTTCTTGTAATATATGTTTCAGCATCAGCAGCGCTCGGTACCAAAGGCAGTAACCTGACAAACCGCGGTACTGTAAGCCGTTTTCCGTATAGCGTAGTTAGACATCCTGCGTATATTACAAAAGTTATGTTCTGGTTCCTGACAACAGTGCCGTTATTTATTGTGCATTTTAGTGCGGAAGGGTTTAGCTGGAAGCAGTATCTTTCAAATTTAATACTTACTTTTGCAGCTTTCATTTGTTTAGCCTCTATATATTATTTCAGAGCTCTGACAGAAGAGCGGCACCTGATAAAAGATCCGGACTATCAGGATTATGTAAAAAAGGTGAAATATAGATTTATTCCTCATGTAATATAAATATTATATATTGAATATTTCAAAAGATGTGTTAAAATTATATTATAATTTGATGTAATATTTTGGAAGAATATAACCAAGAAAGGACAGGTATGAGCTTGAAAGATAACATCCGTTCTGCAGAGAAATCTGCAGTAATTAAGCACATTATGGAGAGAGGATTTTCTCTTGCAGAAGTTCTGATAATTGTAGCTTGTGTAATTGTAATTGCAATACTATGTTTACAGGTTCTAAAAAAGATTATACCGGATAAAGATGCGCGTATGTTCAAAAAGGCATATAACCTTACTGCACGTTTAGTCCCTTCTCTGGCTCATGATGATGAACTGTATCCGGAAGTTGAAGGCAATAATGCTCCTCAATATTTAGGCAATACAGAATGGGTTATTTATCAAGGTAAAAAATATGAGGGTTCCACAAAGTTTTGCGGACTTTTTGCTGCAAAAATAAATGCGCTCTCAGAGATAAGCTGTAATGCAAGTGCCAGCCTTGATGGAAAAGCTACACTTACAACAAATGACGGTGTTGTTTGGGTTCTGCCTATTACCGAGTTTAAGGATTTAAAAACACCTGGTATAATTCAAGTGGACACAAACGGTGCAAAGAAACCTAACAAGGAAGGTGCTGACAGATACAAAATATATGTATATCAAGATGGAACAGTTTCAGACAAACCTGTAGATATGCCTGATTTGCCGGTTATTCCGGATGATAACAATTCTAGTTCAAGCAGTTCTAGCGGTACATCAAGTAGTACTTCTGGTACATCAAGTAGTACTTCCGGTACTTCAAGTAGTACTTCTGGTACATCAAGTAGTACTTCCGGTACTTCAAGTAGTACTTCCGGTACTTCAAGCAGTTCTAGCGGTACATCAAGCAGTACTTCCGGTACTTCAAATACTTCCAGTACTTCAAACACATCAAATACATCAACAACTTCAAATACTTCAACTAGTTCATATACTCCAACCTTTGTTCCAGAAAGAAGCCTTGGGCTCTCCAGGGGAAGTACATTTATTTTGTTCCAGAAAAATATTGATGGAAACAAGAAAAAAGCATGGAAAACGGTTCTGCCTCAAAACTTGACAGCTGACACTAATCTGGTACATGCTCGGATTAACCATTATTACACTGTAGCAATGGGCAGAGCAGACGTTGACCTGGACTGCTTATATAGCGCATTTATAAGAGTATGCTCTTTATATACAGCAGGAATGTCATCAATATATACTGAAGCTGTAAATGAAAAACCTTTAGAAAGAGGTAAGGGTCATTTTGCTCAATTTAGTTTTGAAGGTAAAACATATATGGCAGCGATGTCACAGGATGATGACGGCAAGGAATTTGATCAAAGCCTGACAGCAGCATATCAAAATGCAGTTAATAACAAGCTTGGTTTGTGGCTGAGAGTCTTACGAGATAGAAAACGATATGAGTTGGAAATTAATACTCAATGCATAGTGGACTTTCTCCAAAAATTCTATGAGGAAGAATTGGATAAAAAATATAAATAACCAAACAGAAAGAGGAATTGATACCAATCAATTCCTCTTTCCTTTTGAGCGAACGACTTACTTACTATTCGCCGCTGCAACCAAACGCAATGGTCACGTGTTCTTTCGGGTTGATAGCTGAGATTTTGTAACCTTTAGCATCAACTAAATATCCGATTTCATCACCGGTTGCCTGAGCTAAGCCGACAACACCGGAAACAGCAGTTCTTGTAAAGTCTATAGGAGCTTTTACTGTATCAACAGCTACATCGCCTATGCTTCTTCCAGCTGCCATAAACTGACCCTGGAATACTTCGCCTAAGGCAATACCTGTACCAGAAGCAACGTCTTCAAGAGCATTACCAAGGTTAGACAACATGCCGCCTGTAGTTCTGCCGACTACGCCTAACATCTGACCGCCCCATGTAAGAGGTGCTGTTACAATTCTTGAAACTATGTTAGGAGTATTAGACTTGTTGATTTCTGCGTTCAGAATTTGTCTAGGAAGAGTTGCTTTGCATCCGCAGTGTTCAATTTCAGTGAATGCAAGTTTTAATGCACCCTTTTGACATCCGGATGGTCTTACAACTTCTACAACTTTACCGTAAACCTTTGAACCGCAAGGATAAAGCTGACCGTTAATAGTTACGTCTTCTAATGTTTTTGCTGCAAATCTTTGACCTACGTGAGAAGATTTAGCACTTACCTGATCCTTGAACTCTAACTGAAGAGTAGGAATTTTAACGATTTCTTCGTTTTCAACAAAAGCTTTCTTGTCAACTGGACAAATAGGGCAGTCATTATTTGCTGTTACAGGGTTTTTATCAATACCTGCTGCAACACGGATATTTTGTAACATTGCTGCTATATCTGCACGTGATGCATCCTTAAACGGAGCAATTGTATTAGGATTTGGTGAATTATTCAAAGCACCTTTGTCTAATGCGATTGCTATAGGTATTTGAGCCCATTCAGGAACTGTGTTGCCGTCACAGTATTTTGACAAGATTTCTTGAGCTTTGCATTTATCCATATCAGGGCACTTAACTCCCTTAGATAATGCGCATAAAGCTTCTGCTCTTGTTACATTGTGATTTGGCATAAACTTGCCGTCAGGATATCCTTTTAACAAGTCCTGATGTACTGCAACTGTAATTGCAGAGTTAGCCCAGTGGTTTGTAGGAACATCTGAGAATAATTTTTCAGGTGAGCAAGAGTACATATCTTTGTCAAAACCTTTAACTAACATAGTAGCAAATTCTGCACGTGATATGTTTCTTGACGGCTTGAATAATCTATCAGGATAACCTACTACAATATCATTTGTAGCCAGCTTATCGATTTCGCAGGAAGCCCAGTAACCGTCAGGAACGTCCGGGAACATTTGTAATCCTGCAGCTGCACCTGTCATATTGCTGAAAGGTGATAAGTCAAAAGGAACTAATGTCTTTTTGATTGCCTGCATAGAGTTAGCTGTACCCATCTGGATAGGACATCCGTTGCCGTCCATTTTTGCTTCATCTCTAATAATCGGCGCACCGTTGTGTCTAGGCATGTCGTTCAAACAAGGAATGTTTGAAGCAGCTCCTGTAATAGAACCGTCTGATGCAACAGTTGTACCCATTGTACCTGCTGTCAGCTGATTAATTTCTCTATTAACGGAGAAACCTTCTGCTTTGTAGATAGAGTCTTTTTCAGTACCTACAAAATTGTTGTACCCGTAAACTGCGTTAGGATATGAATAAACTTGTTTCATATCTTGACGTGATAAGTCTTTTACACCAGGGCATAATGCGCATGAAGGAACTGGATCCGGTTCACATTGAGGAACGGCTCCGCAGCCGCAATCAGGTTGCGGTGCAGCTTCACAAGGACAGGCTGCTCCGGTAATTTCCGGGATTTGATCACAAGGACAAGCATTTCCTGTTACTACAGGACGCTCATCACACGGGCAGGCTGCCATTACCGTATTGAACGAACACGTTGCTATTCCAACGGCAATTGCAGCTGCCACAGTAAGTTTTCTAATCGTCATTTTAACCTCCTTTTCAATCGGTGGAGTAGATACACGTTATTCCCCAAACTTAATATCCCTTTAACTGTATTGAGTTTTTATTGAAGATATTTGTTTGTGTAGTGAAGTTTATTTCTCCCCCTTAGGAAAACTAACTCCTAAATTATGGAGTTTTTTAGGGATTAAAACATTACCGGAAAAGAGAGGACAAGTGGGGGATAATTTTTTTTTAATAGGAACTTTTTTTATTTTATGTCGTCTTTTTACATGGAATAGTTTGGAGGAGATAATAGATGAGTAGAGCGTTTAATAATGCTGAATTTATAGATAGCACGGAAATGGATTCAAATCTGCCGAGGACATTTAGTACAATTGTTAACAATGACGATATTCTGCAAATGTATTTAAAAGAAATCGGAAGAAAAAAGATGCTTTCTAAAAACGAAGAAGTAGAGCTTGGAAGAAAAATTCAGGAAGGCAGTGTAAAAGAAAAAGAGTGGGCCAAGAAGCAATTAATTCAAGCAAATTTAAGACTTGTTGTGAGCATTGCAAAAAAGTATATCGGTCAAGGGGTTCTTTTTATGGATCTTGTTCAGGAGGGTTCGTTAGGGTTAATAAAGGCAGCTGAGAAATTCGACTATAAAAAGAATTTTAAGTTTTCAACCTATGCAACCTGGTGGATTAAGCAGACCATCATACGGGCGATTTCTAATCACTCAAGGACAATACGAATTCCTGTTCATATGCTTGAAAAAATAAGAAAGTACAAAAAGGCATGTAACATTGCCGCATGTGATGACACAATGGATGTTGATGAGGAAACAATTGCTAAACTATCCGGGCTTGATGAGAAAAAGATTGACGAAGTTAAAAGTGCTCTTAAGAAAGAGCCGATAAGTCTTGATACATTTGTTACAGATGATCTCTGTATTCAGGATTATGTAGAAGATACTTCCTACTCTTCGCCGGAAAATAATGCCCAGCAGAAATTACAGCATAGAGATGTGCGTAAGCTGTTGAAAAAACTGGATACAAGAGAGCGTGAAATTCTTATACGAAGATTCGGAATTGGAAATGAAGAACCCAAAACTCTTGAGCAGATAGGGAATGACCTCGGATTCTCCAAGGAAAGAATAAGACAGCTGGAGAACATAGCATTACAAAAGTTGAGGAAAGTTGAGCGTGTGGATAGACTAAAAACTTATATTGAATCTGAATGATGTTTTTTATAATGCTTTAAAAATCCATATATAATCAGACCGGAGCAGATAACCCCGCATGTCCATTTTAAAATAGGGGAAGTCTGCTTTTCTTTTTGTTCAAGGATTTTTCTGTACTTAACAATTTTTTTGAACAGCTTCGGGTCTTTTTTATCCAGACCTTCTGATTTAAATGTTTTTTCGAGTGCATCCATCGGGTTAAAACCCTCGCCGTTTTCGAGTGATTTGAAATAATGCTCTTGATAATTGTCCGGAATTTTTGTTGTAAAATGTTGTTCTCTATTCTGGCTGTCAAGGTTCAGTGCATCCATAAAATAAATCATATTGTTTTCGGCGCGAATTGGTTCAGCTAATTTAGCTTTTATAAACTCTTTTCTGGAAGTGAGTTTTTTATATGGAACTTTTAATATTTTGCTTAAAGTTTTTGCCTGCTCCTCTGTCGCTTCAATTTTGGGTGAATCGTGATTTGAAGCCCCTATGATAAAACAGTCTGGCTTCCAGCCGCGCTCCAGAAAATTTTTATTGCTTCCCCAGTTGTCTGAAAGATGGTCTGATGTGTATATTTTCATCCGCTCAGCAACATATGGTTTAAGATATAAACCATCATAGATATTAAAATTATCTGTTGATGTTGCAAATTCATGCGTGATGTTTTTAAGGTCAAAGCCTGAACCTTTAACTTTTTTAACCTCATCATCAATTATGTTTAATATTTTATCTGCATAATATTTTCTTTCGGTATTTCCGTTTCTGATTAACGGCTGGTTTGCGTAAGTCCATGCAGCATCAACTCTGAAGCCGTCAAACCTTTCAGCATAAAACTTAACTTTTTCTCTCAGAAGTTTTTCTCCTTCTGCTGTATCAAAATTTAATGCAGGAAGTCCCCAGCCGATTGATGTATCTTTGTGAAATGCTTTTGGATTAGACCAGACTTCGTCGTACGAAAATCCGCAAAGCATATCTCCGTTAAGTTTTATTCCTTTTTTATTTAAATTTTCTTTTGCTTTTTTTAGGCTGTCTTCCGCGAGAAACTGCTTGTAATAATAGAAATCTATGGTTTCATTTTTTAGTTTTTTTATTTCACTAATTCTTTTTTCTCTTTCTGCTGCATCAAGTTCAAAAAGATTTCTGTCAATGTCATTCCATCTTCTGTAATCGTGAGTTCTGTTTATTTCTCTTAAAGCTCTGTAAAGAGCCTTTGGTTCAAGCCTTGCAGAGTTTTCGGACTTAAATTTTTCAAATTCGGTTTTGAATTTGCCTTCGCTGTAGAGTTTCTTAATAATTCTTTCGTGCTGAGAATTCTCTTCTATAATATTTTTGAAATCTACCCTGTCAGTATTTTTAGGGAAAATTTGCTCAGATGTATAATATTCAAGATTTATAACATGATTTCCTAAATCCATAGATGTGCCGGAATAAATCGGATACTTTCCTCTGTGTTCGTGATACTGCCCTGTAGGAAGAATTTGAACTTCATTTATTCCCCAGTATTTTTTTGCGAAATCAAAAAAAATCTGACTTTCATCTGTACCAAGATTTCCAACGCCTGTTTTGTTCGGAAGTGAGCTGGCTGGAACTATCAGAACCTTTTTCCCTGCTTTGGATGCCTGTTTTAAAATATCAGAGTATTCAGCTTCCTCTGAAGGTTTTAGCCGTCTTTGAAAGTTTATGTTCTTGTTTGCGCAAATTTTCATAACTTCACACCTGTATATATTAAAACCCACAGAGTTTTTATTTTGCTATTTTATGTAGATTTGTTAAAACTATTGCTTAAAAATTGCATTAACACTTTATTTAATATACTATTAAGATGTGAAAGCGTGAAAAGGGTTAAAAAAGGAGGACTCTTAATGTTCAAAAAATTATTAAAAGGTGTGTTCGCATTAGGCATTTTGTTTATGCTTAACAATCCGGCACAAGCTTTTTATACAGATATGAATGAAAATCACTGGGCATATCAGTCAATCAAATTCTTAACAGAAGTTGGTGTTGTCGTCGGGTATCCTGATGGGACTTACAAACCTGATATTCCTGTGACAAGAGCAGAATTTGCGTCTATGGCTATCAAAGCTCTCGGACAGGAAGATGCAAGTGTAACTCAAGATATTCACTTCTCTGATGTTGATAAGAGTTTCTGGGCTTATGATATTATCAGAAAAGCCGTATACTTTGATTTAATCCCTGACGCTGAAGGACAAAGATTTAGACCTTATGAATCTGTTACAAGAGCAGAAGCTATTACTATTGCTGTAAACGCTCTTACTACACAGCAAATCAGTGAACAAAGAGCTCAAGATATCATTCAAAAAAGCTATGAAGACTATACTCAAATGCCGGCATGGTTCTTAATTGCTGCCGGTAAAGCTCAACTGCTTGACCTTATTATTGTAATGCCTGGTAATGAAGGTAAACTGGAAGCTGACAGACCTGCTAACAGAGCAGAAGTTGCGGCTATTCTTTATAAAATGATGCAGGAAGCTAAGCTTAATCCAAACGCAAAGCTTGCAGAAAGTATGCAAAAAAGAACTGCAGAAGGTTATATCCTTGATAACGTAAGAGTTCAGGGTTCTATTGGTATTATTCCTGCCGGCTCTATATTCCCTATTCAGATGGAAACAGTTGTCGGGTCACAAATTTCTAACGTAACTGATATTTATACAGCAAAAGCTCCTAAAAATATTGTTACAAAAGATAAATATCTTTTGATTTCTCAAGGCAGCGACCTTAAAGGACAGGTTAAGCACGTTCAAAGAGGTAAATTGTTCAGACAGAACGGCGAAGTTATTATTAAGAACGAACTTCTTGTTACACCTAATGATCAGGCTGTAATGCTTTATGGTGTAGCTACAATTGATCCTGGAAAAATTGGTTTCTGGAGAAAATTATTCAAGGGTGCAAAAGTGTTAACAATACCGGGACAAATTGTTAATATCAGACTTCTTGGACCTCTTAAGATTGACCTTACGAACGGTTATATTTACGAGTAGTACTACGTACGTAAATAAATGGTCAGCCTCATTCGTGAAGCTCCTAAAAAAGGATAATTATTCAACGATTTCCGGCGGTTTTTCAAAAAACTCCGGAAATCGTTTTTTATAATCTCCAAGCTCTGTACAGTAGGCTTCCATATCAAGAGAAACGCCTTTCTTGAGTGGATGTGACTTAATTCCCAGCGATTTGTACATTACTCTCATAAATACGTTTGATATTGCGTCGCTTCCTCGCTCCCAGGGGGTTGCGTGCGCCATAATCCAGCGTATTTCTGCTATATCATTATTAACATCATCAAGTTGGGATGTTTTTATATCTTTTGAATTAAACTTTTTAGTAAAATTTGTATAAATTTCTAATATATGTTTGATTGCATTGTTTACATATTTTGCATTTGCATGTTTTAAATAATGCTCGTCTTTTGAAATAACAGGAATGGTTAATCGAATATCTTTATAAGGGTTGGTTAACGGATTTTTTGCAATACTGTCTAATCTTTGCTTGTATGGTTTATAACGTTTAATGTCTGAATAATTTGTACAGAGTTCAAAGCCTGTCCAGTCTGAACCGCTCAACCAGCCGTGTCTTTCTGTACGCAGTATTCCTGTATGAAAAACTTTAGACTGGTCGAAAACATTCATGTTGGCTTTTTGAATTCCGCAGGTAATATATTTTAAAATATTTTCAGCGGATGTATTTTTTCTAGCCATGTTAACTGCCGTATCAGCAGTTTCTTTTGTTCTTTTTGCCCACTTGGAGTCTGTTCCGTAACCTCGTATTCTTACGAAAAAATCGGCTTTTTTAAACCGGAGTCTAGGTGAGTTAATATTGGCTTGAAATGAATTATTATTACAAGTAGTTTGTATTCTCATGACTATTATAAGTTACGTAAAAAATTTTTTTGCGCAATTATAGGTTGATTAAAATTTTATAATATCTTTGAACAGTTTCAATGTCTGAAGACTCTAATATTTTGTTGATTTTTGATATTAATAACGACTTGTCGGTAAAATGCTCATAATCAAATAAATCCCGTAAATTCACGTTAAAAGCCTGAGCAAGTTTCTCAAGGCTTTCTTCTTTCGGAATTTGAACTCCTCTTTCTATTTTAGAAAGATTTGAGGCTTCCATGTTTAGAATTTCCGCTAATTTTAACTGCGTGTATCCCTGTTTTTCACGCAGTTCTTTTATTCTTAAACCTAATTTTTTCGAAATTTCACCCATCTCAACAACAGGATACTATCTTTTTGTAAGTGTATAAAGATTTTAGTAAGACTAAAAGCCTTGACAAATAGAGCTTAGTATGACTATAATGTAGTATAATATTTCTTAATAAGACATTTATTCCCCCAAAATATGCGTAATATAATCTAGAAAGGAGCTTTCTATGGTGAGAATTTCCGGTAATGTAAATGCCAGAGAAGTGAAGTCTGCTTCGTCCTCAGACTATGAAAAACAGATGGAGAGTTTGTCGAAAAAGATAAAACCTCAAGCAGAGAGTTTGGAAGATTTAGAGAATGCTAAAAAAATAAAAAAACAACAAATTGCGCTTGCAGAAAGAAATGGAGATACTACGACTGCTGCCAGCTTGAAAAAAGACTTGAGAGCAATAGAACAAGACATTAAAAGAAATACCAGCATATTTAGTTAGGAGTACTTCTATGACAGATTTAAATTTAAATAATCTAAAAATGGATTTCAAGTATATAGAAAATTCAGAAACCGTATGGAATCCGAATGGAGTAAAAGGCTGTGACGAGGAAAGTTTTATACGCAGTAACCCTCAGGCAGGAAAAAGTATTTTCAAGGAACTTGATTTTAACAAAGACGGATATATTTCGGAACAGGAATTTGCCTGTGCAAAGAACATGGCCGGTGATGATGGTATTTTAACAGACAAAGAGCGAAATGACTCCTGTATGGAGGAAATGAAGTATTTTGCCCGACGTGGTATTGATAAGTGGTTTAAGATAGACAAAGACAGAGATGGATTTGCGACCAATGTTGAAATGGAAAGCTGGAGTACATATTGTGAAAACGGAAAAACTCTTGAGGGGGCTATGTCTAACAAGCAGCTTGCAAATAAATATAATATGCAGGAAAAAATAATTTCTGATATACAGAGCTGGCTGGATAGTGAAATTGAGGACATAAAAAATGATGCTAGAACTCACTTCGGGGTTGAACTGACTCAGAAGCAGATTATTGAAATTAAAAAAGAGCAGATAAAACAGCTTAACAACTGGCTTTTGAAATCTGGTGACAATGAAGAGGCTAGTTTTTATCAACAATTAAATCTGGATGCTTACACAAGATTAATGAGTACTGTGGATGGAGAAGCCTGCTGCGGCGGAGATATTTGTGAATTTTCAGGATTTTCACCTTCCGATATAGAGAAAAACGGAAAATATACTTCCAAAGATATGAAAGCCCGTCTTGAGTGGGCAGAAAATTCTTATATGGTTGATGATAACGGTAAAACAGTGCTTGATGCCAACGGTCAAACTATTCCTGCCAAAATGATGACTGATGCTCAGGTTCAAAAATATAAAGAGATAGTTGAATCTGTTACCGGTAAACCCTGGGATAGTGATGACTGGGAGGTTTCATCGGAGCAGTGGTGTATAATTCGTGAAAAAGTAAATGGCACTTATGGCGACGAAACAAGACTGGAAGGTAAAACCAGAGCAGATGTTCCTGAAAATAGACAGGCTCTTTTGAGATTTCTTGAACAAAAAGGATGGCTTTACGAACAGTTTAAATAATTTTAAAAACGTCTTCTCTTGCAACTGTTTTTTGTTCAGATGTTTCCAGATTTTTAACTGTAACCTGATTTGAGGAGATTTCATCTTCGCCAAGAATAAGAGCAAATTTGGCGGTTTTGGAAGCCTTTTCTAATTGTTTTACAAATTTTTTGTTTGTTAAATCAAATTCGCAGGTAATTCCGTTACCGCGCATTTCTTCAGTAAGCTTGATTGCTTCAAGAGGGTTGTTGCATACAACAAAAGCTGTTAATTTGTCCTCAGACTTAGCGCCGATAAGTGAAGCGAGTCTTTCCATTCCCATTGCGAAACCTATTGCCGGTGTGTCTTCGCCGCCTAAATTTCTGACAAGGCTGTCATATCGTCCGCCGCCGCAAACTGCGTTTTGTGAGCCGAGGTTATTTGATTTGATTTCAAATACCGTTCTGTTGTAATAGTCTAAACCTCTTACGAGAAGTTTATTTATAGAATAGTTTATGTTTAATGCGTCAAGATATTCTTTTAGGGATGTAAAATGTTCAGCACATTCATCGCAAATGAAGTCTGATTGAATAACTTCTTGAATTTCAGGTTTGGCGTAAATCTCTTTGCACTCTTCAACTTTGCAATCTAAAAGTCTTAGAGGATTTTTTTCATATCTTGCCTGACAATCAGGGCAAAGCTGTGACAAGTACGGCTTGATAACTTCTTTTAATTTTGTCTTAAATGTTTCTCTGCATTCAGGACAGCCGAGAGAATTTAATTCTACAGAAAGATCATTTAATCCAAGCGCCTTTAAATAATTTACAGCCATTAAAATAACTTCTGCGTCTGCAGCCGGCTGTTTTATACCGAAAACTTCTACACCAACCTGATGAAATTGTCTTTGTCTTCCAGCCTGAGGACGTTCATAGCGGAACATCGGACCTTTGTACCAGAGTTTTACAGGGGCAGAAAGTCTGTGCATACCGTTTTCAATGAAAGAACGTACAACCCCTGCTGTGTTTTCAGGGCGCAGGGTAAGCGAGCGTTCGCTTTTTTCAAAAGTGTACATTTCTTTGTTTACGATGTCAGTTGTGTCGCCAACTCCTCTTGCGAAAAGTTCTGTAGCTTCAAATATTGGTGTGCGGATTTCTTTTGCTCCGTATTTTGCAAAAACTTCTGCTGCTTTTTCTTCCATAAAATGCCAAACCGGCATTTCAGGAGGTAATATATCTTTTGTTCCTTTTTGTACTCTTATTATTGCCATAATTTAGTCCTTCCCCCAGCGGGCGGCGTCAGCCCCGCCCGCTGGGGGAAGGGTATTGCCATCTTTTCAAATACTTTATATAATTATTTTACTACAAACAGGAAGGTGGTAATATGGGCGTGAAAATTACAAAGATGCAGGGATGCGGAAATGATTTTGTTATTTTAGATTATGAAGAGTTTGTGAAGTTTAACCTATCAATGTCAGATACAGCTAAAAAACTTTGTGACAGACATTTTGGTATTGGCGCTGACGGCCTTATTATTCCTAATACAAATGTAGAAGATGCTGACATTGGCTGGTTTTTCTTTAACTCTGACGGCTCAACCGCCCAGATGTGCGGAAACGGAATGAGATGTTTTGCAAGATATGTGAGGGATAAGGGACTTGTTACGAAAGATGAGTTTCTAGTAAAAACGCTTGCAGGGATTATGATGCCTAAAATTTTGGAGGACGGAAGTGTAAGGGTTAACATGTCAAAACCGATTCTTGACTCAGCCAGTATACCTTTTGTTCCTAATGATAATATGAATTATCGTATGGCAGTAAAGAATATTGTTTTTGAAGGCAACGCTATTTCAATGGGAAATCCTCATTTTGTAATATTTGTATCACCTTCAGAGGATATGCTTAAGCTTGCAAAAGAATACGGACCTTTGATTGAAACAGCTGCAGAGTTTCCAGAAAAAACTAATGTTGAATTTATTAAAATTTTATCCCCGGACAAGATAAAACTTTGCGTATGGGAGCGCGGGTGCGGTATAACGCTTGCCTGCGGAACAGGAGCATGCGCAAGTGTTGTTGCAGGTATTTTAAAAGGCTGTCTAAATAACTCTGTTGAAGTAGAGCTTTTAGGTGGTTCTGTTAGAATTGACTGGGACGGCGACAAAGTACACACCGGCAGGGATGTTTTCTTAACAGGACCTGCAGAGTATGTTTTTACTGCTGAACTCTAAGCTTCATTAAGAATTTTAGCAGAAGCATCTAAATCTTTGATTAACTGTTCATTGCCTTTGTCAAGTCCGCGCTGTTTTAATGCGGTAGATACAGCATCTGCGAAATTTGGTGCTTTTCCTTGCGGTACTGCTTTGTAGTAATCATCCTCAAAAGTTTCTTCAAGTCTTAAGGCCCAATTGCCGGTTGTAGTTCCAGGGCGGTTATATGTTTTGCCGAGTCCCCAGAAATCTGCAAAGAAAATTTGAACACGTTTTGCCGGACTTGTGAAAAGTTCTGCAAAGCTTGCTGCAATAAATTTCGATTTATTTGTTCTGATATCTTTAAGATATTGTTTAACTTCTTCTTTAGCTGCACCTTTAGGAGCAGTATCTTCTGCAAGGTATTTTGTCTTTTTGAGGAAACGGGCTTTTTTATCTTTGTCGTTTCCAAAATTAAATAAATCTTCTACAAATTCTAGAAATGATTGATTGTCATGGGAGCCTGGCATTATTAAATTTCTTTCCGGAGCTTTTGCACCTCTATGATCAAACTGAGTTACAGAAATTCCTGATAACCCGAGTTTTTTCATAACTCTTTCTGTCGGAAGGTTTCTGTCGCCAAGGTCTTCGCAGATTATTGCATCTTTGCTCAAGCCATGTTTTTTCGCAGCAGGAATAATAATTTTTGTCAGAATATTTGCATACTCATCATCATTCTTTTTCTTATATTTACCGGAAAATATTGAATATATTCTGCCGGAATTTGATGCTGTCATTTTCTTGCTTGAATTTGTATATATGAACGGGTCAATTAAGCCTATTATGTGGTCAATTCTTATCCCGCCCGGGAAGCTTGCAAAATATTCTTCATATTTTTGCTGCATAATTTTGCCGGCTTCGCCTAATGAACCGTCTTTATTAAATATTTTTTCAGGGTCATAGTATGGAAATCCCCAGCGCTGGCCTGTTTTTGAGAAATAATCAGGAGGGCAGCCGATTGATTTTCCTTTCAAGAATAATTTCTGATTAACCCAGCTTTCCACTGCTGTAGGAGCAACAGGGGAGTCGCCTATAATTTTTATTCCGGTTTTTTCTGAAAGTTTATTTGATGCTTCATTTTCTTTTTCTAACAGCATCTGCTGGAAAAGATAATAATCATAATCATCTTTGTATTTTTCTTTCAATTCTGCAATTCTTGCTTTTGATTTTTCAGAATTCGGATTTACAAAAAGCTGCTGATCTATTTTATCCCAGTTTTTTATTTCTGCTGCTTTTGCAAGCTGTGCGATTTCATCTTCTGTGTAGTTATCTTTTTGCGACCAGATTTTGAAGTTGTCGTTTCCTTTAATTTTAGATAAAATTCTGTAGATTGCACTTTGTTCATATTCACTTTCTCTTGTTTCTTTGAAATTTGCAAATTCTTTAGAATCTTTGCCGTTTGTATATGCTTCTCTCAGTGCAACTTCATACATAGAGCGTACATAAGGATAATTAACTTCTGATGTGTTCGGATTGTTTTTTACAATAGTTTCAAAAGTCTTTTTGGAAAGGATGTTTCCATATTCGTCAGATGCAAGCTTTTCAAGCGGTATCATATAGATATTTTTTGCCTTTGCTTCCGGAGCATAAGGAGAGTTGTCGAGAACTTTTCTCAGACCGTTTGGTTCCTGCTGAATTCCTTTAAATCCGTGTTCTTTTAAAAACGGAAATAATTTAGTGATTACTGTTCTGGAGAAAAGCGAGCCGATACCGGTATTTTCTGATTTTACAGCAGGAGCAGAGGCGTTATGCAGAATTAAATCCACCTGTTTGCCAAGTAAATCAAGACCTTGATTTAATGAATTTGTATAAACCTTCATTTCCTGTGCATTTGGTTTTCTATTAAATGCAGGGGCAGCGTTGTCGACTTTTTGAATTCTCATGGGATACTCCTTTAGATACACACATTGTATGCAAAGGATAATATCACAGAGTTATTTTGCAGTCAATATATTTTGTATATCTATGCAAACCAGTTGCAGATATCTTCAGTACAGAGGGTGGCTTCCAAATCCTGCATAATATTTACGCGTGTCATTTCAAATGTCACAGGAGTTATTGAGATTTTGTTATTTCTGACGGCTGCAATGTCTGTAGACGCATCTTCCGGCTCGTTGATAAGTTCTCCTGCCATCCAGTAATAAACTTTTCCTCTCGGGTCGACTCTTCTTTCGTAAGCATCTGTAAACATTCGGCTTCCGAGTTCTGTAATTGCTATGCCTGCAATATCTTCTTTTTCAAGACCGGGAATATTTATATTTAATATTGTTTTAGGAGGTATTTTATATTTATCGAGCCTGTTTAAAAGTTCTGCAACGAAAGCCGCAGCGTAATGAAAATCTTCATAATCATTCCGGAGGCTTGCAAGCGAGGTTGCAATACTCGGATATCCCATCATAGCACCTTCCATAGCACAGCTTACAGTTCCAGAGTAAAGTATATCTGCGCCAAGATTGGGGCCGTGGTTAATTCCTGAAATTACTAAATCCGGGAGTTCGTCTTTATCAAGGATTGCATTAATAGCAAGTTTTACACAGTCCCCGGGGGTTCCGGTTGTCATCCAGCAGCGTTTTGCACCATACTTAGACTCGACTTCTTCAACCCTTAAAGGTGTATGCAGTGTCAAAGAGTGACCCGCTGCACTTCTTTCTCTGTCGGGAGCTATTACATAAACATCGTGACAAGGAGAAAGCGCTTCTATTAGAGCCCTTATTCCGTTTGAAAGTATGCCGTCATCATTTGATACAAGAATTTTCATTTGTGCCCCTTCCTGAAATTTAGCTATACAATTATATCAGGATAAAGTACTCTTGTACATAGTCTTTCCTAATCTCCAAATAATAAATGTGAGCAGAGCCTAAAAATTTTTAATTTTAAAAATTTGTTACAAAAATTTACATTGTTTTTTGATGGAAAATTGAGATAATTTAATAAATCATTTGTAATCATTTATTAAACAATTATGCTAAATTGGTTAATTTAAATAAAAGTTTCCTTATACAAAAAAAAAAATCAAAAATTCATCTTTACATTTCCTTTACAATCTTTAACCAGATAGCAATTTTTATTTTGTCCGGCTTTTAAATTAATATGTAGTTGATATAATTGGTTTGTATATCAAGAAGTATATGTGTATGATAAACAAAATTGGTGTAGATACAACTAGCAGAATAAATAGCATAGAAGCCCGCAAGAATAAGAAAGAAGGACAGACTCCAAATTTCAAGGGGGGCGGTAATCTTTTGCTGCAAGGTATTCAGTATTGCGAAAAAGTGCCTATGGTTAATGTTGCAGTAGTGGATATGCTTTCTGCGATTTTGCCAAGAACGATAGTTGAATCTATGACCAACTGGTTTGCAGGATTTGAGGCCTTTAGAAGAGAATCTTCCGGGCTTGTAGTTAACTGTCTTATTCCGAGCCTTATTACTCTCGGGTTTGCTAAAATGCTGAATGGCTCTACTATGGGCGGACTTGGCAAAAAAATTGATATGTCTGAATGCTGGGCTGACAGCTCACTGATAAATGAGGCAAAAGAATATTATAATAAATCAGCCTCTTCTGATAAAGTTAAGGATGCCTTGAGGAATATTCTAGGTGATATTGAAGGTTTTGAAGGCAAAGAAAAAATTGTATTTAAAGAAGATGCTTTATCAGCAGAAGAGCTGGATAAATATGCGGACAGGCTGGCAGAACTTTCACGTTCTAACAAGTCTAATAAGGACTTAGGAAAAGAAGTTAAAAAGATTTCTGCAGAAATTGTTGATAAGACACGCGTCGCAGAAAATGTTAAAATTGCAGGTATAAAAAATGAAGTAAAAGCCTCTTCTGTAAACGGAATGCTTGTTGATTCTGTCAAATTCTTTAAAGGATTTCAATCAAGAAGTCATGGAACAATAGAAGATTTTGCCAGAAAGAGTAAAAACCTTGTTAGAGCAAAAAGCGGACTCGGGCTTGCAGTTATCCTGCCGCTTGCTATCTCTATGCAGTATATTAACCGATGGATAACAGGAAAAGTTTCCGGGGTTAAAGGTGCACCTATTTATGATGACTTTGCAAAGGGAAAAGATAATATAGAACAAGATCCGGCAGCTAAAGAAGGTTTGTTGAAACAAAAAATTATTTCAATATCTTCAATGATTGGTGTATCTTTGCTATCAATGATGAAAAAACCAACGCTCGGAATGCTTGAGTTCAAGGGCATGTTCCCTACAATGGATCAGGCAAGAGTAATTTCTACTGCAACCTTTGCTTCCCGTATGGCTGCGGCCGATGACAAGAATGAATTAGCTGAATCTACTGTACGTGATATAGCAACTTTCTCTGGCTTATATTTCCTCGGAGATTATGCAGACAAAGGTGCGGCAACATTAATTGAAAAAACAAAAGGCGTTAGATTATTAAACGATACAAAACCGCTTAAGGCTGATGCAAATGTCTTTGAAAAATTCTGGCATTGGGTTAAAGATGTGAAAGTCAAATCGTCTGATGAAGTAGTAAGTAAAACCGCAGAATTATTGAAAAAACAGGGTAAAACTCCTGATGCAGAACAACTTAAAATAATTGAAAAAGAATTGAAACATGCTGTTAACTTGCGTTCTGCTTGTCAGGCAACTAATATTGGTGTATCATTAGCATTGTTAGGAATTTTAGTTCCGATTTATACCAGACATAATACAAAGAAAAAGCATGAACGGGCATTGAAATTAGCTCAGGAAAATGCTCAGACACAAACCGAAAATAAAGAACAGACTGAAACACTGACTCCATTGAATGTAAAATATTCAAAATTAACAGCTGGTTTCAGAGCTGATAAACGTTAAGGCAGTTATGAAAGTACAAATTCAACAAAATCCAATCCAACAACCTCACTTTAAAGGCGCTGTAGACAGCGGCTTAAGATACCTTGCAACAAATCAGGCAATTGGTGCAAACGGTGTTGACTTCTGTTTTATGGTGACACCGAGAACAGCAAGCGATACTATTAAGCGCGGCCCTGCTGCTGGTTTAGAAACTTTTAGACGTGAAATTATGGGAACGGTTAATGATTCCTGTATAGGGTTGTTTGGAGCGGCTGCCGGTGCTCTTATTGCAATGGGAATTAATAAAAAGTTCGGGTTAAATGTAAATGATATATTTACTGCACCGGAAACTTTAAATATTCTTGCAGAAAATAAAGCTGATCAGTTGAAAAATAATAAAACGCAGCTAGATTATATTAAGTCTGCGTTAGCTGAAGTAAAAGCTTATAACCCTGCTTCTGCGAGGGCTGATGCAGAAGGCTTTGTAAAACTTTCACAAAATACTATTGATGAAACTGCTGCATATTTTGATAAAGCTCTGAACAGCAAGATAGAATTTCATAAGTGGGCGGATAAGAAAACTCCGGATGCAAAAAATGTTATAATTAACAAGATTACGGAAGATACCGGTGCCCAGTCAAGATACATACTTGAATCTGCTGATAAGAAAATTAAAAGTGAAACCAATTTAAAATCATTACTTAATGATATTTATATTGTATCTGAATCTTTTAATAATAATAAGGTAAAAGCTTCTTTTGAAGAACAGATTAAATCAGGAAAGGCTGTACAAGAAAATGCTTTCATAAAAGGTTTGACAAAGTTTATGAAATCGCGTGCAGGTGCAGGCTTTGCAATCGCATCAGCAGTGGGGCTTTCTGTTCAGCCGATTAATATGTATTTGACAAAACTAAAAACCGGAACTGACGGTTTTGTTGGGGTTGAAGGCCGTTCAAAAGATAATTCGGCAGGTTTTAAAGGCATAAAAACAATCAGCAGTGCAGCATTCTTCAGTATGATACTTGCAACACTTAATATGTCGCCGCTTCAATTCCTGAAGGCTCCGGGTAAGTTTATGGATAAAATGGCGTTTACCGGAAAAATGCCTACTGTTAACCAGCTTAAAGGTATTTATGGTGTGACAATTATCTCAAGAATATTCTCAGCCCGCGATAAAGATGAGCTTAGAGAAGTTCTTACTAAAGATACTCTCGGTTACTTAAGCTGGCTTGTTCTTGGTGATATTATTAATAAACTTGCTGCAGATTGGCTGGATAAAACTGTAATGAATTACAAAAAAGGACTTAAAACTGCAAATCCATTTAAGCGAACATATAACGCTGCTTTAAAAACAAGGGATGAAATTGTTATTGAAACTCTTGCAGCACAAGGCAAGTCAACGACCAAACAGATTGAAGGAAAAACTGTTGCAAAATCATTCAAAGAATTATTAAAAGAAGTTGATACACTGACTCCAGACGTCAAGAAAATTACTAAAAAGCGTCTAAGAGTATTAAATGCAGCACAGCTTGCCGGATATCTGTTCTCAGGACTTGTACTGGGCTTAGGTATTCCTAACCTGAATATCTACGTAACTAATGCTCTTGATAAAAAACGTAAAAGTGCTACGCACGTAGCCCAATAGGCGGGAGACAACTTTTCAACGACTAATTAATAATAAAACTACTGGTCTCCCTTATTTATGAAACTACCAGCAGAGCGTCTTCATTACGCACGCAGCCCAGTAGCTCTATAGCTTAGTCTTTTCATCAAGCTTAAAAAATTCAATCATATTAAAAATAGATGTAAAATCCGATAGGAATAAGTATTTAGGTTCATTAACCGGCGTAAATAAATTTCCCGGTTCGAATAAGTCTTTCCAAGTAGAAATTGCAAACATAATTCTGTCATTTCCGGTATGGTCTTTGTAAAAAGAACATTTAGCTTTATTCGTACCAAAAGCCGTATAAAACCGGGTAAATTTTTCGATAAAAGTCGGGGTTAGAAGATATCTGGCTTCAACCTGATCCTTTGAAAAAACGTTAAATCGTTTATCAAAGTTTATTGATTCAAGATTAACGTTTTGCATTGATTTTTGTTTTTCTATAAAGCTGCAGATGATAATCAAAGTTATAATTGTCAGCACAATAAGCTTAATGAAATTATCAATATCAGAAGAAAATTTTAAACTCAAAAAACATTCACATAACAGTAGAGGCACATATATGATTGACGCAATAATTCCAGTTGGATAATTTCTTATATTCATATCCCTTTTAGTTGCAATAATAGTGTTGGCTTTTATTGTTTTGTTAGAAGGAACGCTTAGTATAACTCCTTTAAATGCTGTTGTCGAGTTTTTATCTCCTTGTTCTATTAATTTTATTTCTGCAATCTCATAGTCCACGCCATTATGATTTCCTTTAAACGCATCATCAACCTTTATTTTATTAAATGTACTAAACAGGTTACTTGCTTCAAGCTCTTTTATAGAAAATATCTGTGTGGAATTCTCATCACTTATCCTTCTTATGTCTTTAATGCATTGAAGAAATTTGAACATGAAATTAGTTTTTATATATTCTTTGTAAAATCTAATTGTCAGGTATGAAAGATAACCCACTAACAAAGAAAAGAACAAAAAGACTAACGTAATCGCAGGCGATAATAATCCGAACAGGCCTAATACAAACCCTGAAAATAGAGATAGAGCAACAATTTCTCCAACAATAAAGGTTGTCAAATACTTTATACGCTCATTTTCTGCTTTATCCAGCTCGGGTTTGAGTGACTGGAATATTTTTGTATATTCACTAACAATGCTCATTAAGTAAAGTTTATCATATTTTAATGCAATTGTAATACTGCAAAATGTCTATTTTTTGTACCGTTTTCTTTTCTGTAAGAATAAAATAAATCGTTACAGCAGCTTGTGCAGTAAGGGCAGATATCAATTTTATTAACTCCGTTTTCTTCCAGCTGGCGTGCGTTAATTTTTTTGAGGTCAACATTATGCTCTTTGTATAAATCGGTTGAATTCTGTACTGTTGATAATAATTTATCCCGCACTTCTTCTGATACTTCGTAGCAGCAAAGTCCGATTGCAGGTCCTATTAGTGCAATTATGTTATTGGGATTTGTGCCGAAATTTACTCTCATTTTCTCAACGGTTTTAACTCCAATTTTAGCTGCAGTCCCGCGCCAGCCGGCATGAGAAACAGCACCGATTTTATTTACAGGATCATAGAAAATTAACGGTGTGCAGTCAGCGAATTTTAAATAAATTGTATCATTGCTATTTGTAAGAATTAATCCATCTGTATCAGGATATTCTGTCTTTAAATCGACAACTTCAATATTGTCGCTGTGAGTTTGAGCGGGAGTAATTATTCTTTCAGAAACAGGAAAGCATACTTCACCCCTTGTGGTAAAGTATGCAGTTACATCCTGTATAAAATCACTTTTTAAAATCTTTGTGCCGTTAAAATCTTCAAAATAAAACATATTGAAAATATAGCACAAATTAGTAAAATCTGTTAATAAGATTAATTTTTTCTTTTGTAAATGGCGGACAAAAAATATCATCTTTTCGCTCGGTTGAGCTTATTAAAACACTTTTCAGGTGAGAAAATGTGTAAAAGCTGTATTTGCCGTGATATCTTCCGACTCCGGAAGCACCTACACCTCCAAAAGGAAGATTTTCTCCTGCGGTGTGATTAATCGTATCATTTACGGCTCCGCCTCCAAAGGACAGGCTTTTAAAAATATCTTTTCTAAACTCTTTATCCTCTGAAAAAACATACAAAGCAAGCGGCTTAGGCTTTTGGCGGATGTATTCTTTAACTCTGTTAATGTCTGTCCACTCAAGAACCGGCAGCAGCGGCCCAAAGATTTCCTCCTGCATTATGTCGGAATTTATAGAGTCTTCGACAATTAATGTCGGTTCTATGTACAGCGTGCACTCATCGCTGTGACCGCCATAGATAATCTTATCTTTGCTTGATTTTATAAGCTTGCTTAGACGATTAAAAGCCTCAATATCTATAATGCGTCCATAATCAGTGCTTTCCGGTGTATATGTGCCGTAAAATTCCTGAATCGCATTAATCATTTCCAGAATTAATTTTTCTCTGATAGAAGCATGTGCAAAAAGGTAGTCAGGTGCGATGCAAGTCTGACCTGCATTCATAAATTTACCTTTAACAATCCTTCTGGCACTGACTTTTAAATCTGCTGTATCATCTATGATAACAGGGCTTTTTCCTCCCAGTTCAAGTGTATAAGGGATAAGTCTTTCTCCGGCAGTTTTTGCAATCTGGCGTCCTGCCTGAGTGCTTCCGGTAAAAAATATATAATCAAAGTCACCCTGCATAATATCTTTGCTGGAGATTTCTTCCGGCAGAAACATTTTAATATAATCAGAGGTAAATGTTTCTGAGATAATCTGGTTTAGAACCTTTGATATTTCAGGCGTTTTGTGTGATGTTCTTATAACTGCGCAATTACCAGCTGCGATTGCTCCAACAAGAGGAGTTAGGGCAAGCTGCAGCGGATAATTAAAAGGAACAATAATTAATGCAATGCCAAAAGGTTCTTTCACTATTAATGATTTAGCAGGCTTTAAATAGGGTACAGTTTCAACCTCCTCTGTTTTCGCCCACTCTTTAAGATTTTTTACTGCAAAGTCAATTTCGTTAAGTACTATTCCAATCTCGGTAAGCATCGTTTCTGCCGGAGATTTGTGCAGGTCGTAATACAATGCTTTTTGAATTTCAGATTTGTATTTGATGACGGTTTCCTTAAGCATTTTCAGCTGTTCAATTCTAAAATCCGGGTTTCTTGTCTGGTTAGTATAGAAATATGCTCTTATTTTATCGATGGTGTCTTTAATTTTCATATCTGCATTAAAATTAAAATAACCAGACGTAACAATTATCAAATCGGGCAGTCCAACAGGGTAATCTATTTTGATGTTTGTATTATAATAATAAATATAGATTATGTGTGTGTTTAAGGAGTAAAATTTATGATTACAAGAGTTCAATCAGGTTCCCCTGATTTTAAAGCTGCACGAATAAATATTCTTGCAACTGCGGATAACCATGGAAATATTATGCAGCTTCCAAGGGTTTTAAAAACAATAGAAAACAACGCAAAAGAAATTTTTCCTAAAGCAGAGTCGCCCTCAACTTTCAATTTTTTAACTATCGTTGGCGACTGGTTTATTAATCCTTCTAAAAAAGGCCTGTTAACTCATCCAGAACTTTCGAACGGCGATATGCAAAACCTTGCTATGCTTAAGACAATTGATAGTGTGAAAGTCTTACTTAAAAAACTTGCAGCGAAAACTTCCGGTATAATCAGCGGTAAAACAGCCGAGCTTAATGTCCTTTTTACACCCGGAAATCACGATTTAGATGCAGGTGATAAATTCCTGTTGAATGTTATGAAGAAAAATCCTATGAAAACACTGATTACAAATGTTGACTTAAACAAATCTCCGGCAGTACAGGAAGCAATGAGCTTGAGTGATAACATCGTAAAATCTGCGGTTTATTCTATTCCTGACAATAAACGTGATGATTTGTTACACAAAGTTCTCTTTGTGAGTGCAACAATACCAAGTATGGATTTCTACAATCCCGGTTTATGCAAAGGTCTTGAATTTTATGATAATTCTAATAAAAAAGACGCTAATCTAACTGAGGCGGATATTCAAGAAACAATAAATTCTATAAAAGAGAAAGTTGATGACTTTAAGCTTGAAAATCCTAAAGGAGCTGTTGTTCTTCTGTCACATATGGGCGGCAGACTATCGGAAATCATCAGAAGTAATGTCCCTCAAATAAACCATGTTCTAAACGGGCATGACCACAAGAATGTACAATCAAATGTCGGAAAGACCAGTATAAATTCTCTTGGAAAAGATAATGAGATGATAAAAGCTCTTAATTTTGAATTTGATGATGACGGAAACCTTATAAAGGCTACAATGACTCCATATTTTACAGAAACAACAGTAGCTGACGGGCTTGAAAAACACCCGTTTCAGGTATTTCTAAATGATTTCTTTGAAAAAGATTTGGAACCGCTTGTAAGCCTTGGAGAAATTAAATCTGAAAAAGCCGTAGAAGAAGCGGAAAGTAGATTTCCGCAGCAGGTTGAAGCGCTTCTTATAAAACTCGGGATAACTGACTTGGATCAGAGAACAGCTCTTATGAAGAATGATAGTTTTAGAGAACTTATATTTTCTGAGGCTTCAAAAGAGTTAGAAAAGTCTGAGAGTGTTAATAAAGGTTTAAATAAACTTACATACGGCAACGAAATAAGATATCAAAACAGTTATCTTATGAATTATCTAACGAGTGCTATTAAGCGTACTGTGCGTGAAAAATATGATTCAGATGTTTTTACTGTAGCTCTCCAATCCTCAATCGTACGAGGCGGACTGGAAGACGGTGCAGATAATCTGCGGGTGATGAAAGTTTTTGACGGCGTAAGTGAAGATCTGTCAAATCTCAGAATTGGTGATGTAAAAGGTGAGGAGCTAGTAGGGCTTATTGTAGAAAATGTGCTTGCTAATTTGAAAGCTCCGACAAGAAATACTATTATCCACTGGTCTGATGTGCAGGTAAACAGGTCGCTTATAGAGGCTATTAAATCAGGAAAAGCAGAAGCAAAATATTCTGATGCAGTAAGGGTTAGAAATAAGCTCACAAAAGAATTTGAACCTATAGATATGCAGGAAAATTATAAAATGGTTATTGGGGAAAAATTCCTTGTTAAGGATGATATTGAATGGCCCGGACGTATTAGAGAAAGGTTTGTTTCACTGGAAAAAACGTATGATGAACTGTTTAGGGAGTATATTTCGAGTGTAAATTATAAACTTCATATAACTCCAAAAACTAAAGAACAGCGTATTATATAACAAATAATAAAGGCAGGGGGCAAAATGTATTATAAAACAAATTATAATTCACCGATAGGACAATTAACTATAGCCGCGCATAATAACAGCATTATTGGCGTATGGCTTGAGGGACAAAAGTATTTTCAGGGCAGTATAAAAACTGAATTAGATTTTAATGATAATATAGAAGTATTTCAAAGAACTAAAGCCTGGCTTGATAGATATTTTAGAGGCGAAAAACCTGAAATTTCAGAACTGAGTTTAGCGCCAATAGGAAATGATTTTAGACAGAATGTCTGGAAAATTCTTTGTGAAATTCCATACGGCGAAGTTATAACTTATGGCGACATAGCTAAACAGATTGCTAAAAAGCGGGGGCTTTTACACATGTCTGCTCAAGCTATCGGCGGAGCTGTCGGACATAATCCAATTTCAATTATTATTCCGTGTCATAGAGTTGTAGGAGCAAATGGAAATTTAACAGGTTACGCTGGTGGGATAAATACAAAGATTAAACTCTTAGAACACGAAAAAGTCGATATATCAAGATTTTTTATTCCTGCCTAAAACTTTGTGCCAACGCAGTAGCCAGGAATAATATGTGCAACAGGAATAAATTTTGAGGCAGTCTTTGCAATATTAGTACCCGGAGCTGCCATTGATGTTACAAGACACACATTATCAGCTTGAACAGCCCAGTCTTTCCAGCTAAGTTTTCTGTAAGAATCTTCTTTAAACAAATATTTGTTGATTAATTGAGAAATTTTATTACCAAACAGAACTCCTGAGATAAAACCGGCTGTACCAAAAGCGAATTGGATTGCTCTTGTAACAGGCGGGTATTTATATTTTGAAAACAATGTTTTATTGAGCTTCATTCCTGCTCCAACAAAAAGGCTCGGGAATACATAGTTTCCGACAAGTTGAACAATACCTTCCTTTGTTTTAGCCTTAGTATTTTGCGGGTCTGTTAATACGCCGCCTGTTAACCCGCCTGCAATTGATGATGATGCCATAGTGATAACATCTTTTTCATTAAATTCAATTTTTTTGAATACATCAACAACTTCTCTGGTTTTTAAAGAGGCTGGAACTTTAAGCCCTCTTGCTTTTGTAATGCATACAGCAGATGCCGTTAAGCCAAGTAAACTTCCTGCTGCAGAAGCTGCCTTTGTTGAAAAGTTTGGTCTATTATTCTGTGTATTATTTATATTAAATGAATTAACTGTAATTGACATTTTTATTTTCTTTCTTTTTAAGAAAGATTCCTCCTTAAGATTTCAAACCTTTGTTTTGTACTGACATATTAAATGTCTTGATTACACTTTTCAAGTGGTAAAACAAAATCTTAACGCTATCTTAACGCCAAATGAAAAACATTAATCCTATTTTTATATCACTTTATGCTATTATCTGATTATGAAAGAATTAGAGAACATTAAAGACCATATCTTGGTATGTTTATCATCATCGCCGTCAAATAAAAAGGTTATTGATACGGCTTCTCGTATGGCAAAAGTTTTTAATGCTGAATTTACTGCTCTTTATATTGAGAGTGCAAATAAAATGTCTAGGGATAATGAATTAAGATTGCAGCAGAATACGGAATTTGCTAGAGAACTGGGGGCTAATATTGTTACTTTGAGCGGAGAAGATATTGCATTTCAGGTTTCTGAGTATGCAAAAAAAAGTCAGGTTACAAAAATAATACTCGGCCGTTCCGGATACAGGCCTAACAGGCTTTTTACTCCTCCAAATTTTGTGGATAAAATTATTAAGTATTCTCCCGAAATTGAGATTTATATTATCCCTGATAAGGCTCAAAAAATGTATTTCGGCCAGCAGGAAAATAAAAAAAATAAGTTTTCAATCTTCTCCTATCCGGGGCTTACAATTTCAATTCTAATATTATTACTATTTGATTACTTTTTTACCGAACCAAGATTTTCGCTTGCAATAAGCGGGTTTCCTGTAGTATTCTTAATACTTTTTGTTTTTGTTTATTTTGTTGCAATTATTAATCAAAAGCAGAAAGATGCTATGCTCAGGGAAATTCAGCTTACAAAGGAAAAGGAAGATATTTTGCAGGCAAAGAATGAACTGATTATTAAAAATAAGCAGGAAGAAATGCGTTCAACTCTTTTGAGAGCGATTTCTCATGATTTAAGAACTCCTTTGACAGGAATTTCCGGATTTGCTGAAATACTGCTGAAAAATTCAAATATCTTATCAGAAGATAAGAAACAACATATTTATTCAGATATTTATGATGATTCTATATGGCTTCTAAATCTTGTTGAAAACCTGCTTGCAATAACAAGATTTGATAAAAATGAAATTAAGCTGAATAAAGAATCTGAATATATTTCAGATGTAATTAGAGATGCAGTCAGTCATTTAGGACGCAAAAAAGAAAAATTCTTTATACACATAAATGTTGAGAAAGAAAATCTATCGGCATATATGGACAGCAGACTGATTTCTCAAGTTATATTTAATCTTGTTGATAATGCTATGAAGTATTCTCCAGAGGGAACAAATATTGTTATAAAAGCTGAAGCAGATGGAAATGATTTAAAAATATCTGTTATTGATGAGGGGGCCGGCATTAGTGACGAGGATAAAGCAAAGATTTTTGATATGTTTTATACTGTTAATAATAAAATTGCTGATGGAAGACGCGGCTTAGGCCTCGGGCTTGCTCTCTGCAAAGCAGTTATTGAAGCTCATGGCGGTAAAGTTAATATAATGGACAATAAACCTTGCGGAACAATTTTTTCTTTTGATATAAAATCAGATGTGGAGAACGATAATGAATAAAGGTACGGTGCTTGTAGTAGAGGATGATAAAGCCATTCAGAATTTGATAGGGACAACCCTTGAAATTTTTGATTATAATTACCTTATTTCTTCAAATGCAAAAGACGGAATTTTGAAAGCAACTTCCCACAATCCGGATGTGATTATTCTTGATCTGGGCTTGCCGGATATGGACGGGCTTGAAGTTATAAGAAAAATCCGGTCGTTTTCGCTTGTTCCAATAATTATTGTCAGCGCAAGGACAGATAATGCAGATAAAATTACCGCGCTTGATGCGGGTGCAGATGACTATTTGACAAAACCTTTTAATACCGAAGAGCTTCTTGCGCGTGTGCGGGTTTCAATGCGCCATAAGATGCAGAGCACTCAAGTGCAGCCTCAAAATAATATTTTTACAAACGGGAATTTAAAGATTGATTATGATACAAACTGTGTTTATGTTAATGATAACGTTGTCCACTTAACGGCAATTGAATATAAATTGTTATGCCTGCTTGCAAAAAATATAGGAAAGGTTTTAACCCATAATCATATTAAACAAGAAATTTGGCAGGATGGAAACGGATGTGATTCGCAGTTATCTTTAAGGGTATTTGTGACTAATTTAAGAAAAAAGCTCAATGCTTCAGATTATATTATTACTCATATCGGTATTGGATACCGCATGCTGAATGTGCCAAATGTAAATGAGTAGTAGTAATTAAATATTTGGCAAAATTGTTAAAAGATTTGGCTCTCAGATTATGACCATGATACAATTTGCTTACAATGGGTAATATACGCAAGGAAGTAATTAGAGGGGAAAGTGTAGCAGTTGTTTCAAGCAATAATTCTGCTACAAAAAACATAATTGATAAATTAACAAAATATGAAGTTGATTTTATTTCAGCATACTTAGGCAATACTGAAAATAAAGAAGAATTTATCAAATCTCAAACTTCTATACCTCAAATGCGTTGCTGGAGGATTAAAAATACTGAAATAAAAGAAATAGAGAAATCTTTAAAACAAAGATATAAACACCTTCAAGAAAAGTTAGAACAACAAAATAAATTATCAAAATTAAAGCAGGAATTATCTGCGTATAAATTAGAATATTCGCACCATTTAAAATATATTGAACAATTTTAAATCGAAGAAATCCCCGAAGATATAACCAATATTAAATCCGTAGATAAAGCACTTGAGATGAGTTTTCTAGTTGAAATTGCCGATGAAGAATACAAGAATAAAAATAAGTTTATTGAAATTATAAAAACAGTTATTGAATTTTTAAAAATTAAAAAATTTAAAAGGACAATAGCAGAACAATTATTGAAAAAATATTCAAAGGAATGTTTAATTGCTTTATATCAGCAAAAATTTTATCAAATTAAAATATTCAAAAATAAAAAAGCCATAGAAAAATTAGAACAAGAACTAAATTCATTTGATTTTAACTCGAAAATGAAAGAATATTCCGAGCTTTCAACTCAGATATTCAAAGCAAAGCTGGCAGAAAAATATACTCTGCAAAAAAGAAAAACATACACTATTGATGAATTACAAACTAAATCTGAAGATTTTATTAAAGATTACCCGGTTGTTTTGAGTACAACATATTCTTTAAGAACGTGTTTATCTAAAGACGTAATGTATGATTATGTAATTGTTGATGAGGCATCTCAAGTAGATTTATGCACAAGAGTTCTGGCATTATCAAGTGCCAAAAAAGCAGTAATAGTTGGAGATTTAAAACAATTACCTAATGTTGTCGATTCTAAAAATGCGAAATTAACGGATGAAGTTTTTAATAATTTTGATATGCCTGAAGTTTATAGATATAAAAACCATTGTTTGCTGTCATCTGTATCAGAATTATTTAAAAAAGCACCACATACTTTGCTAAAAGAGCATTATCGCTGCCACCCGAAAATTATAGAATTCTGCAATAAAAAATTCTATAATAATGAACTGATTATATTGAGTAAGATACAAAGTGATAAAAAACCTTTAATTGTATATAAAACAGTTGCGGGAAATCATACAAGAGATAATGTAAATCAAAGACAAATAGATGTAATAAAAAATGAGATAATTCCTAATGAAAACTTGTGCACAATAGATGATTCGCTTGGTATTGTAACTCCTTATCGGAATCAAACAAATGCACTGCAAAGTCAATTTAAAGGAACTGGAGTTAAAGCAGACACTGTGGATAAATTCCAAGGACAGGAAAATAAAGTTATTATTCTGTCAACAGTCGATAATAATATAACAGATTTTACAGATAATCCCAATCGTTTAAATGTAGCAATATCAAGGGCAATTGAACAATTAATTGTTGTAATTAACGGAAATGAACAAAAGAAGGATACTATAATCAATGAACTTGTTAAATACATTGAATATAATAATTGCGAAATAAAAGAGAGTAAAATATTTTCGGTATTTGATTTACTTTATCAAACATATGCAGAGCAAAGAAGAATATTTCTAAGAAAATACAAGAAAATTTCTGAATATGATAGCGAAAATCTTATGTATGGTTTAATTAATGAGATAATAAAAAAATATAACGGAAATTATGAAATAGCGGTTCATGTGCCCCTTAATATGATTATAAGAGATTTGGGCTTAATGTCAGATGATGAGAAAAAATATGCTAAAAATGATTGGACTCATGTGGATTTTCTAATTTACAAAACAATAGATAAATCTCCAGTATTAGCAATAGAAGTTGATGGTTCAAAATATCACAAAGAAGGCAGTAAACAGGCAAAAAGAGATGAATTAAAAAACACGATTTTTGCAAAATACGATATCCCATTATGTAGATTTAGTACAGCAGGAAGTAACGAAAAAGAAAAATTATCTCAAATGTTTAAAGAAACAATAGTAGGCTATCAATAGACTCTAGGTTTGATAATTATTTATATCGAGTGCATCATAATTAAATTAAAATGAGCATTGCTGCTGTCTGATATAAACCCTGCAATGTCCTTCTTGAATATGTATTGATATTATCAAGATTATATGGTAAATTATAATAGAGGTCTAGTTATGAAAGAAAGTAATTTTAAACAAAATAAGTGTTGGGGAGGAAAGCGTGAGTGTGCCGGAAGAAAGAAAACTTGCAGAAAAAAGGTGCCGTTCAATAGAAGAATTAATGAAGATGTTTTAAATATTTTGAGAGAATATGCTCAAAGTCATAATATGACAGAAACAGAAGCCTTAGAAAGTGCAATCATTTTACAATCAAATGTAGAAAAATTAAAAGGAGATAAAATTATGAAAATTGTAATTCCATCAAAAGAAGAAAAATTATGCGGACATTTCGGACATTGTGAGTACTTTACGTTTGCAGAAGTTAATCCAGAAACTAAAGAAATTATAAGCATTGAAAAGAAAGTTCCAGAAGATGGCATTTCTTGCCAGAGTGCAAGCTGGATATCTTCTCAAGGAGCAAATCTTGTTTTGGCAGGCGGTATGGGGGGCAGACCATTACAAATATTCGCTCAAAATGGAGTAAAAGTTGTTGTCGGGTGTCCTGAATTAGAAGTAGAAGATGTTATTAACCAATATTTCAATGATACTTTATCTACAGGCGAAAACTCTTGCGGAGGCGAGCACCATCATTGTCATGGCCACCGTCACGAACATAAGCATTGCTCCAAAATTTGAAGATTATATAAAATTTCAAAATGTTCACTGCCCAAAATAAAAAATTTATATAAAAAAAATATGCCGCAACTCGGAATTGAACCAAGGACACAGGGATTTTCAGTCCCTTGCTCTACCAACTGAGCTATTGCGGCATATTTTTTATTTATTATTGTTATAGCCAAGGCTATATATCTATTCTACTTGCTAAAAATTTTTAATCAAGTCTTTTTATTTATTGCGGGGCAAGCCACGCTGTTACGTTTCTGCCTTCTACCATAGGTTTCTTTTCAACTGTTACAGGTTCATTTGCTAAATCTGTAATGAATCTGTTTGCAAGTTCTATTGCCAGTGATGAATGCTGCATCTCACGACCGCGAAGCATTACAACGATTTTTACCTTATTACCCTGAGCAATAAATTTTTTTATGTTTTTTAATCTGACTTCGTAATCATGAGTATCTATTTTGTAACGTACTTTTACTTCTTTTATATCAACAACGTGCTGTTTTTTCTTGGCTTCTTTGGCCTTCTTTTCCAGCTCGTATTTGTACTTGCCATAATTTAAAATCTTTGCAACCGGCGGTGCCTGATTAGGACTTATTACAACTAAATCTAAATCAACTTCTTCGGCCATTCTTAATGCTTGTGATGTTGGGACTATTCCGTGGTTGTTTCCGTTTTCATCTATTAATCTTACTTCTTTTGCTCTAATCCTTTCGTTTATTAGAGGCTTGTCCTTACCCTTATTCGGGCTTCTGTCTTCGTTAGCTATGGTTATTTTCTCCTTTTCTTTAATTTTATATTATTTATAATATCATGCTAAAATCAATTTTCAAGTTTTTCAATATTTGTCGCGTATTCAGGACTCAATGCAAGCCATTTGTACGCCTCATTTACTCCCTGAGGGATATCTGTAACAAATGTCCCCCCGTAACGCCCTCTGGTAAAAGTTATATAACCTTCTTCTGAAAGATTATCAAGAGCTTTTTTTACTGTTTTGGCACTGACTTCATATTGCTCGGCAAAAGTCAGAATGGAAGGAAGACGCGAGCCTATATTACAATTTTCCGCAATGTAATGTCTGATTTTTAATTCTATTTTTTCGTAATGATAAAGAGAATTTTCATTGTTGTTATTTGTTACTACAGTTCCGTATTGGCCGCGTCTTGTATACAAAATTCCTTGTTTTGCAAGCAATTTTATTGAATCATGTATAGTCTTAACGCTTACATTAAATATTTTTGCAAGTTCAAAGTTTGCAGGGAGCCTGTCGCCTGAGTTATAATTCATTAATATGTGTGTTTTTAGGTTTTCTGCTGTTTTTTCAACAAGCGTCTGAACCTTAACATCTTCAATAGAAAAATCCATTCTTCCTGCAATAAAGACATTGTTCACCTTTTTTAAGATATTTTGTGAAACCAGACTTCCTATTGCCATTCGGATTGTTGTATTGGAAATCCCTGTAATCCGGCTGAGTTTTCGGGTTGAAACAAGGCAATCTCCAGTATGGTAGTTATTTTCTATCATAAATTTTTTTATTGCTTCACATGCAAGTTCTCTTTTGGACGTAAGTTTTTCCGATTTAATGCTTTTGTATTTTGGCTTTATATAAGTTCCAATTCTCTGTTTCGACTCAACCATGCCGCAGTCTTCAACATATCTGAAAACATTTTGTATCGTTCCTTTGCTAACCCCGATATGGAATGCTAAATCCCCCTTTGACGGCAAAAAGTCGAAAGGTTTTATACTTCCAGATTCTAAAGATTTTTCTATCCATTTAATAAGCCATGCTGAGATTTTTGTGACTTTATTTTCGCCCGGACCAAAACTGTGAACATGCGGTGACATCTCAGAAACAGTTATTTGTCTGGGTTGGTTGGTATCTGACATAATATTTCCTTTATCGGGTTATTATAAATATATACCCAATAATATAAAAACATTCAATAGAGTGTGAAGATATATTAAGCGGGACGGCTAAAATTTAGCCGTCCCGCTTAAATCTTTTAAAGAAATGTTAATTACTTACCGTTAACAACTTCTTTGAATTTTTTACCAGCTGAGAAAACAGGAACTGTTTTAGCAGGGATTTTAATTTCTTTACCAGTTTGAGGGTTTCTGCCGTTTCTAGCAGCTCTCTTGCGTGGTTCGAAAGTACCAAAACCAACTAAAGTAACTTTTTTACCTTTAGAAACAGTCTTTTGAACAGTTTCAATTAAAGCTGATAATACTTCGTTAGCTTCTTTTTGAGTAACTTTTGATTTTTTAGAAATTTCTTGTACTAATTCTTCTTTGTTCATTATAAAACTCCTTTCTTCTAATTACAAATTCTATTATACAAACTCCAAAACAGAATGCAAGCATTTTTTTCTTGAAAATACTCTCAATTTCTGGGTTGCAGCCTAATAGCATAAACGCAGAAAAAAGCAAGCACTTTGTTGAAAAGTACTGTAAACGCCTAAATAAGATGTTTTGAGGTGGATTACTCCTGTATATTTATTATGTTACCGCTGTAATTTGCATCAAAATCATATGCTTTTTGAAATTTTTGTGACTGTTGGCTTTTTTTAAGTTCCATTTGAATTTTATCTTTGCCGGCCTCTAGTTTTTTTATATTTTTTAGTTCCAAATCTCTTATTTCATCGAGAAGAGTGTCGAGTTCTTTCTGCTGAACAGGTGTTAAGTCAAGATATTTACGAATGCATTTGCAGCTCAAAAATAAATGTTCACGATTTTTTATCATCGTTATTGCATTATCGAAATCTTCATTATCAATCATTCTTGAAATATCTTCTGAGCCGTTTTTAAGCTGTGTATATTGCATAATCAGCTGTTCAAATTGTTTTTCATCCTGCATTATTATCATCCTCTCTTAATGCCGGATGCTGAATTCCCTGCTGCGGCATTTCTTTCATAACTTCTTCAAGGGTTATTATTCCATTCTGGATTTCTATTGCTTTCTGGAAGCCCCATCTTATGTTGGTTAAATCTTCAATTACTTCATCAATTTTTGCTGAATTGCGCTGAACATTTGCTTTTATAAGGTTCATTGCCATTTTGTTGTACAGCTTGAAAAGCTGCTTTGAAACTTTATTGCCATTTTCGAGGTCTATGGTTCGCATAAGTTCTCTTATAATTTTTCTTGCACCTTCGATATTTTGAGCACGTTCTTGCAGATTATTTTCAGCAATAGCTGTTTTTGCTTTCTGCAAAAACTGTAAAGCTCCGTCAAAAAGCAATATCATAAGTTTTTCCGGCGTTGCGGTATTTATGTTGCTTGCCTGGTATTGTTTTATGTACTTGTTGTAAGGATTTCCTGGCGGCATTTACACCTTCTTGTTTACAAATATTCCGGATGCCATGTTCAGCTTTTGTACTAATTCCCCAAGTTCATTTCCGGATATTGTTTCTATTAACCTATTTGTCGCACTGTCATATAATTCTATTATATCATCTTTTACATTTAATTTAACATAAAAATCTTTGTTGGGATTTTCAATATCTTCAATATCAACCCCGGCCTCTTCTTCCAGTAGATCTTCCGGATTTTTTTCTACGAGTCCGTCTTGAAACTCTTCCTCTTCTTTTTCAGATTGTTGTTTTTTATCAGAACTTTCTTCATCATCGTCTTTGCGTCTAATCCTCTGGTTTACACTCAAGTTTTGCACCTGCTGCGAGTCCTGCACTGCATCAGAGTGAATTGCCTGTTCTGTTTTGCTGGCATACTCTGCGGAAGTAGATTCTTTTACCGCACCGGTATTTGAAAATGATAAACCATCCATGCCCATATGTGAAGCTTCCTTTACATGTTCTATATAATAGCATGTTATGATATAATGCTTTTATGTTCATCATATAAAAGAAGGGTATATTTCATGAGCAAAAGTTTATTTATAGATTTTATGGAAAAAATGTTAGCTTTTCCGTTATGGATTAAGCAGACAATTTTCTTGAATTTATCTAATGATTTAACGACCTATTTGAGTAACGAGTTCCTTGATGTGCAAGAGGGAGAACTATTTCACATTTATCGTCCGGCGTTATCTGAACAGGGGCAGAATGAACTTTTGACTAAAGAATCAAAATACGATGACATGATTTATTCTTTTATGAATTGCTGCTCAAAAGGCATGTCGCTTGTAGAAATTGCGATTGAAAATAATTTTACGATTGAAGAAATTGCAAAAGCGTTTATGTTTTGCAAAACTTCCGGCTTCTTTTCTAATAAAGTAACGAATTCGGTAAGTGCCACGGCTGGATTTCTTGCCGGAAAATACAGAACCGGTGAATATTTTATCCGTGCGGGTAAAATGACTATTGAACAGCTTGATGAAGTTTTAAACAAACAGCAGGAGATGAACGAAGCCGGAAAGCATGTTTTTATTGCAGAGTTGATGGTTCAAATGGGCTTTATTGCAGATAGAGATGTTAAGAGTATTATGTTTATGAAGGAAGAGGCTGGAAAGAGATTCTCGCTTAACCCTGATGATATTCCAACTCTAGCAATGGAAAAAGAAAAATTTGATATAAGAGTTGAGAATACACGTCTAAAAGAAGAGAACGAAATCTTGAGGCAGAAGATGGATGCTATTTTAACATTCATTAAGGAACATAAGACTCCGGAAGAAGAGCCTAAGCTAGAAGAGTTTTAACCAATGCGTATTGAGTATGTAAGGGATGGGCTTGTTGAGGAATTTCATGACGGCATTGTTTTGCATTATAAAGAAGGAAATTCTCGTTCTGAACCTTATTATCTTCGTTCCTGTGCAAAGCCTTTACAAGCATCTTTATTGATGGATTACGGTGCAGATTTAACTGAGGATGAAATTGCACTTTGCTGCGGATCTCATTCCGGTGAAGAGTGTCATGTTGAAATCGCACGCCGGATTTTGAAAAAATATGATATTGATGCAAAACTTCTTAAGTGCGGCAGGCATGCTCCGCTTTCCAGAAGCATGCAGGATAAAATGCTGCTTAGGGGTGAAGAGTTTTCAGAAATTCATAATAATTGTTCGGGCAAACATATTGGTTTTCTTGTTGTTTGCAAACTTAAAGGCTGGGATATGGAAACATATTATGAGCCGGAACATCCGCTTCAAAGAGCTGTTAGGGAAAAGATTAATATGCTGTGTGAGGTCAAAGATAAGTATCCGTCAACAACTGATGGCTGCGGGGTGCCTATTTTGAGCATGCCGCTTTATAACATGCTTGTCGGATATATAAACCTTCTCAAGTATGATAGGATTGTCAATTCAATATTAAATCATCCTTATATTTTTGGCGGAGAAAATCGTCTTGACACTGAAATTATTCAGAATACACATGGTATTCTTGCAAAAGTAGGTGCAGGTGGTTTGTGTATTGTTGTTAATGTTCAGAAAAAAGATGCTTTTGTTGTGAAAATTAATGACTGTTCAATGGAAGCTAGAAGATTTGCTGTTTTGCATACAATTAACAGGCTGGGCTGGGGAGAGATTAATTACGACAATAAAATTAGGACTTTAGCGGGTAAGATTGTGGGTGAAATTATAATAAAATAATGGCAATTCTTATTTAGTTTTTGTTTTTATATATATGGAAAGGTTTGTTATGTCTATTCATATTACTCCTGTCAAAACAGAAACTTATATTCCGTCAAAAGTTAAGGATGAAGAAAGAAAGCCGGAGGAAAAGCCGATGGTTTCTTCAAAGGCTCTTGCAGTTTCGCTAACAGCTCTCGGGCTTGCCTCTCTTGGGCTGCTGGCAGTAAAAAATAAAAAGAAAAGTATGCCTGTGTCTGAGATTAAAAAATTTACAGCGAGAAATCTCTCAGATGAGGAAAAAGAAAAGCTTATAAAAGAGCTTCAGGCAAAGACAGACGATCCTGATGTTAAGGCTGAGATAAGAAAACTTGTAGAAAACGGCGAATGGGATAAGCTTTAAGCTTCCCAGAAACTGTCGAGGTTAAAAAAGCCGTCTTTTATGGAAAAACCAATTTTTAGCTCCAAATCAGGAGTCCCATTCCAGCCATGCTCTGCTATCTTATCAAGGAGATCTTTTGTGTATTGGTAAGCTGCTCCTTTAAATTCTACTGCAATTGAATTATTTTTATCAAGTTTATCTTTTAATATGTCTGTAATTTTTTGTCCTTCTGGAGTATAAAATTCACCGTTTTTCAAATCCAGTTTAGAAAGATCATAGCCGGTATATTGTTTTATGTTCTGATAAGCTCTGAATTTTGTAAGCGCGTCTGCATCAATATTTCTAGAGGTTTGCATTGTATAATACATAAGCTCACGGGAATTACTGCCGGAATTCAAAAGTTCTGCAATTTTAGACAGCATGCTCAAGTCAGAAGAACCTTCAATAGAAGCTGTATAAGAATATGGATTAAATGAAATCAAAAGCTGGTCATTTATTGTTATTCCGTTGTTCTCCAAAAGGTTATTCATCTGGTTGCTGATAATTTTTTGCTTGGAAGCCTTTTGTTCTGCTTCGTATGTATCCCAGTCTTTGTTTGTAAAATTAAGCCTCGGATCTTGCCTGTTTGCACCGCCTACAGTACCATAGCAAATCGCATTAAGGTCATTTTCGTACATTGCATATTTTTCAGGCTCTTTCCATTTTTTTGTGAATGCAAACTCTTACTGGCCAAAATACTTTAAACCTAAATAATGGCGTACTTCATCTATAGTCTTGCATTTTGAACGAACGTTTTCTGCCATAGGAGCAAGCTGTTCATCAAGCTTGCGTAATGCAAGATTTTCGTCGCTATAAGGATTTTCATTGTTTGAATGCAGTTCGTCTGAATCATACCGGTCAACCATCTGCTGGTAGCGGTCAATAACGGCATCGGGGGTGTACCTGCTCGTATTATTGTAATAATTGTAATAACCTATTTCAGACATCCATATCCTCAAATTGTATATACTTATTATAACTCTTTTTACAGGAAATTCAATATTGTGCCTTCTGATAGTTCTCTTTTGATATAGAATTTTGTAAACGGCCGGTCATATTTCTTGTATAAGTGTATTTGAATTTTTAAAATTTTATTATCAGAACACAGTACGCTTATTGTCCTGTTCTTGTAATCTGTTTCTATAATTGTACCTGCCTCAGTAAATTCTGTTTTGTTTTCAGAAATTTCTGTCTGGTGTGAGGAAACCGCAAGACAGATATCTTTATGGTAGAAATACGCTTCACTCCACGGGTAAATTGCTCTTATAAGCGCATCATTTTCTTCTGCGGTTCTGGTAAAATCGAGTTCTAAATCCTCAGGATGTGAATAGTAGCTTGCTTTGTCTTCTCTCTGTGTCAGAGGGATAATGATATCTTCTCTAAGCGCTTTTAGAAGTTCGCATACAACTCCTCTTGCAACAAGAACTGTCCGTTCTTTTAGTGATTTGCCTGTATCAGACGGGTAAATTTTTATTTCTTCCTGTGCTAAAATGGCACCGGTGTCCAGTCCTTTGTCTATTAGATGGAATGTTATCCCGCTTATTTGCTCCTGATTTATTATTGTCCAGAAATAAGGATTTGGACCGCGGTATTTAGGCAGAAGTGAGGGATGGGCATTGATTGCAGCAATTTTTGGAAAATCATAAATTTCTTTACTTATTTTTTCCCCCCAGGATCCTACTAGAATAATATCAGGATTAAGTTTAAGAAGTGCTTGCTTAAATTCTTTTGTATTAACTCCTCTAGCTTTAATTTCAGGAATTGAATAGCTCTTAATATAATTGTATTCAACAGAAGGATTTATAATATCCTTGATTTTACGCCATAATGGATGATATTTAACAGTATCTTTTCTCAAAACTCCTGCGATTTCACAGCCGGAATCAAGGGTCCCTGCGATTAGATTAGTGAACATTTCGCCGTAGCCTACAATTACAACTTTAAGCATTCTTTAACATCCTTTTCAATCTGTGTTCTTAACTCTTCCAGACCGCTGAATTTTTTTTCGTCACGTATTTTTGATGTAATTTCGATTTCAATATTTTTACCGTACAAATCTCCGTCAAAATTAATTATGTGGACTTCAACTATAGGTTCTTTTGTATTATGAACAGTAGGTTTCATACCCCAATTAAGTACAGCCGGACGGTTATTAACTCTGGCTGAATATACACCAAAAGGAATTTGTACTATCTCCGGCGTGTATTTTATATTGGCTGTCGGAAAACCAATCGTCCTTCCAAGCTGTGCTCCTCTGATTACTGTTCCCTCAAGCATAAAATTTGTTCCAAGAAGTCTATTAGCTAGTAATATATTTCCCTCCTTCAGTAATTTCCTTATAAGCGTAGAACTTATAATTTGGTCATTAAACATCTGAGGCGGTACGCATATATATTTGTATCCGAATTTATCTGCATTCTCTGCCAGAAAATCAGGATTTCCGCTCCTGTTTTTCCCGAAAGTATGGTTGTATCCGGTGGAAATTGATATTGGATTATATTTTTGAACTATGAATTTAAGATACTCATCAGCAGGCATGTTTGCGATTTCAGCAAAATCGAGTTCTATAACCTCACTTACACCAAGTGACATAATTTTTTTAAGAGATTGCTTTCTCGTGTAAATATATTCTGCTTTTTGATTAAAATACTTAGCCGGTGAGTCTTTAAATGTAATAAGCATGGCTTCTCCGGCATAATCCAGTGCAGATTTTATAACAGCCTGATGTGCTGTATGCACGCCGTCAAAAAAACCTAAAATCAATCCTCTTTTCATAAAATCTATGCTATAACGTTAAGCTTTCCGCCTAAAATTTGTTTGTGGCAGAAATTTTGCCATTCATTAATATTATCAAAAATTTGAGGTAATTTTTCTGAAGAAACAACTTTCTTGCTTACATAAGGGGTTAAAGAATTAAATGCGGTATCTCCAATTGTTTCATTACTGCGGCTGTTATAAAAAGGCATATTGCTGCTCATATTATAACCGTTGTTACGATTTTGAGAAATTGCAGAAACTAACATAGTCACCCCTTTTATTAATGTATATTTTTCAATACCAAAATTTTAGCACACTAATTTTTTTTGTGCAATAACCTGATAAGAGAGTTTAAAAAATTTTTCATGTTAGAATATAAACATAATAAATAATGAGGACTTAAAAACCATGAAAATGTCAAAATTGTTTGTACAAACATTAAGAGAATATCCGTCTGATGCAGAAGTAATTTCTCATAAACTGCTTGTAAGAGCAGGATATATAAGAAAACTAACCTCCGGAGTTTATAATTATTTACCTCTGATGTGGAGAGTTTTGAAAAAAATTGAAAACATAGTTCGAGAAGAGATGGATAATGCAGGAGCGCAGGAACTTCTTATGCCGTTTGTTCAGCCTAAAGAACTCTGGGAAGAATCCGGAAGATGGGATGTATACGGTAAAGAGCTTATGCGTTTGAGAGATAGACACAATAGAGAAATGTGTCTTGGCCCTACGCATGAAGAAATTATTACTGCTATTGCGCGTGACGGACTCAAATCATACAAACAATTGCCTGTTAATTTATATCAAATTCAATCAAAATTCCGCGATGAAGTTCGTCCTCGTTTTGGTTTGTTAAGAGGCCGTGAGTTTATTATGAAAGATGCGTATAGCTTTGATATGTCACAGGAAGGCCTTGAAAAAGAATATGAAAATATGGCAAAAGCTTATACTCGTATTTTCAAAAGATGCGGGCTTAACACAAAAATGGTGCAATCAGATTCCGGCGCAATCGGCGGAAGCGTAAGCCATGAGTTTATGGTTATTACTGATACTGACGCAGGCGAAAATGATGTATTCTACTGTGACGGATGTGATTATTCTGCAAACTCAAACCATGCAGTATCTGCTCTACCTGATGCTGATGTGGCTGGCAAATGGGAAAAAGCGGAAATCATTGACACTCCGAATACACACTCTATTGAAGAACTTAGTGAATTTTTAAATATTCCTTCATCTTTAATTGTAAAGGCTTTATTATATATTGTTGATAAAAAACCTGTATTAGCCCTTATAAGAGCAGATAAACAGGTAGAAGAAACAAAACTTATGAACGCTGTAGGCGGCTCTGATATAAGAATTGCAACCGCAGGTGAAATCGAAGAGATGATGGGTGAAAACGGCTTTGAAGCAGAAAAAGGTTTTATCGGGCCTCAAGGTTTGAAAAAATACGGCGAATATGAAGTTACTGTTGTTGCTGATGAAACAGTTAAAAATATGAAAAACTTTGTAATCGGAATTAACCAAAAAGATAAGCACGGTGTAGGTTATAACTGGGGGGAGGATGTTGAACTTCCAGAGATTGTTACTGATATCCGTCTTGTTGAAGCCGGCGAATTTTGTCCTGAGTGCGGAAAGCCGCTTAAGGTTACAAGAGGTATTGAGGTTGGAAACATTTTTCAGCTCGGTACTAAGTATTCGAAACCGATGAACGCAGTTTATTTAGACCAGAACGGCAAAACACAGCCTTATATTATGGGATGTTACGGTATTGGTATTTCAAGAACAGCAGCCGCTGCTGTAGAAGCTCATTACGATGACCACGGTATTAAATGGCCTCTTGCAATTGCGCCTTATCACGCGATTGTAATTCCAGTAAGCACAAAAGATGAACAGCAGATGAAGGTTGCTAATGATATATATGAAACATTGAAAAAACACGGCGCTGAAGTTGTAATTGATGACAGAGATGAACGCGCAGGGGTTAAATTTAAGGATGCAGATTTAATAGGATTCCCTTATCAGATTATTGTCGGTAAATCAATTGCGGAAGGAAACGTAGAGTTTAAAAACCGCGCAGCAGACGAAAAAACAGCAATGAAACCGGAAGAAGCCGCAGAAATGGTTATAACTGCAATAAATAATATCAAAAAGTAAACTTATTTTAAGCCCAAAAGGCATGGGGACTCGACAATTCATGTTTTTTTGTTTATGATAAAAACTATACTAGCCCAATAATAGTTAAAGGAGAAAAAGAAATGCAAGTAATATTGAAAAAAGAAGTGCAGAATATTGGCGAAGCTGGTGATTTGGTAAACGTTAAAGACGGTTATGCAAGAAACTATCTTATCCCTAAAAATTATGCAGAAATCGCTACAGAAGGCGCTCTTAAAAACAGAGAACAGAATATCGCAAGATTAAGAGCTAAACAGGAAAAATTACACCAGGAAGCTCTTGCAAAAGCTGAACAAATTGAAAAAATCGGTTCAATTGAATTATCTGCAAAAGCCGGTGAAAGCGGAAAATTATTCGGTACAATTACTACAAAGAAATTGTGTGAAGAATTAAAAGAAAGAGCAAATATTGAAATTGACAGAAAAACAGTTTCATTAAATGCACCAATCAACAAAGTCGGCGAATTCACAATGTTAATCAAGCTGACTTCAAAAGTTAAAACTGAATTAAAAGTTGTTGTTACAGCATCTGAAGTTGTAAAAGAATCAGTAGAAGAAACAGAAGAAGCTGAAGCATAGTAAACAAAGTCTTACAAAACGTGCCGGCAAAACTTTCGGCACGTTTTTTTAATATAAGAAAGAGCTGCAATGAAGAAAAGTTTTAGATGCCTTCCGGTAGGCAATCTCCCATATACAACAGACAAAGCTGCGACCAAAATGATGGTAAAGCTTTTTGAAAATATCCCGTTTCTGGCAAACCTTCCTGATGCATCTCCGGATGAAAATCTTTTAAGACGCACACTGATGAATACTCCGGGAGTATTTATACAAGAAAAGAAGGTAATATTTGACAATGATGCTCCAAACCTTAAGTCAAAACTTGTAGCACTGGATGCAGCGTTCAATAGTCCTACAGAAGAAAATCTTGAACAATTCAAGTTTGAAACTTTTTTTCTTCCGAAATACTATCAAATAATTGAACGTATTAAACCTGCTGAAACAGTGATTAATTTAATTGGTCCGTTTACACTGTCGCAGCGCCTTATGAATAGTGAAGGCACACAGCTTCTTGCTGATAAATATTACAGAAAAGTTGTTATACAATCTATTTGTGTAAAAGCTTTGTGGATAATTAACAAGATTAAAAAACTTTCGCCGGAAACAAGACCGCTTATAATTTTGGAAGAACCATTACTGTATAAAATAGGTGACATTAAGCGTGAAAATGAAGATGTTACACGTGATGTAATTATAAATATGTTTTCAAAAGTAATATCTAAAATTCACGAATATGAAGGGCTTGTCGGGATACAATGTTTTGAAAAATGTGACTGGAAGATTCCTATAGATTCAGGCGTAGATTTGATATCCTTTGATGCTTATAATAATCCTAACAACCTTAATATTATGCCGGAAAAGATTAACGAGTATCTGGTCAGAGGCGGAAGAATTAACTGGGCTATAGTTCCTGTTATGAATGAAACAATTGTGAAATCTCTTTCAGTTGAATACATATATGACAGGTTTATTAAAACAATCGAAGGGCTAATAGTTGCCGGAACTAGTGAGAAATTAACCTATAACAGAGCAACAATTTCTATTCAGGGGGATATTAACAGCCTGCCTTTGATTTTTGCAGAAAAAGCTTTGATTGTTGCAAATCAAGTTTCCAAAAGAATTCCGGTTAAGAGTTAGGTTCTTCTACTATAGCATTTGAATCAATAAAAATAGTGTTTCTTATGAAAGCGTGAGCCATAAGCAGCAAATAAGGGTTCATCTCATTAGTTGCAGATAGATTAACCTTCGCTTCCGGTTCTTCAAAAGTTTCTTTTTTCTTAGGTTCAACTGCCTCAATATCAATTGTTGTATTCATTGCATGAGAGGAACTTTCTTCCATAAGGCTTTTTTGCAGAGTTTTCTTTGGAAAATCTTCTGTGCATAAAATATAAATATCCACAGAGTTTGATGTTGTAAGAGTGAATACACCTTTAACGTTGCCGAAATTTCTGGTTTGTATAAGCACTGTAAGCTTAGAGTCGTTTGATTCATTTTCACCTTCCGGCGGTGTTACTTCAAGGTCAAATCCTACGCCTTCATTGAGCGGAAGCCACGGAAGGTAAAGAAGCATAAGGCTTTTTAGTGTTTGTGACGGATTGTTTGACTCTGCCATTGCAATACAGGAGTTTAGTATACTCAGTGTATCTCTAATCTGGTCATTAGTCATATTGTTTTTTGAGGCGGAAGCCATTGCCAGAATTAGATTTGCAATTGCTTGTTTGCTGTTTTTCAAGATTATTTCTGATATTGCAGGCATCTGAATCATTCCGCTGAAAAATAGCATAACAGCATCTTTTTGCGCGGCTGCTGTTTGTCCGGCAATGTTTTGTGTTACATTAAGCGGTATTTCAGAAGTTTCATCAAATATCTGTGAGAGCATCTTCTGGTTTTTTAATAATTCTTCATTTAGGTCGTTTAATATAAGCGAGGTGTTGCTCAACGGGATGTTTTTATTCTGTAAAGCCATCAAAAGAGTTCCGAGAGTTTGCGGCAGTCCAAGAAGGTTTCTTATAAAAATAGCTCTATCCATACTTGCAATCTGGTTCATCTGCAGCTGCTGCATAAGTGCTGCAGTGGATTGAATATTCTGAGGAAGGTTCGGCTGCGGCTGTGAAAGTGATGTGTTAAAGCCGCTTCCGGTATTTATGCCATCCTGTTTGAGCTTTTTTAAATATATCTCGGGGTTTCTAAGGCCTGCGAGAATTTTTCCAACGCTAAATCCATCCATATAATAAATTATAACAGTATTTCTATATAAGTCTATAAATTGAGGATTTACAAATCAGCTTTTTTTTTATACTATTAGTATAATGAGAGGTATCTAATGGTTACAAAATATAAACGTGTTCTATTAAAAATCAGCGGGGAAGCCTTGCTTGGAAATCAGCAGTTTGGAATAGATTATGAACCCGTTGAAATGATTGCAAATGAAATCAAGTCAATATATGACAAAGGTGTAGAAGTTGCTGTTGTAGTTGGCGGCGGTAATATTTTTCGCGGGATGAAAAATAGTGCAAAACTCGGTATGGATCAAGCCTCCGGAGATTATGTCGGAATGCTCGCTACAGTTATGAACGCGGTTGCTTTGCAATGTGCCCTCAAAAAAATAAATGTAGAATGCAGAGTTCAAACAGCAATTGCCATGAATCAGATTGCAGAGCCATACGTTCGTCACAGAGCGATAAGACATCTTGAAAAAGGCAGAGTTGTAATTTTTGCAGCCGGTACGGGAAATCCGTTCTTTACAACCGACACTGCATCAGCGCTAAGAGCTTCTGAAATCGACGCAGAAGTTATGCTTATGGCGAAAAACGGGGTTGATGGAGTTTATACTGATGATCCGAAGGTTAATCCGGAGGCAAAGAAAATCGAAAAAATGTCTTATGATGATATTATCAAAAATGAATTAAAAGTTATGGATACAGCTGCCTGTGCATTGTGTAAACAGAACAAAATTCCTATTATTGTTTTTGATTTTAAAGCAAAAGGCAGTCTTGAAAAAATTATGGACGGCGAAGCCGTAGGTACGTACGTAAGTTAATATTTTATAAAAGGAGAAAATTATGTCAGAAGCTCTTGAAGAAATGTATTTATTCGGAGAGGAAAAAATGGAAAAAGCTGTTGCACAGATGAAGAGAGAATTTGCATCTGTTCGTACAGGCCGTGCTAACCCTGCTATCCTTGACAGAGTAGCTGTAGATTATTACGGAGCTCCAACTCCAATCAGACAAATGGCTCAGGTAAGTGTAAGCGAAGGTGTAACACTTGTTATTACTCCTTTTGATAAAAGTATTATGAAAGAATTAGAAAAAGCTATTATTAAAGCAGAATTAGGCGTTGCTCCGAATAATGACGGAACCTGCGTAAGATTAAACTTCCCGCCTCTTACAGAAGAAAGAAGAAAAGAAACTGCAAAAGAAGTTAAAAAGTACGGTGAAGATGCAAAGATTGCTATCAGAAATGTAAGACGCGATATGGTAGACAGTCTTAAGAAGATTGAAAAAGATGAAAATCTTCCGGAAGATGCAGTTAAAGATAATCAGGATAAAATTCAAAAAGTTACAGATAAGTACGTGGGGATAATTGATAGTCTGGTTGTTGAAAAAGAAAAAGAGGTTATGACAGTATAATGAATTTAAGCAAAAGCGTAACAAGGTTAATAACCGGAGTTATTTTCGGTTTCACTGCTCTGTTTGCTATCATGGCAGGCGGCTTGTATTTAGTAGCATTAGTTCTGGCAATTGTTATACTTGCCTCAAAAGAATATGTGAAAGTATTACAACATAAAGGTTTTAGACCTAGTTCAAGAATAATCATTGCTTCAAGCTTAATATTTGCAGCTCTAGCTTATTTTAACAGATTTGACCTTGTAGCTCTTGCATTTTCTGTCTGTTCAATTATGGCATTTATGTCGGTTTTATTCAAAGGTAAACAGCCATATATTGCTAATGTCGCAACTACGATATTAGGTTTCGTATATTGCGGCTGGTTTCCGCTGCACCTGTTATTCCTGCGCGATTTGGGAAGCCATCCTGTTTATCAGGGTTTTATTAAGCAGAATGTCACTACGGAAGGCGCTGGATATGCTTTACTGCTGTTTTTTGCAGTAATTTTAACAGATTCTTTCTGTTACTATGCTGGCAGCAAATTCGGAAAACATAAATTATCAAAGGTTATAAGCCCGAATAAAACAATAGAAGGTTCTATCGGCGGTACTATTATGTGTCTTATATTTTGTATTGCATTTGGACTGGCAATACAAATACCTTGGTATCACTGCATAATACTTGGATTTTTGATTGCAGCTTTTGCTCAGATTGGAGATTTGTGCGAGTCAATGATTAAGCGGGATGCTGGAGTGAAAGATTCAAGCAATATTCTTCCGGGGCATGGCGGGTTTCTTGATAGAACAGACAGCTATATTCTGACAATTCCTGTTGTTCATTATTACTTATATTTCTTCGTGGTAAATAATTTTATTGATTTATTCAAAGGTATTTTTCCATGCTAGAAGAAATTTTTGGTGAAAAGAATGATTTAGTAGAAAAGGCTCTTACTCATCCTTCTTTCACTAAAGAAAATGATATAAACTCGCTTGAAAATTATGAACGTCTGGAATTTTTCGGAGATTCAGTTTTAAAGTTGTTCACTTCAAAACTGTTGTATGAAATATATCCGGAAGCTCCGGAAGGTGAACTATCGAAAATTCGTTCAATTCTGGTTTCTGATGCTATTCTGGCTCAAATTGCAATACAAATAGGAGTTGATAAACTTTTAAAGCTCGGGCCTTCTGAAGAAAAACAGGGGGGACGGAAACGAGAGTCAAATATTGCCTGTGCTCTGGAAGCTTTACTCGGTGCATACTATCTAAACGGGAAACAGACTGAAATTGAGAAGTTTATAAAAGATTATGTAATAGTCTTTGCAGAAGATGTCGATAAACATTTTGAGAAATACAATGCAAAAGACATTCTCCAACAGTATACTCAAGGTATTGATAAAACCCTGCCTGTGTATAGAACTCTGGCAGTTAGGGGGCCTGCTCATAAACCGGTATTTGAAGTTGAAGTTGAGTGGCAGGGGAGTGTTATAGCCTCTGCGACAGGAAAATCAAAGAAAGAGGCACAGCAGAATTGCGCGCTTGCTGCTTGTAAAAAACTGGGCGTAGTGTAAGATTTATCAGCTATAAATTGTAAAGAAAACTAAAGATACAGACATTACGGGTTGAAAAAATGCATAAATAATTGTACAATAGTTATATAATAAGGATATAATT